>Ga0307478_10000029_pt1 | contig 204063 bp, 160 predicted proteins | sample atmos_gasesECM4C_2_FD_203713 | JGI IMG/M metagenome (GOLD analysis project Ga0307478, IMG submission 203713) | Hardwood forest soil microbial communities from Morgan-Monroe State Forest, Indiana, United States - atmos_gasesECM4C_05 | ecosystem: Environmental > Terrestrial > Soil > Temperate...
GCGGCAAGCGCGGCTGCATTGAAATATTGGCCGCGGGCCCGGCGATCGGAGCACGGGCTCGAGCCAAGATCTCTGCTGCTCCTTCTCGTGCCTCAAGCATTCTTGACTTGGCGGAGCAAAAGGTTGCTACGGTCACCAGCGAAATGGTTGGGCAGGCTTATGCTGCGGGCGATCCGTTGGCGCGAGAGGTTCTTCAGGAAGCGGTGGAACTGCTTACGGCCTGGCTTGGCAATATTGTTGATTTGCTCGATCCTGACGTTCTGGTGATGGGAGGCGGCGTCGCAGCGATGCTTAATCCGTTTTTTGATGAGATCAAGACCCGGCTTCCGGATTGGTGTGTGAATCCGCGGGCATCCGAGATCCCGCTGGTGATGGCTTACTACGGGGCGGATGCAGGAATCGCTGGTGGCGCGGCCTTGTGTGCCACAGATGTTGCTTAGCGACACCGACTTGATGGCAAACATCGGAAGACCTCGAATGCTGCTGAACCGACTCTTTCAGCGAGCGTCCCTGGCGACGGCGTTGTTCTTCCTGAGCGCCGCTTTGTTCTTGCAGGGACCGGATCTGCCTAAGGCGCCGGGGGCCCAGGCGTTCACGCTCACTCCCGTGCCGGGACATTTCACCGAGCCGGGGATCGCAGTGAATCCGGCGGATCCTCGGCAGGTGGTGGCCGTGTTTCAGAACGAAGCACACGCTGCCTACTCCGAGGACTCCGGCCACACCTGGCAGGTGGCCGAGGGTACCGAGGCCAAGAACTACCGCGTCTCTGGCGATGTATCTGTAGCGTTCGACAGTCAGGGGCACGCCATCCTGTGCTACATCGCGTTCGACAAGCTTGGGTCCTTCAACTACTGGGCCCACGGCGCGACACGCAACGGAATCTTCGTGCGCCGTTCTCTCGACGGTGGAAAAACCTGGGAGGCGGATCACATAGCGGTCGCAGAACAATCGACCGCACCGGATATTCCGTTTGAAGACAAGCCCTACATCGTCGCAGACAATACGAAGAGCCCTTTCGCGGGCAATCTCTACATCGGATGGACGCGGTGGAGGTTGACGGACTCACAGATCGTACTGTCCCGTTCTACGGATGACGGCAAAACGTGGTCGATTCCGATCGAGATCGACGCGCATCCTGGTCTGCCGCGAGATGACAACGGAGCCGCCGAAGGATTCTCTGGCGTGGTCGCACCCGATGGCACGCTCTACGCCATCTGGAACCAGGATGGCGAGATCATGCTGGCCATTTCACGCGATGGCGGGAAGAACTTTTCCCACGCCCAAGCCATCATTCATACGGGGCCCATCATGTTTGCGGTGGAAACGCTCGTGCGGGCGAACGGCTTTCCCCAACTTGCAATCGATCCGAAGAGCAAGCGCCTGTACGTCACGTGGAGCGACTATCGCAACGGCGACCTGGACGTTTTTCTCGCGACCTCCGGCGATGGAGGCGAGCGGTGGGACGCGCCCGTGCGGGTCAACAACGATCCAGTCCACAATGGGGCCGAGCAGTTTTTTCAGTGGCTGGCCGTGGACCCGACCGACGGTTCGGTCGACGTTCTTTTTTACGATCGCCGAGGCGATCCACTGGGCAAAAAGCAGATCGTGGTTCTGGCGCGCTCGACCGACGGCGGACGCAGCTTCGCCAACTACGCATGGACCGACGAGCCCTTCGAAGCCAGCGGCGTCTTCTTCGGTGACTACACGGGTCTGGCGGCATATGGGGGCCGTGTGTACGGAGTTTGGGTGGAAAAACCTCAGCCATTGGCAGCGCCCGCACCTCCGCCGGACACGGCGGGCAAGCCGCAAGAAGACAAAGAACTCAAACCTCAGCCTCGCGGCACAATCATTAAGGTTGGAACCGCGGACTTCACGAAACAAGATGCTGCCAAGTAGCCCGATGTAAGGACCGACTCGGCCATCCCTTCAATCCGACCACTCCGAATTCATGGCGCGACCCGGATTTGTGCGCGCCGTCGCCGAGGACAGTGATTGCAATCACAAGCATTTTCCTTCCTCTTCGATACAAACCACTTGGACTGCCCGTTCCATTTCGGATTCATGAGCGTCGTCATTTTAGTAAGCTGCGACTGAAGCCTTTGGTCACATCACGCCACCGCTAATGAATAAGCTGCGAGAGTAGCAATCGCCCCGCCTCTTCTGGTAACTTCGACACTCGTCGTCAGATCAAGAAACCAGGCTGGCGGGAGCCTCGCATGCTCCTGCGCGACGGCCACGAGAGGTAGATAATGGCTGGCGTGAATCGAACGCTGAGCTCTTCTCAAGTCGTCAATATCGAAGATCTGCGCCGTATTGCGCACGATCGTCTACCCAAGTCCGTATTCGACTATCTCGATGGCGGTGCGGAGGGGGAGATCACGCTGGCGGAAAACTGTCGCGCGTTCCGCGATGTTACGTTCCGTCCTCGCGGCGCGATTGCAGTTGGCGATTGTGGCCTGAAGACCCAGGTGGTCGGACACGAAATCTCATTTCCGGCGATGCTGGCTCCGGTGGGGTACAGCAGGCTAATGCATCCTGGTGGCGAGGTGGCAGCGGCTCAAGAGGCTGGAAAAGCAGGGACCGGTTACATTCTTTCCACCATTTCCGGCCACAAGATGGAAGACGTTAGAGCGGCGTCGCGCGGACCAGTCTTCTACCAACTTTACCTCATGGGCGGACGCGCGGCGGCCGAGGGCGCGCTGGATCGGGCGCGTCGCGCGGGTCTCAATGCCCTGGTGATCACGGTGGATACGCCCGTCGCTGGCCTGCGCGAGCGCGACCCGCGCAACGGAATGAAGGAACTTCTGGGGACTTCGCCGTTCGCAAAGATCCCGTATCTGCCAGAGATTATGGCTCACCCCGGCTGGCTGGTGTCGTTTCTCCTCGATGGCGGGTTGCCGAAACTGGAGAACGTCGTGGTCCCGGGCCAGGGTCCCATGGAACTGGTCGACGTCGGCGCCGCTCTCTCAAAGGCCACGGTGACATGGGAAGACTTGCGATGGATCCGCGAGTTATGGTCCGGCCCGATCATTGTGAAAGGACTTCTCACCGGTGACGATGCCTTGCGCGCAATTGATGAAGGAGCGGCGGCAGTGGTGGTGTCGAACCACGGGGGCCGGCAACTTGATTCCGTCGCAGCGACGCTGCGGGCGCTTCCGGAAGTCGTCGCCGCTGTAAAGGGACGGATCGAGGTGCTGATGGACGGCGGTGTCCGCCGCGGCAGCGATATCGTCAAGGCCCTGTGCCTGGGAGCGCGTGCGGTGCTGGTAGGACGCGCCTATGCGTACGGACTAGCGGCGGCAGGACCAACGGGTGTTGCCCGTGCGATCGAGATTCTGCGAGCAGACGTTGAGCGCACGCTTCGCCTGCTCGGCTGTGCGTCCGTCGCCGACCTTAATCCCACCTACATTGAAACGCCGCCGACGTGGCCAAAATAGTTGTCGACTCGGGCCACATCCAGGAGCGGCCGAATCAAACTTCGCCCGGTTATCGTTAACTTTATCGCAATATTCGCAGCCGAATACCACGGCGTGAGTCAAAACGCGACGACCCACTCGAACCAGCGCCTTAGTTAAACATAATGCGAAATGCGTATGCATGTTTTCCCGGTGGGCGATCCGGCAGTCGTATGTGCAAACCATCCTCTTGTTGTTCGAATGCGAGGCTGGAGTCGGCACCGAGCAAAGCAACCGACCTGACCTTCGACTGACCGGGAGCTGTACCGAGCGAGTGAATGACCGCCTCTCCATTGGAAGGCCAACCCATTTCAATCGCGTAGAGCGCATCGCCCTTCTTGGTGAAGCGAAAGTCCTCTGCCGTGTACGGCATGGTGTCGGTGTCATGGAAGGAGCCTTCCGTAACCTTGGTCGGACCTTCCCCGTAGACGTGCCAGGCCCGCGTACCGTAGATCGCCTCGCCGTTCACCTTCAACCATGCGCCCACGTCGCGGAGTACCTGCTGGACCTCGTCAGGTATTGTGCCGTCCGACCGCGGACCTATGTTCAACAGCAGATTGCCGTTCTTGCTCACGATGTCGATCAACTGGTGGACAACGAACTCCGGCGACTTGAACGTGTCGTTCTCAATGTAGCCCCATGACTTGTTGCTGATGGAGGTGTCGGTTTGCCAGTAGAGTGGCCGGATCCCCGCAAGCTGTCCGCGCTCCAGATCGAGTACTGCGGCCTTTTCGTCCATTGCGAAGTCTTTGTAATTGATCACGCCAACCGGCCCACCCCACTTCTCCGACTGGTTGTAATAAAACGCTGCAAAACGAGTGAGGTTTTCACGAACCGAGGCCTGCCCGATCCACCAATCGAAATACATGATGTCGGGATGATATTTCTCCACAATTTCGGCGGACCGGGCGAGCCAATCGTCGGTCCAAGCTTTGGACACGAAAGTGAAATCGTTGGAAAGCGGCGTGCCTCTCTTGGCCTCCAGCCAGCGGTGCGCGGGTCCGTAAAAATCGGCATACTTCGGATCATTAATGTCGGAGGGAATGACGCGTCCCACGCCCAGAAAGAAATTGTGTTCGACACGATGCGACGAGGCTCCAAGATGCAGACCCTCGGCGCGAACGGCTTTGGCTAGGTCTCCCCATAGATCGCGATGTGGGCCCATCTTTACCGCGGTCCAGTCCGAGAGGCCACTGTCGTACATCGTGAAGCCATCGTGATGCTCGAAAACGGGAACCACGTATTTCGCGCCAGCTTCCTTGAACAGTCGCGCCCATGCGGAAGGATCGAACTTTTCCGCTTTGAATCTGGGGATGAAATCCTTGTAGCCGAATTTGTCTTGTGTGCCGTAAGTAGCGATGTGGTGCTTGTAGGCGTCGGAGCCCTCGATGTACATGACACGTGGGTACCATTCACTGTCGAAAGCGGGCACGGAATAGACTCCCCAATGGATGAAAATCCCGAACTTCGCGTCCTTATACCAGTCGGGCACTTTGTAATTCTGAAGAGATTCCCAGTCCGGCCGATAGGGACCAGTAGCGTTTACGCGATCGACACCCTCCAGTATGGCGGTGCGGGGAGCGTCGTATTTCGCGCTGGCTTTTTGCCATGCCCGGTCAGTCGTGAGCGGATCTTGCGCTGCGCTGGGAGCGGTTGCATCCGCTGACTGCGCCAGTAACCCCGCGGGCGGCACGGCCGCAGTCAGCGCAGCCATCGCCATCAACATGCGTACAAACTTGAATGACATGGAAGTAAGCCTCCTGCTGGATAAATCTCATTAGCTCGTTGCGGTCGCCTGCTTTGAGCCGAAGAAGGAATAGAGAGCGATCACGATGTAAGAAACGAGCGGCACTAAATACGCTACCGCGATACTGTGGGCGGCCTCGGAAATGAGGCCCATTAAAGGTGTCAACACCGCGCCCCCGACGATCGCCATCACTAAAAGTGACCCCCCGATTTTTGTATTCGGACCAAGGCCTTTGAGCCCGAGGGCAAAGATGGTCGGGAACATCAGCGACATGAAGAAGCTAGTCAGAAAGACGCACCACAGACCGAGCCATCCGGGAAACAGCACGCCAAGGAACACGAGAGCGATATTGACAACGCTGTAGGCCCCCATCAATTTATTCGGCGCAATCGTGCGCATCAGGTAGGCGGACGCGAATCTTCCCACTCCAAATGCCGCCAGCGTGCCGGTCAGGAAATAGCCGGCGATTTTCTCGGGTTGGTGAGTAGATTCCTGAACGTACTGGATGAAATAACTCCATGTGCCGACCTGGGCGCCGACATAGAGAAACTGCGCTAAGACTGCCCATAAAAAGTGCGGGTAGCGAAACAGTTCTTTGAAGTGGCCATGGTCACCACTGCTGCTCTCGTGCTCACTCTGAATTGCCGGAAACTTCGTGCGCAAAATAACCAGTGCCCAGAAGATGGCCACCGCCCCGATCACTAGATACGGCTTGATGACGCGCAGCGTCTCGGTCCGCAGGTACGCCTCGTACAGGCCCTGGGCCTTGCGTGCGGCAACATCCTGTGAACTCAATTCAACCCCGGAGAAAATGAATACAGTCCCGATCAGGGCTCCCGAAATCGCTCCCAATGGGTTGAATGCCTGCGAGAAATTCAACCGCCTTTCTGAGGTCTCAGGATCACCCAGTTGCGCGATGAAAGGATTGGACGCCGTCTCCAGGAATGACAGGCCGCTGGCAATCACAAACAGCGCGAAGAGGAAGAATCCATAGCTCCCCGCTATAGCAGCGGGCCAGAACAGAAAGCATCCGCTTCCGTATAACAGCAGCCCAATCACAAATCCGGTTTTGTAGCCCGCCTTCCTCATGAGAAGCGCGGCCGGCATGGCCAGCAGGAAGTAGCCCATGTAGAAGGCCGACTGCACCAGCCCAGCCTTAAAACGTGTGATCGCGAATGACTTCATGAAGTGGCGAATTAGAACATCATTCAGGTTGTTGGGAATTCCCCAGAGGAAGAACAGGGCCGTCACCAGAACGAAAGGGACGAGGTGCCCGGCGGGAAACAGCGGGTGCTGGTGCTTCACCGAATTCGATCTATCAGGTTTTTCGGCTGCCGGAACATGCATCGTGCGCCTTTCACAATGCTCAGTGGAACTAGCTACCGACGACCGGTGGTATTCGAACAGGATGCGGGGTTCGCCCTACCTGTCGGCTGGAGACAGCCGATAGAGCGCACTGCCGTGTGGCGGCAGCGTGACCGCCATTGAAACCGAAGAGGCCAAGTCTCTGCGCTGCCAAAGATCTCTTGGCCTGTAAGTTTTTCCTGTCAGCCCCAAATCCTTCCAGTCATAGCGCAGTGTGGCCTTGGATTCGCCAACGTTGAACAGCGCCACGTAGTGCGTGTCTTTATCGTTATCGTTGAGGTCGGAATTGGCCAGCCAAACAACCGAGTTGTCGGTTTTGATTACCGGATGATTCCCGGAGGAGTGCTGATCCACGGCGATGACTTCCGGATTCGTCAGCAGAGAAACCGTCCAGCCATCCGCAGAGGGCAATTCTCCGCCGATCATCAGCGGCGAAGGAAAGATACACCAGAGCGTCATCAAGGTGCGCTGTTCATCGTGCGAAAGCTTGGTCTCGCGCGCTTTGCCCCAACCTGGCGCCGGAGCCAGCCGCCCGAGCGGCAACATGTCGGCATCCGGCCAGTGGCCGGGCTGGGACAGGCCTGCCCACTTGTCGACATTGGCAAACTGATCGCCGAGGCCTTGCGGGTATGCCACCGTGCTGTGCCACAAATCCCAGATGTCATCGGAGATGCGCCACATTTGCGCATTCTGCCGCATCTCGTCAATCTTGTCGATCGGCGCCGCACCGGGCGAGAGGCTGAGGACGATTGGCCGACCTGTCTTCCGCAGGGCCTCGCTGAGCATGCGGATCTCGTCGCCTCGGTAAGGGTGACTGGCGATGCAGTCCACTTTGATCAAATCGACCTCCCAACCTGCATAGAGTCGGGCTATCGAATCATAGTAGGCTTGGGCACCAGGTTTGCGTGTGTCAAGGCCATAGTTGTCCGGATTCCACGGGCAGGTTTCGGATGTGTCGGCGGCGTCGGTCGCACGAAAAGAGGATCCCTCGATAGCCAGGTTCTTCTCGACCGCCTCCCTGGGAATACCGCGAAGGATGTGGATGCCGAATTTCAGCCCTAAAGAGTGCACATAGTCCGCCAAGGGCTTGAACCCTGCATCTTTGGCCGACGATGGAAACCGGTTTGTAGCGGGAGTGAAACGACCGTAACTGTCCAGACTGAACTGCGAATTTTTGGAGTTGCCCTCGGGTATTGGGTTGATCACAAACCATTCCATATCGACCACGACATATTGCCAACCCTGGGGCTTCAAGCGCTTTGCGAGCCAGGCCGCGTTGGCTTTGAATTGATCCTCGGTAATCGTGGTCCCATACCCATCCCAACTGTTCCAGCCCATAGGCGGGGTGGCGGCCAGCATAGGTTTGGTCTTTTCCTGACAAACCATGTTGAGTGGACCAAGGAAAAGCACAGCACCCATGAACCAGACACGCCGTCGGATCAAAGCTTCTCCGTTTTCTGCTGCCGACTGCAGCTCGGTCCCACTCTAACCATGGATTCCCCAATCTCTGGAAGAGAGTAACCGTTTACTTTACGGGATTTAAACTAGTCTGCCCGGGTGCCGCTGTCAACGGACTCAATCGCTGACGCTCCAACTATGCGAGAATTGTTCCCGTAAGCCAGTTCGAATCGCCCATTAATATTGACCATGCCGAATCCTGTCCTGAAACTCGACGCCCGCGACAATGTTTTAATTGCGCTGCAAGACCTGCGTAAAGGAGAGCGGATTCGCCTTTCCTCCCACGACCTTGTGCTGGCAACCGACGTCCCTGCCAAACAGAAGTTCGTAACCGAGACCCTTGCGCCCGGCAGCGATGTCATCATGTACGGCATTCTGATCGGCAAGGCCCGGGAACCGATTCAGATTGGTGAGATTCTGACCACGCGCAACACGGTTCACGAAACGTCTCCCTTCCGGGAAAGTTCTCACGACTACCGGTGGACCCCGCCCGACGTCGGTCCGTGGTGGCAGCGGACGTTCATGGGATACTTCCGCGCCGACGGCCAGGTTGGGACGCGGAACTACTGGCTCGTGGTGCCGCTGGTCTTTTGCGAAAACAGAAACATTGACGTGTTGAAACAGGCTTTCGAAGAAGAGTTGGGATTTGCTCCCCCCAAGATCTACCGCCAGCAGGTGGCAGAACTGGTCCGGCGTTACCTCAAGGGGGAAACGCCAAAGCTTGTCCCCGAATCGCTGCCGGAAACTCTTCGGGCTGTCGCCAGTCCGAGAATCTTCGAGAATATTGATGGCATCAAGTTTCTCCTGCATGAGGGGGGCTGCGGCGGTACGCGGGAAGACTCCAACAATCTCTGCGGTCTGATTGCCGGCTATCTGCACCACCCCAACATCGCCGGGGCAACGGTTCTCAGTCTGGGCTGTCAGCACTCGCAGGGAACCATTCTCCGGGAGCAGATACTGCGGCGTGATCCCGGCTTCAAGAAGCCACTGCTGATGTACGAACAGCAACAGAGCGGATCAGAATTCAAGATGCTCACCGAAGCCATCCCGGCCACGTTTCTGGGCCTGATAGAGGCGAACAAAGCCAGCCGTGCGCCGGCGCCCCTTTCGCGCTTGTGTGTGGGCCTGAAATGCGGCGGGTCGGATGGGTTCTCGGGCATTTCCGCCAATCCAGCCATCGGACACGTTTCTGACGTGCTGGCAACTCTAAAAGGGAGAACAATCCTTTCGGAGTTTCCCGAACTCTGTGGGGTCGAGCAGGAACTCATTGACCGCTGTGTCAGCCATGAGGTATCCGACCGGTTTATCCAACTCATGCGCGACTATGCTGCTCGGGCAAAAGCAGTCCGGTCAGGCTTTGACATGAATCCTTCCCCGGGAAATATTCGAGACGGGCTGATCACAGACGCGATGAAGTCTGCGGGAGCCGCCCGAAAAGGAGGAACTTCGCCGGTCACAGCAGTTCTGGACTATCCCGAATACTCGAGCGAACCGGGGCTGAACCTGCAGTGCACGCCCGGCAACGACGTGGAATGCGTCACCGCCCAAGTGGGCGCTGGAGCCAGCGTGGTGCTGTTCACGACCGGTTTGGGCACGCCGACGGGCAATCCCATCGCTCCGGTGATCAAGATCTCCACCAATAGTCCACTCGCCGAGCGGATGCAGGACATCATCGACATTGATACAGGCGATATCATTACCGGGAACAAAACAGTCGAAGAAGCAGGCAACGCGATTCTTGATCTCGCCGTGCGCGTGGCCAGTGGCGAAGCCCGAACCAAAGCAGAGCTGCTAGGTCAGGACGATTTCATTCCCTGGAAGAGAGGGGTTTCGCTCTGAAACATCAGAGGTCGGATCGATTCCAGCTGGACGGCAAAGCCGCCATCGTTAGCGGCGGTGCCAGTGGCATTGGCCGGGCAATTGCGGAGACCTTTGCGCAGAGTGGCGCTTCTGTCCACGTTCTCGATACCGATGAATCACAGGCGACAGCGGCAGCTCGGGAGATAGCGGAGGCTGGCGGCAAGGCGCACGCCTATGAGTGCGACGTTACAAACCAACACCACGTAAAGGCGGTCTTGCAATCGGTCTTCGAAAAGGAGCGCGTCCACATCCTGGTCAATAACGCCGGTGTTGCGCACATTGGCAAACTGGAGAATACGGCAGAAGAAGATTTCGACCGGATCTACCGCGTCAATGTGAAGGGCTTTTACAACTGCATGCTGGCCACGGTCGGCCACATGAAGACGCACGGAGGCGGGGTTATTCTAAACATGGCGTCGGTCGCGGCGTCGGTCGGGCTGGCCGACCGCTTCGCTTATTCCACGAGCAAAGGCGCCGTGGTTGCGATGACTTATTCTGTCGCCAAGGACTATTTGGCGCATAACATCCGTTGCAACTGCATTTCCCCGGCGAGGGTGCATACGCCTTTCGTTGATGGGTATTTACGCAAGAACTATCCAGGCCGCGAGCAGGAAATGTTCCAGCGGTTATCGCAGGTGCAGCCCATCGGTCGCATGGCAGAGCCTCACGAAGTGGCGACACTTGCGCTCTTTCTGTGCTCCGACGAGGCGGGCTTTATCACCGGAGTCGACTATCCCATTGATGGAGGCTTCCTGAACCTGCGCGGCTAGGCAGAGATGTTGAATGGGCTGAAGACCTCCCCTTATGAACCTGGCACTGAAAGATAGGGTAGTTCTCATCACTGGCGGAGCCAAAGGCATAGGTTCAGCTGCGGCTCATCTTATTGGGGAAGAAGGCGGCATTCCCGTCATTGTCGATCGCGACAAGCCGGCAGGTGACAAACTTCGTCACGAATTGCGGCAGGCCGGGATGCGATGCTCGATGATCGGCGTTGAACTGGACTCAGCAGTGAACTGCTTGCAAGCTGTTGAACAGGCGGTTCAGGAGTTCGGACAGTTAGACGCGCTGATCAACAACGCGGGTGTCAATGACCGGGTTGGCCTCGAACACGGCAGTCCTGAGCAATACCTTGGTTCATTGCAGAGAAATCTGCTGCACTATTACAGCATGGCGCACTATGCCCTGCCCCACCTGAAGCGATCCAAGGGATCGATCCTGAATGTTGCCTCCAAAACAGCAATTACGGGGCAAGGAGGCACGTCCGGTTACGCGTCGGCCAAAGGAGCGATCCTCGCGCTAACCCGGGAGTGGGCGGTCGAGCTCCTGCCATATGGCATCCGCGTCAATGCTGTCGTTCCGGCCGAAGTGATGACTGACATGTACCGCCAGTGGCTCGGCACTTTTCCGAATGCGGAGCAGAAACTCCAGAAGATTGTCTCCAACATTCCTTTAGGAAAAAGGATGACGACAGCTGAGGAACTCGCCTCCATGATCGTTTTCCTGATATCTGAGAGAGCGCAGCACATTACCGGCCAGCACGTTTTCGTGGACGGAGGCTATGTCCATCTCGACCGCGCCATCACGTAGCACGCGGGTGGGCGCTTTTGGTGATTCTGGCTTCGGCTTAGGGGTGGCCCTTTTTCTAGACGGTTTCCTCCGGACTTCCAGCCACATCGATCTCGACCTGCTGACTTCCTAAGTACGGATGGATGGCTCTGAGCCGAACGTTCCCGGGCCTTTCCTGGGCTCGAATCCAAATCGCTCCAGTTCCTCCGATCAAAGAGAACGGATTATCTCCAACCATCTCGGCTGGGCCTTCCAATTCAAACTTGACCGCGTCATTCGCAAAAGGCTGGACCGCGCCGAATTCGTCGGTAACGCGTAGAACAACCCGGGTGGAATCGGCGCCATCGGCAATCAAATCAGTATCGTCTGGCAGGAGCATGAACTTCGTATCGACACCTCTCCCCGAAAGCCGTTTCGCAATGACCTGCTTGCCCTGAATGTAGCCCTCGATCCGCAGGTCTCCCCATTTGTGAAACAACTCTCCCATTTCAAGGACAAAGGGAGCATACCTGAGGTGCGCAAACTGCTTGCGATCCGGATCCACCTCCGCGATCAGCTTGTCGTCAATGTAGAACTTGAGATGATCACAATTGGAGCAGACGACCGCCTTCGAGAATCCGACGGATGCGTCCCCCCGCGCCCAATGAAAGGCCGGTTCCAGCACGATCTCTTCTGCGGGATCGCACTGCGACTTGTAGAATCCCGCAGCTGGCTTGGGTTCTCGGAAGATGTCGGTGACACCGTGATAGCAAATTCGATCGCCAGAACCGAAATTCCCGTGCGTGTTGTAATCGAAGGCGCACCATCCGATGCCGCCGGCATACTGCGGATTCGAAGCCAACTGATCGTGGACGCGTGCATGCCGTATCGTATGCTCGGTCAGCCGTTCGACTTGATCGATGGTCTTGGTGGGATAGGTGTGCCCGCAAAATTCCGTGTTCAAGTACCGCGGATGGTTCGGCGGTTTTAGCGGAAAACCGAAGTCGTTCATGGTGAAAACATCTTCCAGGAATTCAGATTCCTGGAAGTACCGGATGCCTCCCGTCTGGCGAGTCGGGTCCAGTTGATGGGCTAGCGCATTTGTGCGCGTGTAGAAATCATGGTTGTCCCGCGATTCGTTGATGCGCACTCCCCACAAAATGATGGAGGGATGGTTCCAGTCGCGGCGGATCATGCGCCGGACGTTGTCGACGGAAATGTTCTGCCAAGCCTCGTCCCCGATGTGCTGCCAGCCCGGAATCTCTTCCAGAACCAAAAGGCCTACTTCGTCGCAGGCATCAAGGAAATGGCGCGACTGCGGATAATGCGAGGTGCGGACAATGTTGCACTTGAGTTGGTTGCGCAGAATCTGCGCGTCGCGGCGCTGCGGACGTCCTGGCATGGCCTGCCCGACCCAAGGGAAGGTCTGATGACGGTCGAGCCCACGCAGCTTGATGACATTGCCGTTCAATTCGAAGCCGTGATCGGTGAATTGCGCCTCCCGGAAGGCGAAACGGCGGGAGTCTTCGTCAACCACTTGGGCTCCGCGGCGCAAGCGCACCCGGGCAGAGTAGAGGTTTCGCTTCTCCAGGTCCCACAATTTGATTCCGTTCAGGCCCTCAAGGTGTGCCGTGTGTGCGACCGGCTCGCTCTCTGGTGCAGAGGCTGGTAATTGCTGCGAAGTTTTCCCAACCACGTGATCGCCGTCGAGTAATTCGATCTCGATCGTCAGCGTGTTTTTCGAGGCCTCCAAATGCTGTACGAAACAATCCACGTCGACCGCAGGGCTCTGGGTACGGACGTTCTTCGGCCGCACAAAGATGTTCTCGATGAATGTCGCTGGTACTGCACGCAGAGAGACCTCGCGATAGATGCCGCCGAACGTAAGATAGTCAATCTCGTAGCCGAACGGTGGGATATCAGGACGCTCCGTGGAATCCACATCTACGGCGAGCAAATTCTCGCCCTCGAAGTCGAGGTGGGAGGTCAACTCAAAGGAGAAGGGAGTGTATCCACCTTTATATTCTCCGAGGCGCTCTCCGTTGATCCAGACCGTGGACGCGGTCATGACCCCTTCAAAGTCGACGAAGACGCGTTTTCCTCGCGCTTCCGCCGGGAGTTTGAAGCGGCGGCGGTAAAGAGAGACAAACTCGTAGGTTTTCTCATCAAAACCATGCCATGGAAGCCGGACGTTGGTATGCGGGATCACGACTCGCTCAAAGCCGGAGTCGTCGAAATCTTTCGCGTGGCCGCCTTCGACGAAGCTGCGGCTGTAACGCCATTTTCGATTCATGGGGAGAACAAGCCGTCCGGCCGGAGGGTTCGAGTCGGCGCCATTTTCTGGAATCGTATAAGGCGCGAGGGCCGCTCCGGCGATAAGTGTTCCGGTTTGTTTTATGAACCTGCGTCGATCCATGTTCTTTGCTCTTTTCCTTAATTATCGATTGCACGCAAGAAGCTTGGTGGCATTTGCATCTGAAGCATGATGCTTAGACAGTCATTCTCAAACAGCCAAGGCAAGCAACTGCGCGAGATCTGCGGCTGATGTGGATTCGGTGCCCCGCGGCAGCGAAGGGCCAATCGTCAGGGCTTGACCGTGGCCTTCAAACCAAACCAGGAATGACGACTGCTCCGCTCCGGGCAGGCGCTGCTGATTCAGCCAGTTGTAATATGCACCCAAGTCGGCGTCGATCAGCGACCCGACAAAGTCGAGTTCCGGACGGGCCGGTACGGCCGAAAGCAACTCGTTCATCGGCTTCTGCCGCTGTCGCGGAGCAAACCGCACCAGCAAGGTGAGTGGCTGAGCCCGCCGCAGAGCTTCACGCGCAGCCCACTGGGCGAAACTCGTACTGAAGATCTGGGTCCCTGAACCCTGGGTCAACAATTTGACCTGAAATCGATCCAGCACTTCGTCTCGCGGTTTGCCACTATTCCCCGCGTTCATGCCAAGATCTGACGGACGCATCTGGGCTAAGAGCGTACGCAGCGCTTCGGGGCCCATGCCCGGCCGATCAAGCTCTGTCTGCATTTTCCGCAACAATGCAGCACGCACCGGTTCCAGAGCTTTGTAGGAAACGCAGGTTAGGGCTGGGGCATGATCCGCCTCTTCCCCGCCATCGATGTACCAGTGTCCGTAGGGAGCGGGATGTGCCTTGGCCCTCGCGGCAACCGAGTCCAGCAATAGCCGCAATCCATCTTCGGGCTTGACGCGGCTGAAATATGCGCCGTGGGGGCGCAACTTGCGAAATAATGGCTCATCGTAGGAGGCCACTCCCTGGCCTATGACGGTAATGCCCAGCCTTGAAACAGCAGGGGGGGCCGGCGGCACTGCCGAGTGGAGACGATCCGAGTATTCGTTCGAAGCTTTGCGAAACGCATCCAGTTGGTGGGTGCTCCAAAGATGGGCCGACAACTGTTCGACAAACTGAGCGGGCAATTTTATCCAATCAAAACTTTCCAGCTGAGGAGAAAGGCGGATTTCCGCGAATCCTTGAAACCACTCTTTCAGCTCGCCGGCAGGCAGTGAGCAGAGATGCGCCAGTTCCTTTTCGTGTGCTTTGCGCTCAGCGGGAAATTTGAAATCATAATCGATGAGTTCGCGCAACAATCCGGGCACGAAGCTCAAAGGCAACCGTTGCAGTATCCCCAAATAGTTGGTGACGATTTTGCGCGCTTCGGGCGGATAGCTAGCGAACTGCTCGGGTTTGAGATCGCGTGGAAGCATGCAAGTTACAACAGTTCGTTGATCGGCTTCCCCTGAGCAAACGACGCTGAAAATCCAAGCATAGATCCCAGCGTGGGCACCAGATCGGTGGATTCCATCGCCCGATCGAAGACCACGTTTTCGCGAATCCCCGGTCCGGCGACCAACATCCACGTAGTGCGTGAAAGAGCGTCCCCGGTGCGATGATGCTGGAAGCCGTTCCCTCCGGCATCCTCGTCGGAGTCGCGACCGAAGTCGGGCAGGATGAATAGAGTCGTTTTGCCCGCGTATTCCGGCTCGCTCTGGATGGTTTTCCACAAATCAGAGCACAAGCGGTCGGTGCGCTGGATTCCCTCAACATAGAGCGAGTAGGCTCCGGCGTGCGCGATGTCAATGTCGTGCATGGTGATCCACAACAGGCTGGGCGACACTTGCCGCATCAATTGGCGCGCAATGTAAACGGAAAGCTCATCCGGGCTCGACAAGGTCTGCGCATGAGCCTTGAAGTCGTCAACCGAAAGTTTCAGGATCATTTCGAGTTGCTGGAGCTCAAATTCGCTGCCTTCCAGTTCCGGCGTGTAATAAGGCGTTTCGTAGTTGTCACGCAGCAAATGTTCGTAGTCGTTGCGGCGGCCCGAGGTGGCCGCCGTCAACAAATGCTTCGGCAGAATCACCCGCGCGCCCAACCCGGGGCCGTAGGAATGATGACTGCTTTCGCCGATGCGGTTGAAACCATTGCTGGGAGCGACCACCCAGGCATCCGAGGATGGACGCTTCAGGTCTTTGCGAAAGTATTCAAATACCGTGGGAGATTGCGGAGGGAGCGAGGCAAAGTTATTAATCGTTTCATAGACGCCAGTAGCCAGACTCGCGGTCGCGACGTAGTGGCCGAGGATTCCACGATTGACGACCTGCGTGAAAAAACTGGCTTGCGGGATGAGTTCGTGCATCAGGTGGGGAATGTTTTCCTGACCCTCGGGCGCAAAAGTCTCCTGATCGCGAGCACCGCCACCAAACGTGACCACAACGACTTTTCTCCTGGAGGAGGGGGCTGCTACTCGAGCCCAGGAAGAGCGCAGCAAGGTACTTCCTAGAGTCGCTCCGGCGGCGCTGCGCAGGAAGTCGCGACGGGTACGGGCGAGAATGTGTCCAACCCCTTTTGGACTCGACGCACTCAGCGGGCCCGCACTCACTCGGTGGCCTCGATACTGCGGCAAGACTCTCATCCAAGGTCCATGCCGACACCCAAGGCGTTGGGTCTAATCACGGCTTCGCCGGCATTTCTTCTTTCTCGGAGTAAACGAACTGTCGAATGTCCGCGATCTGTTTGTCCAGATCAGCCAGGTGCTGAGCGCGCAACCGCTGGTACACCTGGAACTGCTCTTGCGCCTTGTCCTTCTGCCCTGTATGCACATAGGCCTGGCCCAGCCGATAGTGAGCATCGGCAATATTCGGATTGTTTTCCAATGCCTTCACGTACTCAGGAATGGACGCGGCATACTGTGTCTGATCCGAATAAAGATTCCCTAACTGCAAATGCGCATCGGCGAATTTGGGATCGAGCGCGACCGCCTTCTGGAGCAGCGATTCGATCTGATGGAGATCGAGGCTCGCCTCCTGCGCCCTCTTTCCCTTCCATAAACTCATCGCGTAGTAATAAAGCGCGCGCGCATTGCCCGGCTGAAGTTCCGAAAAACGGCTGAATCGCTGGATTACTTCATCCGCATGGCTGGGTGTGCTGTCATAGGCCTTGGACAGAAAAAAGTAGCCCCGCGGGTCCGAGGGGCTAAGATCGGCCGCCCGCAAAAGGGATTTGACCGCGTCGTCATAGTTGCCGCGCGAGTACAAAGCGATGCCAAGACCGATCGCCATCCGCGCTGAACTCGGATAACGCTCGGCAGCCTGCCGGAAGACTGCAATCGCCGGCTCGAGAGTCCGGTGCAGAAGAAGTTCGCTGCCCCAATCGAAAAGATTACTCTCGCTCGGATCTTTGTGCGCGGCGGTTTCAAATTCTGTGGCCGCAGCCACGTAGTTCTTGTCCTTTTCCTCGATCTGCCCCAGAAGGTTATGCAACTCCGCCGTATCTTTCTGTTTCAAGAGATCGTGGACCGACTGCCGTGCGTCCGAGAGCCTCCCAATCTCCGCGTAGGCGAGGGAAAGGTCGTAGCCATTATCGTAGGCCGAGGGATGGATCTTCTGGGCGCGCTCGAGAAAAGGCGCCGCCTCCGAGATTTTTCCAGATTGCACATAAAACTCGCCGAGATTGTGGTTGGCGTCGAAACTGTGTGGTTCGAGTCGCAGCGCGGCTTTGAACTCTGCTTCCGCCCGCTCGGACTGGCCCAGGCGAACAAGATTGGCGGCCAGGTTAGTCCTGGCTGCTGCTGAATCCGGCTTGAGACGCACAGCCTGGTCCAAATGCTCATTGGCTTTGTCGTCTTGTGATTCCGCAGAATAGGCCAGTCCAATAAGCTCGTGAACCTCAAAGCTCTGGGGTACCTCACGCAGCAGATTCTCCAGTTGCGCCGCCGCTTCGGCGAAGTGCCCTGCGTCGTAGTCAGCCGAGGCGGCCTGGAACTTGCGATCAAGCTGTTGGGGATTTGGTGGTGCTTGTTGGTTCTGTCCGGCATTTGCTGTCAACACCGGCGAACACGCGAGGAGGGCGGTAGAAACCGTGCACATGAGCCGATGTCGGAAGATCACAACGTTTTTATGTTAGCACCCGCACCCCGCACGCGGGAGCGCACAACTGAGTAAACAGAATCGGAAGGCGTTCTGATAGAACGCCTTCCCGGGCAAATAGGGACAATCAGTAGTAAAGCTTCAAAGCAAACTGGATCTGCCTCGGATCGTAGGGAGCATCGCGAGTGGATCCGATCTCGCCAAAACTCGAATTCGTAAAATTCCCAGAACCGGAGACTGCGACAACTCCATTACCACCGAAATTTGGAGCGTTAAAGTTCGGGTGGTTCAGGATATTGAAGAACTCAGCTCGGAACTGCAGAGTGAAGCGTTCGCTGAGCTTCATATCCTTGAAGGTTGAGAAGTCCAGCCGTTTGAAGGGTGGCCCGGCAATCTGGTCTGGGGGACCGCCCAAGGTGGAGAGAGGGCAGGGTAAGGTCGTACACGCCGCTGGCTGGGCAAAGGCTGCGGGGTTGCCGAAGAAGCTCAACTTCCCGTTGGAGTCGATGTGCAATCCTCTCTTCTGGCTCTGCCCTGGAACGATGAAGTCATAGCAACCGGTATTGGGGGCTGTGCCCGAAGGGCAGGTCAAAGTTATGGGTTGGCCGCCTTCAAGCACCGCGCTTGCGTTGATGCTCCACCCCCCGAACGCCTTGCTGGCAAACCCATTGCTGCCCAAAAAACGTTTGCCCTTGCCGAAGGGAAGCTCATAGCCACCGCTCAGGTGAAATACGTTCCGAATATCAAAATCTGCCAATCCGTAGTCATAGTGGATCCCGACCCCGGCGACATCCGGGGCGCGGAAGCCTTGGTTGCTGCCGCCGTTCAGCAGATCGCCTGCGTCAGTGCGGGTTTTGGACCACGTATACGTGGCCAGGAAATTCAGTCCGCTTGCAAATCGCTTTTCCACCTTGGTCTGAAGCGAATGATAGAAACTGTTGCCGGCAGTGATGGCATAACTTGATCCTTCCCCGAAGTCCGGGAACGGAAGCGCCTTTACTCCGATCTGCGTGGGCTGATTGGAGTTGGGAAATGACTCCAAATGACGCGCTAACGAGGTCACGTATCCAGCCTGGACGGTTAATGTTGGCGTTAGCTGATATTGCAGGGTAAAGTTGCCACTCATGGTGTAAGGAGTCTGGTAATTGAATTGAATCCCTCGTAACGCCAATCCACTGGCGTTAACCAAGGTTGGGACGAGCGGCGTGCAAGAGAATCCCGTCTCTAGCGTCGCGCCCCCGCCGGGGCTCGCCGCCGGACTGGTGCATCCGGTATAGGTGACGGGGTGCCCGGCATCGGGTGGCTGGAACTGGAAATTGAATTGGAAGGGGTAGTTCTCACCCAGATTTGGTGAATATCCGCGGTTCTCGAAGCCGTTGAAGAAAATGCCAAACCCGCCTCGAGCTACCAGCTTAGGACTGACCTGGTAGGCAAAACCAAGACGCGGCGCAAGATTTGTCTTTTGGGAATTGCCCAAACCCTTGCCGTACCGGTTCGTGATGGCGAGCGCGATGCCGTCCTTGGCGAGCAAACTGTTGAAACTAGTGGAAAGGTTCGCCGAGTTCGTTCCGCCCGGCAGTATGTACATCGGATTTCCTGTGGGGGGACCGCCCGGGACAAAGTTGGCTTGGGCTCCGTGGTGCTCATAGACCAGACCGAAGAAGTCCCAGCGCAAGCCCAAGTTGACCGTCAGCTTGGGAGTTACCTTCCAATCGTCGTTAATGTAGGTACCGTAGTAGTTCTTTCCGTTGTCGGTGAGGGAAATGTTGGAAGCGTAAATGCCGTTGTGAGATTGCCCATCATCGGCGTTTCCAGACGGGCCTCCGACGTAATCGATGCCACCAACGGTGGACGCAATCGGCGTCAACAACATTTGGGCACGACCGGTGTTCCCCGATCCAACGCCAGGAATCTCCGTGTAGAGTCCACTATAGTCGAATTCCCCACGGGACCACGGTGGCTGCAGCGTGGAGAATTTTACGTGCTGCCACTCAATACCCATCTTGAAGGTGTGCTTGCCGTAAATTTTGGTGAAATCGTCGGTGACCTGAAAAGTCGAACTAACTTCATCCGAGGGCAGAAACGCATTACTCCCCAAGGTCGCCAATCCGCTGATTCCGAAGGCGGGAAGGCCCCCATTCTCCTTCTGTTGCGGGATGCCTTGAATTCCGAAGGAGGCGGGAAGGCCGCTCAGGTTATTGGCCTCGGGCGACACACGAGTCGTGTGCAAGTAGTTCAGTCCCGCGCGAGCAACGTTTACCGTGCTCGAGGAAAAAACATGGGTATAGGCCAATACACTCTGCTGAGCAAGCGCGGTTTGGTTGCCCTGCTGGAAGCCACCCCCGTCCGCCACTCCTCCGAAAATCCCGGGAATGAAGTCGGGGTCGTCCACGTAGCTGAAACGGTAGAACAACTGATTCTTGTCGCTCAGGTCAAGGTCCAACCTGGCGTCGAAAGAATTACGGTGTTCAAACAGCTTTGGGGAATTGGTGTAGTTCGAGAGAAGTGAAGAGCTAGTCGGTGCCGGGTACAGATTCAACAGTTTGATGGCGTTCGCATCCAAGCGCACTGCCGGCAATTGGTTCAGGGCGAAGGCGGCAACGTTGCCGGGCCCCGTGAAATCTGTCGTCCCAATCGGATATTTGCCGAAGGGATCCCGCACATACCCGTTCGCGGTTGAGGTTAGGCCGGTTACAGGATCGACAGCGCCCGCCGTAACCGCGCGAGTTGTAGCAGGATCGAGAATCGTGCCAATTTGAATTTTTCGGCCCAAGGCGTCGGTTTGTGTGCCTGATTGCCCGGTGATCAAATCTGAGAGATTGGTATACCCGCTGCTGCGCTCGGCAACGGTAGGTACGGATCCGGTCAGAACCGTTCCCTGCGCCCTGCGAAATCCCTCATAGTCGCCAAAGAAAAAGACTTTGTTCTTGATGACGGGGCCCCCGCCAGAAAATCCGAATTGGTTCTGCCGGAGTTCGCCCTTCTTCACATGACCAGCGTCTTCGAAATAATCCGCAGAATCCAGCTTGTCGTTACGGAAGAACTCCCAGGCGGCGCCGTGGAAACTGTTGGTGCCGGACTTGATTGTAGCGTTGAGAACCGCCGCTCCGGAGCGACCGAACTCAGCGCTGAAGTCTGAGGTCTGGACCTTGAATTCTTGTATAGCGTCGACCGGGGGAAGAACAACGTAGTTCGTCCCGTTCAGGAAATCCACTGTATCGGAATTGTTATCAATTCCATCCAGCATGTAGTTGTTTTGGGCCGGCCGATTTCCATTGGCTGCGAAAGCGCCGCTGGCAGCGTTGCCGCGAGTATCCGCTTGGGGCGTGTTTACGCCGGCGGCAAGTTGCGCCAGGAAGGTGAAGTTGCGGCCATTCAACGGAAGATTATTCACGTTGCGTTGATCGACCACTTGACCCACCGACGCATCTTCGGCCTGGAGCACGGGAGCCAAGGACGTGACTTCTACGGTTTCAGTCGTGGCTCCGGGCTGGAGCGTGAAATTGAGCAAAACCCTCGCGCTCACTTCCACGACGACGTGAGTCTGCACCTGGGTCTTGAAGCCTTGCGCCGCAGCCTCGAGCTTGTAACTCCCGATTCTTACGGGGCTGAACACGTAGTTTCCGTCGGATCCGGAATTCGTTGACAGGGTGACACCGGTGCCTTCGTTCACCAATGTGACTTTGGCCCCGCCAACGACGGCTCCCGTCGAATCCGCGACCGTGCCCGTGATGGAACCGGTGTCGACCTGAGCGTGGAGCAGCCCGGCGCCGAATGTCGTGAAGACCGCAATGGCCAATAAGCTGGGCAGGAACCAGGCAAATCCGTATCGGTTCATGAGCTCTCCTTTGAGCCTCGCTGGCTTGCATCCGGGCAAGCCTCGCGCCACCAAAGACCACGGCGGCCGGGTCGTATCCCCGAGCACCGCCAAGTAATCGTTGATCGGGACCCCCAATTAACCGCTTAACCTAAAAATACTAGTGGGTCGGGGATACCATGGCCTGAGACGCGTTGTCAAGATTTTTTTCTTGATTTCCGCGCCGTGACGTCTTTTACTCCACGATGTGACCGAACCCCGCGCGGACGGAAATCGTTTGAACTTTCAGCGGGCTGAGTACCGGACACCATGAGCGTAACCATTCGCGATGTGGCAAAGGCCTCGGGGGTTTCCACCGCGACGGTCTCGAACGTGCTTAACAAGACCGGCAAAGTGGGCCGGGACACTCGTCGTGTCGTGCTACAGGCAGTCCGGCGCATGGGCTACATCCCTGACGTTCACGCCCGCCACCTCGCCTCGCGCGATCGCCGCACCCTTGGAATCATCGTCTCCGATATCGAAAACCCTTTCTTCCCGGAAGTAGTCAAGGGCTTCGAGACGCGTGCGCGTCAATTCGGGTACGACGTAATTCTCAGTGATACAAACTATGATCCCCGGAGGACTCGAGAAGCTGCCGATCGCATGATGGAGCACAAGGTTCGCGGTGTCGCAATCATGACCTCCGAGATCAGCGTTAAACTCGTCCATCAACTCGCTCGCAGAAGAATCGCCGTCACCTTTCTTGATCTGGCGCCGGCCCGAAAATACATGAGCAATCTCCGCATCGACTACTCCTCCGGTATAAAGCAGATTGTGCAACACCTTTATGCGCAGGGCCATCGTCGCATCGCGTTCGTCGCGGGGCGACCTGGACTCAAGTCGAACGCAGTGCGGTTGGAGGCCTATGAAACTTGCATGCGCGATTTAGAACTCGAACCCGGTCCCGTACTGCCCGGCGACCTGCGCTTTGAAGGTGGCTTGGCCGCCGGCCTCAGCATCGCAAAGCTCGCCGCACGGCCCACAGCAGTCGTGGCAGTCAACGATCTGACCGCGGTTGGCGTAGTCAAGGGACTGTTGAACTCCGGATTCCGCGTTCCGGAAGACATTTCGGTTACTGGCTTCGATAACACACGACTAGCCGAATACAGCAATCCTTCGATCACCACAGTCGATGTACATCGTGAGACTCTGGGCCAAATGGCGGCAGAGGCCCTGCATGAACTCTCGAGCGCAGAGGACCCGCAAGGTCGCGAATACCAGATCGGCGCTGAACTGGTTTTGGGAGGCTCATCGGGGCCTGCATCCCATTGACGTCACTCCGCTGTTGGTAGACTGCTGAGGGGCGCATCTCTGGACGCTCGCGCATGCCGCATCGGGACAAAGAAAGCCAACCTATTTCACGCCGAACATTTCTGAAGCAGATGCAATGGGCGCCCGTATTTCTCCTTCCTGCGCCCATCCACCTTTCTCTGAATCGGTCCGGATTCGAACGAATTGCCACCGACCAGGTTTCGCAGTTCCCATTCGCTGATGTTCGGCTCACTCCGCACTATCCGACGAAGTCTCCGCTGGACGGCATTCTCCGACTCGCCGCTCCTGGCACGGATGAATACGTGGTCGAAGGATATGTGTCTGAACTCATAGGTATTCTTAAGGAATGGAGCCAGGATCTCAAGCTGAAGTCCCAGGCCACGGAAACTCTGGGCAAGTTCGTTGACCCTGCGATACAGTTTACTTCCCTGATTCCGGTTCGCGAATTTCCGCTGCGCCCCGGCGATCGAATCGAAGTCCTGCGGCGGGAATTTGGCCCCGGATTGTCAAGCGGCCGCGAGCGATTCGTTGACGTGATGAAGAGCTACCTCGGCCCTCTGCGGCAAATCGAAACCGCGGACTTCGAAATATACCAGTGCACCCGAATTGCCGATTCCCCGTTGACGCTCGAAGCCGATATTCGCTACGAATTTGTGGGTACGCGAGAGGACCGGTTGCGCGAGGAGCGTCTCGGCTCCTGGCGCACTCGGTGGTCGCGCGATGAATCGAACACCTGGCGAGTTTTGAAATGGAGCGCCACCGGGGAAACAGTCAGCCGCGCCGCAGGTCGCATTTTTGTCGACATCACTTCGCAGGCACTGGGGCAGGTTGACTCCTACAAAGAACAACTGCTCCGGGGAGTTGACTATTGGAGAACGGTTCTTGATGGGGCAATCGGAGTCGACGTGTATGGAAACAACGGCGTGGCGGTCGGCGACTTTGACAACGATGGCCTCGACGACTTGTACATCTGCCAGCCCGCTGGCCTGCCTAACCGGCTCTATCGCAATCGTGGCGATGGAACATTCGAAGATGTGACAGAGAAATCAGGCGTAGGTGTGCTTGATTTCACAGCGTGCGCGTTGTTCGTGGATTTCCAGAATCGAGGACTTCAGGATTTGCTGGTGGTCTCGGCGGCCGGACCTTTACTGTTTCCGAACGACGGCCACGGGAAGTTTTCTCTCAAACCGGACGCGTTCCGCTTCGCACGCCCTCCGCAGGGGTCATTCACGCACGCCGCCGCCGCCGACTACGATCGGGACGGCCGTCTGGATCTCTATTTCTGCCTTTATAGCTACTATCAGGGACTAGATCAGTATCGCTATCCCGTACCCTATTTCGACGCCCGGAATGGGCCTCCGAACTACCTTTTCCACAATGAAGGAAGTGGGATCTTCCAGGACCAGACCGAGGCTACCGGTTTGAATATCGATAATGATCGATACAGCTTTGCCTGTTCCTGGGGCGACTGCAACGCAGATGGTTGGCCGGACCTTTACGTAGTGAACGATTTTGGCCGGAACAATCTCTACCGCAACAACGGCGATGGAACCTTCGCTGCTGTGTCCGGCGAAGCCCAAGTGGATGAGCCTGGAGCCGGCATGAGCGCCTGCTGGCAGGACTTCGACAACGACGGGAAGCAGGACATCTACGCGGCTGGAATGTGGGTCGCGGCGGGCACGCGAGTCTTTGAGCAATCCCAGTTTCATGAGGGAGAGCCGGAAAAGATTCGCGCCCTCTACCAGCGGCACATGACGGGCAATTCGTTATATCGCAACCAGGGGAACGGAACATTTCGAAACGTGGCGATGAAAGCAGGGGTTGAAATGGGCCGCTGGTCGTGGTCCACCGACGCCTGGGACTTCGACAACGATGGTTACCCGGATCTGTACGTCGCGAATGGTTATATTTCGAGCGTCGAGCAACGCGATGTCTCCAGCTTCTTCTGGCGGCAGGTCGTTGCGAAGTCGCCACCGGACTCCAGTCCTTCGCCGAGCTACGAACTCGGATGGAGCGCCATGAACGAACTCATTCGTTCTGACTCGACCTGGAACGGTCATGAGAGGAATGTTTTCTTTGCCAACAATCGCGATGGCACATTTTCCGCCGTCTCCGGCGTGGTTGGCATGGATTTTCGCGACGACAGCCGGGCATTCGCCCTCGCGGACATCGATGGCGACGGCAGGCTCGAAATCGTCCTTAAGAATCGAACTGCGCCCCAAATTCGGATCCTGCGCCTCGCGATGGACGGCATCGGCAATTCAATCGTCTTCCGTTTGCGGGGAACAACAAGCAACCGCGACGCCATCGGCGCCGCAGTGACCGTCGAAGCCGGCGCACTTCGGCAGACAAAGTATTTGCAGGCCGGGTCAGGATTTTTGTCCCAGCACACCAAGGAACTGTTTGTTGGTCTGGGCAAGAATCAGGATCCTGTCCACGTAATTGTCCGATGGCCCAGCGGCCTCACCGAGGCTTTCGACCGTGTGCCAGTCAATCATCGTGTCGAGATCGAGGAAGGAGTGCGGGACTTTCTGGCCAAGCCGTTCGTGACCTCTACTCTGTCGTCGGCCCATTCGGACGACACCCCGACGGGAGATACTCTTCCGCCGTCCGTCGGGACCTGGCTCGTTGAACCCATCAAAGCTGTGGATTTTTCCTTGCCCGACCACAATGGCAACCTGAGAGATCTTCGTGCGTTACTCGAAAGGAACAAATACCTCCTGCTCAATTTCTGGGCAACATCTACACCCGCCTGCAGCGACCAATTGCGCCGTTTTCACCGATCACATTCCGACCTCGCCGCCGCTGGCCTTCGCGTCGCTGCCATCAACGTCGATGATCCATCGGACCCTCGCGCGGTACGGTCATTCGTCGCCGAAGAACATCTCGACTTTCCGATCTTGCTCGCGACGCAAGAGGTAGCGGGCATTTATAACGTCGTGTATCGGTATTTGTTCGACCGTCAGCGAGATCTCTCGTTCCCAACCTCTTTTCTGATCGACGCCGCAACCAACATCGTTAAGGTCTACCAAGGAATTTTAGGGCCCGAGACCGTGTTGCAAGACTTGGCCTCGGCGCCAGTCACATCAACGGATCTTGCCCGCAAAGCACTTCCCTTCCCTGGCACCCTCTATCAGAACTCATTTCAACGCAACGCTTTCAGCTATGGGGTCGCCTTCTTTCAGCATGGATTCCCCGATCAGGCTGCGGAATCTTTCAAGCAAGCCATTGCATTGAAACCCGATGATCCTCAAGCTGTTTACAACCTGGGAACTCTTTACTTGCGGCGCAACTCCTTGCCCGAGGCGCGACAGTACCTTGAAGAAACGGTGAAGTTGCGTCCGAATTATCCCGAGGCCTGGAACAATCTCGGGATGCTGGCCGCTCAGGCGGGCAACACCGAAGAAGCGATTCGGGATTTCGAACAGTCCCTCGAGTTGCGGCCCAACTTCGCGATCGCCCTTCTGAATCTGGGGAATGTGTACCGGCGGCAAGGACAGCTTGAGGAATCGGAAAGATTTTTGATGCGGGCGCTCGACAACGACCCTGACAATCCCGAAATTAATTACAGCCTCGGAATGCTCTACGCCCACAGCGACCAAGCCGAGCGTGCTTTTCGGTTTTTGGAAAAAGCCATAAGCCTTCGCCCGGATTACTCCGACGCGCTTAACAACCTGGGCGTACTTTTCGTGCAGTCGAAACGCTACCTCGAAGCGGAAGAGAAATTCAAAGCCTGCATCCAGGAGGCTCCAAGTTTTGACCAGGCGTATCTGAATCTTGCCCGTCTCTACTCGGTCCAGAACGAAAAAGAAAAAGCGCGAGCGATTTTGCAGGCTCTTCTGGAAAAACAGCCACAACACAAAATGGCCCAGCAGATGCTTCAGATGCTATATTGAGGCCTCGGGAGAGGCATCGGCAGATGTTCGGTTGCGCCTCGATTCAAGACCAGAAAACGAATCGCAGTCTATTGTTGCTGAGTACTCTCGCTTTGGCTCTGCTTGCGGTTCCAGGGTTTGGGCAAGCGGAACGACGCTCCCCTCATAACCGCCAACTCACACCCCCCGCAAGAAGCGCTTCCCCTTTTCAGGAAGCTGAAGAACTCGTTCAGAAAGGCGAGCTTGAGCGGGCGAGAGAAAAGATCGAGGAGCAGCTCAAGCTGAACCCTTCCAGCGTGGAAGGTTACAACCTTCTCGGAATCGTATACGCCGGCGAAAAAGATTACGAACGAGCTCTGGACGCCTTCTACCAGGCGCTAAAACTCGCTCCTGACTCGAGCAAAACTCACAACAATCTGGGCAACCTCTATGTAACCCAACACAAACTCGACCTCGCAGAAAAAGAATTCACTCGCGTCTTGAACCTTGCTCCGGCAAATCGCGATGCCAACTACAATCTCGGGCTGCTTCTACTCGCGAAGGGATCGCCAGTCGCTGCCATTCAACACTTTCAAAGAGTACATCCCCAGAATATCGAAACTCGCTTCAACCTGGTGCGCGCTTACCTTCAGGCGGACCAAACCGCTGAGGCACTGAAGACCGCTCATGATCTCTCGGCCGCGCAAAAGCAGGACGTGCAATTACACTTCACGCTCGGCCTGCTGTTTGCGTCCGCGAAGCAATACAAAGCGGCTCAACTCGAGCTTGAACGAGCGAACGCGCTGCAGCCTGAAACGTTTGAAATTCTCCATAACCTGGGACAGGCCTATTTCCGAGCACAAGAATATTCAAAAGCCGACCTCGCGCTGAATCGAGCGCTGAAGTTGAAACCCGACTCCGCCGAAACTCTAAACCTTCTGGCCCAGGTTGATTACGAGCAGTCGAGGCCTATGGATGCCCTTGAGTTGCTGGTGCGCGCCCACAAGCTCGCGCCGCAGAACACCGACGTGATCTTCCTTATGGCCCGCGTAAGCATGACCCAGAATTATTTCGAAGACGCGATTCCGCTGCTTGAATCCGGCCTGAAAATTGCGCCGCAACGAGCCGATCTCCACGCCGCCTTAGGCGAGAGCTACTTCATGTCGGGAAAGACGGAAAGCGCAATTGAGGAATTCAAGAAGCTCATCGAATTGGAGCCTTCTGCACGCTCCTATGCCTTTATGGGACTCTCTTACCGGCACTTGGGACGATTTGATGATGCCTTGAAGCATTTCGAGGAGGGTCTGAAGAAGGATCCGCACAATACATCGTGCCTGTTCAATGTTGGTTACATCGAAGAGCGGCGGGGAAACTACGCGCGGGCGGAGGACCTGTTTCAGCGCACACTCCGAGCGAACCCAGATTTTCCAGAGGCCCTTCTGGAACTGGCAAACCTTCGCGCGAAAGATAAGAAATATGCCGAGGCCGCCGACCTCCTGCGCAGGTTCGTGAAAGTAAGCCGCAACCCTGCCGACGGATACTACAAGCTGGCGATGGCGGAGCGGAATCTCCATGAGACCGCAGCTGCCCAGCGAGATCTGCAGGTCTTTCAGACGCTATCGAAGAATTCGGCAACCGGCCCCTATCCTTATCAACACCTCTTTGATTACCTGGACAACCGTTCCGCGCTTTCTGCCCGGGAACGTACGCAACTCGACATTTCCGAATTGAACGAGCAGATCCAGAAACATCCTGGGCAGCCTCAAGATCTGTACTTACTCTCCGAGACCTACCTGAAGCTCGGCAGACCGGACGAAGCCCGGCAGACGATCGCTCAGCTTGATCAAATGAGCGCGGATGACTATCGCACCCAGACTGGCATCGGCGTCTTGCTCGCACGTTATCGTCTGTACGATGACGCCATTCAACATTTCCAGGCTGCGCTGCGCGCAAATTCCGACTCCGATGACGTGAAGTTTGATCTGGCAAATGCTTATTTCCGTAAAGCTAAGTACGGGGATGCGCTTGATGCCGCGCAGAAAGTTTCAGCGGCGGGTCAGCAGGATGATGCTTTCCTGGCTTTGCTTGGAGACATCGAGGCTCACGTGGGCGAAACCGCCAAGGCGGCAGAAATCTTCGGCAATGCGATCACGCGCAATCCTGACAATGACCAATACTATCTTTCCCTTACGCTCCTCCAACTGCGCGACCATGATCTCACCGGGGCGGGGCAGACCTTACAACGTGGCCTGGCGCGAATTCCCGGCTCAGGGAAGATCGTGTGGGGCTTGGGGCTTGTCTCAGTGCTCGAAGGAAATGCCAAACAAGCAGCGGCGCACCTTGAACAAGCGGTGGATTTGCTGCCGGAGTGGGTAGGCAGCTATTCCACGCTCGGCGTTTTTTACTACCAGACCGGACAAATTGAGAAAGCCCGGGAAGTGCTCAACCGCTTCAAGGGAAGTAACACTGGAGGTTTGGACGTCGGCCGGATCGAAGAGACTCTGTCTAAGGCTCCCGCCAACACTGTCGCAGCGGGCCAGCCGATTCCCTTGGCCGCCCGCCAACAACTACTTCAGTTGGCGCTGCTTATTGCGGATCGTAGTCTATGACAGGTCGGAGGAGTTCCTCGGGTAACGGGAGCTTGGCGCTCGGTGTGAGTTGGGGCGCAATCCTGGTGCTGGGAATCTCGCTTCGCTCAGGCAGCCATACAACGGTCTTCGCCGCACGGGGTCGGCGGCGCCCGAAGCCCGCATCCCGGTCCGCCACACCGACGTCCGTGAAAGCGCCAAGACCACCTTCCCGCAAGATTCCACGCAGACCGAAGAAAAGTATTATCTCGAAACCATGGGCACGGGCGTCGGCTGGATCGACTGCGACCAGGACGGACTCATGGACCTTTTCTTCGTTCAATCTGCCCCTACCAACGCTTACAAACCGCCGCACCCCTTGCGAAGCGCGTTCTACCACAATAACGGTGACGGAACCCTCACCGACGTGAGCGAGAAAGCTGGCGTCGGTGGAGAAGGCCATTACAGCCAGGGCGTTGCGGTGGGTGATGTTGACAATGATGGATTCCCCGATCTGTATGTCACCGGCCATGGCCGCGCCATCCTCTACCACAACAACGGCAACGGGACGTTTACCGACGTCACCGCAAAGGCCGGGCGTAGGCGACGAAGGACAGGGTCGACCAGTGCAGGATGGTTTGATTACGACAAGGACGGCTGGCTGGACCTTGTCGTCACCAACTACATCGAATAGACTCCGAAAAATAATCTCTGGTGTGGCGAACACCGGCCGGGGTACCGCTCCTACTGCCACCCTGGGAATTACAAGGGCGAGCGCATCAAGCTTTACCACAACAATCATGACGGAACCTTCACCGACGTGAGCGACGTCTCGGGAGTTGGCAAGCCCGAAGCTAACGGCATGTGGCGTGGTTCTGACGGATTTCAACAACGATGGCTGGCCCGATATCGACATCGTCACCAACACTCGCGGCGACTATCCGTCGCTTTTGCGAAACGACGGGGGGAATGTTAATCACTGGCTGACCGTTCAGGGGATGGGAACAAAATCGAACCGCGACGGCACCGGCGCCTCTCTCAAATTGACTTCGGAGGGGGTGCACGTCGAGCAGGCTAGGGGCGGAGGGGGCTACATGTCGCGATCCCAGAATTCATTTTGGTTTGGGGAAGCGCACCAAGATCGAGCCCTTGGAGATTACGTGGCCGAGCGGGCAGGTCGATCGGCTGACCAACCTCTCTCCGGACCGGATCATCGCGGTAAAGGAAGGCGCCGGAATCGTGCCGCCAGTTTCCAAAGATCCCGAGCAGAAAATAGTCACCAGATCACATCCCCAAGATGAGTTGTACGACAATAGGGCTATGAATTTCCCGCGGCGGCGCTTTCTCGGCTCTTCCCTCGTGGTTCTCGGCAGCACGCTGCTTGACGCCCTCACAACGCCCGTTTGGAATTGGAGGCACAGCCTATTCGTCGAGTCCACGGCTCCGACGCCCTTAACCTCGCCGGTGCAGTTTGTGGACGTAGGCCGCGAAGCCGGACTTAACGCTCCCAATGTTTGGGGAGGCGCAGAGCACAAACGCTACATCATCGAGGCGAAAGGCAGCGGCATCGCCTTCTTCGATTACGATCATGACGGCTGGCTCGACATTTATTTGACCAATGGAACGCGTCTCGGCGAACCCTGGCCCGCCGGACAGGCGCCCACTTCGCATCTGTACAAGAACAACCGCGACGGCACGTTCAGCGACGTCACCGAAAAATCAGGATTGGCACGCACCGGCTGGCAGACCGGCGTGTGCGTCGGAGATTACGACAACGACGGATGGGACGATCTCTTCTGCTGCTTCTGGGGTCACAACATTCTGTTCCACAATAACGGCGACGGCACGTTCACCGATATCACTCGCAAGGCCGGCGTCTACGACGAACAACACCGTTGGGGCTCGGGCTGCACATTCCTCGATTATGATCGCGATGGGCACTTGGACCTTTTTGTCTGCAATTACATCAAGCTCGACCCGGTGAAGACCGGTCAGCCGGGCGATCCCACGGCGTGCCAGTGGAAGGGAATCCCGGTAATGTGCGGCCCGCGCGGCCTCACCGGCGACACCAACGTGCTCTTCCGCAACAACGGAGACGGGACTTTCAGCGATGTCTCGGAGAAGGCTGGCATCCTCAAACCGGGTCCCCGATACTCCATCACCGCGGTTGCTAGCGACTTCGATAACGATGGCTGGCCAGACATTTACGTCGCGGTGGATTCCGAGCCCAGCATCTTGTTCCGCAACAATCATGACGGTACTTTCACGGATATTGCGGTGATGGCGGGATGCGCGTACAGCGAGAACGGGCACGAGCAGGCGGGAATGGGAATCGCTGTCGGGGATTATGACTGCGACGGCTGGTTCGATATCTTCAAGACGAACTTTGCCGACGACACGTGCAACCTCTATCACAACAACGGCGACGGCACGTTCAGCGATGTAACGTTCGCCTCGGGAATTGGAATCAACAATCAGTACGTCGCCTGGGGTTGCGGATTCGTCGACTACGACAACGATGGCTGGGCGGACCTCATCCAGGTCAACGGGCACGTCTATCCCGAGATCGGTGGCCACGAGATTGGCCAGACTTTTAAGAATCCGCGCCTCGTATACAAGAACATGGGCAACGGGCAATTTAAAGACGTGTCATCCGCGATGGGGCCGGGTATCACCGAACGTTATTCCAGCCGCGGCGCTGCGTTTGGCGACTATGATAACGATGGTGATGTCGACGCCTTGGTGCTGAACTTGGGCGATCTGCCTTCGCTGCTGCGCAACGATGGCGGCCAGCAGAACTGGATCAAACTCAAGCTGATCGGGACCAAGTGTAATCGCACCGCCATTGGCGCTCGCGTACGGGTAGTGGTGGGGAGTCATTCTCAGATCGATGAAGTCCGCAGCGGATCAAGTGTCATGTCGCAGAGTGACTTGCGGTTGCACTTTGGGTTGGGCAAAGCGCAAACCGTCGACCTGGTCGAAGTGAAGTGGCCAACCACACAAAAGATCGAACGCTTTACATCGGTGAAGGCCAACCAGATTCTTACCATTCGCGAGGGTGACGGTATCGTCGATCCCGCCAAGTCGCAAACGAAAGCAGCGAAATGAAGGCTCTTCTCCTCTCGCAATATCGTCATCTTGAAATCACCGACGTGGCCGTCCCTGAACCCCGAGCCGATGAGGTCTTAATTCGCGTTGCGGCGTGCGGAATCTGCGGGAGTGACGTTCACGGGTACGATGGCTCTTCGGGCCGCCGAATTCCGCCGATCGTAATGGGGCACGAAGCGGCGGGAACTGTAGCTGCTGTTGGCAATGCGGTAAGCGGCCTGACCCGAGACGCACGAGTCACATTTGACTCCACTGTCTATTGTGGCGAATGCGCCCCCTGTTCTCGGGGAGAGGTCAATTTGTGCGATCATCGCCAGGTCCTGGGCGTCTCGTGTGGTGACTACCGTCGTTCTGGGGCGTTTGCCGAGTTTGTTGTGGTTCCCGCACGCATCGTCCATCGTCTGCCGGATAATCTTTCTTTTGCTGAAGCAGCGATGTTGGAAGCCGTCGCCGTGGCACTTCATGCTGTCTCGCTCGTCCCGGTCCCTCAGGGCGCCACCGCTCTGGTCGTCGGTGCGGGCACCATCGGACTCCTGGTGCAGCAGGCTTTGCGTGTTGCGGGTTGTTCTCGCGTTTTCGTCGCCGACGTAGATGCCACACGCCTTCAACTGAGCCGTGATCTGGGAGCTGCCGCAACCTTGTCTGCAGCCTCAGAACTGACCGCGCAAATCCTCGAACGGACCAACGGAGCGGGTGTTGACATTGCGGTCGAAGCGGTGGGCAAGACGGAAACCGTAACCGCTGCGATCGACAGCGTCCGCAAAGGCGGTAGCGTCGTCCTCGTGGGGAATATTTCACCCCAGGTCACGCTGCCGCTTCAGAAGGTGGTCACGCGACAGATACGCTTGCAAGGCTCTTGCGCATCGGCCGGCGAATATCCAAAAGCAATCGAGCTTCTATCCAGTGGAGCGATTCGGGTCAAGCCTCTTATCACCGCCATTGCGCCGCTTGACGAAGGTCCACAATGGTTCGAGCGCCTCTATGCGCGCGAGCCCAACCTTATGAAAGTTGTTCTCACTCCTGGAGTTGACTTGGGAAGATCGGACTTGTGAACGAGAATCCAGCAAGCAAGGGGCTCTTCGATCTGACCGGACGAGTAGCGATCGTCACCGGAACCAGCCGTGGACTCGGCCAGCAATTCGCGCGTGCTCTGGCCAGCGCTGGCTCAGATCTTGTTCTCACCAGCCGGAATCTCAATTCCCTTTCGGAGTTTGAGTTACAAATCAACGCCCTCGGGCGTCGCGCGATCTCTCTCGAACTCGACGTGCGGAATCAAGAGAGCATCAACCGAATGGCGGCCGCAGCGGAAGAAGCCTTCGGCCACATCGACATTCTCGTGAACAACGCCGGATGCAACGTCCGCAAGCCCGCACTCGACGTGACTTGGGACGACTGGAACCTCATCCTCGACACCAACCTGCGGGGAAGCTTTTTCGTGGCTCAAGCCGTTGCCCACCGCATGATCCCACACCGTTACGGACGAATCATCAATATCGGTTCGGTGACCAGCGTCGCGGGCTATGCCGGTCTGGCACCCTACGGAGCAAGCCGGGGCGGCATCCGGCAGCTCACGATGAGCCTGGCCGACGACTGGGGAAAACACGGAATCACCGTCAACTGTCTCGCTCCCGGCTGGTTTCGCACCCAGCAGAATACGATTATGTACGAAGACAGGGAATGGGTGGAATATCTCTGCGACCGCATTCCGCTCAAGCGTCCGGGCGAGCTTCACGACCTGGACGCAGCCGTAGTTTTCCTTGCCGCAGAATCGAGCCGTTACATCACTGGGCAGACGCTGCTGGTCGATGGCGGAATCTCCACGGGCGCAACCCGCGCGTTGCCGAAACCTCGCTGATCTTTATTGTTCCTGCCTACTGAAGAATTCGTGCGGCCCACCCTCCTCCGCTGGCAAGCGAAAGCTTCAACTTGGTGGTTCGGCTGACCCGTGTGCTTGTTTTCTTGTAGTCGCTTGCATTTCGATCCGCGTTTACACCGTCCTGGTAAGCTTCCATGGTGAACGTCCCTTCCGGCAGGAACGACAGATCGATTTCGAGCGTCCGCGGAGTCCAGTCGGTCATCGCACCGACGTACCAGTCCCGGGCGTTTCTTCGGGCGACAACAACGTAGTCGGCGATGCGAGCGTCGAGCACTTTCGTTTCGTCCCACTCGCTGGGAACGGGAGCCAGAAAATCCATAATCTCCGGTTCCCGCATGTAGTTTGATGGACTGTCGGACAACATCTGCAGCGGACTCTCAAACACCACATACATCGCGAGTTGGTGGCATCGCGTCCCCAGTGCCATCGGCTGACTGTGTAGGGGAGCGAACGTCGCCTTGGTCGCATTGCGCATGGCCCCCGGCGTGTAGTCCATCGGCCCAAGAAACATGCGGGTAAACGGAAGGGTCAGGTTGTGCTTCGGTTCAGAATCGGCGCTCCATTTGCTCCACTCCATGCCGCGCACGCCTTCCGTGCTGATCAGATTTGGCCAGGTGCGGGTCATGGTCGCGGGTTTCTGGTCGCCGTGAAAGTCAACCAGCATTTTTCGCTTGGCACATTCCTTGCTGATCTTGTAGTAGTAGTCGATCAATATCTGATCGCTGCGCTGCATAAAGTCAACCTTGATCCCCTTCACACCCCATTTCTCAAACTCATCAAGAGCGGGTATCAGTTGATCGTCCAGCGTCTTCCACACCACCCACAGAATAATTCCAACATTTTTCTGCTGGGCATAGGCGGCCAGTTCGTCCATGTTGATTTCCGGAACGACCTGCAGGAGATTTCCCAGCTTGTACCAGCCTTCATCGAGAATGATGTAGGGAATGCCGTATTTCGCAGCAAAGTCGATGTAGTACTTGTAAGTCTCGGTGTTGACTCCCGCTTTGAAGTCCACACCGTAAACATTGTTGTCGTTCCACCAGTCCCATGCCACTTTCCCCGGCTTGATCCATGACGTGTCCTGCACTTGGGAGGGCTTTTCCAGAAGGTAAACGATCTGATTGGTGAGCAGATCGCCGTCCTGGTCGGCAATGCCGATAACACGCCAGGGAAAAGTACGCGTACCTGCAGTCACTGCGATGTAGTCGGCGCTCTCAGTCACACGGTAGTCGCGGTCTCTCGTGAGACTTTCCTTCAGCGGGTAAGGAGGGAAAGTTGCCGCCAGCCCGTTGCCGCCAGTCCCGTGCAACCACAGGCCCGGATAATCGTCCACGTCGGACTCCGCGATCGCAACCTTCGCTCCTTCGCGAACGTCCACGACCGCAGGCAGACTAGCAAGGAACTCCGGCGCAATCTCGCGCAAGTACTGCGGAAGGTATTTTCGTTCGTTATGCGAGAAAAAGCTGTCTTCCTGCGGATAATAAACAACGAAGTTCGCCGGAAAAGCAAACGCCGATTCTTCGCCGTAGATCTTTACCTTCTCCTGTGGCATGGAGGTTTCGAAACGGTAGGCCGCGCCTTCGTTGTAGGCGCGGAATACCACGGCGTACCCGCCCTCCATGTTCAACCGCAGTTCGTTGTAGTGATCGCGAATTTTCGCGAACTTCTGGCGCACCACGGGTTCCACGATCTGATCGTGGGATTGCGGCTTGGCATCGATCACCTTGGGCTCAACGCCGAGCTTCTTGTGCTCGACATCCAGAGAAAGCGTGGAATTCTCGAGCACGGCACGGCCCTTCAAAACCACGTCGTACCGAATCGACCCGGCGGTGCGGACCCTGATTTCGATTCGCCCGTCAGGCGAGCGCAAGTCATAGCTGGATTGCGCGAAGACGTTTTCAACGACGGCGACAAGCAGCAGCGACAGCAGAAGGGGAGCGTATGTCCTCATTCGAGACACCTCTGGGCCGATGTGTTGTTTGGGTACAGGACATCGAATCTTACTCGCGCACTCGGCAGAAACTCAACTCACACCGGCGCAACTCCGAGCCACAGGTCGTGCCTTTGCGTGGCTAGCTACAAGCTAATCTATCGTGAAACAGATGGCGGGAGCGGATCTGGACGGTCTTTTAACACGAAGAGGAATTGGCGAAGTTCCCGCCTTTGCCGCTCAATTGTGGCCGCTTCCGTCTGGTCGAGCTGTTTGAACTGTTCGAATTCGCTCAGCGCCTTCGCCTTTTCGCCGATCCGCTTGAAAGCCAAGCCGAGCCGGTAGTGCGCCTCGCTGCTCGTGGGGTTGGTCGTAATTGCCTTCTGGTATGCGGCCACGGCTTCCTGGAACGCACCGCGCGCGAAATGCAGATTGCCGAGTTGCACATACGCCGCGTCAAGTTTGGGATTGATGGTCGACGCCTTCTGCAACAGCGCTTCAACATGCGGCAGCGCATCGGAATTCTGCGATCCTCGGTTTCGCTTCCAAAGCGCCAAGGCATAGTAATAATTTGCCAAAGCGTTCTCCGGTTGATCCTGGGCAAAGCGGGCCAGTTCCTGTTCGGCGCAGGGCAAAGGGCCGGAGGCCGCCTCCTGTATCTTGCCGAGGAAAAGATAGGGAGCGCGGTTCGCCGGTTCCAGGCCTGCCGCCTCGCATAAACGCTGGGCTGCTTCAGCGGCGGAACCGCTGGTATAGAGAGCTGCTCCCAACCCGGCCAGCATTCTGGCCGAGTCCGGATGCAGGCGAACTCCCCGGCCAAACACCTCTGTGGCCGGAGCGGCCGCTCGGTGAAGCAGCAATTCCGCCCCCCACGCAAAATAATTTTGCTCACTCGAATCCAATCGGGCGGCACGCTCATATTCTCGCGCTGCGCCCAGAGGATCACCCGTGTTTTCGTCGAGATCACCGAGCGTACGGCGCAGGTCCGCTTCGTCTCGCTTGCCCAGCGCCTTTTCATTCGCAAGCATTTGACTCACCTGACCGCGAGCTTTCGAGTGTTCGCCGCAAGCCCTCAGAGCCAGCACGAGATCGATGTCATTTCCATGATCTCCGGGCTCGAGCTTATATGCGGCCTCCAGAAGGGGAATTGCATCACGACATCGTTGCGCATGAAAATAAAAAGCCCCGAGCTCGTGATTGGTCGCGAAACTCTGCGGATTCTTCAGCAAAGCAGCCTGTAACGCCTTCTCCGCCTCGCGGGTTTCCGGACCTGCTCGATCTTTCGGAACTGGGGCCGGCGCTTCCTCAGATTTGGTGGACTCAAGATTCAGCGTGTCCTTCGCCAACGTCTCGCCCGTCCGCATCCGGGTTTCCGATCCGTGGCCGCCCGAGCCGGTCGAGTCGGTGATACCCGCAACGGTGAAGTTCGGCCGATCGTCAAGTTCAATTCCGGCCGCTGGAAAGGAAGAAGAGCCGCCCGACGATTGGAGAACGAATTGACAATGCTTCTTTTCTGCAGGGGAGAGCTTGATCGAATCCTCAATCGCATCACGGAAGCCGGATTTCTTAGCCGTTACTCTGTAGGTGCCGGCGGCAACCGCATAAAATGAAAAAGCTCCGGCCGCATCCGTCGTAGTCTCCGTGGGACTTGCGTCCTCTTTACTGAGCAGAACGGAAACCCCCATAACCGGCTTTCCTGCCGAATCACGGATAATGCCGTCCACCTCCGCCACTAGTGATTGCGGGGTTTCCTGAGCCGGCGTCAGTTCCACGACAAAACTCACCAATGGGGCCAACAGAACGGCCAGAAACCGCAAGTGACGGTCAGTCTTCAATGAGAGTGGCTACTCCAATTCACAATATCCTCAACAAACTCCCTCGCCGTCCGGGGGGGTACCTATGATCGCATGGCCCACAAACATCAATTCTAGCCATCAACCGGAGACCGCGGTCTCAAACCAAGTGAAAACTCAGGAAGGGGGACGGTTGGCACTGCCCCGACGAGCCGCTCGCCTCTGTGAATAAGTTTTCATTGATTCGTAATCCAGCATCAACATTGTTGGTCTATCCATAGTTTGACCTTGGACTATAACTCTTGAACCAACAACCACCGGTTTTGAGCGTTCGTCGGTCGCCGTTATGGCGATTACTCCAACCGATTCTCGGAGGATTCACGATCATGCAGATCAGCAAGTATCTTCGCCAAACAAGTCTCGCCTCCGCGCTGGCTGTGGTGAGCATGGCGGGCAACATCGCCGCCTATGCGACGTCTCAGCCCGTGATTCTACCGACGGGTGCGACCATTACGCCAGACGCAGCGCCCGGTTCTGTCTTCCAGCCTTTGACGGTTGCGTTGCCCGATTATCCCAGCTACGAACCCGACAGCGCTCAAACCACGGCGCTGAGCCCAGATGGCAAGACACTCCTCATCCTGACCAGCGGCTTCAACCTTAACCTGGATGCCAATGGCAACTTTCAACCCCCCGACTCAAGCGAATTCATTTTTATCTATGATATTTCTTCGCCGAGCGTACCTGTGAAGAAACAGGTCGTGCTCGTGCCAAATGCTTTTGGTGGGCTGGTTTGGAGCCCGGACGGAAGCCAATTCTACGTCGCAGGCGGCCAAGACGATAATCTTCACACCTACGCGCAGAACCTTGGTCGATGGGTGGAGGTGGGTACTCCTGTCTCGCTCGGCCACTCCGGCGATTTGATGAGCCTCGAAACCTTTGTGGGCCCGACTGCCGCTGGAGTCGGTATTACCGCCGACGGCGCCACCGTGATCATCGCGAACTACGAGACCGATTCGATCACCGCCGTGGATGTGGTGCATCGTGCGGTGCTTGGTGAATATGATTTGCGCCCCGGGCGGATTGATCCCCAAAAATCAGGTATCCCAGGCGGAGAGTTCCCTTTCGGCGTAGTCGTGAAGGGCAACAATACGCTTTATGTCTCCAGCACCCGCGATCGTGAGATCGATGTCCTGAACCTGGCCGGTGGAAAACTCACCGTAACCCGCCGCATTCCTATCGACGGCAATCCGACCAAGATGTTCCTGAGTAAGGCGCAGGCTCGGCTTTACGTCGCGGTGGCCAATGCCGACTCGCTCGTGATCATTGATACCAACGCGAACACCGTTCTGAGTGAAGTAAACGTGAGCGGTCCACAAGACATTTTTGGTGGCGAACGAGATGACAATCGGATCCCGAAAGGTAGCAACCCCAACAGCGTGAGCCTCTCGGCGGATGAACGTACCGCGTACTTGACTAATGGGGGAGCCAACGACGTGGCCGTGGTACGGCTGGGCCCAGGGCGGCCCAGAGTCGTGGGCCTGATTCCGACTGGCTGGCAGCCTAACTCGGTCAGCATCAGCCCTGACGGTTCCACGCTCTACGTTGTAAACGGCAAGAGCGATCCCGGCCCCAATCCATTGAATTGCCGGTTCATCAACTCCGGCGGCAATTATGGCTCCGCTTGTGAGAGCGTCTCTGCTCAGAACGGCTCGGGCAACGAATACGCCTTCCAGAACACCAAGGCTGGTTTCCTGGTTTTGCCCGTGCCTGACCGCGATGACCTATCCGGGTTAACTGAATTGGTGGCACAGAATAACGGATTCAATCTGGATCTCAGCGAGCGCGACCGTGACACCATGCGGTTCTTGCGCCGTCACGTCCAGCACGTTATCTACATCGTTAAGGAAAACCGTACCTTCGACCAGATTCTGGGAGACCTTCAGAACGGCGCTAACGGGGACCCGGCATTGACGCAATTCCCGCAGAAGGTCACGCCCAATTTCCATAGCATCGCAACCAATTTCGTAACCCTCGACAACTTCTACGATAGCGGCATCGTCAGCATGGATGGCTGGCAGTGGTCGACCGCAGCGCGCGCCCTCGACTTAAACGAGAAAAGTGTGGTCATCAACTATGGCAAGGGCGGAGCCAACTACGACAGTGAAGGCACGGCGCGCAACATAAACGTGGCTGTGGTCGGGGTAGCGGCGCGCAAGGCGTGGCAACCACTCTATCCTCCGGACCCGGATCTCCTTCCCGGAACGAGAAACGAAGTGGCGGCCGATGGCCCGGAAGGCGAGGAAGGAAAGGGATACATCTGGGATGCGGCCCTCCGCGCCGGCCTCTCGATTCGCAACTACGGATTCTTCCTGGATCTGGGTGCTGTGCAGGGGCTGGATCCAACCCTTACTGCGCCTTGCTCGAAGAACCCACCGCTGCAGGTTGCGTATCCGGCCCACACATCTCTGATGGGCGTAACTGATTTTTGCTTCCGCGGTTTTGATCAGGCGTTCCCAGACTTCTTCCGCTACCAGGAGTGGGCGCGGGAATTCGACGGCTACGTCAAGAACAACAATCTGCCGTCTCTGGAGTTGGTCCGATTCAACCACGACCATTTCGGCAGCTTTGGGAGCGCGTCCTTCGGTGTGAATACTCCGGAACTGCAAATCGCCGACGATGACTACGCGGTCGGGTTGCTGGTGGACAAGATCGCTCACAGTCCATACGCCAACAACACTCTCGTTTTCGTGCTGGAAGACGACCCTCAGGATGGCGCGGACCATGTCAGCGGACAGCGCAGCGTCGGCTTGGTGGTTGGTCCTTACGTGAAGCAGGGAGCGGTCGTATCCACGCACTACGCAACCGTGAATATGTTGCGCACGATTGAAGAAGTGTTGGGAACGTCCACCTTGGGCCTGCATGACGCAGGCGTACCGCCGATGACGGACGCTTTCGACGTTGGAAAGTCGGAGTGGACCTTTTCGGCTTCACCAGCGGCGATCCTGCTCACGACCTCGCTGCCGCTCGCCACGCCAGCCGTCAATCCTGCCACTTTGCCGCATCCGACGCACGACGCGGCGTGGTGGGAAGCTAAAACCAAGGGTTTCGATTTCAGCGCCGAAGACCGGATCGACTCCGACGCATTCAACCGGATCATCTGGGAGGGCCTGATGGGTGGCAAGGCCTATCCCAACACGCGTTCTGGTGCGAATCTGAGCCACACCAGCACGCCGCAGCCGGAGACTCGCCAAACCGCCAACGGCGGGGCGAAGTAAATTACGCGAGAGGAATCCGCTAACTGGGGCGCCTCAGCAAGAGGCGCCTCCCTTTTTCACAACACAATTCGAAGTGGTAAGTTAGATGACATTCAGGAAAGACATGAAGAAACTCACCTGTCTCATTGCCCTCATGGTCGGCTTGGTCCAGACCGGCCTCGACGCTCAGACCACAGTAACCAGCGGGATTATACGGGGAGTGGTGAGCGATGGCTCCGGCGCCGTGGTCCCGGGCGCGACCATCGTTCTTCTCGCGCGCGAGACTAATCAACATCTGACGCGTATCACGAACGATGCAGGCATTTTTGTGTTCCCCTCGCAGCCTGTGGGTTTGTACGCGCTGGAAGCATCCGCTGCTGGCTTTCTGGGACGGCGGGTGGAACCACTCAATGTCGAAGTCGGGCAAACCACAACGGTGAATCTCCGCCTTCAGCCCGGCACCGACAGCGAGTCCATCACGGTAAGTGGCGAGTCTCCGCTGTTACGCACCGAGGACTCGAATCAGAGTTCCGTGGTCGGCCGTGATTTCATGGATAGCCTTCCACTTAGCGGCCGGCGATTTCTTGATTTTGCCATGCTCGAACCAAATGTTACGGCGGATGGCCAGTCAGGCCTCATCAGCTTCGCGGGCGAGCAGGGGGGTGAGGACACAGGGTACGCGAACGCCAACGGTTCCAATTCGTTCAGCGTCGATGGCGCGAGCGCCACCAGCAATTACTTCGGCAACGCGCGCGGCGGGGAGCGCGTCCCCTATATCTTCGGAGAGAATGCGATTGAAGAATTCCAGGTTGCGGTTTCACCCTACCGCGCGGAGTACGGCGGCGCCGGAACTGGTTTTGTGAATGTGGTTACCCGCTCGGGAAGCGACACCCTCCACGGCAACGCCTTTTACTACAATCGAAATTCCGGAACCGGCGCCAATGACGCAGTCAGCAAGGCGAACGGACTGGCCCGGCCCGTCAACATTTTGCAGCAGTTTGGCGGCGCGATCAGCGGCCCCATCCTGCCCCACACGACCTGGTTCTTCGTGGATTATGAACAGCAGAGGCAGAAGAATCCAATTGCAGTAATCAATCCGGGTTTCGCAGACCTGGACCAGACGGATTTCGGAGTGCCCGATGGTGTCCAACTCCCGGCGCCGAATGGCGCGTTTCCGGTGCCAGGGAATTTGGCCGCCGCCGATCCTTCGAATGCGCAATACCTGCAAAATGTGGCCAACGCTCTGCATGCGATTCAGTCGAATCTGGGAATCCGCCAGCGTTTCCGCAACGACTGGTCGCTGTTTTCCAAGATCGACTATCGTGACTCGAAGGACGACAGGTTCTATCTCAGCTTGAACTGGAACCGCTTCGATTCTCCCAGCGGAATGATCGTGAATGCCCAGACTCCACTTTTCGGCATCAGTACGCTGGCCAGCAGCTTCGTCCGCGACTATCACGCGAGCGCTGGCTGGAGCCACGCCTACGGCAGCAACCTGCTGAATGAAGTTCATGCCAGCTTCTCTGGCGACGACCAATACTCCACTCCGACAGGGTTGGTCGATCCAACCCTGCCCACAATCTTGCTGCTTCCACCCGGCGGCGAGTCGGACAGCGGTAGCAACCTGCAACTGGGCAATGCGGGCTTTGCGGGCGGCCGCACCAATGAAGCCATGTGGCAACTCTCCGACCACGTGAGTTACCTGCGAGGAAAGCACACCTTCAAGATGGGGGCGGAGTTCACACACACGCACCTCACCGACCTCGCTTTTGGGGGCTTCGATCCCGACGCGCAGGCGCAGAACGGAACCTTCCGGGGAACCTACACGTTTTCGAGCTTGTCCAATTTCGCCCTAGGCGTTTACGACAATTTCTTCCAGAGCACCGGTCAGCCGAAGTTCTCGTTCAACGTGCCGTACCTGGGTTTTTACGGGCACGACACTTGGCAGATTCGTCCCCGCCTGACCTTGGACTTGGGTATACGCGAAGACTTTCAGGTGTACCCGCAACCGAAGCAGAACCCTGCGTTCTCGCTGACCGGACAGTTTCCCAACCAATACCAGCGGGTAGCGCCCAGATTCGGATTCGCCTGGCAGCCGTTCGAGAAGACCGTGGTGCGTGGCGGGTTCGGGATGTTCTACGAAAATCTAAACGGTCTGAATTACCGCAACGCCGTCGTATCCAACGGACTCCTTTCGCAGCAGGCTTCGGTGTTAGTCAACTACGATTCCAGCCTCACGCCAAACCATCAGGTTGCGGTTTTTCCGCACCAGATCTCCGATTTATCCCAATTCTCCGCGCCCGACATTTCCTTGGTCGATCCGCATTTCCGCTTCCCGTACATTATTGAAGGAAGCTTGCAGATCGAGCGCGAGATCCTACCCGACACCGTATTGACCGTCGGAACGACGTGGACGCATGGGGTGCACCTGATCTCTTCCAGCGCCTACGATCTCAATCTGAACCCGCCGATGGGAACAACAACCTATATCGCGACTGACACCGGCCGCTCGGTCGTGCTCCCTAATTTGGATTCGGGTCTTCTCACCGAGGGACGGATCACTTCCAGTTTCGGCCAGATCAACGCGCTGATCACCCCCGGCCTCAACAACTACAATTCGTTGTTCGTGCAAGGACAGAGAAGTTTCCGGCGCGGGCTGGCCTTCCAAACTGCCTATACGTTCTCGAAGAACATGATGGCGCGCGGTGTGGACTTCAACAATCAATTTGACTTCAGCAACACACACGCTCCTTACCTGCTGGATCAGCGACATCGGCTCTCGATTGCCGCCTTTTGGGAGCCGCGACTGCCAGCCCATCTAGACTCCGGCTTAGTGGGTGGCGCTCTCTCCGATTGGACCATTAGCACGGTGACGCAGTTCTCCTCGGGACGGCCTTACGCGGCCTTGCTCGACGCCGGCCCTGGAGACAACAGCATTAACAACACGGCCGCCAACCAGAGCACGGCCAACTCAGCCCTGGGCATTAACGCGGGCAGCCCAAGTCCCCTGTCGGGCTTGAATTCGTTCTATGGTCCGTGGACGCAGCAGATCGATCTAGGCCTGGCTCGCCGCATCAAAATTACCGAGCATCAAGTCCTCACCTTCCATGCCCAAGCGTTCAACCTCTTCAATCACGCGAACTACTATGTCCAAAATGGCACGGGGGTGAATCCTCACCAGTACAGCCCGTCTGGAACCACTTGCGGGGATGGCCAAACACTAGACCAGACTTGCTATTTGTCGCGGACGACCGGCTTCGGGGCGCTGAACACAATCAATGCCCTGAATGGAGCTCGCGTGCTGCAATTCGCACTGAGGTATAGCTTCTGATGCGGACGATCTGATGCGTTAGGTCAAGCGCTGGAGTGCCGATATCGGCGACATCAACGTTCTCCCCGAGGCTGTGAACGGACCGGACTGCCGCTCGAGTTGCTACGGCAGTTGATATTCCACCCGAACAAAACCGTGCGAATGTTGCGGCCCTGGGGTTGGGCGTGCGAGCAAGTGATTCTCCTTTGCCTGCAAGCCGTCGGGGAACATATCGAGATGCGCTGGGAACGTCCATGGTTCTGGCCGTTCCGCAAAATGCTGGTCAGCCGCGGGGACAAGGTGCCGACCTACATTCCGAAAGCTAACGAGTTTGCCCGGAAAGTCGCGCAGATCGCCGAGGGCAGCGCCAAGAGTACGATTCCAGAAATATTGTTCGATGTTCCGCACCCACTGCATCGGAGGTTGCGTCATTGCCGCTTCTCGAGACCGCGGCGTGGTCAACGACCACCATCGCGCCTTCGGCTACCGCAATATGTACATCTGTGACGGATCCGTGTTAGGGGAAAAATTCGGCGTCAACCCAAGCCTGACCATCACAGCGCTGGCCGAGCGGGCCATGAGTTTCATCCTACAGCCCCGGAGACAACTTGGAGCGACTCAGCGCAAGCGTCTTAAACTTACACATCAGTCATTCCGCCGGTGGCTTCCTCCGCCCGGCCCGGCTAAGAATACGTCGCACCTTCTTGGGAGAGACCGAGAGGCGTGCGGCCACACGCGAAATCTTCCGGCCCTCGCGCTCCCAAACCTTTGGGATGATCAGCTCCGCGAATTCCTCGGTGATCTGCTGGAACGTTTTATCTCCCACCGAACCTTGGGACCAGGCGCGCAGCGCAGGGTTCACTTTGCCTACGCGTTGAACGCGGGCCTTCAGCGTCTGCAGATCGTCCCATGCGCCTTCAGCATGGACGCCCTTGGAGAGTGTCACGGCTTGGTCATACCAATCTCGCGCCGACTCGGTGTCATCAAAGAATCGATTGCAGTAAGTGAGTCCCTGCCACAGGTAGGCGTGGGCGAGGAGACGCCGATTCTCGGTATGCTTCGCGAACTCGATGGCTTCCTGGACGTAATCCTGGGCGAGCCGCGCGTGGCCGCCGGGTTCGGTGCTGTCTCCGATCCCTTCTTCGACGCGGGCGTTTTCGATCATGCACCGCAAGAGTTGAGTCCGAGCCATGAGGATGTGGTCGCGCCTAGCGTCGGCGAGATGGAAAGCCGTCTTCGCCTCCGCCTCCGCATCTTCCAGGTCGCCGTTGTCCAGATGGAGAAATCCGTAGTTCAAGTGCACGCTGCCCAATCCATGATGATTCCCATACTGTTCATAGATGACCGCCGCCTCGCCAAGTTCAGCCAACGCCTCGTCATGCAGTTGCTCAAAACGACTGCGATAGGACAACTTGTCTTTTCCGTCGCGAGCACCGCCACGCGTCGCGGCCTTCCTGCGCCGTTCTGCTTCCGCATCAATTTTGCGTCGCAACTGCAGCGCGACGAGCCGCTTGACGTAGGCCATGTTGTTCAGAGAGCGCGCTACATTGCGATGCTGCGGATCGAGCTTGCGATAAAACGCGATGGCAGTCGTGAAACTTTCAATGGCGTGCTGATAACGCCCCTGGCGCCGGGCGATCCGTCCATAGGAAGAATGAATGTTTCCCAGAGTGAGATAGTCGTCGGTCTGGCTCAGGATGGCTTCAGCTGCCTGCAGAATTTCCAGGGCCTGCTTGGCATTGCCTTTCTGGAAAAAGAGCCAGCTCTCGAGTACTCGCATCACCGCCGCCATCGGCGGGTGGCTGAGTTTCAGGGCCAGATCTCTGCCGTTTACCGCGAATGCCAGGGCCTGATCGTATTCGCCTTTCATGCGCAGGCAGCGGCTCTTCCAGAAATTGGCGATCGACAGCAGTTCCTGATCGCCCGTCTCCTGTTCCAGACTCAGGACGAGGTCAAAGTGCCGAATCGCCTCATCCTTGGACTCCTCCGCCATGGCCACCATCCCCTCTGCCATGCGCAGATGCAAGTAGTCATGCACAGGCAAGCGGGCACGAGCCGCGCGAGGGAACCGATCGACGATTTCCTTGACCAGTCCGGGACGTTGAAATCCAACGTCCACCCACTGGGCTAAATAGCCCGCGAACAGCGCAGCATTCCTATTTTCGGGGTCAAACGAGGTCAGCAGATGCCGGTGCTCTTCCAGTCGTGCCAACCCGCGCCGCACGCGCCGGCGCACCAGGTCTTCCTTCAGTTGGGCGAGCAACTCATCGGAGATCTCGGCGGATTGATGGCTCATCTTCCGAGCAGGTGTGCTACCTGTTGCTAGTCGATGTAATCATAAGCCACGAGCGTCAGGAATTCCGCGAAATCCGTGCTGGTCATCATCCGCTCGAAAATCTCCGCCGCCTCCCTCATGCGACCGCCGTTCAACTTGTTTTTCTGCTCGGCAATAGTTTGGCGAACCATCTCTTGCGTCACCGGGCGACCGTCGCTGAGCCGGGCGCCATGTTTCACCCACTGCCACACCTGAGAACGGCAGATTTCCGCCGTGGCGGCGTCTTCCATCAGGTTGTAGATGGGAACGCAGCCTGAACCACGCAGCCACGACTCCAGATATTGCAATCCGACGTCGATGTTCCAGCGCAGACCCTCCTCGGTGATCTTGCCTACCGTGACCTCGAGCAGATCTTTCGGCGCGACCTGCACGTCATCGCGCCGACGGCCGATCTGGTTCGGCTCTTTCATGTGCTTGTCGAACACCTCTTTGGCAATCGGCACCAGCCCCGGGTGGGCAACCCAGGTGCCGTCGTGCCCGGCATTTACTTCCCGCAGTTTGTCCTGGCGCACTTTCTCCAACGCTTTCTCGTTCGCTACCGGATCGTTCTTGATCGGAATCTGTGCCGCCATTCCCCCCATGGCATGAATGCCCCGCCGATGGCAGGTTTGAATCAGCAACTCGACATAGGATTTCAGGAAATGCTTCTCCATGGTCAGAGTGGGCCTGTCGGGCAGCACAAAGTCGGGACGGTTCCGGAATTTCTTGATGAAGCTGAAGATGTAGTCCCACCGGCCACAGTTGAGCCCCGAAGAGTGCTCTCGCAGTTCATAAAGAATCTCGTCCATCTCAAAGGCCGCCAGAATCGTTTCGATCAGCACGGTGGCACGGATCGTGCCCCGCGGAATGTCCAGTTCATCTTGCGCAAAACAGAACACATCATTCCACAAGCGCGCTTCCAGGTGACTCTCCATCTTTGGCAGATAGAAGTACGGCCCCGTTCCTTTGCGAATCAGCCGCTGTGCATTGTGGAAGAAGTAGAGTCCGAAATCGAACAAGGACCCGGAGATGGGCTTTCCGTCCACCACAAAATGTTTTTCGTTCAAATGCCAGCCCCGAGGACGCACCAGCAACGTTGCCACACGCTCGTTGAGCTGATAGCGCTTCCCTTCCGGGCTCACGAAGCTGATGGTGCCGTCGATCGCATCGCGAAGATTCGCCTGTCCTTCAAGATTGTTCATCCAAGTGGGAGAATTCGAGTCTTCAAAGTCCGCCATGAACACACTGGCGCCAGAGTTCAGCGCATTGATGATCATCTTGCGGTCGACCGGGCCAGTGATTTCTACACGCCGGTCGAGCAAGTCCTTCGGAATAGGCGCGACCCTCCATTCGGCTTCACGGATGGGTGCCGTTTCGGCGAGAAAGCCGGGCAAAGTGCCGCCGTCGATCTCTCTCTGGCGAATCTGGCGGCGCTCCAGAAGTTCGCGCCTTCGCGATTCGAATCTGCGTGCCAGTTGGGTCAAGAATCGGGTTGCTTCCGGGGTCAGGATCTGGGTCTGAATGTCATTGGGGGTCGCGGTGGTAGCCATGTCCGTATGGTACCTCTGTTTCCGACGAGCCGCATACGCCTGCCGGGACAAAGCGGACCATCTGGCCAATTCGGGCGACCTGGTTTGTAGTCCTTTCGTGGGATGGGTTCTACTGCAACCAGACCGGCACAAACGGCCCAGGAGATTTCTGACATGCGCACTCAAGACAACCTAGAGCATCAGTGGAACACAGACCCTCGCTGGAAAGGCGTCAAACGCCCTTACAGCGGCCAAGATGTCGGCAAATTACGTGGCTCGATCCAGGTCGAGTACACCTTGGCTCGTCTCGGCGCGGAGCGACTCTGGTGGCTGCTGCACAACGAATCGTACGTACCCGCTCTCGGAGCGCTCACCGGCAACCAGGCCGTCGAGCACGTGCAGGCTGGTCTAAAAGCCATCTACCTGAGCGGTTGGCAAGTGGCAGCCGACGCCAATGACGCCGGCCAGATGTACCCGGATCAGAGCTTGTACCCGGCCGACAGCGTTCCCAATGTGGCTCGCCGCATCAACAATGCCCTGATGCGCGCCGACCAGGTCCACCACCTCGACGGCAAGGACGGCATCTACTGGATGGCGCCCATCGTGGCCGACGCCGAAGCTGGATTCGGCGGCACCTTGAACGCCTTCGAACTGATGAAGGCGATGATCGAGGCCGGTGCGGCTTGCGTCCACTTCGAAGACCAGCTCTCTTCCGCCAAGAAGTGCGGACACCTTGGGGGAAAAGTTCTCGTCCCGACCTCAGAGGCGATCCAGAAGTTGGTCGCCGCGCGCCTGGCTGCGGATGTGCTCGGCGTACCGACCTTGATCATGGCCCGCACCGACGCCGACAGCGCACATCTGTTGACTAGCGACATCGACCCGCGTGACCGCGAATTCGTTATCGGAGAGCGCACCTCGGAAGGCTTCTTCCATATCCGCGGAGGTCTAGACTCGGCCATTGCGCGTGGCCTCGCGTACGCGCCTTATGCCGACCTGATCTGGTGTGAGACTTCCGATCCCGACGTCGAGGAAGCTCGCCGCTTCGCGGAAGCGATCCATGCCGAGTATCCAGAGAAGATGCTGGCCTACAACTGTTCGCCCTCTTTCAACTGGAAGAAGAATCTGGACGATCGCACCATCGCCACCTTCCAGCGGAAGCTGGCGAAGATGGGATACAAGTTCCAGTTCGTCACGCTGGCCGGATTCCACGCCTTGAACCTGAGCATGTTCGAACTGGCTCGCGGCTACAAAGATAGCGGCATGACGGCTTATTCCCGCCTGCAGGAAAAAGAGTTCGCCCGCGAAACCCAGTATGGATACCAGGCCGTGAAGCACCAGCGCTTCGTGGGCACCGGATACTTCGATGCACTCACGCAGGTGATCGCCGCGGGCACGGCGTCGACCACGGCGCTCGAAGGGTCGACGGAGCAGGAACAGTTCTCAGGGGTCAAGCTTCAAGTGCATCCGAAACACGGCCCGGATGCCGTCTGCCAGCCGATCTTGGGCGAGTGCCCGTCCCTGGTTTCGGAGGTCATGCCGACGGAAGAGTCGCTTCTGCCTTCGGGAGACTAAGCCGAGCAACTGTCGAAACGGAGGTTCACACGCGGAACGCCCCGGGTCGAATCATACGGCCCGGGGCGTATTTTCGCTGCGTTTCTACAAAACTTTGTATCAGCAATTGCGGGTTGGGAACCATCTTTCTGGCCAAATTCTTAACAGCCAAAAAGCCCTGTGACGTCGGTCACAGATAGACGTGACAGACGACGGTGACCACACCCTCCCCGGGAGTTCTAATTTGGAACGAGGTTGAAGTCTTGTGCTCTCCGGAACCCGGTCAGCCAACACCTTCGAAGATCTTTTAACGCACTTCTCCGAATCGCATGAAGTTTCGGTGTACGAAGCCATCGAGAGACTGGTGCAGGCGGGAGAGACGGTCGGATTCGACGCGCACGGTCTTCCCGGGATGCTCGATGATGGCATGACCTTCGAGGAGTTGCTCGAACTCATCGAATCGAAAATGGAATGTCTTGAAAAGGCATCGCAGTCGTTTGCCGGATGAAACTTCGGGCCGCGACTACTGCATTGTGAGGTACCTCATGAGTTTTCTCGAATGGTCAAGATCCAGCGTTGATTACGGTCGCCGCTGGTGGATTCCAAGGTCGAGGGAGCCCGCACCGGGGAAGACGAATTTCTCGAAGAGGAAGCGCTGGCTCCCCATCTCGAGAGGTCTGCCCGGCAGGCGCTGGCTCTCCCGTCATTGGGGCTTGTCTGGGATTGCTGAGTGCCCACCTCGGAAACAGACCCCGCTCCACGACCAGAGCTCCCGGACACAGTTTCCTCGGGGCAGCGATCGGTTTTGGCGCAGGCGTGATTTTTGGAAAACCGGCAACTCACGGCGAGTGTCGTTTCCGGTGCCTGGACGAACATCAGCACGACCCGCGATGAACATTGGTTCGAGAAGAATCCGATCGACTAAGGCCCTTCCGCTCCGTTCGGTTTGCCTTTAGACAGCCCCTATTCGTGTCGCAAAGCCTCGATCGGATCCAGACGCGAGGCGCGGAAAGCCGGAATCATTCCGCTGATGAGTCCCACGGCACCGAGAATGAGCGTCGACGCGACCAGTGTTCCAGGAGCGATGATCAGTCGTATGTCGCCCGCATCCGCGTTCTTGGCAAAGGCGCTGTACAAAGTGAGCCTCCCCACCGAAAGGGCGACCGCATAAGCCAGCACCACTCCCAGCACGCCGCCAATGAAGGTAATGGTCAGAGCCTCGGCAAGGAACTGCAGCAGTATGTAGCTCCTCCGTGCCCCCAAAGCCTTCTGGACGCCAATTTCACGTGTCCGCTGCGTTACCGAAACCAGCATGATGTTCATCAGGCCCACCCCGCCGATGCCGAGTGTGAGCGTGCCAATGAAACCCATCAGGATCTTCAAACCGATTGTGATGATTTCGAACTGATGCACCTGGGTCATGAGGTTGAACACCTCCACGGCCTGGTGATCCGTCTGGTTGAACTTGTGCTGCGTTGCCATGACGGCGCGGACAGTTTGTTCCAGGCTCTCGTATTCCGGAGTCTGGTAGGTGAACCAGATCGTGTCGAGATAATGGGTCGACTTCAGATCACTTATCGTGCTGAAGGGGATGTACACAACCCGGTTTATATCGTCGTTTCCCTCCTGCATTTTACCTTTCAGGACACCGATAACTTCGAAGCTGAGGCCGTTGAGTCGGATGTGCTCCCCGAGCGCGTTGCGCCCGGAAAACAGTTTTTCCTTGGCTTCCGAACCGATCACTGCCACGCGGGCGCGCTGGACCTCGTCCTCCGGGTTATAGAAGCGGCCCTGCCCAACCTTGAGGGCACGCACATCAATCACGTTGGGATAGTTGCCGGTGACCGGAAAAGTGAAAACTCGGGTGTCATACTGAACGCTAACCTGCTTGCTGACCTCGGGCGTGATGTGGGTGATTTGGGGAAGGTTGGTGGTCAGCGTGTCTACATCTTCCTGGGTAAAGCGGACGAGCAAACCCGCTTTTTGACCACCGGCCTGCATCGAAGTTCGGCCCGGAACGACGATGACCAGCTTCGTGCCAAAATTCGCAAAAATGTTGGAGCACGCTTGGCCAAAACCGTTGCCATAAGCAAGCAGCATGACCACCGTGGCGATGCCCCAAGCCATGCCCAGCATGGTCAGGGCTGTGCGACGGCGATTGTGACGCATGGCAGCGTAGGCTTCCCGAAGTAGATCACGGAACATCCCATCACTCCTGCCGCAGCGCTTCCACCGGTTGCAGCATCGCCGCTTTGCGCGCGGGATAAAGACCCGCGACGACTCCCGCCAAGGTCAAGCTGCCAATCGCCAGCACGGCCGACATCGGTACTAGCTTGGGCGGATCAAACCCGCCCGGCCCCTGCACTCCTCCCATCAGCGACATCAAGCCGCCCGCTAGACTCATGCCGATCAGCCCGCTCCCCAGCGTGAGCAGCAATCCTTCCAGAAAAAAATGCAGCAGAATGCTGCGGTTGGTGGCGCCCAGGGCCTTGCGCAATCCAATTTCGCGGGTGCGTTCAGTGACTGCGACCAGCATGATATTGATCACTCCGATTGCACCTAGACCCAGCGTGACCATTCCCACCGTACCCAGGAACATGTTCATAACGTCGAAAATGGTCCCCACCATTTTTGACTCTTCGATCGAATCCCACTCGTCGAAGGCATTCGTGTCCTTGGCATCGAATCCATGATTGCGGGCGATGATTTTGTGGACATCCGCCTGCGCCAATGCATGCTCAGCGGTCACACTGGGCTGATATTCAATAAAGGAAATCGAGTTCTGGTGATTTTCACCCTTGAGCGGAAAGTTCGTGGCCATCACCGGGAACGGGATGTAGCCGCGCATATTCAACCAGGTGTTGTCGCCGCGCCCGAGGTGCGGCATGCTGCCAATCACTTCGAACCTCAGGCCATTCAGCAGCACGAACGCGCCGACCGCTGGCCGCCCGGGGAACAGGGTCTTCACCAGTTCATTGCCGAGGACGATCACGTTGCGTCTCTGCGCTAAGTCCAATTCATTCAGCCAGCGTCCTTCCTTGAGCGGAAGATAGCTGATCTGGTTCAATTGCGGCTCCACGCCGAGGATCTCAACCCCGGCGCTTGCGAACTCGCTCACCTGTTTCAGGTCGGTGCGGGAAAGCAGAGGACACGCATTGCGAACGTGTGGGGCCTGCGTACGGACATCCACATAGTCCTGATAGGTGAGCAGATAAGGACGGGCAGAGTTCATGCTGCCCTGGACCGCTGGCGCGCGCCCGGGAAACAGGAACATGATGTCCTTGCCGAACTCAGCCAACTCGCGCTTGTTGCCCGACCGGAAGCCCTCGCCCACACCCACCAGCAGCAGCAGCGATCCGACACCCCATGCGATCCCGAACATGGACAGAAACGACCGGAGTTTGTGCGCCCAAAGGTTGCGGAAGATCTGCGCGAAGATGTCCGACACCGTCCGCATAACCACAAACATTGTACATTCGAAGCAAAATCGAGCCCACGAGATGCCCCCGGCGCAGCAGTCCCTTGTAGCTACTCAGCCAGTTGTTGGGCTGTATGGAATGGCTTCTTGTCCCGGGAGGGAATCGAACCCCCAGAGTCGTTTCGGACCAGCAGATTTCGATCCGCTGCGTCTCAATATAAACAGTTGAAAACAATGATATTAATGTTCACCCACAGTAACTATGTGTGAGGGACTGTGCACGTTTTCGAGAAAATCTCCAGGCAGCATAAGACAACCTGCGATTCCGCTCGTGCGCCCGCCCAAAACAGACGGGTTCAGAATGCGTTGAATTGCGCGTATCGATTTGCATCATTTGTCGCTGGCGATCACCGGTGCTGTGCGTGCGGCGGGAGCCCTCCCGGCCACCAGTTCCAATCGCCCGCCACGCGCAGCAGCGCAGGTCCAATCACAATGCGAACCAGGGTTGCGTCAATGAATACGGCTACCGCCAGCGTAAATCCGAGCATCTTGACTACCAGGAAGCTGCCGAAGGTAAATGCCGCAAATACGACGATCATGATCGCGGCGGCGCTGGTAATCAGTCCTGCGGTTTTGGCCAGCCCCTCCGGGATTGCCTCCAATTCACTCATCCCGCTCCGTCTGGCTTCGAGGACTCGTGCGACCAGAAACACTTCGTAATCCATACTCAGTCCGAAAACGATGGCAAAGGCGACGATCGGCACAATGGGAAATATGCTGAGCGTTCCCCCAGGAACTCCCAGGAAGCGGCATCCGTGTCCGTCCTGAAACACTAGAACCAATGCTCCGAAAGAGGCCGCAACCGAGAGCAGGTTCAAAGCAATGGCCTTCACCGCGGCGAAAAGCGACTGGAACCCGCCTAGAAGTGCCACGAGCGTTCCTCCCACCACCAGCGCTATGACCGAAGCGAACCGCTCTCGGACAATCGTCTGATAATCCGCAGTGAGCGCCGGGATGCCTCCGATGCGCAGCGTGGCGGCGGGAACTCCCGTAAGAACCACCGCGCCGGTCTTTCGCAACTCCCGCACCCAGTCGACCTGATCGTTCAGAGAAACGGAAGTCGCGGGCAAGATTTCAACCAGGGCCGCTCGTCCGTCGCGACTGAGGAATGTTCGACGCGTCTCCCGCGAGAGATTTCCGAGGCCGGACCGGTTACTCTCCGCAAGCGTTGTCAGGGAGATCACCCGGTCGGAACGAGGGTCGCTCGCGAGCCGCTTGCTGAAACGATCGAGTACGTTCCAGCCCGCGTCCGTTTGCGCAATGGAATCCGTTGGAAGTTCGAGAATCAGGCGCAAGGAGTACACAATGCCAACCCGGTTCATGTGTTCAAGGGTGTGAAGCGCGCGAACCGATTCCGCCTGCGATGGCAGCCAATCGCCCTTGGGGACGCGGGTATCGAGCCGCGCGGACTGCGACGCGAGCAGAAGCAAGGGGACACCTGCGAGAAAGATGGCAAGCCAGGGATGGGCGACAATCACTTTCCCCCATCGCCTCCAGCGATTTTCCGTGCGTGCTGCCCGCTGCGCATCCCAACTTGCAATAAAAGGCAACCGGCCAGCATTAATTCGCGGACCGAGAGCCGCCAGCAGTGCCGGAACGAGGGTATTTGCCAGCAGCACACTGGTTCCCGCCACCAGGAATCCAGCCACCCCGATGGAACGGACTTCGCTGATGGGGACCGTCAAAAGGGCTAGAAATCCGATGGCCACAGTCGAAGCTGAAATCAGGAGCGTACGACCTGCCTGATGCGCCGTACGCGCCGAGGCTCTGAGTCCGTTTTGCTCGGCGGCAATCGTTTCCCGGAACCGGCTAACCATCAGGAGTGCATAGTCAATTCCCAAGCCTAGGCCAAGCATCGTGGACAAATTCTGAACCAGGATGGACAAGTGCCAACGCAGGGCCAGGAACCCTGCGATCGCCAGAGCGCTCGCGATGGCAAGCTGGCCAATGGCTACAGGAATCAGGGCCGCTACCAGGCTTCCGAAAGCCACCAGCAGAAGTAGAAGAGTGCCCGGAATCACGAGACTCTCGGCGTGTTGCACATCGTCGGCGCTGGCTTTCCGAATGTCGAAATTCAGCGGCGTCTCTCCCGTCAGTTCGAGCTTTACCGCCGGATAGCGGCCCCGCAATTGGTTTTGAAGAGAGTTCTCCAGCTCGTGAAGCTTGGGGACGAGCGATTCCACGGGACCGTCGCTCGAGGCGAGTCCCACCAGAACAAAAGTTCCTCCTCCCTTGCCCAGGAAGATCGGATCGCGAAAATCGAGATGGGAAACAACGCCGGACACTCCGGGTTCCGCTTGCAGTTCCTTTTCAATCGTTGCGAGCGCTTGCTCGCCTTCCTCCGAGTCGACGGGAGGAATTCCCTGAATCACCAGGACCACGCGGTCCACAAATGGCGAGCGAAAGCGAGTGGCCAGTTCCTCCGGGACTCTTCCCGCTTCGCTACCTTCGATGCGCGTTGCAGTCTCCAGATGGCGCTCGGCGTGAAAGGAAAACGGAAGCAGCACAAGGACGGCGACAAGGAATACTCCGGCCAGCCAGAAACGGCGCACAGGCATGAGATTCATAGTGTCAGGCGAAATCGGATAACGGGCTAATTCTTCTTCGTTTGCCTTGTCTGGTTCAAAATCCTAGAGGATCGACGGAAAAATCAGCAACAAGGAACCAGCCCACTACTCAAAATCGTTACCTGAAGAGATTCAGATCCCGCGAGAAAGCCGGAAGGTTCTGTTTCACAACCCGGTGCGTCCGGGTTCCCATTTCGGACGCGTTCGTATTATTTTGTAGAGATATACATCTCCAGGAGGAACATTGTACAAACTCGTGTTGTTCGGCTTGTTTGCCGCCCTTCAACTTGGCGCCGCGGACCCCCGCATCGGCTCCTGGACGCTGCTCTCTGCCAAGTCTTCCCTGGATCCACCCAACAAACTCTCCATCACACGTCGACGCGATGAAGTGCACGTAATGATTTCAGGCGACACGCACATCGATTTTACGTCCAAGTTGAACGGCCATGAAGGGTCCGTACCAGGCAATCCGGCATTTAACCAAATCGAGCTTCGGAGGATCGATAAGCGTCAAGTAGAAATCAAAGAGAAAAAGGACAGAGCCCTAGTGGCGACGATTCGTGACAAGCTGTCGCGCGACGCTAACGAGTTAACGAGCACGACTTCCCAGAACGGCCACGCCGACAGGATCAGGGTGTGGACGCGGGCCGGGGGAAAGAAAAGTGCCAATGACTTATTCGCAGGCGAGTGGACCGAGGACCTGAGCAAAACTCGATTGCGGCAGGGCATGGCGCTCAAGATCGAGACGGAGGGAAAGGATGGGGTCCGCTTCTCGGGTGACTTCAGCTACAGCGCCCGATTTGATGGCAAGGAATACGATCTGAAAAACTCCAGCAACGACACCGTGACCCTCCAACTTGTCGACGCTCACACGGTTGATTCGATTTACCGGCGAGGTGACCAAATTGCTCAACGAGATCGGTGGGTGGTTTCCGCTGACGGAGCGGAGATGACGCTAACCACGACAGGCACGCTGGAAAGCGGTCAGCAGGTAAAAGAGACAATGGTATTTCGGAAACGATAACGTCGATGTGCCAGGCCCGATGCATCCGCGCGGGTGAACCTCCTACCGGCAGGTACCCACCGCGTTGAACTCACGAGCCGCAACCGAGATGATCCCCTTTCGGTGCATGAATCGCAGGATGCCATTGACGGTTTCTTCGAGAGACGGATCGGGCTTGCCCCAGGCGGAAGCATCTCGAGCCATCTGATAGCAGGAACTATCGTAGCGTTTGAATTCCATCGCCGAGATGTTGTCCACGGAGTTCACCAGAAAGTCCAGCAGCGGGAAGAGCAGATCTTCTTTCCTGCATCTCCTGATCAGTTCGGGGACGAAGTCAGAAAGACTAAACACTTCGAATTGCCGACCCGTCGCCTTCGTAATGAGTCCGGTAATATCTAGCATGTTCGCGTAGTCGTCCCTGGTAACGTGATACGTCTTATTCTCCGTGGCGGGAGTTGTGGAAATCGCGACGATATTGTTCGCCGTGATGTCTGCGGGAACGAAGCTTACCTGGTTCAGAGCGTCGACTCCAATGCCGTGATTCACCATGAACGCCACTAAGCGCACGGCGATATCAAAGTTGTTTCCCCCGCCGGTAATGGACGGACTCACCAGAGCGGGCCGGAAGATCCGTGTAGTAAGCCCCCGGCGGCGCGCATCCATAACGACTTGCTCGGATACCCACTTAGACTGGCTGTATCCAAAATCGAGAAGCTCCATATTCTCGTTGAAGTCGGTTTCGTAGAGAACTTTCTTAACCGCCCAGCCAAATATGAAGGTAGTCGAGACATAATTGAAGCTCTTGGCCCTTCCTTCGAACGCAAGTCTCAAGACCTCATTCGTGCCCAACACGTTCGCGTCACGCATCCGGTCATAGTTGAGCAGGTAATTTACGGTTGCGCCGTTGTGGAATACCGTATCGATTTCGCTCGCGAGGAAATCCCAGTCCTCCCGTGTCAATCCCAGTTCCTTCTGGCCAAGATCTCCGCAAACCGGGATCACACGAGTCTCGAACATCTGCATCAGTTCTGCCGGCCAAGGCCCCATCGATGCCACCGCCGCCCTCAGCCTTTGCCTGCCCTGATGTTCGTCGGAAGCCCGGACGAGGACGTGGATGTTCGCACGCGTTTGTTCCAGCAGACTTTTCACCAGGAACGGTCCGATGAAGCCGGTACCGCCGGTGAGTAGAACATGATTGAGGATCGGGGTATCGGGCAATGGGGCAGGGGCTGGAGGCTCGAAGATGAGCTTCCTGTCGTTCCTCATCATCTGCTCTTCCGCCGCGCGCTGCTCTTCACGGAAAGCTGCCAAGGACTGCCGCAGCGGAACCAGGGCCTCTTCCGGAGCACGCTCCAACTGTTCGGCCAGTCGAAACAGCTCGGCTACGCTCACACGCTGGATAAGACCGATATCCACCTGTCTTGCCAGCATCTCGGCGTCTTTATTCTTCAGGAGTTCCTTGATCTCGTGCATGAACACAACCAGATCCATGGAATCCAGCCCGGCTTCGACGAGGTTGTACGATTCGGTGCCCGTCAGGTTGTAACGGGCTTTCAATACGTCGAAAGGCGACTGGTATACAGAACCGGAGGCGGACGTTTCTGCGTCCTTTTCCCGCGAAAACTCCGAGAGAACGGTAAATTGACCTTGCAGCCACATATGCTTGGTTTTATGGCGCATGATCTTGCCCGAACTGGTTCTCGGTATGGCACGGGGCGCGATGAAAGAAATCAGCGCCACTTCCACGTTGAGGTAATTCCGGACGGCGGCTGCAATCTTCAGCGCATCCGGAAGCGCTTTTGGATTTTTCACCTCGGCAACGATCGCCAGGGCCGGCTCGCTGTCTTCGTTGATCTGGAACGCGGCGACGCAGTTCGCCCGGACCAGGCCGGACGCTTTCTCTACCACTGCTTCGATATCCTGCGGGTAATAGTTTTGCCCGCGAAGAATAATCATGTCCTTGATACGGCCGCAGACGAAAAGTTCGCCGTCGTGGAAGAAGCCCATATCCCCGGTCCGAAGGTAGCCATCGTCATAGGGACTGTCGTCCACCAACCGGGCGTGAAACAACTTGTGCGTCAGTTCCGGATTATTCCAGCAACCCAGGCACTTACTCCCTCCCGCGATCCAAATCTCGCCGATTCGACCCGGCTCAAGAGCAACGTGCTTCTCCGGATCCACGATCCTGACCGTGAGGCCCGGCAGCGGAGTTCCGCAACTGACAATCTGAGTGGCCGCGCCGATTTCGGAAACTTCCGTGGTCATGCGGGCCTTCCCCAGCGCGACCGCGTTCTTGTTGACCGAAATAATATTGCGGCCACCGAGCGAAACCGCCAGGGTATTCTCCGCCAGCCCGTACGCAACAAAAAAGCTTTCCGACTTGAGTCCATGGGGCTGAAAGGCCTGCAGAAACCGTGTGTAAGTGTCCGGTTTGACGGGTTCCGCGGCAACCATCAGCAACCGGAGCGAGCTCAGATCGCAACCCTCCAAACTCTCCTTCGAAAGCCGCCCGGCGCGCAAGCAATAGTCGTAAGCGAAGTTGGGCGCCGCTGAGGCGCTGGCCTCATAAGTCTTGATCGCGTCGAACCACAGGGTCGGGCGCTGAATGAAATCGTTGGGAGCGAAGCCGTAGGTCGTGCCGCCAGTAAGCGCGGGATAAAGGTAGCACCCAATCAGTCCCATGTCGTGATACTGCGGCAGCCAGGACACGACTACCGGTGCGTCATGGTCGATCACGAGCGGGCAGTTATGCAATATGTTTTCGTGCGTGACCATCACGCCTTTGGGATCTCGAGTCGATCCCGACGTGTACTGGAGAAACAGAATCTTCGAAGCACCGTTGAAAGTTTCGTCCGAAACCGTATCGACGAAGTCTTCCGTTACAACCCAACGGAGGCCGGAAATGTAGTCGACGTCGACTCCGCATGCCGAGACTCCGCTTCTGGCAAGATTTGTCTTCAGGGATCCGAGATAGTCTTTGCTGGTTAAAATGCCGGCCGCCTGGCAGTCCTTTGCGATGTGGACCATTTTGTACAGGGCGCCCTGGAAGCCACGAGAACTGGGGGGATAGACGGGCACAGGGATCAATCCGGCGCGCACGCAGCCAAAAAACGCGCAAATCATTTCGAGCCCCGGCGGGTAGGCTAGGAGAAGACGGTCCTGGGACACGAAACCGAGCTCCTTGCGCAAATGTCCGGCGATCACCTTCGTCCGGTGGAGAAACGACTCGTATGAGTAGCCTCCAATCGGATGGCCGTTCACGTCAATGTACGAATAGAGAACTCTTTGCGGGTGCTGATCCCCTAGACTATCCAGCTTGTCCAAAATCGAAGCCATCATAGATCGGATCGGTACTCAATGGCGGTGGCACCGCCATTCGCTAACCTCCTGTGTTGAATGAGAAGACTCCGTTATAAGAAAACAAATGTCTCTCTTGCTCCCCATACACTGGGGGCAGACCGACTTCGAGACAGAGGCACACCATTCCTAAGACCATGCGTCTCTTGGTCCAATAAAGACGAGCCCCGCCCGGCGTTGGATCGCCCGACTCAAAGCGTCCTGGTTCAATAGCACTGAGCGCTCGATGGTAACAGAGATTTGGTAAGCTGGGAAGAATTTCCACCTGTGTCCACTGTGTCCTTCCGGGAACATGCTCGGTTACGGCGCGTCCGGGTGATCTGAAATTCCCTTGATCTTCCTTAAGTTTTCGAGCTAGCATTCATTTCTAACGCTAATTTCTGACGCTTGTGCCGGAGGCGGTGTCTGGCCGACAAAGTCCGCTGGCCTGGTCGGCCCACCCTCGGCGAACCGGGCATGGGTCAGCCCGGACCGACATCAATTGCGCAGGTAACGTTCGAGACGAGGCGGCTATTAATCTGACCCCGGAGACTGATGATCTTGTACCATCGGAGGCCTCGTTGCGGCACTCCGTTTACGACCCAGCGTGTGCGTCTTCCTTCCCGAAAGTCCTGCGCCGCCGCCTCGACGATTTCTTTTCCGACGGGAACATTTCGCCAAAGGCCGACCGCACCATGTGGGTCAAAATCGCGGTGGGGCTGGCCGTGCTTGCCGGCAGCTGGATTGCGCTTTATGCGCTCAAGCCGGATTCCTGGAAGTTTGTCGGTCTCTATCTTTTAAATGCGATCGCCCAGACATTTCTTTTGCTGAACATCGCGCACGACAGCAACCACAACGCGATCTCGTCGGTGCGGACAGTGAACAAAGCCCTCAACTATGTTTTCGACGTCTGTGGAATCAGCTCATACATGTGGCGGATACTCCATCATCGAGGTCACCACTCCTGCATCAACCTTTACGGGGAAGACGACGCGCTTACGGGACGCCGCGTCTTGCGGTTCACGCCCCACGAACCCCGGGCACCGCTACAACGGTTCCAGCACATCTATGCGCTCTTCCTTTACGCGCTATTTTCTCTTGACTATGTGTTCCTGAGGGACTTTGAATGCTTTTTCTTCCCCTCCCACGACTATCTGAAAAGCACGAAACATCGGTTGCGGGAATACGTCATCCTCTTTGCAGGTAAAGGATTCTACCTCACCTACATGCTTATCTTGCCGGTCGTGTTGCTGGGGAAATCGCCTTTGCTGGTCGGCTTGTCTTTCTTGCTCGCCCATTTGATCATCGGTTTGAGCGTAGCCCTCGTATTCCAGACCACGCACTCCGTCGACAGCACTTACTTTCCCTTGAGCCGCAGCGAGTTTGACAACGGGATCTATCACATTTTCGCGACCACGGCCGACTACGCGACCACGAACCCGTTTGTCAGTTGGCTTGTTGGCGGGCTCAATCATCATATCGTTCATCATCTGTGCCCATTTGTGTGCCACACTCACTATGCTGTGCTGACCCGGATTGTGAAAGAGACCGCCGAGGAGTATGGCGTTCCCTATCGCCAACATCCCACTGTGGGCCGAGCAATCAAACATCATCTGCTACTTTTGAAGCAATTGGGGAACCGAGATCAGTTTTCGAGTACCTGAATTTACACCGATGACCGGACTATCCATTCGAGCCGACCGCGCGGAATTTCCCGCATTCGTCCACACGTGCACGGATATGGATGGGGAGGGGTAATCTTGCCGCAAAGCATACCCGCCGTTTCCCGATTCCAATCCTTCCTGGATTCGCGCGCGATGGCCCGCAATCCTGTGCGGGCTCTTACCAAGTACATCGAAATCCATGGCGATACCTTCCGGTTCTATTTTGGCGGCGTCAAGGAGGCCATTGTCACCATCAATCCCGTCGTCATTCAGCACGTGCTGAAGACGAATTCGGAGAACTACCACAAGTCCGAAATTCAAGTGAAGCGGATGGGCCATTTCCTGGGCAAAGGTCTTCTCACCACTGAGGGGGAAGCCTGGCGCACGCAGCGGCGCCTGATCCAGACGGGCTTCGAACGAAAGCAACTCGAGGTTCTGTCCTTGATCATGATGGACTCACTGGCCGACTCGATCCGGGATTTCGACAGACAATCCCGGATCGGCCCTGTCGATATCTACCCCCACATGATGAAGATTACCTTCGCGATGGTGGCTAGATCTTTGTTTGGCGCAAGGCTGAAAGAGGAAGACATCGACCTCATCAGCCTCGCCATCTCGACCGTCCAGGAATTTATGGTTCGCCAAACCATTCAGCCCTACCTGAATCCCTGGTTTGCCGTCTCGGGTGAGTTGCGCAGGCATGAAGAAATGCGAGCCCGCGCCTTCGGCGTTCTGCTCGACTACATCCAGAGGCGGCGCAAGGAGGCCCCCGGCCACGATCTACTGCAGATCTTGATGGATGCTCGCTACGGCGACGGCCATGGCATGAGCGATGAATTGGTCCTCAGCGAGAGCATGCAACTGCTGGTCGCCGGCCACGAAACGTCGTCGAATGCCTTATCGTGGCTTCTCTACCTGCTGAGCTCGCGTCCGGATTATGTCGACAGGGTACGGCAGGAGTTCGATTCTGTGCTGGGAGAAAGGCCGCTGAGCTACACAGACGTTCCGAAGTTCGAGTTTACAACTCAGGTCATACTGGAGGCGCTGCGTCTTTATCCTCCGTTTTGGATGGTCGACCGAATGGCCCTCGCGGACGACCGCGCTGGCGATCTCGCGATACCCAGGGGCTCAACGGTGGTCGTGTTCATTTACGGCGTGCACCATTCGCCGCAGTACTGGGAGAACCCGGAGAGTTTCGACGAAGAACGCTTCTCCAAAGCGAAGGAGAAGCTTCACACGCCCTTCTCCCATTTGCCCTTCGGAGCCGGCCCTCGGGGATGTATCGGTGGCAATTACGCCATGCTGCAGATGCTCATGATTCTGAGTGTTCTGCTCAGAAAATACGATTTCTGCCTGGTTCCAGGCCAGACCATCGAAGCGCGCCCCATGGTGATTTTGCGACCCGAAAACGGAATCCGCATGACCTTCACCGCGGCAACCCCACGCGGCGTCGGCAGACTGTCCGACTGTTCAGCCTGATCTCTTTCTCGGGGATCAAGCCTTGATCTGACATCTCCTAAGTTGTACTCTCGGCTCACGCCGATGTCGGTGCTTGCCAGTAGCGTCGCGACACTTACAGCGGTTACTTGGTCCTACCTCGCCTTTGCCCGGGGATCCTTCTGGCGTATTAAGAGCGCTAAGCCCGATGCCAGTCTTAATCCCGGATTTTCGGGCGGCGTCGTTGCCGTGGTTCCGGCCCGCAATGAGGCAGAACTGATCGGGCCCGTCGTCACATCTTTATTAAATCAGTGCGTGGCTATTCCCGTCGTCCTCGTGGATGATGAGAGTACAGACGGCACGGCGGACGTGGCGCGGCGCGCTTCAAAAAACGCAGGCAAGGCCGATGCGCTTATTGTGGTTCAGAGCAAGCCCTTGCCGGCGGAGTGGACGGGAAAGTTGTGGTCGATGCACCAGGGCATTGAGCGCGCACGGGCGTTAAATCCCGCATGGCTCATGCTCGCGGACGCTGACGTACTGCACGGTGAAGAGACCGTAGCGAATCTGAGTTTCATTGCTTCGCATGGTCATTACGATCTGGTCTCGTTCATGGTGAAGCTGCATTGCGAAAGCCTCCCGGAAAAACTGCTCCTTCCCGCTTTCGTGTATTTCTTTTTCATGCTCTACCCGCCAGCCTGGATTAGCGATCCCCGGCGATCGACCGCCGGCGCGGCCGGAGGCTGCATGCTTGTGAAGGCAGAAATTCTGGAACGTGCCGGGGGACTGGAAGCCATTCGCGGCGCCATTATCGATGATTGCTCGCTGGCCCGGCTCCTGAAGCAGCAGGGTGGGCGATTGTGGATAGGATTAGCAGATCAGAGCCAAAGTTTGCGACGATACGACACCTTCTCGGACGTCGAGCACATGATCTCGCGCACGGCCTTCAACCAATTGAAGCACTCTTCGCTGCTGCTACTGTGCACCATTGCGGGCATGGTGATCACCTATCTGGCGCCTCCACTGTTGTTGCTCACACACAGCAGGCTGACGATCTTTGTGGGCGCTGCGGCTTGGGCGGCCATGACGATCACGTACTCAACCATGGTGCGCTACTATCGACTGAATCCCGCATGGGCATTGACCCTGCCGCTGGCGGCTCTGTTTTATCTGGGCGCGACAATGCATTCGGCGGTTAAGTACTGGAACGGCAGTGGCGGCGACTGGAAAGGAAGAGTCCAGGACGTTCAAGACCGCCACAGCACCGAAACTCCTCTCGGTTAGAGCCGCAGGGTGCGCCGAGTAGACTCAACGAGCAAATGCCACCGATTTCTTTCCGAGCCTTGCCCGAGAAGCTTAACCCGGCAAGATTTCCTTAAGCGCCCACTCAGTCTTATCGGGTTCTTCGCGGATTGCTCGGATCGATTGCCGATTTTGGCCGGCTGTGCCCATGGAGCGATTCCATCCTGCGGCGCAACGAAGAGAAGCCGATCAAAGCCGGGTTGCTGGTCTCACAGGAGTGATGGAAGAGCAGAGGATTCACTTCGTTAAGTCCGCAATCTGTACTTGGTAGGCCTGCAGCAGGTTTCCGGTCGCGTAGTCCAGGGCAGCGACCGCGTTTTGATAATCGATTTGGGCCTGCAGCAGACTGGCTCTTGCCGTCGCCACCCGGGTTTGCGCATCGAGCAGGAAAAAAACGGTCTCCGAGCCGAGTTCGTATTTGCGCTGGTCGGCTGCAAGCGTCTTCTCCGCCAGATCGAGCGCCGTTTTCCCGGCGGCGACCGTCAACTTTGCCTCCTCAAGCTGGTGCACGGAATTGCTCACGTCGAGGGTGATCTGCTCGCGCACCTGCTGGCTCGAGTACAAGTCGCGATGGCGCGTTACCAGCGCCGTTCCCAAGTCGGCCTGGGCGGCGCGGTTCCGGATGGGAACGCTCAACGTGAGGCTGGCCCCGTAGCCAGGAAAGCCGAGAGTGAAAAGCTGGTTCAGAGAGGTTCCGACCCCTCCGCGAGTCGATACCCCGGCGAAATTCGCGTTGCCGCCGACCCCGCTGCCCTGGTAAAACGCCGCGAACTGCAGATCGGGCAGCAGATGGTTGTGCGCCAGGCGGATGCTGGTGTCGTCGCCTTCCAGCGCGCGTTGTGCCGCCTGAAGTTCCGCGCGCTTGGCCAGCGCTTGTTCGAGCGCCGCGCCGGCGTCAATCGCCCGCAGCTCGCCCTGAGGATCTGGCTTCTCCGTCAGATCGAGATCGAGCGCTTGAACGTAGGTATCCTGATCGGCGCCGACGGTGAACCGGAAAACATCTTCCGCTTGCTTCAATGCATACTCCGCCTGGATCACCTGCACACGACGTGATGCCACTTCCGCTTCCGAGCGGTAGATATCGAGCGGCGGGAGAGCCCCTAATTCAAGAGCGCGCTTGTCGTGCGCGTAGCTCGCCTTAGCCGCGTCCAGAGATTGTTGGAAAACGTCCAGATTCCCACGCGTGCGGACCACATCCCAATAGCGCGTGACCGCCTGCAGCAGAGCTCCGCTCACCTGGGCTTCGAAGGTGGCGCGCGATTGCTCGAGGCTCTTGCGGGCAACGATCAGCGGGGCGCGATTCTCGAAGCGCCAGCGGTTACGCAGCAGCGGCTGAGTGATCTGCAAGTTCAGGAACGACTGGTCATAGGGATTCAGAAAGTTAAAGCCGCTGTTGCTGGAATCCTTGGTGCTGTTGAAGCCGACCAACACATTCGTGCCGGTTTGGAGCGTCTCTGTGAAACCAAGTTGCACTGATTGATTCAGGTCGTTGAAGGTTCCGGGCCCCTGAATCTGGCTAAAGCCCGGATAGGAGGTGCGGGTCGCCCGTAACACGGACTGGAGTTGTGGATCGAAGGGCTGATAGGTTCTCAGAAGAGCGAACTTCGCGGTTTCGACCTGCGCCTCCTGAACCTGGATCGCGCTGTTGTTTTGCAGCGTGAGAAGGATCGCATCGTTGAGGTTTAGCTGGAGTTTGCCATCGCGAACATACTGGCGCAGATGTTGTGGGCCGGCAAGTTTGGGCGAACGCACTTGCGGCGTCAGCAGTCCGCGATAGCTTTCGCGGGCTTGTGCCCAAGTGAGGGCCGGCAGCAATAGAAAGCAAAGGACCCCAAGGCGAAGTTTCATCGAACTTCCTCCAGAAAATGGTAGCGCTGACCCTACTCGTAGTGAATGGCTTCAACCGGATCCAGCCGCGCAGCCTTGACGGCAGGATAGATTCCGAAAACCAGTCCTACCGTTATGGAGACAAGAAACGCCAGAACAATGGACGTGACGGTAACGATGGTGGACCACCCGGCGAGCCAGGCGATCAGACGCGACATGGCGACGCCGAAGATTATGCCGAAGCTTCCGCCAACGAATGAGATGATGGTGGCCTCGGTCACAAACTGGCGGATGATATCGAACTGCCGAGCTCCGACTGCGCGCCGCACCCCAATCTCGCGCGTGCGCTCGAGAATGCTGGCCAACATGATGTTCATGATGCCGATTCCGCCCACCAGCAGAGAGATAGAGGCGATGGCTACCATGACGGCGTTGAACAGGCGTTCGGTGCGGCGTTGTTCGGCCAGGAGTTCGGCGGGCACGATCACGCTGAAATCGCCGGCCGCGTGATGGGTCGAATCGAGGATGGCACGCACCACCTGCGCGACCTGCGGTACGTTGGCTTCATCGCGCAAGTGAAGATAAATCCCGTCGATCTCGTCGCGCGCGCCGCTGTAGCTGTCTTCCAGACGGAAGATGGCGGCGTTAAGCGGGACATAAATGAGATTATTGAGATCCTGCGCAGGCACGCCCACGACTTCCGTCTGCGAACTGAGTTGCGGGCTTGCGACTCCGATCACCTGAAACCACTGCTGATTCAACTTCACCCAGCCGCCGAGAGCGTCGGCAGTTCCAAACAAGTTCGATTTCGCGCCCGCCCCCAGCACGCAGATCGCGCTCGCACGGCTTTCCTCACCGGGCGCGAAGAAACGGCCCTGCAGCAGATGCAGGCCCATAATATCGACGTAATGCGAATCGACACCGTAAACCGCCGGCGGCTCCTGCTGCGCCTTGGGAATCGTCTTAGAAGGCGTGAACCGCTTACGGGGAGTAGATGCGGCAATATCGTTAACCGCATCCCGGATGATCCTGTAATCCTGAGAGGTGAGGCCCGGAGAAATCTTGCGAATCTTCATGTGGGCCTGCCATTCCGTGGTCTCCTTGGCTTCGACTATGAGGTTGTGCACGCCCATTTGTTCAATGAGTGCCATGACTTTTTGCCTTGCACCCGCCCCGATAGAAAGCATAGAGACGACCGCGGCCACACCGAAGATCATGCCCAGCATGGTTAGGAGGGAACGCAGACGATGGGCGAAAAGGTTTTCCAGGCCCATGCGCAGATCGGGCAGCCATTGCTTGTAGCCGGTGAGCACGCGGCCCGGCGTGGGTGTGGCGAGGACGGGCATTAAGGAGTTCCTCCACCAAGCGCCGGCGACGCCTGCGGGGACGCGGCCTTTCTTGCCGCCGTGGGATCAATCAACGCTACGTCATCTCCGTCTCGTAGTCCTTCAATCGCTGCCCGGCTCTCATTTTCGAAATTCACTTTGATGGGCAGCTGTTTGAAGCTCGCGCCTTTCTTCAAGAAAACTGTTTGCTTACCTTCCTTCTGAAAAAGCGCCTGTCGCGGGATGTAGAGAGCGTTAGCTTTTTTCTCGCCTACGATTACGACTTGCGCCGTGAGCCCGGGGAGAAGCCGTGCGTCGGAGTCAGTGAGCTCGATCGAAATGTCGTATTTGCTTCCCGACTCGTCCCAGAAAAAGCTTCGTTGCACCATTCCGCCAGCTGATTTCAGCATGCCATGAAGGATTCTGCCAGGCATGGCGTCAAACTCGACTTCCGCCGCCTGTCCGGTAGTAATGTTGGCGCGGTCGAGTTCGCTGATCTTGGCCGTCAACTCCATACCGCGGGAATCGATTACTTGCGCGATGGCGCTGCCGGGTTGCGCCTGGTCGCCTTCGTGATAGTCGGGAAGCGACATCCCCTCAAAAAACATGCCGCCAGTGGAATCGAGATTCTTCTGGATGGCGACTAATCCATCGATGGGCGAGATGACCCGCATTTTTTCAATGTTCTGCCGTGCCTGATCCATGGAGAGCTTGGCTTTGTTCCATTTCTCCCGCGCCAGATCCATGCCTGTCTCTCCGGTGACGCCGTGCGATTGAATGTCCTGTTCCAACTCCGCTAGTGCGCGGTTCGCCTGTTCCAGGGCGAGTTGGTTCTTCTTTACGTCAATGGTGCTGACCAGTTCGTTTTTCTGCACCTCCAGTTCCGCGCGCCGTACGTCAAAGCGCGCCTTGAGCAACGCTACTTTATCCTGCGCGGCTTGCACGGCGGCGTCGGCTTTGGCTTTGATGACGTCCTGCTCGGCCTGTAGAAGCTCGGAACGGCTCTGTTCCAGCTTGTAATGCTGTTCGCTGGGATCGAACTCGATGACCACGTCGCCCTTTTTGACCGAGGTTCCGGTGTGAAGCAGGCGGGTGATTTGCAGCGATCCTCCACCAATCGGAGGAGCGGCGAGCATCATGGAATGATTAGCGCGCAACTCGCCAGTTGTATACACCTTCAGATCGAGTTCGCCGTGCTTGACCTCGGCAAAGGGAATATCTTCACCCGAGGCGCTCACGTCGGCGCGCCGCGAAACTGCGAATCCGATGCTAGCCAACAGTACGCCTGCAATAATTCCCCACGTCATAAAACTCGTGCGCTTCATCTCTCACTCTTTCGCAGTCGGATCCTGCAGCGCTACTCGATCGCCTGGTTGCAAGCCCTTCGATACCACAATGCGATCGCCGCTCCTTCGGCTCACTTCAATCGCCTGTTCGCGAAACTTGGAACCGTCCCAAACGTAAGCGAAGGTTTCTCGTTCCCTTTGAAAGGAGGCATGAACCGGAATGATCAGCACGTTCGGAATTCGGTCAATCACAATCGTGATCTGCGCGGTCATGCCGGGTCGAAGACGCGGATCAAGCTGGTCCAGGTTGATTCGCAGATCGAAATCCCGCGGAATAGGCCAGCCCGCGTTGAAATCTTCAGTGGCGATGGTGCTGATTTCCTCGATTTTGCCGGTGAACTGCTGGTCGGAGATGGCGTCCAGGTGCACAGTCAAAGTTTGACGAACAGCGAGGCGACCGCGCTCCGTTTCATCGACGCGCGCCGAGACACGGAGCGAAGATGTATCCGGCAATTCGGCGATGGGCGCGCCCGGCCACGCATGATCTCCAGCCTTGAACGGAGCTGGACCCTCCGGATGCCATACCGGCACCAGGCTCACCATGCCCGCAGTCGGAGCCCTCAGCGTCATCTTGGAAAGGGCGCTTTCGGCCCGCTGCGCATCGAATGCCGCCTTCTTGCGGGCTTCAATCTTGCCGTCGACGGTCGCCTTGCTCGCGGCCCGATCCGATCTCAGCTTCTGCTCGGCTTCCCTCAAGGCCTGTTTCGCATCGGCGACTTTCAATTCCGCTTCGGCACCTTCAATCTTGGAGACGATCTCCTGCTTGCTGGCGTCCAATTGGGCGGATTGAAGATCGTAACCGGCTTTGCTCACCGCAGTCAGGTCTTGTTCGTCGGTCAGGCGCGCCTGCGCGCGGGCCTGCTCGATATCGGCGCTCGCATATTTCAGAGATGATCGACCCTGCGCCAGGTCCTGCTCAGTCTTGGTTTTGTCGAATTCAACGATTGAATCGCCTTGCTTCACCTTGGCACCGTCAGTGGCCAGCTTGAGGATCTGGAGGTCGCCCGCCTCCGCAGGGGCAGTGACGCCAATGGATTTGAGCGCTGTGATTTCGCCGCGAACTTCGAATGAGTCCAGAAACTCTCCGCGTTTGACGTCGATGGTGGGAATCGCAGGAGTGCGATGGCCGTAGCGGATCGCCCCCAGAAGAAAGGCGGTGCCGGCAACGAGAACGGCGGCAGTGATCACCGGGTTGCGCCGTGTCCAAAGTTGTTGCAATCTGCGGATCATAAGGTACGATCTCTGGCCATCATGGGAACGCGCCAGCGCCGCCAGCTCGGCTGGCTGGGTTCACGTCCACCGCGGCGGAAAGGTCCGGCATTAATCTGGCATCGTTACCGTCGATCGAAAACACCACGGAAAAGGTACGCAGCTTGGGCGAAAAATCTCCGCTGCGGGCAATCGGCGCCATTTCCTCGAGCTTGCCCGAGAAAAGCATTTCCGGGTAGGCGTCGAGGCGGATGCGGGCCGGCAGACCAATTCGCAGGCCCAGGAAGTCCTCCTGATTGACGGAGGCGCGCACTTGCATCTGCGAAGGGTCGACCACCTGCATAAATGTGACCCCGGCGCGAACCTGGTCTCCTTCTTGTACCTCCCCCATCTTGCCCTGTTTCCAGATTGTGTTGAGCACAACCACGCCGTCGATGGGGGAACGAATCTGCATCAGCGCCGCGTTGGCCAGCGCATGATCCATCACCTGCCTGGCGCGATCGCGCTGAATTTCGAGCAGCCGGATGCCGGCTTGCGCCGCCTGCCGCTTCAGCTCAAATGTCGTCCGCAGCTGTTGCAGCGTGGCCTTGGCTTCCTCTAACGTTTCTTGGGCTTTTTCGGCATCGATCTTGGAGAGCAACTCGACTTTCTGCATTTCGAGTCCGGCCTTGCTCCACCCACTCTCCGCCTGCCCGATTTCGGTTTCGTCTTTGGCGCGGTCCGCGACTTCCTTCGCTTGTGCCGACGCAGTCTTATTCGCAAAATCCATGTATTCCGCCTGCTTGTCCATAAACTGCCGCATTTGAGCTTGGCGGTCGAATTCTGCCAACAGGTCGCCCTTGCGAACTTGCCTTCCGCTCGCAGCCAGACGGGTCACAGTTAGACTGCCAAATCTCTCGCTGGCCAAGATAGGCGCTACGATGGCGCGCATGTGGACTGCCTCGGTTGTGCCGTTTAGGCGCAGCGCCGATTCTGGGTTGACGGCGGAGGCTGAACCTGGAGCTGGAGTCCCGCGCGAGCTCGCACCGTGACGAAAGATTGCCACCAGGACCACAGCCACGAGTAATAGTCCGATCGCCGCAATTGCCGGAACGCGAAGCGAACGGGTGGGACCAGGCTCGGGGGGTGAACTCGGTGGCGCGGTCTCCGGTTCGGGAAGACTGACTTCAGCGGGCGATAAATGCATGAGCGGACACTCGAGCGTTAGTTATTACCGCGGGTTCGATAACTGAGTCCTACAATTATGATCGCAATCAGGCTCAATCCCTGCGTTATTTTTTGTAAAGCCGGTCTGCAACTTTGAGACAGACGGATCCCTCTCAGTCGGTTAGCAGCCGCGGAGGTTTACGAAGAAGATGCCTGCGTCGACAGCGGCCCTTAGGGGGTCGTTTTCTGTTAGAGCAGAGAGAGATGCGTGAAATCCTTGACGCCAATCCATATTTCTGCAAATATCGAAACATGCCAGTGGCACAATCCAAGAGATCTATAGGAAAAGTGGCTAAGTACGCCGATATGTTTTCAGCGATGGGCACTGAACCTCGCCTTCGGATCATGCAATTGCTCCTATCTGCGCACCCTGAGGGCCTAGTGGTTGGTGAGATTCAGCAAGAGCTGGATATTCCAAACTCAACTCTGTCGCACCATCTGGACAAGCTTAAGGCGGAAGACCTCGTACACGTAGAGCGCGAGAGCACTTTCCTGCACTACACCGCGAACACCGATGCCCTTCAGGAATTGCTCCAGTTCCTATACGCGGAGTGTTGCACGCGAAACAAGGCAGTCAAACCAGAGCAAATCATTCAAATCTGTAAGTGAGGAGGATCACATGAGAGGCCCGTACATCAAGGAAGTGGTCAAGGAAAAGTACGGTCAAGCAGCATTGCGCGTGACGAGTGGCGGTAGTTCCTGCTGTGGAGCGACAGCATCCAGCGGACTGGGCTGCGATCCGATCACAACAAACCTCTATGATTCAACGCAGGCTGGACAGATTCCCGAGGAGGCCCTGCTGGCGTCGCTCGGCTGCGGGAATCCAACCGCTCTGGCGATGTTAAGTCCGGGCGAAGTTGTCTTGGACCTCGGCTCAGGTGGTGGTATCGATGTGCTGCTCTCTGCCAAGCGGGTCGGGCCAACCGGGAAGGCCTACGGCCTAGACATGACCGACGAAATGCTTGCGCTCGCCAACGAGAACAAGCGCAAAGCTGGAGTTGAGAATGTCGAATTCCTTAAGGGTGAGATTGAGCATATCCCTCTGCCGGACAACTCAGTCGACGTGATTATCTCCAATTGTGTCATCAACCTTTCAGCAGATAAGGATCGCGTCTTACAAGAAGCCTTTCGCGTGTTGAAACCAGGCGGCCGCTTTGCCGTGTCCGATGTTGTGACTCATGGCGAGATGCTGCCTGAGATTCGCCAAAGTGTGCTTCTTTGGGTTGGCTGTGTTGCGGGTGCCCTACAAGAGAATGAATACCGGGCCAAACTGGCATCCGCCGGCTTCGAGACCATTGAGATTGAGCCAACCAGAATTTATCGCATTGAGGACGCACGGGAGTTTCTTTCCGGCCAAAACATAGACGTGGATGCGATTGCGCTCCAGGTTGACGGCAAGTTCATGAGTGCCTTCGTGCGGGCCGTCAAGCCGCAGCCAAAGGAACCCTGCTGCGGCCCAACCTGCTGCCAGTAAGGAACATCATGCAAGGACACTATAACGTCTTGTTCCTATGCACCGGAAACTCGGCTCGCTCCATCATGGCCGAGGTGATCATGAATTACAAAGGCCGACCGAACTTTACCGCCTACAGTGCCGGGAGCCATCCCTCGGGCGCGGTTCGTCCGGAGGCCATCGCGCAGCTGGAAAGTGCTCATTTGCCAACCGATGGCCTGAGAAGTAAGAGTTGGGACGAGTTCGCAAAGCTAGATGCCCCTAAGCTAGATTTCGTCTTCACGGTCTGCGATAACGCTGCGAAAGAGGTCTGCCCCATCTGGCCGGGTCAGCCGATGACGGCTCACTGGGGAGTTGCGGATCCGGCTGCCGTTCGTGGGACGGCTGAAGAAATCAAGCGAGCTTACCGTGAAGCCTTTGTGACTCTAGAACGCCGCACCGGTCTATTCCTCTGTCTTCCGCTCGCTACCATCAGCAAGCTGGCTATCAAGAAAGAAATCGACAAGATCGGCGGCCAATGAAATTCAATTTGTCCGCTCGCATCACCGCAGAGTTTGTTGGAACTGCATTCCTGCTGATGGCGGTCGTCGGTTCTGGGATCATGGGAGAACGACTGTCCGGCGGCAATATTGCAATCGCCTTACTCGCGAATACGATCGCAACTGGAGCCGCTTTGGTAGCACTGATCCTCACGTTTGGGCCTGTTTCGGGAGCACACTTCAATCCCGCAGTATCGCTCGCAGATGCATGGCAGCGCGGTATGCCCTGGCGCGAAACACCTGCTTACATCTTCGCCCAGGTAGTGGGCGCCTACGTCGGTGTCGTGAGCGCTCATGCGATGTTCGGTTTACCTCTAATTTCAGCGTCCCGACACGGTCGCGGCGGAGCGCCGCAGATATTTAGCGAATTCATCGCAACGTTTGGGTTGCTTTCCGTGATCTGGGGGTGTTCGCGACTCCGCACGTCGATAGTCCCCTTTGCGGTTGGGGCGTACATCACGGCGGCATACTGGTTCACCGCATCGACATCGTTTGCCAATCCTGCCGTGACTCTGGCAAGGGCGGCGAGCGACACCTTCAGCGGCATTCGCCCCGCGGACGTTCCTCCTTTCATTGCGGCACAGTTGGTCGGCGCGGCGGCGGCAACGGCATTATTTAGTTGGCTTGTCCCCAGCCTGCCGGCCGGTGCACCTGATGTTCTCGTTCCGCACGCAGTGGATGCAAAACGAATCTAGAACCCAACCCATCTCACAAATACCTCAGCAGAATCGGAGACGAGGCGCGCTTGAACATGCGCAGAAAGTTCTCGGCGCAACGTTCATATCGAACCACCAAACGCCGTTGACGAGGCTTAGCCAAAGCGGTCGACCTCGGCTTATCGACGATCTCGACCGGGCAAATTATTTTCACGAGTCCTCCTGTAACTGCTCGACATCACAAATCGCATGAGTTCGGATAGCGAGACTCCCTTTTGCGAAGGTTCAAAATTCGTTGACTCGGTCATTGTTGGGGGCGGTATTGCTGGCTTTAGTGCCGCCCTGTTCCTTGCGCGGGCGGGACGGTCAACGATTGTGTACGACTGTGTACGACGCTGGCCGTTCTCGAATCTTTGCAGTAGAACGCGTTCGCGAATTTGTCGGGTTCGACGGCTGGACTCCAGACGAGATGCTGACGAAAGCACGCGAGGAAGTGATGCGTTACGGCGCACAAATCCGTAGCGGGATCGTCACGAAAATCGAATCGCGGTCAGATGGACTGTTTGATGTCTTTGCTCTGGATGTAACGATCACGGCAAGGTCGATAGTGCTCGCCACCGGTCTCATTGACGAACTTCCGCCTTTGAAGGGACTGCGAAAGGTTTGGGGGTGCGATCTCCAGTATATGCCCATGCTTTGACGGAAATGAAGTCCGGAACCAGCGCTTCGTTGTGTTCGCGCCTGCCGGAACGCCTGGCACACTTAGGTTCCTGGGTGTCGATGTAGTCGCCCAACGTGAGGGTTGTGACGAAGCATTCATTCGAGGCGACCGGCGCCGAGCGACTGCGTCTGCTCGGAATTGAAGTTGTGCGCGATGAAGTGACTGGGCTTGTTCACGAGGATGACCGGCTTGTCGCTGTTTCGACCAAGAGCGGTGCCAAGATACCGTGTGATGCCGCCTGGATTGCGACCCGATTGAGGCCTGCATCAGATCTCGCCGCCTCTCTCTGCGATGTGGATGATGCCGGTTTTGCCAAGACTGACGAGCATGGGCGTACGAGCAGACCGGGAGTTTTTGCGATCGGAAACGCCAGCAATCCAATCGCTCACCTGGCTCACGCTGCAGCCGCCGGAACGGAGGTCGGACCATGGGTAACAATGCATCTGTTGGAGTCGTTGTTATCAGATAGACGCGGGGCATGAAAAGAGGCGGAGCAACGTAAATTACGGCCAAGGATTTCCCTGTTTAGGTACGTTTGGAGAATTCCACCTTACAATCGGTGTCGCCGGAGCGTCGAGATGACAACGGGGAGACACACGCCCGTCCCTGCGGATCAGGACCGATCAAGATGTTTGCCGTTGTCGGGCAAGCCTTTCGGATACGTTCAGTGACTTCACTGACTTTGGCAAGGTTGGTGCTTACACGAACTGAGCGCGAGAGATTCGTGGATCGGCAAATTACGCTACAAGTTCCGGGCTCCGGCGTTTGGCTCCGTGCTGATCGTGTGAACCCGTAGGCACGCCCCCACGAGAGTTTGCAGACTCCAGAATTCAAGATGGACCACATGACGCACCACGTTCACGAACCAGTCAGTCCGCATGCCCGCCTCAGCATGTCAGGAGCCCACGCAAATCACCACCATCACGCGGGACACTCTGTCGCCATGTTTCGCGACAGGTTTTGGTTGAGTTTCGCTCTCACCATTCCTGTGGTCTTCTGGTCGACCGATGTCCAACACTGGCTTGGGTACACCGCACCTTCCTTTCCCGGTTCGAAGTTTATCCCCGCTGTGCTTGGGACGCTCGTCCTCGTTTATGGCGGGCCAGTCTTCATCCGCGGGGCATGGGGCGAACTTGGCCATCACCAGCCCGGCATGATGACGCTCATCAGCCTGGCGATCGTAGTCGCCTTTGGCACGTCGCTCGCGGCAACTCTTGGCCTCTTCGAGGTAGAGGTCTGGTGGGAGCTTGCGTCTCTGATCACAATCATGCTCCTCGGCCATTGGCTGGAAATGCGAGCTGTTTCCGAGGCCCGCGGCGCGCTTGATGCACTCGCTGCGCTGCTTCCAGACACTGCCGAGCGCGTAAAGGGTGCGGAGACCGAAACCGTTCCGATCTCTGAGTTGCAGGTGGGTGACATCGTTCTCGTCCGGCCCGGAACCCGCATCCCAGCCGATGGCGCGGTCATCGAAGGGACCGCCGATGTTGACGAATCGCTGGTTACCGGCGAGTCCCGAACGGTGTCGAAGGGTACTGGGTCGACCGTTATCGCGGGCACGGTGGCCAGCGGCGGAAGCCTTCGAGTCCGCGTCACGGCAGTCGGGGAGCAGACTGCTCTGTCCGGAATCATGCGTTTGGTTGCGGCCGCACAAGCTTCTGGGTCTCGCGCGCAAGCTCTTGCCGACCGTGCGGCAGCAATCCTTTTCTACGTAGCCGTGGCTTCCGGCGGGATTACGCTTGTTTACTGGTGGTCCTCGGGAGACAAGGTGAATGCTCTGATCAGAACGGCAACCGTCCTCATTATTGCTTGCCCACACGCCCTGGGGCTGGCAATCCCACTCGTCATTGCAATCTCGACATCGCTCGGAGCGCAGAACGGCCTTCTCATCAAGGACAGACTCGCGCTCGAACGTGCCCGGAATTTGGATTTAGTGATTTTCGATAAAACCGGAACACTCACACGTGGATCCCCTGCGTTATCGCGCATCACGGTTACGCCCGGCAACAATGAAAATGACGTGCTTGCAATTGCTGCCGCCGTCGAAGCAAACTCCGAACACCCGCTCGCAAAAGCGATCGTGGCCGAAGCCAGACGGCGAAAGCTGCCCACATTGCAAGCGGCTGATTTCGACGCGCTACCTGGCCGGGGGGCACAAGCGCGGGTAGACACCAGGAGCGTTATTGTCGGCGGACCGCGTCTGCTGACCGAAGGCAAGATAACGGTGCTACCCGAAGTCGAAAAGTTGACCGCCGGATGGGTGTCAGGTGGCAAGACGGTTCTCTATGTCGCCGCCGAAGGACGACTCCTCGGCGCTTTCGCCATCGAGGATGAGATTCGGCCCGAATCCAGGGAAGCGGTCACAGATCTTCATCGGCTTGGTATTGGGGTCGCAATGATCACCGGAGACTCGAAGACGGTTGCCGATTCGGTCGCCTGCCGCATTGGCATCGATGACGTCGCTGCCGAAGTCTTACCAGCCGACAAGGCTTCCGCAGTGAGGCGCTTTCAATCGGGTGGCAAGAGGGTCGCGATGGTTGGTGATGGTGTGAACGACGCACCGGCGTTGGCCACCGCAGATGTCGGAATCGCCATTGGAGCCGGAACCGACGTGGCCATTGAATCGGCCGGAATCGTGCTAGTGCGCAGCGATCCGCGCGACGTTGTTGGAGCGATCGAACTATCTCGTGCTACCTACAGAAAGATGATCCAGAATTTGGTTTGGGCCACCGCTTATAACATTGTCGCCATCCCGGTCGCAGGAGGCCTTCTCGTCCGGTGGGGAGTTGATCTGCCCATGAGCATCGGCGCAGTCGCCATGAGCGCTTCTACTATGATCGTGGCTGTGAATGCCCAGTTGCTTCGGCGACTGAAGTTACAGCGTGTGGCCCATTCTGTCGTCCCTAACCGAACTGGCCTGGCGCATGCGACGAGCGGATAAGTTCTAAAGAAGGTCATACCTCGGAACTAAACCATTGATTCCGCGAGAGAACTATGCCTCAGCTGGAAAGATGCTCTCATGGCAAAGCTGCTTAGGGTGGTCGGCGACTACTCCCATTCGAACGTACGTAACCTGCACACTTTCCCAACTTTCCCATCTTTCCGAGGTGGATTGCGTCTAACCTACGGTTGAACCTATACTTTCGTGAGGTTATGAAGCTGCTTGGCAAACTCGGTGTTGCCGCTCTGGCGCTGATGTTGGCTGCGCTGCCGCTTGCGGCTTGCGTGTTGCCGGGTGCAGAAATGACATCGGCCGAGCGCGAGTGCTGCAAGAAGATGGCGGAACGGTGCGGGGACATGGGGATGGCTAAATCCCATCCTTGTTGTAAGGTCGCCGTCGCCCCTGCGGACTTTCACGCTCTGAAGACCGCCTCGCCACAATTGGATCATGTCAGTTTGGTTCTGTTTCACGCGCTTCCCCTTACGGCCCAAACCGACTCGTACTTCTCGGCCGCACAATGGTCGTCTCGGGTTTCGTGCACGCATAGTCCGCCAGGGCTAGAGTCTCTAACGACCACAGTCTTAAGAATCTGATCGTCTTTCCTCTGAGCTGCTAACGCACTCGTGCGTCTGCACGTTCGTGCGCCTACAGACTGGTGTTTGCTTGCGGAGGAAAGATGCAATCCACTCATTTGTCCCGAAGTCTCTTCGGGTGCACTCGTATTTCCTTTATCGTTGCGGCTCTGTTCTTTGGGTCGCTAGCCCTAGTTGGCAACGCCGGCGCTCAAGAGCCGTCAAGTCCGGAGAGGCAGACTCCTGAATCGCCCGGTATGGCCGAGCACGTGGGAATGCCCACGTCTCTGGGTGAGCTAATCCAAGAGGCAGAGCAGAGGAATCCACAGATTGCGGCCTCGTTCCACGCATGGCGGGCCTCTCGAACTGTTCCCAAGCAGGTCTCCGCTCTACCCGAGACACAACTGTCAGTGCAGCAGTTCAGCGTGGGCAGCCCCCGACCTTTTGCGGGTTACAGCAACAGCGATTTCGCTTATATCGGATTTGGAGCGTCGCAGGACATCCCCTACCCAGGCAAACGGCAGTTGCGCGCCCAGGTCGCCGAACACGAAGCCGACTCCATGGAAGCGGAAACCGATTCAACTCGCAGAACGGTGGTGGGGAATCTCAAGATGGTCTATTTCCACTTGGCCTACATTCAGCAAACCCTCGGTGTCCTGCAGAGGAGTGACGAGCTACTGAATCAGGTCGAGCAGGCCACTGAAGCCCGATATCGGGTGGGACAAGGCAATCAACAGGATGTGCTGAAAGCTCAGTTGCAACACACCAAGATTCTGCAAGAGATCGCACACCACCATCAGGAAGAAGGACTGCTTGAAGCCCAGATCAAGCAGGTCTTGGGACGACCGCAGGAGTCCGCGGACATCGTCGCCGAGACCCTCACCGTGAGACGTCTTCCGTATTCCGCAGCTGAACTGCTACAGCGAGCTCGCGAGCAGAATCCGGATGTGCACTCAAAACAGGCCTCCATCCGGCAGCAGGAAACCCAAGTGGAATTGGCGCACAAGAATTTTCGTCCCGACTTCAACGTCAGCTATACGTATGAGCACACGGCTGATAAATTCCGCGATTACTACATGGCGACCTTCGGCATTCGGCTGCCGAATCGTGGGCGCCAGAAGGCCGAACTTGCCGAAGCACAGGAGAACCAGGAGCGCGCGCGGCAAGAGCTAGACGCTGAATCGCAGCGCGTGCGTTCGGAAGTTCAGCAGCAGTATGTTCGTGCCAAGACCTCGGAAGAGCGGTTGAAGATCTATAGCGACGGTCTCGTCCCACAATCGGAAGCTACGTTTCAATCGGCCCTGTCTGCTTACCAATCGAACAGACAAGACTTCGAGAGCTTGCTTTCCGGGTTTCTCGATGTCTTGAACCTCGACCTGGAATATCGAAGTGAGTTAGTGGAGCACGAATCGGCACTGGCTGAACTAGAGCGTCTGACCGGGGTGGATGTGCCGTGAACGAGCGCAAGTTCAGAATGAATGCAAATGAGGAATCAGACATGCTTCACAGCGAGAACAATAATTTTCGCCGGGCGTTTTGGATTGCACTGACCACAACGATTGTGCTCGCGATTGTGGCTACTGTTCTGTGGTGGCGTTTAAGCCATGCCGGAGCTTCGCCGCAGCCTGGCCACCGTTCCGCCAGCGCGTCTATGAAGGCGATGGCTGAAACTTCATCGGCCAACGCCTCGGGTTCCGAGCCGGAAGCGGGAGGCGACTCTCAAGGCGGCGATATGCAAGAGACGCCACTTGCGCCGATCCAACTCACGCCCCAGCGGATGCAGAGCATCGGCGTTGTGCTTGGGAAGGTTGAATCCAAGCTGGTCAACACTGAGCTTCGCTTCTATGGCAATGTGCAAGTTGACGAGCGGCGGCAGGCCTATGTGCAGACGCGGTTTGCCGGCTGGATTCGCAGAGTCTATGCCGACGCCACAGGAAATTTTATTGGCAAGGGCCAACCGCTATTTACGATCTATAGCCCTGATCTCGTTTCGACCGAGCACGAATACTTACTGGCAAAGAAGAACTCCGAGGCTTTGCAACAGAGCAAAGTGAGCGGGGTAGCTTCGGGTGCGTCTTCTCTGTTTAGTGCGGCCAAAGAGCGACTTCTGCAATGGGAGGTGTCTCCTGCCGAAGTCGAGAAGTTGGATCGAGGCGGAAAGGCGATTACCGATCTGACAGTCAATTCTCCCGTTTCGGGCTACATCACGCAGAAAAACGCGCTGCCCAATATGTACGTTCAGCCCGAAACCATGCTGTACACGATCGCCGACCTTTCCGATGTTTGGGTCCTTGCCCAGGTATTCCAAAGCGATGCAGGAGAGATCAAGCCGGGTGATCCGGCAGAGGTCACGGTCGATGCGTATCCCGGCCGAGTGTTCAACGGACGAGTGGATTACATCCTTCCGCAGCTGGACATGAACACGCGCACCCTGCCGGTGCGGTTAGTGTTTGCAAATCCCGGCCTGAAGTTGAGGCCCGGAATGTACGTGAATGTTCGCGCGAAACTGCCAATGGGACGGCAGTTGGTTGTCCCGGCCAGCGCGGCTTTTCATTCCGGAACCAAGAACCTGCTGTTCGTCTACAAAGGCGAGGGGAGCATTGAGCCGCGTGAGGTCGAGTTGGGGCCTCAAGTTGGCGACGAGCAGGTGGTCACGAAGGGCATCAGAGGGCAAGAACAAATTGTCACTTCGGCCAACTTCCTGATTGATTCCGAAGCCCAATTGCAGGCGGCAGCGGGCGCGTTTGTTCCCCCGCCTCCCGGTGCCGGTCAGGCGGCTTCGATGAATGCTCCCGCACAACAGCAAGCGAATGTCGAACTGACGACTGATCCCGATCCTCCGCACAAGGGCAATAACACCGTTCGCTTGAAGCTGACTGGACAGGATGGGAAGCCAATCGTCGGAGCAAACCTGACCGTGACCTTCTTCATGGCCGCAATGCCGGCGATGGGAATGGCCTCCATGAAAACCGTCATCAACGCCAGCGACAAGGGCGGCGGAATGTATGAAGGCAAGGGCGATCTCGGTTCTGGCGGCACTTGGCAGGTCGCCATCAGGGCACAACAAAACGGGCAGACGATTGCCAACAAGCAGCTCACGCTCAATGTCACGGGAGGTATGTAATCATGATTTCCCGAATCATAGAGTGGTGTGCCCACAATCGCTTTCTGGTCTTTACCGGAGTGCTTATGCTTACGCTGGCCGGAATCTGGTGCATGGGCCACGTTCCGCTGGACGCCCTGCCGGACATTTCAGACGTCCAGGTGATCATTCACACCAACTGGGAGGGCGAGCCACCCAACATCATCGAGGATCAAGTCACCTACCCAATCGTCACTGCTTTGCTGGCTGCGCCGCAGGTGAAAGCGGTCCGCGCCCAGACCATGTTCAATGACTCCTACGTCTTTGTGGTGTTCGAAGACGGGACCGATCTTTATTGGGCTCGTTCTCGCGTTGTGGAGTATCTGCAGACGATTGCCGGGCGCCTTCCTGCAAATGTACATCCTGCCATCGGTCCCGATGCGACCGGTGCGGGTTGGGTCTACGAATATGTGCTTGTCGATCACAGTCACAAGCAGAGCCTCGCCGATCTGCGAAGCATTCAGGACTGGCGCCTGCGTTACCAGTTGGCAACGGTTCCTGGTGTGGCCGAAGTCGCGAGCATCGGCGGGTTCGTGCGTCAGTATCAAGTGCAGGTTGATCCGAACAAACTGCTTGCTTATGGCATACCGCTCTCGACCGTTATTGACCGAGTAAAATCGAGCACGAATGAAGTCGGTGGCCGGGTACTCGAACTAAGCGGTACGCGATACATGATTCGCGGGCTGGGCTATCTCAAATCGCTCGATGATCTGGCGAACGTACCGGTGATGGCGAAGAACGGTACGCCCGTACTCATCAAGGATCTGGGCACGGTTTCCTTCGGCCCAGACCTGCGCGAAGGTGTGGCTGAGTGGAACGGTGAAGGCGAGACCGTGGGCGGCATTGTCGTCATGCGGTATGGGTTGAATGCCCTCAATGTGATCAATGGCGTCAAGAAGAAGCTGGCTGAGATCAAAGGATCGTTGCCGCCGGGAGTCGAGGTCGTGTCCGGCTACGACCGTGGGGGGCTGATCAGCGAATCACTCAACACTTTGAAACATAGCCTGCTGGAGGAAGCGGTCATCGTTTCTCTGGTCATTATCGTGTTCTTGTTTCACTTCCGCTCGGCGCTGATCCCCATTCTCACCTTACCGATCGCGCTCGTGATCTCTTTCATTCCAATGTACTACCTGAACGTGAGCTCCAACATCATGTCGCTAGGCGGGCTGGCATTGGCAATCGGCGTGTTGGTGGACGCCGCCATCGTCATGGTGGAGAACGGATACCGACATTTATCCGAGCGGCCCGTTCCGGCATCGGATCGTGAGCGGGTGCACATTCTCATCGACGCCGCCAAGCAGGTGGGTCCCGCGCTATTCTTTTCACTCCTTGTTATTGTTGTCTCGTTCCTCCCGGTGTTCCTGCTGGAAGCACAGGAAGGGCGCATGTTCCGTCCGCTGGCATGGACGAAAACCCTGGCCGTGGGCTTCTCGTCCTTGTTGGCCATCACTTTGGTTCCCATTCTGATGGTCATTTTCATCCGAGGGAAGCTGCGGCCCGAATCGGAAAATCCGATTTCAAAGGTTACGCAGGCACTCTATTTGCCGGTTTTACGACTCTGCCTGAAATACCGCAAAACGACGTTGTTGGTTAACTTGGCATTCCTGGTGGTGACGTTTCCCTTGGTGTTCAAGATGGGCAGTCAGTTCATGCCGCCTCTGTTCGAAGGCTCATCGCTCTACATGCCCACGGCACTTCCCGGTATTTCCATAACCCAAGCTTCGCAGCTCTTGCAGGAACAGGATCGGATTCTCCGGTCCTTTCCGGAAGTTGAGGACGTCTTCGGAGCGGTGGGTCGGTCCGACAGTGCGACGGACAACGCTCCCCTCGATATGTACGACACGACCGTGATGCTGAAGCCGCGTGAAAAGTGGCGACCGGGGATGACCTACGAAAAACTCATTCGCGAAATGGACGAGAAGCTCCAGTTTCCAGGGCTGACGAACAGCTGGACCATGCCAGTGCAAAACCGTCTCGACATGGCGCTCACGGGAATCAAGACGCCGGTAGGAATGAAGCTTCAAGGCACCAATTTGGAGCAAATCCAGCAGCTTGGGGCACAGGTGCAGAAGATTCTCTCGGGGTTACCGCAGCTACGTTCGGTTTTCGCCGAGCGGGTTTCGCAAGGCTTTTACATCAATGTAGAGGTCAACCGGCCAGAAGCAGCGAAATACGGTTTGACCATTGCTGACGTGCAACAAGCCGTGGAATCCGGCATTGGAGGCATGAACGTTGCCGAAAACGTCGAAGGCCGCAGCCGCTATCCGATCAATGTCCGCTACCAGCGTGACCTTCGCGGCAACATCGGAGAGTTGAGTCGCGTGCTGATCGCCACGCCTTCCGGGGCACAGATACCGATTTCCGAAGTCGCCATGATTTCGTTCTCACCTGGCCCGGCGATGATTCGCGATGAAGATGGCCAGCTCACAGGATATGTCTATATTGATCTCAACACCGCCGACTACGGCGCCTTCGTAGACCAGGCCAGCAACCTGCTTCGCCAGAAGTTGCAGCTACCCGCGGGATACACCTATCAGTGGTCGGGCGAATATGAATTCCAGCTGCGGGCGAAGGAACGGATGAAAATCATCTTCCCCGTGGTGTTCTTCGCAATCTTCCTGCTCCTGTACCTGGTCTTCCACTCACTAACTGAGGCCATGGTCCTGATCTTCCCTACGTTCTATGCCATGACCGGTGGGCTGATCTTGCAGCGGCTGCTTGGCTACAACTTCAGCGTGGCCGTCTGGGTCGGGTATATCGCGCTGTTCGGTATTGCAGTGGAGACGGGCGTCGTCATGGTCGTCTATCTGCACGAATCGCTCAATAAGCGCATTGCGTCAGATCACCCTCTGACAGACGCCGATATTCACGAGGCTGCCATCGAGGGTGCAGTGCAACGGCTCAGACCAAAGCTGATGACGGTCTGTGCGGTTCTCGCCAGCCTGATTCCCATCCTGTGGGCGAGCGGTATCGGCTCCGACGTGATGAAGCCGATTGCCGCTCCCATGGTCGGCGGAATGATTACGTCCACGATTCACGTACTAATTCTGGTTCCGGTTTTCTTCGTGTTGATGAAGGAGCGAGCTCTGCGGAGGGGCACGTTGCGACCGGAACCCGCCGAGTAACGGAGGTAAACGGAAAGCGGTGTCGGATCAGGGAGCCAGAGGGAGTCCGAACCAATGATTGTGACCAGAGCAGTACAACTTCAACCAAACCAAAAAAGAGGAATACTACCGTGAGCGATGGCATGTGCGGCGCTCGCCACATGGCTAAAGACAAAAGCTTCGGCGCGTGCACGCCATCAACCTGCGTCTGGCACAGCCTTTTAAGTCCCCCGAGTATTCAATTATATTATTGTTAACAAATAACTTACAACGCACGAAGCGTGACAGTGTGTAAGTAAATGTTGCCGGTTTTGAAGGTTTTCGACTGGTCAGGTCGCAAGGAAGAACCTCGCGAGGATGCGCTCTTTCCAGCGTTTTTTATCTGACTGCTCCGAGCGGCGCAAAGAGCTGCCTTTTCGCGTCCGGCTATGCATTTTTGTCAATTCCAAATTTCACGGAGTCCCCCCGTCAGCAGGGTTGCGACACGAGGTCGTCCTATGCTTCCCGCTCCACGGTTTCCGCCATTTTCTGAAAGCTGCTCAGACAGCGGAATGATGTGTTCCTCAACCCATTGCCCGTAGACTCGGACGAATGGAAGCACCATCCGACGAATCCGATAAAAGATATACAACCCACCGACAGACATTTCACTTCTTTCAGAATTGGGCGGGACACCTTCAACGACTCTTGTGTACACCATTCCCACTGAGGGTGTCCCCATCCTTGCGTTTCTTCAAGGGTGGGTGGCGAGGCTGCGTGTGCTATTTGATTTTGTTTTGGACACGTGATCAAACCCACTTGGCGCCGGCATTTCCGACTCCTGCCCTTCGCAAAAAACGCGAAGGAATGGGGCACCAACAATGTTGGTAATGCCCGCAAATCAAAAGCCCGGGCCACCCGGCCGAATGTTTACAGACTTCCGGTTGGGACTGCGCCTGCACGCTCGTAATTCACGGTAATGACGCCTTTCGAGGTGACTGTGCTTTCCGTCACCTTGAATGCCGTCGGGATCGTGCCATCGGCAAACAATCGTTTTCCACCGCCCATCGGAAATATCTTCAGCCAGAACGCATCGACCAAATCATGCTTGATGAGCGTCTGAACGAGATTTGCGCTTCCATAAACGTGCAAATCCGGCCCTTCCAGTTGCTTAATTTTGGTGATTTTCTCCGCAATATCTCCGTTTAGAAACACGGACGGCTGCCATTCGTGAGAAGTCATGGTATTCGAGGCGACGTACTTGGTCGCTGTGTTGACGGCTGGCCAAATGTCATTATGTTGCGGACAGAATGGTGTCCAAATGTCAAAGGTTCTGCGCCCTATTAACAAGTCAAACGGCATGTTCATCTGCTTTTTTATGGCCTTTGAAAGAACAGGGTCGGAGTGTGGACTTATCCACCCGCCATACGCGAAGCCGCCACTGGTATCTTCCTCTGGCCCGCCTGGGGCTTGTATGACACCATCAAGGGAGACAAATTCAAGCACATTGACTTTTCTCATGACTGAGTTCCTTCGAGTCCTATCTGATTTTGTTTAATTTGCGGGTGTCCCCGGTTTTCGATGAGCCAGGTAATGCCACTTGGAAACAGGGATGCTGACCCGGCTCGCGGCACCCCGACACCGGCCCGTCAGGCCGGCATCGCCGGCAGTGTTGTCACTGCCGCTCAGTTGTTTCCGTCGGGTGCTCCGTCAGTTAAACGGACGCACCTCGACCGGCGCCCGACAGGCGACGGCAGCCTTGCGCCCCCACGCAAGTGCATCATCCAGATTAGCGGCTTCCAGCACCCAAAAACCGCCTATGTGCTCCTTGGTCTCCAGGTACGGCCCGTCGGTGATGAGAACCTTACCATCGGGCTGCGCTCGCAGCGACCTCGCGCTGCTGGCGGGGGAGAGGCCGCCAACGAAAATCCTGACACCGGCAGCCACCATCTCATCGTTGAGCGCGTCGATATCGCGGGACATCGCTTCGTCCTCTGCGGACGGGTCGTAGTCGTCGGGGTGGTGAATAGCAACCAAATCCTGCGTCATGACTTCTCCTATAGCGGTCTTCGAGCCAGCAGCACAGCCTTGCGCCCTGGATCGTTCATCCTAATAGTCGTCGCGCACGGACAAAATCGACAACCGAGACGGACTTTTTTCAATTCCTCGAGTTTTATTTCAATTCCTCGAGCCGCCTGGCGAGAAAACGGCGCTCCGGTTCCTGCTGCGCCAGGGCGAGCGCCTTCTCATACGAAGCACGGGCCTCCGGAATCCGCCCTAATCTGCGGCACAGGTCCGCACGGGCAGAGTGCGCGAGGTGATAGTGGGAGAGGTGCTCGCGCGCCAGCAAGTCGTCGATCAGACAAAGACCCTGCTCCGGACCTTCGCACATGGCAATGGCCACTGCGCGGTTCAGTTCGACAACCGGGGATGCCTGAACCCTAAGCAACTTATCGTAGAGCAGCGTAATCTCGCGCCAGTCCGTGGATGCCGCGGAGGAACTCTCGGCATGAACGGCCGCAATGGCCGCCTGCAGAGTGTAGGCACCGAAGCGGCGGGACTTCAGGGCTTTCTCCAGCAACGCCACTCCCTCCACGATCTGCTCCCGGTTCCAAAGTGAGCGATCCTGGTTCTCCAGCAAAATCAGCTCACGGTCGCCGATGTTCTCGCGGCGTGACGGGATTCGTGCAGCAACATCAGGGAAAGCAGTCCCATGACTTCCGGCTCTGGCCGGAGTTCGGTCAGCAACTGGCCGACTCGAATCGCCTCGTCGGTCAGCTCGGCCCGCGTTACCTCCGCTCCCGCCGCAGCCGAATAACCCTCGTTAAAGACGAGATAGATGACCTGAAGCACCGCGCCCAGCCGCTTTGGCAATTCCTGCGGCGTCGGCACCTCGTAGGGAATCGGTGTCTCTGGAATCTTTGCCTTTGCGCGCACAATGCGCTGCGCCAGCGTACGCGGAGTGATCAGCAAGGCCTTTGCTATCTCCTCGGTTGTCAGGCCGCACACCTCACGCAAGGTAAGCGCAACGTGCGCTTCCGGCGCTAGAGATGGATGACAGCAGGTAAAAATCAAGCGCAGCCGATCATCCTCAAGGCCGTCCTCAAAGCTGTCCTCTTCATTGGACCTTTCTGTCGAACTCCATTGCGCTTCGAGATATCGCACGAACTCGTCTTGAGACGCATCCAATCTTGCCTGTCGACGGAGAGTATCAATGGCTTTGAATCGGGCGGTCGAAATCAACCATGGTCGTGGGTGGCCGGGCACTCCACTCCTCGGCCACAGGCTCAGCGCAGCCGCAAAGGCTTCGTGCATCGCCTCCTCGGCAAGATCAAAGTCACCGAGCAAGCGGATCAGAGTTGCCAGGATTCGTCCCGAATCCACGCGGTAAAGGGAGTCGAGCAATTCGCGTATCTGCGCGGTGGTACGCTCGGACATGACGACGACCTTAGCAAACCAGCTACCCCGAATCAATTTGGCAAACGGCGGATCGATACCAAAGTGCCCAGGTCGTGACTCTGAAATCTGGACAACAGAACGCCTCCTCGGTTGACTCAAAATCGCCAAGGCACTGATTTGAGCTTCGTACACGCTCGACACTACCGCACTGCTCTCGGATCACGGTCAACCCTGACATGATCCTAAGTAAGGGTTGCCGGTCATCCGTTCAAGAATGGACCAAGGCAGCCTACTCTAGAGCTCCAATTCAGCGATCAACTTCAAGAGCCGAAGAAGTGTGGCACGCTCATCCGAAGTTAGTTGATGCCGGACACTCTCATCGGCGTCCATCCGGGCCTTGATCAACCGTTTCCTATACTTGTTTCCTTTTGGCGTCAACCGGACGTGAATTGCTCTGCCCGATTTCGCCTTTCGTTCCGACACAAGTCCTTCCTGAGCCATTGACTTGATGGCCCGGTGCACAACGGTTCGGTCGAAACCTAGCAGCGTGGCGATCTGATTCTGATTGAGCATAGTGCCGCCTCGCAGTGTTGACAGGATAAAACCGCGGGTCGCGGAACACCGAGTCTTTCGCTCAAGCCTCTTTCCTACCGAAAAATAAGCCGCTGCGATATGGGCAAGTACTGAATCTTTCAGGATGTCTTCAGGAACCTCTTTCCTTGGAACGATGTTCATAGGATTGTTACCGTTGCTTCGAGAGGTCTTCGCCACTGCGGCGGTACGACGTAGGCATGCGATTTCTTCCCGATCGCAATCACCAGGACAATCTCATGATACCGGGCGGACAGTCCGAGATATTTAGAGAGCCTGCGACCATCAAAACCTTCCATGGGACAGGTGTTGATTCCCAGGGCTTCGGCAGCGATCATCAGATTCTCGCAAGCTAGCGATGTACTCTTCGTGGCCCATTTGAACAAGTCCTGGCGTGACAAGGGCGGCATTCCCATCACTTTCCACAAATTCAGCAGCCAGAACATCCCCCATTTGATCGCAGCGAAAATACCGAATGGTCCCGGCATGAAAAGGATCCGGCCGATCTTTGCCGTCCGTTCGTAGTCGCGAATTTTTGCTTCGCTGAACTCGCTCCTGCTGCGCATCCATTCCAATTGTCCTTGCGAGGTCGCTGCCAGCGACCCGATGTCGGCCACCGCAACCACCAGCGCCGACGCCGTTGCCGCAGGCATCTGTCCAAGGCAGAGTTTCGCCGCGGTCGCCTTTCTCGCCGACGATTCCACCCAAAAAAAGCGGTACGGTTGCATATTGAAACTGGACGGAGCATGGCGGGCTGCATCGAGGATTTGTTCACGCAGTACTTGTGGGATTTCGACCGGCTCAAAGGCCTTCACCGCTCGCCTATGGAAGAGCGCTTCCAGGATTTCGCTCATGGATACCTCCATGTTGCTATTACAACATACTTGTGTTGCCAGCGCAACATGCAAAACGCAGTGCCAGCGCATAGCAGCTTTGGTGGCGAGCTAGCCAGAGTCGGTAATCGCGGGTAATTTCCTACAAAAGGCGCGCGTATGATTTCTCCCGTGGTGGGTTCCTGAGAGGGATATAGAAAGGCTCGCGGCCAAAAACAGATGGTACTATTGCGGACGGAGTCAACCAGAGGAGCCGACAAAACCCAAACTTCCAAGCGAAGCCATAGAGCTTTACAACGATTTCATTCACGGTGAGATCAGCCGCCGCGCCTTTATGGAGGGCGTTCAGCGACTAGCGGGCGGCCTGGCGGCAGCCACGGTTATCAATGCGTTGACGCCGAACTATGCCCTGGGCCAGCAGGTTTCCCGCGCCGATGACCGGATTAAGTCTACTTACGAGACCGTTCCCTCCCCGAAGGGCAACGGAAGCATCAAGGGATATCTCGTGCGGCCGATCAGTGCCAACACCCGCTCCGAGACAGTAGCGAAGTTGCCCGGCATAATCGTGGTCCATGAGAATCGGGGTCTGAACCCGCATATCGAGGACATCGCGCGACGGTTTGCCCTGGCCAACTTTATGGCATTCGCGCCGGATGGACTCACATCTGTGGGCGGCTATCCTGGTGACGACTATAAGGGAGGCCAGATGTTCAACAAGATCGACAAGAACAAGATGTCTGAAGATATGGTATCCGCGGCCATATGGTTGAAGTCGCGCCCCGACTGCACGGGACAGATCGGCGCTACCGGCTTCTGCTATGGGGGCTCGACCGCCAATATGTTAGCGGTGCGGCTGGGAGCCGACCTGGCGGCAGCGGCGCCCTTCTATGGCGGTCCTCCCGCACCGGAAGATATTCCAAAGATTAAGGCGGCGATCATAGTGCATCACGGGGAGCTTGACACCCGCCTAGCCGCGACGTGGCCAGCCTACGACAAGGCTCTGGGCGAGGCTAAAGTTCCGCATGAAGGCTATATTTACGCGGGCGCCGTACATGGCTTCAATTGCGACGCGACGCCGGAACGGTATAACAAAGCCGCGGCTGATCTCGCCTGGCAACGCACGATCGACTGGTTCAACAAATACGTGCGTGGCTGATTCCGCTCCGCTGGTACAATTTCCCGGCCGGACGGGCCCAATCCGCATAGCAGGGAGCGAATGCCCCTTCTGATATCCGCCTGCGTTTGGAAATGATCTCATACCGCGATGGTCGCGATTCCATCGCCGAAGGTCATATTTCCGTAACTCCCTAAGATAATTGCTAACTTCCCCCGAATTTGTGTAACCCGGGATAGCCAGTTTCCTCAAGGACTTAGGCTTTGTGAATCCGATGCGTCTGCCAATACGACTGAATCATCTTTAATTACTTTGACGTACGACGAATCACCCTTCGCATTTTAAGTCCGCGGCGTCTGCCAATTTCGCCATCCCGGCTCGCGATCATTCTACCCTGAAGACGGAACCACGCTGGGACCAACCATCTGGACAAACTGTTCTGGATAAGTTTCTAGTGAAACAATCGAGGTCTGTGCAGTTGTAGCTTAGGCGTGGGCTGCGATCGCCGCGCCTTTGCTCTCGGCGGGCGGCGTCGCTCGCTGGTTGCGAAGCGCCTCGTGGAACGATTCCGCTGTGAGAGGCTCGCCGTAAAACAACTGGAGTAACGGATCATCCGAGTCCCCGGCATGCGGTCTGGCTGGGCTTGTATCGGACTCCAGGCCTTCTGGTTCAACCAGTAGTTCGGGTAGCAACGTGCGGTTGTCGTTGAGCACCCCCAGGAACTTTTCCACCGCTACGCGATGTTCCGGCGTGGTTTGCGTGAACTCCACACCCATGCCTTTGTCTTGGTGCATGACCCGCACCACACCCTGGGCCCGCACTTCCACCCCCCCGGCCCGCATCGAGAGCAGCACCCGGCTGGACACAGGGAATGGCGACGAAATCTCGAGGTAGCATCCCCCCAGACTCAGGTCGGTGAGGTGGCAGCGGATGGGAGGATCATCCTGTTCGGCGTCGGGAGAATTCTGTTTCAGCCATTCGCGCAAGTGACACGCCGCCTCCGGTGGGATTTGCTGGAAGCGCAGCCCCGCTTGGGATCCGGTTCCTTCCCAAGCGAATTCGGCCGGGATTTCTACCGAGGTGCCTATCCCCGGCAAGTTGAACACCATTTGCCAGCGTCCCGTTGGACGACGCTGTCCTGCTACGCTGACGGCCATACCACCTTCGCTCAAGTCCGTGGTCGTCACCTTCATGTTGGCGCCGCCATCCAGGTTCCGCATTACGACGGGGATTTGAACCGCCACTCGCGTGTTTCGCCGCCGTTCGCTCTTCATCAGGGCCCGGGCGGCTCGAAAGCTGGACTTCGCCCGCTCGCTTGAAACCGGCTTGTATAACACGAAGTGTGCCCCAATCTTGAACACCGCCTTCAGCCCGATGATGGGCTCAACGATGGCGACGGCAACTGCTTGCTTATTGCAGGGAGCAATTCGGGCACTGCGGAGAACGTCCGCGGCACCGTCGTCGGTAACGTCGACGATGATCGCCTCAAACCTTTGCCGGGTCAGCTTGCGCAACGCGGCGTCGGCGTCGCGGCACAAATCAACCGCGATATCAAGATCGCCCAATACCCGGCGCAATACTCGCACGATCTTCTCGTCCGAACACAGTAGCAATGACTTCAGACTCATGAGCAGGCCGACTTCGGAGTAGCAGACTCCCAGAGTGCCGAATGATACTCGGATCCCGAAAGTTGCAGGGGCAGAGCGGGACAAGCTCGGGGGACCCCTATTCGCACTGTACGTCAATCTTCTATGGGGGATCAACGGCTGTGCGCGCAAACCGGTTACCAGCGTAATCGCGCTGTACTTTTCGTCGATAGTTCGCCGCAAATCGCGAGGGAAACCGTGATCCCCGCTGGTTCCCAACACCACTACTGAATCCAATCTCGATGAACTGTAAAGCTATTGTTTGCATTGACTTATATTTCATTTGCTAATGTCTTCTCAGTGAAATTCCCCATTGACTTTTGAGCTGTCTAACCATAAGATACGGAGTCTCCGATCAGCTTTGGGTTCGTCTGTAGGGTCTCTGTAAGGTGGCGGTTTGTCCACAGTATAATGACGCAGTTGTTCCTGCATCTCGAAGACGATACGGAGAATCATATTGTTAGAGAGTTAGCGGTTTATTTCCCCCTGAGGTGGAAAGGCACTTTTTATGGCGAAGCGACGCGGAAATCCGAACTGGGGCAAGCCCGAACCGATCGGGCCCATTACCCCTACCATCACCGAATTTGAGCAGGTTGTGCGCGAATACAAGCTTTCCCCCGACCAGTATCTTCGATCGACTCGACTGCGGGAGTGGGCTCGCCGCAACAAGAACTCGAAATACATTCCCGAGCCTCTTCTGGAAGCTTGGGGCTTTGAGATCGAGTCCACGCTTTAAGCCAGATGTGACAAGAACAGCGTGGCAACGCTTTGAGGGTCGCTCCTAGTCGTTCAGGCGAGCGACCCTTTCTGTTTCTGGACGTTTCTCCGGGTTCTTCTCGACGCAACGGTTGCGATCTGCAACGGACAGCATGCTCGATGTTCTCAAGATTCCGCTCAGTGAACTGTTCGCCCTGCTGGCAGCAATCGGCTTCGCATCTGGGCTGAACCTATATGCCACGGTGTCGGTTCTCGGGCTGCTCGCGCGATTTGGGCATCTTCCTCTGCCGGCGGGGCTGCAATTGCTCGAAAGCTGGCCTGTAATTGCCGCCAGCCTTGCTCTGTTCGTGATCGAGTTCTTCGCTGACAAGATTCCCGCTTTCGATCTGATCTGGAATGCCCTGCACACCTTCATTCGCGTCCCTGTAGCTGGATTGCTGGCCTACCAGGCGACCAGCCAGCTTTCTCCCGGGCGCCAGTTGCTGGCGACTTTGCTCGGCGCCGCCGTCGCATTGGCGGCGCACGGCGGCAAGACCGCCGCTCGAGCCGCGGTCACACCATCGCCGGAACCGTTCTCCAACATAACGCTGAGCCTGGGTGAAGATGTTCTCGCCATCGGCCTCACCTGGCTTGCGACGCGCCATCCCTACATCGCCGGCACTCTGGCCACGACCTTCCTCGTGATCATTGTGATCCTGACGCGCTGGATCATTCGCGCCCTACGCGCCCTGTTCCGCGGCGCCGAACACGAATTGGCCGGGTAACCACTTCGGAGTTTAGGCTTTCAGCCTCAGAAAAGATCGCATGCGGTCCAACTCCGCATCAAGCTCGCGCCTATATGCGCGGCCGGACGGCGCAGAGTCCACGTAACCGAACTCTGATTTCAGTTCATCGTTTTTCACCGACAGATTGGCCCATCCAAGGACGCGGTCGCGCGACAGCAGTGGCAGAGCATAGTACCCTCGCTTGCGTTTCGGCGCCGGCGTATACGCTTCGAACCGATAAACCCATCCCCAGAAGAGCTCGAAGCGCGAGCGGTCCCACACGACCGGGTCAAAAGGCGCCAGCAAGCGCACCGTATCTTGTGGGGCAAAGCGCGCCACCTCCTCGTCCGCGGGCCAATACCAATCCACTCCATCGAGTCGGGCGTGAGCAAGCCGTTGTTTGACCCGCTGCAAGGCACTCGGCAACTCGCTCTGCCACTGTGGGGTGGTAAAACGGAACCTGCGCACCAGCATCCTGAGGCTCGCTAAAGGCATGGGCGCGTAGATGCGTACTGCCACATCGATCAGCGTGTCGAGCCTCGCCTGCCGAGCGGCCTCATCGGCTGCCCCGGGTCCACGCTGCTGGGCAGCATAAATACGAATGCCACTTTCTCGCCGAACAACTCGTAACAGGCCTTGGTAATGCATGGCGTCCAACAGGTGAGTGGTCGCGTTCGATGAGCCTCCCCAATAGTTCCTCACCGTGCCGTGCGAGAAATGTTCGTCGACCTCACGCGGGTGTACAGAGCCGCGTTCCCCTATGAATTCCAGCAGGAGTTGGGCTCGCTTACGGCGCGCCGCAGGCCAAGGCTGACGGCTTTCTGCCGGGACGCGGCTGTCAGAACGCGGATGCATCAGCGCCTGCACCGATCTCGTCAAGAAGCCATAGTTGATGAAAAAGTCCTCCTCAATACCAAGCTTGACGTAGTGTCGCTCGAGGTCACCGACCCGGTAGTTTTTGACCCGATGTCGCAATATCAGGTCCTGCGCACGCGCCGGCGCCCGGATCGGGTCCGCCTGTACAAAGCCCAGCTTATCGAGGGCGCGTTTTAAAGTTGTCGGCGTGAACAGGCTGCGGGCGACCGCAAAGCGCCGCATATCGTCGAGCGAAATCGGCATGGACCAAATGTTACCCAAGTCCGTGTGGGCCTATTGAATCTACTTCTGAAGGTGCCCGTCGAAGCTTCGCTTGGGCGGGAATCTTCTGCCCCGGAGGAGACAGTGTCGCACGGATGTGTGCCGACACCGCTGAGTGCATTCCTCTGCTAAAATCGCCTCAATATGAGCCCCCAGCCTCCCTTCACCGATGTCCCCGATGCCATCGAGGAAATCCGCGCCGGTCGGATGATTGTGGTCGTCGATGACGAAGACCGCGAGAACGAAGGCGACCTCACCCTCGCCGCCGAGAAGGTCACGCCGGAAGCCATCAACTTCATGGCTAAGTATGGGCGCGGTCTCGTCTGCCTCGCTATGACCGAAGAGCGCCTCGAGCATCTGCGCATCGGACCCATGACCGCCGAGAACACTTCCCAGTACGGCACCGCCTTCTGCGAGGCCATCGACGCCCGCCAGGGCGTCACCACCGGCATCTCGGCCTACGATCGCGCCCGCACAATTCAGGTGGCCATTGATCCCGCTACCAAGCCTTCTGACCTGGCGCGTCCGGGACACGTCTTTCCGCTTCGCGCCCGCAAGGGCGGCGTGCTGGTGCGCGCCGGACAGACCGAAGCCTCGGTCGATCTGGCGCGGTTGGCCGGCATGGTCCCCGCCGGCGTGATCTGCGAAATCATGAAGGACGACGGCAGCATGGCCCGCGTCCCCGACCTGATCGAGTTCTGCCGCGAGCACAACATGAAGATGCTCACGGTCGCTGAACTCATCCGCTACCGCATGGCGCACGAGCGTTACGTACATCGCGTCGGCGAGGCGCTGGTCGACACGCGTTTCGGGGAGTTCCGTCTGATCGCCTACGACAGCGAGGTCGACGGCGGAGAGTCGCATGTGGCTCTGATTCGAGGGGATATCGAGCACAGCGCTGTTCCGGTGCTGGTCCGCATGCATGCTCACTGCCTGATGGGAGACGTCTTCGGCGCAGTTGGCTGCGAATGCCATGCCACGCTGGAAGGGGCACTCCGCCGCATTTCGCAGCAAGGCGGCGCCCTGATTTACCTGCATCAGACCTCGCAGGGCTTTTCAATCGAAAAGGTTGGAGACCGCACTGCGCTTAGCTTTCATCGTGGACGGAAGTTGCCGTCCTTGTACGAGACTGAGAAGCAGATCCAGCGCGAAGTGGGAATCGGAGCACAGATTCTGTCGGACCTCAACCTGCACCGCATCCGGCTACTCACCAATCGCCCGAAGAAAGTGGCCGCGCTGGAGGGATTCGGAATTGAAATCGTCGAGCAGGTGCCGGTGGAATTAAATCCAGTAAGGCTGTGAGCGTGAGCTCGTGTGGAGCGGGCGCTCATGCCCGCTAAACGCCGAAAGCGCCAGAGAAGTCGTGGTGCCCGCATTTTCCTTAACCTCTGCCTTTTCTTCACGACCAGCAAAGCGGGCATGAGCGCCCGCTCCACACGGTGTCTCTAGAAGGGTTTGCGCACCACAACCTCGGCGTCACGGATGAAGAATTGCGCAGAGCAGTGCTCGGAACCGCAGATGACTGGCAGCAACCCGTTGATCTGTTTGCGCGTGATCAGACCCAGCATCCCGCAAGACGGGCAGGAAAGCACGGCCCAGTAAGGATCTTCCTTTTCGCCGATCTCCCCGGCGTTTTCCAGCACAAAGACGGTACCTGGCTGCATCTGTTCCGGAATCCACTCGTTCAGGACGTCCAGTTCACCGACCATGTCTTCCTCCCTGTGCCTTGATGCTCGCTCTTGACCAAGATCCCGTCTATGAGGCCTTTTTAGCACGCCGCCGGTGATCTAGCGACGTTACTGAAGTATTCGCCTTCCCGGAGACGACCCCAGCCCGCACTTGCCGGACCGCGTCGCTGAGGCAAACTCCCAGAATCGGCTGGTTCGAATTCTTGAGGATATCCACAATCTGCCGCGCCGAGGTCTCTAAATAAAGATGCGTTCCGTCGGTCAGGAGGTGGTACTGGGAGCTCTGGCCGACGATTTCCGCCAATCCCTTGCCCAACTCGCGATCGAGAAAGCGCAGGACCTTGCGCACCCCCTGCAGCGAGAAGCCCTTGCGCCGCAATTCGCAAATTACCGCCACCTCGGTCAGTTGGTTCAGCGAATACAGGCGACGATGCCCTTCCCGTTGCGGCCTCACCACACCGCGCTCGTCCCACCATTGCAACTGGCGGGGTGTGAGCCCGGTCAGAGTCATCACTTCGTGCGATGTAAAGCGGTCCTGCATCGAGCTTCAAATTTGTTTGAAACAATCTTTAAGCAAAATGTTTCAAAACATTTTAGGCGCGGGCCGGGGTGAGTCAAGCAGAGATTCGGTGAAAATGGGGTGACTAAGGGAGTTCCCAGCAGACTAAAGCGTGATGCCGCCGCCCACGAAGTGCACCATTTCGAGCCGATCGCCTTCCTTGAGCCGGGTCTCAGCCCATCGAGTTCGTGGCACGATGTCGCGGTTCAGCTCGATGGCCACGCGGTCGGCCTTCATTCCCAGGATTTCCACAAGCGCGGCCAGGGTAAAGGGATGGGGAGCCTCAGGGAAGGTTCTGTCTTGCCCGTTGATCTGTATGGTCATGCGGCGGCTCATTGAGCCTGGGAAGATTGTAGCGCCGCCGCCGTCACTCGGCCTTGCGCAGCACAAACTTTCTGGTCGCCGTGCGTCCCTCGAAACTAGCCTGGACCAGCAGAGACGAGTCCGGCAGCGCGGCCTCCTCGACTTCGATCTTGATCTCCGCCGACCCACCCGAATCGGCGACGGCTTGGGTGTAGAAAGGCACGGCACCCGGACGGGCGAAGCGGAAAGTCAGGCGCGCCCCGGGCGCAGCCGAGCCTCCCTCGGTAACACGCAGCTGCATCGTCAAGTTGCGATCGGCATGGACGGATTCGGCGTTCGTCCATTGCACATCGAGTTCTTTCATCGTAGCCAAAACTTCTGGTTCGCCGTGATCCAGAACCGCGTCCAGCTTCCCTTCCCGGATGGCGTCGAGCACGAGCCGGTGCTGCTCGCGTAGCTGTTGCTCTTTTTGCGTATCTCCGAACTGGGCTTCGCCCGCCTTCCCGGCGTAAGAGGTGGCCCGTTTGCCAACGCAGCGTCCCCGCACGAAGACCTGCGTCTGCAGCAGGCGCTCGCTTTCCCGCGCCTCACTCTGCACGTGATAGATCGTGTCGCCGTGCTTCACGTCGGTGTTGAAGCCAAAGATCATAGGAATTTTGTAATTTCGTAATCGGGTAATTTGGTAATTTGCACCCTAAATCCCGCCGTCAGCGCCCGGAGGTGCAATTGCAAAATTGCGCGATTACACAGTTACCAAATCTTCCCCTGGCTGGCTTGACACTGTTGAGTGTAAGCCCATAATCTAGAACGTTTAAGTATTGCTTCGCGCGAATTATATATACCTCGTCCTATGCCCGACAATTACTTCGCACGCTACCTCCCGTTTTTGATCCATATCCTGCTGGCGGGTGGGATTGCGACCGCGATTGTCGTGCTTTCCTGGCTGATCGGGGTACGCAAACCCACCCGCGCCAAGCTCTCTCCTTACGAATGCGGCATGACCCCGGTCGGCGACTCCCGCCAGCGCTTCTCGGTCAAGTTCTACCTGGTGGCCATGCTGTTCATTTTGTTCGACGTAGAGGCGGTTTTCATCTATCCCTGGGCGGTGATCCTACGCGATCTAAAGCACTTTGGCCTGTGGGAGATGCTGGTGTACATCGGGATTTTCCTCGTCGGCTTCTTCTATGTTTGGAAGAAAGGCGTTCTGGACTGGGGTGAGACCGCAACGGCACGGGGGAAGCGCTGATGCCACTCACCCCGGCCATCACTGATCTGGAGCATTTGAAGTCCCATCCAGCAGTCGCTCGCTTGTTTTCATGGAATGCCGCGGCGGTTCAAGGCGCAAAGTTCGACCGCGACGAGATGACAATCTACATTGATCGGGCGAACATCCGCGAAGCCTGCGTCCTTTTGAAGGACGACCCCGGGTGCGTCTTCAACTTCCTTTCCGACGTCACCTGCGTCGACTGGTACCCGGCCGAACCCAGGTTTGAGGTCGTCTATCATCTGCTCTCAATCCCCAGGAAAGAGCGCGTCCGGCTGAAGGTTCGCCTGAACAGCTCCAGCCCGGCGGTTGAGTCGCTGACCTCGGTATGGTCCGGCGCCAACTATTTCGAGCGCGAGGTTTTCGATCTGTTTGGCGTTCGCTTCACCGGGCATCCTCATTTACACCGCATCCTGATGCCCGAGGACTGGGAGGGCCATCCCCTCCGCAAAGATTATCCCGTGGAGGGCTACCGCTAAATCGACATGGCCCACCTGACCCCCACGCCCGTGTTGGAACCCGGCCAAGATCGCACCATGATCCTGAACATGGGCCCGCAACATCCGTCAACCCACGGCGTGCTGCGCGTTCTTTTGGAAATTGACGGCGAGACGGTCGTGCGCATGATGCCCGACATCGGCTACCTCCACACCGGAATCGAGAAAACTTGCGAGGCCAAGTTCTACCAGCAGGTGGTGCCGCTGACCGACCGCATCGACTATCTGTGCCCGATGACCAACAACCTTTGCTACGTGTTGGCGGTGGAGAAGTTGCTGGGGCTGGAGATTCCCCCGAAGGCGCAGTGGCTGCGCGTGCTGCTCAACGAACTGACGCGCATCAACTCGCATCTGGTCTGGCTGGGCACGCACGCCATGGATATTGGCGCATTAACGGTCTTTTTATATTGCTTCCGTGAGCGCGAAGAGATCCTGCGCATGTTCGAGATGGTCAGCGGACAGCGCATGATGACCTCGTACTTCCGCGTAGGCGGAATCGCGTTGGAGCCACCCCTCGGATTCTTTGATCGGGTCCGCGACTTCGCCGGTTATTTTCCCGAAAAGATCGACGAGTATGAAAATCTCCTGACGGGCAATCCCATCTGGATGATGCGCACCAAGGGTGTCGCCGTCATGTCGGCCGAAGACGCGATCGGACTGGGCGCAACCGGCCCCACCCTGCGGGGCAGCGGTGTCGACATCGATCTGCGCCGCGACATGCCGTACTCCAGCTACGAAAAATTCCAGTTCAAGGTGCCCGTTTCGCAAGAGGGCGATGTTTTCGCCCGCTACATGTGCCGCGTGCAGGAGCTGCGCGAGTCGGTCGAGATCGTCCGGCAGGCGCTCGATGGCATGCCCGAAGGCCCGATCAAGGCTGACGCTCCAGGAGTAGTACTTCCCGACCGCGAAAAAATGAAGACGCAGATGGAATCGCTCATCTACCACTTCAAGATCATCACGGAAGGATTCGCGGTTCCGGCAGGGGAAGTGTACCAGGCAGTCGAATCGCCCCGTGGCGAGATGGGCTACTACATCGTGAGCGACGGCACTGCCAAACCGTACCGCGTGCACATGCGCTCCGCCTGCTTCGCGAACCTGCAGACACTTCCGACCATGTGTGAGGGACGCCTGCTGGCGGATGTAGTCGCGGCGATCGGAAGCATCGACATTGTGTTGGGGGAAATCGACCGGTGAGGTCAGGCGTGCTCGAGCCCGAAGGGGCGGAACAATACAGCCCAGGGCGTGAGCCCTGCGGTAGTCCAGAAGTGGGGAGCAAGTCCCGTAGGGACGGCACAAGAACACGGATGAAATTTTCCGAAGAGTTCGAGCAACGTTTCGCGGAGATGGTGCCGCACTATCCGACCAAGCGCTCCGCGCTCGTCCCGACGCTCCTTTATGCGCAGGACGAAATCGGCTATCTCTCCGACGAAGTTATCGTCGAGATCGCCGCTCGCCTCGAACTGACGGAACTCGAAGTGCGCAATGTGATCAGCTACTACTCCATGCTGACCACCAAACCCCACGGCAAATTCAATGTCCAGGTCTGCACCAACATCAGCTGCATGGTGCGCGGAGGAGAAGAAATTCTCCAACACTGTGCCAAGAAGCTGGGCATCGGCCACAAACAGACCACGCCCGACGGCCTGTTCACGCTCGAGGAAGTGGAATGCATCGGCGCCTGCAGCTGGGCCCCGGCCGCACAAGTAAACTACGATTTTCACGAGAACCTGACTCCCGCAAACATGGACCAGATTCTCGACGAGTATAAGAAGAAGGGAACGCAGTGAGTGAGATTGAGTAATGAGATTGAGTAATGAGATTGAGTAATTGTGTAATTCGGTAATTGAGAAATTGAAAACCAACGCCGGTCGACCGGCATTCAATGACTCAATTACAAAATTACCCAATTCCCCAATTGCCCCATGGCTGACTTGGTCTCCCATCCCGACGAGGTAAAAGTCGTCTCCCGGCGCTTCGGTCAGGGTGCGACCAACATCGATCGCTACCTCGAACTGGACGGCTACAAAGCTGTGCAGAAGGCGCTGGCCATGGAACCGGACGCCATTATCAACGAGGTCAAGAATTCCGGCCTTCGCGGCCGAGGCGGCGCTGGATTTTCCACCGGCATGAAGTGGTCGTTCGTTCCCAAGCAATCCGCCAAGCCCAAGTACGTCCTGTGCAACGGCGACGAAAGCGAGCCCGGCACCTGCAAAGACCGCCTGATCTTCGAGCACGACCCGCACTCTGTGATCGAAGGCGTCGTGATTGCCGGGCTGGCGGTTGGTTCGAAAGCGGGCTACATCTACATTCGCGGCGAGTACCGATATCTTTCGATCATCATGCAAAAGGCGCTCCGCGACGCCTACGCCAAAGGATTCCTCGGTAAGAACATTTTCGGCAGCGGACGCGACTTTGAGGTCTACTGGCACGGGGGAGCGGGGGCCTACGAAGTCGGCGAAGAGTCGGCGTTGATGGAATCGCTCGAAGGCAAGCGCGGAGTTCCCCGCATTCGGCCGCCCTTCCCGGCGGTAGTCGGTCTCTGGGGTGGGCCCACGGTCATCAATAATGCCGAGACGCTGGCCAATGTACCTCACATCCTTCTTGGGGGAGCCGATTGGTACGCCAAGCTGGGCCCACCGAAAAATGGCGGCACGCGCCTGTTTTGCCTGAGCGGCAATATCGCTAAGCCCGGCGTCTATGAACTGCCGATGGGCTACAACCTGAAAAAGATGATTTACGAAGTGGGCGGTGGCATTCCCAACGGTCGCACCCTCAAAGCGGTGGTACCGGGCGGAGCGTCGTGTCCGTGCCTTACCGCGGATGAAGTCGACGTTGCCATGGATTTCGATTCGGTCGCGAAGGCCGGTTCGATGCTGGGTTCGGGCGGCGTCGTGGTGATCGACGACCGACAGTGCATCGTGAAATTTGCCCTCCGCACCATGAAGTTCTACCAGCACGAAAGCTGCGGATGGTGCATCCCCTGCCGCGAAGGCACCGACTGGCTCAAGAAGACGCTGATTCGCTTCCACGCCGGCGGTGGTCTTAAGAAAGATATCGACAACATGCAGTACCTGGCGGAAAACATGCTTGGCCGGACTTTCTGCCCGCTCGGCGACGCGGCCGCGATGCCGACGATCGGTTTCGTAAAAAAGTTCCGAAAGGAATTTGAAGATCACCTGGAAGGCAGGCCATGCCCCTACGAAAAACAGGGCAGCGTGGAAGAGCTACCGGTGTTGAGCCACTGACACCAATGATTCAACGACTCAATGATTCAATCTCTCAATCAACATGGCTGATGTGAACCTCACTGTCGACGGCAAGAAGATCACGGCTCCTGCGGGCACGCTCCTCATCGAGGCGTGCAAGTGCGCGGGCATCGAAGTGCCCTCCTTCTGCTATTACCCGAATCTTTCCCTGCAGGGCGCTTGCCGCATGTGCCTGGTGAAAGTCGAAAAGATGCCCAAGCTGCAGACCGCATGCACCACGGTGGTCGGCGAGGGCATGGTCGTCGTCACCGAGAGCGACGAGATCAAGCAGGCGCGCAAGTCGATGCTGGAAATGCTGCTGGGGAACCATCCTCTGGATTGCCCGGTCTGCGATGCCGGCGGCGAGTGCGAACTGCAGGACATGACGTTCTCCTACGGCGCCGCCGAATCGAAATTCATGGAGGCGAAGAACCACAAAGACGAGCAGCAGTGGTCTCCCGTGGTTTTCTTCGACCGGCCGCGCTGCATCCTCTGCTATCGCTGCGTACGCATCTGCGGCGAGGGCATGGACGTCTGGGCCCTCGGCGTGCAGAACCGCGGCGTGAGTTCGATTATCGCTCCCAACCAGGGCGATCACCTGGAATGCGAAGAGTGCGGCATGTGCATCGACATCTGTCCCGTCGGCGCGCTCACCTCCGGCGCCTACCGCTACAAGACGCGCCCATGGGAAATGAAGCACGTGGGCACCGTCTGCACCCACTGCGGCGACGGCTGCAAGACCACGCTCGGCGTGCGCCGCTCCGACACAGGCATGGAAATCGTCCGCGGCGACAATCGCGACAAGAGCGGCACCAACGGCGACTTCCTCTGCATCAAGGGCCGCTACGCTTTCGATTTTGCCAATCACGAAGAACGCCTGACCCAGCCGCTCATCCGCAAGAACGGCAAGCTCACCCCGTCCACGTGGGAAGACGCCTTCGAACTGATCGGAAAGAAGTTCGCCGAAGTGCGCGACAGAGATGGCGGGGCTGCGATTGGCGTGATCGGTTCCACCCGCACCACGAATGAAGAAGCTTACTTGCTGTCCAAGTTCGCCCGCACGGTCTTAAAGACGAATAACGTCGACCACCACCGCACCGCCGACTTCCCTGCCCTGGCCGCAGCGCTTCGGGGCAAACCCGACGAAACCGCCAGCATGGCCGACGTCTTCACCGCGCCGGCGATCCTGCTGATCGGCAACGATCCCACCGAGCAGCACCCACTGTTGGCGTGGCAGATTCGCAACAACGTCCGACTGCACCGCGCCAAGCTCTACGTGGTCAACTCGCGGCCTATTAAACTTCGCAGGCAAGCCACCGTATTCGCACAGGTCAGCGAGGAAAACGGCGAATCGTCGTTTGTTCACTTCCTCTCTCAGAACGATCCGGCTCCCGCTCCATTAGGCATAAACGGCACGACTGCGGAGGTTCTAGAAGAGCTTCGTAAGACCTTGCGCGGCGAAAAAGATCTCGTGGTTGCGTTTGGGTCGGAGATTCAGGGCATCAACATTTCGCAGTTAGTCACTGCTTTGTCCCAAGCCAAGTTCATCTGCCTCGCGGACTACTCCAATTCCCGCGGCGCTGCCGACATGGGCGTTTATCCGGATCTGCTCCCCGGATACCACGCGGTCAGCGGAAGCAGTCCGTTCCACGACGAATGGGGAATCCCACCGACGGCAGGCCTGCACACTACCGAAATGGCGGTCGCGGCGAAAGCAGGCACGTTGAAAGCCCTTTACGTCGTCGGAACGAATCCAGTCGGACGCCTGAACATCGATCCGTTCGCCTTCTCGAACAGTTTCGTCGTGGTGCAGGACATGTTCCTTACGGAAACGGCGGCCGTGGCCGACGTGGTTCTTCCGGCCGCCAACGCCTACGAAAAATCCGGCACTTTGACCAACACCTGTGGCGATGTGCAACTCGTCAAAAAAGCCGGGGAGGTGTCCGGCATTAAGACTGATTTCGAGATGATCGTCCGCATCGCCGACGCCATGAGCTTTGACGTTCGCAAACTTGTGCCCTTCGGCCACGGCACCACCCGCGCTGACATGGGACAGTCCCGCGGCGCCCAATCCGGTGAAGCCGACCGCCATGCGGTCTGGCTTGAGATGGAAGGGCTGGAGCCGAAACTGAGCCCGCTTGATCCCATGGCGATTCTCGACGAGATTCAGAGACTGGTTCCCGGATATGACATCTCGCGCATGAATCTTCTCGCCGGCAACACCGAGCACACATCCCTGGCAAACAGCGGGGGAGCGATCACGCCGTCACAGGCGGAAGCACCGACGTTCATCGCCCCTGCGAATGACACGTTGTTCACGTCGGGTACCCTGGGACGCTACTCTCGCGCTCTGAAGTCGGTGATGGAAAGTCATGAAGTCAAACCCGCTGAGGTCGCGGCGGACTGATCTCGAAACTAGTAGTACAGAAGGGGAGCCCACACGTTGCCGATTTGGCTCTACATCCTCGCGTCGGTGATCAAGTCGATCGTAGTTCTGTTCGTGCTGCTCACCGCCGTCGCATACACCGTCTGGCTGGAGCGCAAAGTCGTCGGCCATATGCAGAATCGCTGGGGACCCACCCGGGTTGGCCCGTTCGGCCTGCTGCAGCCCGCGGCCGATGGCATCAAGTTTCTTTTCAAAGAGGATTTGACTCCGCCTCATGTGTACAAGCCACTCTTCCTTGCCGCGCCCTTAATTGCCGTCATCTTCGCACTGACATCCATTGCGGTGATCCCATTCGGCAACGCAGTCATGATCGGCGGTTACAGCATTCCGCTGCAGATCACCACCGACGTGAACACAGGGTTGCTGCTGATTCTCGGTGTCACCTCGATTGGCGTTTACGGAGTGGCGCTCGCGGGCTGGTCCTCGAACAACAAGTATTCCTTGCTTGGCGGACTGCGAGCCAGCGCGCAGATGGTGAGCTACGAGATTTCCCTGGGCCTTTCGCTGGTGGGCGTGCTGATCATGGCAGGCAGCTTTAGCCTGAATCAGATTGTCGCTGCGCAGCAGGGCCATTTCTGGGGAGTCGTCCCACGCTGGAATATTTTCACTGGTCAGTTCATCGGCTTCTTCTGCTACCTGATGGCGGCTTACGCGGAGACGAACCGTATCCCATTTGACCTGCCGGAAGCCGAAACCGAACTCGTAGCCGGATATCACACCGAATACAGTGCCATGAAATTTGCCATGTTCTTCATGGCCGAGTACGCAAACATGATCACGGTCGCTTGTCTGGCGACGCTTCTGTTTTTCGGCGGATGGAACGGGCCGCTGTTCGGCCCACCGTTCTTGCAAGCAATCCTGCCCGTGATCTGGTTCGCCGCCAAGGTTTTCGTGTTTCTCTTTCTGTATATCTGGGTGCGCGGAACGTTGCCGCGCTTCCGTTACGACCAGTTGATGGCGTTTGGCTGGAAGTTCCTGTTGCCGCTTTCACTGGCGAATCTGATCGCGACCGCGATCGCAGTAGCGTGGTAGTCGAAGAAACTCGATGCTTAGCGTTCATCTGATTCTGTTTCTGGCCTTCGGTGCCGTTGCGGTCGCAGGCGCCATCAACCTGCTGGCGCAAACGCATCCCATCAACAGCGCGCTCTCGCTGATCGCGGTAATGGCGGCGCTCGCTGGGGAATACCTGCTCTTGGGCGCCGAGTTCCTTGCCGCTGTGCAAGTCATCGTCTACGCCGGGGCCGTCATGGTGTTGTTCGTCTTCGTCATAATGCTCCTCAATGCCGGAGTCGAAGAACACACCAATGGCAGCCGTGTCGCCGTTTTGTTTGGGATCCCCGGAATGCTGCTGGGAAGCATTCTCGTGGCCTGGGTCTTGCTGCGGCACTCGGGCACCGAAGCCGTGGTCGCTGGCGCTCTGCCCGGCTCTCCCAAGGCGATCGGCTTGCTGCTCTTCCACGAATTCCTGCTGCCCTTTGAAATCACGTCAATTCTGATTCTGATCGCCATTATGGGCGCCGTGGTGCTGGCCAGCAAGCCGCCGACATCCCCCGTCGTCCCTCCGGTAAGGAAGGTGAGTTGATGGTCCCGCTCTCATATTACCTGGTACTCAGCGGAATCCTGTTTGCCTGCGGCGTCACCGGATTTCTGATCAAGCGCAACATAATTACCATCTTCATGTCCATTGAGTTGATGCTCAACGGAGTGAATTTGTCTTTCGTAGCCTTCGCGGCGCACTGGCATGCGCTGGCTGGGCAGGTCTTCGTCTTCTTCGTGATGGTGGTGGCGGCCGCCGAAACGGCCGTTGGACTCGCGATCATCATCGCCGTCTACCGCACACGCGAAACTCTGAACGTGGACCAGGTGAACCTGCTCAAATTATGACGTCATCTCTCAATCTCTGGCTGATCCCGGTCCTGCCGTTGGCGGGGGCAGCGATCAACGGCTTCCTCGGGAAGAAATCTTCGCGAACTGCGGTCAGCACGATCGGGTTGGTGTTTCCCGGCGCGGCGTTCGCATGGGCGCTGTCGGTGGCCTTTCGCTTCTCTTCCCTGGCGCAGATTCCCTACCAGGAATACGTAGCCCACTGGATCCGCTCGGGCAGTTTCAGCGCCGACTTCGCCTTTTATCTTGATCAACTGTCGTTGGTCATGCTGCTGGTCGTCACCGGAGTGGGATTCCTTATCCACATCTACTCGGTCGGATACATGTGGGACGACCCCAGCTATTACCGGTTCTTCTGCTATCTGAACCTGTTCATGTTTTTCATGTTGACGCTCGTGCTGGCCAACAACTACCTGCTCATGTTCATCGGTTGGGAGGGCGTCGGCCTGGCATCATATCTGCTGATCGGTTTCTGGTTCACGAAAGATTCAGCGGCGTCGGCAGGAAAGAAAGCATTCATCGTCAACCGCATTGGAGACTTCGGATTCCTGATCGGTCTATTCCTGCTGATCCAGCACTTCACGTCGCTGGACTTCACGAAGGTTTTCGACTCCGTCGCCCATCTCCCTGCAGGACTCGAAACCGAGACCCTTCTCACCACCATCGGAATCCTGCTGATGGTCGGGGCCTGCGGCAAGTCAGCCCAGATCCCGCTCTACGTCTGGCTCCCCGACGCCATGGAAGGCCCCACGCCGGTGTCCGCGCTGATCCATGCTGCGACCATGGTGACGGCCGGTGTCTACATGGTGTCGCGATCGCACTTGATCTTTGAACGCGCACCCGTGGCTCTGATGGTCGTCGCCATCATTGGCACGCTCACTGCGCTGTTCGCCGCGACCATCGGAATCACCCAGACCGACATTAAGAAGGTCCTCGCCTACTCCACCGTCTCGCAACTCGGTTACATGTTCATGGCGTGCGGCGTGGGAGCGTTTTCCGCCGGAATCTTTCACCTCATGACACACGCGTTCTTCAAGGGCCTGCTCTTCCTGGCCGCTGGCTCGGTGATTCACGCCGTCGGTGGCGAGCAGGACATGCGCAAGATGGGCGGCCTCCGCTCCTACATCCCCATTACAGCCGCGACCATGGGAATCGCCACGTTGGCCATTGCCGGAATCTGGCCGTTGGCAGGATTTTGGAGCAAGGACGAGATCCTGTGGAAGGCTTATCAGGCCAACTGGGTTTATTGGTTCATAGGCTTGGTCACGGCATTCATCACCTCGTTCTACATGTTCCGCTTGCTGTTCATGACATTTGCTGGCGATTACCGCGGGGCGCATGTCGACGAGCATGGACAGGGCGCCCATGGTCATGGGGATGACCACGGTCACGGCGAGCCCCACGAGAGCCCGATGGTCATGCTGGTTCCGCTGATGATCCTTGCCTTGCTCTCGGTGATCGGCGGCCTTGTTGGCATCGGCAACGGTTTTGAGCATTTCCTTGCGCCGGTTTTTGGCTCCGCAGAAGTGGGCGGAGCTGCTGAAGTCGCAAGTCACGGCACGGAAATTCTGCTCATGGTTGTCTCGGTAGCGGTCGCCCTCCTAGGCGCGTGGCTGGCCTATGTTCTCTACATCAGCAAGCCCTATCTCCCGCAGAAAATCGCCGACGCTGTCGGCAGTTTCTACAATGTGGTCTTGAACAAGTACTACGTGGATGAGCTCTATGCCAAGCTCTTCGTAAAACCCATGATCGACGGGTCGACGAGCATTCTGTGGCAAGGTATCGACCGCAAAGTTATCGACGACACGGTTAACAACGCCGCCGACGGGACCCGCCATGTCTCCGATGAAGTCCGTCAAATGCAATCCGGCAACCTGCGCTCTTACGCGGGTTGGATCGCGGCCGGTTCCGCTGTCGTGATTGCCTACATGATCTGGCTGGGGGTGGGACGATGAGCATCGACAATCTCAGCCCCTACATCCTGACCCTGGTGACCTTCGTTCCGCTCGCCGGCGCCTTGCTGCTCGTCCTGCTGCCCCGCCGCGACCGTGATATTCGTATTTTTTCTCTCGTCATCTCGGTGCTGACCTTCGCCCTTTCCGTGCACTTGCCAGTGCATTTCCGTCGGGGACAGCCTGGCTTCCAGTTCGACATCAACCATCCCTGGATCTCGAGCCCCAACATCCACTACCACATGGGCATCGACGGCATTTCCCTGTGGCTGGTCGTTCTCACTACGTTCCTCACTCCGCTGTGCGTGCTGATCTCCTGGAAGTCCGTTCACGACCGGGTCAAGGAGTTCTTCATCCTTCTGCTCATCCTCGAAACGGCGCTGATCGGCGTCTTCACTTCCCTCGACCTTTTCTTGTTCTATTTCTTCTGGGAAGCGACGCTGATCCCGATGGCCCTGGTGATCGGCGTTTTTGGTCACGAGCGCAAGGTCTACGCCGCGGTCAAGTTTTTTATGTACACCATGATCGCCTCGGTGTTCATGCTGGCAGCGATTCTATGGCTCTACGCTCACACCGGCAGCTTTGATTTCGTTACGATTCGCGATCAGATCGCGCGCGGCGCCGTTCCAAACTTCCCGGCCGCAGCCCAGTGGCTCTTCCTCGGCTTCTTCGTAGCATTTGCAGTCAAAGTGCCGCTGTTCCCGTTCCATACCTGGCTGCCGGACGCTCACGTAGAGGCCCCCACCGCGGGATCCGTCCTACTGGCGGGCGTTCTGCTGAAGATGGGCACTTACGGAATGCTGCGTTTCAACCTCGGCCTGTTCCCCGAGCAATCACGATACAACTCCCCTTGGATCATGATTCTGGCGCTGATCGGCATCATCTACGGCGCACTCGTGGCTATGGTGCAGCCCAACATGAAGAAGCTGATCGCCTACTCCTCGGTCAGCCACCTGGGATTTGTAGTGCTGGGCATCTTCAGCTTCACGCAGGCAGGATTGAACGGCGCGATGTTCGTTATGCTGGCTCACGGAGTCTCGACCGGAGCCCTCTTCATGCTGGCTGGAATCCTCCACGAACGCCGTCATACTTACGAGATCACGGAATTCGGCGGCCTAGCCTCGCCCATGCCCGTCTACGCGGCTTCCTACTTATTTATCGTGCTCGCTTCGGTTGGACTTCCGTTGCTCAACGGATTCATCGGCGAGTTCCTCGTACTGAGCGGCGCCTTCCAGGCGCGTGCGCTCTACGGAATCCTCGCCGCGACCGGCGTGATCTGGAGCGCCGTTTATCTCTTGTGGATGTACCAGCGCGTCTTCTACGGAAAAGTGACCCACCCGGTGAACAATTCGTTGCCCGATCTTTTCGGATTCGAGAAAGCTGCCGTCTGGCCCTGCGCCGCGGCTGCTCTCGTGATGGGCGTCGCTCCCATCATGTGGTTGGGAGCGATTGACCCCGCCGTACAAACTGCGCTGGTTCCCTTCACGCCGGTCGTCAGCAAGATGGTGGGCCAATGACCACCGACCTGTTGGCCCAGATTATTCCCCAAGGCGCGGACTACGTTCGCATCCTGCCCGAGCTTATTCTGTCGGCCTTCGGCATCGCGATCATGTTCCTGGATCCTCTCGTCGATGAAGAGAAGAGCCAAAAGACGCTCGGTCTGATCGCCTTCGCGGGTGCGGTCGCGGGCCTTCTTTCCACGTGGTACATGACGCAGAATCCCGGCCTTGCATTTTCCAACATGGTCCGGGTCGACAGCTTCAGCGTGTTCTTCCATTTCCTGGTCATTGCCATCGCCGCAGTGGTAATCCTGAGCTCGTTTGAATACATGGCGGTGCAGAAGATTCGTGCGGGCGAATACTACGCTCTGATCCTGTTCAGCGTGGTCGGCATGGGATTGATGTCCTCGGCCGTCGAGCTCGTGCTGATTTTCATCGCGCTCGAGATCTCCTCGATCTCCACCTACATTCTGGTGGGATTCCGCCGCAACGAGGCCTCCAGCAGCGAATCCTCTCTCAAGTATTTTCTGCTGGGCTCCTTCGCGACCGCGTTTTTCCTGTACGGCGTGGCACTGATGTTCGGCGCCACCGGATCGACCAACATTGAGATCATCGGCCACACCTTGCAGACTGGTCCAGCGGAGGTACTGGTTTACCTGGCCATTGCACTGATGCTGGTCGGCCTGGGATTCAAAGTGGCTGCCGCCCCGCTTCATGTCTGGACGCCCGACGTCTACGAGGGTGCACCCGCCCCGATCGTAGGCTTCATGTCCACGGCGCCGAAAGCAGCCGCATTCGCCGTCCTGCTGCGCGTGGTGTTCGCCATCAATGCGCCCGGCCGTTTTTGGCCAATTTGGGTCGCTGCGGCGCTGTCCATGACTCTGGGCAACATCGGGGCTCTGGTGCAGACCAACATTAAGCGCCTCCTGGCCTACTCCTCGATCGCCCACGCCGGCTATCTGCTCGTTGCCTTCGCCATGACCACTTCAGAAGATTCCGCTACCGGAATCTCCGCCGCCATGTTCTACGCCGCGGCGTATGCCGCCATGAACGTCGGCGCATTTGCGGTGGTCGGTCACTTCGCCAATGCCGGCGAGCGTTATGTAACCCTCGAAGACTACGAAGGGCTGGGTCGCACTTCTCCGCTGTTGGCCGCGACGCTCACCATTTTCTTGCTCTCTCTGATCGGAATCCCAATGACGGGCGGGTTCTTTGCGAAATTTTACGTCTTCAGTGCTGCCCTAAAGGCCAATCTCATCTGGCTGACGCTAATCGGCGTCGTAAACAGTGCCATTGGCTCCTACTACTACCTGCGTATCATCGTGGTGATGTACATGCGCGAGGCCCGCAAGGAAGTTCCGGTCACTCCCATTCCCGCCGGGTTGGGCGTGGCCCTAGCCCTCACAATCGTGGCCACCCTCTATCTCGGGATGCTTCCGAACCGCGTCCTCCAATATGCGCGACAGTCTGCGCAGGACCTGCTCCCGCACCAAGCTGTGCCAGTCCCGGTCGGCGCTGCCCGGGTACTGCCAGCGGCCAGCCCTTCGCGCTAACATTTGACCCAAGAATGCCATTTGACAAGCCTGCGGAGGAGCGTGCATTATTGTGTGCACTAAATGCGAGTTCAGTCCTTCCCTCTCAAAGGAACTGACAGCTGAGGAGAGAAAAATGTCCAACCTGATTTCTGGCCTTTGGCGTGACGATGCGGGACAAGACATCGCAGAATACGCCGTAATGTTGGCAGTGATTTTAGTTCTGGTCGTTGGGACAGTCCGTCTGATCGGGTCGAATTCCAACAACGTATTCTCCCAAGCCGCCAGTTCGATTCAATAAGCGAGTTGTCGGGCCAAAGGTTCGTCCAGCTTTCGGCAGAGTAATTTGACGATGACACGATTTACCCCAGATACCGCATTTACCGCTTACTACTGGTTCCCAGCAGTAGCGGCTGCGGCCAGCTTGGGGTAAGGATGAGCCAGTAACGGCCACCCAGACTTAGAGCAAACCTCAGCCGCGATCCCAGGATCGCGGCTTTGCTTTTCAGGATAAAAAACAAGGAGAAGCAGCCATGATCGTCAATATGACCGAAAAGGCCACCGAACAAGAGATCAACCATGTGATTGAGCGCATTCGCGAAGCCGGCTACCAGCCTCATGTCACCCGCGGAACGGAGCGCACCATCGTTGCCGCCGTCGGCAGCGGTCGCCGTCACGAAATCGAAGCATTGCAGGTCGCGCCTGGCGTGGATAACGTCGTAGCTATCGCGCAACCATTCAAGTTGGTCAGCCGGCAAGTGCGCCCAGAACGATCCGTGGTCAAAATCAATGGGGTATCGATCGGTGGGCCCGAAGTAGTGGTCATCGCCGGTCCTTGCTCGGTGGAATCGCGCGAGCAGATGCTCGACACGGCGCACGCCGTCCAGCGCGCTGGAGCCTCCATGTTGCGCGGCGGCGCCTACAAACCGCGCACTTCGCCCTATGACTTCCAGGGACTGGGCATCGAAGCCCTCAAGATCCTCCGGGAAGCAAAAGAGCAGACCGGTTTGCCCGTAGTGACCGAGGTGATGAGCACCGAGGACATCGACATCATTTGTGAGCATGTGGACATGCTGCAAGTGGGAGCGCGCAATATGCAGAACTTCGCCCTGCTGCGCCGCCTGGCTACGATCCAAAAGCCAGTTCTGCTGAAGCGGGGCCCCTCGGCCACGGTGAAAGAATGGTTGCTCGCCGCCGAGTACCTGCTGTCGGGCGGCAACCATCAGGTCGTCCTATGCGAACGCGGCATCAAGACTTTTGAGACGGAGATGCGGAACACCATCGACCTGGCGGCCATCGCGCTGGCTCGCGACCTTTCGCACCTGCCCGTGATAGCTGATCCCTCGCACGGCACTGGCAAGCAGAGCTTGATTGCCGCGGTCTCGCGTGCCGCAGTCGCCGTGGGCGCGGATGGGCTGATCATCGAAGTGCATCCCTGCCCGGAGCGCGCTCTTTCCGATGGCCCCCAGTCTCTGGATTTCGCGGGCTTCGCGAAAGTCATGCATGCGCTGACCGAGCCGTTGCGGAGAACCGCACACCGGCCGGAAGCCGTGGCGGTGGTCTCTTAGCTTTAAGCAAACCAAGACGGATCGCAAGGCCCGTTGGGACGTCTGTCCGCCGGCGGGTCTGGAAAGTGATCCGGCAAGTCGGGTTAGCCTTTCGTGGCGAGGCGATCAAGGGCCGCTTTCATTGCCACCATACCCTGGTCCATCATTGCTTCAATCGCACTGGCCGCCTCATTGGGGAGGAGGTCGGCAATCCAAAGGACCCGGGTCTGACCACCCGGGTCGGCGAGAACCTGGGCCGAGGCATTGTAGTGCGTTAACGGTCCACCGATCGCGGACCACACCAACCGCCGCGCCTCGTCATTGATATCGACAATTGGCTCTCTCACCACCATGCCGGTGGCGAAGGTTACAATGCGCTGCCCAGGCTCGAGCCGAGTGTGGGTGACGAAACCGGGCACCAGTCGGGTGTGAAGGGCGCCAATATCACGCAGAGCCGACCAGACTTCATCAGCGCTCGCCTTGGTTGATATCTCCTTACGAATCGAGGCCATTTCCTGCTCCTTGTGCTTCCTCTCGGGCGGTCAGCTGCGAGCCATTCCCGCGCCCGCTATACTAGACTTTTAGGACTATTTGGAATGAAAATCTTGGCGAAAATTGCGGTCGAATTCGAATGAGGACCCTACACGAGAACATCTCTAACCCGCCCAAGTCACGCCGGCTCGCCTCAGGAGATGGGTGGACAGTGTCGGAAGTTGTCTGCACCGCAGGCCCGCTGGATCGGCCCTTCGAGGAGCGGCACAGCCAACCCACGATTGCCATTGTGGTGGGCGGCACGTTTCAATATCGTTCCTCCACAGGCCGCGCATTGATGACCCCAGGGTCTTTGCTCCTTGGCAACAACGGGGATTGCTTTACCTGTGGACATGAACACGGTACGGGGGATCGCTGCATCGCGTTTTCGTACGCTCCTGCGTTATTTGAACGACTTGCAAATCAAGTAGCGGCACACAGTGCCCGTTTCAGGGTGCCGCGCCTTCCGCCGATCCGCGCCTCCGCTCCCCTCGTTGCAAAGGTTTCCACGATTCCGGCCGGAGTCGAGGCCATGGCTTGCGAGGAACTAAGTGTGGGGGTCGTGACCCAGGCAATACGCATCGCCCAGGGTGTTTCGCGATCGCGAACCGGCGCGCCGGCAAGCTCTCTAGCTCGCGTCACCCGCGTCGTCCGCATGATCGAGAATGACGCAGACACTCCTCACGATCTGAACCAGCTTGCACAACTGGCGCGCCTGAGCCGTTATCATTTTCTTCGTACTTTTGAAGAATTGACGGGTACTACGCCCCACCAATATCTACTTCGAGTGCGGCTGCGCCGCGCCGCAATTCAACTGCGATCGGAATCCACTCGAATCTCCGACGTCGCCCTCGAATGCGGTTTTGGAGATATCTCCAATTTCAACCGCACATTCCGAGCCGAGTTTGGAGTTAATCCACGCTCCTATCGCTCGATGGCTTAGGTTGTCAGGGGGAGATTCGCTCAGAACGCGACTTGGATCTCAATGAGCCGCTGGGCTCGGGGCGGGCTGTTTAACTATCATCGCCGGATCGCCAAACAGCACAAAGGTTCGGCGCACATTCACATCGCTGATCTGCGATTTCGCTTGGAGAATCGACTCTCCCAGCGTCAGTGGCTCGGCTTGCAGCGCGTTATGCACCACCAGCTTGTCGAGCTTGGTCTGCGGACCGGGCTGGTTCAGACCGGTCGACGCCAGTACTGCAACCGCTCCGCCATTTGGCGCCAGCAGCAGACTCACGCCCAACGGGGGCATGTAAAGGTCGATGAAGAATCCGTTCAGGCAGTCCATGATCAGAAAGACCGGAAGCTGCGATCCGTTGGTCAGCGAGCTCACCGAATCCGTGTTGAAGACGTTGGCCCCCGACCACTGATCTTCGGAACCGTGTCCCAGGTAGTTCACGAGCAGACGACCTGAGTTGATCCCGTCAATTATGTCTTGCGGCGTCGTGGTCGTGCTAACGAAGATGTCTTGGGCTTGCACGGCCGCTGGAAGTTGCGCCTGCACCATCGCAGTGTCTGCGGTGAAGCTCTCGGTGTCGTCCTTGTCGGCCACCATGAGAGCCTGTGAGGTCCACGCACCATTGCTGGACTTCCCTTCGTAACCCACGATCTTCCCAACCACGGTGTTCGCTTCTTCCAACGTGCTGACGGGCAGGCGCCCAGTGGAAATCGTCGCTGTGCCGCTGCCGGAGAAATCCGAGAACCAGTCGTCGGATGCAGTCATCAGGCCGCCCGCCGCAAGAATCTGCGTCGGCACCAGATCGAGATTCCCCTGGCCGAGATAATTTCGGGGATCGAACGAGGCGCGCCCGTTCAGCAGCAGGTAGCTCGGGGCCTTCTTCCAATTCTGAGCAGCCGCCTGCAAGAACTGGCGCATTGCGAACGGACTATGCTCGCCGAAGTTGAACTCGTCGTACAGGTCGGTAACGGGAACCACGGCAGACGACTTCCCGTCCGCCTCGTGCGCCCGCACCAGTGGAGTCAGAGCGTCCGCAAACCCTTCGTGCGTAATCATCGCAATATTCGCGCCCGGCTGCATCCTATGCCAGTGCGACGGATGGTGCGGTTGCACGCCGGCCGGCGACGCAACCCGGTCGTCCGCGACGGCGAGTAAAGTGTGGCGCACCGGAGCTACCGGATCCGTGCTCGTCCACGGAACTTCGAGGGCAACATCAAACTTGCCATTGCTAGTCGCGACTTGTGGCGTAAGCTGTAGCGGCCGATTCGGATCCGTGATGTCGAGCACGACCGGCACGCTCGCGAATCCACTTACCTTCACTTCTTCACCGGCGCGGCCCGTGAACTTCAATTCATCCGAGTCCGCAGCATAGAGATGCGGATACGCGATGCGGATGGACTGAACCAGGCTGGTATCGTAGTCTCCATTCTGCGCTGTCAGAGTCACGGTATTGCTGCCGTTCTGAAGCAGGCCGGGTGGCAGGTTCAAGCTGAGACGACCTTTTTGCTGGCCGGTGAAGATCACATCGCCAACCGGAGTCCCATTGAGCGCGACTTGCACGTCGTGCGGGAAGCCCACGATAACGCCCTGCAGCACTACGTCCAGCCGCGCAGGCCGGGTCGACGTAGCGTCGAGATGAGGCGCAGACACCACCTGCTCCACCGGCGCCGGTGAGACCAACTCGCCGAAGAAATTGTCTCCGTCAGGCGTCAGAAGCGCCTGGAAGTAGATCGTGTGTTGCCGCAGTTCGACCGTTGCAGGAAAATTCTGTGGCGGCAGGTTCGATCCTGTAGTGGCCTGCAGGCGCGGAATTCGCGCTCCCTGCGATTCGCACGTCGCCAGCCAGTACACTCTCGTGCCCGTGTAAACCGTATCGATACCGGTGCCATAGAAGTTTATGGCTGCTTGTGGACCGAAGCCGCCTGGACCATTCGTCGCGCCCGTAATCTGTATCGGCTGTTCGACTGCCTCCGCGTACAGGTGCAGCCGCGCCGGATCCGCGTTCGGATCGAGCCCCGCTTTCACCAGGTCTGGTTGGGTCACGTGATGCCACCCCTCATGTTGCACCAGAATCTTCACTCCAGGACGCGCCGCCAGCTCAAACTGCTTTTGAATCTGGCTCGATGTCGGCGCGGACACCTGCGACAAGGCTTCAACCATGTGACTCTGCTGGCTCCCGGGACCCGCAGGTTGCGCCTGGCTCAACTGGCTGAGCATCCGCGTCTCAGACGCCGACCGATCGATGCTTAGTCTCGCTCCTGCATGGACTGAAACCGGCCCGTGCATGGTACGCGTTCCGTTCACATCAATATCTTCCAGCCAGTACGACAGCGACAAACCTCCTGCAGACGGGTCAATCCAGGCATAATTCCTTCCCGCGTGCTTGGGCAGCGCCCCGCTCATCAGCAGCGCCGAACCGGCGATCAGGGAAGAATTCATGCGCACGCGGTTCCCTCCCTGCTCGCGGTACACATTGAATCCCAGGTTGTGCGCCTCTCCTCCTGTCTTCCACGTCAGCATGACTCGGCGAGTTCCGTTCTTGTCGATACCCGTGTGCGCCGAGAACGACTGCAACGCGATCCTGGTCGGAGCCGTAATGGTCTCGGTCCACGTCGACGAATTGTTCGCCTGATTCGGATCCGTCTGGTCCGCGGTGACGGTTGCGGTATTCGCAACCACGCCCGGCTGCCCCGGAATGGACAAGATCGAAATAGTCGCTGTGGCCGCGTTGGCCATAGTACCCAGCAAACAGGTTACGGTTCCACCGGCCTCCGAGCACGATCCTTGCGTTGTCGGTGTTACCGTCGAAGAAAGATAGGTCAGGACCGAAGGCAGAGTATCCGTCACCGTAACGTTGGTCGCCGATGCCGGGCCGTTGTTGGCGACCACGAGCGTGTAAATAAGCGGACTTCCTTCGGTCACAGGATTCGGCGTCCCAGTTTTTGTAATCGCCATATCAGCACTGTTGGCATTGGCGACCACGACGGTGGCACTGGCACTATTTGTCGTGAGACTCGGCACAATGTTGCTGGCGGTCGCCGTATCGGTTTCCGTGATGTTCGTACCTGAGGGCGTGCCCGCATTCACCTGCAGTACGAGGGTGAAGTTCGCCGTCGTATTCGCCGCCATGCTGCCGATAGTGCAACCCGGAGGCGTAGTCGCGATGCTACAGGTCCATCCTGCAGGTCCGGTCAACGAAACGACCGTAGTGTTGGGGGGAACCGGATCCGTGAACGACACTGTCGTGGCCGCAGCCGGTCCCAGGTTCTGCACGCTCTGCGTGTAGGTGACATTGGCGCCCACCGCCACAGAACTCGGCGAAGCCGAATTCGTCGCGACCAGGTCTGCCTGCGTCGCAGTCGCCACCACATCGTTTGCGGTCGCACTGTTGTTCGCCAGATTTGGATCTGCAGCCGTAGAACTGACGCTCACAATATCCTTGATCGCTGTCCCGGGCGTCGCCGCTCCGCTCACAGTCACGACAAAGTTAATCGTTGCTGGCGAACCAGCCACGAAACTGGGATTCGTGCAAATGAGGGTGCCAACATTGCAGGTCCATCCAGCCGGCCCGCTCAACGACACCGCAGCCGTATTCGCGGGCAATGCTTCGGTCAGCGTCACATTGGCCGTGCTGGGCCCGGCGTTACTCACCACTTGTGTGTAGGTGATGTTGTTGCCCGCCTGCACCGGAACCGGGCTCGCCGCATTCGTCACCGAAAGATCCGCCGAATCGGCTACCTGCACGTTCACAGTGGCGCTGTTATTCCCGCTGTTCGGATCACTGGTCGACGACACCGAGTCCGTTTCGGTAATTGTGGTGCCCGAGGCTACGTTCGCAGCCACCTTCACCACAAAAGTAAAGTTGGCCGTCGCATTCGCCGCCAGGCTGGCGATGGTGCAACTCGGCGGTGTGGTCGCAATGCTGCACGTCCATCCTGCAGGCCCGGTCAACGAAACGACCGTGGTATTGGTGGGAACCGGATCCGTGAACGAGATTGTCGTCGCAGCCGCCGGACCATTATTCGTCACGCTTTGCGTGTACGTAATATTGTTTCCAGCCGCCACTGGATTCGGACTCGCCGCGTTCGTGACGCTCAAATCCGCCTGCGTCCCCAACGCCACGACAATGTTGACCGTCGCCGAGTTGTTGCTCAGGTTTGTGTCCTGCGACGTCGTGGCTACCGTGGCCGTGTCGGTAATGATCGTTCCAGTAGTCGCGGTACCGCTCACTGTGTATTTGGCCGTAACCGTCCCCGTCGAACCTGGCGGCACACTGGAACTGCTGCACGCTACCGGCGCCGAGGTACAGGTCCACGTCCCACCGCCAGCGTTCACGACCGCTACCGATACAAACGTCGTGCTGGCTGGCGTCGCTTCATTGAATGTCGCCGTGCTGCAGTTGCTTGGGCCCGAGTTAGTCACGACCTGCGTATAAGTAATCTGGCCGCCCGCTGCCACGGGGCTCGGCGTCCCACTGTTGGTCACCGCGAGATCGCAGGCCACGGTCACCGGCGTGACCACAGTTGTACTGTTGTTTGCCGAAGTGGGATCGCTGGTCGCCGCGGTAACGGACGAATTCGCCGTGATCGAGCCCGCAGCCACCGTCGACGGGACATTTACGACAACGACAATGTCGGCCGTCGCATTCGCGCCCAGCGTGGGATCGGTGCAGTTAACATTTCCTGTGCTGCCGACAGCCGGTGTTGTGCAAGTCCAGCCCGCCGGAGCCAGCACGGACTGAAACGTCGTATTGAGCGGGGTTGCCTCGGTGAAACTCACAGCCGAAGCTGCCGCCGGGCCATTGTTGGTAATCGTCTGCGTGTAAGTAATGTTGTTACCGGCAAACACTGACGAAGGAGTAGCCGCTGTACTCAACGCCAAGTCCGCCTGAGTTGCCGTTGCAACCACGACGGTCGCAGTGGCGGAATTTGCTCCGAAGGATTGGTTGGTCGCGTTGACCGTAGCCGTATCGGTGATCGTCGTTCCGCTTGCCGTGAGCGCGTTGACTGTATATCTGACGGTGAATGTTGCAGACGCGCCTCCCGCCACCCCAGCTGCATTCTGGCAACTCACCGGCGGAGGAGCCGGAGTGCAAGTCCACCCCGCTGGTGGGGTGATCGACACGAACGCCGTATTCGCAGGCGTCGCCTCGGCAAACGTGGCGCCAGTTGCCGTCGAAGTCCCGGTATTCGTCACCACTTGGGTATAGGTGATGGTGTTGCCCGCCTGCACCAACGGGCTCGGCGAGGCCACGTTCGTCACCGTCAAATCCGGTCCGGTCGTGCCCACAAGCGTGCTCGCAGTTGCCGTGTTGTTCGCGGAATTCGGATCAGCCACCGATGAACTCACCGACACCGAATCCGCGATGACCGTGCCATTGGCCGTCCCGCTGTTCACCTTCACCACCAACGTGAACGTCCCGGCGGTTAACCCCGCCATGTTGACGTCGCTGCAGACCACATTGCCCGTTCCACCCGTCCCCGGCGTGATGCAACTCCATCCCGTCGGCGGCGTCATTGACACCAATGTCGTATTTGCGGGAATGGGGGCGACGAGCGTCGCGTTATCAGCGGCGCTCGGCCCGCTGTTGGTCACGACTTGCGTGTAGGTAATATTGCCGCCCGCCGCTACCGGGTTCGGCGACCCGCTGTCCGTCACACCCAGGTCGGCGCTCGACCCCACGTTTGCGGTGTCGGTCGCGGTGTCGTTCAGAAGGTTGGCCTCGCCTCCGCCCCCCACGACCGCGGTATTCGTCAGTGTCGCAGGAGCCGACTGCGACACGAGGGCATTCAGCATAATCGCTGGATAACTGCTGCTCGCTCCCAGCACATCGGATCGAGTGCAACTGATCGTCTGTCCTGAGATAGAACAGGCCCATGACAGCGGGCTCCAGCCCATGGGGGTGATACCGATTGGAAGCGTGTCGTTAACGGTCACAAGCCCGCTGGTGCCACCGTACGCACTGACGTTCGAGGCGGTGATGGTCCAGTTGGCATTCGATCCGCGGGTGAAGTTGCCGACGTGAGTCTTGCTCACCGTCATATCGGGAGTGCACAGCGCCGCCGACTGAATGCCGGTAACCTGCCCCAGCGTCGCATTGGTTGCAGTCGTCCCTGCGTTCCCGGGCGTAGCGCCATAAGGCACCGACGGCGTATTCAGCGTCAGGCCATTTGCCCCTCCGCTGATGCCGACGGCGGCCGGCGCGCCAGACACAAACACGACACCACCGCCGCCGCCGCCGCCCGGGCCATGGCGTTGGGTCAGGGCGTAGGCCTGGGACGGCCAGGCGTTGCCCCCGCTACCACCGTTAGCTTGTAGCGTAAGGCCGCCCTCGCCGCCGTTGGCGGACAGCACCACAATCGTTCCACCCGCGCCACCACCACCACCTGCGTCGTTGGCCGTCCCGTTGTAGGCGTTCGATCCGTTTGCAGTCAGAGTCGCGGTGCCCGTCAGACTGTCGGCGCGAATAAAAATGATTCCGCCACCGGCCGAGCCACTGCTGGCCTGATTGTCACCGTCGGAGTTGTTTCGCGTACCCGCCCCGCCTCCACCGCCCAACGCGATGCGGTCAATCGTTGCTGGGAAAGGCGCGCCACCCTCGCCACCGTCGCTCAGGTTTGTATTCCACGAGTCTCCGCCAAACCCGCCCGACCCGCCATTACCTCCGCCTCCGCCGCCGGCGTTCTGGTCGTTGTTCGCCGGGTCGGCGTCCGTTCCTCCTCCGCCCGCATTCCCCGGCGCTCCGCGTGCCATACTCCCGTCGGTTCCTGCCGTGCCGCTCGGGTAGCCGGTCGTGGTTTGCAGGAACGTTCCACCGGACTCCACCCATTCCGGGGTACCCGCGATGCCCTCTCCCTTGGAGGCGTCGACGCCCGTGGCTCCACCAACGGCGCCGGTGTAGGTTGCCGGCGATGCATGCAAGTAGTCGGTGTTTGCCCCGCCAGCCCCCCCCACCAACTGCATCCCCGCGCCACTGCGGAAACCCTTTCCGTCAACAATTGCAGTGCCCCCGTTCAGGTTCAGTTGTCCCCCGACATCCAACGCGAGAATCCCACCGCTTGTACCATTCCACGCGGCCGCCGTGACCGCGCCCAACGTGGCTGACGTGTACTGCGGCACCAGCACCACCTGGTACGTGCTTTGCCCCTTCGTCCCCGAAGCAGCAGCCGCGGTGTATCCAAACACAAGCCCATTGCCGGGCCCCGCTCCCTTGATGGGCACCGATCCGCCGCTCACGGCTCCCGTCGCAGCCACAAATTCGTAGTTGCCCGCATTATTGATGGTCGTGAAACCGGCGCCCGTACTTCCATTTCCGTATGCCACCGTATTGGAGGTGCTGATGCTGGCATCCTGCATCTGTATCACCAGCAGGAGGCTCCCGCTCGCAATTACTCCCGTCCCGTTCGCCGCCCCTAAAGGAATCGACGTAGCCCCTTTCACCACATTCGCTGTTCCCGGGAAATATGTATTCACCACGCCGCTGAGAGTTCCGCCGGCCGTCAATGTGCTCATAGAGCACACAATAGTCACCACCGGAGCCAGTGCGACGTAACTATTGTTCCCAGTATTGGGGTCTGGCGGAGGCCCCGGATTCGACACTGTCGCCGTGTTGGGATAGAAACCCGCGGCCGTGGTCGACACAACCACGGTTAACGTCGCGGTCGCTCCACTCGCAAAAGGCGATGGAAGCGTACAGTTGATGGTCGCGGTTACGGTGCAGGTCGTACCGGCACTCGGCGTCTCCGACACTAACGCCAGGTTCGTGGCGGCAAACGTATCCGTCAACGTGGCGCCGATCGCCGCCGACGGACCGTTGTTCGTCACCGTGACGACGTAGGTGGAATTCTGCCCCAGTGGAACGGCGCTGACTTTAGTGGTGACCCCAACGTCCGCCGTACTCGGATTAATTGAGACCGCTCCCAATGACCAGTTTGAGGTGCCGCCGAACGTTTCCGAGATAGGCACGCTCGCTGCGCCCGTGCGGCTGCTGCCGGTCGCAGTCACGTCGGGAGGATCCGTGCCACCACCGCTGGTCAAATTCCACCGCGACACTTGTGGCCCGGACACTGTGACCGCTTGATTGCCTCCCGTAGCCAGCGTGTCCAGTATCATCCCATTCACTGTGCTGGGGACATCCATCTGCGAGTTCGCGCCTGCCGCGCCATTCGCCGATACAAATGAACCCATTGGGACCGTCTGGTCGACGCCTGTAAATGTGGTGGCGCCGGCCACAATACCCACAGTCGCGGCTGCGACCGGAATATTTATGGAAACGTTCAGCGCCAGGTTGCTGCCGGAAGCGGGATTCAGCAGAGACCACATTTCTACGCGGCGCGTGTTTCCGGCGTCGTTGTGCGCTCCGAGCAGACTTAGCGTGGTGCCGCTGTAGGTAATGCTGGTAACCGCAGTCGTAGGTGCGTTGGTGATATTCATCGAGACACCAACGATGAGGAGCCGGTTCGCCCCGGCGCCCGTAGTATGAGTGAAGTTGTCAGTAACCGTCCCAGGGCCCGTGCGTTCTATCGCCCTTGAACTCGTGGTGTCCACCGCGACTTGAGCGCTCAGCAGCGTCGCCGTAAACAAGAGAAACAGACCCAGAATTCCGGCGCGAATCCGGGATAGCTTCGCACCTGCCCTCGAAGAACCAGGCCCGCTGAGCAGCTTGACGACTACAACCTGGGACCGCGCCGCGCATCGCAGCGCCCATCCGCCCACACTTTTAAACCTGGCCTGCAAAATTCTCCGTCCTACCCGCACTCCCTTGGCCCGAGCCAGGCCAAGAATCTGCCCCCCCCTCAACAGCGGATCATTTTCCTGGCCGCAGTCACCTCGGGTGAGAAATACATCCCTCGCGTGATCCGCATGCACGATCCGGTGAAGCCGGAAGCCATCTTTAGATTTTGCTAAGACAATATCGTCCTTTCGTAATTTGCTCACGATTACGGGAGTAACCTCGACCACCTCGCCATCGCGGATTGCCGGAGACATGCTCGCGCCGCGCGCCTGAAAGCGCGCTCTCAAGCCCTGTTCCAGCAATTCGCGGACGACATCTTCAAACAACTTCGAGTCAGACCCGCGGTCAATCATGGAAATTGAGGATCGTATCTACGGCCCGCTGATCAGGCTCAAAGGCGTATCGGTAAACAGGAACCGCGCCCACCACTTCCTGCAGAAATGTCAGCGCTGAGTCGACGTACTCATGTTTGTGAAACGGCACAAAGCTGCGCGCAAATAACTCCGCTACCCCCTGGCTCGGGGAAAGCCTGGTCAGCACATTCCCGCGTCCATGCTCCAGAATAAAAATCCTCGCCAGCGGCGCGCTCCCCGGCGATGCATACATCGCTTCGCCATGCCAGGGCGTGCCGTACATCCGCATTGTTTTGTCATTCCGACCTTCAGTAGAGCGAAGGGGACGAATCTGCTCTTGCGCTTTGTCTTCCTGAGCCGAGTGATTGGTCCGCGAAGCGGAGCAATCACGCTGTCGAAGGCCCCCTAACCCCTCTCCGCCACCCACGCCGCCGCAAGGCATATCCACCACAGAAGCGTCAGCCACCCGCCGTCCATCATCCCGTCGCACAATAATCCGGTCGTCGCTCAGTATCTCGACATCTTCGACCTCGGTCCACAGCCGTGTCGTCGTGCTCTTCCCCGCCCCAGAATGCCCAACAAACAAATCCCCCGTCCCATCCGTTTTCACGATCCCACAGCCGTGCAACTCAATCGCTTTTTCCTGCGTGAGCCGGTGCATGATCAGCAACTCATCGAGCGGATAGTCCAGCGGCGCGGCGGAGGGAAAGGCGGTGAAAACCCCTTGGTTTATGTGCAGTTCAGCTTGAGAAAAACCGCCGTCCACCAACAATCTCTTGTAGGGCTGCCCGCCGAACACTGGAGCGCTAAAATCAAACCGGAAACCAGCTTCGCTCTCATACAACTGCCAAACAGACCCCGAGTCGAATAACTGAACTCCCAGAGAAGCAGTTAGCTCGTCGACCCACATCACTCGAATATTGATGTCGGACAGCCCGAGTTCCGCTTGAAACGGCGCCAGAGAAGGAACTAAAGCAACCGCCGAACTGTCTTCGCCAATCAGTCGTAAGGACACGCCTCCCACGCAAAATCGAGTGCAGTGCTCAGCGCCTGACTCACCAAGCGCCTTCGATCTTGACGACCCAATCTCGCACTTCATTGCGCCCCTGTTCCGCGCTCAACGACGAACCTTAGGATCCGATGCTGCGACAACCAGCCAGAAGAATGTCGCACGGTCCGGCTGTTTGACTCGGACCGCTTCCGCCAGACATCTTGCAATGCCCCAGAACCGCCTCCTCGGGCCGCAGGCTGATTGCAACCAGCCGGGGGGGGACATAGCGCTTTTTGCCGTCGGCTTGTTCTTCCTCACAACTCATCCGGCCTCCGCCATCTTCAATGCCCCCCACACGCCGCGCAGCCCCCGACCGCAACGCCTGAATTATTCAGGATCGGCAAGATCTGCTGCGGTCCGACCCAACTATCCACGTCAATTTCTTTGCTCGCGATTCGGCGTGCCGACTCCACCATCGCGTCGTGCTGACTGCCGCCCACGCAGAATTCACATGACCCATGCGCTGGAATTTCCACACCGACAGTGGCGGCTCGCAGATGAGCCACGTGACAAAGAAATTCCACCGGACTCTCTCGATCTCCGCTTTCCATCTCGCCGTTTGCCGGGCACATTGCGCACAGCGACTGAATGCGACACTCAATGCACTTTGTCAGGCGCGTCCGTTTCCGAGTCCGCAATTCCAGCAGAGTCTCTTCCCATACTCGCCTCACCCCGGTCCCTCGAACACTGAACGTCTCTTGTTGTGAGATCACACAGATCCCTACCTCACCCCACGCGTTAATGGCAAACCCATTCATCCCACCACCGCAGTAGTACACGGTGTCGATCTGCGCCAGATTCGCGGGCCTCTCCAGATCGTGCTGGGCCAGTCGCCGGTACTCGCTCATTCCCTTCGGAGCATTCATATCCAACGCCACCACTTCTTCCGGCGAAAGCCGCACTGCCAGCGGACTCTGCGAGCAGTCGATCCGCGGATTGATCTGCCCGTCCATCTTGAATTCCACACCCAATTCTTCTTCTGCAAACCTTCGCATCGCCCCCACTTCATGCTTGTTGATGCTGGTCGCTACGGTCTTCAACTTCAGCGGCAGTCCTCGCTCCTTCAAGAGCTTGATACCGCGCAGGCAACGGTCATATGAGCCCGGAATTGCGGTCAGAGCCTCGTACGTCTCGCGCGTACGCCCATACAACGTGATCTCAATGGCAAACGGAGGCCACTCCGCCAGGTAGTCCGCAATTTGTTCCGTGAGGATCGTGCCGTTGGTGAACAGCGTGATCAGAAACCCTTTTGTCTTGGCGTAGGTGTAGATCTCGAGGAAGTCCTTGCGGGCGAAAATCTCGCCGCCGGTATAAAGCAGCCAGAAGCAGCCCATCTCCACGAGTTCATCGAGCACATGGAAGTGTTCTTCCTTGCTCAACTCCCGGCGTCTGGCGTCCATATCGCCCATGGGCAGGTTGTTGTAGCAATGCAGGCATTCGAGCGGACAACGCCGCGTTACCTCGATCGAAACCTGCAGCGGCACACGCTCGCCAGACTGGCGCTGATGCAGATCGGCACTAAACGCGCCGTAACTTAACTGCTCCAAAACCCCCTCCTATCTGAAAGCAGCGGACGCGCTCTCACGCGCCCGCTGCTGCCAGTCCTTCCCGCCCCACTGGTCCCTCAGTCCCCCGCCATCGCCACAGAGGCAGTGACCTCGACCAGACCAACCACCTTCATCTCGCCCACAAATTCCTCCACGTCGCGCTCGGCCTGCGCCGGATCAACGTCATAGTCCCGCGCCACCGCCGCCGACAGTTCCGACAGTGTCTTCGGAAACTCCAGCAATCTCCAGATCAGCGATCCTGTTCCGTTGAAGCTGTAAATCGACGCCAGGTCGCCCACCTTGGCCCGCACCGGCACGATGAGCGTCTCTCCCGCGACCACGCGTGACACCACCGATTGCGAGCGAATGAACGTCTGTCCTTCCCACATGGTCGCCAAGCTCTGTGCCCCGATTACGGATTTCGTAAACAAAAACGCCCTTCGAAACCTAAGCGCTTTCGTCCCATATTGAGATTACGGCAGAATTCCGCTGGGGAAGCAATCGGACTAGGCCCGGGTATTGGGTTGGTTATCACCCGCAATGGTTCCCCCAACTCCCAATAAAGGCACGGGTTAGTGATCAGACTGCTAAGTCCGCAAGGGCTTCCGCGCGACTGCGGGTCACTCTCGATTTGGCTATTCGGCCCGCGTCATCGCCCACACCTTTCCGGTGGACAAACGAAACAAACCGCTATAAAAAGAAATCCGGCAATACAACCGCATCGCGGAGGAAGATTCGCCAAAAGCTATTCCCATGCTCAACGAAGAACGCCGTCGAGCCATCCTTGATCTCTTGACTCACCAGGGCCGCGTGCTGGTCGCGGAACTCTCGCGGCAATTCGAAACCTCGCAGGTGACCATCCGCAAGGATCTTGAAATCCTTCACGCCCACGGCCTCGTGCATCGCACGCATGGAGGCGCGCTTCCGGCGCGCGAAGGCGCTCTCGAAGATCCCAGCTTGCGCGAAAAGGAAAAACTTCACCATCAGGAAAAGCAGCGCATCGCCGAACTCGCCACTGCGAAAGTTGACGAAGGGCAGGTCTTGATCCTCGATTCCGGCACTACGACCACCGCGATTGCGCGGGCCCTGCGCAACTTCCGGAATCTCACCATCATCACTAACGCGGTGAATATCGCGGCTGAGCTGTCTGGAACTCCCGTGGAGGTCATTCTCACCGGCGGAACACTGCGGAAGAATTCTTTTTCGCTGGTAGGGCCAATCGCCGAAGAAACTCTTCGCCGCCTCAGCGCCGATTTACTGTTCCTCGGGGTGGACGGCTTCGACGTCCACTACGGACTGAGCACGCCTAATTTGCTGGAAGCGAAAGTGAATCGCGTGATGATCGATATCGCGCGCAGGACCATCGCAGTCTGCGATTCGAGCAAATTCGGCCGCCGCAGTTTGTCGCTCATCGCGCCTTGCTCGGCTTTACACGAGGTCATCACCGACCGCGGTATTCCGAAAACGGACCTTCGCGTGATGAAGCAGGCTGGAATCGAAGTGACGCTCGTTTGACTGCCAGTGAGCGTCGGGCGCCGACCATTGGTTAACTAGCGCTTTCAACATCCGTTGAATCTTCTGGTACGAAGCCGGAATCCGCCAGGCCCTCGCATTTTGCCTCACCGAATCTCCGCGAGCGAGTACTCCAGCGCGCCGCGCTTGGGAGTGGGCATAGCTCCGACTTCGCTGGCCACCCACGCTCCCACCAGATTGGCTACCTCGTTCATCAGATCCATCGACGCTCCGTGCAAATACTCGTGCACCAATCCGGCCGTGAAGGCATCCCCTGATCCCACCGTGTCCGCCACTTTCACGCGAAATCCCGGATGCTCGCTCCGTGCCCCGTCCTGCACCAGCAGACTTCCCCTCCCGCCCCGTGTCACGCACACTAGTTTCAGATCATAGGTTTCGACCAGACGCTGCGCCGAAGACTGCTCATCCCCCTGTGGCAGGCCGATGAGGCTCATGATCTTCGGCAGTTCCTCATCATTTAATTTCACAATGTCGGCCAGCCTCATCGATTCGGTCAGAACTTCCCGCGAATAATACGACTGCCTCAGGTTCACATCAAAAATTTTCGCTGCCCCCGGCGACGCAGAGCTGACGAACCGTCGAATTGTCGCCCGGCTCTGCTCTGACCGCTGTGCCAGCGAGCCAAAGCACACCGCGTCCGCCTTTTCAGCCAGATGCTGCCAGCTCAGTGTCCAATGCAGGAAATCCCAAGCCACCGGATGGGCGATCTCGTAGTGCGGGATCCCCTTGCCGTCGACCTTCACGTTGACCGTGCCCGTGGGATGGACCCGGTCCGTTTGCACGTGATCGATGTCGAGCCCCAATTCCTCCAGGCGCCGCAGCGCCTCCACGCCAAGCGAATCCTCACCCGTGCAACTGGCTACGATCCCATGATCGCCCATCAGCGTCGTGATATAGGCAAAGTTCGCCGGAGCCCCGCCCAGGCAAGTCCGCTCCGGCAAAATGTCCCACAACACTTCCCCAAGCCCCACTACTTTCTTCTTCATGGGTTGAGTACCCGACGGCCGGAGATTCTCCCTCGTTAAGAAAAAATCGATTTTTTTGAGCCCGACAAAAAGAGGGACCCCCGAAGGAATCCCTCACAACTTATCCTCCCGTGCTAACTAAAAATCGAAGCGAAGCGCAAACTGAAGCTGCCGCATCGAGGTACCATCTTCAATGTTGCTGATTTTGCCGGTGCTGCCAACCGCACAATCAATACAGGTTTGCGCCCCGTTGTTTGCACTAAAGGCATAAACCGGATGATTGAATATATTGAAGGCGTCCATGCGGAATTGCATATTCAAGCGCTCGTAAATGTGGAACCTCTTCACCACAGACAGATCAGAATAGAAGCCGCTTGGCCCATGGAAGGAGTTGCGGCCGACGTTGCCCAAGTTTCCAAACCCGGCATCAGTGAAAACACCGGGACTGGTAACGATATCTGGAACAGGTGTGTAATAGGTCAGCTGATGTTTGATAGGATCAATACCGCCTGATACCCCCACATGAAGCGAGCCGGTACCTTTATTCGGGCGGCAAACACCCACGTCTTGCTCACCGCCGCACTCGTTAAAGCTCGGAGTCCAGGGTAGGCCGCTACTCCAGTTGGTGGTGTCGCTCAATTGCCACCCGCCGACGATGTAGTCCATCACCGTGCTGGAATTACCCAGAAACCTCTTGCCTTTCCCGAACGGCAATTCATAGATCGGACTGAAAACGAACACATGGTTGCGGCTGAAATCCACCGGTCCCCACGCGATGCGGTGATCAATCGCATAATAGTTGCTGTCAAAACTATCGGCGTGTGAATAGGTGTAGTGGGAAACAAACTCCAGCCCCTGTGCAAAGCGCTTCTCCACTTTGACTTCGAAGGCGTTGTAGGTGCTGGCCGCATCGTTTCCGTAATAGTTACCGAGGTCGAATCCGATTCTCGAGCAGTCACCGACAGCTTGCGTTGCTGTCGCAACGCTAACCTCCGGACCGCACAGTGGCCGGCGCTCACTCTGGGTGAAAAGGGTGGTTTTTCCATTGGCTGCTGTCGTCAACGGGTTGACCGCATCAAAGTTTGGGAGGCCAACCGGGTTGATGTCGTAATTGGGTCCGTTCCCCGCGAAACCGTGCGTACCTTTGCTACCTACGTACGCAACTTCAACGGCGATGGTGCTGGTGAGCTGGTGTTGAACCGTAGCATTCCAGGCATCGATTGTCGGCAACACCTGCTTGGGTGGACGGATGTGCGTTCCGGAAAGTTGCGCAGTTAGCGGGATAAAGCCACTCGCAGGAACTGCCGGGAAGGCGGTCGAAGGATCGATACCAAGCCCTGTGGGCCCCACGTCCAACGTAAACGGCTTTTGGTTCTGATCCACAATCGGATTGTAGCCGCCCGCAGCGCCTGTGTTGGAGTAGGTAGTGGCGTCGTAGTTTTGCTTGAGCAACACGGGTAGGTTCTGCGTCACCGTATGTCCAAAGTTAGAACCGAACACTCCAATGTCATAACTACGACCATAGCCCATGCGCACAACTGTCTTAGGAGCTACCTGATATGCAATCCCGACGCGAGGAGCAAAGGCATGAAGATCATTATTAATGTTGCCGTTCAATCCATACGGGCCGAAGCCCGCGACCCGGATGCCGCCGGTAGCTCCGTCGACGATATTGGCAAAGCCACCGTTGCCCTTCGTGTTCACCGACTCAGGGAAGTAGATCTCCCAGCGCAGTCCGTAGCTCAAGGTTAATTTCGGCGTGAATCGCCAGGTGTCTTGACCGTAGAAGAACCATCGCTTCTGACGTTCGGCGGCGTTGTTGGCGGAAGCCAAGTTGGGATTGTTGACATAACGCGCGAAAGAAGTTACCTCGCCAAGCAGAAAGGTCGCCAAGTCCAAACCACCAGCGCCTGTTGCGCCGCTCGACGTTGCCTCCGGACTGAAGTTGTACTCGCCTGTGCGGTTGTTGTCACTTGGAATCCGCAAGTTCTCGGCGTAACGAATGTCGGCGCCGAACTTCAACATGTGGTTGCCTTTTGTCTTGGTCCAGTTGTTCACAAACTGAAACTGCTGTTCGCTCTCGGTCAAAGGACAGTTGCAGCGGGCGATGCCGAGGCCGTCGCCGAAACTCGATATAAAGAGCCCTTGGCCGCTGTTTGCAGTAGCGCCACCTTCCCCGCTGATCTGATCCGCGCCGAGGATGAAAGCGCCAAGACCCGCCGTCTTTGCATCACCGGTATTGGCGCCCGGGATACCAAAGGCTGTCATCGGAGTTCCGCCGTCGGGCTTCTGCGTCTGCGGATTGTATTTGAAATAGCCAAACCGGAAATCAGTCAGTAACGAAGAACTCAGTGTCTTGGTGAAGCCGCTCGCTAAGCTGTAGTTGTGAGTAATCGAGCTGCCCGCCAACCCAAGCAAGCCATTCCCAGGGCCCTGCAGTGCGCCGAAGACGCCCGTGCCCGACAGCTTGAAGTAGTCCAGGCTAAACCGCCCGAAGATGTTCAGACTTTGAGTGGCCGAGAAATCAATGCGGGTGTCAAAGCTGTTCTGACTGTAGGGACCTGAACCAGAACCCACAAAATTGTTGAGTATTCCCGCGTTCGAAGGCAGCAGAGGAAGCGCCGCCAAGATCTTTCCCGCCGCAGGAGAAATCCGACCGATCGGGACCATGTTATTGGTGAACGCCGTGCGCGTCCCACCTTGTCCTACAAAAGGCGAACCGCTGGCGGGATCGTAGACCTGCCCCCCACCGGGAACGAGGTTGCTGAGGTACTGGCTCAAGTCGCAAAACCCGGGCGTGGCGCTTGTCGCGTTCGTGGCCGGATTGCACGTGTGCTGAACTTCATTGGTCGGCATGTTGAACAAGCCACTAACGCCGTTGGTTTGTCGGGTAGCCTGATAGTCACCGAAATAGAACAGTTTGTTCTTGATAATGGGTCCACCCACAGTGCCGCCAAACTGCTGCCAGCGCGATCTTGGAATCAGACGGTGGGTGATCGGATCGGCCTCGTTTGGGGCTTGGGTGAACGGGTTGCGAGCGAGTTCCGCGTCGGAACGACGAAACCAAAACCCGCTGCCATGAATGTCATTGCTGCCCGACTTGGTCTGAGCCGTAACCACACTGGCAACCGCCTTACCGAACTCCGCGTCGTAATTCTGCAGTGCCACCTTGGCCTCAGTGACTGCGTCTAGATTTGGATTGACCACGATGATCCCGAGAATTGGATCCTGATTGTCGGTACCGTCAAGTTCGAACGCGGTTCCACTGAAGTGTTGGCCCTGTGTGAAGATTTGCAGGCTGCCTTGGGGATTCTCGGTAGCCGCGTGACTCCATCCCGTTAGCTTCTGCGAACCGGGAGCCATTAACTGAAGAGTGGTAAAGTTGCGATTCAGGATCGGCATGTCGGCAACGTACTTTGAATCGAACTCCGTCGCCACATCCGCGCGATCGGTCTTTAGTTCGGGAGCTTCGGCGGTCACTTCAACTTGCTCGCTCGCCGACCCTACTTGAAACTGTCCGTCCACGCGCGAACCGGCGTCGGCCGAAACTTGGATATCCTTAAACTCCAAGACCTTAAAACCTTTTGCCTCGATGCGTATGGTGTAGACGTCCGGGATTAAGTGGGTCACAGAGTAGTTGCCGCTGTCGTTGGTCGCGACCTCAGTCGAGACGTTCTTGGTCTGGCTGACGGCCTTCACCGTCGCACCGTTCACAGCTGCCCCTGTCGGGTCGGTCACCGTTCCCAAAATGCTGCCGTACACGGCCTGAGCGAGTGCGCCCGGCACCCACAGACTGCACACCAAGCTCAACACAGCAACAGCAGCCCATACTGATCTTTTCATGACCTTCCTCCTCGGACTTGCCCCCACGCAAACGTTCTGCCCCGGAAATGCAAAAGGAGACTTGCTGTGATTATTTGCAGTCGTAATACTAAACAATTATCTGGATTAAGTTTCACTAGGTCTGATACCGTTACCGATGTAAAGCGCCTGTAATTGCCGTAAGATACGTTGGGCTGTTACGTCTCTGTTAAATGGCTTTGTCGCATACTTTCGCGCTTGGTCGGGAGCAATGCTTCCAGCAAGTAGAGAAGCTTACAAATAATCATATCCTCCGAGGCTCCGAATCCCTGTGCAAACTCCTTCGCTATCTGGCTGAGCACTCGCTCGATCACCCCGGAGTCGCCCTCAAGGAGTACCAAATCGCAACCGAGGTCCTGGGCCGCCCGGTTGGTTTCGATCCTCAAAGCGACTCCACCGTCCGTGTCCAAGCCGGACGCTTGCGTATGAAACTGGCCGAGTACTACGCGCACGAGGGGCCGGGCGACCCAATCGTCGTCGAACTCCCCCGGGGCTCTTACGCTCTCACCTTCCATCTGCGGGCTCCAGGAACCGACCCTCCGCCCCCATCCCCGATCATTCTTGACGCCCGACTCCTTCCCAAGCAGGCGCCGCCTTCGACTCGTGGCTGGGCCATCGCGGTTCTGGTGCTCTCGCTCCTGCTCGCGAGTTTCGTCGTTGCAACAGCGCTGCTGCTTTCGCAGCGGATCAAGTCCCAGAGCAGCACCAGTCAGCCGATTGCGTCCGCGTATCAGGTTTTCTGGAATCGGTTCGTCACCAGCCCGCAGCAGCCGTGGGTAATCTTCAGCAACGGCAGTTTCGTGGGAAGACCTGAAACCGGCATGCGCTATTTCAATCCCAGGACCGACGCGCGTTCGTTCATCCTCGATCACTACACCGGCGTGGGAGAAGTGCTCGCGGTCCACCAACTGGACTACGTCTTCGCGCTCTTTGATCACCCGATTCGTCTCAAGCGCGGCGCCTTATTCTCTCTCGACGATGCCAAGAATAATGATCTGATTTTCGTTGGTTCTCCCTCCGAGAATCTCACTTTGCTCGACCTCCCCGGAACGCAGGAGTTCGTGTTTCAGCGCCTGGACTCGGGCCCGCGCAAGGGAGACCTCGCAGTACGCAACGTTCATCCTCAGCTGGGCGAGCCCAGAATTTTCTTGGCTACGCCTGCGAACCAGCCGACTGTTGAGGATTATGCCGTGGTGAGCCTGCTGCCCGGCCTGGATCCGTCGCGCTCCATCCTGATCCTGGCCGGCAACTCGACCTTCGGCACCCAGGCCGCCGTGGAATATGTTTGCCGGGAAGACTCCCTGAAAGAGTTGTTACAGCGGCTGCGAGTTTCTAAGCCGGGTGACTTGAAGTCTTTCGAAGCGCTGTTGCGGGTCAAGATCGCGCATGGCGTTCCGGTCGTGACGGAACTGGTGGCCCTGCGCAATCGCCACGACTAGGCGGGCCGCTACTGTCCAGGTGGCGTCAAGTGCGGATCGAGTTCGGCGGCCTTCAGGAATTCCTTCTTGGCCTCATCCTTGTCACCATTCTGGTTCAGTGCCAACCCTAGCTGATAATGCGCCGCGGCATAGTCCGGAGAAAAATTGATCGCGGATCGGAACTGCGCCACCGCTCCGTCTACATCCCCAGCATTCAACAGCCTTTTCCCCGAGTTCGTCGCAAAGGTCGCTGCCTGCAACTTGTCGGTCGTTGCCGCGATCCGCGCCCCTGCGCTCGCCTCCTCGGCCGCCCCTTGCGCGTCGCCCAACTGCCGCAACACCGCGGCCAGCGTCGTGTGGGCTCCGGCAAAATCTGGCTGCAGCCGAATTGCCTCTTTCAGTTCTGCCGCCGCTTCCCGAAGCTTCCCCTGCTGCTTGAAAATCGTGCCCAGCGTGTAACGCGCCTCCGCATAATTCGGCTGCCCTTGAATCGCCTTCTGCAACTCCTCGGTCGCCTTGTCGAACTCCCCCTTTTGCCAGAACAACACTCCCAGCGTATAGTGCGCATCGGCCAAGTCGGGCTGCAACGAGACAGCCTTCTGAAACTCGGGGACCGCCTGGTCAAGCTGATCCTTAAGCTTGTACGCCAGCCCCAAATCGTAGTGAAGCCAGGCGTCATCGGGCGCGAGTTTGATCGCACCCTCCAGCTCTCTAACGGCCGCATCGAAGTCCGCCCGCTGCATGAACGCAATGGCCAGGTTTCCGCGAAACGCGCCATCGTCGGGATGAAGTTGTATCGCCGTTCGAAATTTCGCGATCGAGGCCTCCGCGTCTCCCTTCTGCAGTAGCGCCAGCCCCAGATCGTTAAACGCTTCCGCATCCTGAGGATGCAAATTGACTGCCTCGCCAAACGCTGCCACCGCGCCTTCAGCGTCTCCCGCGCGCTGGCTCGCCAGACCCAACTCGATCTGCAACTCAAACCAGTCCGGCTTCAGCGTGGCAGTCTTACGCAGTTCCTGCAGCGCTTCCTCACTTTTGGACTGCCCCTGCAGCGTCTTCGACAAGTAATAATGAGCCATCGCATCCTGAGGTGCCAACGCGATCGCTCTCGCCAGTTCGCTCGCCGAATCGCCGAGTTGCTGCTCCTGCTGAAAAACGACTCCCAGATGAAAATGCGCTGGCTCGTAATTTGGCTGGAGACGCAACGCGTCCTTGAAAGCAGATCCCGCATCCGCAAACTGATTTTGCTGCGCCAAGATCGTCCCCAACTCGTCGCGCAGGTCGGCTCGCTGCGGAGCCAGTTCCGTCGCGCGTCGCATCTCCGACAAGGCCTCCGGCTGCAGGTTTCTTTGAGTCAGTATCCGAGCCAGGACGCGATGAGGTTCCGCTTGGTTGGGCGCGGCCTCTATTGCCGAGCGCACTTCCTGCTCTGATTCCGCGGCTTTTCCTTGCCGCATCAGCACGCTCGCCAGAGTCACGCGGGCATCAACAAATCCGGGCTTCGCCTTGATCGCTGCCTTAAGATGCAACGATGCCCCCTCCAGTTCTCCTTGTTGGGCTAGCACCCAGCCCAGCGCGGACTGTGCCTCCGCGCTATTGGGCGCCCGTCGCACCGCTTTTTCAAACTCCGCCCGCGCCCGCACCATGTCCCCGCTTTTGACCGCCTCCTGTCCCCGCTGCAGCGCGAGGCGCTCCGATTCTCCGGGAGATCCTTTTGCCCGCGGTGTCGTTCCTGACGTTGCCTGTGCTTGCATGCCGGCGACGTCTCCGAGCACCACCGCCACCATCAAAAAAACGAACCTTGAGATTTGGAGGAACACAATGGATTGGAGGATATTCGATTTTTCCTGCATTATATCTAACGCGCGTTCAACATTATCTGTGCGGCATCAGTGCGAACTCCCTGCGGCTGCGCCCGGCCCGATAGGCCTCAACCCATGCCGTTTTCTCGTCGATCATTCCTCCGAGTTTCAGCCGCCGCCCTCGCTTCGCTGCACGCTCGCTTTTCGTGGTCTACCACCGACCCTCCCGTGGAGTCTGACTCCATGAAACGATATATTTTGGTCATTCTGTTAACCGCCAGCGCGATAGCCCAGACCCATATCAAAGCGGGCACAGTGGAGGTCACGGGGACAACCACGCTTTCTCCCAGCGGCAATGCAGCCCTGAAACAGTTCACCGCTGACAATACGATCTATGTCTCTGTTTCCGGCAATGACTCAAACGATGGACTGAGTTGGGGAACGGCCAAGGCAACACTTGCGGGAGCACTGGCTGCGCTTCCACCTCCCGGAGTTGTAGGGTGGATCAAATTTGGGGCAGGAACCTGGACCTTCAACAATCTGGCTTTGCCTGCGGCAGCTTCCAATCTGGAGTCTATCCGGATTACAGGAATCAATGCTTTCCGCTCCGCTCCGAACAGAGGCCCGGCAGAAGGCACGATTTTCAGCAATACCTCAACCTCGAATGCGACCATTATTCTCGGGGCCGGAACTGCCGGCGTCACCATTGAAGGGATCTACTTTACTTTCTCGACGTTAAACGCCACAACGCCGCATATCTTCGACAACGCCGGGGCTACTGGAAGCAACGCTCAGAACGCTCTCATCAACGACTACTTTCAGGGTGGAGGATACGGTATCCAGATTAGTGCTCCAGGCAGTGGGAGCAACTTTGAGAACTACATCTTAAGCAGCCAGTTCAGTCTGCAACTGGCCGACTGCGTCCATATAACTTCTCTCAATCAAGGTAGCGCTTCGCAGATTACTATCAGGGATAGTCGTTGTCAGCTGTTTGGAGCTAACGGCTTCTCCCTGACCAACGCCTCTGGAGTGTTGATCGACAATAACGAGGTTACGTCAAACGCGGCGTCTACTGGAAACGACCTCTTCATCAACGCCGGCGGAGGGGCGGCCACCACTATCAGCAATTATCAGCAATGATGAGTTGGAGTCGCTGCCCGCGTCGAACGCCGCTACCCACGCGATGAATCTTAATGGCAACTCCTTCAGTATCTTTAACAATTCCATCTTCAACACGACCGCCGGGATTTCCTGCACCTGCAACAACTCAACCATCGGGACCAATAAGTTCGGCAACGGCGGATCTGCCACAGGATACGACGTTACCCTGAATTCAGGACCTACCGCCAATGTCGTTATGCCCCAAGCCGGTGCATACCCGTCCGGCTACTTTAAGAACAACAGTACTAACTTCAGCAACAAGGCGTTTAGTGATAATGGTTCTGGCGAAGATATCATGAGTTTTCTTCTGGCTGGGACCATAGGGACACGATCCAACTGCGCTACCAACACCGCTTCTCCAGCCGCTTGTGGGACGGCTCCAGTAGGGACGGTGGAAGTACCCACAACAACCACCACCTATACAGTGAATACGACAGCGGTGACGGCCAACAGCCGAATCATTATCGAGCCGGTTACTGACACGACGGGAGTAGGGGGAACATGTACCGCGCCAGCAAGTCCGTTTACCGCGTATCAGTCTGCGCGTAGTCCGGGGGTTAGTTTTACTTTTACCTTACCTAGAGCACAGCAGGAAGCACCTGCTGGACTTATTTGATCGTAAACTGAGGAAACCGAAATGGGGAATCGGGAATTTTGCATTATCGCAAATGAGTCCAGACCAGCAGCAGGCATTGCTACAGCAGGTGCAGACCTCAGCCCAAGCCCCAACCGCTCCCACGGTCACGCCACCTGCAACGGCTGGATATTCCAGCGATATTTCCAGTCATGCCGCAATGCCAATCAGCAGTCCGATTGCCCCCGGCAGTGTTGGCGATCTGGAATCGAGAGCGTCCCTGCATGGATCGGGAGTGGCCCATGAAACTGTGGCGGCAAGGGCAGGCACTGATGCTATCGGCGCGGCAGCCACAATCCTGAGGCTCTCATGGGCGGAAAGCTGCCGGCCGACTTCGAGAAGTATCCGTATTCAAAAAGCGGAACAGCCAGGCCCGACTTTCATTCCTGCGGTTCGAGCACTCGCAGGGCCAAGCAAGAACATTCTCGTTTTTGTTTCGTGAGGACTTTGCAGGCAGTGACCCCCTTACCTGAGCACAGGGCCGGGTTCAAAGCCTCGGACTTGCCTCAATTGTCCGCGTTTCGGGACTGGGCCTGGACCGGAGTTCAGCTCGCAGCGCTCGCAATGGTGAAGCGGTTGGGTGCTCCAACCTTGCGCAGGATGTGATGCACGTGATTTTTTACCGTTTGTTCCGACAGGTTCAGCCGCGCAGCTATTTCCTTATTGGTAAGTCGCTCGCGCAGCAGTTCCGCCAGTTGCTGCTCTCTTCGGCTGAGCCGAAGGTCCGTTCCCCAGCAGATGGCGGGCGGCTCTGACATTTGCTGTTCAATGGAGCGAAACAGAACCATGGAAAGAGACGGCGGACAGACGGCCTCCCCCGCCGCAACGGCACGGATTGTGGCTGCTACTTCCACCGCCGAAGCGTCCTTCAGGACGTATCCAACGACACCCGCGCGGACCGCCTTCAGGAAGGTGCTCTCATCCGCATCCATGTCTACCATGACAACTCGTAGATTTCGAAGCGAGGTGCGCAGGCTAGGTATGAGTGTCGCGCCGGAGAAACTGAGTCCATTGGAATCCAAGAGAATGATATGAGGATGTTTAGCAATGATCTCTTCGTGGGCTCCAGGTGAATAGGCGTTGGCCCCCACCACGCGGACATCACTCTTCTTGCTGAGGAGCCGGATCAGCGCTTCGCGCAGGAGCCGACTCTCTGCCAGCAGGAAAACCTCCGTGATCTTTCGCATTTGTCCACCTACGCAATTCTGCTATGGAGCATGTGCGTGCCCCCTTTCACGCGCCACGCTGCATTTTCCCGTTCATCCCTCTCGAGGCAAAATACGCGAGCGTCCGCGGACTCGTGCTCCCGAACGTACTCTGAACGGAACCGAAAGTGTATCACCTACTAAGCGATTTGGCGCATACACTTCTTACTGAAGGATTAAACTATCATTCCTGCAAAAAGTTGCTCAAAAATCCTGCAAAAAGTTGTTCAAAAATTTGTGCGTATGACTCAATTTCGTTAATAGAGTGGCTGGAATTGGGCCGCAGTATCGCTCGGTGGCCGGTCATGCTTGTATCATCTTTAGCGTTGCAGCGCGATTTGAATCGAGTATGGCTTGTTGGGTTGCCTCCCCATCTAACGCCCTCTTTTGACGTTTGACGTTTTGGGTTTGCGTACGCAAACGTGTTGGACAAACACCGCTTTCAACTGAATGAGAGCGCAGACACTGGCGCCGCCCGGTACTTTTTTGGTACTAGCAGTACCTTGAATGGTACCCCCTCTAGTATCTGCGACGCCAACACCGGCGGTACGAAGAGACGAGCAAGTACCTTGCCTGCGGTAGTTCCATTTTGAACCTTGTCTCCCAGCTATATCGAGAGTATCTTACGACGACTTCCGGCGACGCGATTGGAGCACCATGAAACGAGTCCGCGTTCTATTTGCGAATCAGCCCCGTCTGATGCGGGAACTTCTTATGGCCCTGATCGGTGATCAACCCGACATTGAACTGGTCGGCGAGGTCGGAGACCGCGGTGACCTTGTGGAAGCAGTCGAACAAGTTCGGCCGGATGTCCTCATAGTTGCGATGGACGACCGGGAGAAGACCCGCGTACAGTGCGGATTCCTGCTTGGGCGTTTTCCCGAAATGAGGATTTTGGCCTTGGCTCCGGAACAAAATCGGGCCCTCTTTTACTGGGCGATCGTCGATATCCGCAGCGCATCACTGGAAAGTTCCGAGGCCGGCATTCTGAATGCGGTGAGGCAGGGGCCACCGCTTGTTGGGGTGGTTCCAGTTTAAGTTAGTCACGACTTTGGTGGAGTGCGCGTTTTTTGCGCATATTAGTGAAACATTATGGGTTTAGCTCACAGTAGCCCTGTAAGTGAGGGGGCGAAGCTACAACTAACCAACGGCAGGCCAGAGATGATGACGCCAATAAAATCGGCGTTGGAGTTGCCAGCGGTAGTGCCCCATGAGCCGCGAAAAGAGAACTGGTACGCCCTCTACACCTGTGCGCGGCACGAGAAGCGCGTGGCGCAGCAAATTGAGCGACGTAGCTTCTCCTGCTTCCTTCCCCTGTACCGGTCGGTTCGGCGGTGGAAGGACCGCCGTAAGGAGTTGGAGCTCGCCCTATTTCCCGGGTATGTCTTCGTGCACATGAAGCTCGAAAACAGGCTGCAGGTTCTACAACTGCCCGGCGTCGTACGGCTCGTGTCCTTCAACGGGCAGCCTGCCGCCTTACCGGCAGACCAGATCGAAGCGTTGCAATTGCGCTTGTCCGCCGCGGTGAGAATCGAACCTCACCCTTACCTGCGGGCGGGACGCAAAGTCCGCGTTCGCAGCGGTCCCATGCAGGGACTGGAGGGCATCATCTTGCGCCGTAAAGACAGCTGCCGGGTGATCTTTTCCATCGATCTGATCATGCGTTCGGTCGCGGTCGAGGTGGACGAGGCTGACCTAGAACCCGCGTGAGAGTCGCAGCGGCGCAGTGCACCTGCGAGATCGGATACGGAATTATGCCACCTAGCCCAATGTTCGTCTCCAAAAAGCTCGCCTTCAAAAACCTCCCAAGGGTTGCCGCTTGCCTTGTAGCAATAATCCTCTGCCCCGTAATTTACGGTCAGTCGAACGAACGAACGCGCCCGCAACAAGGCGATCCTCAAGCAAATCGCACAGCGGGTTTATCCGAACTCGCAAAAGAGAATCTCAGCCGTGTGGCAGCCTCCTCGTTTCAGATCCGCGCCGTGCTCGTCAAGGATACGGGACTATTGGTGGAGTTGAAGCGGTGGGTAGCCAAGGAAGCCACCGATAATGGACAGGTCGTAGAGGATGCGAAGCTGTCCGATCAAGCCATATTTGACCGCCTCGATCGCGACGTGGGGTTTCGTTCGGTGGCGACCCAACTGCTGCAACGATACGGATATTTGCTTCCATCGCCGAATCCGGACTCCAGTTTCGGGAAAGAAGAAGAGCTGGTCTTGAAAGAGCGCGCCCGGCGATTGGTTCAGATTGAAGCGCAGGAGGACAGCGAAGGACTGCGGCCCGGAAGGGCCGATAAAGACCAAGAGGTGGAGCGCACTACCGGCTGTAATCAGCAAACGGACGTTTGCGAAGAAACCGGATCCCGCAATCACCACTCCGGCCGCTCGGAGGAGAATGAGCCGTCAAACCGGGACACGAACCCGCAATCTCCACCGGTTACCCTACCGTCGACTACCGGGCCCCGCACGCTCCGAACCGACCTCTCAACCGATGGACTTGGTCAACGCGATCAGTCGTCCACACCTCAAATCGAGCTTGCATCAAATTCCGTCAAGTCCCCAGACATTCTGGCCGGGTCTCTGGTTCCTGATTTTTTTTCAAGCGACGACCTGGCTGCGCTGCGCGACCGGGTATCGCATAGCGACAGGAATGGCACGCACGAAACCACATCGGGAAGTGACATTCTGCCGTCTTCCCTCCGCTCCAACCAGCGCTCCAATGCGAAGCGGCCAGAACGGGGCCGACTGGAAGACGATGCGAATCCGGTAAAGATGGTGCGTCCGCCCAATCCGTACGCCGATATTCCGTCCCTTTATGACATGTACGTGCAGGCTGCGGCCTGGCAGCGTCCAGCGCAGCGCTTCGGCATGGACGTTTTTCGTAACACTTTAGATCAGCCAGATGTAATTCCCATGGACCTGCCCGTGGGACCGGACTACGTGGTCGGTACAGGCGACAGCCTGGCCATCGATCTTTGGGGCAGTGTCTCTCAGCGGTTGGTGCGGTTGGTAGATCGGGAAGGACGCATCGCGTTGCCGGAGACTGGTCCTCTGCTGGTAACAGGCAAGAATCTTGGCGAAGTGCAACTCGAGGTGCAGCGCGCTCTCCGGACCGAGTTCAGGAATGTGTCCGCCGACGTTTCGGTTTCGCGCCTGCGGACAGTTCGCGTCTATGTGGTGGGTGAGGTCGCTCAGCCTGGTGCCTACGACATCAGCTCGCTTTCCACTCCGCTGAACGCATTGTTCGCTGCTGGAGGAGTCACCGCGGGGGGATCATTGCGTTCCCTCAAGCACTTCCGCGGCAAGGAACTGGTAGAGCAAGTAGACGCCTACGACCTGCTTCTGCATGGTCTCCGCTCCGACTTGAAGCGACTGGAAAATGGTGACACTTTACTTGTGCCACCAATTGGGCCACAGGCTACCGTCGAAGGGATGGTTCGCCGCCCAGCGGTGTATGAACTCCTGGATGAGACCGCGCTCGCGCAAGTTTTGGAACTGGCAGGCGGCATCCTGCCAACAGCGGCATTACGCCATATCGAAGTGCAACGGGTCGAAGCGCACGAAAAGCGTACCATGCTCACTCTTGACCTCAATTCGACTACTGATGAGGCGCTCAATCAGCAGCTGCAAGCTTTCAAGATTCGAGACGGCGATCAGGTGCATATATTTCCGATCGCCGCTTATAACGAAGATGCTATTTACCTTGAGGGCCACGTAATTCGCCCGGGCCGCTATTCCTACAAGCAAGGAATGAAGTTGACCGATCTGATTTCGTCCTATGCTGACCTTCTGCCCGAGCCTGCGCCTCACTATGCGGAAATCATCCGCTTGAATGCTCCGGATTTTCATCCCACCATAGAGAGTTTCGACATCTCCGCCACAATGGCAAACCCGGCCTCGGCTCCGGCGCTGAAGCCGCTGGACACGGTACGAATATTCAGCCGTTACGATTTTGAGGTCCCGCCAGAGGTGACGGTAGGCGGTGAGGTCCACCGGCCGGGCTCTTACCGCACGTCCGGGGAAGCTCATTTGCGCGATGCCATCTATCTGGCTGGCGGAATTACTCAGGATGCGGCGCTTGATTCCGCCCAATTGTTCCGCACTCAAGCTGACGGCACGATGAAGATTCTGAGCGTGGATTTACGCGAAGCGCTGGCTGGAGATCCGGTCGACAATATCATTCTGCAGCCGCGTGATCGACTGCTGATTCACCGGAACTTGGCCAGGGTCGATGCGCCCACCGTCGATATCAAAGGTGAAGTCGCGAAGCCGGGCCGCTATCCCCTAACGGCGAACATGCACGTCGAAGATCTGGTCCGCGCAGCGGGAGGACTCAAGCGCAGCGCGTTTGCTGATAGCGCCGATCTGACGCGATTCGCAGCCGGCAACGGGTCGAGCGAGCGTCTGGAGGTGAAGCTCGCCTCCGCGCTGTCGGGTGATGTCAACGAAAACGTCCCACTGCGCAATGGCGATGTTCTAGCCATTCGACAAATTCCGCAGTGGAATGATCTCGGATCGTCGGTCTCCGTTCAGGGAGAGGTGCAGCATCCGGCTACGTACGGGATTCAGCCGGGCGAGCGTCTCAGTTCCCTGTTGATGCGGTGTAACGGTTTCACCAACCAGGCCTACCCTTACGGGGCCGTGCTGCTCCGTCAGGAAGTTCGCGACATCGAGATGAAATCGCATCTGGAGTTGGTGAATCGGCTCAAGTCCGAACAGGGTTACCTGAAGACTCTTCCGGAAACCGACGCCGACCAGAAGGAAGCGAAACTTACCGCAATTGCGCAGACGGACACCGCGCTCCAGCAGCTCGAGGCTATCGCCCCTGTTGGACGCGTGGTGATCCACATTCCCTCCGACCCAAAGAGGTTGGCGAAGACGCCAGCAGACATACCATTGCGCGACGGAGATATCCTCATCATTCCCAAGAAGACGAACTACGTAGTGGTGAGTGGACAAGTCTTCAATCCCACCGCCGTCAGCTATATTCCGGGCAGAAGTGCGAAGTGGTATCTGGGCCAGTCTGGCGGCCTGACGCAGATCGCGGACAGGAACGGCGTCTTTGTTGTGCGTGCAGACGGGTCCGTGCTTTCGGCCAAGAACACTTCCGGATTATGGTCCGGTGATCCTCTGAACGCCGTCCTGAAGCCCGGGGACTCGATTGTTGTACCCGAAAAGGCACCCAGGGTTGCTCCTCGCAATTGGACGTCGCTCCTCCAAGCCGCTCAAGTGGCGTCCTCGGTCGCCCTCACTGTTGCGTACATCCATCCGTAGAACCGGGGGCTCAGTTTTGCCGACAAGAGCGTGTGTCTTGGCTGTATGTGTGGCGGCCGGGATCGCCGTTTTGCCAGGACCCGAAGCGCGCTCGCAAGACGCAGTCAACCAAAAGCCGATGGATGCCCCTGTAGCGATCCCTCCTCAAAAACCCAAAGCATCCGAACGAAAGCTTTCCAATGCGGGCTCGTACGATGCTGCCTCCGGCAATTCGTCGAGGTTCGGTTTTTCAGGGCACATCGCGGACTTTGTCGAAGATCAGAAAAAGATCTGGACGAGTCCTTTCCGGGCCCGCCTCTCGGATTCAACCTGGCTGGTGCCGCTCGGCGGAATCACGGCTGGTCTTTTCGTGACCGATCGCCAATACAGCGCCTCGCTCCACCCAACTGCCACGACAATCAGCCACTACAAAACGGTCTCCAACTATGGGGTAGCAAGCCTGATCGGCGCCGGCGCAGGACTTTACCTGCTCAGCTTCCCAACCCACAACGAGCATTGGCGCGAGACCGGATTCCTAGCCGGCGAAGCGGCTCTGAACAGTCTGGTTACAGTCGAGGCCCTCAAGTATTCGTTGGGACGCGAACGCCCCTATCAGAACAGCGGCAGCGGCTCATTTTTCCAAGGTGGCACTTCGTTTCCCTCAGAGCACGCTGCTGCAGCGTGGTCGATTGCAGGGGTAATTGCTCATGAGTACGACGGCACTCTGCCGAAGCTGTTCGCATACGGGATGGCTTCGGCCGTCAGTTTCTCAAGAGTGCGGGCCCGTCAACACTTTCCTTCCGATGTTCTGGTGGGCAGCGTACTAGGGTATCTCGTATCCCAAAGCATCTACAGCAGGCATCACGAGGCCGAAGTTCCTGGCGCCGCGTTTGATTCACCCCGCGAAATCGTAAGCAGCGAGAGAATGCGTACGCCCTCGTTTATGGGTTCGCCGTACGTCCCACTTGACAGTTGGATCTACCCAGCCCTGGAGCGGCTCGCAGCCTTGGGCTACATGAAAACCCAGAGCCTTGGAATTCGTCCGTGGACTCGGTTGGAGTGCGCCCGACTCTTGGGTGAGGCATCGGAACTGCAGCCTGACGCGGGCGCACCGTTGGAGGTTCAGCAGCTCTACGGTGCGCTTTCGGAGGAATTCACTTATGACTCCGATCTGATGGGCGGTGAAAGCAATCGCGACGCTCAAGTGGAATCTATTTACTCCCGCTTTCTTGGAATCTCGGGAAAGCCGCTGACAGACAATTATCATTTCGGCCAGACCTTGCTTAACGACTACGGTCGACCATACGAGCAAGGCTTCAATGCTGTGGCCGGCGCTTCTGGCTGGACTACAACTGGCCCTTTTGTTGTCTACGTGCGGGGAGAGTATCAGTCTGCACCATCAGCTCCGTCTCCTTCTCCAGCGGCGCTAGGTTTCATCAGCAGCGTCGATGCCTTGCCACCCGGTCCTCCAACGCTTCCCATCGCGGCCGTTAGCCGCTTTCAGGTACTGGACGCTTATGTAGGCGTGAACCTTGCCAACTGGCAGCTCTCGTATGGAAGGCGCAGCTTGTGGTGGGGACCCAGCGAGAGCGGCACCATGATTTTTTCCAATAACGCTCCTCCCCTGAACAACATGTTCAGCATCGATCGGGTCGCTCCTTTTCGATTGCCCTGGCTTCTCGGCTATCTGGGAGGCATTCGGTTGCAGGCTTTTATCGGCCACCTGTCGGGACAAGAGTTTTTGAGCACGATTTTCAGCGGAAAAACCGGCCCCACGATCGGACAGTACGGCAAAGACTTGCATCCCCAGCCGTTTCTCAGCGGCGGAAAAATCAGTTTCAAACTTACCCAAAACTTCGAGTTCGGCATGTCGAAGACGACGATCTATGGGGGTCCAGGAAATCCGCTGACGCCGAACACGCTCCTGAAATCTACACTCGGCATGCACATTCACGGCGATTCCCTGGGGGATGGGCGGTCGAGTGCGGATTTTTCGTATCGAATTCCGAAGCTGCGTGACTGGCTGACGTTTTATGGGGAGGCCATGAGCGAAGACGAACCTTCCCCCATCCCCTACATGAGACAGTCGATCTTTCAAGGCGGGCTGTACTTCGCCAAGATCCCGAGGATTCCGAAGGTCGATTTGAGAGTCGAGGGTGGATCAACCAGCGCAGTGAGCTACCACACTCTGTCGGGTGGAAATTCGGATGGTTATTTCTACTGGAATGTTCAATACCTCAATGGGTACACGAACAGCGGTGACCTCATCGGTACTTGGTTGGGGCGAGCTGCACAAGGTGAGTCCATACGCTCGAACTATTGGCTCTCTGCAAAACGCAAGATTGGGCTGGAACTCCGGCATCGGAACGTGGATCGCAGATTCCTGCCCCAAGGCGGAACCCAGAATGACGTCGCGGTCAATGCGGACCTCTTCTTGGGTCCGGGGTTTCGGTTTTCCGGCAACTTACAGTACGAGCGTTGGCAGATTCCAATGCTGGCTACAAACCGCCAATCCAATATGGCGGCGTCATTCGAGTTCGGCTTCTGGCCGGTCGCACATCACCATTAAGCGATCGGCCCGGCTCTCACATCTATTCCTGGTGTTGAACAAGTAGGTACCACCCATTTGGGTGTTGGCCTGAACAGCAGTTTGACGTGACCGCCTGGGTTAGTTCACCTTCTACCCGCTACCCGAACTGGGGCAACGCACTACCGGAAAATCATGGCACATCGAGATCTCCCAGTCTTCGAACCGCTGAGCTCGACACCCACAACGCCGAGCATTAAACGTTCCGCCACGGAGCTACAGTTGCCGGGAGATGGAACAGCGGGTACAGACTTGATCGTCGAGCCGTCCGGATCGACCCAGACCTACTTGCACTATCTGCAGCTCTTCTGGGCAAATCGGCGTCTGCTGCTGCGAGCGGCAATTTGTGCGCTCGTTGCGAGCGTCGTGATCGCGTTTCTCATTCCGGTGCGATACCAGTCGGTGACACGCCTGATGCCTCCTGACGGTCAGTCCGGAACCGGACTGGGTTTGCTTGCCGCCATGGCCGAACGGAGCGGAGCAGGTGGCCTCGGTGGGATGGCGGGCGATCTGTTGGGGATCAAGACTTCTGGCGCGCTGTTTGTTGGTATCTTGAGCAGTAACACCGTCCAGGACGCCTTAATCAACAAATTCCAACTGATGAAGGTCTATCGCGTCTCCAAGATGGAAGACGCAAGACATGAACTAGCGCAGCGCACCGACATTTCCGATGACCGGAAGAGTGGCATTATTTTGATCGGCGTTACCGATCACGATCCCCAACGCGCGGCGGCAATTACTCAGGAATACGTGACGCAACTGGACCGGCTGGTTGCGCAAGTCAGCACTTCTTCGGCGCGGCGCGAGCGCATCTTCCTCGAAGAACGGTTGCAAAAGGTCAAAGCAGATCTGGATGCAGCCGCGAAGAACTTCAGCGATTTTGCCAGTAAGAACACAGCGATCGACATTCCTGCGCAGGGCAAGGCTATGGTGGAAGCCGCCGCCACCCTGCAGGGACGATTGATTGCCGCCCAGGCCGAGTTGAGCGGCCTGCAGCAGGTCTATTCAAATGGTAATGTTCGGGTGCGAGCCGCTGAGGCGCGTATCAACGAACTGCAGAAGAAGCTCAATGAGATTGGGGGTGCCGGAACCCAAGGTGAGCTGAAGAGCAACAACTCGCTGTATCCATCGATTCGGAAACTGCCCTTGTTGGGCGTTACTTACGCGGACTTGTTTCGGGAAACCAAGATCCAGGAAACCGTCTACCAACTGCTGACGCAGCAATACGAATTAGCCAAGGTTCAGGAAGCGAAGGAAATCCCCACTGTAAAGATTCTAGATCCGGCGCTTGTGCCGACAAAGAAATCGTCCACTCCACGCTCGATGATCGTTCTTTTCGGCACCATTCTGGGAATCTCACTCGTGATGATGTGGCTGATCGGTAAAACGCGCTGGGACTCGGTGGACGTAAAGGATCCACGGAAGCTTTTTGCTACCGAGGTGCTTAGAACCGTGGAGGCGCGGATTCCTAAGTTTTCAAGAAACGGGACTGGCACGAGCAGCAAAGGACACCGTCTGTGGACGACTCCGAGTGCACCTGGGACGACACACGAGAAGAAGCAGGAACACGATGAGCGCGAGGGGAATCTGTGAGGACCAAACGGGAAAGCGGCGACGAAACGTGATGAATACCGCGAACTATTCCGGTGGGGTACAGCAAGCCAACCTCCCGGAAGCACAGGCGTGGAGTCTGGCAAACCTTCGCGCAGATATTGCAACACTCTGATCTTCTTGATTCCCGGTAGGAGCTCTGCTTAGTGATCGGCGAACTTACGGATGAGCGGTCTACAACCCTTAGCTGCAAGGTCTGTTGCAACTCCCAAGGGAACAGTATCCATGCTGCCAAAGAAATGTTGCTTGGCCTCAGGACCGAGTTCCACTATCTGGAGTGCGCCGATTGTGGGTCAGTATGGCTAGTCGATCCGCCCTCCGACCTTAGCGTCTACTACCCGCAGAATTACTACAGCTTCGCCAACCCGATCCGGGGAAACGGAGTCAAGAATGCGTTTGTCGCGTACTTGCAGGCCAAACGGGACCTAAGCTACTTCGGGAAAGGCGGCTGGCTGGGCCGGCGTTTGGCACGGCGGTACGAGAACGCCGCGCTTCGTGCGACCTTGAGGCTCAAGATAGACCGAAACTCTAGGGTTTTAGATGTTGGTTGCGGAGCCGGTAAGTTGCTCTTTCGGTTGCACGATCTTGGATTCAAAAACCTTGCCGGAATAGACCCGTTCATCTCCCATGACAGGCATTATGGTAATGGCGTTTGGGTGAGAAAGGGATCTCTGGAGGATGTAAAGGACGAGACTTGGGATGCGCTAATGTTCCATCACTCCCTCGAACACGTGCCCGATCCGATAGCGGCGTTAAAAATCATCAGTGACCTGCTCCGTGCAGGAGGGCAATGCCTGGTTCGCGTTCCTGTCGTGTCATGGGCTTGGGAGCATTACACAACCTCGTGGAGGGGACTGGACCCGCCCCGACACTTCTGGCTCCCGACACAGAGAGGCATGGGAATCCTGGCGAAATCTGCCGGTTTAGCGCTCACCAATGTCGAGTACGACTCCGACGCGGACCAGTTTTGGCTTAGCGAAGTGTACTTGCGTGGTCATGCCTACGCGGAGGTCGGCTCATCGGGATCGAAGCTAGAGAAGTTTTTTACTCGGAAACAGCTGGCGGAATTTCGGCAGCGCGCCAGAACCCTCAACGAGAAAGGTTGCGGTGACACCGCTGCTTTTTTCTTGGAGAAACCCGCGTAGCAGGAAGGGACGCGAAGTTGCGTCCAATTCACGCAAGCGTGGTGTTTTGCTGGTGGCGGCCGGTCGTCGGTGTATGCAAGGCCTGTTGATTTGCGCTCAGGCACAAGAACTTTGGAGAAAGGATTTTGAAGGGTAGAATGGCTTCCGTTCAAGGCGTCGATGGGAATCCTGCTGTCCCCGAAGTCACTCCTACCGTGTTGGCAAGGAATGCCGCCCTGAACCTTCTCGGTCAGTCACTCCCGTTCGTGGTCGGCATTGCCGCGATGCCCTTTATCGTCCGCGGACTAGGGATGGATCGGTTCGGTGTTCTTGGAATCGTTTGGGTGGTTTTTGGCTACTTCAGCATGTTCGACTTTGGTCTGGGGCGCGCCACGACAAAATTCCTTGCGGAAGCTTTGGCCGAGAAACGGACAAACGAAGTGCCGGGGCTAGTATGGACATCGCTTGCAGTCCAGCTTGGCTTTGGCATCGCAGGTAGTGCACTGCTTGTTGCGGGTTCCCCGTTCCTGGCTGGTCAGATTCTGAAAGTTCCAAAGGCGCTGGTCCATGAGACCGAGATAACGATGTGGATACTGGGGGCTTCGCTGCCGGTCGTCCTGGCAACCAACGGTCTTCGCGCGACGCTAGAAGGATGCCAGCGGTTCGACCTCACAAACATTCTCAAGGTGCCCGCCACCACGCTAACCTTCGTGATCCCCGCCGTGGCTCCGTACTGTGGGCTTCACCTGCCTGGGATTGTGCTGTCTCTACTGATTTCAAGGCTGCTCTTCGCTGTTGCGCACTTTGCCTTCTGTCTCAAGGTACTACCTAACTTGAGGGGCGATTTTGCCTTTGAATTAAGTGCGGTCGCGCCACTGCTTTTCTACGGCGGCTGGGTGACTCTAGCGAACATAATCAGTCCCGTCCTTCTCTATCTTGATCGCTTCATGATCGCCTCCCTCTTGTCAGTCACTCTAGTCGGCTACTACACGGCCCCATTTGAGGCCGCGATCAAGTTGTCGCTGATACCAGCGAGCTTGGCGACGACAATTTTCCCTGCGTGCAGCTCGCTAGGCACTACTCGGTCGAAGCAGCTTGCGATGCTGTATTCACGCTCCTTCAAGTACCTTGTTCTGGTCTTGGCGCCGATTGTCCTTCTTCTGCTCGTCTTCGCGAAAGACATCATGCTTCTTTGGTTGGGTGCCGAATTTGCAGCCAAGAGCGCACTCGTTTTGCAGGTCCTAGTGCTGGGAGTGTTTGCAACCAGCTTGGCTTTTGTCCCATTTGTTTTTCTGCAGGGATTGGGTCGCCCCGATGTCGTCGCCAAGCTCTTACTGCTGGAGTTGCCAGCGTATGGAATTCTCGCTTGGTTGACTATCCGGAGTTACGGGATCGCTGGGGCGGCGACAGTCTGGTCGGCCAGGGTGGCCCTCGAACTTTTGGTGCTCCTGCTGTTGGCGTGGAAGCTTTATCGTCTGTCGCCGATTCTAAGCGGGGAAGCAACCTTGATAAGAGGGCTGGCGGCTATTTTTGCTCTGTTTTTGCTGGTGGTTGCCACCGTACTGTTTTTGGGCGGAACTTTTTGGGTCCACGTGGGCATTTGCGTGATATGGATCGCAGGTTTTTGTTTCGCTGTTTGGAAGCTGGCTCTGGATAATTTAGATCGTGAATCCGTAATATCCATTCTGAACCCCGTGCTTAGGATGGTCAAATACCGGAGCGCTGCTTGATATTCCTCTTCATCAAAGGAGATTCCGGGACGTTGTGACAACCCTTCAATATACTGGCGAACGAATCGTTCCTGGAATGATTCCGGCGCCGTTGTTCCGTGAGCATGAGGCTCGCTATAACTTTGCTCTCCGTTTCGTCAAAGACAAAATCGTCGTGGACGTGGCATCCGGGGTAGGAGTGGGGACTCAACACTTGCTTGATGCAGGGGCGAGGCGCGTGATCGGGCTCGATGTCGATTCGCCCTCACTCCAGTACGGCCACGCTGAATACAAAGGTTGCACCTTCGTAGTATGCGATGCGGCACATATCTGTCTGGCAGACGAGTCAGCGGATGTGGTGGTTTCATTCGAAACGATCGAACATCTCCCCGATCCAGTAGGATTCCTCAAAGAGTGCAACAGAGTGCTGAAACCGGGAGGTCTCCTCATCTGCTCTACGCCAAACCATACTATCTACCGCTGGTGGGGACTTAATCCCTTCCACACGCGTGAATTCCTTCCCGAGGAGTTCCTTGCGATTCTAGCCTCGTTTTTCGTGGACCTCGAAGTATATGGCCAGCGGAAAGTTTTCTATCCAGGGTTCGTCGCGAAGCGGATCCTCTCACTTTTCCTGGAATTAGTACGCCTGAAGCGATACGTGGCGCGGATCCTAGCGCGCAAGCCGGCGCCCCTGACATCCGAGAGGCGGTTCAATGCAAACCAGATGCCTCTTACGCGAGAGATTAAGCCGTACGATAAAAGTTGGTTCGTTCGGCCAACTTACATCCTGGCGATAGGTCGTAAAGCTACGCAATCGGATGATCGGGTAACAGTTGGTAACTGCGAAGAACCAGCGATAGTTAGTATACGAAGCTAGATACGGCTAAGGATCGCGGAAGCTAGGTCAACGACTTCACATACGGAGCCTATTATCTCATTCATCCTGCCAAACGAAGTAGGAAAGCACGACACAGATCTTTTCTTGCACCTTTCGGCCGCTTTCCTGCTAAGCCAGATTTTATCGTACTTAGGAGCTGGGGCAATTTCTTATGGAGTAGCGGTTGTCGCAGGAGCCCTGTATGTATATCGGCGCCCTGGAGAGGCAATCTGGGTCACCTTTTCCCTTCTCGCGGTCACCGCTCTCATATATCCGGTTCCTTTAGATGAGACGGGTGTGCCGGATATTGGAGCTTTTCGCCCGTACAATTTCGTATTTGCGAGCATGGCGGCAGCGCTGTTGTTGGGGATGCGGATGCGAAAGCGACAGGCTCAAGCGGTTCCCCTTGCGGCTAAACCGGGGCCGATCAAATGGATCGTAGCGCTCGCTGCCGTGTTCTGCATTACCACAGTATACGGCGATGTGAGTCCTTTGAATGCGGGAGCGCTGTACGTGCTCCAGCAGTCCAGCGGGTGGGCCTCCTTCCTCCTGTTCTTATGGTTGGGTTACCGGCTGCCCGTATCTCCGGCCGATGTCCGGCATTCATTTGACAAGTTACATCTGTCCGCCCTCGTTTATTCCACGCTATTCCTGGCCAGGTTCGCTTATACAGTTCAAAATACGGGCCTGACTGCGGCGGTCGATTTCGCTTATGCGCAAAGGGTGGTGCTGTTCTTCGTAGGCATTGTCTTAGTTCTTCTTGTTGCAAAGAAGCTCGCTCCTGAGGCGGGACCAGCTGCGACGATCAGCTGGTCTTCTGTTGCTGTCCTGTTGCCGGCGATTGTTTTATCCGGATCGCGGGGTGTGACAGGAGCGGTTGTGTTAACGATCTTAGTCCTTTTAGTAAGCTGGCGCGTGCGATCTTTGGTGCGGTTGAGCCCGCTCTTACTGGCGGTGCTCTTAATTTTCGGCGTAATACTTCGTACCCGCTCTCAAGTTGTAGAGGAATATATTGTCGCTAAGTTTCTCGTAGCCCCGGAACAGGACTCTTCGTTCGTGGGCCGCGTTTCTGAGATGGAGGCTGCCGTTGGTGCAATTCAGCGAAATCCCCTTCTCGGGAACGGGATGCTCGCCTCTTATATGTTTTTCGACCCTTTGTTCGGTTGGAGAGAAACTGCTTTCGTGGACAATGGTTTAGGGTATCTGCTGATTAAAACTGGCCTGCTGGGGACAGGCATATTTACGTTACTTGCACTCGCTTGTTTCAAGATGGTGCGGCACCTGCGACGGTTAATCCCTGAGGGCGCATTAATTCCGTTAGTCGTCTTTGTTTTCTACTTAGGTTGTCTGCCCTTTGGGGCCCCATTCTTCGACCTTCGATTTTCCTGGCTTATCGGTCTGACTTTGGGTTACAGCCTTTATCTCGCCGGTGTCAGCGGCCAGACAACATGGGCAACGCAGATGGGAAAATGAGGATCGAAGCTCTCGTAGTTACGCATAACAGTGCTGGTCACATCGTTGCCTGCGTGGATTCCCTTTGGGCGAACGGGGCTGTGCCGATTGTGGTGGACACCGGTTCAACCGATTCCACCAGTCAGCTCGTTGCGGAGTGCAGTCCGAATGTGAAACTGATCCTGGCCGGCAGAAATGTTGGTTATGGGAGAGCGCTGAACCTGGGGTTCCGTCATACCCTCGGGAACTGTGTCCTGCTGTCGAATTCCGATGTCGTGTATCTGCCGTCGTCGATCCGGCGCATGGAAGAATTTCTTGAACAGAATCCAGATGTTGGCCTCGTCGGGCCACAGCAGTTGTTTCCTGATGGTAGCTGGCAATGGAGCTACGGCGACCTCCCCGGAATATGGTCGGGGGTGAAAGACGCGGTCGGGGTGACGACTCTTCGCCACGCCTTCCGTTATTGGCTCTGGCCCCGAAGAATCGACCGAAGGCCAAGGGATGTGCCGTATGTGGGGGGGGCTGTTCTACTTGTCAGGCGCAAAGCCTTTGAGGCGATAGGAGGGTTTGATGAAACCTTCTTCCCGGGCGGAGATGAGTGCGATCTATGTGCCCGGATGCAGAAATTGGGATGGCGGACAGTCTTCTACCCACAAGCCGAAGTAGTGCACATTCGCGGCGGCGACTTTACGCACATCCCTGCTTCGGAACAGCTCCGTTCCATGGTTGACAGTCAGATCAGGCTAGCGCGGAAATACCTTCCCGGATGGCAGGCGAACTTGTATTTCTGGCTGGAGCAGATGCAGTTTCAAAGACTCTCCTTTACCTACAAGGCGTTGCGCGCACTCCTGCCACACGGCTTGACGGCCTTGATACATAAGAAAGCGGCATCCGCTAGGGACTTGGCCGACGTTTGGCGAGACAAGCGCGAAAATAGAGTCGGCGTTAGATCTCTGCGATGAACATGGAGGGTGAATCCTCGCGCGGGGCTAAAATGCGGATCGGCATAGTTACGCAGTGGCCTTTTCCAGAGAGTTCCGATTACCGGTGTAGGAAGATCGTCCAAACATTGCTCACAGCGGGTCATGAGGTGGTCGTCTTCACTGCGAGGGCTACGCAAAAGACATTCAGCATTGGTGATCGGACCGCGAATGTGAAGAGTCCATGGGCGGTCGGCGCGCTTGCCGGACCAGAGTCCCGCAGTGAGGCACCAATTCCCGGCAACCCATTTTGGGCGATCTGGTTGCTGCGCCAGGCACGACGACTCCGACTCGACTGGCTAGCGAGCAAAGAGTTGCGGCTTGGACTCTCTACGTACTGGGCGACAAGAGTCTCGAAAAGCAAGTTCTGGATTGACCTCTCTGAAAACTATCCGGGGATGGTTAAGGTCGAGCGTCGCGGACAGTTGCTTATGCCTCTCCACGCGTCGGTCGCGGCTTTCCTCGAGAAACGATGTGCCCGCTCCGCAGATCTTGTGACTGTCGTAACGGAATCTAATCGTGAACGTTTGGCACAACATGGAGTATCCAAGGCGCATCTCGTGGTTGTGTCGAACACTCCGGTCCTCCAAGCGATGCCCACTCGAAACGGCACAGCGGCGCCGGGAAAGCTGAACGTAGTTTATGCCGGAGTGTTGTCAAGGGTCCGAGGTCTGGAGCAGCTCTTGAAGGCGCTGGGACAAATTGGAGCTGAACGCGAATCCATCGTCTTGCATATTGCCGGCGAGGGTAGCGAGGCAGGGCCGCTGCGAACCCTAACTGAGTCGCTCGGGCTGATGAACTGCGTGCAGTTTCATGGGTGGGTTCCCAATGAAAAATTGCCCTCGCTGTTTGTCAGCTGCGACGTTGGAATAATTCCGCATGTGTTGACAGAGTTCACGCAAACTACTATCCCCAATAAGTTGTTTGACTACATGGCTTGCGGGTTGCCTGTTTGGACAACGAACATGAGGCCTTGCCGGGACATTATCGAGGGTGCCGACTGTGGATGGGTCTCAGAGGACTCCGTGGACGGAATCACAGCAGTCTTGAGACAACTTTTGAGCACGTCGCAGGAAGAGCGTCACGCCAAAGGCGAGCGGGGCAGACAGGCGGTTCACAGCTCGTACAATTGGAATGTGGACGGCCGCCGCATGCTGGACGCTCTGGCAAGTTCGGCTTAACAAATAACCGCAATATACCTCATGCGACTTCTAACGGTCTTTGGCACACGCCCTGAAGCGATCAAGCTTGCTCCGATCATCCTCAAACTCCAGGACGAGCCCGAGATCGAGAGCCACGTCTGTGTGACGGGACAACACCGTCAAATGCTAGATCAAGTGCTGGAAGGATTTGGAATAGTACCGGATGACGATCTGGCGTTGATGACGAACAATCAGAGTCTGTTCGAGCTCACCTCAAAGGCCCTGCTGCGCCTCGAAGAGACCCTGCAACGCTGGGCGCCCGATGCCGTCCTTGTCCAAGGGGACACCACCACGTCCATGATCACGACTCTGGCCGCGTTTTACTTGAAGATTCCGGTGGCACATGTTGAGGCTGGCCTGCGGACTGGTAACAAGTACCGGCCATTTCCCGGAGAGATAAATCGGTGCCTCATAGATGTCGTTTGTGACTGGTACTTTGCTCCTACGGAGACCGCTCGTCGCAACCTGCTTGCGGAAGGGCGCTCCGACGAGCGGGTCTTTGTAACAGGCAATACCGCGATCGACACCCTGCTCATGACTTTGCGGAAGCAAGCGGTACGTGGAGAGCAGGAGAAGCTTGAGAACATTCTTCTGCAGCGCTTTGGCGTTTCCCTTCACGTGGGCCGCAGGCTGCTGCTTGTGACGGGTCATCGAAGAGAGAGCTTCGGAGGAGACTTTGAAGAGATCTGCTACGGCATTCGGAAGATAGCGGAGCGGAATCCCGATGTCGAGGTAGTCTATCCTGTCCATCTGAACCCCAGAGTGCAGGAGCCAGCGTTTCGCATCCTTAAGGGAGTGGAGAGAGTTCATCTGATTCCGCCCGTTGATTACGATTTATTCGTATGGATGCTAAGTCGGTGTTACCTGGTACTCACTGACTCCGGCGGGATTCAAGAAGAGGCTCCGTCGCTGGCAAAGCCTGTGTTGATCATGCGCAAAGAAACGGAACGTTGCGAAGGGTTAGATGTCGGGGTAGCCGACTTGGTCGGCACGGAGGCTGAGACGATCTCCAGCAAAGTGCAAACGCTGCTCGACGACTCTGAGATTTACGGGCAAATGGCCAGCGGTATAAATCCTTACGGAGATGGTCACGCATCGCAGCGAATCGTGGAAACCATGAAGAGAGTGCTTTCGGCGCGAGAAGGTGTGAATTGCATAAGCCATCACAGCTAGCCGGCAGGATAGCCTAATGGTTCAAGCGTCAATTCTGGTGCTGACGAAGAATGAGGGCCGGAACATCGGGCCCTGTCTGGAAGCGGTTTATGCGCAGAAGAATGTGGGTAGGTTCGAAGTGGTGATCGTGGACTCAGACTCGACCGACGGGACAGCGGAGATTGCGAGGCGATATCCGGTCCGGGTCGTGAAGATTCAGGCTGACGAGTTCCATCACAGTCGCACCAGGAATTTCGCGGCGGAGCTGGCGCAGGGCCAGTATCTGGTGTATTTGGCGGCGGACGCGTTCCCGGCGTCATGTGAGTGGCTCGAAGCGCTACTGGGAAACTTTGCAGATCCGGGAGTAGCGGCTGTGTACGGTAGGCACCTGCCCAAAGCGGGTTCGACTCTTGAGCGGGAAGATACTCTTGATGCGGTGTACGGGACGGAAAGGCTTGTGAAAGACCCGCTGCACGGGCAGGAAATGGGATACCGCTATTTCCATTTTTCGACGGTGAATGCGGCAATCCGAAAGGACGCGTGGGAGAAGACACGCTTTCCAGAAGACCTGAAGTGCTTTGAGGATTTGGGAATCGCGAAGCGGATCCTAGATGGCGGCGCAAAAATCGTTTACGAGCCCAGGGCGGCCGTGTTCCACTCGCACAATCATACGGGGCCGGGTTTGTTTAAGCGATATTTTGACGCCGGAGTGATTTGGAGGCAGATCGGGATCTGGAACGAGCAAACGAGGAAGTCGATGCTGGAGGACATGGGAGGGCTCCTGCGGAAGAAGTGGAGGAGGATTCGGACGGACGGAAACGGTCGGCCTGTCGGTGCGTCACTGCGGCAGGATGTGGCGAAAGCCTGTGGACTGTTGCTGGGCTTGAATGAGCGGTATATCCCGGTGTCGGTCAAGCGACATTTCAGTGCGATCGGGTTATACAGATGAGCACAAATCTTGAGGCATCGTTTTATGCGCAAAAGACGACCCGGGATCACTTTGTGCAACGGTTTGGTAAGAGTTGTCTGGACTATGTTGCGGCAGGAGTGTTAATAGTCGCGTTGTCTCCGCTGCTTCTCGCAGTAGGGGCGATGGTAGCGTTGGAGGGTGGATGGCCGATCATTTACCGGAGGCGGGTGGTGGGCAAGAACGGCCAGTTCGACGCATTCAAATTTCGAAGCATGCGAAAGGATGCAGATGCCATCCTAGCCGCCGAGCCGCTTCTAAACGCGGAATTTGAGCGGAACTACAAACTGAAGAATGACCCGCGGCTGACGCGGCTCGGTTCTTTCCTGAGGCGGTCAAGCTTGGACGAATTGCCGCAACTGTTCAACGTGCTCAAGGGAGACATGAGCCTCGTAGGCCCCAGGATGAAAACACCTGCAGAAGTGGAAAGATATGGGACCTATAAAGAGACCCTGCTAAGCGTGAAACCAGGGATTACCGGTTATTGGCAGGTACACGGCCGGCAAACTGTTGATTACGAAGAACGCATAAGAATGGACATGCACTACATCCAGAACTGGAGCTTGGCGATGGATTTGAAGATTTTGTTCAGGACTCCGTTGAAGGTACTGCGACGGGAAGGCGCATACTAATGGCACGGATTCTGGTCACTGGCGGCGCAGGATACGTGGGATCGGTTTGCTGTGCGCAACTCTTGGCTCGGGGACATCACGTTGAAGTCGCAGATGACCTCTCGACCGGGTTTGCTGACGCAGTTCCTCAAGGGGCGGTGCTTCATCGAGTCTCTATCGCCGACGACGAGGCATTGTCCGCGATATTGGCGCACCGTCGGCTTGACACCGTTTTTCATTTCGCGGCCAAAGCCCTGATCCCAGAGTCAGTTGCGAATCCAGGGGCATTTTTCGATGCAAATGTGGCGAGCGGCATTTCGTTGCTAGAAACACTTCGGAAACACGAGGTTTGCAACTTTGTCTTTTCATCGAGTGCGGCTGTCTATGGGACACCACATCTCACGCCGATTCCAGAAGAGCACCCCAAGGAACCAGTAAATGCATATGGCGAGAGCAAGTTCGTCTTCGAGAGGATCTTGAAGTGGTATGCCGAAGCTTACGGCTGGAGCGTCGTGGCGTTTCGATATTTCAATGCATGCGGAGGCGGGCAAACATGGGGCGAACGCCACGAACCCGAAACGCACGTGATCCCCTTGCTGCTGCAGGCTGCGTCGGGACGACGTGACTACTTCGAGATATTCGGAGCCGACTACGCGACCCCTGATGGCACCTGCTTGCGGGACTTCGTACATGTACTTGATATCGCCGAGGCTCATGTGCTCGCGCTGACGCCTGACAAGCCGGGATTTCGAGCCTACAACATCGGCACCGGCAAGAGTTATTCCGTGATCGAAATCTGCCGTGCTGCCAGGAGGATCACGGGGAAGCAAATTGAGATACGAACGGCCCCGCGCCGACCCGGCGATCCTGCGGAACTGTGCGCCAGCCCAAAGCGGCTTAAGAACGAATTTGGATGGTGCCCGAAGCATTCAGAACTGGAAAACATCCTGGTGGGAGCATGGGAATGGGAGGAGCAGCAATCCAAAGCGGGAGCTATCGAGGGTCTAACAAACGCCAACCACTGACGCTGTTCTTTGAGGGATAAATTCTCGCAATGCAAGTACGAAAAGAATCCACCCATTTAGGTGAGATAGTCATCGTTGCCCCAGAGGTATTTGAAGACGAGCGCGGCTTCTTTATGGAAACGTATCGCTCCGACCAGTTCAAGGCATTAGGGCTGCCCACTGACTATCTTCAGGACAATCACTCACGTTCGAAACAAGGTGTGCTGCGTGGGTTGCATTTCCAATACGACCCTCCCATGGGAAAACTTATGAGGGTAACTCTTGGACGCGCATTTTTTGTGGCAGTCGATCTGCGAAAAGGATCTCCTACGTTTGCCAAGTGGTGGGGAACAGAGCTCTCCGCGGAGAACAAGAAGCAGATGTGGGCTCCGGCCAGTTTTGCTCGCGGATTCTGCGTGCTATCCGACTGGGCGGAAATTCAGTACAAAGTAACTGGCCTCTATAGTCAACGGACTGACGTCGCGGTCCGGTTTGACGACCCGGATATCGGTATTCAATGGCCTATTTCAAGTCCGCAAATCTCGGAGCGCGACCGCAACGCTATGCCACTCTCGCAATGGTTGAAGTTGCCGGAATCAGACACATTCCGTTACTAGCTTGTGCAACTCAGTCTCACGATTTTCATTTTAACGAGAAAGGTTTCGAGGAGAGAAAACGAATGAAGAACAATGGCTCTCGAGCTTTGGTGTTGGTAACCGGCGGCGCTGGTTATGTGGGTTGTGAACTAGTGCCCGTCCTTCTCGACGCAGGGTATCGCATGCGAGTGTACGACGTAATGTTCTACGGCGACGCCGGGCTGGACAGAGTGCGGGACCGAGTGGAAGTGATTGAGGGCGACATTCGCCATGTGAACCCTGACCTTCTCGACGGTGTCTCGGCCGTTATTAACCTGGCGGGACTTTCCACCGAACCTGCGGCGGAATACCGGCCCGAGGCTAACCACGAGATCAATTTCAAAGCGGCCGTGGGACTCGCCAGGCTGGCAAAGCAGAAAGGAGTCCCTCGCTTCGTCCAGGCTTCCTCCGGCTCCATCTACGATGTAGGCGCTGGCCATCCGGAAAAAGACATCATGCACACCGAGGCCTCTACAGTGCAGCCATTCCGGATCTACTCCATCACCAAGCGGGAAGCGGAAAAGGAGATCCTGGCGATGGCGGACGACAAGTTCACTCCGGTTGTCATTCGCAAAGGGTCTATTTATGGATATTCGCCACGCATGCGCTTCGATCTCGTTGTAAATGCATTTGTTCTCAATGCATTGCAGGTGGGACGGTTGGTCCTGCATAACGGCGGGGAGATGTGGAGACCCTTGCTCAGCTTGCAGGATGCTGCGGCGGCCTACAAGCTCATGATCGAGGCTCCTGCCAACACGGTCTGTGGCGAGATGTTCAATGTAACCAATGGCAATTACCGGATCTCGGAACTTGCCTTGAGGGTGCAGAAAAAGCTCGGAGAGATCGGTATCCGTTGTGAGATCGATCCGGATTACAACTATCGCAACCTGCGCAGTTGCCAGGCGTCCGGTGAGAAGATCACGGAAAAGCTGGGTTTTACACCTAAAGTTACGGTGGAAGAGACGGTGGTCGACTTGGTGAATAAGATTCGAGGCGGCGCATTCCACGACGTATCGGATCCCTCATTTCACAACATTCGCTGGCTCGATTTGCTAGAGGAGGTTAGAACCAGGCTTGGTTTTAACGAGTCGGTCCTGGATCTGGATCCTGGAAAACTCAGACAAGTCAGAAACTCAGCCTTGGCGCCGAGGACCGTCGTGCCATGCGAGTCGTAATCATCGGGGCAGGTGGGCAGCTCGCGTCTGATCTCGCAGAAGTTCTGCGGCAGTCTCGCGAAGAAGTGGTGCCTCTCACGCGGCAGGAGTTGGAGATTACCGATTCTCGGGCCGTGCGTGAGAAACTCACTCACTATTCGCCGGACATGATTCTGAATTGCGCGGTTTACCATCCTGTGGACGAGTGCGAGAACCATCCTGCGAACAGCTTCGCGGTGAATGCGATCGCAGTGCGGGAGCTCGGGCTGGTGGCCAATGAGATCCATGCGGCGATGGTGCATTTCAGTTCCGACTATGTCTTCGATGGGCTACTTGGACGCCCGTACACGGAAGCGGATCCCACCACTCCGGCAAGCGTCTTTGGAGTCTCGAAAGTGGCGGGCGAACAGCTGGTGCGGCAGGTCCTTCCCCGTCATTACATCATCCGCACTTCGGGCTTGTACGGACTCTCAGGGAGCCGGGTCAAGCGGGGCAACTTCGTCGAAACCATGCTGCGTTTAGGAGCTCAGAGCGGCCACGTCCGTGTAGTTAATGACCTTCGCATGGCGCAGACCAGTACTCGCAACGTCGCGAAGCAGGTGCTCGCGTTGATCCAAACGGAGCACTATGGCACCTATCACGCTAGTGATCACGGCGACTATTCCTGGTACGAGTTCTCCCTGAAGATCTTCGAGTTTTCGGGAATGAAGGTAGAAGCGACACCGGTGTCGTGGCGGGACATGCCTGCAGTTGCACCGCGCCCACCCTATTCGGTTTTGGAGAACCGTCGTCTCATGAATCTTGGCCTCGACCAAATGCAAACCATCGACGATGCGCTTCAGTCGTATCTAAGGGCAAGAGAGGCCGTACCAGCATAGGGGCCTCGATCGGAATGGCGGACCGGTTTTGCGGATGCCAAAATTTTGAACGGAATCGGGACGGAATAGGTACCCCCTTCGATGGTTTTGTACGATATTTCCTATCCTGCGAGTACAATAGCCAATCGAATCTACTCCATATAGAGGAATCCGGCGACGTCTTGGCCGCGGGCCACTAAGCTTGCTCCAATCATCGATGCGCACGACAGCGTTCATCCCACACACGAGGTCACCTCTCACATGAGCAGTCTACCCAATCGGCACAGCGCCAGTGTCGCACCTTCCCTATCCGCGCCTCGTGAGACCACACGTTCGGAGGCTTACTTTTTGGACGTCGGATCCGTTCTTCGCAGTCTTCCGTTTGCCTTGATCGACCGCGTAACGGATGCGTTGTGGCAAGCGTATCTTGAGGATCGTGCGGTCTATGTGTTTGGTAACGGTGGGAGTGCTGCATTGGCTTCACATTGCGCCTGTGACCTCGGCAAGGGCACAGTGGTAAACGGGAACCGGCGATTCCGTGTTCTTGCCCTCACCGATAACGTACCGCTGATGACCGCATGGGCGAATGACGCATGCTACGACGATGTTTTTGCTGAGCAACTGACGCCCCTTATCAACAAAGCCGATGTTGCCTTGGCGATCAGCGGAAGCGGCAACTCACCCAACGTCCTGAAGGCTCTCCATGTCGCTCGGGAACTTGGCGCTTTCAACATCGGTCTAACCGGCTTTCAGGGCGGCAAAATGAAGCCTCTTTGCGACCTGTGTGTGGTCGTCCCGTCCGACAACATGCAGGTCATCGAGGATCTGCACGTCTCGGTGAGCCATTCAGTCTTTATTTCCTTGCGCTCTCGGATGCTTGCCGCGGCGAAAGACCTGATCCGTCAGCAGGCGTAATGTCGTTTTTGGACTTGGAGCCCGATGATTTCCCGCAATCTGCGTAACACCATTTTGACCGCTGACCTTATATGGGGAGTGCTAGCCATGCCTCTCGCATACTTGATGCGCTATGGATGGGTGTGGCACGGCCCCGCCGATAACACTGCACTAGTCTTCGCTCCAGCGCTCCTGACCGCCATTCTGTTTTGGAGTTTGATGTCGTCCTGGATGCGACTGGACGGCTTCCGGGCCGGTTGGGCATTCCCTGCTGTCGCCTCTCAACTCCTCCTCTCGGTTTCTGCTCTTATGTCCGCCCTTTTTGCTATGGGTTATTTGCTGCGGCAATTCATTTCCCGCCTGGCCCTCGGATATTTCGGCTTGTTGCTCTTCCTGGGTTTCCTGGCTATTCGGGTAATTGCGCGATCGATTCTGGCTTCACGATGCAAGCAGGGACTGGTTCGCAACGTCGTCATCATAGGCAACGGTCAGCTGGCCCGCGAAATGACTACCAAGATCGAATGTCATCCGGAGATGCTTCGTAAAGTTGTGGGTTTCCTGAGCCCTGGCGAGGACGCCTTCCAAACCGTGCCGTCCGTAAACCGCAAGGATGCGGTCAACCTTCGAACTCCCGATATCGCCGAACTGCTCAAGTCACATGGAGTGGACGAGATCATTTTGACCGTGCCGGCACCGGGTCATCCTGAAATGATGGACCTTACGTCGCGCTGCGGCCGCCAAGGCATTGCGGTCAGCATGGTTCCACAACCGTACGAACTGTATCTTACGAAACCCGAACTCAGCGACCTCGGTGGCATTCCCCTGCTGCAGTTGCTAGCTGTCCCCTTGCCCAGTCGCGAACCCTTTTGGAAGCGCGGCTTCGACGTGGTTATGACACTCGTCCTGCTCCCTGTGTGCGTTCCTCCGATGCTGGCCGGAGCCGCGCTTCTCAAGCTCAAGAAGGGGCAAGCATTCCGTTCTGAACGACGTTGCGGTAAGTATGGAAGGGAATTCTTGATGTACCGTCTGGATTCGCCCCGTCGGGCGAACGAACTCCCGGCTTACGAAACCCTGCTCCAGAAGCTTAGCATCACCGAGTTACCCCAGTTGTTCAATGTCCTGCGTGGCGACATGAGCCTCGTGGGGCCTCGGCCCGAAGGCCTCGTCCGTGCTCGGGGCTACACGGACTGGCACCGCCAGCGCCTCAATATCAGCCCAGGTATCACGGGACTGGCGCAGGTACACGGTCTGCGCGATCAGCACTCCTCCGAGGATAAAACGGTGTACGACCTCCAATACGTCCTTCGCCGGTCCCTATTCCAAGACATATCCTTATTGCTCCAAACCGGATGGACCCTCACGGTGCGACTGGTTCATGCACCGAGAACGGAAACAACCGGGGTCGAAATAGCGACCGAGAAGATAAACACTGAGTTTCCGGAGAATCTGGCACATGCTCATAGTTCGCAGTCCAGTGCGGATTAGCTTTGGCGGCGGAGGCACTGACCTGCCAGCCTATTATGAGCAGTTCGGTGGATCAGTCCTGAGCGTCGCTATCAACAAATACTTCTACACCGTGCTCAGCGCCCGATCCGATGGCAAAATCCAGGTAATTTCGTCCGACTTGCGGGTATTTGAGACTTGGCATGACATCGCCAACACAAACTTGCGTGGAAGTTCCCTTGAAATCCCACTGGCGGTGTTGAAGGAGATGAATTGTGATATCGCGGTCGATCTCTTCTTGGCTTCGGAGATTCCGCCGGGCACAGGTCTTGGCTCTTCCGCTAGTGTTTGTGTCAACATTCTCAAGACTCTGAGTACGTACCTCCATCAGCCGATCTCCAAATATGATCTCGCAGAACGTTCCTTCTACATCGCACGCCACATTCTTGGAAAACACGTTGGAAAACAAGATGAATACGCGGCTGCTTTTGGAGGCTTGAACTTCATCTCGTTCCACCCGGACGGCAGTACACTCGTTGAGTCTATCGATTTGAACCCTGCGATACTGACAGAGTTTCAGCACAATCTCATGCTTTTCTTTGTCGGCTCTGCGCATCACTCGTGGACCATACTCAAGGAGCAAGAAACTTCGGCCCGTAACCAGACGGGCAGTACCATCGAGGCTCTGCACGAAGTTAAAGCACTAGGACTTCAAATGCGTGCCGCCCTTCAGCAAGGAGATCTCCGGGAGCTCGGCGCATTGATGCACCAGGGTTGGCAGGCAAAGAGACGAATCTCCACGAAGATCTCCACGCCCCGCATCGATGAGCTCTACACTCTTGCGCTGAATCACGGCGCCTTAGGCGGCAAGATCACGGGAGCTGGCGGCGGAGGCTTCCTGCTCCTCTATTGCGAAACCGACCGTCAGTCCACTGTGCGAGAGGCTATGCGCCGGGAAGACATCCACGAAATGACCTTCGGCTTCGATACCCAAGGTGCCCAGGCAATCGTGAATGATCCCTTTATTGATCGGGACGAACGCAACGGGTGTATCTGGACTTTCGTACCGAAGGCGTCGATTGCTTAGCACTCCGTCCGACATTTGGGGGGCTCGATGAAAGCGTTCCTCCTGGCCGCGGGCCACGGTACACGACTACGCCCCATCACAGACAATATCCCCAAATGTCTCGTGCCGATCCAGGGCACGCCGATGCTGGCAATTTGGTTAAGACTATGCAAGAAACTGGGGATCGTCGAGCTCCTGATCAATCTGCACGCCCATGCCGACGCAGTGCAGGAGTTCCTGTATCAGTTCGGAGGAGGCGACGTGCGTGTGCACGTAGTGGAAGAGAAGGAATTGCTAGGGAGTGCCGGAACCTTGCGCGCGAATCGCAGTTGGGTCGAAGAAGAGGAACTGTTCTGGGTTTTTTATGCGGATGTTCTGCATTGTGCCGATCTCCCGGCAATGTTGCGGATGCATCGCCAGCGGAGGTTGGCGGCTACACTCGGTGTCTATGAGGTCCCTGACCCGTCCCGCTGCGGTATTGTGACGACCAACGCGGAAGGAGTGATCGAGGATTTCGTCGAGAAACCGGCGTGTCCGACCAGCAATTTGGCGTTCTCGGGACTGATGATCGGCACGCCGGCAGTGTTGGACGCCATACCGAAAGGCATTCCTACAGACATCGGTTTCCATGTACTGCCCAAACTTAAGGGTCAAATGCAGGCGTTTCCCATTCGTGACTACTTAATTGATGTTGGCACCTTGGAGAACTACCAACACGCACAAGCAACATGGCCTGGTCTGTAAGATGATCTGAGGAGAATAACCGAATCTATGTTTCGTGGAGTTGTTTTCGATCTAGACGGTGTTATCGTCGATAGCCATCCCGTACACAAGCAGGCGTGGCGCTCTTTCCTCGCCAGCCTCGGTAAGGAGGTCCCGGAATCGGACCTCGACTTCATCTTCGAAGGTCGTAGACGACGTGAAATCCTGACTCATTTTCTTGGTGAACTTTCAGATTCAGAGGTTCAGGAGTACGGAAGCAAGAAGGACGAGTTTTTCAGGCAGGCTTGTCCGATGCCGGAACCGGCGGCTGGGAGCATTGAATTTATCAGAAGACTAGAGAGGATCGGCTTCTGCATTGCAATAGCCACGTCAGCAAGCCGACATCGGGCCCGGTGGACACTTGAACAACTCAAAATTTCCGATTGTTTTGAAGTAGTAGTCACAGGGGATGACGTGGTCCAAAGCAAGCCTGATCCTGCCATCTACCAGTTAGCCGCGCAGCGTTTGTCGGTCTCTCCAGCGTGTCTTTTCGCCGTTGAAGATTCCGTGAGTGGGGTTCGTTCGGCAAAGGCGGCAGGGTTACTCTGCCTGGGAATCGGACTCGGGAAAAATGTGCATCCGTTGCTTCAAGCCGGTGCCGACCGCGTGTTCCCGAGCCTCGTGGACTTGTCGATCAGCGATTTGGAGAAAGTATTCAACGCTCAACTGCGCACAGCCGTGTCCAATCACAACAGATCTCAGCCGCATCCGCCTACCGAACTGACCGAAAACCGCAGGCCCTAGATGTTTGGATGAGAGCCATTCACCCTTTTCCAACCATTGTAGTGAGGCCATGAAGCAGGTAGACAGGTTTCTTCGCAATGGGATCAAACTGACGGTAGCAATATTTCTGCTCGCGTTGCTCGCTCCAGCAGCGCCGCTAAAGGCTCAGTCCATCCAGGACCGGGAGTCTCGTTTTGAGAGGTTCAACGCAAGCGTTGAATTGTCGGCCGAGTTCGATGTTTCCACTCCTGATCTCGGATTGACTGACAACGCCTCGACCAAACCGGGCGCAGCAGTAATGGAAAATCACAGTTCTCCGATCGAGCTTCCCACTGAGGCCCTGGCCCTAGATTCGTTCAACATCTCTAAGGCGTGCGGCGGGGTGGCCTTTTGTGCTGCCTCGTTCTCCAGTGCACAAGACTTGCCACAGATTCCTGCCCCAAGACGAAATCTTGCGAACCGCGATAAGCCCAACGAGGGTTCAACACCGGTTGTACGAGTACGGAATTCTGAGCCGGTGGATCTCAACCGAAGCATCTATTACAAGAACAGACTCGAATTCTCGTTGGATGGCGGATGGTTCCCTATTAACATACCTTTTGTTTTCGACGTCTTCCTAGGCGATGGGTATACCAAGACACCGCTCAACTACACTCTGGCGCCCATCATCGCCTCTCTCCGGTGGCAAATGGATGACGTTGGCGGGCCTTGGATTTTTCGGGGTAATTGGGATCTGACCGCCAGCGGGGCTGTCACTGTAATTCCGAGGGGACCTGAAACCCGGTACTTCGCGTGGATCATGGGTATTCGACGCAATTTTGTCCCCCGTCGTGGGAAATTCGCACCCTACTTTGATGGGCGCCTAGGGCTCGGGGATATTGACGCTAAGGGACCCCTAGGGGTCCTCTTCGCCCAGGGACAGGATTTTACGTTTACTATGAACATGGGCAGTGGAGTTCGATATAACTTCAGTCCTCGGTACTCGATTTCAGCCGGTTTGAACTGGATGCATATATCAAACCTTTATTTGTCCGAACCAAAGTTCGCGAACTACGGCATTAATGTTTACGGACCCATGTTCGGAATCGATTTGCGCTTGGGCAAGCCTCACCACCGCAGCTCGGAGTAGCGGAGTAGCCGCCGGACCTCAAGCTCTGGAATTGAAACTGCCACCATCACCTGCCTGCTCCCTGTTGCTCGAGCAAGAGTGAACATTGGGGTGTACAGTGCAAATTCACGCTTCGCGCGCTTTGCTGTGAGATTTCTCGGCAAGTCTCGCCGGTTAGGAGCAGGGACAAAGACCTCGTCTCTCCGGCTTTCAGCGTTGGCCTCAGCGATCGCAATATCGATGACATTCGCTTGCAGCACACCCCACGCGATTCTTGACTTCACAGCTCCCTCCACTGCAACCGCGGGTTCCCCATTTACGGTGACCGTGACCGTGACGATCGGCGGAAAACGGGACACGATTATCAACAGTCACATACACTTCACCAGTTCCGATCCAGAGGCGGTCCTTCCCGGTGACTACACCTTCACTCCGGCGGATGCAGGTTCCCATACTTGGACCGACGGCTTCACCCTGATGACTCCTGGAAATCAAACCATATCCGCGAGCATCTTCGACGCGAGCGGCATCAACGGAACCGCCAAGGTGACGGTCTCTCCATGAACGAGAAGGGGCCCACTCGCCTCCCAATCCCGGCCTTGCTTTTCTCGCTCCGGCCGTGCTCACGGGCATCGGACTGAGTGATCACTTGCCAATGGAAGTCCAGGCTCTTGGCGACCGGAGGAAATTGAAAAAAGAGCCGGAAGCTGGAGCACGTGGTTGTGGAGCGGACCCTTCACAGTGGGGCAGTGAAAGAGTGAAAGAGCTGCTTCTCAAGAAAAGTGGTAGCGGCCGTGAGGTACATCGAAGTCGAGTACCTTTGCTCCGCACTCGAGGCTCGACAGCGATCTCTCTTGAACCTTCAGGTCGTTATTGCCCACTCTAATTGCAGCCGACCACAATGCCGCCGGCGACTTGGAGGCCATGCCCGGCTGGACAAGTTCCCGTCCATCCAGTACCGCCTCCAGTGATATTGAAGCTTTTCCCGTAGATACCCCCGGAGCCGCTGATAATAGCCGTTCGGGTTGTGAAATTATCACTGAAAAACGTCAACGAATGACCGTCCAGGCTGTAGAGTTCGTTGTAGAGGTTCGTCACTCCCCCAAAGGTGTTATTCCCTGCGAACGCTTGATTTGATCTCAGGGAAGCCAGAGTGTCCTCGGCCGTGACTGTCGGGAAATGCAGGACAACATCGGATGACGGCCAACTGCGCTGATCGAAGATAATCTGATTTCCCGTGGGTCCTAAATACGTCTGACACGCCAGCGAGCCGTCTATCTTGTTAGGCATTGCACCACTGAGGCTGAAGGTATGCAGGAAACATTCTCCCCCGAGGGAGGCCCCCTGACCGATGTCCACGAACGTCCCACCACTACCGTCGTCTTCACCGACTAGTGTGAACCTGCCACCGTTTACCCTCGCGGGCAATACGCATGACCCCGCCGCCGGATCGAGCTTCAAAAATGTTTTTCCAGCGTTGTCGTGACCATTCATGACCACCCACCAATCGTAATGGGCCGGGAAGGCAGCCGGACCTACCTCGATCCCAGTTTGCCCACCGTAGACTCGCATGGTCACTGAAAGGGCTCGGCCATAGCTAAAGGACGTGAAGTGAGCGCCACAGCCTGGCGAAGAGTTGGTCAGTTTCCAATTCACCAGATTGTTATCGAGGTCCACACGTTCAAAGAGGTATCGCTCAGTGAATCCCGCGATGTTATCGCCCCACAGTCCTGGCCCAGAGGTGAAGGCGCTAATCTCCACATCGTCAAGATGCATCCCCATCACGTCACCATAGTGCAACCCACTGGCAGCTGTGGTGTTGCCTATAAGTGTGAAGCCCTTCAGCGTGCCCGCCTGAGTCACATTAAATGGCGAGTGGTCGCGATAGGTCATGCAGTCCACAGCTGCGTGAGCACAGGTGATTTTCACGAGAGCAGAAGCCCATCCAATCACCGAGCCAGGAGGAACGACAACGAACTGTGCCGATCCCGTGAAGGTAAGGCTCGCAGGACCGTCGAATACTAACACCTCATTACCTTTGACAAGCAGAGTTGATGATGTAGTCTCAGTGTAATTCGGCGGAATATGCACCGTTCCTCCCGGATTGGCAAGGTATAAGCCGAGCGCGGTAGCCCGCGGCCACCAGCTAAACCAGCTCAGGCGGATCTCATCGTCGGGTGCGCAGAGATGGAGGTGCGCCAGCGCTTTGTTGCGCAGAAAGTAGTAGCTCACTGATCCGACCCCGCTGGCACCGATGGCAATTGTAGAAATGACAGCGAGACACACGCCCAAAGCTGTCTTATGCGAGAGTGTTTTCCAAGCGGGCATTTTTGGTTGCGTCACCATACCCAAGTCCTCCGTGGCCGCGAGAAAGTACTTCAGCCCATGACCACAAGCAATCGGGTGGATGTGGTATTCACGGTTCGATTCCTTCTCTCCGAAAGACGAGAAGAGTGGGGCAGCATCCACAATATAACAGATTCGGTTTCGTGTCCCGTTGGGAGGAATCACTGATCTTAGACAAGAGGTTGGACCTGTCAACTGAACTAAAACCCATCGATCGGACGGATTATTAGCTTCCGCTCATGCGGTAGGCTTTTGCAATTCAACCAACACCATACGACCCAACCGCTTTAGCGGAGGAAAAAGCGCGAAAATCGTGTGGTCCACCATGCACAGTGCATCCCGTAGCGGTCTTTCAAATGCCATCAATGCTGGTGTCTTATGGGCCGGTAAAAGCCGACAAGCGCTTTCGAGCAGTTCACGGTGCTCCACTCCGTCAAACAACTCCAAAGAGCTGGTGGTTAGAGGCGCTTCATCGGGTGTGCGATCTTTGTGCGGATAGGGTAGATGTAAACGGGCGAACTGAAGCAGAGGGTTGCCTGCGGACGGCTCCCAGAAATACGCTCGGCCTCCGGGTTTGAGGATACGGCGAACTTCCTCCGCTGCCCTAGGAACGTTCAAGTGGTGAACGATCGCGTTTCCTACTACGAAGTCAAAACTGTTGCTCGGATACTGCGTTTGTTCAGCGTTCATCACACTGAACTGAACTTCTACCTGATTGAGCGCGGCGTACTGCTCCGCCAGCCTGATGTATTCGGAGGATATGTCAAACGCATCCACTCGCGCACCGCGCAGAGCCAGGGTCACTGCCAATTTTCCGTCGCCGCAGCCGAAGTCGCACACTCGTTTGTCTTGCAGCGGCGCGAGTTTCTGCAGTAACTGCGGATAGCAGCACACCCGCAAAAAGTGTTCGGACCGGAAGTTTTCAACCGCAATCTGCGATGCTTTGCGGTCGTAGAAAACGGCTTCGGTAACCCCGCGTGACATAATTAGGTAGTGTAAATCCGGGCGCCAGCCGTGCGCAAGAACATTCCCTTGCTGGATCTCGGAGGACCCAAAAACTTGTTCAAAGAATTTCGCCAGGGACACTGTCAAACATTACTTTTTTCAGTGGCTCGACCGGCTGCTGTGCACCAACAGGCTGAAAAATGGTGCCCGGGATTCGTCGTCTGTTTCGAAGGGGCTATTGGGTCCGCGTGACACCGGAATAAAGGCTCGGGGATCTAATACGCACGATAAGCGGTTTCGCCCATAATGTTTGTTTGCCAAATGATTTGTGCTTCTCAGTTTGCGTCACGTGTATAATTTGCGATCGCACCGCATTCAACGAATTGGTAGATGACTTCAGGAAATCAAGCCGTCTCTGCGACCGCGACTAGCGGGAGCGCTGCCGTGGCGGTCAAGATGTCGGGACTTTTTGCGTTGCTTCACATATCAGGATCCCTCAGTAGACTTTTTCTATCAGTCACTCTCGACGAGAGGACCAACGCCAGGTGAAGAACTTACAAATTGCAGTTTGCTTGTCCGGTTGCGTGTTTCTGACGATTGCCTCGCTCGGCTGTGGGTCCGGGAATTATACGCCGCCTCTGACGACAATTTTTCCGACTTCAAACCCGTTAGTGGCGCAATACAGCATTCAGCATTTTCACCAGGGACTGAGTGCCTGGGTCGAGTTCGGAACCGACACTAACTACGGCCGACAAACCTCAACCATCACCGACTCGGTCAGCACAGTCGGCGGCCAGGTACTGAAGATCCTGGTGGCCGGAATGAAGCCGCAGACGACATACCACATGCGAGCGCATGTGGACTGGTCTGGAGGCTCATGGGTAGATCAGGACCAGACCTTCACGACCGGCACGCTGTCGGGGTCGCAAATACCGACGGCGGCGTCCACGTCTCAAGTAGTACCCGGAATTACGGTGACACGTCCGACCCCGGACCTAGCCCCCTCGCCGGGCGTGGAATTGCTCAGCCTCACTTCAATCACTGGTGCAAATGTCATGTCAGAACTGGTGACGGATCTTCAGGGTAATATCATCTGGTACTGCCCCGGTTCGGCGACTCCTACCAAGCTTCTACCAAATGGACACTTCATCGTCAACCACGCCACTGATTTGCAGGAGATTGACTTAGCATGCGCCGTCGTACGCGACGTTTCTGTAGCGCAAGTAAATCTTTCGCTTCAGGCCAACGGCTCTTCTTTTACCATTCCGCCGTCACTAGGACTGCCCGGCGGGAGCCCATTCCACCATGACATGCTAGTCCTGCCCAATGGCCACTGGATAGCGCTTTGTCAAATAGCGAAGACGTTTACTGATCTGTCCGGTTACCCCGGAACCACGGAGGTCGCGGGAGACGCTCTCGTTGACATTGATCCGACCGGAAACGTGGTTTGGTCGTGGTCGTCGTTCGATCACTTGGACGTCAATCGGCATCCTTATTTTGGATTGCCCGATTGGACGCATAGTAATGCCCTTGCCTACACGCCTGACGGCAACCTTCTGCTTTCGATGCGCGCCCAAAGCTGGATTCTAAAGATCGATTACGCGAATGGTACGGGCTCGGGAAACGTGCTGTGGAAACTGGGAGAGGACGGCGATTTCACCCTACTGGGCGGCGATCCGACCCAGTGGTTCTATGCCCAGCATAACCCGAGCCTAATAAGTACCAACGGTCCCCAGATGACCTTGGCCGTCTATGACGACGGCAACTATCGGACCGATTCCGAGGGAGTAGCCTGCGGAACCTCCTCGTCGGCGCCTCCTTGCTATACCCGCGCGACTATTTTCCAAATCGACGAGAGCACGAATATGGCCAGCTTGCTGTGGCAATATCTCCCGGGGTTCTATTCCTTTTGGGGAGGGAGCATTGGAGAGTTAAGTAATGGAGATGTTGAGTTCGACAGTAGTGAACCGTTTTACCCTGCAACACCGATCGCGTCCCAGATCATCGAGGTCGATCAAACCACCAATCCACAGATGGTCTGGCAAATGACCATCACCGGCGCGAATGCTTACCGCGGCTACCGCATACCGAGCCTTTACCCGGGGGTCACTTGGCAGCAGTGATATCGGTAACTATCGGCGACCATTTTCTGGATCGATCGCTTCCGTCCCGGAGCAAGATAGAGCCAACAACTGGTTGGTCGCCACCGATCGGAAGGCGTATGGGTGGTGGATATTCCATCCTCTTCAGGCCAGCAATGCTTTTTCGCTTACTTTATCAGAGGACTATGCGGATCTTGTGCTGCGCGAGGCTCCCCTCGGGTCAGTTCATTAGCACCTACCCCAACCTTCGTTGCCGATCCTGTCCGACTCTTTGTCAGAAACCCTACGATTGCCATTCCCTGATCTGGTCGAAGACGTCGGTGACTCTTCCTCCGGTGTGATCTCTGTCTTTCTGAAATTGCCCTCTCGAGCACAGGGACTTGGCTCTCGTAGAACTTGAAATATGTGATCTCCCAAGGTTCAATTCCCCTCTCGTCACCTTTTCCCACCTCCCGCCCGACCTGATCCTTTGGCGTCTTCCGGAACTTGTGCAACCAGGTTGCACAACTGAAGTTCTACCCGTCCCTCCGGGCCAGCTTGCCAGTTCCAGACCCCTCGTCCACCCGTCCACCTGTAAGCGCTGAAGCAGACCACCTATTCGCGGCGCGAGGTCTGTGGTGAGGATGAATGGAGAACAGTAGGTACGTGGACTCACGGCACGTTCGAGCCGTACCCGCACACATCTCAACTTCCGCGACTGGAATTCCCGAGAAAGTGGTAAGATTACCCCGCCCTTGGGTCCCTTTCCCGCCCAAAATGCGGCGACGAATATTCTACCTTCCTCATCGAGGCCGCACCATGAAACGCGAATTACGCATTCCTGCGGTTATCGCCCTGCTGTTGTTGGTTCTCTCTTTTCCGGTGCGAGCCCAAGTTTCGTCCTTTCAGCCTTCGCTGTATGCCAACTCGTGCAGCCAGTGATGAGGAGGAGGTATGAGCGACCGCCGCTTTGTCGTCGCTTCGATTTTTCTGCTTTTGAGCGTCGTGGCTCACGGTCAAACTTACATGTTCGGGAGGGCAGACTTCACCGTCGGCAACAATCCCACTTCAATTGCTGCCGGTGATTTCAATGGAGACGGGTTGGTTGACTACGCAGTCACCAACAGCGCCGACAAGACCGTGTCAATTCTTCTGGGAAAACCCAACGGCACCTTCGCCCCACAAGTGACCTACGCTACCGGTCCGGAGCCCGTTGCTGTGGTGACGGGAGATTTCAATGGGGACGGCAATTTGGATTTAGCCGTTAGCAATGGGAACTGCAAATCCGCGAATCTCGGCCCCGTATGCAGCTCCAGCACAGTCAGCATTCTTCTTGGAAATGGCGACGGTACGTTTCAGGCGCACATTGATTTTGCCGTGGGGAAGCTCCCCTCATCCCTCGTCGTCGCCGACTTCAACGGGGATGGCAAACTCGACCTCGCCATTGCGAACGCGCAGGACGGCACCGTATCTGTCTTACTCGGAAATGGAGACGGTACATTCCAGAGTCAGGTCGTTTACGCCACAGCCGGGCCATCTCCTTGGGAAGAGATCGTTGTTGGCGATTTCAATGGGGACGGCAAACTTGACCTCGCAGTTAGTTCAGTGTCGGTGCTGCTGGGAAATGGAGATGGTACCTTTCGAACCCATCTGGACTCGGGGGGAGGTGTGTGGAGCGGTATGGCTCTGGCTGCAGGAGACTTCAACCGGGACGGAAAAATGGATTTGGTGGTGGGAGGCGCGAGTCGCAACATTCTGACCGTCCTACTTGGCAACGGCGACGGCACGTTCTCGGTCAATGCGACGTACATCGGGTCCTCCGTGGCCGTTGCCGATCTGAATGGAGACGGCAAGCTGGACTTAGTAGTCACCCAAGCTGCTAACGACAATAGTAGCGATACATCGGTTTCAGTCATGCGCGGAAACGGGGATGGGACATTCCAGGCCCCGGTACCATATGGGGCTGGATATCTTCCGATGGGCTTGTTGCTGGAGGACGTAAACGGCGACGGAAAGCTGGATATTGCAGTAGCAGATTCGGCGTGCCCTTTTCTATCGTCAATCAGCCAAACACCTTGTTCCGGACAGCCCGGTATACATGGAACGATATCGGTCCTGCTTGGATTTGGCGACGGAACATTTGCCGGGAGGACGGATTATGGCGCGGGCAATGTTCCGCAACTTTTTCCTTCAGCTGTCACGTCAGCAGACTTCAATCACGATGGTACGCTCGACCTGGCGACTAATAACTATTCTGGCGATTCGATCTCCGTGTTTCTGGGAAAACCTGATGGTACGTTTCAGCAGCCGCAAACGTTTCCTGCTGGGCCTATTCCTCAAGCCGTTGCAACTGGCGACTTCAGGAACAACGGAATTTTGGATCTGGTGAGTGCCAATCAAACCTGCTATAACTCGCCTTGTAATCCAGGCACCGTATCTGTCCTTCTGGGCAATGGCGATGGCACGTTCCAGCCGCACCTAGAGTACGGTGCTGGTCTTCAGCCTGTGGGCCTATCGGTTGGCGATTTCAGGAGCATAGGCGAGCTTGATCTCGCCGTTGCAAACCTCGGTTCGGCGACAGTCTCCATTCTGTTGGGAAATGGAGACGGCACTTTCCAGCAGCAGGTTAGTTACGCGACCGCCGTTGGCAACCCCCAGCAAATTGTGGTCGGCGACTTCAACGGCGACGGAAAGCTCGACCTCGCTGTCGCAACCGGTGGTAATGTATCCATCTTGCTCGGAAACGGGGATGGTACTTTCAAGAGTCACGTCGATTATCCCGCAGTCGGTGGCACCATTGCGGCCGGGGACTTCAATGGAGACGGCAAGCTTGATTTGGCCGTCGGCGGAATATCCACTGCTTCCAGTTTTGTTGGCGCTGTTTCGATTCTTCTTGGCAATGGCGACGGCACCTTTCAGTCGCCGGTTCCTTACCTGACCGGTGGGTTGGAGTTTGTCAATTCCATAGCTGTGAGCGATTTCAATCAAGATGGCAAGTTGGACGTGGCCGCCGGCCCGGGCGTGGGTACGGATGATGCAGTCATTTTGCTGGGCAATGGCGACGGTACATTTCAGCAAGCAACAGTGTATTTGGTGGGCGAAATAGCTCTTCAAGGGCTAACCGTGGGCGATTTCAACGGGGACGGCACCCCAGATTGGGCGGCACCGGATTCGCTTAACCAGACCGTAGGCGTCATGTTGAGCGCAGCGTTCAAGGCAGTTTCTCCCGGTTCGCTCAATTTCGGCTCCCAAGGCATAGGTACTACGAGTGCTCCTCAAACCATCACAATCAGCAACCCCAGCAACGTGAAGTTCACCATCGCGAGCATCAGTCCGAGCGCCAACTTCGCCGAAACGAACACCTGCGGGGCAAGCCTCAGCCCAAGTGCCAGTTGCTCTGTAACTGTCACCTTTTCTCCAACAGCGACTGGTTCGCAGTCGGGCACGATTACGATCACGGATAACACCCGGATCAGCCCCTTGGCAATTGCCGTCCGGGGTATCGGTGTGAATGGGCCCTTCCTATCGACGTTTCCAGCACGGCAGAACTTCTCGCCTCAAATCGTGGGAACCGCCGGCAATCCGGCAGCGATCGTGCTGGCGAACACGGGGAACGCATCTTTAACGATTACTGGGATCAGCATTGCTGGAACAAATAGTTCCGATTTTTCTCAAACCAACAACTGCGGGAATTCCTTGTCAGCCGGCAGCTTTTGTACGGTAAACGTAACTTTCATGCCGACGGCAGGGGGCTCGCGTATTGCGAATCTTACGATCGCCGACAGTGCGCCGGGCGGCCCGAATTCGGCCACTCTGGAGGGGACCGGGCTCGCGCAGCCGGACTTTTCGATTGGCGCCGCTTCCGGCTCACCGACTTCCCAAACCATTAGCGCCGGACAAACCGCGAGTTTTAGCCTTGCACTCGCGCCGACAGGATCGTTTACTGGGACGGTCAACCTAACCTGCGCGATCACACCGACGGTCACTCCGGCTCCGATCTGCAGCCTGTCGAGTTCTTCGGTGCAGATTAGCGGCAGCGGGACGCAGCCAGTGACGGTGAAGGTGGCGACGATCGCCGCGAGTACGGGGATAGCATTTTATGTCAATTCCCCGCCTAGAACGATGCCCCTGACGTGGTGCTTGATATTGCTGGGCTCGACTTGGCTATGCGTGCGAAATCACAAGCGTCTGCCAGCCTTCGCCACGCCAATCTTGGTGCTGGCCACTGTGTTCTCCGTCGGGTGCGGCAGCAGCGGTTCACCCCACACCACGCCCGGAACACCAGCCGGAACCTATACCGCGACGATTACAGCGAGTTCGGCCAGCCTGAGCCACATTATGGCCCTGCAAGTGGTGGTCCGCTGATCGGGGACCGAGTTGGGGTCCACTCCTGACGATTTCCCCGAAGAATCCGACGGGTGACTGTTGTATTCGGCCTGTTCTCAACAATTAATCTCAACAATTGACTTAGTGAGTGCTAAAATTTCGCTGCAATCTGGTGATGAGCTTTCATTTGAGAGGGTATGCGTGCTTCAAAGGCAAGACTGCTGGACGTAATCTTCGTCGCTCAATTACTGGCCCCGATTCTGACCGTTCGGTCACAGACCTCGCCCTCGTTACGCAGTCGCATTCCCTACGACCCGCCGCTGAGATCGTGCGCTTCGGCTTTCCTCTCTTCGCCCATTGCGCCTTCTGCGCCAATCTGATTCTCCGGTGGGGGCAGCGGACATGCGTGACGCGCCATTTGAGTTGCTTCGCCCTTTTCGTCTAAGGGCATCCTGGAGGAAGTTCATGCTAGAATCCGCGTCCCTGCTTCGTCAAATTTTGCGGGAAGCCCCATTTCGCTCTGTGTGCAAAATCGTAGCTCGCCTTGGGTTGACTAGCTGGAAAACGGCAGTCGATTTCGATGCGTTACCTTATGCTTCTTACGCTGTTGGCCTGCAAATTGCCGCCCGTTATGCGGAGATGTTTGGCGTAGAAGAGTTTAGTGCCATAGAGTGTGGAGTGGCGGGTGGTACTGGACTTATGACGCTGGCAACTCATGCCAAGCACATACCACAATGCACCCAGATAGTTGGTTTTGATTCCGGAACTGGCCTTCCACCCCCGCATGATTGGCGAGACATGCCATGGATGTGCCAATCTGGTGATTTCCCCTGTGATGTCGATGCTTTGAGGCATCGACTCAACGGGAGTGCCGAGCTTGTTCTTGGCGATATATCCGATACTTTCCCGGCATGGATTCGTGGTCAACATCTTCCCGTCGGATTCATCAGCATAGATACCGACTATTATAGTTCTGCCGTTTCGATCCTGAAAGTTCTAGCTACCTGTGATGTCAGCCAGATGCTTCCTATTGTCAGCATGTATTGCGATGACGTTTGTATCTTTTCCACTCCGCGCTGTGTTGGTGAACTGGCCGCCATTGCTGACTTCAATTCGTCCAACTTGCCGCGTCGCTTCATTGATCGCTGCGAATGGCTCCCACCAGACCGGGCATTCAAGGATGCCTACTGGCTTAGGAGAATGTTCGATCTGTATTCGTTTGAACATCCTGCGATGAGGCACCCCGCCAAGCTGCCCTCGAACTGGGCGATTCGCGTGGCACCCTAGCCCTTGCCGTCTTGCCCAAACTGTGATCTTCGCGAGCGGGAGAATTTTTCTTTGACATCAACGGTTTTCTCTCCGAGGTCGGGCAACTGTTGAAAAGTTTAAAAATCACGAACTGTCTAGTCGTGCTTCCGAACTACGCGACGGCGATAGAGTTGTAGCCTGTTCTACAGCCCAGCTTTAAGACTTCGCGCGTGAGCGCAGTCACACACAAGTGTGAGCACACCTCTCTATGGCAAAATGTCTCGATCCATCGACCAAAGAGAGCGGGACGATCGCATCTGTCGGGGCGCGTTTAAGGGTAGTGGCGAAGCGATCATCCACATTCTAATATCTCAGCGGGCCCGCTAAGACACGCACGGCTTTGATGGGAATATTGCATCGACGCTGCTTCGTATGGCTTAAGCCATAAGCCTTCGGTTCAGAGCGAGGGAAATATGCGGGAGATGTCAATAAAACAATAAAAAGGCGGACCACTTTGCGGTCCGCCTGAAATCGTCCAAGTAAAACACCCACAACTGTTGTGGCCCGTTAGGGGTTTACGACCTGCTTCAGCACGGCGGAAGTACTGCCGTTGAAGTCAACATTTCCACCGTACACCGCGGTGATGGAATGGGTCGCCACCGACAAGGCCGATGTCTTGAAAATGGCCTGTTTGGTGACCGTGTTCACCGCACCCGTACCCAGCGTAGTGGCTCCGTCCTTGAAAGTCACAGTGCCGCCCGGCGCCCCGCTAAAGGCAGGCGTGATGGTGGCAGTGAACGTCACGGCTTGCCCCTTTTTCGATGGATTCAGCGAAGAAGTCAGCTTCGTGGTTGAGTTCGCCTTCTTCACAGTCTGCGTCAACTTCGCTGAAGTGCTGGTCAGGAAGTCCACGTTTCCGGAATAGCTAACCGTGATGGAGTGGCTGCCCACGCTGAGCGCACCGGTGTTGAAGGTAGCGACGCCGCCGATCAAAGCGACGGTGCTCAGATTGGTTGCGCCATCCTTGAACGTTACCGTTCCAGCAGGTGTACCCGTTGTGCTGGACTTTACCGTCGCTTTGAACGTGACGGACTGTCCGAACGAAGACGGATTCACCGATGATGTGATCAAGGTCGAAGTTGCAGCCTTGTTCACAGTGTGCGCAAGCGCGCCCGAAGTGCTAGGCACATCGTTGCCACTGCCGCCGTATACCGCGGTAATGGAATGAGCGCCCGCCGCAAGGGTTGACGTGGTGTAGGCAGCCTTGCCGGCGATGAGTGCAATTGCACCCAGAGTGGTTGCACCGTCCCTGAACGTCACAGTTCCGGTGGCCGCACCGCCAAACGCTGGCGTTACAGTGGCCGTGAAGATTACGCTAACGCCGTACGTAGTCGGATTCGCCGAGGCTGTAAGTGACGTCGAGGTGAGCGACTTGATCGTGAACGACGTGCTCTTGTTGCTCTCCACGTTGCCGGCCACATCGGTGCTGTGGAAGACAATCGTGTGTGTTCCCGTAGCTGGCACTGAGAAGGGACCGCCATAAGTCAGCGTAGCTCCGCCGTCGATCTGGTAGTAGGTCGCAGCGACACCGCTGCCGCTGTCACTGGCGGAGAGCGTAACCGTGACGGGCGAAATGTAAATGCCGCCACTCAACGTGCCGCTCAGACTAACCGCAGTGACGGGAGCAATCGTGTCATAGCAGACCGGGCCGTACGTCAGATCGCCCGCCGTGGAGCCCATGTTGTTCCAGGCCTGCACGTGAACCGTGTGGCACCCCTGGCTCACGCCGGAGCTGACGAAGTCCAGCCACCCGGTCGTAGCGTTGGGGAACTGCGGACCGCTGTAGAACGAGTTACCCGATCCCGGAGTCGGCTCGCGGTAGACATCGCTCGGAATCGAATCCCAGCCTTGCGTGAAGCCAGCCACGCCGGTCGGCGTGTAACCGCCGCCATTGTCGGTCACGGTCCAACTCACGACCTGATTGCTGTTGTACCAAGTGTTGACCGTGGGTCCTGAGAAGTTGACCGAGGGAGAACCAATGGCGGGTGAACTGTACCAGTTGATCCCCCACGCCAGTTGCAGCATATTGGCCGATCCCCAGCCGGTGACTTCGTCGTAGCCGGTCCCCGCGCAGTAGTATCCCAGTCCATAAAAGGTGGTCACATCGTTGTTGTTGCATCCCGAAGTGATGTCATAGAACGGGAAGTGCGGGGCGCCATAGAGGCCATCCCGGTAGATGTAGTAGTTAACGTTGCCCATCGGAGCGCACGGACTCGAGCCAGAGCCGCAGATGTTGCCCAGGCTAAGCAGGTAGGCGTTCTCTTGCGCAAAAAAGCCGGCCATTTCCGGCGCCACGATGCTGGTGCCGCCGTTCCCCGACAGAGCCCCTCCATCGAAAAAATTTTGGGGCGTGTTGTACCAATCCGCGTTGAGGGCGATATCTGGAACCGCACGGCTCCCGAAGCCCAGCGCCGACTGATATGACGGAGTTGCCCAATAGTTACTGAACCCGCCCGTGCTGCCGCCGTCATTCGACGAGCAGCCATCGGGGCCACCGCTCCATCCCACTTCGGAGTTGTAAATCGGTCCCGCAGACAGAGAGAGGGTCGTCCCGCCCGCAGCGACCACGTTGGGATCCGATGCCGGGTAGAACACGCCGTCCGCTGCCCCACACCATGTGGCGCTGGCGCCTTCATCCCCCGACGCCGCCACCAGAGTCCAGCCCTGGATCACCATGCTGAGAAGGATGGAATCGCGGGCGTTCATAGTAGCTGCGTAACAATCTCCAGCTCCCGGAACGCTCATCTGTTCGGCGCACGCCCAGCTGGTGCTGAAGACGCGTGCGTAGCCATCGGACAGCATGTGGTTATACACATCCGTGATCGTCACGTTGTTGTAGTTGGCGCCCTGGTAGGCGTACACCTTTGCGGTGTCCACGTAGCTGCCGAAGCTGTTCGCCATCGCCGTCGACCACTCAATGTCCATGGTTCCTTCTCCCACCGGCGAAGGCGTCCCGTCGATGTCGAAGAGCTGAACGTTATAGGCCAGATACGGATACTGGGTGTGGAACCCGGCAATGTCGCTCAGATCCGTGCTGTCGAAGGTGGCGATGGCGATCGACGTTTGCGGCGGCGTCTGGCCCGGATTGCCCAGCGGGTTGCAGCAGTGTCCCTGGGCATAGAGTGCGTTGTAATCGTAGGCCTCGGAGCTGTAAATGTCCGTGGGATCATACGCTCCGCCCGTCATAGGCGGCAAAACTTTGGCGGTTTCACCCGATTTCTTGAGCCCCTTGGCCTTCCTCAGGCCGGCAGGAAGCTTGGACACATCAGCGTCGCCGTGCTGGGCTGGACCCTGAGCCACTGCTGGTCCGGGCACATACTCAGGACGCTGAGGCGCTTGAAAGCGCTTGGAGACCGGGCGTTCCTGCTCCAGATTGTTTAGCCCTTGCACCGCCCAAACGGTCGAAGCCAGGTCCGCCGGAAGCATCGGTTCGCGATCATTCGAGAAAAATGTTTTGGCGCCGATCGCGTAGTTGTTGATGGTGATGCCGAGTGCCTTCTCGATAGTCCCGGCCGTCCCCTCAGCGTCCACCAGCAGACGGTTGGGATAGCGATGCGTGATGGTCAGACCCTGGCTCCGCGCCCACTCGGCCACGGCCTGTTCATCCTGAGCAGACGGCGCAAAGCGGGCATTCCACTGCTCTGCGGTCAGGAATTTATGGAACTTTGCCGACTTCTTGTCATGTAGTTCCGCGGCCAGTTGCCGCTCCTCATCAAGATGCTGCGGCTTCAGAGCAAAGGCCAGTCTCAGTTTTTGGTTGGGGTTGTAATGCTCGACCAGCTTCGCCGTGCCCGCGAGCACGCTTGGCGGGGTTTGGCTAGGGCTTTGGGCCGCGCTCGACAGCGGGGCCTGGGCGAATGCTCCTGCCACGCTGCCCAACAGCACAGCCAGGGCAGCGACAGACTTTCGCGAGACAGACAACAACGTTGTGTAGCGGTCACAAACAGGCAACTTCATCTTACCCTCCAAGGTAGATTTAGGTTTGGATCGGGGATGGCGACGACTCTGAGCCAGGGTCCGGAGACTCTGGCAAATGGCGGGCGAATGGACTCAAGTCAAGCCGTTGAGGAATGTGGGGGTACGGCTGTTGCTTCGTGTCGCAAACCCAAAGCTGCTTTCGAGAACCGTGTCGTCAAGGTTCTATGCTTGCGCCTTCTCCGATCGACCCTCCATCTCGTCGCCCACGAATAACCACGCCTGCATTCATAACTTGCGACTCAGTGATGGATCGTTCGGTTGCTTCCGTCCGAGTAGTGAATCAGAACTGCGAAACGTTTCAGGGAGCCTCCACCGGCTCGGCACCCGCCTCAAGAATCTCGAAATTTTTTTGAAACGAAGCACTCGATTTCTGCACTACTGGAATGAGTGGAAAAGGCCGCGAAACTGCGACCTGATAAGTCCACAAAAGCCCCGACTTGGAAGGCCCTTGGCAACCGGGGGGAAGACTTGGGTACCTTCAGATCGCCGGAACCGGACGGGGAACCGGTTCCGGCGATCTTCGGGTTTTTTAACAGCAATTCTCCCTTTCTCCTCTCCCCTCCTTGTCTTCGCCTCTTCTTGACGCATCCCAAAACAAGCTTCCAGATGGCATTCCCGCACGTTTGCCTTTTTAGTATCCGGCTTGAGCAACTGTCGCCAGCCGTGAAAGTCTGCCCTGAGCTAGTCGAAGGGGCGCAAGCCGTGGGTAGCCACGCGAGAGAATAGCAAGCCCCGAAGGGGCGACAGAACGCCCGCTAAGGCGCACGGAAATGCGAGGAACGCAAAAGGAGGGGTGACTACCGAAAAATGTTCCAGGCCAGGATGATCGCGATGGGTACGTTTCGTTGGACGGCTTCGACGATTTCGAGTCCCCGCTCCTGCATCCAGCTGACTCGGGAACCGGAAGTCCCCCACCCGGTTAGATGGGGGGCCCGGTTTTTCGCGGACCAGATTCGCTTGAGCGAATTCGCCAGAGCGTTCACTTCCCAAGCTCCATAGCGTCGGAATCATCCCGGTGACCGATTTCACGGTACGCGCTTTTCAGGCGGGCCAGCGCCGTGTCGATGCTGATTCCAAGAATGGCCGCGATCTCCGCCAGCGTGTATCCCTGAATTTCCTTCAGCAGAAACACGTCGCGATATCCCTTGCGCAGTTCGAAAGCTCTGAGGATCGTGCACTGGAAGGCTCCGGGCCTCTCCAGTCCAGAGCCATGTTTCCGCACTGCTGGCGCCGCAATGTGTGTCCGGGCACGGCTTCGAATTGCATGGCTGGGGCTCATCGTCTTCTCGGCTAATAGTGCTGGTCATGCACAATTCGTTACACCCTGCCCGAACGATTCCAACTTCTTTCGTATGAGTGCTACACTAACTTCCATTTCAGGGCGGGGCCTGTCCGTGCAACTCCAATCTTTTGACGAGTCCTACGTCGAACGTCTTCGTGCGGGAGACTTCCGGACGCAGGAACATTTCGTGGCCTATTTCAGTGAGCTGATCCAGCTCAAGCTGCGATCTCGCCTGCGTTCGCCGCAAGCGATTGAAGACGTCCGCCAGGAAACCTTCTCCCGCGTCTTTGCCGCTTTGCACGGCGGAAAAGTCCGGCAGCCCGAACGCCTCGGCGCTTTTGTGAACTCGATGTGCAACAACGTCTTGCTCGAGCACTACCGCGCCTCGTCCCGCGACAGTTCGCTCGAAGACGAAGACCAAGAAGATTTCCCGGCCATCTCGGTCGATCTGTTAGGAGCCCTGGCCGCCAAGCAACTCGGAGCGAAGATCCGCGAGATCCTCGAAGAAATGCCCGAGCGCGATCGGCGCCTGCTGCGCGAGGTTTTCCTCGAGGAGCGCGACAAAGATGCTGTCTGCCGCGACTTTGGCGTCGACCGCGAATATCTCCGGGTGCTCTTGTTCCGCGCCAAACAATCGTTTAAGTCCTTATATTTGAAGAATATGGCAGCGCGCCCGCCAGGTAGCATGGCAGCAGAAAAGCTGTGAAACTAGTGAAACGGTAAACCTCCACGTCTCACTATCAATCTGAGGGGGATCGACAATGGACCATAATGAGGCGGTCCGGCAAAAAGCCACGGAGAGATACCTACTAGATGAACTCGATCCTGAACTCAGGGACCAGTTCGAAGAGCACTTGTTCGATTGTCAGGATTGCGCACTCGATGTACGAGCGGCAGCCATGTTTGTAGAGCAGACGAAAGTTGTGCTGGCCGAGCCGCCTGCGGCAGAGGCACGAGTATCTGCCGCAGTTCCAGCCAAAGAGACGGCAGCAAGAGGATGGTTCGCCTGGTTCCGTCCAGCGTTTGCCGTCCCTGTGCTGGCTCTGCTGCTGGCCGTGATCGGCTACCAGAATTTCGTCACCTACCCGCATCTCATGGAGGCCGCAAACCAGCCGCAGGTCGGCCCCTGGGCGTCGGTCAATGTAAGCACGCGCGGCACAGCCCCAACCACGATTAAGGCGCACCCGGGAGAGGGCTTCGGCCTGCTGGTCAACTTGCCTCCAGAGGATGGATTCGCATCCTACACCGCGGACTTGTATAATCCCGCCGGGAAGCTGGAGTGGTCCGGGCCGATTGCCGCCCCCACGGCTGAGGAAGGACGGCAAATCTATATTCCCAGCGGCCACCGGCAATCCGGCACCTACACACTGGTTGTAAAAGGGATCACCGCAGCTGGAGAAAGCAAAGAGATCAGCCGTCGCCCAATAGACGTACAAATCCAGCCGTAGGGCACCGTCAAGGGCGCTTAGCAAGGTGTCCCTGGTTGTACGCGAGAACGAAATTGAGAGGGAGCGGTAAGCAATACCCGCCAATCTCCAACCGCGAAAGCCTGCCCTGAGCGAAGTCGAAGGGCGGCGGCATATTAGAGCCCGGCACGTAAGTGCCGGGAGGGCCCCAACCAAAGGAACGAGTCCAATAGGGACGAGACAGGCTCTCACGCGGTCTTGTCCCGCCCAGTGGGCCAGAACGGAAGGGTCTGGCCGCAGCGGCAAACCCCACTCTGAGCGCGGTAGCAGGGTGCGGCCGCCATTGGGATGTCAACCAAGCTGTTGCAATTCAGAATTTTGAGCTTAACCGAACGGAGCCAACCACATGGCAAACGACAAACCCCATTATTTCCATGCCGAAGCCCACGCCCTGAAGGGCAAAGTAAGATTCCCAGTCGATGCAGAAGTCAGGCCGCAAGCCTTCGTAAAGTTAGCGGGCACTCTCGAAGAGCTGTCGAATGGCGCGGGCCAGCGTAACTACTTCTCGCAGCATGCGAAGAACTATCGCCTGGAGGGTGTTTTTTCTTACACCGCCGCCCACACCCAGGTGTCAGGACACAAGAGCTCGAAAGACGAGAAAAACTCCGTGACCCTGGCCACCTCGGTGGTCGAAAACCTGAACATCCTCAACGTGGTCACCGCCGACCGCGTGGTGGCCCAAATCTCGACCACACACATTCCCGGCCAGTACGTGCCCGACGTCACGTTCCTTGGCACCCACTTCGAAAATCTCAAGATCGCTCGCCATAAAGTGTTACCGATCTTGAACCTGAAACTGGCTGACCCAAAGCCGAAGGAAGACCAGCTGTACGTCGCGGAAAACACTCCTCTAACGACTGCGGTTAAGGAGCAATGCAAGAAACTGCCCGACTGGCTGAAACGCTTCGCGGGGGAAAAAGAGAAAAAGCTTGCTCCGGCACGCGATCAGGATTCCCTCATGAAGAAGTATTATTGGGGCGCCCCGGAGTATGACGCAATTCTGGGCGCTGTCGCCGACGCTCGCCGAGTGGACGAAGATGACACAACAGACGAGATCGGCAAATCCGACGGCATCACGCTCTCGCTCGTCGAAGACGTACTAATCGAGCCGATCATCAAAGAGGAGAATGCCACCGCTGACCGCGACGTGCAGGAACTTGTGGCAGGAAAGCACAGACACATAATCCACATCCCGGATTTTGGAACGATCTTCCTCGCCGAACTCACGGTGAACCACAATACCTTTCACCTGACGATGATCCGGGTAGAAATGGGCTGCATTGCGGCGGGAACGGGAAGCGCGGGCGTCTGTGTGGTAAACGGCGGCGGTAGCAAGGGAGGCGGCGGGACCAAGTAGCAGGAAATGGTTAGCCAAGAAACCGACACTAATGCAGTACGCGAACTGCTCTGCTCTACCGCTCCTCGGATCCGCGCAGAGGAGTGAATCGCCTAATCGCGCCCCAGCGACGGTTCGACGATTCATCCCGCTCGTTCTCGCCCTTACACTCTTGCCAGCCTGTGGTCATCGGGCGGACCCCCAAGCTGCGCTCGACCATGCGACGCAGACCTTCCGGCACGGCGACGTCGCCGCGGCCGAGAAGGAGGCAAATAGGGGCTACGGACAGTTCCACAATCAAAGCGTCGAGTGGGCTTGGAAATTCAAACTACTGCAGGCAGATGCTTTGGCATGGCGAGGGATGAACGACCGAGTGCTCGCCCTGTTGGCCTCTGAAACAGCGCCGCCGCCCTCTGATGAACTGGCTGTGCGAAAGGAACGACTTGAGGGTTTGGCTTATGCAGACCTGCACCGTTTTCCAGAGGCCGAGCGAAAGCTATCAGAGGCCGACCAACTATGTTCAGTTTCCAACTATCCGCCTTGCGTCGATGTCGACCTTGCGCGCGGGGAGCTAGAGATGGAGCGAGGCCGTTATAGTCAGGCACAACTTGCATTCGAGCGGGCCCTTACCCGAGCTAGAACACGCAGCAATGCATACGGAGAAGCAAGCGCCCTCCTAAGTCTCAGCTGGGCGGCGCTGCTGCGGGAACACTTCGATGAGGCGCTTGACTGGTCCAACGGTGCCTATCGTCAGTCTAACGTGGTCGACGCTACCGCAATCAGCCAAGTCGCTCTGGGCAATCAGGGCTGGGCATACTATCGGCTTGGAGAACACGAGAAGGCGCTTGGGCTGTTACTTGAAGCCAAAAACCGCGCCAGCCAGATCGGCGCCGTCACGGATGAAGTGAAATGGCTCACAACCGCCGGTTACGTCTATCTCGATGCGCGTGATTACGCCGCAGCGCGTCGGTCTTACCAGCAAGCGCTTGATCTCGCACAGAGTATCAACAGCAAGGGAGACACCCTCGACGCAATGATGTCCCTGGCGCTCGTTTCTGAACGAACCGACAAACTCGACGAAGCGCGCGACTGGGCCGACCGTACGATTGCGTTGGTCCCAGCTGATGGCAATCGCCTCGACATTCTCTACCCCATGCTGGTCAAGGGCCACGTCGCCGCCCGCCAGCACGACCCCGCCCAAGCTGAAAAGACATTTCGCGAGATTGAGCAGGACCCCAAGAGCCACGTCTTCTTGAAGTGGGAAGCCGAACACTCCCTGGCCCAACTCTACGAAGACGAAAATAATTCAGACTCGGCCGATCACGAATACCACGCCGCACTCAGCACCTTCGAAACCGCGCGCTCCTCCCTGCAGCATGAGGAATCGTCGCTTCCCTTCCCCGCCAACGCCTCCAGCATCTACGACGACTACATCCACTTCCTTGTAACCCAAGGCAAGACGGCCGAAGCTCTGCAGGTCGCCGAATACAGCCGCGGCCGAGCCTTGGCCGAGGGCCTAGGATTATTGCAGAAAGGCACGTCATTCAAACCAGATCCGCCCAACGCTCAGGCCATCGCCCGTAAGGCCGGCGGCACGATTCTTTTTTACTGGCTCGGCGAGAAGCAATCCTACTTATGGGCGATCACCGCGCAGAAGACGAGCCTGTTCACTCTGCCTCCGAAATCCGAGATCGATCCCACAGTCCAGCGCTATCGCAAAGCTCTCGCCGAGCAACGGGAATTCCTGCAGATCACCGATGCCGATGGCCGCGCACTCTACCGCACTCTGGTGGCTCCGGCGCAGCCCTTGCTGGCAAAAAATGCGCAGGTCTTCATCATCCCCGACGGCAGCCTGAATACGCTCAATTTCGAAACCCTTCTGGTTTCCGACCCCACCCCACACTACTGGATCGAAGACGTCACCATCGCCGACGCCAATTCGCTACGCCTGCTGGGAATCCCGCGCGCGGCCAGCAAGAGCACCGGCAACCTGCTCCTGCTGGGCAACGCCGTCTCGCCGAATCCGGACTACCCCGAGCTGCGAAAAGCCGCTGCGGAAATGGAGAGCATCGAAAAACATTTCTCCCCCACGCAGCAGGAGACATTCGCCCGCGATCAAGCCACTCCAGCGGCGTATCTCGCGAGCAAGCCCGGCCAGTTCTCCTACGTCCACTTCGTCGCCCACGGAACCGCCAGCCGCACCAGCCCGCTCGATTCCGCCATCGTCCTCTCCCTGGCTGACGCCGGCAGAGACGATTCCTTCAAGCTCTACGCCCGCGACATCATTCATCAGCCTCTGCGCGCCGAACTGGTCACGATCTCCACCTGCTACGGAGCCGGCGCACGCGCCTACTCGGGCGAGGGCCTGGTCGGACTCTCCTGGGCATTTCTCCGCGCCGGAGCCCACAACGTGATCGGAGCTCTATGGGAGGTCAGTGACGCCTCCACTCCCCAGCTCATGGATGAACTCTACCGTGGATTGAAAAAAGGCATGCGCCCCGACTCCGCTCTGCGCCAAGCCAAACTGTCCTTGCTCCGCTCCGGCAACGCCTTCCGCAAGCCCTTCTACTGGGCCCCCTTCCAGCTCTACACCGGATCGTAAGTGGTGATGTTCGCGAATCTGCGTCTAAGCCCGCTGCGCTCTCGTGCGCCCCGACGTTCTTGTCGGCTTCGCTGACCAGCGCCCAAGGCGAAATGTCTTCTCGTAGCCCGTGGATTTGTTGGAAATTTTCACCGCCAGAACTCCGCTGCTGTCACAGGTATAGGTTTCTTCAATCACAAAACCGTTCGTTCCCAGCGTGCGGACCACCGGCACCGACGCCAGGTCCGCCCGATCCTGCAACATCGGATCGAACGGGAAGCGAATGTCATCCCAGTCGGTGATTTCCCCGACCGGACGCCCATCGCCTGCCAGCCGTGCGCACTCCAGATAGCGGAAATGCCCGACATTGTGGGCGGGATGGTACGAACGCACGCTCCGCAGCGACGGCTGTCTGGGCCCCGGCAACGACGTGCCTCGGGGGAAAACAAGATCGAACACAACGCTGCGTCCGTCGTCGGTCTCGCGCCAGAGCCCGAAATTCCGCATGAACTGGTCGCGAAGAACGAAACCGGATTGTGTGTCTGCCCGGATGACCAATCCAATGGCGGTCGCGGACCGCATATACGCCGAGCGACGCACCCGCCTTCCGAACTCTTCCCGAAGGATTCGAGCTACCGGCGGAAGTTCGGAGCCACCGCCGGTCACGTAGAGCGTGTCGATGGGTCGTTCCGGATGCTGGGCCAGTAGTCCGTTGACCACTTCGCGCGTCGATTCGATCAGCGGCCTGCACCGCTCATAGAACTCGCTCGCCGAGATAGAAACCTCGTGCCAGTTGTTGCGCACACGTTCGAGGTCGACGCTCACCTTGCGCGTATTGGGATTGAGCGCTTCCTTTTTCTCGCGGCACTCCTCCAGAAGAGTGAACCATTCCGAAGCGGAGAGCTCCTCCCGTTCCTCGGAAGTGACCCCAGCCGCCTCCAGCGCGAGTTCCGCCAGGATCTCGTCAAAGTCATCACCACCTACAGTGGGAATCCCGTCCGAGGCGACGATGGAGTGCATGTCGTCGCCCAGTTCGATGAGCGAAGCGTCAAAGGTTCCGCCACCCAGGTCATAGACCATGAGCCAGCCTTCCGAAAGGGTCTTCTTGTCGGCCCGCTCCCGGTGGGCGAACTCGACCGCAGCCGCCGAGGGCTCGTTCAACAAACCCAGAACTTCAAACCCCGCGTCCCGCGCCGCTTCCGCGGTCAAAAAGCGCTGATTGCTATTCGCATTCGCCGGCACTCCCAACATCACTTCCATTGGCCCGGTCGCGCCGCCGGATAACGTGGAATGCTCACGCAGTTGATCCCGCAAAGCCTCCATCAGTTCCCGCATCAGTTGTCTGATCTCGAAAGACTGTCCACCGATTTCGAACCGGGTTTCCGGCCCGGCATCTCTCAAAACGCGCTTAAGAGACCGGGACACGGCCCAACCTGGTTGCCCTTGCGCCCGCCACGCTTCCCACCCATAAGCGAGCACGCCGCCTCGCACGGCAATCAATGGCGGAAACCAGTCGCGCACGTGACCGTCTGGTGTTTCGAAGTTGACAAGCGGATAGTTACCACGATCCGCGGCTGCGACCACGACGCGAGTTGTACCAAAATCTATGCCGAGCTTCACGGATGAACCGATCCACCTCTGCGCGATATATGTGCGTTTTCATTCTAGAACATTTGGGTGGACGCCAGCTCTCGTGTCGCTGCTGTTTGCAAAATCGCCGTCGCACTCACCGCCAACGATGACAACCTACTCCAAAAGGGGCGCTCTCTTAATTATGCGATTTCGTCAACCGTTCACTATCTCCAACCGCACGGCTTTCTTAGACCGAAAGGCCAATTTGGTCAAAACTGACCAGTAATCAGTTCGCAGCACCTACACACTGTTAAGGGGCCTTTCGTTATTTACGTTCGGGCGGGAAGGCCGCCTACAACTTGGGCTGAAATCGGACGGAGGTGGCTTGTAATGATGACTTTCGTGGCGGTTATCTTCGGAGTTTTCGCAATTGCTCTGATCGTCCTCCTGATCTACAACAGCACACTCACCATGCGCAGGGATGACCAGTTGTTTCTGGATGACGCCAGTTCGCACATGCACGATGAGCAGACGGAACTATTGGCCAAGGTGAACCGGCTAACCATCCCGGTGCGCGTGTTCAGCATCGGGTCTGCGGTATTCCTGATGGTGCTCGTCGCGATGTGGCTCTACCAGAAGCTGAGCGGGGTCCAGTAGCGTCGAAAGCGGGGGACTTGCGCCATCCGGCCATAGTCCAAGCCGTACGATTAGCGTAAACGGTTTGCGACAGCTTAGGCGCATAATCACACTATGATCGTTGAACCTGCCAGCGTGGAATCGTTCTCTCTTATTTTGCTGCTCGTGTGCAGAGCGCTTGCGTTCCTCTCCGGCATGGGTAAAGCCGAAGAAGTTCGGCGCTTTGCCGGCAGCGATGTGGGTTAGCTTACTCGTTGTCGCACCTCTCTGCTCAAGGGCCATTGGGTTCATCGAGTTTTCTTCGCGATAAGCCGCGGCAGCAACGAAGAACATAGGAGCTGTCGACAAATTGCCATTGGACTCATTGAGAAACGGCTGACCTCAATGAGCGATCTATGGCGATGCGACCACACTGCCGCCGAACACGATAACAGTTTCCTGGACGCGGAAGAAAGAGGCGCACAAAATCACCGCCAGCGAGGCTAGTGGGCTGGTCTCAAACTGAGGACTAGCTCCTCAATCGTGAGTTTTCCATTCTTCTTGTCGCGCTCCAACTCGTTCGATTCCGAGTCGCTACCCTCAACCTTGTCTGTCAGGCAGCGAGTGCGTTGAGACGTCGCTGCATTTCTTCGACCGAAACGTTTTCCTTATGCGTCGAAATCGTCCATGTGCTACCGAATGGATCGAGGACGCGCCCTTCCCGTGAACCGAAAAACATATCGGTCATGGGGCTCAACACTTCGGCACCTGCATTCACGGCCTGTGCGAAAACCGCATCCGAGTCCGCGACAAAAATCTGGACAAGCAAGGTGTGTTCCGGCCACCCTTCCATGGATTCACCCAAATTCAAGCGAGAATCGCCCAACTTCAATTCGCAGTGCACCACTTTTCCAGCGGGCAGGGATAGACGCAGGATTTCTTCAGCGCCAAACGCTCGTCTGTAGAACGATACCGCTGCATCGACGTTCTTAACGATGATGTTCGGCACAAGGGTGTGAAACCCTGCCGGTATGGGATTGACGCTCACGGAAACCTCTCCTTTAGGGAAGTGAAGAGCAATGCCCCGCAATTCAACGCAAAGTTGCCAGAAAGGTTCGCGATTCGCGCATCACGTCCGCCTCATTGGAGAGGAATACGAAATGGTCCGCGCCCCAAAGGTCGACCGCGTCCAGCCAGCACAATCGGTCATCCCGATCCGCCCCAATCGAACACCTCGGACCGGACCCCCGGCTTCCACCGTAACGAATGGCACTCGGTGCCTGGATGGATCATGCCAGCCCGCAGAGTCCTGGGCACTGCCAGTTACAGCGACGGCCAGACCTAGGACGAGCAAACGAGGGAGGACACTCTCCATTTGGGGTCACGTTACCAACCGTACCGATCCGGCGTCTGAGCAATTCTGAACACTCTCGGGATTCATTGATTCGAACGAGCGAGACCCCAGCTGGCGTGACCTGAAGGAGCGGACAGACTTGCGACGGTCCCTAACCGTCGAAACGAGGCATTTCACAAGTTGAGATTCAGCAGGCCTCTTCAGGCCGTGATTACCGGTCTTGAAGCCCGATAAAGCTGCCCGGCAAAAGCTCCCAAGCCCAGGCAAACCACACCGAATCGGACCAGCCCGCCAAGATACGGTATGAACCCAACGATAGTGAGGATCAACAGGCCCACCAGCAGTCCCAGCAACCAATCGCCTTTCGTGGCTCCCGAGGGTTTCAGAAGTACCCGACCCAGGAAGGCTCCAACCCAAACCTTCGCCAGGTAGAGCGCAGCCAGATATACCGCGAACAACATTAGCGAGATCGGGATGCCAATCAGTGTGATGGCTGCCACGACCATGGCTACCGGCACTCCCGCCAGAATCCCAACCCCCAGCCCGAGGGCTAGCCAGCCTGAGCCCACCGCCTGGGTCGTGGCCCGGAAGAAGCCGGGAAACAGAACCAGGCCCAGCCATCCCACCAGCATGGCGGCAGCGATCCAGAGAGCTTGGTGGAAGTAGAATCTGGGGCGCGTGAATTGGTTCTTCCTCACCTGCAGCTGGATGTCACGTTTGCCCGCAATGGTCGCACCGTCGGCGATTTGCACCTCGTTCTGCTGGCGCACGCGAGCGCTCAGGTCGCCGCCGACCCGGGCTGTGTTCGTCAGGGTGAGGCTACCTCCGGCCGTGTTCAGCTCTCTGCCGATGCTGCCGCTCACATCGGCGTTGCCAGAGAGGAGCAGGTCGACGCCGCGTTTCACCTCGCCTTCAAGGCTGACGTCGCCGGCGGCAACCACGATACCGTCGCCCACGTGGCCCCGGTCATCCATACGCAAGGACTGCGTAAAGCCGTAGACGCTGTGACCCAATTGCCCGTCCAGGTCGAGCGATCGCGAAAAGTTGTAAACGCTGCCTTCTACTCGTCCGCTCACAACAGTTCTCTTGGCAAAACTCACCAAGTCGCCCTTGACGGTGCCGCGTACTTCCACGATCCCGCCAAAAGCCAGCAAGTCCCCATTGATCACGCCTTCCACGCGCACAGTGTTGGCGGCGGCCATAAGGGTGTCGTCCACAGTCTCGCTTGTCGGTACCGTGACGAAATCCCCGTGGCGCCGCTCCAGAGCAAAGCTGGGCAACGACAACATAAGCAGCACGATCAGCAGACGCGAGCCAGGTTTGGCTAGCCGCCCTCGGCGTGCCAGCAGCAGTACACTTCCGCCCAACAGCGATAGCAAAAACAGAGCCCCAACGACAGCAGCATATTCGGTCAGCATGCCAGTACCTCCGTCTGCAAAGTAGTCGGAAAGGCTAAACATCAGGTTTGTGAGGCCGCTTAGGCTGAAGGGATTGAACCATTCCAGTGCTTCCGGAATTTTCAGCTCATCGATCGACACGAGAACGATCGAACCTAGCGCCAGCACCGCAGCCATCGCCGCCAGGTCACCCCAGGCCCAGGACAAGCGCGAACGGTAGAAGGCCTCGGGGCTGGCCGCTTCTTCTGGGAGTTCGCGCAGGCTTTCGCTCAGAACTCGGCTCTCAGCGCGCAATGCGTCCACTAGCTCCCGGCAGCGCTGGCACCCGGCTAGGTGGTCTCGCAGCTGCCGTGCCTCATCGAACGGCAGTTCGTCGTCCACGAAGATGGCGCAGGTCTGCTCCGAATAACATTCCATGATCACTAGCTCCCGTGGGCCAGTTTCCGGCGCAGTTCCTGCTTGGCACGAAATATCAGCGCCGCCACATGGTTCCTCTCGAGGCCCAACTGCTGTCCGATCTCGTCATAGCTCAACTCGCTGTAATAGCGCAGGACCAGCGGCACGCGGAAGTTCTCCGGTAGGCGTCCGATGACAGCCTGCAGCTGCGCCCTCTCCGCCATCCTGATGACAGTGCCCAGCGGCGACGGCTCCGAACTGGTTGCCTCGATGACCGCAGCTCCGTCTTCAACTTCCACAATCACCTGCCGTTCACGTCGACGACGCCGCAAAACGTCAATGCATTGGTTGCCAGCCACCCGCAGGAGCCATCTGGGGAACGGTATCGAACCGTCATAGCTCTCAATTGAGCGATGAAGCTTGAGAAAGACTTCGCTGGTGGCATCTTCTGCGTTCTCCCGTGAGTCCAGCATGTAACGGCACAAGCCGAATACACGCCGGACATAGCGGTGATGGATTTCCCCCAGGGCCTCGGCATCGTGGCCTTGGGCGCGCTCGAGCACGCTCTCCAAATCGAGGCCCTCCATCAGCCTGGTTTCGCCCTCGCGGGGCTGCGGCGCTTTCGCCATGTTCCTTTTGGCGTCCATAAGCCAGTACGCTGCAGATCGAAGGAAATTACATACATTTTAGGCGACCAGGGGAGCCCTAGGCCGGCAGGGTGTCTTCGCTTTTGCACCTGTTGATTTTGACGCCGGCGATGTTCACCTGGCTGCGCGAGCGCGATATTCGACGGGGATAAAGACTGCCTCGTCGTGGCTGGCCGACGATTCGGAAGTGATCCCATGGTCGCTGGATCGGAATGCCGAGTGCAGCCATTTCCCGCGTCAGCGCGCGCTTTTCAGCGGCTTGCCAATCGCGAGCAGGAAGATGACACTTTTGCCTTTTGCTCGCGGCGAAAAAAAGTTAGTCACGTCATCGTCGAAGAAAGTCAGCCCAGTCGCGCCCAGCCGCTGGGCATACGTGGCCAGGTACATTCTGCCGCCAATGGCGCCAGCCTCCAACTGGATAGCCCGGTAGCCGCGATTCCCGAATTGTTCCAGAATGCGTGTCAAATCGGCGAGAAAGAAGATGTCCACGCACGCGTCGGCTGGCAATTGCTGCTCCAGGCCAAGATGATGGGCCTCGACGCGGAATTCCCCTTCCTTCAAAAGCTCCAGAGCGTTCCGCTCACGTCCGAAGACGTATGCCCCCTGCTTGAGCCCCAGCACTGAATGCACGATCAGGTAGAGATCGTTGAGTTGGGTGCCGGGAGGCTCAAGGAAGTCGGCTGGAAGACCGCGCGTGGCGCAGTCAAGAATGGTCGAGAGCTGTGCCAATGTAATGGATACCGTCTTATCGAATACTCGGGTAGAACCGCGACGCAGGATCACCTGCTCGATGGTGTCCTCCGGTTGTTCTTCTTCCGGCAGGCGCTGCAGTTGAACTCCCTCGCCCGCTGGAGCGGAAGGTGCAAGGACCGTTTGCTTCCGGCGCCACTGAGCCACTTCCTCTTCGGACCCAAGTGAAGACGCATCGTGCATCTCAAGCATGGCCGGATATTCGACCTCGCGCTGCGAAAGTGGGATCGTCTCCAGGCCGAGCACCGGAGATTCTCGCGGGGTTGGCAGCGAACTCTCCGATCTGTGCCCGATCGGTACGAGGCACAATGAAACCTCACGCCGGGTATCGAGATCAAGCAGGCGGTTCGCCTCGGCGTCCACGAACCCGAGCACGATTTTGGCGGGCAGCCCCGAAGCCGCAGAAACGGCCAGCAGATTTGCCAGCAGTGTGCCGCTATCCCAACCGAAATGGCGATAGGTGCGCGCCTGGTACTTCCAGGCGTTCCGCCAGTACGTTCCGGTGCAGATGATGGTCACGGGCGCACCCGCCACCGCTGGTTCGCTCGCACTCGCCTGAGCCAGGTTTCCGCGGAAGTCACCCTTTCGCAGAAGCCGCAGCGATACATCCGCCGGATTGAAGTGATACACACCAGCATCCAAGCTCGGGAGATCGCCCGTCACGACGTACAGCTCGATCTCATACAGAGCTCCGGTGCAGGCCGCGGCGCGAAAGTAGATTTCTCCGCCTGGAGATTTGCGCTGTTTGGTAATCCCCGCCGAAAAATAGAGTATGCGTGCCAGATCCTGAAGGTCAGGAACCGAATTGGCTCGCGATGAGGGCAATAGCTCTGAGATTGCGGAGAGCGCTGCCGCTCCTGTTTGCGGCACTTCCCGCGGCAGCGGAAGCGGCTCTATGTTTGGATAGATCTTGAAGGGCTGAGGCCGGTTCGCCCAATCGAGGAAGTGAGGATGGTTACGGATACTCCAGTAGGAGTGCTTCGTGTCATCGTGATACTTCCAAGCCGCCTGGATGTCGCGGTTCCGCATCGGTGACGTCAGACTAGCACCTGCACGGGCTCACGGGCACGAGCGATGAACCTGCGACTGTGGATCGCGGGCTTAGTGGACCTCGGGTTGAATGGAACGGCTCTCCTCCTCAGTAAGGCGAGAAAGATCGCAATAGCCGTACCCTTTTAGGCACGCCGCGTAATTCCGCTTGTGTTCGGCGTTGGCCAGTGTCTTGGCTTCCGGTGCCGTCAGTTTTGTGTAGTCACAGGTTTCCTGCCCGTCCCTGCACGCCGCCAAGTTGCGCCGGTGTTCTGAATAGGCGGTTTGTTTCGCTTGCGGCGCAGTCAGTTTAGAGTGGTCGCACTCGTCCCAGCCGTTCTCACAATTCTGTGCGTTGCGCTGGAGTTCGGCAGCGGCCGCGTCCCTGGTTTGCATAGGAGTTAGTTGAGTCTGATCGCATGTCCCCGAGCCACCCTGACAGTCGGATGCATTGATCTGGCGTCTGGCGATGTTCACCTCCCCGGTTTCCGCCGGAGTCAGTTTGGAACGATCGCAAGCTCCCGTGCCATCCGTACAGGCGGCGAGATTGCGCTGGTGCTCCGCTGCGGCCATCTCTCGGGCTTCAGATAGGGTAAGTTTGGAGTGGTCGCAGGACTGCATGCCGTCGTTGCAGTCGGACACGTTCCGCCGGTGATCGGCCAGGGCCAATGCAATTGTTTCCGGTTCACTGAGTTTTGAACGATCACAAGAATCGTAGCCATTCCTGCAGTTCGCAACATTACGCCCATGACTGGCGAGCGCCACGTCAGCCATCTGTGCAGGGCTCAACTTGGACTGATCACAGGACTCCCTGCCAGCCTTGCAGGCATCCAGATTCTGCGCCAGGTCTGAGGACTGAGCAACGGCCAGAATCGGCCAGAGACTAAGAAATGCTACTTGTACCCAAAGACATTTCCGGAAACTAGTTTTCATATTCTCCACCTTCTGGACGATTTGGAATACGTCGGCAAAAAAGAGACCGTCGTAAAGCTTTGTTGCGCCAACCGGAACCGGTGCGCGGCTCCGGCCAGCGAAAAAACCACCGTCATCTTCCTGATGCGATTACTTGCTGTCTTCTTTTGCTTCGGCAATCTTGGCCTGTTGGCCGGCCTCGGACACAGCCTTGATGAATGCGTTTGCACTTGCCGGAGTTGCTGCTTTTCCCGAGAGGATGCTGCGGAACATCATGTGCTTGCCGTAGATGGCATGAGTGGAGTCGTTGTCCTGCTCCACGACTGCACCTTCCAGCGTCAGGCCTGCGAACACGCCCTTCGAGCGCGAGTAGGTCAGCATCTCAGTGTTCATCTTCCAGTCCGTTCCCGCGGACGCATGACGGCCAACCGGACCGGCTGCGACTGATCCTTCACCCGTCAGCTCAAACTTGCTGGAGAGCAGATGCTGGAAGCCTTGGTCGTTCATGACCAGCATGACCAGGTCTACGTCTTCGACGCCGATCTGCAATCCCCAGCTTCCTCCGCCAATGGAGACGAATGCGGGGGCGCTCCAGCCTGCGGCGCTACGGCAAGTGGCAACGCCGCGTCCGTGCTTGCCACCAAAGATGAAGCCACCTTTAATGAGGTCTGGCACGACCAGAATGCATTTTGCTTTGCTCAGTACTTCTTCCGGGATGCCTTTGTCGGGAGTGGACATAATCGCCTGCAGAACTGTTACGGATCGTTGCAGGCGGTCCACCGAGTCTTCGCGTGCCGAACCCGCCCACGCGTATGTTCCAACCATGCCCAAGACGCTCGTCAACAACAGTGACATTGTTTTTTTCATGAAAGTTCTCCATTAGGAGCCGCAGAACTAAGAGGAGAGAGATTCAGATAGCTGACTTAGTTCAGAGGACCTGAAAGAGAGAGAAGAATTGCTCGTCTCTGGAATCATGATCGCTCAGGCAGAAAGCAATAGCTGGTCTGAATTGCTCACTTCGGTCGGGAATGCTGGTACCCGCGATTCGATTCGGCAACGCGCATTCCGCTCAGAGCGAGCAATTTTGCTCAGAATCGTGGCCCGCTATGTGACACCTTTGGACTGGTCAGAGAATGGTGAGTCTTGTCCATGACATCCATATCGCATCCATTTCTTCCGCGCATGCGTAGCCTGCGCGCCTTCCTCGCTGCTTCCTTGAGGAAATTCCTGAAGATGGAACCCCACGATGGCGACTTCGCCTCGCAGCGGATGTGTCCCTCTTGTGGACTCATCACGCCGCGCCACGAGACACGTTGCCTGGAATGTGGCAAATCGTTCAAACCAGCCTGAAGTCCAGCACGACGCTGAAAGCTGTTCGTAGTCCTTTACCGTCAGGAGCACCTCAATGAGAAAACAGTACCTTCACCTCTCCGCCTACCCTTGCGATACTTGCGCCGGCCCGGTCGTCGCTGGCTCGCTGGCGGTTCGCGAGAATGAAATATCGAAAGAAACCGACATCCGACAAGTGGGCGCGATCTGCCTCGGATGCGGCCACCTGCAAAGCGCAGCGACCGCGCCTGCGCGCGCTCGGCATCTGCAGCCGATGGAATGGGCCCCAGTTGATGCAATCCAGGCTTCGCATCTGACCACAGCTTTTGTGGAAGGACTCAATCGTGCAGAAGTGCGCTGAGCAGTGAATGTGCGGCAATTTACGAAAGTGTATAAAAAGGAACAGACATTCAAACAGAGAACGATGTACCGTTGCCCCAATTAGAACATTGGACGCTCGGTCAAGGGTTAGTGGTGCAAGAACGACCATTCGGACCCTCACGACCGAGTCACTTCCTCAATTCACACGCATGAACTTTAAGGCCGGACTCCTCCGGCCTTTTCTGCGTCGTCAGGCATCCTGAGTTTCTAGGATGCCCTTTTACTTTTTCGACTCTAGTCGTGGAGAACGACATTGAGCAGCGAACTGTGGACCTGCAGCGCGCCTTCGGATCCCCCCGCGTAGTGAATGAAGCCCAGCTTCCTGAACCGGTTCATGAAGAAGCTGACCCGCGAGCGCGTGGTTCCAACCATCTCCGCCAGTGTTTCCTGGCTGATCTTGGGGACTACGGTTTCAGGGATGCCGTCTTTGCCAAAATGAGCGAGCAAGAGCAACACGCGGGCCAGGCGTTTTTCGCTGGAGTTGAACAGTTGGTCTACAAGATCCTCTTCGTAACGGATATTCCGCCCCAGTAAATACGCCACGAACATTTCAGAAAGCGCGGGTTCGCGATGAAGCGCATCCATCATCGCCTCTTTCTCCACCCGCAGAATCTCGCAATCGGTCATCGCTGCCGCGGAGCCCATTCGCCGGAGTTGACCTGCCAATGAGCCTTCTCCGAAGAAATTCCCTTCGCTCACGATCGCAATCGTCGCTTCCTTGCCGACCTTGGATACGACAGTGAGTCTCACTTTGCCTTTTTGGACATAAAAAACTGCGTCTGCTCCGTCTCCTTGCGCAAAGATCAGCTGCTTCTTCGGTACGGTCAGAATCTTCCGGCCATCCCCAATGGTCGCCAGGAAGGTGCTGGGGTCGAATCCGCCGTTTTTATTGGCTGCCAACTTGGGTCTCATCTCCTCCCAGTATAGTCTCCCCGACGGGATCCGACTCACGAGCCTCGCACGGTCTCATTCCGTGAAGTCTCGCCCTTGCCCGCCAAGTTCTAGCAAGACTGATCACTTTTGATCAGTTTTGCTACGCCTCCGGTCTCACAATAGAACAGGCGGACAAACACGCCACTACTGGTTAGGGGAGCCATGCCACCAACTATTCAAGTCGGCACGATTCTGATGAAGGAATGGCCCGGGATGAGGCAACTTCTTGGGCTGGAGAGTGAGCCCTGCTCGGGAGAATGGAGTCTGCTTAAGGTTCTGGATGGCTTCGCCCTCGATCGTAAGATCCATGCTGCCGGGTGGAATTTCTTTTTTATGGCGGCGGAGGTTAAGGTGATGTTCTTTGGCTCGCTCGGAGCCGCGAAGATCCAGAAAGCCTTGAAGCGGATTCTAGAGAAGGTTAAGCAGCAACAGTTCAATGGCCTGGAGGTAACTGAAATAGCTGCCAGGCGTTTCCTCGGCGTCCCGTACGTGACCGTTTCTGCCCACTCGCGGCATATGCAACAGAGTTGCTATCTGGATAGCACCGAAGCACGGCAGACGTCTCAGCACGACGCGGAATGGGCCAGAGGTTGATGGACACAGATGGAATTCGGAAAGGACGAAGATCGATGTTTGCCAAGACCATAAAATGGGGTGCAATTGCAGCCTTGATTATAGGCGCCTTCCTGCACTCGACGGGGGGGTATGCACTCTTCTTGCAGTTTGTGGTTGTGACCGCATCCATTTTCGTTCTCGCGCAAGCCGCAACCATGCGTCGGTATGTTTGGATGGCCCTATTTCTTGTGGTTGCTTGTGCTTTTAATCCCGTTTTTGCTGTCCCATTCTCCAACTATAACTTCGGGATAGCGAGCGCCTTCGCGACACTACTATTCTTCTTCTCTCTGGAGCTACTGAACCCGAAATCCAGGCTGTCGGTAGCTTCAACGACTGATCCAGTGCGTGGCAGAGAGTTGCTATGAAAACCGATCGGAGTTTCGACCACGTTCTCGAGTCTGCCGTGATTTCAAGCTGGACGGCTTTGACCCGTGGCGCCCAAACTGGCTTGATTCATATTGAATACGGCTTTGCCGCAGGCGGAACTTTGGACTATCTGAAGATCTGGTCATCTCTCACCCGAGGCCGTTGGCTTCTGGCTTGTGAGTATTGGATGTCGCCTTCCACATTCCACAACACCGGTGTCCGCTTCGATAATGGATACGAATCCGAAGAATTAGCTCACATTTTGGAATTTGTGATGCAACACCAAAACTCGTTCGTGCTCCCCCCGAACCTCGGCCGGCAGGGACTGCTCCAGATTTCTACACCTACGGTAGAGGAAAACGCAGCGGCGGCGGCAATAATAAACGAGAACTTCGCCCGACTCGCTTCATCGCACGCGCAGCCCGCAGTCGCCTGAAAATCTTCGTTCGGGTCACTTTTCTAGGGCCGCCAAACGGCGGTCGCGATGCGGTTCTGTTCGGGGTAGGCCGGTGCTGACCTCGCACTTTTCGCCCGGCTTCGCACCGCATGTGGGGCAACGAACCGCCAGCGCTTCCTTCTGTGTGATTTTCATGCCTTATACAATGCACGGTTGTTCGCCAACAAAATGGTCAATTGTGACCATCGCGCAATCCCCCGCGAGGCGCATCATCTCTCTAGCAAAGGGCAGGGCCAGCGTTGCAAGCTGTGGCGGCACTTTTTCGTATGATCGCCGCGTGCCTTCCCCGACCTTTTCCAAGGAGCGATCGCATGCTTAAGCAATTGGCCACGGACACAAGCAAATCCCCCGAACCGCCGCGGACGTATCCAGGACCGCCGGCTGTGCCGGAGCGCGCCCAACAGCCACCGCTGCTTGAGCCTATCTATGAGCCCTATGCCCAGAAAGGGTTGCATGACGCTTCATATAAGCCTTACTCCGAGAAAGCAGCGCCGCCTGAGCCCCCTTATGAGCCTTACAAGGGCATATAGTCGCTGGCAAAGGTCAGGCGACCCCGGCCGCGCAAACCCATAAGTTGTAGCACCTTCCAGTTCTACGACTGTTTGCCTGAATTACTCTCGGAAGTGGTCAAGAGTGAACAGTTTAATGTAAATGAACCAAGTACCGTAAAAGGGTCAGCGGTTGCTCGCCGCGGAACCTGCTATGTACATGAACGAGAGGCAACTCGCGATATCGGTGCTCGAAGGTCTAAGAGAAGACTTGACTTATGCGCACCTCAATAATGGGAGCCGCATCGTCGACGTAGCCGACCTGCGCCAATATATCTATGAGCAGATCAGCCGGATTAGAACAAACGCGTACTTCATCTCGGCGCTGTACGGCAATAACGATGGCAAGGGGCAAGGCACCAGCAAAGGTCCCGGCCACAACGGGAAACCACAAAGCTAGTGCCGGTTGCCACAGGTCAAGGTAGTTGGAGAGCGTATGGTGGCGCAGTTTGACATCGGGTGCGCAGAAGCCTACGATCGTAGTTGAGCAAGGTACCTCTTCTTACTCTTTCAGGTTCTCTGAACTAAGTCAGCCCATCTGAAGTTCTCCCCCTTAGTTTCCCTCTGAAGGAGGAACTGCGTTATGACTCTATTGACCCGCTGGGAACCTTTTCGCGAGTTCTCCACCCAGCAAGACCGCATGAACCGCATGAACCGTCTTTTCCGTGAGTCGTATGGCGCCGAAGGCCCGGAAGAAGCCTTGACGACCACCAGCTTCGCACCGCCGGTGGACATCTACGAAG
>Ga0307478_10000030_pt1 | contig 194775 bp, 165 predicted proteins | sample atmos_gasesECM4C_2_FD_203713 | JGI IMG/M metagenome (GOLD analysis project Ga0307478, IMG submission 203713) | Hardwood forest soil microbial communities from Morgan-Monroe State Forest, Indiana, United States - atmos_gasesECM4C_05 | ecosystem: Environmental > Terrestrial > Soil > Temperate...
GTCTATCAAGCGCTCGACGGGCGCGTCTCGCTCTACTACGGCGACACCCGCCTGCAACACACCCTGGCTCCGCCAGGGTGACATTTTCATGTTGCTGTTAGGGTGACAAAATCACGTTGCTACAACAGGTAGGCTTCGGGGCGAAATCGTAAGAGTGGATCACATAGGAGAATAATTAAGAGATTAGAGCGCGCAACACTGTTGCGCATTCACGAGCGCGACGCGTTTCATTTCTGGAAAAACAACACTTATCTCGTTGAAAAGAACTCTCGCCGCGTTGGCGCAGAGCCAGAAAAGCAAGTGGTCGTACCACTTCTCTCCTCGTCCGAGTATAATCGGTGCCTAGAATCCCGCTAAGTAAAGACGAAAGCTGGCACTCCTATGACCTCTTCCAATGGCAATTCTGGCAATGGCAGTAACGGATACAGTGTCCCCATGCCGCGCGCGGAGTGGCTGGCGCAGCGCAAGCGGGCGAACACCGACGGCAATTTCTCGCAGATGCACTACGCGCGCAATGGCGTGATCACCGAGGAAGTGGGATACGTCGCCCACCGCGAAAAACTCGCGCCTGAGTTGGTACGCGATGAACTGGCCCGCGGCCGCATGATTATTCCCGCCAACATCAATCATCCGGAACTGGAGCCAATGGCGATCGGCGTTGCCTCGCTCTGCAAGATCAACGCCAACATTGGCAACTCCGCCGTCACTTCGGAAATCAACGAGGAACTGAAGAAGCTCCACACCGCCGTCCACTACGGCGCAGACACTGTGATGGATCTTTCCACCGGCGGCAACATCCACGAAATCCGCGAAGCCATCCTTCGGCATTCGCCGGTGCCGATTGGAACGGTTCCGATTTATGAGGCGATCGCACGCGTGAAACGCGTGGAAGACTTGAATGCCGAAGTCATGCTGGAAGTTATCGAAGAGCAAGCCGCGCAAGGTGTCGACTACATGACGATCCACGCCGGCGTCCTCATCCAATACCTTCCTCTCATCTCGAAGCGCATCACCGGTATCGTCAGCCGCGGCGGAGCAATCCTCGCCCAGTGGATGGCTTACAACCACAAACAAAATTTCCTGTATGACCGCTTCGATGACATCGTCAAGATTTTCAAGAAGTATGACGTCAGCTTCTCGCTCGGCGACGGCCTGCGTCCGGGCTGCGTCGCCGACGCCAGCGACGAAGCCCAGTTCGCCGAATTGCGCACGCTTGGCGAGTTAACAAAAAAAGCCTGGCAGCACGACGTACAGGTGATGATCGAAGGCCCCGGCCACGTCTCCATGGACAAGATCAAGGAGCAGGTGGAGAAGGAAGTCGAGCTCTGCTACGAAGCTCCGTTCTACACCCTTGGCCCGCTGGTCACTGATATCGCTCCCGGCTACGACCACATCACCTCAGCGATCGGCGCAGCCATGATCGGATGGTACGGCGCGGCCATGCTGTGCTACGTCACGCCCAAAGAGCACTTAGGGTTACCAAACGAGAAAGACGTGAAAGACGGCATCATCGCCTACAAGATCTCCGCCCACGCCGCCGACATCGCCCGTGGACGTCCCGGCGCGCGCGACCGCGACGACGCGTTGAGCTATGCGCGGTATAAGTTCGATTGGGAAAAGCAGTTTGCTTTGTCTTTGGATCCCGAAACCGCCCGCTCGATGCACGACGAAACCCTGCCTGATGATTACTACAAAGAGGCAGCCTTCTGCTCCATGTGCGGCCCGAAATTCTGCTCGATGAATTATTCTTCGAAGGTGGACGAGTACAACAAGCAGGTACACGGAATCGAGAAGAAGGATTATTCGGAACTGGTGGAGCGGCTGGTTTCGCTGAAGTAAAACACGCACTTGAATCTACCCCGAAGCGAGGTCTATGGATCACCACGAGGCAGTCCGGAAGTTTGAACATTTGATGTTGAAAGAGGCCGATCACGCCCGCGAAGTAGCAACGGAACTGGAGGCCTTGGCGCCGATCCTGACGACGGAGAACTCTCGGCAACTCGCACAGTTGCAAATAAAGGCGAGCCACAAGCAAGCCAAAGAGTTTCGCGAGTTGTCGGAGAAAGTCAAAGAGAAATAGTGCTGGGTGAGCCCCAAATTCTGCTCGATGGGCTACTCGTCAAAGGTGGACGAGTACAACAGGCAGGTGCATGGGATTGAAAAGAGGGATGATTCGGAACTGGTCGGGGGCTGATGTCGCTCAAGTGATTGAAGCGACGCGACGAGCCCAAGAAAAACGCGCACCCGACATGGTGATCTTCATTTCTGAAATTTCGCCCGGCAATAGTTCCAAGTGTAGGCAGCCACAGTGACCAGAACTGAGGCGGTCATGACGATTGCCGCGATTAGCGAGAGCTTGAACAGCCATGGCAAGCACCAGTGTTCGGCAACGCCCAGAGCTGCGTAGGCCACTGACAAGCCCCAGAGATTCTGATTAAGGTTGACGTTGAATTTGTCTTCTACTCCCATATATTGAGCGCTAGTAATCCTCGATCATTCCTCCTCCGCGCTCCTGCTTGACCGTCGTCAGCCAAATCCCGAGGAAGCGCGTGCCGAAGGTGAGTAAGATGCCAAAGATTAGTTCCCAAAGCACAGACCATTCGGAATGGAAGAGTGCAGCTAGAAGCGCAACAGGTACGACCCCCACCCCGGCGAAAATCAAACCTACTGCCAGCGCCCCATAACCCCAGGCGAAGACCGCAAACAGGCACGAGTAGGCGAACAGCATAGTACCGAACACATACGATGCGTAGTAATAACCAACACCAGCCCACGGTCGAGTCTTACGGAAGATGCACAGTGGCAGAAAGATGAATACGCAAATAAGCGCCGCTATGCCGCTGGCGGTGATAAGCCAAGGCATTAGTTTGTCCGAAGCCCATACCATGCCGCGCAGGAACAAGGCAACAGCGAACAGGCCAAGAGCAATGACGATTAAGCCGATAGCGTAACCGCCGACACCGAATGCGGCTTTCTTGAGGCGCGATTCGCCGTTGGTCTGCACGGCAGAAGTGTACTCCTGCCAGACCATTGCCGCGTCCCCCACCTTTCGCCTCCTTCGTAAGAAGTGGGTATCGCGGTAAGGTGGGGTGAATTCCATTGTGCTGCCCACCGATTCCGGCCTACGATAAGCGCTCCTCTACGCGCAAAGGGCGCTGAACGATCTCGGCGAAATCATCGGCCACATTGCCCAAGACGACGATAAAACCGCATTGTCTTTTTGGAGAGTTTTGGTGTTTGAGAATGACAACTCCGGGAGTATCCTGAAGCTATGTCAGTGAATTGGATTAAGGTCGCTCAAAAGATGGCGGAGGATGCGCGGGAGCAGTTGGCGATCAATCGGCGGCGTCTTCGGGAAATCATCGAGAAACGCGACCGCCAGCAAACTACACAACAACATCCTACAAATGCTCAGTGAGCTGCCCTCGGCTGACCATCATTTCTGGCGCTAACGGTTGCGGCAAGTCAACATTAACCAGCCGATCGAGCTTCCTCTATAAAACACCCCTGCTCGATCCCGATGCTATCAGTAAGGCGCTCCAGCCAACCATCCCCGGAGTCTCGGCGGTCGCCGCCGCCCGGCAGGTTCTCATTTCTGCCGGTGAGCACATTGAAAAGGGCGAGAGCTTTGCCGTTGAGACGACGCTGGCCGGAAAGCACTATCTGCAAATGATGGTTGATGCGCGAATTCGTGGCTTTGAGGTCGTGCTGGTCTACATCGGGACGGAGAATGTTGAAATCAACCTGGCTCGAATCGGAAATCGAGTTCTCGCGGGTGGCCATGATGTCCCGGAGGGCGATGTCCGCCGGCGTTACCAGCGAAGCTTCAAGAGTCTTCTGATAGGGATAGAGCGCGCTGACCACACCATTCTGTTCGACAACTCAAGCGAAGAGGGTTACCGGTTTATCGCGGTTCTCGGGCCGTCTGGAAGTCAGTGGTTCGAGCCTGTTCCCGATTGGGCAAAGGCAAGTCAAGCGAAAAGGCTCAATCAGCGGTAAGCCTCGCGCCTGTGCCGGACCGCGTGGATTCGAATACTCCCGTCGGCATCATCAGTAAAACGCACACGATAGTCGCCGACTCGCAGCCGCAACTCGCCTGATTCACCCTTGAGTTCCTTCACGTCGCCCTCACCAGTCTCAGCGAAGCGATGGATCGCGGTGAGGATTCGCATTGCGGCCTTTCGGTCGATGCGGCGGATGTCGGCACGCGCGTCCTCAGACCAGGAAATTTTCCTCATCTTCACGCCTACGTTTACTTATTCTTGAGATCGCCTGGAGAGAGGCCAAAGTCGGCAAGAAGTTCTTCGTGCGGGATTCCCTGTCCACCACGTTGCTTGAACCAAGCCTTCGACTTGGCCACCGCATCGCGCTCGTCCTCGCTCTCGGGCTCGTCATCGACAGGAGCGTTCGCGATCGCGCGAGACACGGGATCAAGCAGACTTTCTAACATGCCGATGGCGGCCGGTACTTGGCTGGAAGGCAACTGATCGATCAGTTCGTGCGCGTGCTGTTTGTCTGCCGCCATGCACAGCTATTTTACACCGCTACCTTTTACCTCGGTACCTTTTTTCACAAGTGCGCCGCCGCCGCGCAGCCGTCTTACCCTGCGTGGCCGCGGAGGTTAAGCCGCCAGTAGTCTAGCAAAAAAGGCGGGTTATCCGCTGAAGCTCGATCCGTCAGCTCTGCCATGAATTCCGCGCGAAGTTGTTCGGACGGAATGTTCTCCAGATGCCGCCGCAGAACAATGTTGCGCACAAACTCGGTGTACTGCTCCGCACTGTCGAGGATCGTGGGGGCCGCTTCAATCGAAGTCTCGACTTCGACGAACCCGGCACGTATAAGGGCGTGCTCTGCACTCTCCGCATTCTGAAAAAGCCAGGGCTCACGGAAGCCCGCGAAGAACGAAGCAAATTTGGAAGTCGCGGCCAGTTCGTTCACGCGTTTGCGCAGGGAGGATATGTTCGGGCCGCCGCCGCACTGGGCTTCCAGCCATCCTCCAGGAACCAGCACCCAGCGCAGGTTCGCGAACAATTGATCGTGGTCGAGCATCCAATGAAACGCCGCCGTGCTCACGATGCCGTCGAAGCTAGCCGCAAACGGCAGGCGCAACAGATCACAAAGGACCAGATTCGGGACAAGATTCGCGCGAGGTTTGAAATGTGCGAGGTGCTCGCGGGCGGATCTCAGCATGTTTTGCGAGAGGTCGATGCCGACTACCCGGCCACGGGGCAGGGCGTCAATTAATTCGGCGGTGAGCCGCCCGGTGCCGCATCCGGCATCAAGCACCGCCTCGTTTCCGCGCAGCCGCAACCGCGACAAGACCTTCTTCCCCCAACTGACTTGTGGTCCGGAAAGCCGGTGATAGGCATCGGAATTCCACTCGCGCGAAGATTGATTTTGCGTCAAGGTCATCGGCTTGCCCCCGTCTGTCCGCATGCACAGAGGCTTTCGCAGCTCGGCCCTCAGCGAAACGCTAGCTCTTGAAATCCGCTACGCCATCCCAAACGAGCTGAACGGCGATGGCGAGAATCAGGAAACCGAAAATCTTGTTGATGGCTCCGACCGCATTAGGTCCTAACCGGCGGACTAACGGCCCTCCCAACCAGAAAAAAAGAGAAACCGTCAGCGCAATCACGGCGATGCCGATGACCATGCCCAGGTACGACGCAGCACTGTCAACGTTCGCCGCCAGCGCCATGACTACACCGATGGCTCCCGGACCCGACATGAGCGGCATGGCCAGCGGAGTCAGAGAGATGTCCTCCTTATCCTCGGCTTCAAGACTTTCCTCCGGAGTAATACGCGCATGAGAAGTAACCATGCCCCACGCCGTGTTGGCGACAATCAATCCGCCGGCAATCTTCAGAACGGGCAACGAGATGCCGAAGAAATGCAGCACGAAGCGGCCGAAGAAGAGAAAGGTAACCAGAATGACGAATACCCACAGTCCAGTCTTCAAGGCGGTGTTCCGGCGTTCCTGGGCAGTCCAGGACGACGTCATGGTGAAGAAGATCGGAATGCCCCCGAAAGGATCGACGATGGGAAATAGCGCAAGAAACGTGGCCGCCGCGGAGTGCGGCAGTGTGCGTAGAAATTGTCCGAGAGCGTGTGTGGCATTCACGTGGTCTACCGGTAGCCCTCCAGGACCTTGGCAGCGCGATCGAGTGCAGCAGTGAGAGCTGCCAACTGCTGACGGGCTCGCTCTGTATCCCCCTTGTCCAGAGCTTCATTTACTCCGGGAATCACGACGGCAGCATAGCCCGTGTATTCGCCCGGAGCATAGATGGCATGGCGAAACCAGGGACGGTGCGGCAGTCCGTCGGGCACCAAAAGAGCACGCTCGCCGCCACGCAGCGCTTGGTTCAACCGCGCAGGATCTCGCGGCGGATTCTTTTGCTTCGACCTGATCTTTCCGCCTGCTTCGCGGAAATGCTTTGCGGCAGCCATCGCGGCGTTGAAGTCGACGGGGCGGTCCCGGAATTTGTCCTCCGCTCTTTTCTTGGCTGTATCGAGATACGCGGAAATTTCTTTGCCGTACTCTTCGTAGTCGTAGGGCAGCACGTCGGCATCAGCCATACGCAAGGCCTCGAGGCCGAATACTCGCGCCATCTGCTGCTCGTAAACGAAATCTGGATCGCCGAACTTTTTGAACCAGGCAAAATTGTCGAAGACCGAATGGTAAACACCATAGGGGCCGGTCGAGCTGATATCGGTGGAAGGCACACCCAAATGCTGCTGAAAAGCACTGTAATCGGAGCCGCTGCCCAAATCGCCGACCGCGACATCGCCTTTCACGGACGCTGCTGGCACGCGGCGGTTATCGTCGTTAGCCTCCGCCGGTGACTGCGCCGATAGGCTGCCGACGTGATCCACCTTCTGCCAAGCCTCATAGACAGTGCCTCCCTTGGGGCTGGGCACGGCTTTGGCAACATCTCGCAAAAACTGCTTCAGGCTGGGAACCGCTGAGGCGCCGAACTTCGCGCCGGAGACAGCAACGTCCATATTGAAGTAGGCGGGTGCGTTGGCAAGCTCCGATTCGTTTTGCTCGGCCCATTCCGTGGAACCCATCAGGCCTTCTTCTTCGCCATCCCAACTGGCAAAAATCATGGTGCGCTTCGGCTTCCACCCCGACTTCAGCAATTCGCCGACACCGTGCACGCTCTCGAGCATTGCCGCCGTCCCGCTGTTCGGGTCGACGGCACCATAAACCCACGCGTCGCGATGGTTGCCCGCAACCACCCACTCGTCCGGCAACTCGCTGCCGCGTACGCGACCGATCACATCCCACAGCGTGCGGAACTGATAATCCTGTTTGAGGTGCATTTTCACCCGCACCGGTCCTGGCCCCACGTGGTAGGTAAAGGGCAGCGCACCCTGCCACTCGCGCGGCGAATCGGGCCCGCTCAGATGCTGAAGGATGGGTGCGGCATCGTGATAGGAAAGCGGCGTGACCGGAATCTTCGGCATCTGCGCCGACTGCTCGGGAGAAACACGCTTGCTCTCGGGCAGCGAAGGCACCGACGCAATTCCGGGCGTCGTCGGGTCGCCGGGATACTCGAACATGTAGCCCACCGAGCCGCGCTGCACTCCGGTATCGGGTCGCCACGGCCCCTCGGGATATTTATCCCCACGTCGCCAGCCATCATCATAGGGATCCGAATAGATAATCACCCCGGCAGCGCCGCGCTCCTGTGCGATGAATTCTTTTACTCCGCGAAAGTTCTGCCCATAGCGGACCAGCACGATCTTGCCGCGCACGTCGATCTTCAATTTATCCAGTTTCTCGAAATCTTCCGGCGTACCGTAGTTGGCATAAACCACCTCCGCTTCGGCATCACCGGACGGCGACATGCCGTTGAACGGCATCACCACGCGGGGATCGTCGTCATAAGGATCGCCGTCGACGTGCTCACGCGTGGGTCCGTGCATTTCGACTCCGGCGGGCGCGGTGACATCCACGCTAATCTCCTTAGGATAGTTGATCCACACCTTGTATTCGACAATCTCGGTGTCGAGTCCCGCTTGACGAAACTTCTGTGCTACGTAGTCGGCTGTCGCTTTGTCCTCGGGAGTGCCCGCCATATGCGGGGCTTGGGTCAGCGTGCGAAGGTGCTCTTCTGCAAGCTTGGGATCGGGGACAGAAAGAAAACGGGCTTCCGCAGCGGTTTCGGCAGCGGCGTCACGAAAACCAAAGATGGGTTGAGCTGGGCTGGGAGACTCCGGCCCATGGCCGCTGACTGTCGTTGGAAAGCTTGTAAGCAGAATGACGGAGGTAAGAAGTGATGCGGACAATACTTTCATGGGCATCTCAGTGTGAAAGTAAGTAAGGTAGCACATGCAAGTGTGAGCCAGTGGGCTCCGCCCGCTGGACAGCCGAGGGCGGCTGTCCCACACATGCCAACCGCTCCCAAGGCTTCGCGAAAGCAATCCTCAACTGCATTGGATTAACACAGAAACTACCGCACCTGCCCCGTCCCCACGATCTCGTACTTCGAGGAAGTCAGCTCCGCCAGCGCAAAAGGCCCACGGCAGTGCAGCTTCTGCGTGCTGATACCCATCTCCGCGCCGAAGCCGAACTCCGCACCGTCGGTGAAACGGGTCGAGGCGTTCCAATAGACAGCTGCTGAGTCGACTCCGCGCAGAAATTTACGCGCATTGGCCTCATCGCTCGTCACGATAGAATCCGAGTGCTTGGTGGAATAGCGATCGATGTGGGCTATTGCCGCGTCCACGCTCGCAATTACTCGCACGGCGATGCAAAGCCGCAGATATTCCTCTCCCCAATCCTGCTGTGCAGCCGGCCCAACGTTCAGTCCCGCAGCCAGGCTGCGAGAGTTTTCGTCTCCGCGGACTTCCACGCCTGCTTCGATCAGCTTTTTCACGATTCGCGGGACGTACTCTGCCGCGATCCGTTCATGCACCAGTAATTTTTCCGCGGCGTTGCACACCGATGGCCGCTGCGTTTTGGCATTGATCACGATGCGGTCAGCCATCTCAAAATCAGCGGATTCATCGACGAAAATATGGCAGTTCCCAGCCCCGGTTTCGATTACGGGCACTGCGGAATTCTCGGTGACGAATTTGATCAGCCCCGCGCCGCCGCGCGGAATGATCACATCCACCAAAGCACGGGCCTTAATCAGTTCCTGCACGGACTGGCGCGTGCTAGCATCGAGAAGCTCGACCGCGCCCGACGGAACCCCGGGGACCGCAGCAAGAATCTCTACCAGTCTTTGATTGCTGCGCGCCGCTTCTTTGCCGCCGCGTAACACAATGGCGTTGCCGGTTTTCAGCGCGAGCACAGCGGTATCCACTGTGACGTTCGGCCGCGATTCATAGATGATTCCCACCACCCCCAGCGGTACGCGCACTTTGCGAATGCGCAGGCCGTTAGGTCGCGTCCATTCCGCCAGAGTCTCGCCAATCGGATCGCTCAGGGCTGCTACGTCGCGCACGCCTTGCGCCATCTCCCTGATTCTGGCTGCATTCAACATCAGGCGGTCGCGCATGGCGCCTTCGAGTCCGGAGCCTTCGACGTCGGCCTGATTCGCCGAAAGAATTGTTTCGGCTTGGGACTCAATCGCGACGGCGATGGCCAGCAGCAACGAGTTCTTCTCGTCCGTGGAGAGTAATGCCAGCTTGGTCGAGGCCTCGCGCGCACGCACTAACTTTTCCTGGGTGGAGGCCTCGTTGGAAACGGTTGTGGTCATCAACTTTTTCCTTGTCGCGGCGGAAAATAGGTGCCGATCTTGCGTTCCATGCCGAGGACAATTCCCTGAGGATGCCGTCCGTTTACGATCGCCACGTGCACACCGCCTTCGCTGGCCAGCTTTGCAGCGCGCAATTTTGAAATCATGCCCCCGCGCCCCAGCGTGCTCTTCCCGTTGCATTGCGCTTCCAGCGCCGGAGTCAACTTGCGCACGACGCGAACCAGGCGCGGCTTCCTGGATCCGTTCGGAACATAGAAGCCGTCAACATCGGTCAGCAGCAGAAGCCAATCGGCCTTGACGGCTGTGGCGAGCAATGAACTCAACTCGTCATTGTCACCAAAAGCGCCAACCAGTTCGCGCACCGAAACACTGTCGTTTTCATTCACGATGGGTACCACACCGAGCGAGAGTAGTTCCGCGAGTGCATTCTGCAAGTTCCGATAGCGGACCGGCGAGGTAAAGTCATCGCTCGAAAGCAACAGTTGCGCCACCACCTTCTTGCCAAAGAAAAGGCGTTCGTAGGTATGCATGAGCTTGCTTTGTCCAACGGCCGCGCAGGCCTGCATCCCGCGAATACCGCTGGGCCGCTTGCGCAGTCCTAATCCTGAAATGCCTGCGGCAATCGCACCCGAGGTTACGATCAAATACTCGTTCTTGCTGAGATCGAACTGATCCACAATGGAGCGCAGCAGATTCACGTCGATCTGGCCCCGCGGAGCGATCAGGCTGGTTCCGACTTTGATGACAACTCTCATTCCATGCGAACTTTCATTTTTGAAATGGTAACGTACTTGGGGGACAATACCCTTGTACGGGAATTAAAATAATTCTTTGGCAAGCATGGACAGTGTTGCCTATTCGTGAACCAAATGCCCGCCTCCAATGCGACCAGCCGCTTCTCCGATCGCGTAGAGAACTACGTACGCTACCGACCAGGATATCCGCCGGAAGTGCTCACGACGCTGAAGGCCGAGTGCGGCCTCGCACCTAGCCAGGTGGTCGCGGACATTGCCAGCGGCACCGGCCTGTGGACTCGCACGTTGCTGGAAAACGGAAACGCGGTATTCGGGATCGAACCCAACAGCGAGATGCGTGCCGCAGGGCAGCGTCTGTTGGCAGGATTTTCTAAATTCACAAGCGTCGCGGGAAGCGCTGAAGCAACCACTCTGCCAGATCAAAGTGTTGACTTCGTTACCGCGGCCCAGGCGGCACATTGGTTCGACCGCGAGAAGGCAAGGCGGGAGTTCGTTCGCATTCTGAAACCCGGAGGTTGGCTCGTCCTTCTGTGGAACGAGCGACATACGGATTCGACAAAGTTTCTTCGTAATTACGAACAGTTGCTGCTCGACTACGGTACCGATTACGAAGAGGTGCGGCATGAGCGCACGACGGACGCAGTGAATGAGTTCTTCGATCCCGCTCGATTCAAGCAGCGAGTGTTTGAGATGCGCCAGGAGTTCGACTACGACGGCGTGGAGGGCCGCCTGTTGTCGTCGTCCTATGCGCCGGGGCCTGAGCATCCACAATATGCGCCGATGCTGCGCGAGTTGCACCGCATCTTCGACGCTTGCGCCGTTGAGGGACGAACGAGATTCGAGTACAAGACGCGAGTGTATTTCGGACGGTTACGCTGATTGAGCATTCCTTGCAAAAACCGATTGACCACTAAGGACATTTAGAGTTCGCAAAGGAAAATCGAACCTGCTCTGATACGATCTGCTCTGGTTTTATCCGGCGAGGTCAAGTGCCCCAAGAAAAATCTTTTCACATGACGCCCGACGAATTCCGGCGGCACGGTCATGCCGTAATCGACTGGATCGCCGATTATCAATCTCGCGTCGAATCGTTTCCCGTGCTCTCGCAGGCGAAGCCGGGTGAGATTCGCTCCTCTCTGCCTGCGAATCCCTCGGCGCAGGGCGAGCCGTTCGAAGCGCTGCTCAAAGATGTTGAGAAACTGATTCTGCCCGGAGTAACGCACTGGCAATCGCCAAGCTTCTTCGGCTACTTTCCGTGCAACGCTTCTGGACCCGGCATTCTCGGCGATCTTCTTTCTTCCGGACTAGGCGTGCAGGGCATGTTGTGGTCGACTAGCCCGGCCTGCACGGAATTGGAAACGCATGTGCTTGACTGGCTGGTGGACTTACTTGGCCTGCCCGAGAAGTTTCTGTCGTCGAGCACCGGTGGCGGAGTCATTCAAGACACTGCATCGAGCGCCGCGCTGTGCGCCCTGCTGGCCGCCCGCGAGCGCGCCACCAACTACACCAGCAATCAAAAGGGATGCGACGGGCGCATCGTTGCCTACGCATCCACGCAAACTCATTCATCGCTGCAGAAAGCGGCAATGATCGCGGGCATCGGCAGCTCTAACCTCCGGCTAATCGAAGTAGACGAACACTTTGCCATGCGGCCAGACGCTCTGGCGCACCAGATTGAAGTCGACAAACATGCTGGGTTGGTTCCATGCTTTGTTTGTGCAACGGTTGGGACGACATCTTCGAACGCGATGGATCCGATCGCCGAAATCGCTCGGGTCGCGCACCAGCACAATCTATGGCTGCACGTGGATGCGGCCATGTCTGGCACCGCGGCGCTGTGTCCGGAATTTCGCCACTTGCAAAACGGAGTCGAACTCGCCGACAGCTATAACTTCAATCCGCACAAGTGGATGTTCACCAACTTCGACTGCACCTGCTTCTGGGTCGCCGACCGCAAGGCCCTGATTCAGACGCTAAGTATTTTGCCGGAATACCTGCGCAATCAGGCCACCGAATCGGGCGCCGTAATCGACTACCGGGACTGGCACATCCAACTTGGCCGGCGTTTCCGTTCACTGAAGTTGTGGTTCGTGATTCGCCACTACGGTCTGGAAGGTCTGCAGCACCATATACGTCTGCATGTGCAACTGGCACAGCAGTTCGCGCAATGGGTGCAGGAGGACAAGAACTTCGAACTCGCCGCACCGGTTCCGCTGAATCTCGTGTGCTTCCGCCACCGGGGTGGAGACGAAGTGAATCAAACCATCATGGACCGTCTCAACGGCAGTGGCGATCTGTTCCTTACTCATACGAAGCTGAATGGAAAATTCACTCTGCGCTTGTGCGTTGGTCAAACCCATACGCAGGGGCGGCACGTGGAAAAGGCTTGGAAGAGAATCAGTGAGGAGACACAGAAGTTCGCGGCTCTTGACAGGGTGGGAGACTGACGGTACTTCAGTCGGCCGTCATCGGCGCAGGGCTCCCCATCGCCGGACTTACTTTTGCTTTTGCCGGAACGACCATTTCCGCGGGCGTCTCCAGCCACTTGCGCACTTCGGGCAGCGCTTGCCGCATTGCGACTTCGCCGCTGTGAATCAGTTCTTCGGCGCGTTTGAAGTCGTCGTAGGCGAAGCCGGCCACATCGGGCTCGACGACCACGTCCGCCGCTCCTCGCCAGAGATGGCTCATCATGTCTTGGGCGATGGCAAAGGATTGGCCAATCACGTCAAAAAGATGCCGCGGTGCCCCGTCCTTTGACCACTGTCCTCGCAAGTGAACTGCCAGCACTCGCTCCGCGCCCATCTCACGCAGCGGTCGCGTGGGCACCGGATGGGAGAGCATTCCATCCACCAGCCAGCGTCCACGGATGTTCACCGGCAAGAACATTCCAGGATAGGCACAACTCGCCCGCACCGGATCGATGATCGATCCGGAATGAAAAACCACGCCTTCGCCGCAGTTGAAATCGGTTGCGGTCACTCCCAGCGGAATGCGCAACTCCTCAAATGTTTTCACTTTCAAAGTACGGGCGAGGAACGACACCATCCGGTCATTGGAGGCGAAACCATAACGCGAGACTGTCCAGCGAGCAAAGGTGGTGAAGCGAACGGAGCGCGCGAGCTTTTCGAGATCTTCAATTGAAACGCCGCTGCAGTACGCAGCGCCAATCAAAGCGCCAACGCTGGTTCCGGTGACAATGTGGATTGGAATTCCTTCTTCTTCGAGGACCTTGAGAACTCCGATGTGCGCCATGCCCCGGGCAAAGCCGCCACCAAGAGCGAGGCCAATCGTGGGGAGTTGCCCCGGTTCGACCGTTCCTGGCTTGCGGGACAGTTCCCGGCCGAAAGCTTGTACCGATCGAATGATCTTGCCAAGGCTTTTCACCGAACTCCTTACTACCTGCCTCTTGCATGTAGGATGCCACGTTGCCGAAGAAAGGTGCAGTCCACTTTGGTGCTACATGAGTTACGATTGAAACCTCCCGAAGTTACTCCAGAGTTATTCTTTCCTGCGCCTGCGCTTCCTGAAGGTGACTAACCCCCGCAATACTGCTAACTTACGAATTGTATGTTGCGGGAGATCTCGGCTGGCGGGGTGGTGATCCGAAAACAAGAGGGAGACTGGTGGCTGGCTGCTATCGAATTGCCCTTCGAATCGGAACGGTCGGCGGAGCCATGCGGACCAGCGGTCAAGGTAGCAAAACCCGTCCTGGCGCTACCCAAGGGCCTAGTGGATGAAGGCGAGAAACCACTCGAAACTGCGCTGCGCGAAGTCCATGAGGAGACCGGAGTGACTGCCGATCTGGTCGCGAAACTCGGCGATATCAAGTACGTCTACACGCGCACCTGGGGCGATGGCGGACGCGTTTTCAAGATAGTCAGCTTCTATCTCATGCGCTACCGTTCGGGACGCATCGACGAGATCGCCCCAGAAATGCGAGTTGAAGTGGCGCGCGCGAAGTGGGTCCGCCTGGAAGAGGCTCCCAAGCTCCTAGCATACAAAGGAGAGCGACAAATGGCTCAGCGCGCGCGGGAATACTTGGACGAACACCCTGAAGTCTAGACAAGGCGATGTCGCACTTTGTCTAAATCGTTGCATCCCGCATAATATTTCCATGTACTTTCCCCAATCCCTACATACAATAGCGAGGGGATGTGTCCTGTCTTCCCCGCTGCTCTGCATCGCTCTTTCGCTGTCGCCTTTGTCAGCCAGGACTCGACCTGCGCCGTCGCTGGACTCGGGATACGTGCAGGCTCTCGCGGCTGCCGACCACTTCCTGCAAGCCTGGCAGGCCGGCGACCTCGAGAACGGCATGGCGCTGCTTACCGGTCGTGCCAAGTATACGGCCAATCGAGACGTGGTCGAGCGATTTTTTTCCAACCCAGAACCCTCCGGTTATGAGATCGATCGTGGAAAGCTGATGAAGCACGGCCGGTACGATTTCCCGGTGGTGCTCGTTACAGTTCCATCGAAAAGTGTCCACGCCCACCGCCGCTTCTCCAGCGTTGTTGTGGTGAACACTGGCAACGACGACTGGGCAGTGGATAAACTGCCCTAGAGGGAGAGTTATTGCCAATTTCCAAATTGTCTGATTGAAAGGCATGCCGGCGGATTTTTCATCTAATCATTGAAAATCGAAGATTGACAGTTCTCTATGTTCCCCTACGTTCCCTGTGGTTAAGAATTCTTATGAGGCTAGCTCATGAAGCGTATTAACAAAGTCGCAGTTCTCGGCGCCGGGACGATGGGTGCCCGAATCGCCGCACACTTCGCCAACGCTGGCGTTCCCAGCTACCTGCTCGACATCGCTCCTCCAGACGGGGATGCGGCGCGAAGCAAAATCGGTGCGGCTGGTCTCGACGCCGCAAGGAAATCCAAGCCTGCAGCGTTCATGGAGCCTTCGCTTGCCCGCTTGGTTACCGTCGGTAACTTTGATGACGACTTGAAAAAGCTGGCTGAAGTGGATTGGATCATTGAGGCCGTCGTCGAAAACCTCGAGATCAAGCGAGCGCTGCTTCGCAAAGTCGAGGCTGTCCGCAAACCCGGCACGATTGTGACCACCAACACCAGCGGCCTGCCGGTCGGCAAAATTGCCGAGGGCTTCTCCGACGACTTCCGCCGGTCATGGTTCGGCACGCACTTTTTCAATCCACCGCGCTACATGCGGCTGCTCGAACTCATTCCCACTCCTGAAGCTGATCAGGCAGCAATGGATGCCATCTCGCATTTCTGCGATTTGCAACTTGGCAAAGGCGTTGTCCTCGCCAAAGATACGCCGAATTTCATTGCCAACCGCATCGGCACTTTTTCCGTGTTGAATGTCATGCGCCTGATGCAGGAAATGGATCTCAGTATCGAAGACGTCGATGCGCTGACGGGGCAAGCCGTCGGCTGGCCGAAATCGGCGACCTTCCGCACAATCGATTTAGTTGGCTTGGATATTTTGGGTCACGTGGTTGGGAACATGAGTACAAACGTCCACGACGAGCGTAGCGATCTTCGATTGCCCGACTTTTTCACCCAGATGCTGCAGCGCAAAATGTTGGGCGACAAAACCAAGGGCGGCTTCTACAAAAAAATGAAAGGCGGCGAAGGCAAAGAAGACGAGCGCATGGCTCTCGATTGGAAAACTCTGGAGTACCATCCCCGGCAAAGAGCAAAGTTTGCCGCGCTCGATATCGCGAAAAATATCGAGGACACAGGCACCCGGCTAAGAATGTTGATGGGCCTCGAAGGCGGCGGCCCACAAAAGGGCGACAAGGCGGGAGCTTTCCTATGGTCCGCCTTGGCGGATTTGTGGACGTACTCAGCGAATCGCATCCCTGAGATCTCCGACTCCGTCGTTGAGATTGACCGCGCTATGCAGCTCGGCTTCAACTGGGAACTCGGTCCCTTTGAACTATGGGATGTCGCCGGTGTGGAACCCACCGTTGCCCGCATGAAGAAAGAAGGCAAGCCGGTAGCAGCCAATGTTGAAAAACTGCTGGCCGCTGGACATAAAGGCTGGTACATCGATGATGTAAAGTCGCCTTCCGGCCGCAAATTCTGGAGCCTGCAAACGGATAACTGGCAGCCGGTGCAGGTTCCCGCTGGAGTGTGGTCGGTGACGGTCGCCAAGAAATCCAATGGTGTGGTCAAGAAGAATTCCGGCGCTTCGTTGGTCGATCTCGGTGACGGCGTGGCCTGCATCGAGTTCCACAGCAAGATGAATTCGCTGGGCGCCGACATCATCGGTCTTATCAATCAAACCCTGAAACCAAACGGTCCCGGCGATAACTTTGACGCCTTCGTCATCACCAACGACGCCACGAATTTTTCAGTCGGCGCCAACCTCATGCTCTTGCTGATGAGCGTGCAGGAAGAAGAGTGGGACGACGTAGACCTTGGCATTCGCCAATTCCAGGGCATGACTCAGGCCATCAAATTCTCGCCTAAGCCAGTGGTGTCCGCGCCGTTTGGCCTGTGCCTGGGCGGCGGCACGGAAATCTCGCTGCACGCCGCAGCCCGGCAGCCGCACGCGGAGCTTTACACCGGGTTGGTAGAAGTGGGAGTCGGATTGCTGCCCGGCGGCGGAGGCTGCAAGGAGATGTTGCTGCGCGCCGTCGACGGCGCCGCCGCCGCGCGCGGCGGACGAATTTCTGGCGATACGCTAGCCAGATCCGTCGAGATGCTGGATGCCATGAAGCGGGCGTTCGAACTCATTGCGACAGGCAAGGTCGTTACTTCCGCCCATGAGGCGCGCTCTCTCGGTTTTCTCGACGAAAGCGATCGCATCACAATGAATCGCGAGCGCATTCTTTCCGACGCTAAAGCTCGCGTCCTGGAACTGGTGCGCGCTGGTTACGAGCCGCCTGTTCCGCGTACCGACATCCCCGCTCCCGGCGAGAATCTGCTCGCAACACTAAAGGTGGGCGTTCACCTTATGCGGCAGGGTGGCTTCATCACTGACTACGAGGTAAAGCTGGGCGCAAAGATCGCCGAAGTGCTGTGCGGCGGCAACGTCACGCCGGGCACGCCGCTAAGCGAGCAGTACATCCTCGATCTCGAGCGCGAGGGTTTCAAATCGCTGTGCGGCGAGAAGAAAACGCAGGAACGGATTCAGTACACACTCAAGACGGGGAAGACGTTGAGAAACTAACAAACCGCGGACACTCCAGCAGAAGAACTCCTTTGACGTGATATATATCACTGATATATATTATTACAGGAGTCAATATGCCTAGAAGTGATATTGCCAAGCTTTTCCAGAATGGCCGAAGCCAGGCGGTGCGGCTGCCGAAAGAGTTCCGTTTTGAGGGCGACCGAGTGCGCATCCGGCGGGTGGGCCAGGGCGTTCTTCTCGAGCCGATCATTCAAGATCCGGCGGAATTGTTCCGGAGACTCGATGAATTGAATTCCGAACCGTTTCCATCTCGCGACAAACAGCCCCCCGCGAGCAAGAGACCGGCTCTTAAGTGAACTACCTGCTGGACACGAACGCCTGCAACGCGCTGATGAACGGCGCGCCGGTCTCCGTTCGCAACCGCTTTGAGAAGGCTATTCGGGGGAATTCCCAAATCTATATCTCCTCCGTCGTGGCCTTTGAGCTCTGGTATGGGATTGCAAAGAGCGCACGCATTGAAATGAATACCCGGCGCTTCCAAGCGCTGCTGTCCAGTGCAGTCATCGCGATTCCCTTCAACCACGAAGATTCCCGTGCGGCGGGCTCGGTCCGAGCCACCTTGGAAGCCGACGGCAGACCTATCGGAGGATACGACTACCTCATCGCCGGTCAGGCCTTGGCGCGTGAACTCACACTGGTGACCGCCAACGTCTCCGAGTTCTCGCGCGTGAAGGGACTCTCCTGGCAAGACTGGGCGAAGCCGTAGACGCTCTTCGCATCTCTCCAAATATTTTTTCCAGAAGATTTTGCCTGCTACAATCGACGGTAATGCGAAAGCTTCCACTAGCTGCGCCCGCGGTTATCGGGCTGACCGTTCTTATCGTTGGTACTCAATTCGCATATCCTCGAGCCAATCCACAGAAAGATTCTCCACAGACGAAAGAGGAACGGCCCGACGTGCCCGACTCGATCCAGGCACCCGCAGGCGAGGAAGTTGTGCTCTACACCCACGCGACGGGATCCCAGATCTATACCTGCCAGGCCGCAGCGGACGGAAAGTTCAGTTGGACACTTAAAGCGCCCGAGGCGGACCTTCACGATCGGAAGGACAAAGTCATCGGCCAGCATTCCGCAGGACCAACCTGGAAGCTGAAGGACGGCAGCGCGGTTGCCGGCAAAGCCGCGGCCAAGGTGGATTCGCTTGATCCAGATTCAATTCCATGGCTGCTGGTGAAGGTCGTCAGCCATGCGGGAAAAGGGACCCTCGACGCCGTAACCACAATTCAGCGAGTTCGCACACATGGCGGCCAGCCGCCGGCTGAAGGTTGCGATGCGTCTCATCGCGACGCCGAAGCCAAAGTCAGTTACTCTGCGGACTATTACTTCTACGCACCGGCTAAGTAGAGACAATCTTCCGCTTGGATCCGGGTGGTTTTCAATGAACCCAGCAGATTAGAAAACACAAGGCACCTTCGGTGTCTCCATCACCCAGTGCCGCGGGGGAATGGTTACCGTTGAGACAACCTGCGGTCAGTGGACTTTCTGACGCGAACGTTGAACAATGTATGAAGCGCAGGAGATAATGAAATACTTAGTTATCTACGAGAAGTCAGCCGCAGGTTGGGGTGCCTACTCTCCTGACGTGCCCGGACTCAGCGCGGCGGCACAAACATTAGACGAGGTAAAGAAACTCATCAGCGACACGATGAAGTTTTACCTCGCGGGCATGCGCCGGGAAGGTGAGCGGCTCCCCACGCCCAGCGCAGCAACTGCAATCATGAAGGTCGATACTCATGCGTGAAGTGATCATTGCTTCTTCTGTTCGAACTCCGGTGGGACGTGCCTACAAAGGCACGCTCCGTGCGACTCGCCCCGATGAACTGGCGGCCGTCGCGATTAAAGGCTCTCTTGACCGCGTGCCTCAGCTCGATCGAAAAGAGATTGAAGATGTCATCCTCGGCTGCGCCACGCCCGAGGCGGAGCAGGGGATGAATGTGGCCCGCATTGCTTCGCTGCGCGCTGGCTTGCCAGTGGAAGTCTCGGCGGTCACCATCAATCGTTTCTGTTCGTCGGGATTGCAAGCGATTGCCATGGCGGCTGAACGTATTATGAGCGGCGGCGCAGAGGTAATCGTTGCCGGCGGTACCGAGTCGATGACCATGATTCCCATGGGCGGCCACAAAGTTTCGCCGAATCCTTGGCTCGTGGATCACTATCCGGACACATATCTCAATATGGGCCTCACTGCCGAGCGCCTCGCGCAGCGTTTTGCGATTACGCGCGAGGCGGCCGACGAATTCTCGCTGCGCAGCCACCAGAAGGCGCTGGCTGCGATCCAGGCAGGAAGGTTCGACGACGAAGTGGTACCCGTGCCGGTGAGCTTTACCACCCCGAATGGGTCGAAGCCCAAGCGACAGGAAATTATTTTCAAGATGGACGAAGGTCCGCGCGCCGATACTTCGCTAGAAGCGCTGCTCGCGCTAAAGCCCGCTTTCCACGTCAAGGGTGTGGTGACGGCAGGAAATTCTTCGCAGATGTCCGACGGCGCGGCGGCTTCTGTCGTTATGTCCGCCGAGCGCGCGAAAGCTCTCGGCATAAAACCGCTGGCCCGCTACGTTTCATTCGCCACTGCTGGATACAAGCCGGAAGAGATGGGACTTGGACCGGTATTCGCAATTCCGAAAGCTTTGAAGATTGCTGGGCTCAAGCTCTCCGATATCGACGTAATCGAGTTGAATGAAGCCTTCGCCGCGCAGTCTCTCGCCGTGATCAAAGAGGCGGGGCTCGATCCTGAAAAAGTGAATCTCAACGGGGGCGCAATCGCGCTGGGACATCCTCTGGGCTGCACCGGAGCCAAGCTGACCGCAACCATCCTCCGCGAACTTAAGCGTCGCAAGGGTCGCTATGGCATGGTGACGATGTGCGTGGGTGGCGGAATGGGCGCCGCGGGGATATTCGAAAATCTTTCGTAGCACCCGGGAGATGAATTAAGGAAGCTTCCGCCCGCTTTCTCGCATACAATTACTGGTTCTGCGTGTCTCTCCGCCTCCGTGGTGGAATTTGCATTTGAAGGGATGAGTGATGGCCACAACCACAGCGGTTCCCAAGACCAGAATTTCCGGCGGCAGCTTCCTACTTGAAACGCGCCGCCCTGACGAAGTGTTCACACCCGAAGACTTCACCGAACAGCAACGGATGATCGGGCAGACGGCCGAAGAATTCACCGTCAATGAAATCCTGCCCAATGCCGAGAAGATGGAGCATAAGGATTTCTCCATTTCGCGCGATCTGCTGAAAAAGGCTGGTGAACTGGGTTTGAGCGCTGCTGAGATCCCGGAAGCGTACGGCGGCCTCGAGCTGGACAAGGTGACGGCCGCGGTCATCGCCGATCACATCGCCCAATACGCCGGATTTGCCACCACCTGGGGCGCGCACACCGGCATCGGCCTGTTGCCCCTGGTTTATTTTGGTACTGAAGAACAGAAGAAACAATATCTGCCGCGCCTGGCTACCGGCGAGCTTGTAGGAGCGTATGCGTTGTCAGAGGCCTCGTCTGGCTCCGATGCCATGAACTGCCGCGCCCGCGCCCATCTTTCGTCTGATGGCAAGCACTACATCCTGAACGGCGAAAAAATGTGGATCACCAACGCCGGCTTCGCTGACCTGTTTACAGTCTTTGCGAAGATCGACGGCGAGAAGTTCACTGCATTCCTTGTGGAGAAAACATTTCCCGGGTTCTCGGTTGGCGCGGAAGAGCACAAGCTCGGTATTCGCGGATCTTCCACTTGCCCCATCATTCTCAATGACTGCAAAGTTCCGGCGGAAAATCTGCTGGGTGAAATCGGCAAGGGCCACATCATTGCTTTCAATATTCTGAATATCGGACGCTTCAAGCTGGGCGCGATGTGCGTCGGCGGAGGCCGGGTATCTCTCGCGCACGCGATCGCGTATGCCAAACAGCGCAAGGCTTTCAACAAAGTCATTGGCGACTTCGGCCTGGTGCGGGAGAAAATCGCCAACATGGCCGCGCTGATCTACGTCGGGGAGTCGCTGGTCTATCGCACGGTCGGCATGATGGACGACGCGCTCAGCGAGGTCGACAAATCCGCGGCTGACGCCATGAAAGAAATCCGCAAAGCTATCGAAGAATACGCAGTCGAGTGTTCCATCATCAAGGTGTGGGCTTCTGAGATGGTCGGCTACGTTGTCGACGAGACGCTGCAGATCTACGGCGGATACGGCTTCGTCGAAGAATATCCCGCCGAGCGCGCCTACCGCGACTCCCGCATCAACCGCATCTTTGAAGGCACCAACGAAATCAACCGCCTCATCATTACAGGATTCCTGCTGAAGCGTGCCATGAGTGGCCAACTGCCGCTGATGCCCGCCATCAAGAAACTGATGGACGAAGTGCTCTCTGGGCCGTCGACGGGAGAGGATTTTGACGGTCCACTCGCCGAAGAACACAAACTAGTCAGCCAGTCTAAGAAACTGGGCCTGTTCGTGGCGGGAGCGGCTACACAGAAATACATGCAGGCGATCCAGGACCAGCAGGAGATTATGGGCGCCATCGCCGATATGACCATTGAAACTTACGCGATGGAGTCGGCCGTTTTGCGTACGCAGAAAATCGCCGAGACCAAAGGTGAAGCCGCGGCCGCGCTCCCGCTCGCTATGACGCGAGTTTATCTTTCGCAGGCGATGGAAAAGGTCGAGTCAGCAGCAAAGAAAGTTATTGCCGCTGTTGCCGACGGCGACATGCTGCGAACTCAGCTTGCAATTCTGCGCCGTCTTGGCAAGTACGAGCCGTTCAACACGATCGAACTCCGCCAGCAGATAGCACAGAAGGTGATCGAGCGCGGAAAGTACTCGCTGGCTTAGAACCGGCTCAGAGTCGACATTAAACCAGGACAGAGGAATCAAAATCCTCTGTCCTCCCGCGACTGCCGCGGTTTCGACCCACATTGCGGGCCGGTTCTTCACAAGCATGAAAATCCTCCTGAGGAAGCAATCCTAAACTTGTCGATCTTGGATATCATCGAATCGATCATGGATTCTTTTTCAGTTCTTCCATCACGCTCTGGATTAACTCCTTGGCATCGGTCAGACTTTTCATAATGATCTGGATATCCATCACCGGCTTGCCCGGCCAGCGTTGGCTCTGGCAATAGACGCCGTGCTGCCCGACCAGGGCCATGGCATCGGTAATCGTGTCCATGGTCACGGCGAGGCGACCGCGCGGCACGCCCATCATGGTTTCGTAGTGCTCCAGTTCTTCGTGCTTTTCGTCGAATACCGGCATCTGGAGATTGTAACGTGCGCATCTGTGAGAGCATAATTGCTTTCGATAGCGTGGTTCGCGCGTCAATCCAATCAGCACTCAGCATTTAGCACTTAGTCAATCAGGGCTCGATGACGCGTGCGCCGACTGACCGAAGGCGAAATGCTAATCGCTAACTGCAAATGCTTTCTTAAGGAGAAATCATGCAAAAACGAATCGCTCTTCCTGCGCTGCTCGCGATCCTGTTCACAACCGCTGCCTTGGCTCAAATGGGAGGCGGCAAACCCAGTCCCCCGGCCTCCGCTACATGCGATCTCGGTGGCGGCAAAACCATCAAGACGAATTACTCTAGCCCTCGTATGAAAGGCCGCAAGATTTATGGTGAACTGGTGCCCTTCGGCGAAGTCTGGCGTACTGGGGCCAATGAAGCCACAACCTTCGTCACCAGCGCCGATGTTGCGATTGGCGGCAAGACCGTGCCTGCGGGTAGCTATACGATTTTCACTGTGCCCAATGCCGACAAATGGACGCTGATCATCAACAAAAAGACGGGCGAGTGGGGCATTCCGTACAAGTATGAGGGCGACGAACTGGCGCGTGTCGATATGAAGGTTTCAAAGTTGCCGTCGTCGGTTGAGAACTTCACCATCTCCTACGATAAATCCGGGAGCGGCTGCACAATGCACATCGATTGGGAGACAACCCGCGCTTCCGTGGATATCTCGGCGAAGTGAGGGTAGCGCCGCCACTGCTCCATTACTTGGAGGCCGGTTTCCATCGCAACACCGGCTTCCTGGCGGCTGCTGTTTCATCCAACCGCGAAACCCTCGTGGAGTGCGGCGCATTGAGTACCATCTGCGGATCTTCTTCCACTTCTGCCGCGATCGACTTCATGGCGTCAATAAATAAATCCATCTCTTCTATCGACTCGCTTTCGGTGGGCTCGATCATCAGGGCGCCGGGAACGATCAAGGGAAATGCCGTCGTGTAGGGATGGAAGCCATAGTCGATCAGCCGCTTGGCAATGTCCATGGTACGCACGCCTTTTTTCGCCTGTAGTTTGTCGCTGAAAACGACTTCGTGCATGGTCGGTGTGGAATATGGCAAATCGTACGCGCCCTCGAGCCCCTTACGAATGTAGTTCGCGTTGAGCACAGCGTCTTCCGTAGTCTGCCGCAGGCCATCTGGTCCATTGGCCTGGATATATGCCAGAGCTCGAACAAACATTCCAAAGTTGCCATAAAACGCGCGAACACGTCCCACCGACTGCGGACGATCGTACTCAAAGCCTAACGTGCCAACGGTGTTCGTGACCAATACAGGCTTCGGCAGAAAGGGCTCGAGAATTTTCTTGATAGCCACGGGGCCTGATCCTGGCCCGCCGCCGCCATGCGGCGTCGAGAAAGTTTTGTGCAGATTCAAGTGCATCACGTCGACACCAAAATCGCCCGGCCGCACTTTTCCTACCAGCGCGTTCATGTTCGCGCCATCCATGTAGAGCAGGCCGCCCCTGGCGTGCAGAATGTCGGCGATCTTATGAATCTGCTGCTCGAAAACTCCCAGGGTGTTGGGATTGGTCAGCATGAGAGCAGCGACATCTTCGTTCATCTGCTCTTCGAGCGCGCCGATATCCACCATGCCCCGCGAATCTGATTTCAAGTTCTCTACGGCGTAGTCCACCATCGCCGCCGTCGCCGGATTCGTTCCGTGAGCTGAGTCGGGAATCAGAATCTTCTTTCGCGGACGTCCCTGGGCGTGGTGATACGCCCGGACCATAAGCAGACCGGTCATCTCGCCATGCGCGCCGGCCGCGGGCTGCAGCGTGATGGCATTCATGCCCGTAATGTCAATCAGGCACTCGCTGAGCGTCTTCAGAATCTGCAGCGCACCCTGCGAAATCTTCTCTGGCTGGTAGGGATGCCCGTTCGCAAGTCCTTCGACTCGCGCTACGGCTTCGTTCACTCGCGGGTTGTACTTCATCGTGCAAGAGCCGAGCGGATACATTCCGAGATCGATCGCGTAATTCCACGTTGAAAGCCGCGTGAAATGGCGGATGATTTCAATCTCGCTCACCTCGGGCATATTGCCGAGATCTTTTCTTTCCGATGAACCGAGCAGCTTCGACGTATCCACTTCCGGAACATCGAGTGGCGGCAGCTTCCACGCGGCTTTTCCGGCCGACGACTTTTCGAAGATCAGTCCTTCGTTCTGGTTGACGTGGGTGGTAGCCTTGCGTTGAGTATTCCTCATCGCACCACCTCCGCAATGCCTGACTCTTCATCGGCCGACGGGAGCGAGCCTTGACCCTCGGCGACTAAGCTCACCGCCGAATCGATGGCACTTCGGGTCGTCAGTTCCGTGCAGCACCACAAGGCCGAATTTCCAAGCTCAGGATAAAACTTCTTGAGAGGCAACCCGCCAACAATTTTGTGTTCCAGCAAACGACCGTTGATGGCAAAGGGATCCTCTTTGGTTTCCACCACAAATTCGTTAAAGCGAGGCGAGGCGGCAAACAGAACTTTGCCATGCTTCGCGAATTGCGCCGCGGCGTATGCCGTCTTGGCCAAGTTCTGCTTCGCCAACTCCTTCAATCCGACCTTGCCATAAACCGTCATGAAGATATTCACCATCAGCGCGACCAGCGCCTGGTTCGTGCAAATGTTCGAAGTCGCCTTTTCGCGACGGATGTGCTGCTCGCGCGTGGCCAATGTAAGGACAAAACCTGGCTTGTCCTGCTTGTCGACTGTTTGGCCCACCAGGCGGCCCGGCATTTGCCGGACATATTTCTCCCGCGTTGCAATCACTCCGCAATAGGGACCGCCAAATCCCAAGGGTACGCCGAACGATTGCGCCTCCATCGCGATCACGTCCGCTTCCCGCGGCGGCTCCACGATTCCCAGCGAGACCGCTTCTGCAATCGAGACAACAAGCATCGCACCGTTCTTGTGGGCAATTCTTGCAATCGCCGCCACATCTTCAATCGTGCCAAAGAAATTTGGCGATTGAATCAGCACACACGCTGTCTCTGGAGTGATCGACTTCTCCAGTTCCTTCAGATTCACGCGCCCATCTTCGGCGAAACCAGCGACCGACAATGGCATTCCCTGATGCGTTACGTAAGTCGCGAGCACCTCGCGATATTCCGGATGCAGACTTTGGGCCACGATTACCGACCGCCGTCCGCTGAGGCGCACAGTCATCATTACAGCTTCGGCTGCGGCGGTTGAGCCGTCGTACATGGAAGCGTTGGCCACTTCCATTCCGGTCAGCTCGCAGATCATGGTCTGAAATTCAAAAATCGATTGCAGCGTCCCTTGCGAAATCTCCGCTTGATAGGGCGTGTAAGCCGTGAGGAACTCGCCGCGGGAGATGAGCGAATCGATGATAACGGGACGGTAGTGGGCGTAAGCGCCGGCGCCCAGAAAACTGGTGTAACCTTCGCCATTTTCGCGCGAGCGCTGGCGGAAGTAGTCTACGATTTCCGATTCTGCCATCTGGCGCGGGACTTGGAGGTCCCGATTGAGCCGGTATTCCGCAGGAATGGGTGCGAATAGTTCGTCGACCGAACGCAAGCCAATAGCTTTCAGCATGGCTTCGCGGTCGGCAGGAGATTTGGGTAGATAGCGCATAGGAAATTAGTTAGATGTTACTCGGAGTCGGTTCGATTGCGTCGGACGTCAGACCTCAGACAGAGCCTCGGGTGTCGGTTTTCGGCGATGATTCGCCAACGCCGAGTTATGAAGTCCGAGGTCATTTTCAGCGTCCGCCGCCCTCTTCCGCGACGAATTTCTCGTAGTCAGCGGCGGATAGCAGTGAATCCAGTTCCTTCGGATTCTTCAAATTGATCTTCAGCATCCACGAGCCGTGCGCATCTTTATTCACCGACTCCGGCGACGTAGCCAGATTTGTGTTCACCTCGGCGACGGTGCCGGAAACAGGCGCGTACAGATCCGATACGGCTTTGACCGATTCGACGGTACCGAACGTCTTGCCCGCGGCGAGTTCCGCACCCACTTTGGGCAGTTCGACAAACACAATGTCGCCCAGCGATTCCTGTGCGTAGTCAGTAATGCCGACCATGGCTGTGCTTCCGCTCGACTGAATCCATTCGTGCTCTTTTGTGTACTTGCGATCTGTTGGATAGGCCATAAAAAACTTCCAGCTCCTGGCTTCTGGTAAATTCCTCTGTGCTCTCTGCGTCCTCTGTGGCTAAGTGGTTTTCTTTGGTCGCTTGTAAAACGGCGTCGGCACTATCTGCGCTCCCACGCCCTGTCCGCGAATTTCCACTTTCAATCCCGAGCCCGCCGTCGAGTGCTCGGGCGGCACATAAGCCAGCGCAATATTTTTCTTCAAAAACGGCGCGGGCGATCCGCTGGTTACGTATCCAATCTCGAGCCCACCGCCATCCAGTACCTTATATCCATCACGCGCAATGCCGCGTCCCGTCATCTCCAAACCGACCAGCGTGCGTTTCACGCCCTCGGGTTTTGCCTTCTCCAGCGCGTCTCGGCCAACGAACTCCGGCTTCTCCATCTTGCAGAAGCGATCGAGACTGGCTTCCCAAACGTTAATCGTATCGGAAATTTCGTGCCCGTAGAGGGGCAGCTTGCCCTCGAGTCGCAGAGTATTTCGAGCGCCCAAGCCGCAAGGTACAAGGCCATATTCCTTGCCTGCATTTAGAATCTCGTTCCAAACTCTGGCGCTGGTCGCTTCATCCGCAGGAACGTAAATCTCGAAACCATCTTCGGCCGTGTACCCGGTGCGCGCAATCAGAATGTTTTTCAGCCCGCAAACCGTTCCGCGCGTTACCCAATAGAACTTTACTGTACCTAAATCCGCGTCGGTCAGCTTTTGAAGGACGTCCACAGCCTTCGGGCCCTGAATCGCGATCTGGGTGAAATCGTCCGACAGATTTTCCACCGCGCAGTCAAACTGGCGCGTGTTGTCACGCACCCAGTTGAAGTCTTTTTCGCGCGTGCCCGCATTGATCACCAGCAGGTATTCCTCTTCACCAAGCCGGTGAACGATTACGTCGTCGACAAACGTTCCCTGAGGATAGAGCAGCGCCGAATATTGCGCCTGCCCGATCGCCAATCGCGAGGCGTCGTTCATGGAAATGTGCTGCACCGCAGCCAGCGCCTGTGGCCCGGCCAGGCGAATGTCGCCCATGTGGCTGACATCGAAGATGCCGACTCCTGTGCGCACGGCCATGTGCTCGTTGATAATGCCGCACCCGATTGCCGCCGGATACTCCACCGGCATGTCCCAGCCATTGAAGTCGACCATCTTCGCGCCCATCTGGCGATGAACGGCGTTCAGTGCCGTTTTGCGGACGGCGGGAATGGTGCTTGCGGGCGTCGCTTCCACAGAAGACAAATTTTGGATCCTCAATCAGCGAGCAGCGGGATCTGCCGGGATGGTGTGACTGTTTACCGTATCACGCGGTTTTTCGGTGGGTCAAACGGAAGGGCTTTACCAGAGAGAACACAGGGATCACAGAGAAATCAAGGATTCGGAAGTCCTCCGTGAAGTCCCGCGTCCTCTGTGTTTACGATTTTCATCGTCCGAACTGGACTGTCACGTGCGTCCCTGAGGCGACATGAGTTCCTGCCGACGGAGACTGTTGCCGGGCTACGCCGCTGCCCACGGCTTCCAACTCCAGTCCGGCATCCTGAGCCGCTTCCACGGCGCTGCGCACGGTTTTGCCGACGAATGACGGCACTTCGATGCCTCCTTGCTCGACGTCTAATACTACGGTTCCGGTCACGGGCAACTTAGGCTGTACAGAAGTATCTAGATTGCTCGCCGGCGCCTGATCTGGCTGGCCCCGGTTGCCTGCGGTCGGTTCACTTTGCCGGATCGCCGCCTGGACTACACTTCCTTCACTACCGGCAGTCACGGGCGAAAGCCTGCCCTGAGCCTGTCGAAGGGGCGCCCGCTCCACGTGATCTTTCTCTCTATCTCTGCCTGCTGATGGCTGCGTGGAATCGCTATTTACCTCGGCCGTTTCCAGCGGCTCACCGGGATGATCGGGGGTGCCTTCTTCCAGGTCTTTATCCTTCATGTTGGACTGCGCCAGCAGCAGTTGATGTTGCGGCGCGAGCGGCAGATCGTGCGGCGTGTGCAGATATTCGAGCACCTGCTGCGCCACACGGCGAAAAACCGGCGCGGAAACCTGGCCGCCCTGATGCAGGCCCACCGCGGAATCCAGGATCACCGCGACTACGATCTGCGGATTGTTTAATGGCGCGAAGCCCGCGAACGATGCGACATATTTCGTCTTTGAATACGCGCCGGTCGCCGGATCCACCTTCTGCCCCGTTCCGGTTTTTCCCGCCGAGGTATAGCCTTCCAGAATCGCTTTGCGGCCCGTACCCTCGAGCACCACTTTCTGCATCATCGATCGCATCTCGGCCGCGGTATAACTTGAAATCACCCGACGCGAGGCTCCCGGATGAAACGCCACGGTCTGCAGCGTGCCCTGCGGCTCGATCTTCCCCGCGACGATGCGCGGAGCGACCCATACGCCATCGTTGGCAAACGTTGAGACCAGCCCCGACAGCTGAATTGGAGAGATTCCGATTTCCTGGCCCATGGAAATCGCGGCGATTGAAACCTTTGACCAGCGGCTTACCGGCTTCGTTAGACCCCGGGTTTCGCCAGGTAGTTCGATTCCGGTCTGCTGTCCGAAGCCAAAGGCGCGAATGTATTTGTAGAATCGATCTTCGCCCAGTCGCAGCGCGATCTTGATCGAACCCACGTCGCTCGACTCCGCGAGCACACCCCACACGGGCAACAGTCCGTGCGGCTTGGAGTCGCGAATACGCATGCCGTTGTAGACGATCGATCCCATCTGGCAGTCGAAAACCTCGTCCGGATTCGTCAACTTCTCTTCGAGTGCCGCAGAAATCGTCACCAGCTTAAAGGTCGAACCGGGCTCATAGACATAGCTGACTGCGCGATTCGTCAGTGCGCCCGGCGTGATTTGTTTTCGCAGATTGGGATTGAACGTCGGCCGGTTGGCCAGCGCGAGAATTTCTCCGGTGTGGGGATTCTCCACGATCACAGTGCCTGAGATTGCCTGCGTATCGTGAATCGCTTGATCCAATTCCGTCTCGGCGACGTACTGGATGTTTTTGTCGATGGTCAGGACGAGGTTTTCGCCGGCCTCGGGCTGCTTCTCAACGTCGGAGAACCACTGACGGCGGGCATCCACGGAGATCAACATCTTCCCCGCGCGTCCTCGCAATTCGTTATCGAAGGCATGCTCGATACCGCTCTGGCCCGAGTCCTCCATGCCGACAGTTCCAACCACCTGCGCCGCAAGGTCCCGGGCGGGATAGAAACGCTTTGGCTCCTTCTGAAAGTGAACACCCTGCAGATTCAGCGACCGGATGCGCTCGATGGTTTCGTCGTCCGCCTTCCGCGCTACCCAGCAGAAAGTTTTGTGATTGCGACAATCCGCTAGCACGACATTGTGGTCTTCGCCTGTGATCCGAGTGATCAGAGAAACAGCCGTGGGCAGGTCTTTTACTTCGGTCGGTACGGCAAACGCAGAATCTACCAGAACCGACATCGCCAGTTCGCGGCCGGCTCGGTCGTAGATCACACCGCGCTTGGCGGAAAGCGGAATCTCGCGCTGCTGTTGGTGTTCGGCCTGCTTTACGAATGTTCCGTAATGGAAAATCTGCAAATAAACCAGCCGGCCGCAGATCGCCACGCACCACAGGAAGAGCATTCCTGCCAGCAGGTAGAGCCGGGAATTCTTACCCAGGTTGGAGTTGATCGCCATCGAATCCGTCGTGTGTTAGCAAGCACTCAGCATTCAGCACTTAGCATCCAGCCCTTCCGAGGGCTGTGCGGACTTCCACGAAACTCTACTGGCTAATTGTTGAGTGCTGACTGCTAATTGCTAGTTTTCCAGACAAACATGGCGGACCACCGTCGAGGCGGACCGCCAAATAAGTTCGTGTAGTGACGGGTCTTTTACCCGTCCATCCGAGCGCAACTCCGCTCGATCTCCCGTCGATCTTTACCGGCTTATCATGATCGCCGGCTCAACGCTCGCCATCACCGGCCGATTCGCATCCTCGGACGCGCTATCCATGCGAATCACCTGCCCCGGTTGCGGCGGGATCAGCCCCATGCGGCGCGCGATCACATCAATTCGTTCCGGATCGCGCAACGAAGCATCTTCCAATCGCAAGGCGCGGTTCATTTCGGTGAGGTTATTGAGCTCGCGCTTCGCCGACTCGATCTTGTAACCGTATTCAATCGCGCGGAAGTGCTGCCAGGCATAGGTGAACACTAGCAGGAACAGGCAAGCGAGCGCCGTGCCAAACTGTTTCATCTCGCGATTTCGCCCGGGATCTTCCACCTTCACCAGCCGTGAGTTGTCGATCGCTTTGGCGAAGTAGATCTCTGGCGTTCCCGTGAAGAATGTACTCCGACGAGCCTGGGGGATTGCGCTGTGGATTGCCGCTGCTGCCGCCATTTATGCCGCTCCCGCATACACCCGTTCACTATGCATCCGCGGAAGCTGCAGTCCGAACATCAGCCGCAGTTCCATTTCATCGACGATCCATTCGTCGACAATTCGTTTCTGTTGCGCGCGCCGTTCGACGCGCTCCACCGTTGCCATCAGATCCTTAATCAGCGTCCCTGTGTACATTTCCCAACCTCAGAATCGGATTCCTACCACGGAATCCTGAACTCAGCTTCTAGCGGCTACCTTCCAGCTCGCTCTTTATTCTGTGGATCTTCGTCCACTTTTTTCAGAACCTGAACGCCCGGCACGCCTGCTACAGCTGTGCCGGGGACTCCGGCAGGTTTTCCGGAATCTAAAATCAAAACCAGACCTCAGACCTTGGACTTCCGACCTTAGACTTCTTATGTCACCTCGAACTCGTTTCTCTTTGGTCTCTAAGGCCCGAGGTCTGACGTCTTAGGTCCGCTTCTAAACCCTCTCCGCCGCTCGCAACTTCGCGCTGCGGGCCCGCGGATTTCGATCCTGCTCTTCTTTCGATGCCGTGACCGGTTTTTTGGTCAGTACCCCGAAGTACTTGTCCTTAATCCCGCCCTCGCGGAAGGCATCCTTTACGATGCGATCTTCTAACGAGTGAAAACTGATCACCACCACGCGTCCTCCTGGCTTGAGAATCCGGGGCGCCGCTTCGAGCAGCGCCCTCAGATCGTCCAGTTCACGGTTTACGAAGATTCGAAGAGCTTGAAAAGTTCTGGTCGCTGGATGAATCCTTCTTTGCTCAGAATTCATTGGCCGGGCCGCGGCCGATATGACATCCGCAAGATGTGCGGTAGATCGTATCGGCCGCGACCGGACAATGGCTCTGGCGATTCTCCGCGACCTCCTTTCCTCTCCGAATTCGTAAATCACATCGGCAAGCTCGCGCTCGTCGAAGTGGTTTACCACTTGTTCGGCGGTACGCTCTGACCGCGGGTCCATCCGCATGTCGAGCGGTCCATCCGCCTGAAAACTGAATCCGCGCGCGGCATCGGCCAATTGCAAGCTGCTTACGCCGATGTCTGCGAGCAGGCCGTCGGCCCTCAGACCTCCGACCTCGGCCAAACCAGCAAACGATGCGTGCCTCAATTCGATCCTTGGCCAGTCGGCCTTGGATTCGCTGAGGTCTGGCGTCCGAAGTCTGACGCCCGCCTTCTCCAGCGCCGCCGGATCTTTATCGAGGCCAATCAAATGTCCCGGTGCGCCGAGGCGTTTTGCGATTTCGTAACTGTGCCCGCCCAAACCCACCGTGGCGTCGATATAAGTCCCGCCACGCCGCACGTTTAAAAAGTCGATCGCTTCTTTTAAAAGAACCGGAACATGGCTGGCTCCCCTTCCACCACCATGACCAACCCCCTGAGGGGTTTCTGTAAAAACCTCGCCCACTAGATGCCCAATTCGTCGAGCGTCTTCTCATCGTCAGGCGTGAACTTTTCTTCCTCGACCTGTCTGCGGTACGAATCCAGGTTGCGCACGATCAAATGCGTCAGATTGCCGGTAACCGCCACCTCGCCTTTGATTTGTGCCGCTTCCCGCAGCAGTTGCGGCATCAGCAGCCGCCCCTGACCATCCATTTCCACCATCTGTCCGTAGTAGTTCACGCGGTCCAGAAACTTTTTTTTCGTAGGATTGAAAGTGGAGAGCCCGGCCAACTTCTGCTCGATCCGCTCCCACTCCTCGAAGGGATACACTTGAGCAACCTTGCCATCGAGGCTGGTGATGTAATATTGCTGTCCGTACTTCTCGTCGATCACCCGCTTGAACTCCGCCGGGATCTTGAGCCGTCCCTTTTCGTCGACGCGAGTTGGGTGATTGCCGCGAAACATGTTCTGTAATCCAGAGGCGATAGTCACCTCTAACGCTTGTCATCCTGAGGCGACGGTTTTTGTCGCCGAAGGATCTCTCGACCACTGCAGCTGCAATCAGGGAGGTAAAAACGGCACAAAGTTGGGTCAAACTCTGGTGGTTCGGGCTGTTTGTCGTGCTCTTGGGTCGGGTTCCCACCGGCTCCTCGTTATCAGCTTCCCATTCCCACGACTTAACTCCGCTGACCACTTCATACCACTTTGTTCCACATCTTACCCGTAAGTTGTTGATTGTCAAGAGGAAACTTGAAGGTAGGGTGCCTACCGTAGGAGTGATTCGACAAACTACTAGATCTTGTGGTTAACCAAAAGTACGACCACAAGGGATTGCGTTAATGCTTCTGGTTCATTCGCCATCTATTCGCCAATATTTTTCTTGCATTCCGCGTTGGTAGCGCAGTTTCCTGTGGGAAAGTGAGCCCAATCCCTCTTGCTTACCAGACTTCAATTCGGACTGGGTTCCAATGGCGAGGCGGAGGGGTGGTGCTCAACCGTCAGTAAACCGCATTCCCTGCGCGGCTGGTGTGGATCTGCCCGGACTCAACCGCGATCGAGTATGGCTCGCCGCCATCTCCGCTCCACGCCCTAGCGTCGAAGATGGCGCCCGTGGGGGCCCGATAGGCAGCGACTTTGTGCAAGGTCAACGGCTGGCCGGGCTTGCATACTTCCGGCGCATCGGTGACTCGCAGAAAATAAACTCCAAGGCCTGTGTCAACTACTTTTCCAACACCGCTGGCTTCTACCAGCAGTGCGGATTTCTCATCGATGGCAATCTCGCGTGGCGTTTTCGACCAGCCGTCCTCAACGATCCGAGCCAGAAATCCCAGGCTGCGCCCCATGCGATCGCGCTTCGCGAAATGACTGTCAGTGAGAATATTCTCGAGCAGGGAGATTTTCAGAAAATCGCGCACCACGGTCACGCGCGGGATGTAGGGATCAGCCAGAACCTGGCGTGAGCTGAGAATCTGCATCATCCGGCCTGTCTTCCAGGCAACCGTAGACAAACTCGCCCAGCACTGCCAAACCCGCGCTCGTTCCTCCCAGCATGCACAGGAGTTCCCCTCATTGCCGACGACTATACCTTAGCAGTGACTTGTCTTTCCGTCTGACAGGTGTACACTGCCTGCGTTTATTGGCGAAAGGTTTCGGAGGAGCTTATGCATCTCAACCGAGGCAGGATCTGGCTAGGCGGTTTGGCCGGAGGCGTGGTCTGGTTGGTGTGGAGCTTTCTTGTAGGCCACTTCGTCATTACCGATGCGCGTTACGTGGCGGCCCAGAATGCGGGGTTGTTTCTGAAAACGCCGCGTTATCCCTTCTTCGTTGCCCAGTGGATCGTGCTCTTGTTTATTCTCGCGATCGCGGTCGCGCACTTGTACGCGTGGGCGCGTCAGACCCTCGGACGTGGTCCCGGCACCGCGCTCAAGATAGGTTTTTTGGCTGGCTTCTTTAGCGGCTTCCCGGACAACTTCGCTCAGGCTACATGGTTCGCCGGCGATCGAGGACTTCCATTTGGCTGGATGATCGAAATGTGGCTGGGCGCAATCCTGGCCGCGCTGGTGGCGGGCTGGCTATATAAAGATTGAGATTCTCAGAGCGCGTTGGACCGCCAGGGAATTCTGATTAATGTTTATCGGGCGCGTGCGACTTGGCTACCTCGAGGGCTCAACAAACACTGCAGTCCCATAGGCCAACACTTCGGTGACGCCCTGCATGACTTCCGTTGCATCGTAGCGCGCACCTACCACAGCATTGGCGCCCAGTTCGGCAGCGTGGACGAGCATCACATCGAACGCTTCAGACCGAGTCTTCTCACACAGGTTCGTAAGCAACGTAATGTTTCCTCCAACCAGGGTCTGCAATCCCGCGCCGATTGTGCCGAAGATCGAGCGCGAGCGCACCACGATGCCTCGCACTACCCCCAGCGTCCGCGTGACGCGAAATCCATCCAACTCGAACTGGGTCGTGACCATGTTATGCGCTACCATGCGTCCATTGCCTGAGTACGTGGCTGTCATTGCTGTGATCCTCTCCCGATACGGATAAATGCCGCCGCCTGCCTCGAACAGCTAACTATAGTCCCAGAGGCCGTACGCGCAAGGGATTTTCAAATCCCTGCGAGTAGCCATCACGCCCTTTCGGCGATAATAAGAAATCCCTGCGAGACGGTATCGTACTCGACGCGGAGCATGTTCGGTTTACAACAAACCTGGCAGTCCTCAATGTAGTTCTGCCGGCGTCCAGCGGACTCGTCCACGGTGGTGACGTTCCACTCGCCACATCCCGCACACTGAAACCCGGATTCCATCAATAAGACTCGGTTTTTTCTACGGAGGGCTTCATGCGTCGGCATTCTGACTCAGCCCCTATAATAGCTCGGACTAATTCTGGGGCGGAGGTTGCATGATTTCACGGCGGCGGTTTCTCGAAGCAGGCGGCGTCACGGCAGGAGTCGCATTGTCCCATCCTTTACTGGCAACCGCGGTGCCCAGAAACGAGAAGCCGGACGACACTTCCCTGCCACCATCACTGGCGCGCTTGAAGTCTCGCAAGAACGAAGCCACTCCGATTACACGCGAAGAGCGGAGTGAGCGCCAGGAACGCGCCCGTCATTTGATGAGTGAGAACGCCCTCGATGCCATCGTGCTCATGGAAGGCACTTCGCTGAAATATTTCACCGGCATCCGCTGGTGGGGCGGTGAGCGCTTGTTCGCTCTGATACTGCCGGCGAGGGGCGCGGCATTCTATGTCTGTCCGGCATTCGAAGAAGGCCGCGCCCGCGAGCAGCTTGCCAATGCTCCCGAGGGCGATCAGCCAGACGTTCGCACCTGGCAGGAAGACGAAAGCCCTTACCAGCGCGTGGCCCAGGGACTAAAGGACCGCGGCCTGGCGAGCGGCAGGCTCGGAATGGAAGAAACCATCCGGTTCGTCTTCGCCGATGGGATTGCCAAAGCTGCGCCTCAGGCGGCGCTGAGCAGCGCGACTTCAGTGACTGCGGGTTGCCGAATGATCAAAAGTGCCCACGAGCTTGCGCAGATGCATCTGGCCTGCCAGGTGACCCTCTCCGCGTACGAAGCGGTTTATCACGCGTTGCGCGAAGGCATGACGCAGGAGCAGGTGGGGAATTTGATCGCAGCAGCATACGACCAACTTGGTTTTCCAGGCGAGGCCAGCGTACAGGTTGGCGAGTACTCCGCGCTGCCTCACGGGTCGACGACGCCGCAGGTCATCCGCGAAGGTTCGATCGTGATGATCGATGACGGCTGCACTGTCGAAGGATATCAATCTGACATCACGCGCACTTTCGTTTTGGGCAAAGCTTCCGACAAAATGAGAACCGTCTTCGACATTGTGCACCGTGCCCAGGGAGCAGCACTCGCGACGGCGCGTCCCGGAGCGGAGTGCGGCAGCGTCGATGCGGCGGCACGAAAAGTGATTACCGATGCAGGCTACGGCCCCGACTACAAATACTTTACTCACCGCCTCGGACACGGCATGGGCATGGACGGGCATGAGTGGCCTTATGTGGTGCGCGGTAACGCCACCACACTGAGGCCGAACATGACTTTCAGCGACGAGCCCGGCATTTATATCCGCGGAGAATTCGGCATTCGCCTCGAGGACGACATGCATATCACGGAAAACGGCGCGGAACTATTCACACCGCAAAGCCCATCGCTCGAGGATCCCTTCGGGAAGGCGTGAGCAAATCCGCGTCGTCAGTGGCCCTTTCAAAAAATTGCGCAAGGCAACTCCCGCCGCGCCGCAAACGAATTGCTTTACACGACCTTACTTCGACGACTCCACTTGCAGATTGTTGGTCACGGCGAAAATTCCAGGGACGCCGTTGGCGCGCACGCCGGCAAGATTCTTGTCAGTGTCACTGTCGACGACTCCCTCAAGAGTAACGCGTCCGTTCTTTACGATGATGCGAATCGGCTTCTGCACACCCAAGGCATATTTTTCCAGCACAGGGTATCCATAGATCGCGCGGTACAGCTCCAAGCGCAGCCGGTCATCCATCGGGGACGGGGGAAGGACCTCAATCTGGTTATCTACTTTTTCAACGCCTTCAATGCGCTTCACAACATTCCCGGCGTCCGACTTGAGCGTAGGCCGGACCACCTGCCCCAGCAGTGTAACGGTACCGCCGTCCACCTTAAAGGCGATGTTGTCGAAGACACCGAAATAGGGCAGCATGAGAAGTTCGTGGCGAACTTCGCGAGTGATACGCTCTTGCGACCTTGCCGAAGGCTGATTACGATCCTGAGCACCGCCCATCGCGGCGAGTGAAAACAGACAGATGACAACAAGCAGGAACTTGCGCCTCATAGTTCTATCTCCTTACACGAAAGTTTCCGCGCCTACTGTACTTCTGACTGAACTATGAGAGCTTAAAGTATTGCCGTAGTCAAGAAGTGGTATCACATTAGACTCTTGAGATCGATCGCCGCCCGGTCGCGACGAATGAGGTTGCATGCAGCATTTGAGTCCGCACGATGTAATGACGATGTTCCTGGCGCTGGCAACGCTGCTGGGCTGTGCCAAGCTGGCTGCGGAGTTGATGCAGAAAATCGGCCAGCCGTCGATTCTGGGGGAAATCTCGGTCGGGATTTTCCTCGGGCCGACCGTTCTTGGACATTACCGGCCCCATTTATACGAGACTTTGTTTCCCACTACCGGGCCTATGCCCATCGTGCTCGACACGGTGACCACGCTTGGAGTTGTCTTCTTCCTGCTGACCGCCGGCCTCGAGATCGATCTGCGCAGCATCTTCCGCCAAGGCAAGAGCGCGCTGCTGGTCAGTATCTTCGGCGTGGCATTTCCCTTCGGAGCCGGTTTCCTGGCAGCCACCATTTTCCCCGACGAAATGGGCGCAGTAGGCAGCGCGAACACTCTGATCTTCGCGCTCTTTGTGGGCACCGCGTTGTCGATTTCGGCGCTGCCGGTGATTGCGAAGATTCTGATGGATTTGAATCTGCTGCGCACTGAGATGGGCACGGTCATTATTTCGTCGGCAATGTTTGACGATCTGGTGGGATGGATTCTTTTCTCCTTCGTGCTGGGGATGCTGCATCCGCCGGCTGGCGGCAGTATTGGCGACGGTGTGAAGCACACGATCATCCTGGTGCTGCTCTTCGTAGGACTTACGCTCACTGTGGGACGATGGCTGATCGACAAGATCCTGCCCATACTGCAAGCCCACACTACGTGGCCCGGTGGCGTTCTGGGATTCATCTTCACGCTCACCATGGCGGGAGCGGCCTTCACCGAATACGCCGGCATCCACGCGGTCTTTGGAGCGTTTGTGATTGGCATCGCGATCGGCGAGTCGGGACATCTGCGCAACCGTACTTCGGAGCATATTCATCAGATCGTGACCAATGTCTTCGCACCGTTTTTCTTTGCCAGCATCGGACTGCGAACCAATTTCGTTGCGAACTTTCACCTCGGATTGACGGCAACCGTGATCGGCGTGGCCTGCCTGGGCAAGCTGTTGGGAGCCGGTTGGGGCGCGCGGCTGGGTGGAATGGACCGGACTTCGTCTCTGGCGGTCGGCCTGGCGATGAATGCCCGCGGAGCCATGGAAATCATTCTCGGTATTCTTGCGCTGCAAGCGGGATTGATCCGCGAAAACATGTTCGTAGCCATGGTAGTGATGGCCTTGTTTACTTCGCTGATCTCCGCTCCGGCTATTCACTTCCTGATTCATCGACGGCGTAAGCTGACTTTGAAAGACACCGTTACCGCCAAATTATTCTTGCCGCAGCTCGCTCAGCGAACCCGGCTGGGCGCCCTGCGGGAAATGTGCGAAGTAGCCGCGGAGGCCGTGAGCAATGCTCCCGAGAGATTATTCCGCCTTGTGTCGGAACGGGAGCGCGTCCTCGCCAGTGGCTGGGAAAATGAGTTGGCGGTGCCCTACGCTCGCGTCAATGGATTAACGCGCCCGCTGGTGGTGGTGGCGAAGTCAGATGGAATTGATTTCAATGCGCGCGATGGCAAGCCGGCGCGCCTGATCATCCTGATTCTCACTGGAGATAACCAGTCGCAACAGGATTTGCTGAGCGATGCCAGCGAACTATTCAGCCGCAAAGAGGCGGTAGACCGCGCCGTGAATGCGCATAATTTCCTCGAACTGGCAGCGGCACTAAATGCACCCGTGCAGTAAGCCCCGTTCAGTAAGCGATGACGACCAATTCCACGGCTGCCCGGTTCACATGCCGTCATAATTCGGGCCGCCTCCGCCTTCCGGTGGCACCCAGGTAATGATCTGGTATGGGTCGGCGATGTCACAGGTTTTGCAGTGAACGCAGTTTGACGGATTCAAGCTGATGCGCTTGCCGTTGGGTTGAGTTTCGTCGTCGACCATTTCGTACACGTTGGCGGGACAGAAATTCTGGCAGGGGCTTCCGAATTCTTTCACACAACGCGCGTTACAAATGTCGGTATCGTGGATGATGAGGTGAGAGGGCTGATCTTCTTCGTGCTTCGTGCCGGAGTGGTAGAGGTCAGTGAGCTTGTCGAAGATCAGTTTGCCGTCGTTTTTTGCCGGACCCAGCAAGTGGGCCTCGTTGCCGCCATCGGCGGGCAATTCGGCGAGCTTGTGCATGTGCTCATGTCCGGCTTTCGCGGGATAACGATTGCGCAAGCCGCGTCCGCCCGAGACAAATTGCAGCGCCGTGTGGAAAATTCCGGAGTAGAGACCGTTTTCGAATCCCTGGTGCATGTTACGGACTTTCCAGAGTTCGTCCTTGATCCAGCTCGATTCCACCTTTTTCTGATATGCGCCCAGGGTCTCGGCCGACGAATCATCCTTCTTAAGTGCTTCGAATGCAGTCTCGGCTGCCAGCATGCCACTCTTGATTGCGAGATGAATGCCCTTGAGGCGCGCCGAGTTCAGGAAGCCGGCAGAGTCGCCAAGAATCATCCAGCCATTGCCCGCGACCGGTGGAATCGCCCACCAGCCTCCGTAAGGCATCGACTTTGCGCCGTAGCGGATCATTTTCCCGCCTGCAAGCAACCTGGCTACGAACGGATGCTGCTTGAAGTCCTGCAAAACGTGCTGCGGATCAAGGCGTGGGTCAGGATAGTCGAGTCCGGTGACAAAGCCAATAGAGACGACGTTGTCTTTGCCGCCATAGATCCAGGCGCCGCCGTACTCTTTCGTCGTGAGCGGCCAGCCCATGGTGTAGATCACTTCGCCCGGCGCGATGCGGCCGGAAGGAACCTCCCACAGTTCTTTCACGCCGACACCGTAGGTTTGCGGGTTGGAGTCTTTGGCGAGATCGAATTTCGAGACGAGTTCTTTCGTTAATGACCCCCGCGGCCCTTCGGCGAGGATAATGATTTTAGCGTTGAGATCGTAACCGGGCTCGAAGTTGGATTTCTGGTGACCTTCCTTGTCGATGCCCTTATCGTCGGTGCGGACGCCGGTAACGCGGTCGCCGTCGTACAGCAATTCCGATCCAGCAAAGCCAGTGAAGATCGTGACCCCCGTTTCCTCCACCTTACCGCCCAGCCACTTCACAAAGCGGTTGAGCGAGATCACGTAGTTGCCGTGGTCGCGCAAGAACGGCGGGGTGGGCAACTTGAACTTATTTTTCTGCGTGAAAAAATAGACGGCTTCTTTGCTGACTTCCGCGTCGAGCGGAGCCTCTTTTTCGAAGCCGGGAAGCAGTTCGCACATGGATCGCGGGTCAAGCAGCGCACCAGAAAGGCAATGCTGGCCGATCTCGCGAGCTTTTTCGAGAACGTAGATATTTTCTTTGCTGAGCTGCGAGTCGGGATGCTGCGCGTTATGCGCATCGACGAGCTGAGCCAAGCGGAGCGCACAAGCCATGCCGGCCGGCCCGCCACCAACGATGACCACGTCGGCAGGCATTTGCGGGCGTTCAATACCTTCAATCGGTTTGCGGAAGACCAGCATTTGGAAACGACTGGGTATGATAAACGTTTTGCGAGATTTCAGCGAAGCGGATCAGGCACACCAAGCTGTTTGCAGATGCGTATCGCCGTAGGATTCTTGACTTCGCGATGCCTGGGAACTGTACTGGTGCGCTGAGCGGCAGGATTGACGTAGACGCTGTGGCTGCCGCCTTCGCGTATCAGCACGCACCCATTTGTCTCGAGGTGCCGAATTAGGTCAATCCGCTTCAATAGGGTGACCTTGCCACATTTGGGGTTGTGGATGGCAGGAGCACGCTGTGGAAAACCAAGCCCAAACCAGTGGCTCACGCCGAATTTACGGGCGGTTTTTGGTAATCAGGTCGTATCCCGAAAATGCAGCAGACGAAAATATGGCGAAGTTGTCTTGGCAAAGGCTAGCCGAGGGAAACCGTGATCCTCTCGCGAGTGGTCTTCTTGCCGCTGGCGGACTTCCCGGCCAGCTCGCGGTTCGCTTCCAGAAGCAGTTCGACCGCGTCACGGAGGTTCTCCCGTGCTTCTTCAAGCGTTTCGCCCTCTGAAATCGCCCCCGGTAATTCCTCTGTGTAGGCGACGTAACCGCCCCCCTCGGATTGGGGTACCTCCTCAAAAACGGCCGTGAGCATCATTTCCATAAGAACAATATTACTCGCGATTTTGCAATCTCAAAGTTACCTGCGACAAAACGAGGGACCTAGCCCCCTGCCTTCGCCTTTTTCACTTCTTCAATGAGCGGCGGGACGATATCGAACAGATTTCCGACGATTGCGTAATCGGCGATCTCGAAGATCGGCGCTTCTGCGTCTTTGTTGACCGTGATGATCGTGCGCGATCCTTTCATGCCCACGATGTGCTGGATTGCTCCACTGATGCCCAGTGCGAGATAAAGCTTTGGGGCGACGGTTTGGCCCGAGGAGCCAATCTGGCGGTCCATGGGCAACCAGCCGGAATCGCAGATCGGGCGCGAGGCCGCGAGCTCGCCGCCAAGTGCATCCGCAAGTTGCTTGGCCAGTTCAATATTTTTCTGTTCTTTGATGCCGCGACCGACCGAGACGATGATTTCGGCCTGCGTCAAGTCGACCGCCTGTTTGGCTTCTTTAAAGACTTCTTGCGGCCTATTGCGGATGACGCCATCCGCAATTTCAGCATTCACCGTCTCCACTGGAGCAGCGCTCGATCCTGCCTCCGCTTTGTCTCCGCGGAATGCTCCATTCTGGAAGGTTGCGAACCAAGGAGCTTCGGAGTTGAAGCTGACGTCGGCAGCGAGCTTGCCTTGAAACATCTGGCGGGTAAAAAGTAACTTGCCGTTCTCATGCTTGAATCCGATGCAGTCGCTGATGACGGTGCGTCCCATGGCGGTAGCAAGTTTCGGGACGAAGTCGCGCACCTGATAAGTGTGCGGCATGAGCACAAGCTTGGGCTGCTTGCTGGTTATAAGTCCCTTGAGCGCGATTGAGAAGGCATCGGGCGTGTAGGGCTCGAGCTTTGAGGACTCAATCGCATAGACCTTCGCGATTTTCTTACTCGCGACTTCGGCGGCGATGGCCGCCACGCTGGATCCGACTACGGCGGCTTCGAGCGTCCAGCCGGTCGCCGCGGCTATGGCCTGACCGGCAGTTATCGTCTCCCAAGAGACGCGGTTGAGCTTGCCTTCGCGTTGTTCGACGACTACTAAGATGATATCGGGCATAAAGTTAGCTTCTATCTACTCACTCATCGATCTCAGGCAAGCATACCGAGCCTCGCTCGGCGGACAGCCGCGGGCGGCTGTCCCCACATGGATATTGCTGGAAATTCTTCACAGCACACGCAACTCGTTTCGTAGTTTGTCCACCAGCTTTTTCGCTATCTCACCCGGCGAGCCTTCGATGTGTTCGGTCTTCTTCGTTTTCTGCGGCACGTAGAGGCGCTCGATTTTCTGCAGATTGTCGCCGATTGCGGACTGCACCTCCGCCAGCGCAACCTTGCGGAGAGGTTTGTTCTTCGCCTGCTTGATGCCGATCAGCGTGGCATAGCGCAGCTTGTTGATGCCGGACTGGATCGTGAGCACCGCGGGCAACGGCATGTCAACGAACTGGAAGTATCCGGCTTCAAGTTCGCGTTTTACTTTGATGCCGCTATCAGTTTTTTCAATCTGCATGATGATGGTCGCGTGAGGCCAGCCGAGCAACTCGGCCAGGATGACGCCGGTCTGCGCGTAGCCATAATCGTCGGACTGTAAGCCGGTAAAGATCAGATCGAAATTCTCGTCCTTGATAGCAGCGGCCAAGGCCTTGGCAGTATTGAAGGCGTCAAGCCCGACAAATGCATTGTCTTCGAGATGAATGGCGCGGTCCGCGCCCTTCGCCAGAGCCTCGCGCAACACCTGCTGGGCACGGGCTGGACCGCTAGTAATAACTACTACTTCACCCTTGTGCTTTTCTCTTTGGCGCAGGGCTTCTTCGAGAGCGAACGCGTCAGGTTCATTCACTTCATAAGAGACGTCTTCGCGAATCCAGGCCGCACTCTCGTTGAGCTTGAGCGGCGCGTCTTTCTGCGGCACCTGCTTCATGCAAACCAGAATTTTCAATGGATTACTCCTGAGAGCAAACAGAAGAGTATAAATCAGCAATCAGCATTCAGCACTCCGCATTCAGCCACTTTTCTTGGAGTCTGCGCAAGAGCGTCCGAGTGCTGAATGCTGAGTGCTGAATGCTACTCCGTGAAAACCACCGACTGCACGCCCGAGATTTCGAAGCGTTTGCGGCAGCGCATGTTTTTGCAGGCCATCAGGTCGTCTTTGCGGAGCATATAGGAGCGGGCTTTTGCAAAACGGGCGCGGTCGCGCTCATCGGCACGTCCGGCAAGCTGACGCTTTTTGGTGCGTACTACCCATGTGACTTCGTACTCGGCGGGCTGGTGGCAGTGGGGACAGTTTAAGGTTGCTGGTTTCTTTTCGGTGCGTTCGTCAAAAAAATCGCGTTCTTCCATGAAAAAGTCGTTGATCCCTTCGCTTAGCTTAGGGCAAGCTCAAATCCATCGTTGATCGTTCAAACAATTCAATTATTGCATGTTCGACTGGCTGCAAGCTATGGCAACATGAGGGTATGGCGCGCAAGAAAAAGGTAAAGCGGTTTCGCGCAGTGCAGGCCGTGAAGGAATTAGCTCGGGAGCGCATGGGCGCGCCTCCGACCGAGAAGGTCGTTCCACACAAAAATAAAAAAGAGGCGAAACACAAACCTACATTGGAAAGGTTGCTGGAGGAAGACTAGGAATGGTGATGAAGCTGTGGTCCCGTTATCCGCCCTTGCTCAATTGAACGTTGCTGTCACGGTGGTGTCTGTTTGCAGGAGGAGAACGCAGGTCGAGGTTCCAGTGCAACCGCCGGACCAGCCTCCGAAGGTTGAGGGCGCAACCGGAGTAGCCGTGAGGGTAACGGTGGTACCGGCCGGAAAACTGTCAACGCAGCTGATCGCTGTGCTTGCGCAACTGAAAGTGGGACTAGTTACAGTTCCCGTTCCGCCGCCTAGGAAGTTAACCGTTAGAATCGGCGCCGCGCCGGCGCCCCCGCCCGTGTTGGTGAAGCAGACGACGCTGGCGGTCATCGAGCCAGTTACTACTGCCCCGGAAGAAGATACCCCTGAGCCGTCAGCGTTCGTAGTTAGCGTGGCCGAAATCAGAGTATTTGGGCCACAAACCACGCCCGTCACGGTGATCAGTCCTGTAGGACTGACGGTGACCTCCTGGTTGTCGCTTGATGTCCAAGTCACCTGCTTCGTAATATCCTTAGTGACGGGTGGGTGAATATAAGTGCCTAACGCTGTCAGCTGTGTGATCAGCCCCGCGTCGGCGCTCACGGGAATATTCGACGCACCAAAAGTCACTGATCCGGGCTGAACTGTGATGCCGACTAATTCCTGCGGGTCCCCGCAGCTGGAGACGCTGAGCAAAAAACTCGCGGCGATAATTAGGGCGGCAATGCTCAACCACTTCCGACTCATGAAGACTCCTGGATCAAGCGACCCGGTTGAATCCGCACAGATTAGGGGATGGGTCAATTTAGTTCAAAAGTGCGGAAAAAAGCAATCATTTAAAAGCGGCGTCGGAAACCTCCGTCACCCCTTTACGGCCTCGGCGACCACCTCGGCGAACTTCCGGATATCTTCTTCAGTCGTGTCGAAGGAGCACATCCAGCGCACGATCGATTCCTCCTCGATCCAAGTATAGAAGAAGTATTGCTGCTTAATTTTTTCGATCGAGTGCGAGGGAATTTGGGCGAAAACCCCGTTAGCCTCGACCTTCCAAACGATTCGCACCCCCGGGATGCGGCTGATTTCTTGTTCCAGCGATTGAGCCATGCGGTTGGCGTGCTCGGCGCTGCGCCGCCAAAGATCATTGGTTAGCAGAGCCTCGAACTGCGCGGCTATAAATCTCATCTTCGACGCCAGTTGCATACTCTGTTTGCGCAGGTAAAGGAAGTCGCGGCTCAGTCGGGGCTGAAAAAACACAACTGCTTCGCCACCCAGGATTCCATTCTTGGTTCCGCCGAAAGAGAGGACGTCCACACCCAGATCGCGACTAGCCTGTCGTAGTGTCTGGCCGAGCGACGCAGCGGCGTTGGCGATTCGGGCACCATCCATGTGCAGGAACATGCCATGTTCGTGCGCAAAACGGGCGATCGCCTGAATCTCTTCGGGCCTATACAAGGTGCCCATCTCGGTGGACTGCGTAACCGAGATGACGCGGGGCTGCGAATGATGTTCATCGCCGATGCCGTGATAGGCATGGCGGATGGATTCCAGCGTGATCTTGCCGTCCTGCTGCGGCAAGGGAATCAGCTTGCAGCCAGTGTGCTTCTCCGGCGCGCCGCACTCGTCCGTATAGACGTGAGCATAATCGCTGCAAAGCACAGAGTGAAAAGGACGGGTAAGAGATTGCAGGCTCAGAACGTTGGCCCCGGTCCCGTTGAAGGTAAAAAAAACTGCGATGTCCGCTCCGAAATGCTCTTCGAATTTTTTGATGGCAGAACGGGTATAGGGATCGTCGCCATAGGCGACCACGTGGCCCCGGTTCACGCGGGAAATGGCTTCCATAACATCGGGGTGTACTCCGGCGTTATTGTCACTGGCGAAGCTGCGGGTGGGCTGGACGGGGGCTTGCGGCATAAGGAAATAATCTAGCAGAGTGAAGCGGATCGTGAGAAATACGTTACAAGTAGCGTCGAACTGGGAGTGAGTCTGCAGTAATTTGCACTTTCGCGCTATCTGAAGAGTTTTTCGTCTAACGATCTGGCGGGGTTCCGCGTCCAAAACATTAAGTTGTCGATTTCAAGAGCTCTCATTCGTCGATAAGTATATGGAGAGGTCCAAAATGGCGGCTTGGCGGAGTTCCGAGGATTTTCTGGCTCAGATAATACCGGTCAGACAACTCAGGCTCCTGAATCTTTTCCTGATTCTCGAAATCCATATCTGGAAGCAGTTTTGGGGGCTACTTGCCATCGTACAATTGAGAGAAATCGAGCGTTTTTTGTTACTGTTTGCGGAGAACACATGGCGAAACGATTCATTTTAGTGCTGGTTATTGTGGCCGCTCTTCTTGGGGGGCTCGGTTTTTTGAAATACCGCCAGGTCGAAGGGGCAATTGCCGCGAACGCAAACTTCGCGCCGCCGCCTACTGCCGTCACCACAGTAATCGCCAAGCGGGAGACTTGGCCTTCGACGCTGGAGGTGATCGGAACTGTGGCGGCGATCCAAGGCGTCACTGTGAGTGCTGACCTGCCCGGAACCGTCGATAAGATTCATTTCGAATCCGGCCAATCAGTGCAAGACGGCGACATTTTGGTCGAACTCGATACCCGTCAGGAACGGGCTCAGCTTGCCAATCTCGAAGCCCAGCGCGATCTCGCCAAGATTCAATACGGACGTTCAGAACAGTTGATGAATGCCGGTGTTATCTCCAAGTCGGAATATGACAATGCCGCCGCCCAACAGAAAGCGACAGAGGCACAGGTGGGCGACATCAAGGCAGCGATCGCCCGCAAAACGATCCACGCTCCGTTCTCCGGGATTTTAGGGATCCGTCAGATCAGCCTGGGCCAATATCTGGCAGCGGGCCAGGCGATTGTTTCGCTGCAGGCGCTGAATCCGATCTACGTGAACTTCGGCGTGCCGCAGCAGGACGAGCCCAAGATTTCGATCGGCCACAACGTGCAGGTCTCTAGCACCGACCTCCAGGGCATGAATTTCAACGGCAAAATCACCGCCCTCGACTCTGTGATCAATGAACAAACCCGCAATATACAAATTCAAGCAACGTTTCAAAATCGAGCTGAAAAACTGCGCCCCGGAATGTACGTGCAAGTCGAGTTGCCTACAGGCAAGCCACGCGACGTAGTTCCTCTGCCGGCCTCCGCAATCAATTACGCACCTTACGGCGACTCCGTGTACGTAGTAGTAGAGATGAAAGATCCGAAAGGCAACACATATCGAGGAGTGAAGCAGCAAGTGGTAAAGATCGAAGGCAGCCGCGGCGATCAAGTTGCGATCACTTCCGGAATCAATCCCGGCGACGAAATCGTCAGCTCGGGAGTTTTTCGGCTTCGAAATGCCGCTCCGGTTCAGGTCAATAACAGCGTTCAACCCGGCGACAATCCGAATCCCAAACCTGATGAGAGCTAAAGCAAAGGAACCAAGTACGACGGCCTGGCAGTGGACAGCCCCGGTGAGGAGTGCGCATGAAGTTTACTGATCTATTCGTAAAGCGTCCGGTTCTGGCGATGGTGGTCAACCTGGTCATCATCATTGCTGGTCTGCAAGCTGTCCGCTCTTTGAGTGTGCGGCAATATCCTCGCAGCGACATCGCGGTGATCCAGGTCAGTACCGTGTACGTGGGCGCTAGCGCCGATCTGGTGCGCGGTTTTATTACTACGCCGCTGGAGCGCGTGATTGCCAGCGCCGACGGCATCGACTACATGGAGTCGACCAGCGCGCAGGGCTTGAGCACGATCACAGTTCACCTTAAGTTGAACTACGACACGAACGCTGCCCTCACTCAGATACAAGCCAAAGTTCAGCAGGTCAAGAATGACTTGCCTCCAGAGTCACAAGTGCCCGTTATCGACCTGGAAACAGCCGATACCGAGTTCGCCGCCATGTATATCGGGTTTTCGTCGAAAGACCTCGACGAAAATCAGATTACCGATTATCTGACCCGCGTCGTGCAGCCTAAGCTGAGCGCCGTTAGCGGCGTACAGCGTGCCGACATTCTGGGCAATCGCACCTTCGCCATGCGCTTGTGGCTGAAGCCCGAGCAGATGGCCGCGCGCGGTGTTTCTCCTTCCGACGTACGCGACGCCTTATCGAAGAACAATTACTTGTCGGCACTCGGTAGCACCAAGGGTTCCATGGTTTCCGTGAACCTGATCGCCAACACCGATCTGCGAACGCCAGACGATTTCAAACAGATGGTCGTGAAGCAGGAAAACGGCGTAGTCGTTCGCATGGGTGAGATCGCCGATATCCAGCTTGGCGCTGAGAATTATGACCAGGACGTTCGTTTCAACGGCGAAACCGCAACCTTTATGGGCATCTGGGTGCTGCCCACGGCGAACTCGCTGCAAGTGATTAAGGATGTGCGCAAGACGCTTCCCGCCATTCAGGCACAGCTGCCTACGGGAATGAATTTGGGCATCCCCTACGATTCGACGGAATACATTCAGGACGCGATCAATGAAGTACTGCACACGCTATCGGAAACGCTGCTGATCGTGGTCATCGTTATCTTCCTTTTCCTGGGCTCATTCCGCTCGGTGCTGATTCCGATCGTCGCCATTCCCGTATCGCTGATTGGCGCGTTCTTCTTGATGTTGATAGCCGGGTTCACCATCAACTTGTTAACGTTGCTCGCAATCGTGCTTTCAGTCGGCCTGGTTGTGGATGATGCCATCGTTATGGTGGAAAACGTCGAACGGCACCTGCAAATGGGTAAGACGCCGTTTCGAGCTGCGCAAGATGCCGCTCGCGAACTCGTCGGCCCCATCATCGCGATGACGATTACTTTGGCGGCGGTATATGCGCCAATCGGAATCCAGGGGGGATTGACCGGGGCTCTGTTCCGCGAATTCGCGTTCACACTGGCTGGCGCCGTCGTCGTCTCCGGTATCGTGGCCCTTACGTTATCGCCGATGATGGGCTCGAAGTTGCTGCGTGCCGGTGACACAGAGAAAGGTTTTTCCGGCATCATCAACCGCCAGTTCGAGCGGGTGCGTAATCTTTACACTCGCTTGCTGACCGGAACGTTGCAGTATCGTCCGGTGGTGCTCACTGTGTGGGTGATCGTCGCCCTGCTCATGGTTCCCTTCTACATGTTCTCGCAGCGCGAACTTGCTCCAGAAGAGGACCAGGGAGTTGTTTTTGGCGTGATTCAATCGTCGGCAAACTCGACTCTCGATCAGACCAACCTGTTTACCACCGAGGTTTACGACGTTTACAAATCGTTTCCCGAGAGCGGGAGCATCTTCCAGATTACAAATCCCAGTGGCGGGTTCGGCGGCATGGTCACCAAGCCGTGGAGCCAGCGCACAAAGACCACGCAACAACTGCTCGGGGAGTCCGCGGGAAAGCTCTCACAAATTGCCGGCGTTCGTGTGATTCCTCTGACCCCGCCGCCGCTTCCCGGTGGCGGAAACTTTCCCGTCGATTTTGCCATCGTGTCGGCGGCTGAGCCGGAGCAAGTCAGCAAGTTCGCCGAGCAAATCGCGCAGAAAGCGATGGCCAGCGGCAAGTTCATCTTTGCCGACACCGACGTCAAGTTCGATCAGCCGCAAACCGAGGTCGTCTTTGACCGCGATAAACTGCGTTCGCAGGGTGTGGACTTGAGCCAGGCCGGCCAGGACCTCTCCACTATGCTCGGCGGCAACTACGTCAACCGCTTCAGCATTCAGGGACGCAGCTACAAAGTAATCCCGCAGGTGTCGCGCGCCGAACGGCTCACGCCGGAACAGATTTCAAACATCTATGTAAAAGGCTCAGCCAACCAACTGGTGCCGCTTTCAACTTTTGCCACTCTGAAGACAACCACTGAACCCAGGTCGCTGAACAAATTTCAGCAGCTCAATGCAGTGCGCATCCAGGGTGTGATTCCGCCCAACGTTCCACTCGATCAAGCACTGACGTTTTTGGAGGACACGGCGAAGCAGGTATTGCCGCAAGGTTTCACCGTCGACTACGCGGGAGAATCTCGCCAGTTGCGCGTAGAAGGCAGCAAATTCCTGGGAACATTTCTGCTTTCGGCGATATTGATTTATCTGGTGCTCGCAGCGCAGTTCGAGAGCTTCCGCGATCCGTTCATTATTCTTGCCGGTTCAGTGCCCTTGGCCATGTCTGGCGCGCTGGCGTTCTCGTTCCTTGGCTTCACGACGCTGAACATCTACAGTGAGGTAGGCTTGATCACACTGGTCGGCCTCATTGCGAAGAACGGAATTCTGATTGTGGAATTCGCCAACCACTTGCAGGAAACTGGCCTGAGTAAGATGCAGGCCATCATAGGCGCAGCCAGCACCCGACTGCGACCGATTTTGATGACCACGGCCGCCACCGTCTTTGGCCACTTCCCCCTAGTTTTCGCAAGAGGCCCGGGCGCCGGCGCGCGAAACAGCATCGGTATCATGCTGGTCAGCGGCATGATCATCGGCACAGCATTTACCCTGTTCATTGTGCCGTCGATCTACATGCTTGTGGCGAAAACCCATAAAGCGGTCCAGGACGAAGAGGACGATCGAATCAGTCTGCGCGGCCACGAACCGGATGAAATGCTAGCGGCAAGGTAAAAGCCCTATCAGCAATGTAGCAAGCACTCAGCGCGCCTTCCTGCAAGGCGCGCTTTATTCTATCCGAAGCCGTTTCTTTTTCGCTTTCTTCCTCCGCGCCTCGCGCCGCCGCATCTTGGCCAGCGATTCGCGGGAATACATGGTGCCGCGGCATTTGGGCGAGCCGCAGTGGCAGGGCGCGGGATCGTCATCGTCGTAGAGGTTGTAATCCCACAGCAGTTCTTCGCCCGCTGCGATGTCGCGTAGCGCAAAGATCCAGGCACGCTTCTTGATTTCGTCGATCTCGCAATTGGGATCGCAGGAATGATTCAGGTAAGCGCCCAACCCCTCGCCATCAATAATTGTCTTGCCGTCTTCCAAACCATAGAGGTAGGTGCGCGGAGCTCCATCGTATAGCCGGTCGGCTTCCTCCGGAGAGATTCGCGGACCAGTATATTCCACCAAGCGCGCCCCTTTGCGAACCGGCGTCGTAGTGAACACACCGACGGAATGAATTCGTGACGGACGAACAACCAGGGCCATGCAACTAATTTCGCATGACTGCGAGTTTCACGGAAGATGAAAGGAGGGAAAAATTTAGAAGAGAACCGGATACGAAGGCATGAACCCGGCTCTACGGTTCATACACCGAACTGCCGAGTCCCTGTTTTCGGGCAGACTCCTGCATCTCTTCGAGGTGCTTCTTCAGTTCGTCCAGTTGAGCCTGCATTCGCTCCACTTGCTGCTGCTTTCCTTTTTGCCGCTCGTTCCACTGCTCGCAACCGCTCACGCAATTGGCGGGAGCAAATTTGATCGATTCGCTGATCTCGTCAATCTGCCTTTGTAAGGAGAGAATCTCGCCTTTTTGCGCCTGAATCTGGGACTTTACATCCTCTTCGGCGGGCGCCTTAGTTCCATCCGCGGGAGCAACCGCCGCGGTCTCATTATCGCTGGCAGCCTCTGTTACAAAACCAGCGTGTTCGGGAATTTCTTCGTTCGTGATGACTTTGGAGGGCTTGGCATCCTGATTTTTATCTTTATTTTGATCCTGCGCCGTCTTTGATTTTTCCCTTTGCAGTCGCTGCTGCCGGGCAACGTCCCCAAGGGACTGGGTATCCTGCGCATTGCTTGCCGTGACCAACAACGATACCGCGGCGGCTAGCCCAAGAACCAGACGGCTCCTCGTACTCATCGAAAAGACTCTCCTGGCAACCGGCGCAGCAAGCAACGGATTGCTACAGAAGATTTTATTCGCGATGATCTGTCGCCCGAGCGTTACGAATGGGGGGTGTACCGCTGCAAGAGCGCGGTGACAGAGGGAAAACTTGTGTCGAGCACATATCGAGCAATCAAGGCTGCGAGATCGCTCTGGGCTGCGGGATAGCTCCACTCACTTTCGACCAGGATGGCGAGTGCAGCGGACTACGCCGAAACTTACAGTGAAACTGGTGATGTCGGAATCTGCTGCGCGCGGCTGCGAAGCTCCTCGAACAGGATCGTACTCAGATAGCGCTCGCCGAACGAAGGCAGAACGACTACGATCAGCTTGCCAGCATTCTCCTTACGCCGCGCCACTTGCAGAGCGGCAACCACGGCGGCGCCCGAAGATATTCCAACAAACAGTCCTTCTTCTAGAGGAAGCCGTCGCGCCATGCGAATGGCGTCATCATTCGTGACCGTAATCACTTCGTCGATGTAGTCCCTGCGCAAGATGCTGGGGACGAAACCCGCTCCGATCCCCTGGATCTTGTGCGGCGAAGGTTTTCCGCCGGAGAGCACCGGGCTGTCCGCGGGCTCAACCGCGATCGCCTTGAATGACGGCTTCCGCGGCTTGATGTATTCGCTCACCCCCGTAATCGTCCCCCCCGTGCCCACGCCCGAGATCAGGAAGTCCACACGCCCGTCGGTGTCATTCCAAATCTCCGGACCGGTCGTCTCGAAATGAATCTTTGGATTCGCTGCGTTGTCGAACTGCTGCAGCATGTAGCCGTTGGGAGTTTTCGCCAACAGTTCCTGAGCCTTGGCGACGGCGCCCTTCATTCCGTTCGGACCCGGCGTCAAAACAATTTCCGCACCAAAGGCGAGCAGCAGGACGCGCCGCTCCATACTCATGGTCTCCGGCATCGTTAGAATCAGTTTGTATCCTTTGACGGCGGCCACAAAAGCCAGGCCGATGCCCGTATTCCCGCTCGTCGGCTCAATCAGGACAGTCTTGCCCGGATGAATCTTGCCCGCCTTCTCCGCCTCGCTGATCATACTCACGCCAATGCGGTCTTTCACACTGCCCACTGGATTCTGGCTTTCCAGCTTGGCGACCACGTCGCCAACGCAACCCTCCGTGACCTTGTTAAGCCGTACCAGCGGAGTGTTGCCGATCAGTTCCGTAACGTCGTTCGCAATCTTCATGGATGTCTTGCTCCTCAGGCTTGGGCGCAGCGGATGTCGCACCGCACGATCAGTAAGTCTACGATTTTAGTCGCCTATGGCGCAAGGCATCCCAGCACAATGTGCCGCGGATATCCCAAACAGACGCCACACAAATGCGAGATATTTTCGATGTAATTGTCTCGGAATCCCTTGTTTTCCATGGGCTTAACGCGTGACTTTTCTTTGTTGATGATTTGACTTGTAGTGCATTGCCGTTGGCCGAGTACGCTGCCACATTTGCGAGCGAGGAGGAATAACTCATGTCGCTCGCCGCGCGATACCCAGGATCAAACGCTAAGTCATCAATATTTGCTTCGGCCACCAGGATCCAAGAGAGCCTGGTCGCGACAGCCGAAAAGCGGGCCCTCACTTGGCTGGCAAAGCGCACGCCTTCGAAGATCACTCCCGACGTCCTAACAGTTATCGGGTTTCTCTCTCAGTGCGGAGCCGGGCTCTGTTATGCCCTCGCGCGACTGAATCCCGATGCACTGCTGGCGGGAATTGCGTGCCTGGCGCTGAACTGGCTGGGAGACAGTCTGGATGGGACTCTGGCTCGATTGCGCAAGCAGGAAAGGCCGCGATACGGGTTCTACGTCGATCATATTGCGGATACGATCTCCGCACTTTTTCTTATGGGAGGGCTCGCGCTCTCGGGATACGTGCACCCAGGCATCGCAATGGGAATGTTGGTCGCGTTTCTGCTGCTTTCCATCGAGGCCTATCTGGCCACTTACTCATTGGGGAGGTTCCGGCTCTCTTATTGGAAATTTGGGCCGACCGAGATCCGCATTCTGTTGGCCTGCGGAAATGTGGCATTGCGTCGACACCAGGTGGTGACATTGTTTGGCCGACGCATGCTGCTCTTTGACCTTGGAGGTGCGATAGCAATCGCGGGAATGGCTTTCATGCTGATCGCGTCCACGACTCGCCACACGCTGACGCTCTATAACGAGGAGCGAATCTCGTGACACCGCCCCCGGAAGAGCGCGGGCACACGTCGCGAGGCAGGAGATTGCTGAAGTTCTCCATGGTTGGCGCCGCCGGTATTGCGGTTCAACTGGCGACGTTGGCTGTGCTTATAGCGATGGCAGTCAACTATTTGCTGGCGACCGTATTGGCGGTTGAAATGGCAATTCTGCACAACTTTTTCTGGCACCGTCGGTTCACATGGTCGGACCAACTGAGCAGGGCTGAAAAGGGAACAACAAGAAGTTTGATCCGCTTCCACCTGGGCAATGGCTTGATCTCAGCAATAGGCAATTTAGTTATGATGAGGGTACTGGTCGGGTTCCTGCGCATCCCGGTGATCGCGGCAAATATTTCAGCCATCACAATTTGCTGGCTGGCCAATTTCTTCATCAGCGACCACTGGGTATTTTCACCATAACGCCGGCCCTTAGGAAAGGGCCGAACTTCGGTCGCGCATCAGAACCAGCGTTCGTTGCGCGAATGGGACATAAGCTAGTGCGGCGGTGATCGCCAGTGCGAACCCCACTCCAATCTGCTTCGAGAGTAGAAAGGGCGCCAGCGCCCACAGCTCGTCGAGCAACAGGAGTCCAGGAAACAGCAGGAGATATTTGCGACTGAGGTTTCTCACATCAAAAGAGACATAGGCGATCAGATACAATCGCACAGGTATTCCTATCGAAGCGGAAACAATCAACAACACCATGACTGCCGTCGAGCGCCCAAGGCCGGTCTCCTCAATACTTTCTACGGCCGGCAAACGAGCCAATGCAGATATGTAAAAGCTGAGATACATGATCTGAATGAGGACAAATAGCATCCGAACATAGCCCGAGGGCACGAGGGGAAGATCGCGGACGCCGGTCAGCGACCACGTTCCGCGCCCGCGCGCCCCGTGTTGTTCCAGACCTCCTGGAGATTCAACTCTACGAGCGGTTTCCGTTTCGGCATGGGCAATCTGATCGGGCAGGAATTCTACCGGAAGCAGGAAGCGATAGCCTCTCTTTGCCAGCGTCTCTATAAAGCGTGGATTCGAGGCGGAATCGCCCAACACCTCCCTCAGCTTGTTCACAATGGTGTTCAGACTGTGGTCGAAATCAACGAAGGTGTCCTCGGGCCATAGTCGCTTACGGAATTCTTCCCGGCTCACCAGTTGCCCAGGGCGCTGCACCAGCATAATCAGCATCTGAAATGGCTGATCCTGCAATCGCACGCGCACACCCGACTTACGTAACTCTCCGGCGGCGGAGTCCAGTTCAAAGACTCCGAAGCGGAATATTCTCGCGGCTCTTTCTGCTGCCATCGTTGGACATGATAGTCCAGTCGGGAACCTCTTTCAGCGTCGAAGCAATATTTGCGGGATTTGTCTGCCATGCTGTTGCTAGTCATACGGCATGCGTAGTTGCGGATCGCCGATCACAATCTTCGCCGCCGCTTGAAGTAGATTGCCTCTCATTGACTTACCCCACCTCTGGCCCTAAGATTTCCTCGCATAGCGCAGAATGATCGGCCAAACCATTTCACACTACCGCATCGTCGAAAAACTTGGCGGTGGCGGCATGGGCATAGTGTACAAGGCCGAGGATCTTACTCTGCGGCGTTTTGTCGCCCTCAAGTTTCTTCCCGATGAGGTAGCCCGCGACTTCCAGGCCTTAGCCCGGTTTCAGCGGGAAGCGCAGGCAGCTTCCGCCCTGAACCATCCCAATATCTGCACGATCTACGAAATCGGCGAGCAAGACGGCCAGCCCTTCATCGTCATGGAGTTTCTGGATGGCCTGACGCTGAAACATCGCATCGCCGGAAAACCCGTCGGCATGGATGTCTTACTCGGCCTTGGGATTGAGATCGCCGATGCGCTCGACGCCGCTCACACGCTTGGGATCGTTCACCGCGATGTCAAGCCCGCCAACATCTTCCTCACCAAGCGCGGGCACGCGAAGATTCTGGATTTTGGTCTGGCGAAGGTAGAGCTGTCAGCGATTTCGTCAAGCAGAATCGCGGCAGACAGCACTCTGGGCCCAACGGTGGACGAGTCGCACCTGACCAGCCCGGGCTCGACGTTAGGCACCGTGGCCTACATGTCGCCAGAGCAGGCGCGGGCGCGAGAACTGGATGCGCGCACCGACTTGTTCTCGTTCGGCGTGGTGCTCTACGAGATGGCAACCGGCACTCTGCCGTTTCGCGGAGAGAGTTCGGCGGTGATTTTTAAAGCGATTCTCGACGCAGCGCCAACTGCGCCCGTGCGGCTGAATCCGGATGTGCCCGTGGACCTGGAGAGGATCATCAACAAAGCTCTGGAAAAGGACCGCAACCTGCGCTACCAGAGCGCAGCCGAGATGCGGGCCGACCTGCAACGCTTGAAGCGCGACTCGGAGTCGCACGCCTCGGGCGCTCCCGCATCCTCGAACTCTTCGCGGGCTGTTGCGACCAGCATCGCGCTGCCCGCCAAGCTCGGCCGGTACATTGCGGCTGCCGTATTGGTCGCGCTGCTCGTCGCGGGCGGTTTTTACTATCGCTCGCGGCACAACCAGCCGCTCACCAACCGGGACACAGTCGTGCTCGCCGATTTTTCCAATAGCACAGGAGACGCAATTTTCGACGACACGCTCAAGACCGCTCTCAGCGTTGCCCTGAACCAGTCGCCGTTCGTGAACGTGCTCTCGGAAAATAAAGCGGCAGAGACCTTACAGGAGATGACCCGTCCGGCGGGGACCAAACTCACAAGTGAGTTGGCGCGCGAGGTGTGCCTGCGCTCCGGCAGCAAGGCCTACATCGCTGGTTCCATTGGCAGCCTCGGGAGTGAATACGTGCTTGGTTTGAAGGCAGTAAATTGCCAGAACGGAAATACTCTCGCTCAGGAGCAGGTCACCGCATCGTCGAAAGAAAGAGTGTTAGACGTCCTTGGCACATCGGTCTCCAAGCTGCGCAGCGACTTGGGGGAATCGCTGGCTACCGTGCAAAGGTTCGATGTTCCGCTAGAGCAGGCGACCACGTCGTCGCTGGAAGCGCTGAAGGCTTTCAGCCTTGGGCAGAAAGCCGATCGGGAAAAAGGTCCGGGAGCAGCGTTGCCTTATAACCGGCACGCCATCCAACTCGATCCCAATTTCGCCATGGGCTACATGGCCGTCGGCAGCGAATACTTCAGCCTCGCCGAACCAGGGAGGGCCAGCGAATATCTCAGCAAGGCTTTCCAGTTGCGCGACCACGCCAGCGAGCGCGAAAAACTTGTGCTTACCGCCAACTACTATCTCAATGTGACCGGAGAGCTGCCCAAAGCGGCGCAGGCCTTTCAGGAAGAGATTGACAGCTACCCTCAAGCTACTGCTTATCTGAATCTAGGCGTCGTCTATGCCGAACAAGGGCAGCATGAGAAGTCCGCGGAGTTGACCCGAGAGGCTCTGAAACTCAATTCAGAGAATGTGGCGCCCTACGACAACCTCGCCAACAGCTATCTTGCTTTACAACGATTCGACGATGCGCGCCAAACCATCCGCGAGGCCCAGGCGAAAAAGTTGGATGACTACATCACGCGCAGCGCCGTATATGCTCTTGCCTTCCTCTCGTCGGACTCCGCCGTGATGGCGGAGCAGCAGCAATGGTTCTCCGGCAAGCCCGAAGAAAATTACGGACTTTCACTCGCCTCCGATACCGAGGGATACGAAGGCCATCTGGTGAAGGCGCGCGAACTGGTGCAACGCTCCGTAGACTCCGCTATCCGCGCTGATAGCAAGGAAAACGGCGGAATCTGGCGGGAGAATAGCGCTCTCCGCGAAGCTGCCTACGGCAATGAAGTGGAGGCGCGCCAGGCTGCAGCAGAAGGCTTAAAGCTGGCTCCCACAAGCCAGGGCGTACAAAGTGAAGCAGCGCTCGCATTTGCCATGGCGGGAGATACGTCGCGCGCCGAATCGTTAGCCAAGGCGCTGAACACGCGCTATCCCCTGGACACTCAGATGCAATCGCTTTGGCTGCCCGCGATTCAGGCGCAACTCGCGCAGCAGAGAAAAAATCCCGCAGCCGCATTGACAGCGTTGCAAGCCGCATCCAGCAGTGAGTTAGGGCAAATCACCTTCGTCACCAATCTTTCCTGCCTTTATGACGTCTATCTGCGCGGCGAGGCCTATCTGGCTGCGGGACAGGCGCGTGAGGCCGCCGCCGAGTTCCAGAAAATCATCGACCACAGCGGGCTGGTCTGGAGCTGCTGGACCGGAGCGCTCGCGCATTTGGGAGTGGCTCGCGCGAACGCGCAGCAGATAAAAACTTCGCAGGGTGCAGACGCCGACGCCGCCCGCGTTCGCGCGCTGGCCGCTTACAAAGATTTTCTTACGCTCTGGAAAGATGCTGACTTAGGCATTCCCATCTTGAAGCAAGCTGAGGCGGAATACGCGAAGCTCCAGTAGGCAGCCGTGGCTCCGCCCGCGTCGTTCTCGTATCACTCACAGAAGTAGGGGACTTATGGCGTGAACAGAAAGCTAGCGATGGAAGCTAGCGACCCAGGATTGACAGGGGTTGAGGGATTTGGCTGGAAACCGCACTGCGTGCGCTTGAAACATAACCGGAGATCGCCAGTCCCGCGGGAAACCTTTGAAGTTGAGAGAGGCGAAGAACCCACATGGCTGGCAGCGCGATTGGAAGCGCAACCAGAGAAAGCATCACCTTCAACGCAAAATCCAGCACACTCTTCAATGGCAAGTCGGTAGTGGGTGCTTGCGACAGATAAACCCCGTAGAGTTGAGGTACGAAATTGACTTTTATACCCCGCTCCCGGCAACCTGCGGCCAGGCTATGCAGATGCGATGGAACGCGGCCGGGCAAAGTCAGAATTAATTCATCAACCTTCTGCGCAGACAGCAGATCGACGAGGCTCGCCGATGCGATATCGATTGCTGTTTCCGGTCCCGAAAGAACTTCAGCTTCGGCGAATTCATCGTCATGGAAAATGCTCCAGAGTCGCGCAAGCGCCCCGGGAGGACTCCTCCGCATCCCTGCGAACTCCCGTACAAGCGCCCCGCGCCCGACAATCACGATACGGTGAGCAGCCTCGCTCCGCGTATGTGCTTCCGTATAAGTATAAATTCCAGCCCGAATCAGGATGAACCCTGCGAGAAGCAGCATCCCGAAATAAACCAGCGTCAGTCGGGGTGCGTCGCTATGAAAAAGATATCCCCCGCCCAACATAATCAGCGTGAGCCCGCCCATGGATAACAGCAGATGCGAAACTGCGGCCGTTTCCAGCCCACCCGCGTTGAATTTGCCGTCGGATCCGTTTCCGAATCCACGCAGCGGCCGAACCAGAAAAAGCAGGGGCCAAAACATCCAGGTCACCGCTAAGAATGGCAACAAAGCCAACGCCGAATGTGAAGCCTCACCTAAGTCGGCGCCATAGCGCAAAAGCAGCGCCGCGAACAGGGCTTCGATTGACCACGAAAGATCAAGGATCAGAATTTTAGAATTCAAATTGTAATGGTTCATGACATCCCGTTCCGGCAACCGTCTTTAGATTCCATAAGCAGCCGCTGCGACCTTCGGCTTCCTCGCGCGACCGCGACCATGCGCTGCTATTCTTCCCTGCTGCCGCCATGACGGTCGGCTTGTCCACCGTCATCGTAGAGGCCAAGTCTGGTGAGCCGTAGGCTCCTGTTGTGACAAAAGGACTGGAACTCGACGCTGGAGAAAGGAATTTCCTCACTTTCCGGAAGTATTACCTCGAAGATTCCGTGCCTCTTGGCCAGCAGAGCCAAGTCGTCCAATCGCCCAAGGACAGGCCGGCCAAAGACGTACCGGCGAAGGTCGGCGCCTCCATTCGTATCGATGAGTCCGGCACACTCGATACGTCGATCTCGCAGAAACCGGAGCGCGAGTTCCGCATGGCCGGAAGTGCCCAGGATGAACACTCGTCGCGGCACGTCGGCTCCCCTCCGCCAGTTGTAGATCGTGTCCCGAAACAGCGCAAACGATCTCCGAACCGCAAAGAGGAGTCCCCAGGTGATAAAAGCATCCAGGAGAAATACGGTTCGCGAATAGCCGCTGAATCGATAGAGTGCGGTCACTGCGATGACCGACGCCACCTCGCCGATCAGCGTCGCCCAAGCCAGGCGGTAGACATCGCCGACCGAGCCCCGCCACCAGGAATGCCGGAAAGACCGGCAGATCCCCAAACTGAGCATCTTCACCGCCACGACGATCGGCAGAGAACGCAGGAGCAGTGCCTTGTCAGCCGCGGAAATTCCAATCCCGAAGCGCAACCCGCCGGCAAGATAGTACGAGAGCGCCAGGGCTACCGGGTCCAGAAGAAAAACCAGCGTGTCGCGCGATAGCAAACGTCTCATCAGAGGCTTCGTCGCAATGCCCGGATCGTGTGAGACTTCATCGCGGAAGAGATGAATGCCAAACAGCAGCAGAAAAAAGAACCAGAAACCGATCAGGCTGGGAGCCCTCGTCGACGACGAGTGGTGGGTAAACAGAGCAACTGCTCCCGAACCCGCCGACAGCGCGTAGAGCAGGAGCACGGCTCGCCGCTCCTCCAACCCCAGACGGACCAGCCGGTGAGAGCTGTGGTCGGTGCCGCCTTGGGAAATTGGTTGCCCGCGCAAGCGTCGAGTCACCGAGACGAACAAGGTATCGAAAATGGGAATCGCCAGCACCATGGCAGGCGCCAGAACAAACGCCGGAAGCCCGGCAACGTGGGTCACGTCCAGAAGCGAGGTCGCGCCCAGCAGAAATCCGATGAAAAGGCTGCCGGAATCGCCCATAAAGATGCGCGCCGGCTTGAAATTGAAGAGCAGAAATCCGGCGATCGCTCCTGCAGCCAGCGCGCCTACCAGCGCCTGGTCGCGGTGCCCGCCGATTACATAAAAGGTGGTCAGATATCCGGCTGCGATCAGAGCTATGCCGGCCGACAGGCCGTCCATGTTGTCGAGCAGATTAAATGCGTTCGTGATCCCAATGAGCCAGAACACTGAAACCACAATGTTGACAGCAAGATTTCCGCACAGCGGATACACGACTCCGATGGAAATCAGCAGCCCTGCGGCCAGCAACTGCGCGGCAAACTTCCGGCCCGGCGGCAAACGGCGAATATCGTCGACCAGGCCAAGCACGAACATCAAAGATGCAACCCCGATCAACCGCCATAGCAGATGGTTCGACCACGGAATAAAAGCCACGCTGAGCAGGACAAATCCAGCAAACAGCGGGACTCCTCCGTAGAAAGCCGGCGTGCCCTTGTGCCAACGGTCCTCCCGGGGGACAGAAACCCAGCCGTGCCTCCGGCACACTCGGATCATCAGCGCGACAAGTAGGGCAGTTACTGCGAAGGTCGAAAAAAAAGCGAGCGCTACCCAGCCGAGAATCGGCGATCGGCACCACTCTGGCAAATGCATGGAGGATGTATTAGCTCTAGGACCTAATCGGCCAACCTTGGTTCCGACTTAATCCCCGACTTAATCGCCGACTTAATCCCCCAGGCTTAATCCTGGGGTTAGCTCTCCCGGCACCAAGTTCACGACAGCGTTTGCCGGAACCTCACTCTCGCTCTGCCTTCGTTCGACGAGACTATCGCTAACGGCCTGCACAATTTCGCGGAGACGCCTGGTCGGCTGGTATCCGATGGCCGCGCGAATTCGGCTGAGGTCCGGGACACGCCGGCACATGTCTTCGAAATCCTTGCCGTATACCTCTTCATAAGGAACATGCTGAATCGGCGAATTCGACCTGGTCACCTCTTTAATAACCGACGCCAGTTGGTTAATCGAAACCTCTTCGTCGGATCCAATATTAAAAATCTTGCCGACTGCGCCTTCGTGGACGCTGAGATCGATCAAAGCGTGGACCACGTCCCCAACCCAGCCAAAACAGCGGGATTGCGTTCCATCTCCGTGAATGGTGATTGGGCTTCCGGAGAGCGCCTGTCCCACAAACCGGGGCAATACCATGCCGTAGGTCCCGGTCTGGCGCGGGCCCACGGTGTTGAACAGGCGAACCAGTATCACCGGGACGGCGTATTCGCGGTGATAGGCGATGGCCAGGAATTCGTCGATGGCCTTCGAGCACGCATAACTCCAGCGTCCCCGCACCGGCGGCCCAATCACCAGATCGTCATCCTCCTGGAAAGGGATCTTCGTCGCTTTGCCATACACTTCGGACGTCGAGGTAATCAATACAGTTTTCTTTTTCTTCTTCGCCGCCTCGAGTACGAGCTCCGTGGCCCGAACGTTGGTGTGCAAGGTGCGCACCGGCGACTCCACAACCAGTCGGACGCCGACGGCAGCCGCAAGGTGAAAGACGATGCTGCATTCATCGACCAACTCAGCCAGGACGGCGCGGTTCATCACCGAATCGATCACGTATTGGAATCTGCGATCCCGCTTCAGGTGGCGGATATTGGCGATGGACCCGGTCGAAAGATCATCCAGAACCGTCACACTGTTTCCTTGTTGCAGCAGGGCCTCGGCTAGATGCGAACCAACAAAACCTGCCCCACCTGTGATTAATGCACGCATGAAAAACCTCCCAAACTAGAATCAGTGTTTCAAGTGGCTCAACTGCAGCTCAATGATCGCGATCCCGTTCTTCGTGAGCGGACTTCGGCGAAGGGGTAGGGTTTGCCCCAGCGAAATTTTGTCAGGACGCCCCCTTCCCGGCGGTCGTACATTCGGGGAGGTCGACAGAATTGCCGGAGAGCATACGCTGCGCCTGCACGGGCAGATTCCTTTTGGAGCGCGCCAGAGAAAGATAGAGAGCCTCCAAATCATCGGCGAGACGCTGGCTCGAGAAGCGAGTTCGCACAAAACTTCGTCCTGCCTGCCCCATCGCCCACCGTATCCGCGGATTTTCGATAAGGTAAGTGATTGCGTGAGCCAACACTTTCGCGTCCCGCGGTACAAGAATCCCATTTTCGAAGATTTGGAGCTCCCCTCGCTGTTTCGCACGACCAACCATGAGATCGCGCACTCCTCCTACGTCGGTCGACACAAATGACCTGGCCGATGCCATCGCTTCGAGCAAAGATACGGGAGTTCCCTCGTTAATCGAGCTTGAGACCACAATGTCCAGATCGGCATAAACGCGATCCAGCTTTTGACGCCATCCGGCGATGTGAACCGTTCCCCCAAACCCTGCCTCTGCTGCTTGCGTTTCGCAGGCGGGGCGCAATTCGCCGTCCCCGAACAGAACGAAGCGGAGACTGCCGCCGTCATGAACCAGGCAGCGGGCAGATGCCAGGAATAAATCGGGATCCTTGATCGGAGTGAGCCGGCCCACCCATCCCACTAGTGAGGTTTCCGCACTACAACCAAGCGAACTGCGCAGTGCGCCATCGCACCCTCTAACTTTGAGAAAGGAGTCGAAATCGATTCCGAGTGGAATCACCGAAACCTTTTCCACGGGCGCAATCTTGTAGAGCTCAACCAATTCCCGCTTCTGCGATTCGCTGATCGCGACAATGCAATCCGTATGCCGCGCCAGAAAACGCTCAACCTTCAGAAATATTCGGCTGACAAAGGGGGAGAAATACCCTCGAAACACGTGTCCGTGAAAGGTGTGCACGCGGATCGGAACGCCGCTGCAAATCGCCGCCAGCCGGCCGAGCGCGCCGGCCTTCGCGGTGTGAGTGTGGACGACCACAGGTTTCTCGCGGTAGAAGATTCGAACCAGTTTCCAAAACGTAGTCAGGTCGTGATACGAGGAAATCCGGCGGGACATGCTGGTAATCTTGATCGGCTCTACCTCTCTTTCACGAGCCAGATATTCCATGCTGCCTTCTCCGGAGGCCACTTCCCCGGTCAGTAATAAGGACCGGTAGCCTTTCTGGCGGAAGGCCTCCGTCATGAGGATCGCTTGAATAGCCGGACCGCCTATGTTGAGCCTGGCAATAACTCGTGCGATGGTGATGTTGGATCGGAAATTCATCATGCCTGGTGAAGGTAGAAGCTACGTCTCGACTTGAATGGTCTGTACTCTCGCGCCGCTGTGAGTGAGCACTAATTGTCGGGATGAACGCCTCGCGAATCTCTTCGCGCTCTAAGGCCACCTAATCCGCAAGGACGGGATTCGGTTCACGGTGTGTCGCAGACGAAAGCGGATGGCTAGCCGGCGAGCCCTGAAAAGCGCTCGGAAGAAGATCATTGCAAAGGTTGACTACCGCTCGCAGTTTCCCATTGGGTGCGCGCGGAATGCTCTCAACTTCTTCGAGGCGGATGATCACCACGTCTCCCAACTTCTTTCGCATCTCTGCCACCACCTTGCCGCCATGTTCGATTTTGTACGCTTCGCGGTCGGCAACGATGCGCAGGACGATGGTGTCGGCTGAAGTCTGAATAATCTGGGCTTCGATAATCGTACTGGGCACGCTTTTAAATACCGTGTCCATTCGCCCCACCAATCCTCGATCAGGAGTGCAAAGAATGTCGTCGCTCCGCCCAACGATTGCCTCCACCACCGGAAATGTCAGCCCGCACCGGCACGGCGTGCTTCGCTCGGAGGGAACAGCAGCATCGCCAATCTCAAAACGCAGCATCGGAACCACGTGGGTGGTGAAACTTGTGACCACCATTTGTCCAACTTGGCCCGGCGGCGTGGGGCGACCGTTGTCGTCAAGGATTTCAATGAGTCCGGAATCGACGTGCACGTGCAGTTGCCCGTGATCGCACTCGCTGACGAAGGGCGCACCGTCCGAGGAGGCATACTGGTTGTAAAGTTTGGCTTGAAATGCGGCTTCGATTGTTTCCCGCTGATGCGGGAAAACTGTCTCGGCTGAAACCAAAATTGCGCGCGGCCGCAGGCGTCGAACTCCGCAAACGTTTTTCCCGTGCAAGATATGGTCGGCCACGATGTGGAGCGCCGAGGGGTATCCATCGATTATCTCGGGCTGAAAGCGTTCCAGCGCTTCGACATATGCCGGAAGATTTTGGCGAGACAGGTGATAGGAAGAAAAAAGCAGCTGGTTTCCGGGGTAATTGTGGCGCCAAAACGGCGGCCCAGTCTGTCTCTGAGGAATCAGGTTACGCCCCGTAAAACTGGCACGCTTTTGGCCGATTCCAACTCCCGCCCACCGGCGGCAACGGTCGAGAAAGGCGTAGCGCCTCCCTATGTCATCGGCGGAGAAGTACACGGTCAGAGGAGAGCCCGTAGTGCCACTGGTGTGGACCGCCGTCATTTGTCGCCCAATCGCTTGGGTCAGGAATTCGTCAAAGCGGCTCCGCAGGTCCTGTTTTCGAGCCACCGGGATCAGGCGGATATCTTCGGCGCGCCTGATGTCACCCGGCTGAATCCCTTGCGTCTTCCATAAGTTGCGGTAGTACGGCGACCTGGCACAGCAATATGCGGCGAACTCCTGAAACATCGAGAATTGCAGTTCCGTTAAAGCTTCCGGGGATAGTTGTTCATTGCGTGCCAGCGTCTGCGCCATTTGCTGAAAAGAGGCAGAGTGGTAGCGTGCCCGGTGAAGCTGCCAACCCTTCACCGATGTGCCCAGGTTCTGCAGCGGAATCGGCAGGAATGAGTACACGCGCTCAGGCCACATGTTTGATCTCCACCGAGTCTCGCCAACCAGCGGGCGGTCGAAAGCTAAAATGTTCGTGCTCGAGAGCCTCCACTAAATTCCAGCTGGGAACGTTTGACAGCAGTTCGACCGTTAACGGGTCGCCGCAGAATGCGGAGTATTTAGGTGCCTGTCTGGTATCGGCAATTCCGCGAAGCAGGGCGATCCGTTTCCAGTCGAATCCCATCACGGTTGCCGCGACGATGTCGATCGCCAACGGATCGTCTCCACCCAGGATCAAGCCGGTGGTCTTGGGTGTACCGCGGAGAGGACCATTCCCTTCCATCGCTGTGATTCCGTCAACGACCGCAAAATAGCGGCGTTGCCGCAGCCGCTGGATCGCCTCTTTCTCTGCGCTGTAGAAGAAGAGGATACGGTTCAGGTCGTCCACGGTGCGCCAGATGGTGTCGTTGCCGTGCCACCCTCCCGAAGGAAAGAAACCGGAGGCCTGCCCCGCTCCGTTGTGTGGCGTCCCTGCGCCCAGCCATGCCCCTGCCAGCCGCCGCATCGCTCTCCACAGCGGCACCGGGACGCGGCCCTGTAGCAGGTCGTGTGCGCGTCCACTCAGTCGCCACCGAACCGGATAGTGGTCCGGAAACTCATCGCCCCCTTGACCGCTGTTGCCCAGCCGGTGATGAGGCAGGCAGTCTTTGGAGCCGATGATCCCGACCATATTCTTGAGACACACCGTCAAGCCCGTCTTGCTGTGAGTTTTGAGCTTGGGCACGCAAATCACCGCGTCGGCGTCGAGGACACTCCGGCTTACGACATAAGAGTGCCGGAGGCCGCGATGCCTCAGGTTAGTCACTGCCGCGGAATAGTCGCCGACAATATAGCGCGGAGTGTCATAGTGCCGAGTGTCATAGTGAGGATCGCCATCGTGGCGATTGGCATTCTTAGGATTAGCAGCATCGATCTCGTGCAGACGGCTCGCCGCGCCTAAGTCGATCTCGCAATATCCCAGCGGATCGCCCGGCAAACGCTCCACGCGCCGGATCAGAGAAGAGTCTTCATCGATCACGGCACGGATTTGGCGCAGGTCGATTGCCTTGATTTCGCACTTCAGCACGTCGCGGTAGAACTCCTGGATCTCGGGCAAGCCGGCATCGGCAGCCACCCGCGCGAAATCGGCGCCCTGCAAGGGCGCGTCGGCGATTGCGATATCAGCTTCGGGCCCTGCCGCAAGATAAACGTAGTCGAGCACCGCTCGGATCACCGAACCATGCGTCGTCAGGCAATGGAAGTTTTTCTGCGCGCCAAATTCGTGCAACACGAGATTAGGCTTGATCATCACTTTATCGCCGGGCCTGACGTAAGCGCTCAGCGGGTTCCATTCGGGGGTGCCAAAGCGCTCGCGATCGAGGCCAAGCAGCGCAAGCATCTCCCGAACCGCGCCGTAAACTCCGTTCCCGGTATCGAGTTCCCGGATTCCCGCGCGAGCTAGTTCCGGAAAAGCCGCGGCAGGATGGAAGGGGGACCGCGCCGGATAGGATTTAACGGCGCTGCGAAACAGCGATACTCTTGGCATTCGGCGAGTTCATCATTCGGATAGCTGGTTCCTCAGCGGGATCAAATTCATTTCCTTCACTCGCCACCGGAAAGCCTTCCATCGTCTTACCTTCCGCACGATGTTCAGTGCGATCTTCGGTGCGAGCTTCGGCGCGAGCTTCCGAAACATCCTCCGTGGCGCCACAATCGAGGACAGATCGCAGAACTTCATCCCAGCGCGCCAATCCCTGCTCCTCATTGTGTTTCTCTTCTACAAAGGCTCGTCCCCGGCAACCGGCATGCTCCCGCGCACGCTCATCGGAGATGTAGGAATGCATCGCCGCCACCCAGTCCTGCTGATTGGAGCATGCCATATTGATCCCGCTGTCTCTCATCGCATGGCGATGCGCTGTGGTCGAGGAGACCAGCGCAGGAATCCCCATGCGCCAAAACAGCAGCAAACGGTTCTCGGGCTTTCCCGCGGACAGCGGATCGTGCATGGGTATGGGGATCAACGCTATATCGCCGGTACGCGCGATGGCTGAAAATGTCCGCTCATTCCAGGCGTAAAGATACATGCCAGGCCAAATCTTGCGAACATCGTCCAACGTAGCGCGGCGAAGAAGTCTGCCGTTCAGATAGCGGCCGTATTCCAGATCGGTAATGGCGTGAATCGCGAACCGCCGCGTTTTCTGAAGCTCCTCAAGCGCTCCCTTGATTTCGAGCAGATGGCAAAGATTCCAGGGCAAGCCTTCCCATACGAAATGAAAGACGCCGTTTGTCGAATAGTTCTGTTTGCACTCCACCGCGACGCTGCCGTGAAAGTCCAGGATCGGATACACCTTTCGACAGAACGGGAGAATTCTCTGCCTTTGATCCTGCGTGCTGCAGATCACCGCGTCGGCCCGCCCGCACATCCGCTCGAGGCCCCGGCGATAGTTCAGCAAAAGTTTGCGGTTCTGCCCTATCGCAAACTTTGCAACGCCGCGGAACAACCCCTTCAGGTCGGAGCGGGGGATGGAAAGATAGGAGTCGACAAAATCGAAGATAATCCTGCCGCGTTCCTGGAGATAGCGGCTCCACATGCTGATATCAGCGGCTTGCGTGAGGATGACGACATCGTAGGTCTCGGTGTAGCGTGCGATCTCGAAGTGGAGGTTGCGTTTGGCCGCGTAGTAACAGAACCGGCGCCGGTCTCCCGGCGCCTGGAGCGACGAAGTACACGGAACATAGCCAATGCGGAGACTTTGTAGATCCCTCACGGCTCGGCCAGTCCGGCGGTATGGAGTCGCTCGTGATTCGATTCGCCGCGATTGCATTGCTCCGGATTCAATTGTTCAGAATCACGTTTTTCGGAACTCAGCGAATGCCGCCACCACTCGATGGTCTGCCGGATCCCCCCGGCGAGATTGTATTGCGGGCTGAAGCCGACCTCTTCTTTCAACCGGCGGACATTCCCCCAGATGCGGGACGCTTCGGCTCCGGACGGGCGGGCTCCGAAGTGCAGCAACTCCGTCCGGCCCGTTTGTTGTCCGACCTCCTCGAGAACTCTCCTAATGGATGTGGGCTTCCCCGACGCGATATTCACCGGACCCTCCACCTCACTCTGTAGCAGCGAGACAAAGGCCGCGGCAGCATCGGTGACGTGCAGAAAATCCCGAACCTGGCCGCCCTCCGAACAGAATGCCGGCTCTCCCCGCAGCAGTGACTGGACCGCGTAGGCGACGAGGCGTACCGGATGCTCGTGCGGTCCGTATAAGAAAAAAAATCTTGCCCAGGCCGAGCTCAGTCCGGTTTGCCGGCGGCTAAAATGCACGATCTGCTGGAGAGCGTGTTTCGACGTACCGTAGAGGGTGCTCGGGAGCAGCGCGGTCGTATCTTCGATGCACTCGCCCCTGCTTCCTTCGATCTCTTTTTTTCCGTCGTTCTCTTTTTTCCTGTTGTCCCACTCATATTCGGCACAGGTCCCGGCAGCGACCAGCCTCTCCCCGCCGTTGTCGGCAAATGAGACTAACAATTCCAAACTGGCGCGCAGCCATTCGAGATTCTCGCGAGCCTCCCAGAATTTTCCCGGAGCCGCGTACCAGGCAAGGTGCAGAAGCGATTGGGGCCGCAGTTGCCTCATCAGTGTGGTGGCGCAACCTGGCTGCAGCAGATTGCCCCGGTGCCACGACACGCCAGGAATCGAGCACGGCTCGGGCCTCAAGGACAGGGCATGCACATCGTATCCCTTCGCGACTAATAGAGGCAGGCACTGGCGCCCGATAAAACCGCTCGCCCCGGTTACGAGGACTTCATTCATGATTTAATTTATGAAAGGTAATCTGCGAATCCGCGATCCCTTGGCGAGAGGATCGGATCGCGAAGCGGCCACTCAATGCCAAATCGCGGATCGTTCCATCGGACTCCCCGGGCAGATTCAGCCCGGTAAGCCTGCGAGATCTGATAAAAAACCTCGCTCGCATCCACCAGCGTCTGAAAGCCATGCGCACAGCCTGCGGGGACATATAGCATCTTGTGATTGCTTGCCGTCAGCTCAGCCCCAAACCACCGCAGATAAGTCGGCGACTCTGGCCGGAGATCGAGTACGACGTCATAAACGGCCCCGGCGCAACAGCCGACCAGTTTGGCCTCGGCATGTGGCTCGCTTTGATAGTGCATGCCACGCAGCGTGCCGCGCTGGGCATTCGAAGAGAGGCTGCACTGCGCCAGATTTGAATTTAAACCGCGCAACCGAAATTCCTCCGCGCACCAGGTGCGGGCAAAAAATCCTCGCTCGTCGGCCACAGCTTCGAGCTCGACCACGAATGCTCCCGGCAATGGAGTCTCTATGAACTTCACACCTGACTTTCACATCTAACTTTCACTTCTGAAATCTCGCAGGCAGAATTTCATGCGACAATTTCAGGCCACAATCTCGGCCTTGGGAATCGGAATCACAAAGCGCCCACCCCATTCCCGGATATATCCGACCTGCGCCAGGATTTCCTGCCGGAGATTCCAGGGCAGGACGAGGACGTAATCGGGGCGAGTCTCGCGAATCCTGTCCGGGTGATAAATGGGGAGATGCGTGCCGGGAAGAAATAGGCTCTGCTTGTGCGGGCTGAGATCGACCGTGTAGTCGAGAAAGTCGCGGCCGATGCCACAGTAGTTGAGCAGGGTGTTGCCTTTTGCCGGCGCCCCATACGCCACCATGGATTTACCTGCGCGTTTTATGGCAGACAAAAGTTCCAGCAGCGATCGCTTGGTTTCGCGCACTCTTTCCCCGAAGCCCGAATATGTGGCGAGGTTGCGCATCCCGGCCGCAAGCTCCTCCTGCCTGAGTTGCAACACACTCTGCGAGACCGCTTGCGAGGAAGCGGCTGGCTGTGTGCCATGGTTTTCCGCGTGGCCCGCAAATACGCGCAGCGAGCCGCCGTGCGTAGACAGTATTTCCACGTCAAAGGCGGCCAGCCCATGTTCGCGAAGAATCTCCTCCACGGTAAGAAAAGAAAAATAGGAAAAATGTTCGTGATAGATCGTGTCGAATTGATTGCCTTCGATCAGGCGAAGCAGATGTGGAAACTCGAGCGTAATCGTTCCCTGCGGTTTCAGGGCCTGCTTCAAGCCGGCAACAAAGTCACGCAAATTCGGGACGTGGGCCAGGACATTGTTGGCTACGATCAGATCGCCCTGCTGTCCGGCGGCCGTCAACTCCCGCGCACTCTGGACGCCAAAAAATTTCTCCACCGTCGGAATCCCTTTCCCGCGCGCGGCCAGGGCCACATTGCGGGCGGGCTCGATTCCCAGAACGCGGATTCCCCGCCTCTGAAAGTACTGCAACAGGTAGCCGTCATTGCTCGCAACTTCAACCACCAGGCTGCTTTCGTTCAATTGGAATCGATCGACCATGCGGTGGCAATACTCGCGGGCATGGCGCAGCCAGGATTCCGAGTAGGAGGAAAAATACGCGTAATCTCCAAAAATCTTCTCCGGACGCTCGAACTCCTCCAGTTGCACCAGAAAACACTTGGCACAAACGCGAACAGAAAGCGGGTAATAAGGCTCCATCTGGTTCAACTGGTTGGGCCGAAGGTAGGAATTGGACAGGGGAGACATCCCCAAATCCGCAAATTTGTGCCGCAATCCTGCCCCGCAGAAACGGCAACTCGCCCGGCTTACTGCCGGGAAATCGCAGACAATGTCACTCCGCTCTGGTAGGACTGAATCTGTTCTTGCGCCAGCCGGCGCACATCCTGATGGGCTTGATACGCTTTGTACCATCGTACGGTTGCCTCCAGCGCGATATTTAGATTCCATTGTGGCGTCCACCCGAGTTGCAACTTCGCCTTGGTACAGTCAAGGCTCAGATAGGCTGTTTCATGAGGATGATCTCGATGATTCCCCCGCACCGGCCACGCGACACTCTGCCCCCAAAGATCTCGCAGACGATTCAGAACCTCTGAGACCTGTACCGCCTCGGTTTGGTCAGGCCCGAAATTCCAAGCTCCGGAAAAACGTCCGGGATCGGCGCAAAGTCTCTCCGTCAGCATCAGATATCCGCACAGCGGGTCGAGAACGTGTTGCCAGGGACGGACCGCATGGGGATTTCGAATCAGTATCTCTCCGCCATCGATGGCGGCCCGCATCACATCAGCGACCAGTCGGTCAGCAGCCCAGTCTCCACCACCTACTACGTTGCCGGCACGAGCCGTGGCGATACCCGGGTTCGCGCCACGTTCGCCGGAGCTGAAGAAGGACTGGCGAAAAGCGGCGGTAACCAATTCAGCCGCAGCCTTGCTGCTCGAATACGGATCGAAACCACCCAGACGGTCACTCTCCCGAAAGGCCTTATGATGTTCATGATTCTGGTAACCCAGATTCTGGTAACTCAGATTCTGGTAACCCTGAGTCGCGTAACCCTGAGTCGCGAAAGAATGATTCTCGTAACACTTATCCGTGGTAACGATCACCACTGCTTGCACCGCGGGCGCCGAGCGGACGGCTTCGAGGACATTCGCCGTTCCCAACACGTTGGTTGAAAATGTGCCAATCGGATCGGCATAGGAGCGGCGCACCAGCGACTGCGCCGCCAGGTGGAAGACAATTTGGGGCTGGAATTCGCCCATCACCCGGCGCAGATGTTCGAGGTCGAGAACGTCTCCGGAGATCGATTGCATACCTGGCCCAACTCCTGCCAGAACGTACAAACTGGGATCGGTCGGCGGCGGAAGCGAATAGCCCAGAAGGTTGGCTCCGAGACTCTGCAGCCAGAGCGACAGCCAGCTTCCTTTGAAGCCGGTGTGGCCGGTGAGCAGGACCCGTTTGTCACGCCAGAATTCCGGGGTCAATTCCACACTTTCCAGGGAGCCTTGCCCGAGTTCCACAGAGCCTCGAGGTGATTCTTGTCGCGCAGCGTATCCATCGGTTGCCAGAAACCATGGTGGGGATACGCTGCCAGCTGGCCCGCGCGGGCAAGTTGCTCCAAAGGTTCGCCCTCCCAAACCGTGCTGTCGCCCTCAATCTTGTCGATCACCCCGGGCGAGAGTACGAAGAATCCTCCGTTGATGGAACCGTTGCCCTCCGGCTTTTCCTTGAAGCTGAGAACCCGGTTTTCATTGGTAACCAACGCTCCAAAGCGGCCTGGTGGCTGTACCGACGTGACTGTAGCCAGAACTTTTTGCTGGCGATGAAAGTCGAGAAGCCGTTTCAGGTCGATATCCGCGAGACCGTCGCCGTAGGTGAAGAAAAACTCTTCCTCGCCGAGATATTTTCGTATGCGTTTTAACCTCCCGCCGGTCATGGTGTCATTGCCGGTGTCGACCAGCGTCACCTTCCAGGGTTCCGCGCCATTCTCGAGAACTTCCATGCGATTCTGAGCCACGTCGAACGTCACGTCGGAGACGTGCAGGAAATAGTTCGCGAAATAACTCTTGATCATGTATCCCATGTACCCGCAGCAGATGACGAACTCATGCACTCCGCTGGCGGAGTAAATCTTCATCAGGTGCCACAGAATCGGTTTTCCGCCAATTTCTATCATTGGTTTGGGACGCAGGTGGCTCTCTTCACTGATGCGCGTGCCCAAGCCGCCCGCGAGAATGACAGCTTTCATCCATTTCCCCTTTCAGAGTGGACGCTCACTCCCGCGGGTACATTCGTCAACCTTCCATCCCAGGGCCTCTTGCGGTTTCGAAGACCAGTCAACTCCCCACGGCGTATCCTGCGGATCAATCTGCCAGATAGCGCTTCCACCCACAGCCGTCCATACGCTGCGGCGATGGCCTTGAGTTTGTCTCCCCTTCGCTGTGAAGACGCGAACAGCATCCGCACCACCGGCTCGAGGAACATGACGGTAGCCAACACGACCCCACCTCGAAGAACGCCAAAGTGCTTGAACGCGTACTGAATCCGGCTGCGCAAGTCAAAGAAAAAGCTCTCGGACCACACCCGACGGCCAGTTCCTCCACCCGTGTGAAAAGCCTGCGCGGAAGAAAGGTACATGGCGCTGTAGCCGAGCCCGCGTATTCGCAGCGACAGATCCAAGTCTTCCATGTAGACGAAAAACTGTTCGTCGTACCCCCCAACCTGTTCAAAAACGATCCTGCGCAGCAGCATGAAAGCCCCCATCACGTGATCGACTTCGCGAGTGTCGAGGTGATCCCAGCGGCTCATCTGATGGCTGGGAAACAGTGAAGGAAAGATGCGGTCCAGGCCAAGCACATTCGAAATCATGCGTCCGGCTGTCGGAAACCGTGTACACATTCGAGCCACGGCACGCTTGTCATTCAATAGTTGAATGCCTACGATTCCGACGCCAGAGTGTTCTGCCTGCTCCATGTAGCGGACGGGCTGGTCCAGCGAATCATGCAATAGGGAAGAGTCGGTGTTGAGGAACAGGATGTAGTCCGCAGTGCTGTTCTCGGCCCCGCGGTTGCACGATGATCCGTATCCGGTGTGTTGCGAGTTGCGGATGATTTCCAAAGGCAGCGGTATCTCCGCCAGGCCAGCCGCCGAATTATCGGTGGAAGCATCATCGACCACGCAAACCCGGCGCAGAATGAAAGCGCTGTGCTCCGCCCGCGAGACGGAAGACAGACAATCGAAGAGCTCGCCGCCGGAGTTGCGGTTGACGAGAATAATGTCGAGGCTGGGAATCATCTACCCTCCTAAGTTCAGTTATGGATGCCGGGGACACACATGGTCGTGGAGCTCATGTCGTAAAACTCATGTCGTAGAGCTCATCGGGCCTGCCACTTTTCGAAATACAGACAGCCGGTAGTTGATGACAGCTAAAGGAAGGAATAGGACCCAAAGCCCGTCGAACCGATCAAGATAAGGATTGGTTCCCGTCGCGATCAGGAAGCAGGCACAACCAACCAACATGGGAATCATGATCCGTCCGAGTTGTCCCCCTTCGCGAACGATTTTGATCCCTCGCCAGAAAATCCAGGCGATGCCGGCAGCGTAAGCTGCAATGCCGACGATGCCCGTCTGATACAGAAGGGAAAGATAATAGAGCTCATACGACCACGGCATGGTTTCCGAGCGTATCGATCCCAGTACGCTTGCGCCCAGCCCCGCCCCCCAGAATGGCCGGTTCAGCCATCCCCGGGACAAGGCAATGAACTGCTGCCGTCGTTCGGCCCCTCCTCGGTCCACAGCCTGCGCGCTCAGATCAAAACCGTTCGCGAAACGATCCCAGAGCAGACGCGGATCGAATTCATAAATCAGCGACAGACTGACGAAAATGATCAAGATCGACGCAGCAAAGGCTACGAAAAATTTAGTCATCGACCTGCTGCCGTCAGACCTCTCAGCCGCCGGCCGCAATCGTCGCAAGAACACAATTAGCAGGGGACTTAGGAACATCACTAAGAGAAGCGCACGCCTCCCGGCGGCAATCACGGTAAACCAACTCAATGCACATGCTATCCAAAGGACAATCCTCCACCAGCGGCCATGGCCCAGCCACGAAGAAGGAACCGCGAGACTTGCCATCACATAAGGTACGAGAAACGGAAGTGAGTTCATGCCCGCAATTGCCATCGCGGTGTATCCCTCCTGAGTTCCGAAGGATTCGACATCCCATCCGAAGGAAAGCGCCGACACGAGCCTGGTCTCAGGTATCAGCTTCAGCTGGGTGAGCAGATACAAACATCCGTAGAGTCCAATGAAGAGTGTGGAAACAACCGCTGTGCGGTGCAGGCTCTGAACCATCCGCGGTTCTGCCAGCCCGGAAATCCAGAACGTGTACACCAACGGCCACAAAATAAAAAGCCTCGCCACTGGGGTGGCTCCAGGCGTCATCGCGAGAAAGCCCCTTATCGCAAAAAAGAAACTAACCGTGGCCAGGCCCAGAGCCCAAACCCCCACACGCCAATCCAGCTGGGAGTGCCCAGTGAGAAATCCGACCGCAACTAACACGAGCAGCAGCGCGAATAGCAGCGCTTTCACATACAGCAATGACAACACCATGGGAAATGCCATCATTAAAGCGAGCAATACGCTCGAACTGGCTCCAATGCCTAAAACGAGTGCGGTTGGGCGCGTATTTGCTGCCGGTATGGAGACGAATGCCATCGGGCGAGGCCAACAGAAAAATTGCGCTAAAGAATCACAGACTCGACCGGCGATCCGACAACCTGGGGGGAAGGATTTCTCTGAATCCGATGGGCACAAACGATCAGCAACAACGCATCGGCGGATGCGCGCACCATCCAGGCCGCCGCGGCTCCGGTCACGCCGTAGGTCTGAATGCACCAATACAGAGCTGCGGCATAGAAGGGAAACTCCGTCAGGTTCAGCTTCGCCGGAATGTCGGGCCTGCCCAAGCCTTGCAGAAACGAGAATGGCAAGGCACCGACCGCCAAGGCCAGCGTGCCTACCAGGAGCAACTGGGCAATACGATAACTGTGCGTTGCGAAGTCCGCACCGAGCCACAGGGAAAGCCCAGGTCTAGCGGTCGCAATAAGCACCCCCGTTAACGGAACCAGGATCGCAAGTAGGTAGGAAGTCGTACTGCGATAAAGGTGCGCCAGGCGATGGCGATCCTGGATAGAAGAAAGACTGAATGCAGGAAACATCACCGAGGAAACCGCAGCGGAGACAATCAACAGCTTGGTCACGACTTCGTAGGGAGTTGCATAGTAGGTAACGGCGGCGGTCGAGACTAAGGCGCCAATCACAAAACGATCGACGTAAAGCATCAGCGGGCCAACGACATTACTTACCGTCATCCAGCCTCCCAAAATCAAGAGCGGCCGCATATGCCGGGGCCGAACCGCTAATTCACTAGCCAAGCCCGGGGTTACGAGAAAACAGAGCAGTAGATGTGCTATCCACGCGACAACCCTGCCAGTTACGAGCACGAGGATGATCGGAAGAATATCGTTCGAGAAAGGCAACACCACCAGAGGAGCGGCGAAGGTAAGTATCCCCATCGGCACGCGGATCAGGTTAATGAATCCAAACGCTTGCTGCGCCTCGAGGAATCCTCGCAGCCCGGCAGTGCCAGTCACCACTGGGATCGAAGCGGCGAGCGCATAGAAGGAGCACAGAACGTCGTTCTGGATCGCAGCCGGGATCTTCAAGATTCCGTAAACCAGCCAGTGGCTGCCCAGAGCGAATATTGCGGCCCCCCCCACGCCAAGCGCAATCATCATAGCCTGACTGGTCCAAAACAGTTCCGGAATCTCCCATTCTCGGCCGTTGCCCAGCTTTCCTGAGACTAGTTTTGTCAGAGCGCGGCCCAAGCCCAAATCGAACAATCCAGCGTATCCAATGAGCGCCCAGGCCAGCGCGATCACGCCGAAACGATCGGCGCCCAACCCACGGATAAGGATGGGAATGGAAACGACGGCGACCACCAACGGAGACCCTGTGCCCAGCAGGTTCCAGATTACGTTCCTGGCCAGAAGCCGCCCGCCGAGCAGGCGATGATTTTTCGTGGAATCTTCAGTCATGTGGAAGGTCACTATCTGGAGCCGGCGGGTTGCCATGCCCGTTGCGCGAGACCCAGGGAACTTTCGCTTTCAATGTGGAAACCACCTCCCGGGCAAGGATTTTGCGCGGGTCCTGCGGGTCCGAGGCGCGCCAGGCCACTGAAGCGGTAACCCAGGCAATGGCCGCACAGAAGACCAGAAAGCCGCCGAGCAGCGTGATCAGCATTCGCGGCGGAGATGATTTTCTTTGCGCTACTTTCGGCTGGTCCAGCACTTTGACCGTGGGCGTCTCTTTCACCTCCTGGATTTTGGTCAGCTCATACTGCTCGGTTAAGAGTTCGTATACGGTTTCCTGAATTTTCGCGCGCCGGTAATAGTCCGCGTATTTCACTCCCAACAGGGGCAAGTTGTGGAGGCTCGGATACGGCATGTCGTTTTCATGCGTATCGTTTTCATGCGCATCGTTTGCGCGAGCGTCGTTCGAAAAGCCGTCCACCGGCGGAGCCGTTCGTTCGGGAGAGCCAGTGCGATCAAGCCCTGTGCGATCAAGGCCAGTGCGATCAAGGAGCGCTGAAGTGGCGTTTGATCCATCCAGCTTTTCCAGTTGTTTTCTGAGTTCTGCTACCCGGCCGTCGAGCGAGCGGACCCGGGGATTCTTGTCACTGTAGACCTGGCGCAAACCTTCGAGCTGGGATTGGGCGGCGATCAGTTCGCCAGCCACCCTGCTCGCAGCCTCCAGCGCCGCCCTGCCCATGGTTTGAACATCGACAGAGCTGTTCTGGCTGGAGAACCGCGCCAGCTGATTCGAAGCGTCGTCGAGATCCTGTTTGGCGACTTTGAGCCGCTCCTCGAGGAACACGCGCTCGCGATGCGCGGAAGAGATTGACAGCTCGGCGATGAGCGAATTCAGCTGGTCCACATAGGCCCTGGCCAAATCCGCGGCACGCTGTGGACTATGATCAGTTACGCTGATGCTGATGATGCCGCTCTTGCGATCTTCGGAGATGATGGTGCGCTGATCGAGCACGGCGCGGGCATCCTGTTCCAGAGGAGCGCCGTAGACCTTCTGCAAGCCGAACCGCTCGACCAGCCGTACCTGGGCCGTATCGCTACGCAGAATTCCTACAAACAGCGCGCCCGTATTGTTTAACCCCAGCAAGTCGGCAGCCATCGATCCCAGGCCTCCCGCGCCCTTTGCCGCCATCGATGCCATCATGGCAAGACTCGAATTCGACTGGGTATCGGGAGGCATCAGTTGAGTGGTTGAAATGTAGGACCGGGGAATCAGGAACGCGAGCAGGGCTGAGGTCACAAACCCAAACGCGGCGGCGCGAGCGAGCTGCCGGCGATGATCCCACAACAATCGCAGGCGCTCCGCCTGCCAGACCTGCCGGTCGTGCAACCGGATTTGCTGCAACCGGATTTGCTGTTGCGGAATTTCCTCAAGCGCTAGGTCGTCTGGGGACGGCTCTTCCTGCGTGGCGGCCGAGATCATGTTCTTCCAGGGTTAATCTTTGAAGCGGCGAATTTCTTCGGTTCCTTCCGGCTGGAATTGTGTCTCATGTTCGAAAAGCGTGGTTCGAAAAGTGTGGCCGCCTCAGTTCCGGCTGTGACCCTTCCTGCCTGGAACGAACGTGAATTGAAATGAGGCAATAACGTTGGACTGTGCTGCCGGAAACACGATGGGAAAGTGCCAATTCTCTTGCTGGATCATCGCGGAAACGCCAAAATCATGCCCCAAGCTCCAATCGGCTCGCAGCGTGAGGTCCCGAAGCTCTCCTCCTTCGAGAAAAATCCTGTCCACGCTGTTGTGGCGATAACCCGCTTCAAGGCTTTTTCGCGGAGAGAAGCGGTAAGTGAGCCAGGCTTGTTCGCCTCGTCCCCGACGTCCCACCCAGCTGCCAATCAGGTTCCCATTATTGGTGTAGCCGGAGCGGTAGCGTACATCCGTGTAGAACGCACCCGGACCGAAATGTGCGGGAACATTCAGATCGTCGGTCACGCCCTCGAGCCGCAGATCTAAATTATGAACTTTGGGCATCTGCGGAAAGTAGAGACCGGGATTAATCGCTGGCCGGGTTGAACCGATCGGTGAATACTCGTCGATCACCATGGAGTCGACATAGACCTGAACCCAATCCCGCACACCAGGGAGGCGATAGCTGAAATCGAACTCCGAAAGCCTCTTGGCGGGATTTACGCTGCTGGTCCCGGAATGCGAATACAGAGTTTTGAGAAAGCTGCCCCAGGTGAATGGATTGCCTGTGCCGCCGAACTGCGCCGTGAAGCCCATGCCAAACTCGAGGTTCGTCGTGGGATGGAAGCTGAATTTTGTCCCGTGGAGAAACGGTTGAGACCCCAGATTCGGCCCGTACAACTGTGGCGGCGAAAACTCCCAAGTCTGCCCAGACAGCCGGCCCAGAAAAAACTCCGACCGAACCGGGCCAAGCACGCGCGAGAGCAGGGGAACTTCATATGGCGAAACAGCATCGATCCGCAGCATCGTCATCGGCTCGGAGTTGTTGCTGAACAGAAACGGCCCCGCGTGGCTCGGGCCAAGCCACAGGCTCTGCTGGCCGAAGGAAAACTGAATCCCGTTGAATGTCAGCCCTACCGCGCCCTGAACCAGCCTCAGGCGGCTGATCTCGCCCACTCCGTTCGCAAGTGGCAGAGTCGAGTCCGCTGCGGCCGTGGCTTCGAGCACCGGCAGCGGCTGGGAAGCAACCGCCGGAGCATGCTCATATTCTTCCTGCAGCGAGACGGAAAGCGGCCCTGCCTCGGCATGAGCCGTGAATCCGGCAATCGCATTGAAACCCTCTGCATAAGGCCGTCCGTAGTCATTCACAAGGCTCTGGCCAAAGTGATAGCCATCGCGGAGTGGGGTGCCGCGAATGGAAGTCGTCCGCGCGTAAACGGAATCGACGGTCATGCCCTGATTTGAGGATCCATCCAGACGATGAGTCTCGGGCGCGAATTCCTCTGACAGCGCACTCAGCGTCTTCTCCACTTCCCGGTTGCCGGAATCATTCCCGCTCTTCTCCTCCGCGTCTTCCAGAATTCGTGCGCACTCGATGCGAGTCCAGGGACGAAGCCCAACATAAGCACTCTGAATCCGGCCGAGCGCGACGAGCCGGTCAAACGCCGGATATATCCAGCTATCGATCGGAACATAGGAAGAGCCCATGTCTTCCGTTCTGCGACTTTCCCGCGAATCATGCTGCGAAACATCCTGATCCAAAACGCTGCCCCAAGCTTCTCCGCCGAGATCGACATCGTGATGTGCCCGGTACACTTCTCGTCCGAAGTACCAGCCCAGAAGGCTTCCCACGAGAGCGTCAGAGGCAAAGTGCTGCTTGCTTGTCACCCGCGCGAGGGTGACCGCCGAGGCCATTCCGTAAGCCAGAGTCTGGCTCAATACGCCTGGATACTCATGCGCCCAAACGCTGGCCACGGACCAGGCGACGGCCGAATGCTCGGAAGGGAATGAACTACCTCCCTGAAAAAACGACCCGTGCTGCGATCCCTCATACGGACGCTCGCGCCGGAAAGTCTCTTTCAGGAAATAGGCGGTCGCAATCGAATTAAGCGCAGCCTCGCCGCTCAGCAATCCGGCCTCGGAGAGATGATCATTGCTGCGCACCCGGCCCCATAAGAACGATCCTGCGCTCAACCCAACCAGCGAATACGCCGCGAAATTGGAAGCGGTCTTGCTCCTTTGAACGTAATTCGCCGGAATCTGTTTCGAAATCCAGCTGTCGCTCGCGACGAACGCGGCCGTCAGGCCGGCCAGGGGCCCAATCCACTCGAAATCCTTGATCCCCAAATGACGGGGAGCGCTCCAGAAATCTTCCTGATCTCGCATGAGATGTTTTGCAAAGGGCAAGGCCAACTGGTTCTCTGGGTCTTCTCCGGGCGGCAACTGGCGCCAGTCGTTGTGGTTGTTATTGCCAGTATCATTGTGATCGTCATTGTCATTCTTATTGTTATTGTTAGCGGCGAAGTTAACCGGCGCCGTTGAATGGGCCAGCGAGATTCTGCCGCCAATGCCGGCTTGTGCCCATGTCAACAACTTCGTCGTGGTAACCAACATCAGCAGGAACGCGAAGAGGATTCGAAAGAAACGAGCAGGCTGCATCATGACCGATGAACCAGAAGCGACGCACCAGAAGCGATGCACCAGAAACGATGGATCAGAAGCTTCTCGCCACCTGGATCGCGATGCCAACCGCATAAGCCAGTTGCGCCGACTCGAGCGTCGCCTTCCACTTGGTTGTCCCACTGTAGGCCTTCTCCGGCACCATCACCAGATCGCCCGGCTCCAGGGCGGTGTGCAAGGCTCCGCCCGACAGCATCCCCCCCGAGCTGCCCGCCACAAAGCCGTCGGCACGAATCACGAAAATCGCCTTCTTGTTTGCCATATTCGTGGGACCGCCCGCCTGCTGCAGATACCAGCCCGCACTCTTTCCCGGCCTGTAGGCGACCGCAGTCGGGTTGTACACCGATCCGTCGACCATCACGAAATTTGGCTTCTTCGGGATGTAGATCACATCACCGGCGCGAACCGGCACGTCGGCAGAGGTGTTCGCCCAGCGCTTGATATCGTTGCCAATGCGAATCGCCAGCCGTCCGCTGGGAGGGACGCTTTGCAGTTTCTCAAGCGCAGCGTGCCATTGATTGAGTGCCGCTTCCTTCGCCACCTTCTCGTCGGGCCCGCTCTCCGGAATCAGCGACAGATTGTTGCCATCAAGTTGCACTTGCCGGACCAGCTCATCGCGGTTCGCCTGCTCCAGGTTCCGCACCTGCACCCGCTCAAAAATAATTCCGTAGGGATAAGCATCCGGCCGGAATCCGCCCGCACGATTCAGAATGGAGCTAAGCCGCTCCCCTTCCTGGATTCCGTAACTCCCCGGGTGCAACACTTCGCCCTTCACCGCAATCGTCGCTCCCACATCCTTCCATCCGGAAAGTTCGCGAACTGTAAGCACGTCTCCATCGTGCAGCCGTAAATCCGTATCGGCTTCCCCAGCCATCGCTCGCGCCAGCGCGAAGATGGAATGTTCGCCCACGACATTCGACCCTTGCTGAATTTCGTAGCGGGTCAGATCCGCAGTCTCAAGATAGGCGCCACGATTGAGCCCTCCTGCGAGGCGAACTAAATCTGACGCGGTCATGTTCTCGCCAAGTGGATATTTGCCCGGCTGTGCCACCTGCCCTTCGATATTCACCGACTCGGGATCAGCCTTCGTCCGATTCTTATGAATAAAGATTCGATCCATGGGCTCGAGAGCAATGTTGTCTTTCGGATCGCCATTCAAAGCTTTATCGAGGTCCACGCTGATTACATGCAGCTTGCCGTCCCGCATCTTCCGGATCAGCTGTGCATCCGCGAGCGCCGCCTCTGGAGTGGGACCTCCCGCCAGGAAAACCGCATCCCGCAAATTCGTTTTCCCATTCGTGATGTGGTCCCCGGGATGCCTTACCTCTCCCGTTACCGTGACCAGTGGGGGCCCTTCGAAATCGAAGCGCCCAAAAATGCGTACCGTGTCGAAGGGCTTGAGCGCGAGATTTTCGTCTTTCCCTGCCATCGCGCTCGAAAGATTGAAGGCCAGCACCACGGGCGTGTAATCGGGTGGGTTCAGGCGGATAATTTCCGCGTGTTCTCCGGCTGGTTCGGGAAGCAAATCACTATAGGAATGAATGAGGTCGGTGAGCCGCATTCCTTCCTGGTAGGCGTACTTGCCGGGATGGAATACGTGACCGTCGAGATAGACCGTTTTCTCGCTGTAAGGGACAATTGGCGAAATTCGAATCTTGTCCCCATCCTGCACTGCGAAATCCGCCAGCGTCTGATTCGCTTTTTCCTGCGTATTTTCTTCGGGCAGGTCGATCTGCAACATGGTACGGCTCTGGTGAGCGACCACCCGCTCGACCTCGATGTGACGCAAGGTCCCGGAAGTAAGCACACCTCCCGCCATCTGCAGAATCTCGGCCAGCTGGGTTTCCCCATTCAATTCATAAATCGCTGGACGCCGCACCATCCCTTCCACCGTGATCTCGGCGCCCAGCGGCGGAACCTGAACCGTATCTCCGGCCTCGAGCCGCTCCCCGCCCTGGCGGACGCCATGCAGCAACAAGTCATAAACGTCGATGGCTTCCACCAGCTGGTTGCCGCGATAGTGGCGCAGCACCCGGATCGATCCCCGTCCCGTCGGCCCTCCCGCAAGATAGAGCGCATTCAGAGGCGTCGAGAGCGCGCTCACGTCATACGCACCCGGACGTACTACATCTCCGACCACGTAAATGCGCACGCTGCGCAGCCGCGCCAGTGAAACATCCGCCTGCGCATCCCGGTACTGCGTGCGCAGCGCGCTCTGCACCAGTTGCTGCACTGCGCCGAGACTTTTGCCGGCAACCTGCACGCCTCCGGTCTCCGGCAGCGTCACCATCCCCTGCCGGTCGACCAGTCGTTGCAAGCGCTCTGCCACACTGCCCCAGATTTCGATGTTCAATCCATCGCCAGGTCCGAGCACATAGTCGGGACCGACCGGCACATCCATGGGAAGCTGATCAAAATTTCCCGTGCCGTTCTGAAAGACATCCAAACCAAAGCGCCGCGGCACCGGCGTGTGCTTGGAGACTTGCTCGTAGAGGTCATAGAGCGAGGGCACGCTCGCGTAGGGATTCGGCTGCCGCCGCATTGCGGCATGATCCTGGCTCGCGTCGAGAGGCTTCCACGCATTTCTCTCGCGCGTGGGATTCCGCTCGACAAAGTTTGGATTTCGCGAATCAAACCCAAAATTTCGTGACTCGGAGCTTCGCGAGTTCGGTGACAGCGCCGCCATCGTCTTTCCGTCTGATGCATCGAAATCCAGGCTGCCTTTCCGGGATGGGGCGTCCTCCTGCATGCTCGCCTTCATTACCTCCGGCAGTCCACTCGGGCTTAAAGGCTGCAACGATTCGGCATCGACCTGCCCACTCTGAATCGCATCCGGTGCCGGAGGTGCCACTGCGGCAAGATCCTGAATGCGCCTCTGATCTAATTCCAGCTCCGGCGCACGTTCGGGGGGATAGTTCTCAATCTCGTTCGGAGACTCACTGGCTTCCCCCCGACGATTTGCAGCGGGTTCGTGAATTGACCAGTACTGATTTTCCTGTTTGCTTTCTTCTTTTTCGTCCACTCCATCTAGCTCGTATCGCTGCGCAGACCTGTGTTTGCGCTCCATGTCCTGCCGTAACTGGTTTTCCCGTAGCTCGCGTGCCGTTGGCTTGACAAGAACGTAACGCCGATCCTCGATTTCACGCGTGGCCAAAATGCGGACGTTGTTGTCCTCCTGCAACAGCTGAAATAGGGCATCATCAGTGAGATCCGCAGGATCGAGAAGCCTTCCCTGCTCATATGCTCTGCGCACCAGTGCTTTTTTCACCGCCAGCAGCAATCCGGGCTCGTTGCGCAGAATCCGCGTGATGGTCACGGCCGACAGCGACACCCCCTGCTCCGCTTCTTGCGCCGCCCGGTTTGTTTCCGGTGCTGCCGGCTCCATCTGCGCCTTCAACAGCGGGCTGGCGACAAGCCACGCCCCCAACAACACCGTCGTCCGCCATCCGTGTTTTAGATTTTGCATCGCAGAGCCTTTTTCACTTGCAGAGCCTTTCTCAGCTGCACCGCAGCAGAAGCGCTACGCGCAGGCTTGAACATCGGCCTCATCGATTTCGACTGCCACGGACCGCATTAGAATCTCGATGGAAACCACCAGCCTCAGCCCTTCTTTGCGACGGAGAAGAACCCCTTCCAGCCCCGCCATGGCTCCGCTGCGTACCCGAACCCGCCGCCCCGCCTGCAAATACGGATGCGGTTCCATCTTTACTTTGCCGTCCACTCCGTGTCGAAGCGTCTCAATCTCGTGTTCCGCCAGCGGCACTGGCACGCCGCGAGCGCTGACGATATGCACCACTCCTGGAATCTGCAGCACGCGCACCCGATCTTTTAACGCCAAGTGCACGAAAACATAGCTTGGAAATAGCGCTAACTCGACTTCTTTACGCCGGTCCTTCCAGCGATGAATGGAGCGGTAGATCGGGAGAAAGCTGCTCAACTGGCGCTGTCCCATCTGCTCCGCCACGCACTTTTCGTGACGAGCCCAGGTATAAACTGCGTACCACCTCTCCTCCACGGAGCCCTCGGAAAGTCTGCCTGGAATCGCTTGCGGGATTGACCTCGTTACTTCCATGACTGTGCCATCAGTTGCAGCTTCGCCACCTCGCTTACAGGCGCAAGCGAACAAACTCTGCGATCACGCTTCCACGCTGGCTGAATCTTTCATCAACCAGGACTCAAATCAGAACCGCTCCCACCACCGACGGAGCATCTCGCAGCGCGCTCAGAATTCCCGCCTCCGAACTCTCCACTGGCTTGGTACGAATATCGATCAGCGCCCAGTAATACATTCCTCGGTTCTGCTCCGGCGCCAGAGCAAGAACTCTCATTGCCGGGTAACGGCCAAGGAGAAATCCACATTCCCCCGCCGCCGCCTGTTGCTCGTCCAGAGCCACGATGAGGACGTCCGGCCGCACCTGCTCAACAAGTTCGGTCAGATTCGAAGCCAGTTCGACATCTCCCACGACCTCGATGTCGGGCTGGTCGGCAATGGTGGCTAAGACCATTTCCCGCATCAGACGCGGCCGGTTGGCGACCAGCACTCGCACACGTTTCACCAGAATTGCCCTCGCCTGCGAGTATCTTCTGCGCCGGGAAATGCCACAAGGTTCAAAACTGACCCATGCCCGCTTCTCACTTCTCGACTGGAAAGGCAGGGGTTGGCAAGGCATGCAAGGATCAATCGCGGGACTAAGGCGGACCATTTCCAAGGGTCGTATCATCTCGGTCATTCCGCGACTGGGGCGATTCCCGATCTGGCCTGTCAGTTGAAAACTCTTCCTTCAAAGGACGTACCTAACCTTGTTGCTGGTGAACGAATGATGTACATCAATACTTTGGCCCTGAGTCGGACTTGGGAGAAGGTTCATCATGTCGAGCGATCAAGCCAGCGTATTTCTGCTTTGCGAAAACCGTCTCTTGCGGGAAGCCCTGATTCGCATTCTCGCCAAGCGCGCCAATGTGCTTGTGGTGGGTGCCTGCGGCTACTCCCCCGAAGCGTTGCACCACGTGATCGCCTGCCAGCCCCAGGTAGTCCTGCTGGATTCCTTTGGAGTCGGGCTCGCGCAACCTCATCTGCTGCATCAGATTCGTGAGAGTCTGGCTAGCACCAGCACGATCATGGTGGGAATGGAGCCAAAAGAGGAAAATTTTCTGCTCGCGGTCCGCGAGGGTGCGGCCGGATACGTCCTTCGTGAAGCCTCGGCGGCGGAGGTGCTTAGCGCCATTCGTGCGGTAGCTGCCGGGGAAGCCGTCTGCCCTCCCTGTTTTTCGGCAACATTGTTCCGCTGTGCCTCGCAGCAGCTTACCATTCGTCAAAACCTGCGCACTCGCAGCCGCCACGGTCTCAGCCGCCGCGAGCAGCAACTGGTTGAGTTGTTATGCTTCGGCTTGACCAACAAGGAAATTGCCGGCCGCCTCCATCTCTCCGAACACACAGTGAAAAATCACGTACACCGCATTCTGTATAAAACCGGCGCCCCCGACCGGGTTTCGATCGTTGACCGCTACCACGGACAGATGTCGATCCTGGCCGACGGTCCCCCTTCAGCCACCGTCGGCGACGGCGAGAGATCGCGAGTACAAGACTAGAGGCCCGAAACCGCGATCTAACGCAAGCACCTGCTTAGGGCTTAGAAGATGATCTTCGCCCCGAATTGCATTCGGCGTCGTCCGATGCCGTCAGTAATGATGTTGCCGGCAAAAGTGTCGCCACCGTTGGAATTGAACCTATTGCTGTTAAACAGGGTAATGCCATCCGCCGATACGGCTGCGTTGTTCACGTTCTGGTTCTGGATCCCAAGCCATTGATGGTTAAACAGATTGAATGCCTCTGCCTGGAACTGGATCGTGACACGCTCGGTTACCCTTGTATTCTTAAAGACGGCCATGTTGACGGTACTGATGGGCTGACCGCGTTCCGTGTTCCGGCCCAACGGAGAGTAAGGTGTACCGAAAATATGTTCCGCCTCGATGTTGTTGACGATAAAATGAGCTGCGGAAATGGGAGTGACCGGGCATTGGTTCGAGCCCCCGCCGCTCGCGACGCAGCCCGCGTTCACGCTGACCAAGGTTCCTGCGGCGACCGCCCCGGTTCCGGTTGCCGAATTGGGGCAGAGTGCCAGAGACCCGTCGCAATACTCTCCCACCTGGTTAGATGGCAAACTGGTGTTTCCAAGAAACGGCCGACAGGCATCGAGCGTGCTGACCCCAGTAAAGTTGGCAGGGTCGCATAAACCCTGGGCTGAATTCTGCTCTAGCGTCCAAGGCTGACCACTGGTGTAGCGATAGGTTCCATTGATCTGCCAACCTCCCATTAAGTGGCCCAGGAATCCCGCTTGCTGATGCTTGAAGGGCAGGTCGTAAACCCATAGCAAACTAAAAACGTTAGGGAAGTCATAGTTGCTGACGGCGCGCTCCGCCTTGGTGACATCAAATGGATTTTGTGCAAACGCAAAGAATGTGCCCGCATTGGTGGAGAAGGCTTCCGACGTGTTATCAATCGTCTTACTGTAGGTGTAGGAAGCTTCCCCAGTGAACCCGTGCCAAGTCTGCAACCGGAACTGACTTTGCAGACCATGGTAAATCGAGTAGCCCGAATTAGTGTATTGGGTTACCCGGCTGAAATTGCAGTTCGCGTATCCCACAGGATTTCCAAACTGGTCCGTCGCCAGCGGCAAATTCGTTCCCTGCAAGCCACCGCCGGGCAGCGCTGTATTGGTGCAGGGCGTGAGGCCAGCCGGAATAACATTGCCAAAGCCATTCGCGATCAACGGCGCGAGATCTGGGTTCCCATTCACTTCCTGGAACTGAGCCAGGTCATGGTTTCCCACGTAGCGGACCTCCGCCGCCATCTTCCCGGTGATCTGCCGTTGAATGCCCAAGTTCCATTGTTCCGAATACGGATTGCGGAAGTTGGGGCCGAACTGGAGCTCTGCTGCGGACCCTGGATTTCCTTTGGGTGCCAGCGGGAAAAGCGCGGATTCGATGTTAGCCCCGTTAACGGTGGCCACATTCGGCAGACCCGCGAGACTGCCATTCGCATTAAAAATGGTGGCAGCGTTCGTAAATGGGGAGCTTTGCTGCACATTAGTCGAGAGGTTGTAATAAGCGAAGTCGTAGGCGATGCGGAAGCCGCCACGAACCACCGTCTTATCGCGCCCCAGCAGGCTCTCAAGCACGCGCGGAGTCCAAGCAAATCCCACCACTGGGCCATAGTTGCGGTAGTGGTTGGGAAGCTGTGGCACGGTGGTCAAGCTTAAAGGAAGGTTTTGATTCCAAATGTGATTGGGGCCGGTCTGCTGAGCTACGCTCTCGTCGTGCAGCAGGTTGCTGGCCTGCTGGTAGAACTCCCATCGCAATCCAAGATTTATGGTGAGGTTATCCTTGATCCTCCAGTCATCCTGAAAGTAGAGAGCCACATCGTTTTCCTTGAAGCGCAGAACCCCTTGTCCATAGAGGACAGTGTTCGCGTTAGGCTGATTTGCGATAAAGGAATCAAAATCAGTGTAGGTGAATACACCGTTCTGGCCGAACAATCCGTAGTTGGGCGAGCGTTGCTTGTCGTATGATCCGCCCCACTTCATCACATGCTTGCCACGCACGAACGACGCATTGTCCTGGAGTTCATAGACATTGATGATGCGGCCTTGCGGAAACGCAAAGTATTGGCCTGCGCCCAGGAAATTGGGGTCTTGAATGTTAATTTGCGGTGGACAGACACCGGCGTTCGCCACCAGGCAGCTCGGGTACCCCCCGGCTTCAAATGAGGAAGTGGCACGCGAGTAGCTGAATCGCGTCTGGTTCAGAAACGTAGGATTGAAGGTGTGCGTCAGGTCCAACCCTATCTGCTGGCTGCGGCCCGGGGTAGTATAAATTTGTCCCTGGGCGCCAAGTTCGGCGTTGAGAGGAACGTTGGTAGTACTGGCCTGCTGGAAGATGTAACGTCCGAAAAATCGATCCTTACTGGTGAGCTGGACATCGACTCTCCCCGTCCCCTCGTAATCGTTGAAGGGCTGAGATAGGAATCGCTCAAGCGTCCCCATCTGAATCATTGCAGTCGTTCCGTTGGCTGACACCGGAACATTTGTCGTGCTGGTGAAAATTGGATTTCCAACCGCGACGGCTGCTGGACCGATTTGCGCAAGCGCTGTAACTGCCGGGTTGTCAGGAAACGCAGCCTGCAGTTGTTGGATTCCAGTAGGGGTTGGAGTGAGAGCCGGAGCCGAGGAAACAGGAGCCCCGCCGGAGCGCAGCCGCTCAAAATTCGTGGATCCAAAGAACCAAACCTTGTCCCGCTTGATGGGTCCGCCGATCGTGCCGCCGAATTGGTTCTGAACGAACTGAGGCACCACCGGTTTCGCGCAGCCCGTCGAAGGACTTACTCCCGATGGGCAGAAACCGAAGATAGGGGACTTCTCCTGGTTCTGCAGCGAGTCGAAATGATCGCCCTGCCAAAATTCGAAGCCAGTGCCGTGGAAGTCGTTGGTCCCCCCCTTGGTGATGTAGTTCACAACGCCGCCCATATTGCGCCCGTATTCGGCGTCGAAGTTGGTCACCACCTGCAACTCCGCAATATTGTCCTGATTGCCGAAGAAGATCGACGGACCGCCGATGGTGTTGTCGTTATTATTCTGTCCGTCTAACTGATAATTATTGGAGCGGGCGCGTTGGCCGTTGATAGACAGTTCCGCACCGTTATTGTTGCTGAAGCCCCCGCTGCCCGCCGTGGATACACCGGGAGTGAAGAGCACGAACGAGTCGTAAGTGTTGCCAAGCGGGACGCTAGCCACTTCCTTGCTTTCGAAAGTTTCCGAGAGTTGATCGGTTGTGCTCTCGACCAACGGAGCCGAGCCTTCCACTTCCACGGTTTCCGCAGTGTTCCCTACTCGCAGTCTCACGGAACCAAGGGCGCTGTCCTTGCCGACTTCAACGATGACATCCTGCGCGTTATAGGTGCTGAAGCCAGAAGCCTGCACCATTACGCTATATGCTCCCGGAGGCAATGACGGGAGTTGAATGACGCCGCTATTGGAACTCGTGGTCGTAAACACACGGTTCGTTTCCTTTTGCGTAGCGCGTACGCTGGCTCCAGGCACCACCGCACCCTGTGGATCTTCCACCGTCCCTGAGATGGAGCCCGTGACGATTCCCTGAGCAAGGGCGAACGTGGACCCTAGAACAAGGGTGGCGATCACTAAGTATGAAAAAACGCGAGCACGGAATCGGCGTTGCACTATACACCTCCTGAAGGTTTCAAACTGAACACGACGGGACTGCGGCCCGATACACATTCCGACACTCAAGTGGTAGGCAGTTTCGACACCAATCCGCGATCACTGCTGAAGTAAAGTGACGGGATTTCAAAAGCAAAGGACAACCCTACAAAGAGGAGAGCCAGAAATACGGGATCGCACTGGAAGCACTTTCAGTTTTCGAATGAAACTCGGCAGGCTTCTACAAGAAAGAGAAAAACTCTATCAATATGTGTATGAGAAACGGGAGCAGAGCCGTCGTTTCGGTGCCTCACAATACCAGCCGTGAATGTGAGTCAAAGTCTCGCACTTCTTCGCTAATTTCTTTCCATGATTGTCTGGTCAACAAAAACCGGCGGCCAATGCTCGCCAGATTGATAGTCGGATTTGATCGCCGAGTTGATTCGAGAAACTAAACCAAAATCATTTCGTCGCGTTCCACCAAGATGTGCTGACCGATTTGGTCAATCCACCACGTGTACCTAACGCGATTTTGCAACAGCTCGTCACATTCAAGTCGCATCAGACGGCGATGCATGATAACAATCGTTTGGATTCTCACGCGAATTTCCGTGGCGTTGCACAGTACCATTTCGGGCTCCACGATTGACTTCTCCCGGTGTCCGGGAGAACCACCGCCATCCGAAGGACTGCAGCATACCGTCGGCTTCATTGAAATGGAGTTGCGCGCACTTAGTTTGAGAAAAGATAGACTCTCGGAACGAATTGCGGCGATCAAACAAACCATCACTGGACTCACTGAGCTTTTCGGCGCCGAGGTCGTCAACCAACAATTTCCCAGTGGGCGATTCTCCGAGCCACCGGGCAGACGCCGTGCACAGCACGGACTTACAGACTCTTGTCGCCAGCTTTTAGGCAGTAGACCGTGCCGTGCCTTCGCGCTCGCAGAGATAGTGGGACACATTCGAGGTAGTCGTCCGGCCCTGCTGGCTCATCACAAATTTCCAACCCACTCACTTAGAGTCATCATGAAACGCCTGGTGAAGTATGGCGAGGCTGTTGAAGTGTTTGTTGACGTCGATCGCCTTGCCTGGAAAGCGCATTCTGCGAAAGCGCCGGATATGGAGCTTAAGGTGCACAGTCATTCCTGGCGCCAGAATCCACCGTTGAGTCGCGCATGTCGAATTGCTCTGCTGGAAAATTCGGCATTCATGTCGGAGAAAGAAATCTATTCGCGGATCGTACGGCGTGGTTCATTCACGTTTACGAACGCGCATTTGGCGCGTGCGGCTGTCGCGAATGAACTGAATACGCTTATCGAGCGAGGACAGGTTCGCTGTATCGAGATGGGCAACGAACGGCGTTGGCAGCGAGCAGGCGAAGTTGAATCATCTGCTGGGCTAACGAACAGCGTCCGTTAACGTCTAAGCTATTTTAGTGGCGCGATTTATATTGATGAATATTGGCAATTCGAGGCTGACGCAAGGCTTCCACGCTACCTCAGTTCGACGATGATGTTTTAAGGGGAACTCGATTGCAACTCGTCAACGCACATGTGGCCGACCAATCAATCGACACTCTAGTGAGTTCGGTGAGCGAGCCTCTAGACTCTCCGGCGAATCGTGGTCCTGTGGACGCCGGCCTCATCGCGACCTCGCCTCTGGTTCACATGCTGGCACGACAAATGTGTGTGCGGATTGCGATCAAAACCAAAGGAAGGATTCTCCTGATTGATCCAGCAGACATTATCACCGTCGAGGCGAAGGGAAATTACGTGCTGCTGCGGCACACCCTGTGCTCGCACATGCTCCGGGAATCCATTTCAAGCATTGAGGAAAAGCTGATTCCCCACGGATTCGTCCGAATTCATCGATCCGTACTGGTGAATTCAGCGTTCGTTGTAGAACTTCAACCGTGGTCCACGGGAGAATATATCCTCCTCGTTAAAGGCGGCGGGAGGTACAGGGTAACGCGCACTTATAAGAAGAATCTGCAGCTCCTCGCCGAGTCGTGGATTGGCACGAACGGTTTTTTTGTGGAGTAGACTCCCGTGCTTGCACAGCAATCTTCTCGTGCAACTCAGTCCTCGTTCAACTGAGTTCCTCTCTTTGCGCCTGTTAGAAGCTCAGTGCCAGCTTGAACTCGAGCACTCGCGGCGCTCCTAGCCCGAATACTCCCGAACCCAGGCCGACTCGTAGATTGTTCGGCTGTTGTCCCGCGGTTCCATTCACGAATCCGGATATGGGTGTTTGACCAACCGTGCTGAGTACCCCGTTGATGGTGTTCTTGGGTGGATCGAAGTTAGCGAAGTTCATCACGTTGAAGAAACTGACGCCCGGCTGCAACTGCACCCTCTCTTTAATCTTGTATGTCCAGTTAAAGCTAAGGTCGAGATCCCGCATCCAGCCGTTGTTCGCCTCATTGGGGGGCGCCAGGTTAACCATGGGCATAACCGCTCCGAGTTGAGTCAGTTGGGCTTGGGTAAACAGTCCGGCGCTGATGAGCGCATCACCGGCGGGAGTAGGCTTGCCCGCGAAATTCTGGTTGTAGTTGTTTATCGCGTTGTTGATGTTAGATCCGTTGACGCCGCGCCCGAACGAACCCAGGTTTGTTCCCGGAAGAATGGCTCCGCTGGTGCCATTCGCTCCGTTGGCAGCGTAGCCATCGCCGGTGCCGTCCCCATAGGCCGCCGTAACAAACATACCGCCGGGTAATCCGGTGGGAGCGAGCGTCATGGTGGTTGGCAGCGCGCTATAGAAGTGTCCGATCACGCTGGCTTGGAAATGTTGCGGTAGGTCCATGATCCCGCCAAAGGAGAACTGGTGCGTGCGGTCGAGCCCGTTCGGGCCGAAGAATTTATTGGGGTCGGCATAGTCCCATGCGCTGTTGATGAAGTCGCTATCGGATGCACTCGATTCATATCTCGAAAGCTGATACGACACCTGCAGGTTCACGTAGGGAATTCCCCTGACGGGATTGTGCATATCTTCCTTCAAGGAAAGTTGCAGCGCGTTCAGAACGGATCGTCCGATCGGGAACAGCATCTGATTTCCCCCGGTTGCGCCACTGTTTACGCCACCGAAGGCTGCATTCGGACATGCTTGTCCGCCGCAGAGTTCATAACCCGAATCCAGCCCGTTCGTCGCAAAATCTACGATGGTAGCAGGGCGTGGAGTGTAGGGCGTGCCCGCCGGAAGCGTCACGGGGCTGTTCGGACAGAGCACAGTCGCAGCGCTTATCGAGGAAACCCCGCAGTTCTTCAGCGTCGTGGCGATAGCAGTCGTGGCTGCCGTCATGTTCAGGAAGCGGGCATCGCCGACGTGATTCGTATCCACAATCAATAGAGTATGGGTGGAGATGTTACGGAGATAATCCGCGGTAAGCACCATGCCCCGGCGAAGCTCGCGCTGGATTCCGACATTAATTTGCACGGAGCGCGGTGTCTTGTAGTCAGGAGCGAACAGGTTGATGCCGTCGCCGTTTGGTCCGGTATCACTCGCTGTGCCGATGAATGTAGGATTCGGACCAAGAGTAGCTCCGCCCGCCGTGGCCTGAAACTCAGACTCGAGTGTCGCAAGCTCCGATTGGACCTGCCCGATCGGCGCGCCACAGACGTCAGCAAGATTGATGGATGTGGCAAAGGGCAACTTCTGTGGCACGCCATTTCCGCAGGCGGGTTGTAGATTCAGAAAACTGCCCTTTTGCAATCGCCCCGGCCGGTCAAAAAGAACGTTGTTCCAGATCGAGTTCTCGTAGAACAAACCAATTCCGCCACGTATCACCGTTTTTCCATTACCAGCCGGGTCCCATGCCAATCCAAGCTGCGGAGCGAAATTCTTGTTCGGTTGGTTCACCCGATCCTGCAATCCGGAATAGAACTGATTATTGTAAGCGGCGAGCGCCGGAATCGGCGCCAGATCGCTGTCCGTTCTCCCGGTGTCACGCACGTAGCGCAGCCCGTAAGTCACCGTCAAATTCGGTCTGATCTTCCAGGAGTCACCGACATAGAAAGAAATGCGATTATCGGGTCCTAAGCCCCCGAATGGAAAACCAAACGAAGGCTTTTCTGTCGAATATCCTTGTCCATTGCCCAGGAGCACATTCTGCGCGGGATAATTCAGGGCGTTCGAGCCGCCGCCCGGCAAGGTCAGGCAGATGCCCGTGCAAGCCGAGGCGCTGGCGTTCACCGCCGGCCCGTCAGCGAGAAAGCCGGCAAAACCTCCTCCCTGAAGATGGTTGAGGCCGCCGCCGTAGCGCAGGATGTGGGTGCCAATAGCCTTTCCCCCGTCATATTTCACCTGATGATCGGACTGCGGGGTGGACTGCGGAGCCAGGAAACCCTGACCTGAACAGAACACATCGGGAACTACTCCCGATGTATTAAGACAGGGCAAGTCAGGTCCGATGGCCAGCTCGATCGGTGACGTGGGATTGAAAGGAGTCGACGCGGTCGTCCCACTGGAAATGTGATTAAAGAACTTCATGTAACCGAGACGAACGCTGTGGGTAAAACTTCCGGTCATGAAGTCGAGGCCGATTACATGATCGCGCGTGTGGGTAGTGTTATCCAGCGGCTGGAAGGCTGTAGGCTCAAAGGGTGAAGTATCGCTATTCTGATCGTAGGAAAAGCGGTAAAACAGCTTGTAGTTCTTGCTGATCTGGTAATCCAATTTCGCGATGCCCTCTGCTTCACGAAATGGAGCTGAAAAAGATCCTGACTCAGCCTGCAGCGGAGGGCCTGCCAAAACGGGTTGATTAAAATCTTGTTTCGTTCGTTCCGCATCGACGAAGAAAAACAGTTTGTTCTTGATGAATGCACCGCCGAAATTGCCGCCGAATTGATTTCTCTGGAAAGGCGTGTCCGAAGCTCCCGGAAGATTGGAATCGAGCGACTGATCACGAAAGGCGTAATAGCCCTGTCCGTGGTAGGAATTGGTTCCAGACTTCGTTACCACGTTGACCGAGCCGGATGAGGTCAGCTCAGTGGACAAATCCAACATCGATTCCCCGATCGAAAATTCCTGGATCGCGCCTTGAGGAATGTCTTGCGTGACCGTTCCCACCGTTTCATCGCTGGTATCGACTCCATCGACCTCGATGCGTGCCGTCCGCCCAAACCGGCCGCCGATGGAAATCGAAGAGAATCCCTTCTTCGTGGGATCGAAGTTACCGCCATCCTGAATTTGGACTCCAGGTTCCAACTGCGCCAGGTCGAGGAAGTTTCTTCCATTGATTGGCAGGTTTTCAATCTGCTCGGTGCTGATCACCCCCTGCACCGTTGCCTGTTCCGTATTCACCTGCAACTCGCCTGCCTGCACCTCGATCACCTGGCCCGCTTCGCCCACCTGCAGCCTGAAGTTGCCCGACGTAGTAACGCCCACCTGAGCTGAAATTGTCTCGTCCGAGGTTTTGAAACCCTTGGTCTCGACTCGGACATCGTAATCGCCGGGCGTCAAAGCTCCAGAGCTATACGTTCCCGATGACGTTGACGTTATCGCAATCACCTGCCCAGTCGATTTGTCGGTGATCGTGACCTTCGCCCCCGCGACGACCGCGCCTGATGCATCCGTGATGATCCCTTGAATGCTGCCCGTAGAGATTGTGGTCTGTGCTGCGATTAATGCGGACCACAGAAGAAGCAGCATCAATAGTGCGTGGGCAATAGAACGTGTGGCCACATCTCTGCGACATTCCAAAATCGGGATCATTGGTTTGCCTTTCTCATTTGCAGACCGATGTCATCGCAGAGCACGCCCTGTGATTAATCCGGGGGGCCCGCACCGGTTGGCGACATTCCTTGCAATGTGTGGGCCAACTCTCATCTGCAAATGTTGTAGAGACTTACGCCAGAGGCCTTGGAAGTGGGGATATTGTTTTGTGGAGAGATTTTATTTACCTTCGCAGCGTCAATCCTGCGTCTTGCACCTTACGCTTGTTACACGGCTGCGATCTTTTGTTAGCACACCACAACCGTATTTAATCTCCTAAATTCCGGATGTTCACAAAGCAGAGGCGCTCTACTCGGGGAGCGGCGCTCCGATCCAGAAATTTGCGAGCGACTTTAGATTTTTTTTGTAGGTGCGAGTGACGACATATCCTTTGCCGCCCTTGACTCCAAGACCGTATTCTTCGCTCGGGTAAGGCTTATCTCTTCTACAAACGCAGTGTTCACCGGCACACTGGCCGCAAAAGACAGAAAAGATAAACGAAATGTCATCTGGGTTCAGCGGAAATCACTATAGATTATGATAAAGAAAGCATCGATGAGCGCCAGACTCGCTGTTGCAATCAAAGTTCCTCGCGGCCAGAGAGAGGCCTTCTCAGTCCCGCGGGCTCCGTTCGTCTCAGGCGTGCGAGGCCCCCAATGATTTCTCCTGTCCGCTATGTGGTCCTGGCCGTCGCCGCCATCCCGTTCATTTATTACTTCATTGCGCTGTTTAGTATATGGCAATTTTTCCGCCGGTCCGTACCTCGGGGCGCAGCTAATCATAGCTATGCACCACCGGTAAGTATTTTGAAACCTATTCGTGGGCTTGACCCTAATGCCTACGAAAACTTCGCCAGCTTCTGCAGGCAGGACTATCCCGACTACGAAATCCTTTTTTGCGTGGGTGAAGAGGATGATCCTGCGGTCCCTATACTAGAGCAGCTAGCGCACGATTTTCCGGAACGTTCCATTCGGGTATTATTCGGCTCGGGCGGAGCGGGATCGAATGACAAAGTGATTAAGTTGGCGCGCCTTGTCAGCGAAGCGCAGTATGAAGTTGTGGTGATCAGCGACAGCGATGTCCGAGTAACGCCCGACTACTTGCGCAAAGTGGTGGCTCCTTTGGCCGACTCCAAAGTGGGAGCCGTGACCTGTTTTTATGTAGCGGCTGAAGACAAAAATTTCACGGATAACCTCCAGTCGATCGGGATGTTTTCCGACTTCTACGTGGGCATCCTGGTAGCGCGGCAACTCGATGGAGTTAAATTTGCCCTGGGGCCAACGATCGCCACCACGGGCGAGCGACTGGCCGGGTTCGGCGGTTACGAGGCGATCAAGAACCGTCCCGCGGACGATCTGCTGGTGGGCCGGCTGATCGCCGAGCAGGGCTACGAAGTTGAGCTTCTTCCCTACACTATTTTGACGGTGGCGGATTATGGCTCCATGCGGGATCTTTTTCACAAGAGGCTGCGCTGGATCGTGGTCATGCGCCACTTGCGGCCATGGGGACACTTCGGGCTGATTTTCACTTTGGGGTTGCCTTGGTGCCTGGTAGCGATTGCGATCCAGCCCACGATCGGAGTTGCCCTAGGATATCTCGGCGCCTATCTTGCCATGCGATTTGCAATGACGTGGATGGTTGGAATCTGGGGCCTAAAGCATAATGCGCTTTGGAAGAAGTTAGCCCTGATTCCGGTGTGGGATGCCCTGGCTTTTTGCATCTGGCTGACCAGTTTTTCGCGCAACAGCATTCGCTGGCGCAACGTCGAATATTACATTCGCGATGGCAAACTGGTGCCCGTGGTACCTCGCGATCCGGCACCCACCCTCTAGGACCGGGGGAACTCTTCAGCTTCCCACTTTTGTATGTAATTCGGCGCGAAGCCGCTTTCCGGAGCGACCATTTCCATTCCTTCTTTCCGCAGATCCTCCCGCGATCTCAAGCACTGGTTCGTGACCGGTTTGCACACGACGCTGGTTGGAGGCCTGTCGCCAGTTGATTCGCGGCAGCATCACAGCCATGTCGACGCGATCGCGATGTTTCAATGCCACATTCATCAGCGAATCCAACAAAGAGTAGGAAAGCAAATGCGGCTCCAGACCGAGTTCAATCAGTTTTGAGTGTTTTGCATTGTAATAATGCTCTTCCTTCTCTACTCGCGGATCGGATAGGTGCTCGACGGTAACCGTCAGACCCAGTTTTTCTCCCGCGCTCTGGACCATTCGTGCCAGATCCAGAACTGAAAATTGTTCCGTGAACTGGTTGAACACCCGGCATTCGCCTCGATCCGCCGGATTCGAACATGCAATCTCGACGCAGCGTACCGTGTCGCGAATATCCAGGAACCCGCGGGTCTGCCCTCCCTTCCCGTATACCGTGAGTGGGTGTCCGATGGCGGCCTGAATGCAGAAGCGATTGAGAACGGTGCCAAAGACCTCATCGTAGTCGAAGCGATTAATGAGGGCCTCATCCATGCCTACTTCGTCAGTCAGGGTGCCGTAAACGACTCCCTGGTTGAGGTCCGTAGCGCGTAATCCCCACGTCTTGCACGCGAACATAATATTGTGACTGTCGTGCACTTTTGAAAGGTGGTAAAACGATCCCGGCTGCTTGGGGTACGGCACTGTGTCTTTTCTACCGTTGTGCTCGATGGTGATGTAACCCTCTTCAATATCAATATTGGGCGTGCCGTACTCACCCATGGTGCCAAGCTTGATGAGGTGACAATCGGGGTTAAACTCGTGCAGAGCGAATAGCAGATTGAGCGTCCCTACGACATTATTTACCTGAGTGAAAACCGCGTGTTTGCGGTCAATCATGGAGTAGGGAGCGGCGCGTTGTTCAGCGAAGTGGACTACCGCTTCCGGTTCGAAATTCTTGATCACCGAGGAGAGAAAGTCATACTCGGTTACGTCGCCCACGAAGAGCTCGATCGTGCTGCCAGTGAGTCTCTGCCACACCCTTAAGCGATCCGAAAGCGGCAGGATGGGCGTTAGACTCTGAACACCGAGTTCGTGGTCCCACTGCCGTCGCGCAAAGTTGTCGACAATCGCAACGAAATGTCCCTTCATTGATAAGTATAAAGCGGTTGCCCAACCGCAGTAGCCATCCCCTCCCAAAACTGCAATTCTCATACTTTCCTTACCTTTCCTAAAAAGTAATCACAGAACTCAGCCTGCTTCGGAAAACCTTGCAAATTGTCTTAGCCTGCCCAGCGCACTCGTAACCGCCCCTTCGGAACCGGCGATGGGATGATTGGTGAGAACTACTTTCCCGCCACTTGCCAATACCAGATTCAGATTCCCGGCGCCGACCAGCGATTCCAGTTGAGGAACCACGCTTTCCTTCGCAACGATGTAGGAACGCTCCTGCTTGAGCCAGAGATCCTTGAATTGCATATCGTCGATAAATACATCAGCTGCGCCGGGAGCGTAAGCTCCATACTCCAGATTAAAGAATCGGCCGTTCCGCAGCAGCGCGCTGCGGTTGGTGTAGAAAAAGATGGAAGAAAACGTGTAATAGTGATGGTCGATGATCAACATTCCTGGCGGCGATTTCAGAATTGCCTCAGCAAGCGGCCTCGAAGACAGAAAGGGATCGAAGACCGCCATGGCAAGGCGAGCCGCATGAAAAAACAGAATCATCATCAGAGCGGCTGCCAGAAATGCACGCTGGCCGGAAAATTTCCAGGTTGCCAAAGCGCCCAGGCAGAAAGCTACGGCTGCTACCAGTAGAGGCAAGCGCAGATAGGCGAAGGATGCCAGCGTGAGATCCTGCATGTGCCCCAACGACAGCTTATAAGCGCCGGGATGCTGGCTGAGCGCCTGCGAAATGTCTCCCGGCGCGGACATGTGGCGCGTGAGAAAAAATAGGGTTAACGTCGCGAGCCCGGCACACGCTGCAACTAGCGAGAGGGCACGCGTGCCGCGCTTTATCCAAACCCCTCCCGCCGCCATGGCTGATCCTAAAAGGAGTGCAAGCGCCGGATAGCAGGGCATCGAATAATATTCCTGGGTAGTGGAGAACGTGAAAAAGACCAGGACAAATCCCGCCAGACAAAGCGCTAGAAGCCGCGCACGTCCCGCGCGATCGACGGGCTTGAAAGACAGCTTTGCAATGGCAGGGAAATAAACACTCCACGGAAATAACCAAACGAAGTGGAGCAACCAGAAGTAAAGGCGCGGAACCGTGTTGTAATCTCGGGGATAGCGCAAATTCAGAAAGCGCAGCAATTGCTCATTGATGAAGAAGAACCACAAAAAACCATGATATTGCCCGGGCCCGCTATGAAGCGTGTAGGCGAAATAAGGTGGATTACGCAAGGTCGCGAGAATGTGCCAGGGCGCAGCGATGAGCAGAATAATCAGCAATCCGCTGAACGGCCGTAACCGGCGCCATGTGACGGCAGAAAAAAGCTGATGAACAATGGAAAGGTAGATTACTCCAGCCGCCAGCGGAAACAGAACTCCGATCAGGCTTTTTAGCAGGAGACTCAGGCCAAGGCTCGCGGCCAACATGAACGCCCAAAACCGGGGACGCGGCTCGGCTTCGTCCAATGCGCGAAGAAAGGCCCACATCGCGAGGGCGACCGTGAAGGTTAGCATGACATCAGGAATCAGCACTCGCGTGAACAAAAACAATCCAACGCACGTAGCCATGCATAATCCGGCGTAGAATCCGGCTCGCCTGCCAAACGCCCAAGTTCCAAAGGCAGCCGTCAACCAGCACAGTCCGATGGCCGACAACGCAATGGGAATGCGTGCCGCCCAGTCGTGCGCACCGAAAATCACGTAGTTCGCAGCCATGGCCCAGTACACAAAAGGAGCCTTCTCCAGGTACACGACGCCATCCAGCCGCGCCGTCACCCAATCGCCCGATGTCAGCATATTTCGGGAAATCTGGGCCTGCACCGCATCCACGTCATCCATCAGCGATGGAGGCGAGATAATGCAGCCCAAGTAGATGGCCCCGGCAATGAGTAGAACGCCTAAGAATAGGTACCGGTTTTTTCCGGTATCGAAAGGTTCGTTTCCGACGGGGCTGCTACTTGAATGCCCCACCTTTCCATCCACAAAAACAGCAGCATCAGGCCCCATAAGTGATATCCGACATTGATTTGTCTCTCCAGGTGTTGGCGGATATAAGTCTCGATGACGTCCCGCCGGAATAAACTCGCATAATTTGAAGAATTGTCCAGCAAAACATCCGTCATCAGCGATCGAAGCGGTCCACGAAGCCAATCGTGCGCCGGAATGTCGAATCCGACTTTCTTCCGCCGAAGAACTGAAGCGGGAAGCTTGTCGCGCATCAATTCCTTCAGAATAACCTTTTGCTCCGAACCACGAATCTTCAATGAGGCCGGCAAGGAGGCAGCGAATTCGACAATCCGATGATCAAGAAAAGGCGGTCGCACTTCCAAGGAATGGGCCGAGCTCATGCGATCGGATTTGTTCAGAATGTCATCGGGAAGAAAATACTTCTGATCGAACCACAAGAATCGCGCCAGATCGTCAGGGGTTGAAGACCGGCTGCGCAGTTCGGCTAGAACATTATTCAGAGTTGTTGGAAGTTCTGTGCACAGCAGGGCTGCTTTCTGCGCGTCGCTGAAAGTCCCATTCCAGTAGACGTGCGCGCGTTCGGGAGCCATCTGGCAGCCTTCGAGAAATCTCTTAAGTTGATATTCGAAACTGATCTTCTCGTCTGAAACCGGCCAGGCGCGCAGTGCATCGAGCGCGAGTTGGATAGCTTTTCGAGGTAACCGCCGCACCAGAGCGGCCACGCGGTTCGCGCGATGCGTCAGGTAGCCGCCAAAGAGTTCGTCCGCTCCCTCGCCACTCAGACTGACAGTTATTCTGCTCTTGCTCAGCTTGGAAAGGAACCAGACGGGGAGAGCCCCCGCGTCCGCCGAAGGTTCATCCGAGTAATATGCGAACTGCTCGATCGCCTCCCGGAGGTTTGTCTCCGGATTCAGGTCCAACTCTTCGTGCTCGGTCTGATATCGCTGTGCGACCGCACGGATGTAGGCGGTTTCGTCGAAGCTTCGTCCTTGAAATGAAATCGAGAAAGTCTTTAGAGGCGCGCCGCATTCAGCGGCATAGTGCAAGATGGTGGAAGAATCGACACCTCCGCTCAGCCACATGCCGAGCGGAACGTCAGATATCAAGTGCTCGCGTACGGACTGTCGCAGCAGGCCGTCCAATTCCTCGCGGGCAGATTCCAGAGTCCAATCGCGACGAACCCCGAATGGCAGCTGCCAATAGCAATCGGAGAGGACTTTACCGTCCCGCCACTCCAGCCAGTACCCTGGAGGAAGTTTTTCGACGCCTTCGACCAGTGTCCAGGGACAGGGAACATAGTTCAATGAAAGATAGCAATCGAGGCCGTCCAAACTGAGACGTCGGTCAATCTCAGGATGGATCAGAATCGCTTTTAGTTCGGAGCCGAAGAATAAGTCATCTTCGCGCCGCGTCAAATAGAGCGGCTTAATCCCCATGCGGTCTCGGGCGAGCACCAGGCGCTTCGTCGATTTCGTCCACAACGCGATGGCGAACATGCCTCGCAGGCGTGCGAAACAATCGGTATCCCACTCCAGAAAAGCTCGCAGAACGGTTTCCGTGTCGCAGTGAGAATGAAAAGTATGGCCGAGTTGCTGCAGTTCGAGGCGCAGCTCCAGGTGGTTGTAGATTTCGCCATTGAACACGATGGCGACATCTTTATCGTCAGAGAGGATGGGTTGGTCGCCGGAAGCGAGGTCGATAATCTTGAGACGCGTAGCGCCCAGAGAGCAAAGGCTGGACTGGAATGTGCCTTGCTGGTCCGGCCCGCGATGAATCAGCGTGGCGGTGGCCCGCTCAATCCGGCCAGACTCAGGCAGCCAACTTTTGTGAGTGAAACCAACTATTCCACACAAGCGCGTGACCCTCTATTGCTCTTCCAGAATCAGCTTTCGAATTCCCGTAGACTGGCCCGCGGAGGTTGGAACTTCTGGAACTGGGGCACGGCGAAATCTGCCAGCCATAAACGGGTTAACCTAATAGGATGTGACGGTGTTGTTACCGGTTGCAGTATTTACTTAACTTTACGTGAATTCTCTACTTCGTGCCGAGAAGCGAGTTGCGGTCCCTCAAGCCCGACCCACAATAACCAGTGCGACTCCAGAGCAAACCAGAAGCACGCCAGCCCACCGCCTTGGCGTGACCTGCTCGCCGAGAAAAAGTCTCCCTCCCAGCGCCCCCGCTCCGTAGCTGAGGGCTGTAACCGGAACCACCAAACTGACGTTTTCTTTGGACAGCACCGCGAGCAAGGAGAAGAATGCCGTTGCCATAAGCGCCACACCGGCCCACATCCACGGAACTCGCAGAATGCGCGGGATCAAGGCCAGCAAAGCAGACGGGCGAAAGTCTTTTACCTCACCCACAGCTTTCATGGCGCGCGCCACGCATAATTCGCCACCTGTACCGGCTCCAATAATTAGCAGATAGAGGACGAGGGCTAGCATTTACCCTCGATCCGTTGTGCGCGGAGGAGTGTGTCCCACCACGAGGACGCCGCAGCAGATGAGTATTACCCCCATCCAACGCATGGGGGTAACTACCTCGCGCAGGATGAAGTGAGCCAGCAAGGCAACCATGCCGTACGCCGCAGCGGATGCGGGTTGAACATAACTGTAATCCGCCCAGGATAGCACCAGCATGTAAGCCACAAAAAAAGTAAGCAGGGAGCCAATGCCAAGCCAAATCGTGCCCGAAGTGAGCACGTGGAAAACGAAGCCAACCGCCCCAAGAGGTGGTCCCGCGCTCGACGCACCCATCTGTTTCATTCCCTTGCCAAGAAGCACATTACCGAGCGGTCCAAAAATTACCATCAAACAGATGAGTAGATATGTTTTGAAATGCAGGTCGGCAGAGGTCTTCATGTGCGAGAGAGACCCTCCGTCTGTTTAAGCATCGTCTGTTTAAGCATAGATGTCCTCCAGCCAGAACTCGATTCTTCGGCGCATGAATAGGTTTTTTCTCCCAAAGACCAGCCAACAGAAGTGCAGATAATTATGTTACGCGATTTTGGACTTCACTCGTATCTGAGACTCTCTACGGGGTCCAGCTTCGCGGCGCGCGCGGCGGGCACCGTGCCGAACAGGACTCCCACTACGGCCGATACAAAGATGGCCACGATCACGGAAAGTCCTGAAATCGGGATGCGGTACTGAGTGAGGAAACGGACGGAATACGGCAGGGCCAATCCGCTTATGACTCCGCCTATCGCGCCGATCAGCGAAATAAGGAGCGCCTCGGAGAGAAACTGGAGCTGAATCTCGGCACTCGTAGCCCCAATTGCCTTCCGAATTCCGATTTCGTGAATTCGGGAGGCAACCGTTGCCAACATAATGTTCATGATGCCGATGCCGGCTACCAGCAGCGTAACTATCGCAATCAGAAGCGACACCAGGGTCAGAGCGTTTGCCGAGCGGTCCGCCAGTCTGACCAGGTCGGTGAGATTTTGGACGACGTAACTCGATTCAGGGCGATGGCGGGATTGGAGCACTTTCCGAATCTGTCCGGTAAGCGGCGCGACCATGGAAATATCAGCCGCGGAGAAGTACAACTGTCGCACGTCGGGCTTATCGGTAAGGTATCGGCTGACGCTGTAGGGGATCAGCATGACGTTGGAGGTAACTTCCGACTGCCCGAAGGTATCCACGCGCTCCCGGAACGTTCCAATGATGGTGAACGGCAGCCCATTGAGCCGAACGACTTTCCCTACCGCTTCCTTCGTCGATCCAAAGAGTTCCTGCGCAAGCTTTTGCTGCAACACGCCGACTTTATTATGTGCCTGATCATCTTCCGCGTCGAACAATCGTCCTGAGACGACCGCCAAATTCCGCACTGAGTTGTACGCGGGAAGAACTCCTAGAATCCGAAGATAGCGTTCGTTACCGGCGCCAATCGAAATGCGATCATCCAGTGGAACAACAGGAGAAGCAGCCACGATGCCGAGAACACTTCGCTGAACCGCATACATGTCATCAATGGTCAAGGGATCGGCCTCGATGTTGGTTTGTCCCCCGTAGTATTCAGCTTCGATCATGTTGACGCCGATCGATTGAATCTGTTTCAAGACGTATTCCTTCCCCGTCAAGCCGATGGTGACCACCAGGATGATCGAAGCAGTCCCAATTACCATTCCCAATGCAGTAAGAGCGAACTGCACTTTGTTGCTACAAAAAGTGTCGTAGGCGAAACCAAGAACTTCCCCAAAAACCATCTTGGGTTTACGGTTGGTAGTCGGCGCAGTAGTGGCCATACCGGGTTTAGATGCTCCTCACGTAAAGAGGCGGCTAACAATAAGCGATAACCCTGTGCACCGTAGAAGCCATCTCATAAAAAGTCCGGAGCAGCGGGACAAGATCCCATCAGGGGCTAAAGCCCTCGTCTTTATTGGCTCAGGACGGCACGACTGAACCTCGTGGCCTTCCCGATGTGAGCTAAAGCACGAACCAGAATGCCTTGTTCCGTCAAAAGACTTGCGACCTGGCGTCTGGTCGACCATCGCGTTCCCACCGGAGGATCCACACCGATCGGATGAAAGAAATTCTAATCCATAGGATGATTTGCATCATCTCATGGACGAAAAGGAGAATTCCCACGTCTCATGCATTTTTTTTACAGGCTAGTCGCATCGGGTAGTATTTTTGTGTGGCGGCATAATGAGAATTCTCGCCATATTCCTCTTCGTTGTTTCGGTGCCCGCTTCTTTCTCTGCGGATTCGGGGATCGCTATTGATCTGCCGGTTGGCAAACACTTCCTGGCTGCGCATGGCCGGTACGCGTGGGCGGGCGGTTTTGCCGACGAGGGATGGGAAATCTGGGCTGGGGCGCTGCAAATCGCAAGCCATGTGCAGCCAGAGTTTCATTACCAGGGTGAAGTGGCTGTAATTTCTGCCTCCCGTGTCCTGGCAAGAATCAAGGTTAGCCCATTTCTTACTTGTCGCGTCTATGTAGGACCGGACTTTACAGTCGAGGAAAACATCTGGGTTCCGCCCGATCAACCCGCCGTTTTTTTTCGCTACATCGTGCACAGTTCGACCCCGCTCCTGATCGCGATTCGGTTTCAACCATCCCTTGATCTGATGTGGCCCGGTGCCATAGGCGGCCAGAGCGTGCGTTGGGATGCGGCTCGGTCCGCATATTTGTTTAGCGAACCAACCCAGCGATTCGCAGCAATCGTGTATGCACCCGGAGCAACTGCTCATGATGAACCACGTAACGATGTGCGTTTGTCGCAATCGAATAACGAACTTGCCCTGACGCTCAATTCTGAAACGCCCCAAATTGCTGTTGCGCGGGTCCAAGGAGAGCCGCCAAGCATGTCGGCTTCGTTTGATACCAACGCACTGGACCAACTATTTGCATCTTCACAGCAAGAAGCGGCCAAACACTATGAAAGTGTTCTCGCATCGAACGTCCGAATCGAGACTCCGGATGAGGATCTGAATCGCACACTCGCTTGGGCTGAAATCGATCTTGACCAGGACTGGTTTTGCAATGATCGATTAGGCTGCGGTTATATCGCGGGTTTTGGCCCGTCGCGGCGAGACCGCCGTCCACAATATGCCTGGTATTTTGCGGGCGACGGGATAGTCGCGCTACAGGCAGCGATGGCTATCGGCGATCTGGAGCGTGCGCGCGACGAACTGCGTTTTTTGGCAAACTATCAGGACAAGAACACGGGCATGATGTGGCACGAAATCTCGCAGAGTGCGCCCTACGTCGATTGGCAGAACAAATATCCATATATGTTTATTCATGCCGATCTCGCGTATCCATATATCTCTGCGGTTGCAGAGTATATTCGCAGATCGAACGACCGAAAATTCCTGGACGAAATCTGGCCATCGGTTCAGAAAGCATTTGAGTACGGTCGATCGCTCGTGAGCGAAGATGGACTTCCGCGCATTCCGAAGGAAAAAGAAGGCGCAAGCGAGCAGCAGGTGTTGACCGATGACATTGGCCTTGCGGCTGCTTGGATCAGGGCTTGCGGCGACTATTCTTTCCTGGCGGATCTCCTGGGAGATGCTCGAACTGCCCAGCAAACTGAAGAATCCGCAGAGAAAGCGCGCACTTCTTTCGACCGGCGATATTGGGATACTCAAGGGAACTTTGCTATTCAAGGATATAGGCTGAACGGCGCACCAGTTACCGTACATGGCGTCAGCGCTCTCGTGGCGGTGAGGGCTCACCTGTTCGCTGAGCCGCGTGCGCAGAGAATCCTGGATGAAATCGCTTCGTGGCGCTTTCAATCAGATTGGGGAACACGAGGTCTCGCGATTGGAGAGCCCGGCTTCAATCCGAATGGATATGTTGATGGCAGTGTTTCGGCCCTGCGCACCGCAGAAGTAGCGGATGCTTACTGGATGTCCCACAGGCCTGTAATTGCCTTTCAGATTTGGAGCGCACTGATTCCGTGGTCCTGGCTCGACTCGCCGGGGCACATGGATGAACTGCTGCGCGGAACTGCTTATTACCCGCAGTCTGAATCCGTTCCTGAGCAAACTTGGTCTACGGCGGGCTTTCTATCCGCAGCAATACATGGCCTGTTCGGATTGGCCATCAACTGCCTAGATGACACGATTACACTGGCTCCGCATCTTCCCGCCAACTGGGACCATGCGAGTCTTTCCCGCGTGCGAATGGGAAACTCGGAGCTGAGTTTTGCATTTCAGCAGTCAGTGGATAATCTGACCGTTCGCGTTGAAAACTCGGGCAGCACAATTCACCTCGCTTACGATCCATCGATTCCGCTAGGAGCAGGTGACATTACAGCAAGCGTCAACGGAAAGAGAGTTAGTGCGCACGTAGAGTCGCATTCGCAGGATGAGAGCTGCAACTTGCTGCTCGACATTCCGCACGGATCCTCTGAGATTGAGATTCATTACGATCGTGGAATCGGAGTGATCTTGCCGGTGCTTTATCCCGCAATCGCCGAACCGAGTTCTGCCATGAGACTGACATCGATGGCACTTGACGGGAATGTCCTTCGCTTGAGCGTTGAGCTTTTACCTGGCAGAAACAACATCGTGCATCTGCTCACCACACGCGCGATTCGGAGCGTAACGAATGGCGAAGTCAAGAAGCTTTCCGGTGAGAGGTACGAAGTGACCGTCCGGCCCGCCGAAACGCAGGACACCGCAGAGTACCATCGCCAGCAAGTAGAGGTATCTTTTGGATTGAAATGAAAAGAGCGGATTGTTTTTTGAGTTTGATTTTCCTGCCCGCGCTCTGCGGAATCCTCTGCGCACAGTCCCAGCCATTGGCAACAGTGTCTGACTTTCTTGAGCAATCAGAAGGGATTTCATTGAGCATCTCCCGCGAGGCTGTGCCAAATAAACCGTTTTCGGTGGTGGGCCCACGCGGTGCGTTGCTTGGACGACAAAATGGCGAGTTCGAAGCGTGGATATTTCCCTGGAAAATTCTCAGTGGAATGCACATCATGGCCAACATGGAACATTATCCAGTCCCGATCGATGTAAACCGTCATGCGGGCTGGATCGACGTGAAGCCCGAGCGCACAACAATTACCTACTCGCACGCTAACTTCACAGTGAAACAGATAATGATGGCGCCCCAACGATCGCCGGAGGGAACTGGAATTCTCGTTTTGTACAAGATTGAAGCGGTGCGGCCGATGACCCTGACCTTCAGCTTTGATCCAGTTCTGCAGCGCATGTGGCCTGCAGAATCTGGCGATCATCCGGACTCAGAATGGGTGCCCACGGAAGGCAAGTCGGGATTTTATATTCTTCGCGACACGTTTGCCGACCACTACGCGGCGCTCGCTATGCCGCACTCTGAACCTGGCATTCTGCCGCCTTACCAGGAGCGGGCGGCAATTTGGCCGCTGCAATTTGTTCTTCACTTCGATCCTCAAAAAGATCGAAACCTGTTGTTTCCGCTGCTGGTGACGTTCGCGGATCACACAAATGCAATCTCAAAAGAAACTGCGGCCAAAAGTCTGGAGGCGCTCGATAACGGAGTTGAAGCAACTTATCCAGCGAATCAACGCTACTATCGGGATTTTCTCTCGCAGCATACGAAGATTGAAACGCCCGACATAGATTTGAATGCAGCATTTTCCTGGGCGGAAGTAGCCATCGATCAGCTTCGCGTGGAAACAACCGATGAAAAGCAAGCTCTGACTGCCGGGTTTGTCGCCTCGGGCGATGCGGCGCGCCCGGGCTTTGGATGGTTCTTCGGGCGCGACGCACTGTGGACACTCTACGCGGTCAACAGCTATGGCGACTTTAAAACGACGCGTGAAGAAATTGAATTCTTGCTAAGTCGTCAGCGGGCGGACGGAAAGATCATGCATGAGTGGTCGCAGACAGCCGGCTTGGTCGACTGGAAATCTCTGCCTTACGAGTACGCCTCGTCCGATGCAACTCCGTTGTTGCAGATGGCAGTCGACGATTACTTGAAGATCAGCGGAGATAGAGACTTCATTCGAGTGCACTGGGATGCGCTCGTGAAGGCGTGGCAGTTCGAAACTTCGCACGATTCGGCAGATGGAATTTACAACAACGACGAAGGCTCGGGATGGGTCGAGTCCTGGGTACCTTCGATGCCGCATCAGGAAATCTATCTGGCAGCGCTGGACGAGCAGGCGAATCTTGCATTCTCAGACATAGCGCAAAGTACAGAGCATAACGAACTGGCGGAGCAGGCGAAACAGCGAGCGGCCGCAATCGGCCGAACAATTGAGCAAGAGTATTACCTGCCTGCGAGCGGCTTTTATGCATTCAGCCACAACGCGAATGGCTCCACGGATGACACGCCGACCATCTTTCCATCAGTTGCCTGGTGGGACGGAACCTTCGGACTTTCACAAACGGATAAGATGCTGGCGCGCTGGGCATCAAGTGAATTCTCCACAGACTGGGGCACGAGAATCCTGAGCGATCAAGTCAGTTTTTACGATCCGATCAGCTACCACCAGGGCACTGTCTGGCCACTGTTTACGGGATGGGTCTCGGTTGCTGAGTACCGCACTGGGCACGCACTCTCAGGCTATGCGCATTTAATGCAGAATGCGGAGCTCACATGGTCGCAGGATCTGGGTTCGGTGACGGAGTTGCTTTCAGGAAAGTTTTATCAAGTCCTGGGGCGAAGCACCGCACATCAGTTGTGGTCTTCGGCGATGGTTGTTTCTCCGATTTTGCGGGGGATGTTCGGACTGGAATGGAATGCAACAGATAACAGTTTGAGCGTGACGCCGCATCTGCCTGCAGACTGGAAAACCGCGAGCATTCGTCGTGTCCCTCTGGGAAGAAGTAACGTCGATTTGAATTTCGCGCGACAGGGTGATGAATTGCTGGTTCGAGTATCGGGCGAATCGGCGAACAATGTACGCCTGCGATCGCACGCAACGGGCGCTAGAGTTATCGGTAATGTGCTGCGCATTCCGCTGCCTGCCGTCGAGATTGCCATGAAGCAGGAGTTGCCACACTTTGGAGACGAAACTAGACAAATGAAGATTCTGAGCGAGCAGATTTCGGAGCGCAGCCTTACATTGACCCTGGCAGCACCTGCATTAAGCCGGCAGACCTTGCTAATGCGAGAAAATATTCCGAATCTGAAGGTGCAAACGCGTGACGCTGTGATCGGCGCGCCAATCGATGGTTTACGAACGCTAGCCATTCCTTTTCCAAGCGGCGAAGGTTACGTGACCAAGTCGGTGACGCTCGTCTGGTAACTCCTTCCATCATTTTGTCGCGGAACCCGTTTTGCCTTGCCCTTCAACGACGGTGACGAAACGATCAACGCCGCTTACCGGGTAAGTTTCGCTTGTGCCTGTCGGCCAACGCACTTCGACTGAATCGACTCTTTCGGCGGCCGCAAGCCCGAAATGCAAACGAACGTCACTGTTTGAAATGTAGCTCGATCCACTACGGACTTCCTGCACGTATTTGCGGCCCCCGGCAGTCACCGTCACCTTCGCCCCGATGGCGTCGCGGTTCGAGAACGTTCCGCGAGTAATAACTCCGAGCCAATGATTTTTGTTCGTTGCCATATTCACGAGCAACATAGGAGTCGAATCGATATTGTTCACCACCGCAGAAATGCGTCCATCGTTCCAGAAATCAGCCACTGCCAAGCCTCGACTTGAGGCCGGTTCGGTGCAACCCGGCCCTGCTTCTTTGCTAAGGTCTTTAAATTTTCCATTGCCCTGGTTCCTATAGAAGAGCCTCGGCTCCCTGTATGTCGATCCGAGATGCGCTGTGTCGACTTCAGGGTAGACGTGTCCATTCACGATCAGCACATCCGGCCATCCGCTGTTGTCTACATCGACAAACGCAACGCCCCAGCCGAGATACTGCGTATTCAATCCCAACCCCGCAGATGAAATGATGTCGGTAAACACGCCGGCGCCATCGTTTCGGTAAAGCGAGGAAACGTCATCCGAGAAATTTGTCTTGAAGATATCGAGCCTTCCGTCGCCGTTATAATCCGCGATCGCGGATCCCATACCCGCTTGTGAGCGACCATCTTCATCGAACGCGACGCCAGCAAGTGCCCCGACATCGGTAAAAGTTCCGTCTTTGTTGTTGTGATAAAGAATGCTCGGGGTACTGTCGCACGCGAGATAAATGTCAGGCCAGCCGTCGTCGTCATAATCAAACGTGGAGACGCTGAGGCAGTAATGGCCGTTGGTTTTCTCGATGCCGCTGGCTGCGCTCACGTTGTCGAACTTACCGTTGCCAAGATTGTGGTAAAGAATATTTTTTCTGCCTGGAAGACCGCGCGGGCCGCACATGACTGGCGTGCCCTTCCAAATGCACATCACGCCTTCACCCGGCTTTGGAATTTTCGCGAGATCGAAATCGACGTAATTTGCGACCATCAAATCGAGCTTGCCATCGCGGTCATAATCGATAAAAGCACAGCCGGTTCCCCAGTCCTTTCCTGATCCGGCTACACCCGCCGACTCGGCAACTTCTTTGAACGTACCGTTGTGCTCGTTGTGGTACAAACGGTTTTTCCCATAGTAGGTGACGTAGAGATCGTCATAACCATCGTTGTCATAATCGCCGGCGCAAACTCCCTGTCCCCAGCCGGTCGCGGTGAGGCCTGCCGCCTTCGTCACATCGGTGAAGGTTCCGTCGTGATTGTTGTGATAGAGATGGCTGGTGGGCGGTGTGCCGCTTCCCGGCTGAAACTCGTAATTCGTCCCGTTCACGAGAAAGATATCCGGCCATCCGTCGCCGTCATAATCGAGAATGGCGACGCCGCTGCCGGTTGTCTCCAGAATGTATTTCTTGGAATCGGCAACTCCGTTTACATTTCGCATGGTCACACCGGATTGAAGTGCAACATCCACGAACCATGCAGGCGATGAATGATTCACCTCAGGAGGGTAGGGTTCTGAAGTTGTGGCCATCGTCGAGAGAAATTCTCCGGCGAGCGCAAATAAACTGAGGAGACCAACAAGAACGAAGAACGGTTTCACCTGCGCGTCCCCAAAAAACAACCTGGCAGGAATACTAGCATCCTTGGCATACGAATTCGGTGGAGTATGCTGGGCTCTTATGCGTGGACTCTCTATTTCCGTATGCTTGCTGACCGCGATTGCCGTTACTCAAACCACCGCTCAAGGTCCTTCTCGTGCTGATGAACTTAAGCAGGCCGAGAACGACATTCAGCGTGGCCGCATCGCCGAAGGCGTTGCGATTCTCGAAAAGCTCAACCAAACGCAGCCGGCGATGAAGAGTGTGGCTCACGATCTCGGCCTCGCCCAGTACCGCAACAGCAAGCTCATCGCGGCAAAGGAAGCGTTTACGAAAGCGATTCAAGACGACCCGGCGGATAAGGAATCGGTTCAAATGCTTGGGCTCACGCTTTATCGGATGGGCCAACCCGCAGCAGCCATTCCCTATCTCGAACGCGTGCGTGAGTGGACTCCAAACTCGCAGACCGATGCCAACTACGTCCTCGGGCTTTGCTATCTGAATGCGCAGCGGTACGACGACGCGCGTAAGTCGTTTGCGACTCAATTTGGAGTGCAGGCTGACTCCGGGCCAGCATACCTGCTGTTCAGCGATATGCTCATGAAAGCAAATCTTCCGGAACTGGCTGCGAATGCGGCGCATAAGGCGCTGCAGTTATTGCCGGGATTGCCGTTGGCTCACTTCACCCTCGGTGAGGTGGCGCTTTTCAAGTCTTCGGTGGAGGACGCGCTAACCGAGTTCGAAGCAGAGCGTGCCCTCGATCCTGGGTATGCGCCGGTCTACGATCGGTTGGGCGACGCATATACGCGCTTAGAAAAATACGAAGAGGCGCAACAGGCCTTGATGAAGGCAATCTCGCTCGACAGTTCTCGGACGGGGCCATTCATTCTTATGGGCAAGGTGCTCCTGCGCAGAAATGATGGCCGATCGGCTCTGCTCTATCTACGACACGCCGCGAAAATGGATCCAAACAATTACATCACCCACACTCTGCTCGGGCAGGTTTATCGCAGTCTTGGCGACGAGGATAATGCAAAACAAGAATTCGAGGCCGGTGAGAAGCTACAAGCAGCCGGAGAATTGAAACTTGACGATCCTCACTGAAGCGAAAGTGATAGAGGATCGACTGACCACAAATTCAAGCCTTGTTTCCCCCCATACCGCGCGCAACAATCACAACCAAAGATACGGAATTCACCCGATGGCATTGCGGGCAAAACTATGTAATGTAAAAGCATCATTTATTCCAGGAACTCCTGGGTATGCCCTCGTCGACTATCGCCTTTCGCTTGCTTCTCTTAGTTGAAAACTTCCCAAACAAACAATTCCTTCGATAGCTGGAGGTAGTGTGTACATTCACAATGAGTTTTCCCTTTCCTGGGTGCTCCAAGGTGCTTTGCGAACCCTGCAATCGCTGGTTCTGCTTTTTGTGGTAATCGCAGTAGCCAGCTTACAATATGCAAGTGCGCAAGCTGTTTACGGCTCAATTTTCGGCACTGTCAGTGACAATACCGGGGCGGTAATTCCCGGAGCTGCGGTCACAATCACAGATGTCAGCAAGGGGACTTCGGTCACAACGCAATCGAACGGCGACGGCGATTACCGCGTTGATCACCTGATCCCAGATACGTACATGGTCGCGGGGGATGCCGCCAACTTTCAAAAAGTTACAGTCAACGGCGTGGTCGTGTATGCCGACACTGCGCCGAAGGTGAACCTGACGCTGCAGATCGGCTCAGCGACTACTTCCGTCAACGTCGAGGGAGCACCGCCCCTGCTGGAGACCGATCGCGCCGATGTCAGCACCGTGCTCAATTCGCGCGCCGTCGAGGACCTTCCAAATTTGCAACGCAATTTCACTGCCTTTGAGTTGCTCACACCCGGAACCACCTACATCGGCTGGAGCGTTGGTCAATCAACGAACCCTCAGGAGAGTCAGCAGATTGAGGTGAATGGCCAATTGCCGTTCGCCACAGGCTACGAATTGGACGGAACCGATAATCAGGACCCGATTCAGGGCGTGGCGGTCGTCAACCCGAATCTTGATGCCGTTTCAGAAATGAAAGTTACGTCGCAAAACTACGACGCGGAATTTGGCACAGCGGTGGGAGGGCTCGTAACGGCGCAAACAAAATCGGGGTCAAACACATTCCATGGCGCGCTGTTCGATTTTCGCCGTTCGGATTTCACGCAGGCGCGCGATCCATTTACTCAGATCGGGTCGAATTCAATTCCATCATTCCTGCACAACCAATTCGGCGCTTCGATCGGCGGTCCCATCAAGAAGGACAAATTATTTTTCTTCGGCGACTATCAGGGAACCCGCGAACGAACTGGAACAACGATCCTGACAACGGTACCAACGGCGCTCGCGCACACCAGTTGCACATCTGGAGGAGCCTGCAACCTGAGCGATTACCTGAATCCCGCGTTGGGCGGTAGTCCCACGTTTCAGGCTTACGATCCAGAGACGAATAAGACGGGACCAACAGGCCGGACTCCATTTGCAGGCAACATCATTCCCGCAAACAGGCTCTCCGCTCCGGCGGTTAAGTTGATGACCGAAATGCCCATGCCGAACTTCGGAGCGGGCACTATTTTTGACAATTACACGGCCTCGGGTTCGGGAGGGTTCAACACCGATCAGTTTGACGTGCGCGTGGATGGACAACTCTCGGAGAGGTTTCACCTGTTCGGCCGTTACACTCGTTTCGACTCTACGCTCAACGGAGCGCCCATCTTTGGGGCGGCCGGCGGCCCTGGCTTCGGCTTGGACAATATCGCGGGCAACGATACTGCGGTCGATCAAAGTATCGCCGGGGGTGGTGATTACGCGTTGTCTTCCACCTGGCTTACAGACTTCAGATTCGGTTGGTTCCGTGTTCATCTCAATGATCAGGGTCCCGACAACAATCAGCCGCTCGGCACTGAACTCGGCATTCCGGGCGTGAACCAGGGCAATCTCAGCTTAACCGGTGGACTCCCGCAGTTCCAGGTCGCGGTTCAATCTAACGGCTCCAACGGCGGCTCGAATGTCACCTATGGAACAACCACAAATGAGTACGTGCAGACGGAAAGCCAGTTCCAGGCCGTAAATAACTGGACGCACGTTAAGGGAAATCACAATATCAAGTTCGGCGCCGACATTCGGTTTGCGCTCAATCATCTGGTCGGCGTGAACAACAACAATCTGCTATCAGGGCAGTTTCAATTCCCCGCCAGCGTCACCGCAGGCCCAAACACGCAGGGCCTGGGTTATGCCACGTTATTGCTTGGCGATGTTGAAAGTTTTTTCCGCACACAAATTCAAAACACGAATGCCGCCGAACGACAAAAGCGAATGTTCTTCTACGCCCAGGATGAATGGCGAGCCACGCATAGCCTCACAATCAATTATGGCTTGCGTTGGGAGTTGTACTTCCCAGAGTCCGTCGCAGGAAAAGGCCAGGGAGGTCTGCTCGATCTGAATACAGGCGACGTCCGCATCGCCGGTTTCGGACCTTATGGCAACAACATGAATGTTGATATGCAGTACAACCATGTGTCGCCACGCCTGGGAGTGGCCTGGCAGGCAACACAGGGCACAGTGGTGCGCGCCGGATATGGACGTGTGTATGGGATGGGGTGGTCGGGTGACACTTTTGGAGAGGTATTGACGTTCTCCTATCCCACGGCGGTCACTCAAAACCTCAATGCGCCCACCATCAACTACTGGGCGCTGCAACTCGCGACTGGGCCGCCTGTCTTCAACTTTGCACCGATTCCAGCCAGCGGAAACTATCCCTTGCCCAACGGAATTCAGCAACCAACTCGCCCGCTTACCATGCGCATCCCCACTCTGGATGCATGGAATGTTGCGGTTCAGGAACAGCTCTCACCGTCTACGACGTTGCAGATCGGATACGTTGGAAGTCATGGCGTCCACAATATGTTTGATTCGTCGAACCAGGCGAATCCTAACCAGCAAACGATTGCAGGATTCAACTGCAGCAGTGCTCCCGTAGGGTGCACTTTGCCGATCGATCCCGTAACTCACGCACCTTACACCCAGTTTGAACGTGAACCCTACTTCGACGGAACCGCGCAGAAATATCTTGGCGTAACTTTCGGCGCGCCTTTCGGCTGGACTCAAGCCTTGCGTTATAACGCGAATGAAGCGACCACCAGATACAATGCGCTGCAAGTGGTCTTGCAAAAGCGTTTCGATCATGGTTTTCAGCTTCTCTCGCACTACACGTGGTCGCATGCTCTTGCGCATGAATCCGATTATTTCTTTATCGATCCAAGAGCCGACTATGGCAACAGTTACTACAACCGCCGCAATGTATTCGTGACCGCAGGAAATTGGGATCTTCCCTTCGGGCACAACAGGGCGCTGGGAGCGAATGTTCACGGCTGGCTGAATCAAATTATCGGGGGCTTCGGTCTCAATGGAACTTTCACATGGGAGGGTGGCCTGCCGTTCACACCTTCTTACAACCTTTGCACCGAGGACCAGGATATCGACGGCCAAGGCGGGACTATGTGCCGGCCCAATCTCGTTCCCGGGTCTGCTGTCAACCTGCATGCGCAGTCGTTTAACCCCATCACGCATTCGGTGACCTATTTCACTCCGGTTCCAACTCTTGCTTTCGCCGGCGAGGTGGAAGGGCCATTCTCGCGGCCTTTCCCGGGAACATTCGGCAATCTTGGAAGAAATTCGTTATGGGGACCGGGATTCATTAACACTGACTTAGCGGTAAGCAAGAAATTTTTTATCAGAGAAAGTATGGACTTCCGGGTTATGGTGCAGGCGTTCAATGTTTTTAATCATCCGAATCTGGGTCAACCGAATGGCTGTATTGATTGCGGCGGCAGCTCCGGATTGATCACCGACATTGTGGCTTCGCAGGATGGAACATCGATGCGCCGCCTGCAATTTGCCGCGCGGTTCGAATTCTGATCGACGTCTTTTCGCACTGGACTTGATAGAAAAAGAGAGTGCGTTTTCTCATGCACCTACCTTTCCTGCGGGCTTGTGCCGGTCTGGAATGGCATGTTGACCTCACGTACTGGTTGGTCTATCCCTCCTGGCTGCGAGGGAGCTTCGAGACCATCCGTGAGCAGGTAGGACTGCAAGGAAACTGAGCTTGTGGCGAACTTCTCCAGTGCGGTGATGTAGGAGACTTCTAGTTGCATCAGGGTTCTCTGAGCGATCAGAACCTGTGGGTACGCTGAAGCCATCTCTTGATATTTCTTGGCATACAGTGTGTATGCCTTTTGCGCCCGAGGTATCATCTGGTTCTTGTAGCGATCGATTGCGGTTTGCGAGAAGGTGTAGTTTTGGACGACGCTTGCTGCCCGCTCCCGCAAAACGAGCTTCACGCGCTCCACTTCGCGCTTCGCCCTCTCTACGTCAGCCCTGGCGGTGGCAACGTTTCCCTGGTTGCGGTTAAAAATGGGAATTCTCACCCCCACATCGGCAAAGCCCTGCAATCCGACAGGTTTGCCGTTAGGCTCGGACAACAACTCGCCATTCTGTTGCATGCCGCCTCGGATTTGTAGGTCAGGAATCGGTTCCCGCTTTGCGCGAGCCAAAGTTGCTTCGGCTCGTTTGACACCGAGCTCGGCGATCCTTACGGCTGGACTGTCGTTGCTGATCTTCTCCACCAGTTCATCCGCACTGACTGGCTGAGTGTCCTCCAGTTTTCCTTCGAGCTTCGTCAACGGAAGCCGCGGGTTCCCCACAACGGCGGACAGGGCTTTCCAAATCCGTTGCTGATTCTGTTCGGCCATGGTGACCGCTAGTTCTGCCTGTTGCGCTTCCACTTCCGATTCGAGCACGTCGGGAGCGTCCGCTTGCCCGACATTCGCGAGCTGATGGGAAGTCTCGACAGCATCGTCGGCAAGCTTGCTGAGGTTTTGCCGCAACTCCAGCGTCTGCTGGGCAGCCAGCGCTTGGATGTATGACATGCGCACGTTTGTGACTACGCGCACTTTCTGCTCCTCGGCCTCTGTTTCTGCCTGTTTGAGCTCTTGATCAAAAATCGTTCGATTCAAGCCCAGCCTTCCACTCAGCACGATGTCCTGCTGGACAAAAAATCCTTGCTCGCCGCCGTGAAACGAGCCTCCTCGGATCTGTTCACCCTGGTACCCGACGGTTGGGTTTGGGTAGAGTCCCGACTGCTTTTTCCTGCCTTCGGCTGCTTGAACATTGGCTGCCGATTGCGCGAACGTGGGATTGTTTTGTAAAGCCATCTGCTGCAGTTCTTCGAGCGTGATCGTCTTCTGCCCGGAGACCGGAGTCTGCGCTCGGCCTGCAATGGCAAACTGGAACAAAAAACAGGTAAAGCAGAGTACAAGTTGGGTGACACAACGAATAGGCGCTGCTACTTTGGCCCGCAATTGCATGACTGGCGTTGTCAGGCTATTCATGTTCGTGCTCCATCCCCGGCATCGCGATGTTCAGTGGCTTATTGCCTTCTCGCTTTTTTCGAAGCTCTATGATCTGGTCGTATTTGTCTTGAGGCAGCACGCGTACGAACGTCATCATTCCTCCCATGAAACCGCTCCAGCCGGGACGCAGCCCGAAGGTTTCGGGCTTATCCACCATCTGATCCATTGCCATCATGGGGCCTTCCATGAAGGCATCCTGCGGAAACCCTGGTACGGAATTAGCATCCTTGCGGGCCGCGGGTTCGCCCGTTTGTTTTCCTTGGTGCTGCATCGCGGGCATGTCTTCGTGCTGCATCGCGCTTTCAGTCTTAAGTGGAGAGTTTGAGAGCGGTTGTTCGAACGTGGAGCCGACACCCATTCCGCGACCCAGGCTTGGACTATTTTCCTCAGAGGTGGCGCTTCCTTGGCGCAGCATTCCCATTCCGCGCTCCATGTCGAGACCTGCCGGCATTCCATTTCTCCGGGACATCGGCCCGACATTGGAGGACATCTGGTTCATCATGTGGTGAGGGAGATGGCAGTGCATCATCCAATCGCCGGGATTGTTTGCGACAAATTCGATATCGCGCGATTGCGCTACACCAACGAGCACGGTGTTTCCGGGGCCCCATGTCGACTCAGGCTGTCGTCCTCCTTCCGTGCCAGTAACCACAAACTGATGGCCGTGAAGGTGGATCGGGTGGTGGTCCATGCCGAGGTTGATCAGCCGTATGCGGACACGCTCACCGTGCCGCACGATCAAAGGGGTCGTAGCCGGCCCGGCTTTGCCATTGAGAGTGAGCCAGTTGAACTCCATGTTCATGGAGTTGGGGATGCTTATATTGGGCAGAATGGCGTACTCCTGCAGAATGATTGCGAAGTCTTTATCTACGCGCGGCCGGTGTGGCTCCCGGGGATGCATGATGAACGTCCCAATCATGCCCATCATTTCTTGCATCGCCATGTGCGAGTGGTAGAAGTAAGTTCCTTCCTGGTCAAGCGTGAATTCATAGACAAAGCGCCCGCCCGGAGGGATCGGGTCTTGGCTACTTCCCGGCGATCCATCCATCTCGACCGGCACCTCAAATCCATGCCAGTGCATCGATGTCGCTTCGGGGAGGTGATTGTCGACAATGATGCGAACGCGATCGCTCTGGTTCACTTGGATCGTCGGGCCCGGGGCGCTGCCGTTGTAGCCCCAGAGGTTAATTACGCGTCCGGGAACAATCTCCTGCTTGACCGGTTCGGCAATGAGATGGAATTCCTTCACGTCCCCGTCTATACGCCACGGAAGTTGCGGAACGTCGGGCGTTTCCACGGGAACGATCTGACCGCTGCCACGCTCAGTAGCATGGCTCATGTTTTTCATGTCCATGCCTGTTCCACTCTCGTGCGGGACTGCAAAGAGGCGAGGCGCAGCCGCGAAACTCGCGCTGAGGCCTAGCGTATGTCTAAGAAAATCACGTCTGTTCTTCATAGTTCTTCCTTTTCAACAATTGGGCGGACACAAGTATCCGGAACCTCAACGGACATTAGATCCAAGCGAAGGAATGCAAAGCGCAATCGACATTAAGTCGCCGCTTTTGCCAGCATTGCTAAAGGACAGGGGAAAACTCAGATGCGAAGAATGCCGTATACGACAATGTATGCGGTGGGAAAGGAGGGTGGGCCGCTGTCCAAACTCCATCTACTTTCGAGATCACGATTCAAGAACTTAGTAGAAACGTCCAGGACCACAGCGCCTGTCTGGGCTACTGTCACTTGCGCAACAACTTTTCTTGCAATGTTCTGACGTTCAGCTACGGCACAATCTGTCCGGCACGATTGCGCGGCCACCACGCGAGCTGTCACGCCAATACCGGAGGGATGCATGGCTGAGTGATTGTGAGCCATTCGCGGCATTTGGTCCAAATCGTCACCGCAGTGGTGACGGACCTGCGTCCGCAAGTGCGTCTCACACATGAGCGCGCAAACCCCAATGGGGCTGATAGTCCCTGCGATCAGAGCAGCCAGGGCAACTATCGAAGTGGCAATCCTCGAAGACATTTCCCGCACTTTACCTTAAAGCTTAGCGCAAGCGCAAACTGGTTTTCGCACCTTTGATTCGCCCCGCCATCCTGACGTATAAAACGGTCGTGAATCAATATCCCGTCCGATGCAACGCTGCCACCACTGCTGCGGCAATCAGGCAGTAGATGCCGAAGAGATATAGCGTCCGCCTTCAAGCCACCGCCCACAGGGTCAGGTACGTCTCGTGGAAGTCTGGGTGCCGGGCGGTGCAACTCCATGGGCAAATCGCCCAGGTGACGCACGGGACGACTGATCCCGCTCAGGTCGGTAATTGTCACGCTAAGGAGTGCGGGAACGCCCGACGGCCCTCCTTTGAACGTTCCGACTGAAACGAGGACGGTTACGGCGATCCGGCTCTTGGCTTCAAAGTCGGCCTCGACGCACATGGGAGGGTCGCGTCTGTCATCCGTCGCTGGAATCCGTTCTGTTCCCCGCATTTCCCCACAGTCGTTCACTTCCCACTTGATCGGTGCGCCTTCACCTTCGTTCTTCAGGAAAGATTCCAGACTCACATTCGGCAAGCTGCGATCAAATGACGACACTATCAGGCTCTTTGCCCGACGAATAGCAGCCTTTTCCGTCTTGTTGATTGACGACGGTTGTGCCCACAAGCAGACGGTCAGCAGAACCCAAAGACTGAGAATCATTTGCCGCATGCCTCCATCTGATCGCGCCTGACGGACGAGAAGAGAATCGTTCGCGAGTACACTGAAGACTACGCATCCCTGACAGCACCGGGTTTGGTGTCTCTGCGGCAGCTGCCTAGCAAAGGCCTGTCCCAATGCTGGGGAGCGCAGTCCAAACGAGATAAGGCGCCACGCGCGCCTTATCTCGTCTCTCGTTTAAACGGATCGCGCTCTAGCGGCGCCCCCCTCCATGGCCACCGCCATGCCCACCACCCCGATATCCGGGGAGCGCATGTTCTGCCCCGCCTTCATGGCCAGCGTCGCCTACGTGGCCTCGCCCATCCCGCGCCTCGTTTCCGTGGAAGTGGTTGAAGCGCTCCGCCCCGCGCTCGGGCAGCGGTCCAGCGTAACCGTGATGAGGATCAAAGCGGTTGTCGACATGGCCGTAAAAGCCGTGAGGGCCGTGAAACCAGGGGCCAGCCCCAAGAAACACCCCGCCAACAAACCAATCGGGCCCATAGTAGCCGTACGGAGCACAGTCATATGGTTCATAGTCGAAATACCCATAAGGGCATACGGGAGCCGGTCCGATGTTTACGCCGACGGAAACCTGAGCTCGCCCCACAGGTGTGCAGCATAAAAGGGCAGTTGCGAGAACTGCAAAAGCAAGCGCATTGACTTTGAACATGATTTCCCCTTAAGTTTTTCTCCTGGATTCGTACAGAGTTTCAACCTGGACAACTGAGCGCCAGCATAATACCAAGGATCAGTACCGGCAAGTCGGCCTATAGGAAGTGATCGCGACCCGCTCCCGGTTGGGCAATTGCCGGAGGTGACTCTTGTTAACAGATGGGATGAGAAGTCTGGTGCCGGGAGGGGGAGTCGAACCCCCAAGGTACTAAGTACCGGCGGATTTTGAGTCGGCTGCGTATCGCGGTATAGCTATGATAATAAGTAGTTTATATTGTACAAGACGTGAAAGTGTGTAAGCAAATGTGCCGGTTTTTGAAGGTTTTCCACCGGTGAACCCAACATCTACGGAGCTGACGGAGATACTCGCAAAGGAGCCGCCGAGATACAAGTTCAGATCGAGTCCCAGAAGGCGCCATCATGCACCTCACACCCAGGTCACGCGCGCCACGAACCGGAATGAGTCCCAGTACATGTCCAGCGTTCCGGATCAGACGAGTCTATAATCCGGAATAGACGGGACATTAATCCGAATTAGACGGAGCCCTTACCCGGCATGAACGATACCGATCACGCCCTCTTTCCTCGCTTTTCCGCCGAACTGGTGGCCACCGCGCTCAAGGACACGCCGGTCGTCATGGTTACGGGGCCGCGCCAGTGTGGCAAGACCACGCTGGTCCGCGATTTAGTAGGGGGCAAACGCGAATTCATCAGCATGGACGACGACACAGTTCTGGCTGCAGCGCGCAGCGATCCAACTGGGTTGGTGCGCGCTCTTGACCGAACAACGATTGACGAAGTACAGCGAGTGCCCGACCTTCTCCGGGCTATCAAGAAGTCAGTGGATGATGATCGCCGGCCCGGCCGGTTTCTGTTGACGGGCTCAGCCAATATTCTCACTCTGCCTCAAGTCTCGGAGAGTCTGGCTGGCCGCATGGAGATCGTGAGCCTTCTGCCTCTCTCGCGGGGCGAAATCCGAGGTAAGAAGCCGGGGTTCCTCAAAGCAGCGTTCGAGAGCAAACTTGGCAAACTTGCGGAGCTAATGATCGGCACAGACCTCGTACAAGCCGTGCTGATTGGCGGCTACCCCGAAATGCTGCGACGAGGAGATCCAAAACGACGCCAGACATGGGCACGCGATTATATAAGAGCTATCGTGCAGCGGGATGTACGCGAGGTTGCGGACGTGGAAAAACTCGACCAGATGCCGCGTCTGCTACAGGTTCTTGCCCACCATTCTGGCCAGCTCACCAATTTCACGCAGATAGGCGGCCAAGTTGGGTTTGACGACAAGACCACAAGGAAATACGTCGCCATCCTGGAGCAGTTGTTTCTCGTTCGTCGGGTGGAACCGTGGTTTCGGAACCAGTTGAAGCGCTTGGTAAAGACGCCCAAGCTGCATTTCCTTGACTCCGGCCTGCTCGGCGCACTCTTAGGAGCTAGTGTGGAGCGGGTCGCGAAAGACCGGACAATCTTCGGTCCATTGCTGGAAACGTTTGTTTTCTCTGAGGTGTTGAAACAAGCGTCTTGGTTTGGTGAGAGCTGCGCTTTATACCACTACAGGGACAAAGATCAGGACGAGGTTGACCTTGTGATTGAAGCGGGAAGTGGCGCATTGGTCGGTATCGAAGTCAAGGCGAGCGCTACCGTGAATGCTGGCGATTTCAAGGGACTCCGAAAGTTGGCCGAGGCTTGCGGCGATAACTTCAAACTGGGCGTGGTTCTCTACGATGGCGGAAGGCCGGTCCCCTTCGGCGACCGTCTTGTTGCTGCCCCAATGTCTTGCTTGTGGGCGTAACTCGAATTTCGCGGTCTTTCGGGACGCAGTGGATTGAGGTGTTGCAATACGTCATTCCACACCAGGAAGTGATGACACGTGTCGATGTTGGTGACGACAACTCAACGCCAGAGCAAAACATGCCGCGCACAGATAGAATCGAATTCTCACACGCCTTTTGAGGCTTGCGGATTTTGCCGCCGCTAATGCCGTGCGAACCTTCAGTGTCCGGGTTGCGGTCTGGAACTTCCCGGGTCAAGCCCTGGTTTCTCCCGCCTGGGATGCGCTGACGCGCCATATAGACGCGCTATAGAAGATGGCGGGCATCGAGATCGACAACAACGCTGCCGAACGCTCTCTGCGAGGTGCGGCCTTAGGTCGAAACTATCTGTTCGCCGGATCAGATGCTGGCGGAGAACGCGCAGCGGCACGTACAGCCTGATCGGCTCGGCTAAGCTCACGGCCTCGATCCCGAGGCCGGTCTGCGACAAGTGCTGATGCGCGTCTCGGACCATCCGGTCAACCGCATCGAGCTGATGCCCTGAGCTTGAAAGCAGAAGCTGCCGCCCCTGATCCTTCCTAGGTTCATCCGCATCCAAGAAAGCATGCAGCGAGTTCCTGTAGACTCCAGCAGCATCGCGAGCATTGGCTATGCTCCTGAACAACAGGTGCTGGAACTGGAATTTAGGCAAAGCGGAGAAGTCTACCAATACTTCAATGTACCCGCCGAGGAGCACACCGCCTTCCTCGCCGCCGATTCTAAGGGTACTTACCTCAACCGCCACTTCAAGCCCCGACAGTACCGTTATGATCGGGTTCGACCCCAACAGGAATAAGCTCAGCCGCTCCCCACGATTAAGCGCTCACTTATCCCTACGCGGACATCTGTCGAACACCTATCTCATCATCACCCGGCACTACGGTCCTCACCAAACGGTTGCCTTTCTCAGAAGTGGCGGAGACCTGAAAATGTGTAACAGATGTGGAAGCCATGCTCACTCCTGCATTTTTAAATAAACTAACCGTTTTCAGTAGGATAGATTCTACGCTCGTGGCTGGATGAGGATGCTAGATCCGCTGCGTCTGAGGTGGAGTGCGTCTCATGCGGTGAGCTAACGCCAGCTAGCCGCTTATTTTGTGGGGATTCTTGCTGGTGCCGGGAGGGGGAGTCGAACCCCCAAGACCCGAAGGTCGGCGGATTTTGAGTCCGCTGCGTCTGCCAGTTCCGCCATCCCGGCTCGGGTGTCTATGCTACCTTAACGGGCTCTCAAATCCAATCCCGCACCTAATTCAATCCGGTTCTCGAGACTGAATTCAATGGAGAGCCTCATGGCGGAAGCACTGCACCACATGATCGTTCACCATGCCGACGGCCTGCATGAAGGCGTAGCAGATAGTCGATCCCACGAAATTGAAGCCGCGTTTCTTCAGCGCCTTGCTCATGGCATCCGACTCCAGGCTGCGAGCCGGAACGCGGGTCAGCGACTTCCATCGATTCACACGTGGTGCGCCTTTCACAAATTGCCAGATGTAGCCTTCGAAGGTGCCGAATTCCTTTTGTACGCGCCGGAGTGCCTGCGCATTACGAACCGCCGAAGCAATCTTTAACCGGTTGCGCACGATGCCTGGATTGCTTAATAACTGCGCGATTTTTCGTCGGTCATATCGCGCCACTCGTTGCGGATCGAAGCCGTCAAAAGCGGCGCGGTAGTTTTCGCGTTTGTTGAGGATTGTCTCCCAACTCAGCCCGGCCTGCGCACCTTCCAGAATGAGAAACTCGAAGAGTTTGTTGTCATCGTGAACAGGTACGCCCCATTCCTCATCGTGATAGCGGATCATTAATTCGCTGCGCGCCCATGCGCAGCGGGTCGGCGAGGGTTGGTTTGCGCGTTGCAAAACTCAGATCCTGAATTACTCCAGCGATTTTGGATCCGACAGGTTCTTGGGCGACTTCTTATCCAGCAGCGCCACTAATTCTTTCGCGCACGCCGGAACTGAAACTTTGTGCTCCACAATGATTTCCTTCGCGGTTAATCTTTTGCCGTAGAGCTTCTCGTTCGCGTTGCCATCGGAGCGCAAGGTGGAACCTTCGAGCGAGATTCCAGCGAAGAGTCCCCTGTTGCGCGAATACGAAAGAATTTCCGCACTCATAACAATGTCGGTCGCGCCCTCGGCGGTGCGGCCCTTGGGGCCGGCGGCGGCGGACGCATCCGCTCCTAACTTCACTTTGCTCGACAAGAGTGAGCGCGCACCGCGCGGATTCATCACTAATAAAACGAAATCGGTGGCCTGGCCACCCAACTGAAATCCAATGCTTACTCCCTCCAGCGCATACAGCGCCGGAGCTCCCCACGGACCTTTATAGTGTTCACCGCCGCGGCACACCATAATGCCGCGGCCGTAGCTGCCTCCCACCCCGAATGCGCCCTTCTTCACCGACGGCAAAACCACCACGCACTCTGCTTTGTCGAGCAGATCCTGCGGAATGTCGTCAGGGATGTTCAGGATCTCCTTCATCACCTCACCGGCATCCCTCACGCGGTCCTCTTCCCTCTCGTCGTTGGCGGCGAGTGCTGTGGGTGCAGAGAGGCATAGCGCAAGGAAACATGCGGCAATCTTATTGATCTTTATTAGTTTGATCTTCATTAGTAACAAGTTCCTCCCGAGGTGCACCAATTCATTGTAATCTCGGGTTTCTGGAATTAGTCTCGCGGGAACCGTAACTGTTACGTGGGGTAAGAGATCTGAGCGCGTCTCAGTATCTCGTATCGTCCCTGCGGAACAGTTCCCTTTCCCCCGCTTCGCCGCTCCGCGGCTGGACTTGGGTTGAGGTTCAGCTGTGATTCTGCGGGATAGAGGTCTGGGTCTCTGCGAGGTCGAGGGTCCTCGATGGCCCGAGGGCATGACCCGTCGCGTGCTCCTTTTGTAACTTGGCACTCCGTCACATGCCCCTCTAAAGTCAAGGAAGGACGGGGCAAATGGGCCCCATCTATTCGGCATCCGGCTTGCATCTAATCTGTTGGAAGCTCTGTTTGGGCTGTCTGGAATGAAAATTTTGGACTCTTTGGGAATGAAGTACATATACCCGAGCGGACGTTTTTTTGTCTGGGTATTGCCGGTCGCGGCGCTATGGGCGGCTTTGGCCCTGGCAACGCCGGTCGTCGCCCAGTCGCCGGTCGCCGTTCAATCGCCGGTCGTTCAATCGCCGGTCTATGCCACGGCCACCAGCGCAGCGGGACTTGCCTACGTGGACGCCGCGGCCTCTGATTCCGACGATCCCCAGGCCGGGGCTTTGCTCACGATTCACAAACGCGTCGACGAAGTAAACGTGCTGTTTATCGCCACCGACAAGCACGGAAAATTTGTCCGCGACCTGAATCAAAATGATTTTTCCATCCTTGACGACCACAAACCGCCGCAGTCGATTGTGAATTTTCGCCGCGAAACCGATCTGCCCCTGCACCTCGGTTTGCTCATCGATGTGAGCGGATCGGTGCACAGCCGTTTTGATTTCGAGCAGGACGCCGCCATCAGCTTTCTGCAGAAAACCGTGCGCACCGGTTTTGACAAAGCGTTCGTCGTTGGATTCAACAAGCAGAGTCAGATGGCCCAGGACTTCACCGACAATGTGCAACTTCTCTCCGCCGGCGTGCACCGGCTGCAGGACGGCGGAGGCACTGCGCTCTACGATGCCATCTACCGCGCGTGCAAAGAAAAATTTCTAAAAGATCGTCCGGATCGTCCTGTGCGAAAGGCGATCGTAATCGTGAGCGACGGCGAGGATAACCAGAGTGAAGTTTCCCGTGCGCAAGCTATCGAAATGGCGCAACGCTCCGAAGTCATTATTTATGCGATCTCGACCGATGACAGCGGCCTGATCCTGCGTGGCGACAAGGTTCTCGAACAAATCGCCGAAGCCACCGGCGGCCGGGCCTTCTTCCCCTTCAAGATGAAGGACATGACCCACTCGTTCGCTGCCATCGAAGACGAACTGCGCAGCCAGTACGTGGTCTCCTACAAGCCCGCCGACTTCGACGCCGACGGCCGCTACCGCTCCATCGAAATCTCTGCGTTGAAAAAAGACCTGCAAGTGCGTGCCCGCAAAGGCTACTTCGCCCCAAAGCAATAGACTCCGATTATCATCCTGAGTGAGCGCAATTTTTGCGCGAACGAAGGACATCACTCCGGGTGCCTCATAATCAGGACTTGACACAAACTCGACAGCCTATCGGTTTAGCGGCATTAAAGAGCTTCCGCTTTGCCAAGGCGATCGCGGGCGTGTGACTCGTGCAATCGTCAGCAGGACCAGGAAACTTCCTGCCAGAAATTCCAGTAGCTTCACATTGTTCGGAGTTCGCGGTCCACCGCGCGGCATGTAGTTCGCCACCAGCACTACTTTCGTGTGGTGGGCAGGATCGTAATGCACGACGATCGGCGTCCCCGGCGGATGCTGGTCCACCCACTCTTCGAACGGCCCTATCTGGTTGGGCGGGTATTGCCGAACTTCCGGCGGAGGAACTTTGCTCGAATAGACGTTCGTCGCATTCTGCTCAGCACCTACCACATAGCTCAATCGGCAACTGATGTAGTACCATCCGTGCTTCTTCCGACCGCTGCTCGCCTTATTTAGGCCGCATCTGTCAACGCGCGCCGTCACCTCCGGCCATCGCGCCTGGGCGTGCTCCTGCCAAGCTTGCGCCGCCGTCACCACCAACGCGAAGATGGTGCACAGCCCCAAAAGGACAACCAGCACCATCAATCCAAGCCACATCAATCGACCAGTTTGTACTGTTCCCGTCGTCATTTTTAGTCCGGCAAAAGCTCCATTCATGGTACATGTGCATTTCAGCGCAGTATAAAACTTCTGGATTTTGACGACCTCGGTTGATCACCTACAATTTCGCGTGGCTACTCCGCCTTTCGCTTGGTCCCGGCTTGTCGCCTAACCGGACCCTACCGGCTCACAATGCCCCGGTCCGTTTGCACCTGCGGCCTCTCTGTGCTACCGTCCCATTGATTTCAGCATCAAGATTCCCGGACAAAAGTTTCGACATCTCCCAAGGAGAAGCCATGGTCGGCATCATCTTTCTCGTAATCCTCGTCGTCATCGCCGTCGTGCTGATCGGGATGTACAACAGCCTGGTGCAGTTGCGCATACGTTGCGACTCGGCATGGTCCGATATTGATGTGCAACTGAAGCGGCGGCATGACCTGATCCCGAATCTGGTTGAGACCGTGAAGGGCTACGCCACGCACGAAAAAGGGACCTTTGAAAATATTGCCAAGTTTCGCTCGCAGGCCATGCAGGCGACTACGCCCGAGGGCAAGGCCGTCGCCGAGAATCAGCTCACCGGAGCGCTGAAGAGCTTGTTTGCGGTGGCGGAGAATTATCCCGAGTTGAAGGCTTCAGAGGAATTCACGCAACTGCAGGGATCGTTGAGTCAGACCGAAGACTCGATCCAGAACGCGCGACGCTACTACAATGCTGTGGTGCGCGATCTCAATACGAAGATTCAGGTGTTCCCTACCAATATTCTTGCCGGCATGTTCGGCTTTCAGCCACGGCAGTTCTTCGAGACCACCGATGCCGACCGCGCACCGGTTGCGGTCAAGTTCTGAGGCCACGATGGTCACGGCGTTTCTGCGGTGCCGTTTGAGGAAACCAAGGTCCCTCGCTTCGCTCGGGATGACACGCGTCAGAATTAACGGGCTTCTGTCTCTCCTGATAATCATTTTTGGGTTCTCCGCGCCTGCTGCCGCCAAATCCTGGCGTGTCTCCAACTTTCAAGACACCATCACCGTGAATGAAGACGGAAGCGCGCTGGTCAAGGAGACCATCACGCTGGCTTTCGTCGGAGAGTGGCACGGAATTCATCGGACGATTCCCATCGAATATCCGGGACCGAATGGAACGAACTATCAACTTTTCGTCGACCTCACCGCCGTCACCGATGGAAATGGCGGGAAGCTGAAGTACGACTCGTCGACATCGGGCGCGTTTCGCGATCTGAAGATCTACATTCCCGACGCGATCAATGCAACGCGCACGGTGGAGATCGATTATCGCGTGCGCAATGGGACGCGCTTTTTCGACAGTTACGACGAGTTTTATTGGAACGTTACAGGTAATGACTGGCCGGTGCCGATCGATCATGCCGCCGCCAGCGTACAGCTTCCCACCGCGACCAGCGGATCGCTGCGGGCGCAGGCGTTCACCGGTGTATACGGCTCGACCGGTCGCGACGCGACTGCGAGAGTCGACGGAGCGGACGCCGAGTTCGAGACCACCAATCCTCTCCCCATGCGCGGGGGGATGACGATTGACGTTTATATTCCAAAGGGCATTCTTAAAGAGCCGGGACGTGTCACAAAACTGTTCTGGTTCATCGGCAGCAATCCGGCGGTATTTCTCCCGCCCGTCACGTTCATTGTGATGTTCGTGCTGTGGTGGTATGCGGGACGCGATCCCGATCCAGGTATGTCGGTAGCGCCAATGTATGAACCGCCGGCGGGGGTTTCTCCAGCAGAGGCGGGAACGTTGCTGGATGATCGCATTCATCCGCGCGATATTACATCGACCATCGTCGATCTTGCCGTGCGCGGTTTCATCAAGATTGAAGAGACGGACGACAAGGGGCTGGTCTTTCACCACAAGGATTACATTTTTCATCTGCTGCAAAAGAGGCAGGACTGGCGCGGGCTCGCTCCCCACGAGCGAGTCATGATGGAAAACATCTTCGTTGGAGACGCGCCTGAGGTTCGGCTCTCCAGCCTGAAGAATCGTTTTTACACTGCTGTGCCTGCGATCCGCACCGACATTATGTCGGCGCTGAAGCAGAAGGGGATTTATACGCTCGATCCTGAATCGGCGAATGGCTACAGCATTGGCGCGGCCGTCGCGATTCTGGTTCCGTTTGCAGCGTTGCAGTTCCTGGGATGGGTCGATTTTCTCAGTTCGATCCCGGTGGACGTCGTGTGCGTGCTGATATCCGCAGTGATCTGGTGGTTGTTTGCGCGTGTGATGACGGCGAAAACACTTAAGGGGGCGCGCACTCACATTGCCGTGTTGGGATTTCAGGAGTTCATGAATCGCGTCGACGCTGACCGGCTGAAAACGATGCCGCCGGACACCTTCGAGAAGTTTCTTCCCTATGCGATGGCGCTGGGAGTGGAGCATCACTGGGCACAGGCCTTTGCCGGCATTGTGAAAGATCCGCCGTCGTGGTACGCGGCGCCGGCGGGCTATGCATATGGGATGGCATTCAATCCGATTCTGTTCTCGTCATCCATGCATGGGATGGCGACGGATATGCATCAGGTATTTGTGTCGGCGCCGCGCGCCAGCTCCACGGGATCGGGGTTCGGAGGAGGCAGCGGCTTTGGCGGGGGCGGAGGGTTTTCGGGCGGAGGATTTGGCGGAGGGGGCGGGAGCGCGTTCTAGATGATCTTCTAAACAGTGGTGCGCCCGGAGAGACTCGAACTTGAGGCGCATTGCGGGCGTGAGCGAAGCGGGGACCGCAGCCGAAATCCTGAGCCTGTGTTTTTCAGGCGAGGGATCTGGAGCTTTGGTGCGCCCGGAGAGACTCGAACTCCCAACCCTCTGCTCCGAAGGCAGATGCTCTATCCAGTTGAGCTACGGGCGCATGTAAGGCATTTTACGGCAAAGAAGCTAAAGGCAACCAGGGTGCCGGCAATTTGCCAGTGTCGGCGAAGAGCTATCGAGCTTCGCTCGAACGGACAGCCGGGGGCGGCTGTCCCCACATGGGCATTTCCGGCACCGGCGTCTGCTCATTAGGCGTTTGCCAATTATCAGAGAGCTACTCCATTTCGAAACCTAAATACGTCAGGCCGTCGGAGCGTTCGACTTGCAGGACCACGGGATCGCCCGTTTTCAGGCTGGCGACTGCTGCGCGCAGGGTATCCATGGAGTCGATCGACGTGGTGTTGAGGGAGTGAATCACATCGCCGGTTTGCAGTCCAGTGTCGGGGGTGATGAGGTCGGCGGCGCGGCCAAGGACGACCACTCCGGTGGAAATGCGAGTGGATCCGATTTGACTGCGAAGGTCGGCAGTGAGATCAACGCCAAGAATGCCGAGACGCGGGACGAGACTTTTCTCCGGGTCGGCCGCATCGAAGAGTTGATCCATCGGGTCGCGCTGCTCGATGGCGGGGACGTAAAGAATTTTCTTTTCGTTCTTGTTTAAATCGCCCCGCAGAACTTCCAGCTTCAGCACCTGATCGAGGCGGTGCAGATACAACGCAGAAGAAAGTTGGGGAAGAGTTTCGATACGGCGGTCGTCGGCCGTGAGAACGATATCCTGAACTTGCAGACCCGCAGCGGCAGCGGGGCCATCCGCCTTGATGTCGGCGATAATGACGCCCCAGTGTTGCGCAAGATGGAGGCCTTCGGCAATGGTGGGCGTGATTTCCTGAGCGACGGCGCCGATCTCGACGCGATGAACGTGGCCGTACTTGCGCAGGCTGTGGTAGACAAAATCGACGATGCGCGCGGGGATGGCGAAGCCCAGGCCTTCGCTGCCTCCGCCCTGGGAAAGAATGAAAGTGTTGATGCCGACCACGTCACCGTTCATATCAACCAGCGGACCGCCGCTATTGCCGGGGTTGATGGGAGCATCGGTCTGAATGTAGGTCAGGGCTTTATCAGGATCAGGTTGACGCGAGGCGGCGCTGATGACCCCCATGGTAACGGAATTCTGCAGGCCCTCGGGGCTGCCAATGGCGAAGACGAGTTGACCGACGCGTGGACGCTGCTGGGATAGAAGGGGAAGCGTGGGGAGATCTTTCTCATCGATCTTTAGCAGCGCAAGATCAGTTTCTTTATGGGTTCCAATGAGGCGGGCTTCGAGAATATGACGTTTACCGACAGGAACCGCGCGGCCCGAATCACCCGGGAGGGGCAACGCTACGCGGATGCGCTGCGCGCCTTCGACAACGTGAGCATTGGTAACGATATAGCCGGAGGGGTCGACGATCACTCCAGAGCCGACGGCGTGCTGGCGAACGATGAGGGCGGTCTGCGTGCGATTCTCTTCGTGTACCGGGCCATAGCCGGTTACTAGAATCTGAACCACGGCGGGAGAGACCTTGGCGGCGAGTTCTTCGAGGGCATCGTTGAATTGAACTAAAGCTCGCGACGAGACGGAGACGCCGGGCTTTTCCTCACCGGTTTTCGCGGCGGGAGTTGGGGTGGAGGGCTTTTGCGGAGGCTGCTGGGCAAAGACTAAGACACAGGTGCTTGCAGTGAGAACGACGCTCGCGAGGCAGATGAAGTGGCGCACCGGGTGAATCGCGTGCGCTTGCGAGAAAAATGGAGTTGGAGTGGGCATCAGAGGTTCTCCATAAATAAAGAGAAAGTGCTTATCAGACGGTATCACGGAGGCTTCGGTTGCAATATAAACCTTGGCGAGGAAGCAGCGCCGGATATGCTTTAAGGTTTGGGCCAAAAATGGAAGACTTCATGTGGGCAGTCACAGGCCGGCGCGGAAGCAAATTATTCGAAGGCGCGTATCGGGATTACGGCCGCTGAGAATTGAGGCACTCCATGACCCACTCTTATCCAATCGGCACTCACCTGCGGAGCTTTATTCGACAGCCTGCTCGGTGGTCGCTTAGGGGGAATCTAGGTTCTACCCTTAACTAATTCGTTATCAGGCTTTTATAGCAGTCTGATCCGTGATATAACCGCCCCTGAGCAAGAAAAAGCCTGATCTGCCTGCCAGAGGCGTATTCTCAAGGCATTGGCCGGGTTTGGGCAAGAATCAGCAGGAAGCTCAGATCGAGATCTGATCAAGACAGATCTGATTAAACAGATCTGATCAAGAAGATCGGGCCAGGAAGAGCTGGGCTACGAAAGAGGAGGTATTGTGTCCGAAGCGCGGACCGGAAAAAGATTTCCGCTGGAACTGCCGATCAAGATACATAAAGAGGGCGCGAGTAGCGACTCCAAGGGAACAACGGGAGACTTGAGCGCGGCGGGAGTTTATATTCGCGCCGACGCATCGCTGGACGTTGGATCGCCGGTGGAGTTTGAGATCACGCTGCCACCGGACGTTACCGGGGGGCAGGAGAACGTGGTGATTCAGTGCAAAGGACGCGTGGTGCGCACCGATCCCACTGGCAGCAACGCAGACGGCAAGGGTGTGGCTTGCGTGATCGATTCATATGAGTTCGTGCGGAATTAATCTTTGTTCGGAATTAATCGAGGAAGCGAACCACGCGCGATTATTGCGTCGCAAAGGCGCTTCACGTCGCGCGGCTCTTCCCGATTCCTCGCGGCGCGAAAAGCGCTTGTTCGGAATGACAACTAATTTTGGAGCGCCGATAACATGCTCAAACTGATACTGGCGGATAACCAGGCAATCTTCCGAGCGGGCATCGCCAAGGTGCTGGCAGTGGAAGACGAGATGCGCATTGTGGCGCAGGCTCAGACGCCGGAGCAGATGTTTATGGCTCTGGACAAATTTCGCGCCGCAGTACTGGTGGTGGCGGCGGGCTTTCACAACGATTTCGCGGCTATTGTGCAATCAGCCAACAAGGCCAAGACACGCGTCGTCGTGCTGGCCGACACTGGCGAGAGCGCGCAGCGGCACATGGCGAATGGGGCACATGGCGTAGTCTATCGCAACGTGACCAGCGCGGCGCTGGTGGATTGCGTGCGCAAGGTAGCGCGCGGCGAGACCTGGGTGCAGGATGTCGCGGTGCCCAGCGAGCTCACGGAAAACGATATGGTCGGACTGCGCGTGCGCGATCGCCTGACGGCGAAAGAGCTGCGCATCGTAGCGCTGATTGTTCAGGGCTATAAGAATAAGGAGATCGCCACGCAGCTTGGGACGACCGAACAGGTGATCAAGAATTATCTGCGAAATGTGTATGACAAGATTGGAGTCTCAGATCGGCTGGAGCTGGCGCTGTTTACCATCCATCACCGGATTTTGAACGAGGCTGCTGCAGCGACCACGGCCACTCTGGCGCCGCAATCGCCGGCGGGAGTTATGCCGTAGGAGATTTCGTTTTTCTCAGGCCGCCTGCGGGCGGCCTTTTTGTTTTCGTTCGATGCTTCTACGAGATTTTTTCTCCGATAGATTTGGCTTGGGTGAACAAGTACAGATAGTCGGGGCCGCCGGATTTGGAATCCGTCCCCGACATGTTGAAGCCGCCGAAGGGATGGGCTCCGACCATGGCGCCAGTGCATTTGCGGTTGATGTAGAGATTGCCGACGTGGAAGTCGCGGATGGCGCGATCGATTTTGTCGCGCGATTTGGTGTAGATGGCTCCGGTGAGTCCGAACTCGGTGTCGTTGGCAATTTCGAGAGCGTTCTCGAAGCCGCGGGCTTTGGTCACTGCAAGCACAGGGCCGAAGATTTCTTCCTGCTCGAGTTGTGATTTGGCGGGAATGTCGGCGATGACGGTGGGGCGGATGTAGTAGCCTTCTCCGGCTTCGGTGGCGCGTTCGCCGCCGGTGATGAGGCGTCCATCTTTTTTGCCTTGCTCGATGTAGCCGAGGATTGTCTTCATCGAGCCCTCGTTGATGACTGCGCCCATGTTGCTGTTTTCGGCGGGATCGCCGACGGTGATTTTTTCCACGCGGGCTTTGAGCATGTCGAGGAATTTGTCATAGACGCGCTCGTCGACGATGGCGCGGGAGCAGGCCGAGCACTTCTGGCCCTGGAAGCCGAATGCGGCCTGAGCGACGCCTTCGACGGCAGAGTCGATGTCGGCGTCGGCGTCGACGATGATGGCGTCTTTGCCTCCCATTTCGAGGATGCTGCGCTTGATCCAGTGCTGGCCGGGAGCTTGCGTGGCGGAAACTTTGTTGATGTGCAGTCCGACTTCGCGGGAACCGGTGAAGGCGATGTAACGCGTTTTAGGATGCGCGACGATGGCATCGCCAAAGCTGGCGCCGGCTCCGGGGCAGAAATTCACTACGCCCTCGGGCAGGCCGACCTCTTCCAGCAGCTCCATAAATTTCGCGGCAATGGTAGGCGAGTCGCTTGAAGGCTTTAGGATTACGGTGTTGCCGCTGACGATGGATGCGAGAGTCATCCCGGCCATGATGGCGCAGGGAAAATTCCATGGCGGAATCACTGCGCCCACGCCGAGTGGGATGTAGGTGAGCGAGTCGCGCTCGCCGGGGAGCTGCACGGGCGTCTCGGCCTTCGAGAGACGAAGCGCTTCGCGCGCATAGAACTCGCAGAAGTCGATGGTCTCGGAAATATCGGCGTCAGCCTCGCCCCAGTTCTTGCTGACTTCGAAGACGAGCCAGGCCATGTAATCCATTTTGCGGTTGCGGAGAAGATCGGCGGCGCGGAACAGCAGGCCGGCGCGCTCGGTGATGGGGGTGCGGCTCCAGGAGGCGAAGGCGTTGAGTGCGGCCTGCATTGCTGGTTCGACGTGTTCTTTGCCGGCCTTCTGGTGGATGCCGACAATCTGCGACGGCTTCGACGGATTCAATGATTTGATCTTGTCGGCGGTCTTGACGTGCTGGCCGCCGATGATGAGGTCATACTCGCGGCCGAGCTGTCCGCGTACACGCTCGATGGCGGCGCGCATCTTGCGGGCGTTGTCTTCGTTGCGGAAATCGTAAAAGGGCTCGTTTACGAAGGGGCCTTGATGGGATGAGGTGCGCGGCCGAACGGGGGCTTCGAGGGTTGCCATGGGAATCCTTTCAAAACTGATGGTTCAGAGCTTTAGATGAGAAACAGGATGATTTGGATATTTTACACTGCGAAGCAGTGTGGGGAACTGTGATTCGCGCAATCCGAGACTGGCCATCGCGTAGTTTGCCACTCTTATTCGTGTGGTCTCAGGCCGCGTCCATAGGCGAAGATTCCTACGAAACAACCTCCAGCGACGCCCAAAAGCAGTACGGCCAATGCAAAACCCACAAGCTGCAAAACGTATTGCGGGGTTCTAACATCAGCCCGTATTCGCTGGGTGTATATCAGCAGGAGAGTACCGGCTGCCCCACTGGTAATGGCCGACAACCCGTACCGTTCGCGGTCGAAAGTGTTTGGTTTGCCTTTCCACGCGGAGTAGCCGATTAGAGCAGAAATCGACGAGCTCCTACGAAAAGAGCGAACAAGAATAGGCTATCAACTATAGGCAGATAACGCGGGTTCATACTGCGGAAGCGTAATTGAGGCGAATTGCTAAATCAAGAGATGCATTTTTTCCGACGATTTGGAAAAGACCATTCCAGACCGTGCCGATCGGTTGTAAGGTGTGTGCGGTATGGTGCAGAAGGCCGATTATTGGCAAAATGTTCATGGATCCAAGGAAGCCCCTTCGCCAGAAAGAAGGCTGCCATGGAAGACTATCGCGCTGAGGAACTGCGAGCGGAGCTGAATCAGCTACTCAAGAAGCAAACGGAAGTTCTGGAATCACGAAGCTTTGGTGCCGCCACGGACGCTGAAATCCTCGAATACGAAATTCGGCAAGAAATCATTCACGACATCTGTAATGAACTCGCCAACTCCGCTGCGGCATAGCGGCCGCCCCGTGCCAGCACCCGTGACGAAGAAGCTGCCGAGCTTTGCTCACTGGGCAGCCCAGGGCGGCCGTCCCCACACGAGCATTTCGGCAAACTGACACCCTCTTAACGTGGCCTTGCCTGGCTCCCGGATCGTCTCGAAAGGAAACCTTCTTCTGCTCGATGTGGTGCACGTTGACAGAAGCGGGTGATAAACTCGAAAGTTTTCACGTATGCGGCAGGGCTCGCTGCGGAGAGAGGTGGATTTCATGGAAATTAAGCGGGCGGGAGTCGTGGGCGCGGGGACGATGGGTAACGGAATTGCCCACGTGTTTGCGCGCAGTGGATATTCGGTGATTTTGTGCGATGTGGAACAGCGGTTTTTGGAGCGTGGGCTGGCGACCATCACGAAGAATCTGGAGCGTGAAGTTGCTAAGAACAAGATCACGTTGGAAGCCAAGGCGTCCGCGTTAAAGAGGATTGAACCGGTTACGGAACGCGCACGGCTGGCAGAGTGCGATTTTATTGTGGAGGCTGCTACCGAGAAGTTCGAGATCAAAACGGAGATTTTTCGCGATCTGGACCGGCTGGCGCGGCCCGAGGTAATTTTGGCTTCCAATACTTCTTCGATCTCAATTACCAAGCTGGCGGCGCTCACCAAGCGTCCGGAAAAAGTGATCGGGATGCATTTCTTTAATCCCGTCCCGGTGATGAAGCTGGTGGAGGTGATTCGCGGGCTGGCTACTTCGCAGGAAACGTTCTCGGAAACTCGTAACCTGGCTCTGCAGCTCGACAAGACTCCGGTGGAGGTGAATGACGCGCCGGGATTTGTTTCGAACCGCGTGCTGATGCCAATGCTCAACGAAGCCATGTATACAGTGATGGAGGGCGTAGCAACGGCGGAGGCCGTCGATGAGGTGTTCAAGCTGGGAATGGCGCATCCCATGGGACCGCTGACGCTGGCGGATTTTATTGGGCTCGACGTTTGCCTCGATATTATGCGGGTGATGCAGGAGGGATTGGGCGATCCGCAGTACCGGCCGTGTCCGCTATTGATCAAGATGGTAGATGCGGGGTGGTTGGGGCGGAAGAGTGGGCGAGGGTTTTATAAGTATTAGAAATCCCCGGGCTAAAGCCCGTTTCAAGCGCGTCGTTTACGCGGCGCTGAAAAGCGCCGCCCTTCCACGTCAGCACATGCGCCTGTTCAGTTTTCCCAGAACGAGCTTCGATTTCTTAGCTGCCGATTGAGAAACGCTGGATCGGAATGACGACTGAGCCAGTTTCGCCGCGAGCTTCTGCAGGAACGACTGGCGACGTGCCGTTTTATCTTCTGGCTGCCTTGGCGGGCATCGGCACGGGTTGGGCCGATGTGATAGTCGATGACTTGCTCTTCACGGCGCTGCTGGTGCTGATGGCTTGCATGCTACTAGGAGTGCTGCGACCGCGGCGGCCGTGGCGGTGGGTGGTGGTGGTGGGAATGTTCATCCCTCTGACGGAACTGGCCGCCTACCTGATTCTGACGGTGAAGCCCACCCGAGCGCAGGTGTATGGATCGTTTCTGGCATCGCTGCCGGGCGTGGCGGGCGCTTATGGCGGAGCCGTCGTGCGCGGAGTGGTGGACCACCTGCGACAAGGGACGTAGCAAGGTCGGGGTCAAGACAGCAAACGCCAATCGAGCTTCGAGCTTCGAGCTTCGCTCAATGGACAGCCGAGAGCCTGCCCTGAGCTCGTCGAGGGGGCGGCTGTCCCCACATGAGTATTTCGGGCAATTGAGAGTCAACTAAGAACGTAATTAAGGAGAAGTCATGCGTAGATTCATTTTGTGTTTTCTGGCTCTACTGTTGCCTGCAGCGTTTTCTCAGACACCTTCACCGGCGGCAACGCCTGCTGCCCCTCAGAAGTACACGTTGAAGGCGACACCCAAGACCGTGGCCTGGGGATACTACGATGTGTCAGCCGCGCCGGTGCTGCGCATACACTCGGGCGATCGCGTTGAATTTGAAACCTTGCTCACGAACAGCCCCACCGGACTGGAAAAAGCCGGGCTCCCACCCGAGCAGGTGCAGCAAAATCTCCGCGACATTTATAAAGAAGTCACAGACAAGGGCCCCGGCGGCCACATTCTGAATGGGCCGGTCTACATCGAAGAGGCTGAGCCGGGCGATACTCTGGAGGTTCGCATCCAGAAAATCGATCTCGCGATCCCATATGCCTATAACGCCTTCGGAATCAATCGCGGTTTTCTGCCGGAGGATTTTCCTTATCGCAAAATGAGGATCATTCCGTTGGACCGGGATCGGATGATGGCGAAGTTCGCTCCCCGAATCGAGATCCCCCTGCATCCGTTTTTCGGGAGCATGGGAGTAGCGCCTCCGGAGGCATACGGCCGCATTGACAGCGCCCCGCCGGGCATCCACGCCGGCAACATGGACAACAAGGAACTCGTCGCGGGAACTACGCTGTACTTGCCGGTGCATGCGCGGGGCGCGCTGTTTGAGATCGGCGACGGCCATGCCGGGCAGGGCAATGGGGAGGTAGACATCACCGCGCTCGAGACCTCCTTAACCGGCACGGTGCAGTTTCTCGTGCATAAAGGGACGCAGCAGAAATATCCGCGGGCGGAAACTCCCACCCACTACATCAGTATGGGTTTTCATCAGGAACTATACGAAGCGACCCGCATCGCGGTGCGGGAGATGATCGATTTCCTGGCAACGGAGAAGAAGATGAGCCGCGAGGATGCCTACATGTTGATCAGCGTGGCCGGCGACGTGGACATCACCGAACTGGTGGATGGCAATAAGGGAGTGCATGTAATGCTGCCGAAGGCGATCTTCAATAACTAGTTCAAGAACTAGATCGCGGGGGATGAGGCCGAGAAGGGAAATCCCGACACTTGTTCGGAAGGGATCATCCCCCAAGGTATCGGATAACCAAAAAGTTACTCCCAATCCACAGGGGGGTGCGAGTATGCTCTTGTGCATGTGTGTAACCGTGTCGATGCTGGCAAGCGGAAGCCGGGGGAATTGTGCACTGGTGGCGAGTACGCGCACAAGGATTTTGGTGGACGCGGGAATTTCCTGCCGGGAGACCTTCAAACGCTTAAAATCTTTGGGCGAAGATCCGCAGTCGCTTTCGGCGATTCTGATTACGCACGAGCATTCCGACCACGTTTACGGATTGGCAACACTGGCGAAGAAGTTGCACATCCCGGTTTTCATGACGGGGGCCACGCACGCGGCCTGGGCGCGAGCAATGCGAACCGTGAATGGGGAGCGCCCGCAACTTGAGAAAGTCGAGCGCTTCGAGTCCGGGCATCGCTTTCAGGTTGGCGATATTGAAGTGAAGCCGTTTACCATCCCGCACGACGCCGCCGATCCGGTTGGCTTTACGTTTCGCGTGGAAGGGACCAAGGTGAGCGTGGCTACCGATCTTGGCTACTTGCCCGTCAATGTTCGCGATCACTTGCGGGGCTCCGACATTCTGATCATGGAGTCGAATCACGATGTCGAGATGCTGCGTGGGGGGTCGTATCCGTGGGCGGTAAAGCAGCGGGTGGCGAGCAACGTGGGGCACCTGTCGAATGAGAAACTCGCGGATTTCCTTACCGGGGACTATGATAATAGTGCAGCCTTTGTAGTGCTGGCGCATCTCTCTGAGCAGAACAATCACCCAGAGATCGCACGGAGAGAGGCGGAAAAGGCGTTGTCCGAGCGGGGCGGGCTTTTCCAGAACCGCGTGCTGGTAGCGGTGCAGTCAGAAGTCCTGCCGCCGATCCAGCTGTGAGCTGTCGCAGTAGTTCCTTATGAGTCAGCAGTGCATTGATCCCATTGTAGGCAAAATTCTGGCGGGCTGGAGGTATGACATTTCCAGCCTGGCGCCAGAGATGCGTGGCGACTACGAAAGCCATTTCGCGGCTTGCGAACGCTGCCGCAGCCGGCAGCGCATGCATCGCATCATCGACGTGGGGCTCATCGCACTGGCGTCGGTTTCGGGCGGGGTCTTCCTGCTGGCGTTTGGAGTGATCCGGCATTTTGGCCCGCGGCATGCCTTCTGGCTGGAGATTGCGGCCCTGGCAGGCTTTGCCTTATCTGCGCTGATCTGGCTGGTGGTCGCCGTGGCTACACCCGCTCCCGTAACCGTGCTGGATGCGGCGAGGGAAGGAGCTCGGCGCGTGCATGACCGCCTGCCGCCGGAAATTCGCGAGATCCTGCCGGAAGAACTTCGAGTGAAGATCACGGGGACGTAAGATCACAGACGTAAGATCAACAAACGTAAGTTCAAACAACTGATCTCTGATTGCACGAGGCGTCCGGGCCCCCTAGGATATTGCCCAGGCAGGTTCCCTCCGCAAGATTCCTCACAATTCCCCAACGATTCCTCGCCAGTGGCGAGACAATGTAAACAATGAGGGGGACGATAAGAACACTGCGCATTGTGCAGTGGGCTATGATGGGCAGCATTCTGGTTTATGCTGTCGTGGGCGAAGTTGTGGGCTTTCGAGCCCGGGCGGCGGACCCTTCTCTGAGTTACGTCTTCACCACCGTGGGGGTAGCGATTGTGGGCGTGGTCTTCGTGCTCCGGCGGACCCTGGTACTGCGCTCCGCGGAAAACCTGGCGTCGCATCCCGACGACGTGCTCACTCTGAATCACTGGAAGAGCGGCTACATTGCCACCTATGCGCTCTGCGAGGCGCTGGCGGTGTTTGGCCTGATCCTGCGCTTTATGGGCTTCAGGTTTGAGCAATGTCTGCCGTTTTACGTTGGCGGATTTGTCCTGCTTTTCTTCTTTGGACCGAGAGCACCTGCCGGCGCCTAATATTCCCGCCATTGGAATATCATGTCGTTTGAGGGACTCCCATGTCTATTAATGAGCCGGAGGAATTAGCCGGAATGCGGGCGGCGGGGGCGGTGGTTCGCCTTATGCTGGCCGCTATGAAGAGTGCGGTGCGTCCGGGAATCACTACCGGTGAACTCGACGAAGTGGGCGCGAGCGTGATGAGGCAGCACGGAGCACGATCGGCGCCGGCACTGGTCTACAAGTTTCCAGGAGTGAGTTGTATCAGCATCAACGATGAAGCGGTACATGGCATTCCGGGCAGGCGGGCACTGCTCGCGGGCGATTTGGTGAAGCTCGATGTCACCATTGAGAAAGATGGATTCATGGCGGATGCCGCGGTGACGGTTCCCGCGGGCGAAACATCGGAAGAACGGCAACGGCTGGTGGCGTGCGCGGAACGAGCTTTTGCAAAGGCAATGCTGGTGGCGCGTGCCGGTTTTCGCGTGTCGGAGATCGGGCGAGTGATTGAACGCGAGGTTCGGCGCAGCGGATTCTCTGTGATTCGCGATCTGGGAGGGCATGGCATCGGACGGACCATCCATGAAGAACCTCGAGTGCCGAATTATGCCGATCCGGAAGCCAATCAGATTCTCACCGAAGGCCTGGTGATTACGGTTGAGCCGATTATCGCAGTGGGGGTGGGCAAGGCGTTCGTGGCGCCGGACAAGTGGACGATGGTCACGGCCGATCACAGCGCGTCGGCGCACTACGAGCATACGCTGGTGATCACCAAGGGTGAGCCGATGTTGCTGACGGCGGCCTAGAACTCATCTCCCTAGCATCAAACTTTGAGCTTCTATTCGGTGTAAGTCGGAAAAATTTCCTGCGAGACTTCTACAGCCGGACGGCGCGGCTCCTCTTTACTGCTCTGAGCCACGCCGCGGACGGCATTTTCCACGGAACCGCCCGACTGGGCGGAGGCCAGAAGAAATGCTCTAGACGGCGCAGCTTTGCAGGAGTATAAGTAGCTCGAACTTAGGAGTACCCTCGCTGCATTTGCCGAGCCAGAAGGATCGGCTGCCCGCCTAATCCGCGCACGTAGAACAGATTGAACCTCAACAACAGCATCGCCGGCGACCGATCTGGCCCGAGGAGGAGATTATGGAAACTACGAAATTAGCGTTTTGTCGTCATATAACCGCATTTTGTTTGCAGTGTGGCATCGTGCTCGCAGTATTGATCGCGAGCTTAGCGCCTGCATCGGCGCAAACCAGTGTCTCCGTGCCAGGAAATGCGGGGGGCTGTTTTGGCAACAACCCGGGGGGAGGGAACTCTGAGTGTGTGCCGTTTGTCTCTGCTCTCGCGGTCAGCGGGCCGGGGACAATCACAATTACGTACGTGAGCGGTATCGTACATTGGGTCATGCCTAATGCCAACACGGCGGGTCCGGAAGGCGTTTCTTGCCCTACCGTTAACTGCGGCGTTTCGCAGACCCCCCTATTGGAGGGGCGTGGCGTCCAACCAACAAATGGAACTATACATGCCGTTGCGGGGCTGATCGGTGTGTTCGTACCGCAAGAGAGGGTTCAAGCTCCGGGCTTCCAGGCGCTTGATGGAACTAAGAATGTCGCCGCGGTCGGCATCATGCCCGGCGACCTCTTCCTTGTCGGCAGGAGCAAAACGATTACGGTGACTGAGGCGGGCACACTTTTCCTTGGAATCAATGACTGGTACGTCCCGGATAATGGAGGGGCTTTCAACGTCACGGTGACCTACACGCCATCTTAAATGTAGGTCCCTGATTCTGGGTTGTCGCATGAGCGGCTGCGGCCTTCTACGCCTTGATGTGGCAGCTGGCCAGGCCGCGCTTCGCCAGATACTGCTGGTGGTAGTCCTCGGCGGGATAGAAGGTTACTGCGGGAACGATCTGGGTCACGATCGGCTTGGAGTAGCGGTGCGCTTTCTCGAGTAACTCTTTCGAAGCTTGCGCTTCCTTCTGCTGCTCAGGGGTGTGAAAGAAGATGGCGGAGCGGTACTGCGTGCCCCAGTCCGGGCCCTGGCGATTGAGCTGTGTGGGGTCGTGGTTCTCCCAGAATACTTTCAGCAGATCGCTGTAATGGACCTGGGCGGGATCGAAGTCGATTTCCACCGCTTCGGCGTGGCCAGTGCGATCGGTGCAGACTTCTTTATAGGTGGGATTATCCGTGTTCCCGCCGGTGTAGCCGACGCGCGTGGCGAGCACTCCCGGCATGGCGCGAAAAGTTGCTTCGACTCCCCAGAAACATCCCGCTGCGAATGTGGCTTTCTCCATTGTGCTCGCTCCTTAACGATGCGCCAGGAAATTCCTTCACTGGTCTGAGGCGCTTCTATTAGATGACGAATCGGGCAGAAAGTCACGTCGGGGAGAGAAAAACGATCGAGCTTCGCTCGAAGGACAGCCGGGGGCGGCTGTCCCCACATAGATGTCTATCTCCCCTCCTCGCCCATGGCCTCATCGGGTAATTGACGCTTTGCGAAGATTCATTGTAAAGTGCGGCAAGGTTGTCGCAGTAGTTTCTCCAGGAGAAGTCTGTGGTTTCGAACACCAGCCGCGCCAGAGGTGTGCAGAAGTTTGCAGTTTTTCTGTTCTTGGCGCTGGCCACAGCACAGGCGGCGCTGGCGGTTCCGGGCTTTACTCCACAACGTCGCGTTGGCTATGGCACGGGGGATCAGTGGGAACCTGCGCTGAGCGCCGATGGGCGCGGACACATCTATATTCTGTTTCCTCAGTACGGAGCAGTGAGTGATTGCCCCGGGTGCACCGCGCCGACGATTGCTCTGCAGGTCAGCAATGACAACGGGTTGTCCTGGGAGGCACCGCATCCGCTGTCGGTTTCTTCGACCGGCCAGTTTGATCCGCAGATTGTGGTTGATCCTGTCGACAAGCAGACCGTTTACGCTTCGTGGCTGCAAAACAACAAACACGACGTAATGGTGGCAAGGTCGCAGGACTTCGGCGGGAGCTGGTATCTGGCGTTCGCGGAGCACGCGCCCGAAGATGCCGATAAGCCAGTGCTGGCAGTGCGCGGCGCCGATGTATACGTAGGATTTAATCACGAACAACACTTTCTGGTGGCTGCCTCGCATGACTACGCGCAGAATTTTTCTTCGGCCGTGGTGAATCCGAATCCCGAGCCGGGGTGGTCGTTGGCGGGTGGGGCGACAGTCGATCCCAGCGGCGGCGTCTATTTTTCGTGGACGGCCTATGCGCGGCAGGAATTGAATACGCACTCGGTGAGCGTTTTCGTGAGCCGGTCCGCGGATGGCGGGCGAAGCTGGAACACGGTCCTGCTGGACGTTTCAAGCGCTCCGCCTGATTGCGCCGCCCAGGGATGCGAGGCGGAATATCTGGGAGCGCAGATTGCGCTGGCCTCCGACTCGGCGGGAACGGTATATGCGTTGTGGAATGCTGGTGCCGCGCACGGCGGCCCGGAGCGAATTTACTTTTCGTCATCGACGACGGGCGGGGCGAGCTGGTCAGCCAAGGCGGATGTTTCCTCTGCCGAGGAGCAGGTGGAACATTGTTTTCCGGCGATTACCGCAGAGGTCGCGGGCGATGTGCGCATTGCGTGGATGGACATGCGGCAGGCTCCGTTGTGGAATGTTTTTTCTCGCAGCTCGAGCAACGGCGGGGCAACGTGGTCGGGCGAGGCGCAGCTTTCCAGTCCGGCGCGGGGCTACGATTACGTTATGCCCAACGGCTTTAAATTCCCCTTCGGCGATTATTTCTCGATGGCCATCGACAATGTTGGAAACACGCATGTAGTGTGGGGCGAGGGAAGCAATTTCAAGTCTCCCGGCTCGATCTGGTACGCGCATGGGCGGTAGTTAAGGCTGGGACTCCGTTTTAGTTGAGGAACGTCCCTCAGCGGCCAAAGCGGCGGAGTCAAAGAGACACCTCATGGAGCGCTGAGTTGCTGCTCCGCTGCCCAAGGGCTTTTCTCCTGTCTTCTTCTCTCTGTCCGCAAATCGAACTTTCTATTCCAAAATCATGCCGCCGGTGAGGTCTGCGAGGCGCGCGACGTCATGATCCTGGCACCAAGTCTGGAGTTCGTCCACAATCTTTTCAGTGGCGCAGGGATCCCAATAGCTGGCGGTGCCGATCTGCACCGCAGCCGCGCCGGCGAGCATGAACTCGACCACATCGGCGGCCGTGGAAATGCCACCCATGCCGATCACCGGAATGTTCACCGAATGCGCGGCATCGTAGACCATGCGCAGCGCGATCGGCTTGATGGCTGGACCGGAGAGTCCGGCGGTGACGTTGGCAATGCGCGGCTTGCGCGTGTCGGCATCGATGGCCATCGCGACGAAAGTGTTGACCAGCGAGACCGCGTCGGCGCCCGCCTCCTGCGCGATGTGGGCCATCTGCGCGATGCTGGTGACGTTCGGCGAAAGTTTCACGATCAGGGGCCGGCGTGCGGCGCGCTTCGCGGTGCTGACCACTTCATCGAGGGATCGCGGATCGCTGCCGAATTGCATGCCTCCGTGGGCGGTGTTAGGGCAGGAGACGTTTAGCTCGTAAGCCGCGATGCCTTCTCCGTCGTTGAGAATTTCGATGGTGCGTTCGTAGTCTTCTCGCGCGAAGCCGAAGACGTTGGCGATGACAACGGTATTTTTTATCTGCTGAAGCTTGGGCATCTTCTCTGCGAGAAAGGCCGCTGCGCCGATGTTCTGCAACCCAATGGCGTTTAGCATGCCAGCGGCAGTTTCCCATAAGCGCGGCGGAGGATTGCCGGTCATCGCTTCGCGGGACAGGCCTTTGACGACGAATCCACCAAGCTTATCGAGGTGCACGACATCCTCGAACTCGACACCGTAGCCGAAGGTTCCGCTCGCTGCAATGATGGGATTTTTGAGCTCGATGCCGGCGAAGGTTACGCTGAGATCGACGCTGCCGTTGGGGGATGGGGGCATGACGTTGTAGTGTACCGCGAGGCGAGTGTGCACTGCAGCGGTTAGTAGTGAGCGGCGCGTGCATTCCACTCCCGGTTTCCGATAGAGTAGTTGGTTCCCATGCTTGATCTGAGTTTTGTCCGTGACAATCTGACTCGGGTGGAAGAAATGTTGCGGCAGCGCGGTGCCGATCCGGCTGCGGTGCTCAAAGATTTCCGCGACGTGGATACTCAGCGGCGGCAGGCCATCACCGAGGCCGAGACCATGAAAGCTCGGCGCAACAAAGCTTCGGAAGACATTGCCAAGCTGAAAAAATCAGGCGGAGATGCGAGCGCAGCCATAGCCGAAACGAAGGATTTGCGCGAGCAGATTCAGGCGCGAGAGAAAACCGCGGCTGACCTTGATGCGCGGTTGCGGGATATTCTTGCCGGAATTCCCAACCTGCCGCACGCCAGCGTGCCGGTCGGGCACAGTGCGGAAGAGAATGTGGAAGTGCGGCGTTGGGGCGCGCCCCCGAAGTTTGACTTCACTCCTAAGCCGCATTGGGAACTGGGTGCGGAACTCGGCGTGCTGGACCTGGAACGCGCGGTTAAGCTTACCGGAGCGCGCTTTGCGGTTTACTGGGATTTGGGCGCGAAGCTCGAACGCGCGCTGGCGAACTTCATGCTTGATCTGCACACGCACGAGCATGGGTACACGGAGGTATTACCGCCTTATCTGGTGAATTCCGAGTCGATGTATGGGACAGGGCAATTGCCGAAGTTTGCCGCCGATCTGTTTCAAGTCCCAGAATCAGTGTGGTTCTTTAATCTGTGGGAACGCTCCAGTCAGACAGGAGTTGCGATAGAGGCTTCCACCGGTGAGGTCCTGAATTTTAGCATTGGGCAGTGTGACTCCCAGTTGTCCGCCAGCCTTCAGACAGTAGAAGTACTTCCTAAACCGCTGCCAGTTGCTCGCACTGGTTCCACTTTTCATTTACCTCGGCCATTTTGGCTCATTCCTACTGCCGAGGTTCCAGTCACCAACCTCTATCGAGACGAAATTCTTGATGCGGCGCGGCTGCCGATCTCGCTGACGGCTTACACGCCATGCTTTCGCAGCGAGGCCGGATCGTATGGAAAAGATGTGCGCGGCATCATCCGGCAGCATCAGTTTCAAAAGGTGGAACTGGTGAAATTCGCGCGGCCGGAACACTCATATGAGGAGCACGAGAAGCTGACGCGAAACGCCGAGACCGTATTGCAGAAACTCGGCCTACACTATCGCACGGTGGCACTGTGCACGGCGGACATGGGAGCGGCTTCTGCGAAGACCTATGACATTGAGGTGTGGTTGCCGGGGCAGCAATTGTTTCGCGAGATTTCGTCGTGTTCGAATTTTGAGGCATACCAGGCGCGGCGGGCGAACATCCGCTACCGTCCGGAGGGCAAGAACAAGACTGAGTTCGTGCACACGCTAAACGGAAGCGGGCTGGCGGTGGGGCGGACGTGGGTGGCGATTGTGGAGAACTATCAGCAGGCCGATGGCAGCGTGGTAATTCCCGAGGCCCTGCAGGATTACATCGGGGCGGAACGGATTACGCGCAGGAGTTTCTAGCTTCCGGCTATAAGCTGCCAGCTTAAGCCGACAGATCTGGACAGAGTGCCTGACCCGCAGCGGCTGAAGCCGTTCTCGATGTGATGGCTTTACGGCGCGACTGGAAGTCTCGCCCTTTCAAAACGGGATCGCCGCGGAAACGGCGCCATCGCTAACGCGTGGACGCTCGAGCATTGCCAAGAAAGGGATGGGTCACTAGACTTGCAAAGTGTGGACATCAGCACGACCGCAACGAGCGCGCCTTCCCTACCGATGAAGGGCGCGTTCCGCACAATCCGCAGCTATATCCTCTGGCAGCACGAGCGTGGCACGTTGCATTACGACATCATGGTCACGCTGATCCTGATCTTTGTCTTCTTCTCACCCCGGGTCATCAACTTCAACGACAAACCTGGACCACTGAACCAGCATCCTACCGGCGTACTTGTAACTTCTGACGGTGCGGGCGGGTTGGTTTATCGGATCGAGGCTTCCACAATCTCGGCTGCGGACGATGCGGCGCTTCGCGAGCAGTTTCAACACATCATCGAGCCGATTTCCGGCGCAGTCGCGATTGTGAAGTATGAAGGAGTCTCCGACCCCAAGGGCCACGTACAGGAATATCGAGTGTGGGCGAAGCGAAAATAGTGAAACCTACGTTTGTGATCGCGATTTCTGGCGGCGTCCTCTGGCTCATGCTGGCTTCACTCGCCGCGCAGGAACAGCAATCCGCGAAGCTGGAGAACGTCCTCAAGAAAATGGACGATGCCGCGGCTCACTTCCAGACCGCACGAGCCGATTTTGTTTTCGACCAGTATCAGAAGGTAGTCGCCGAAACCGACACTCAGACGGGAACGGTTTACTACCGGAAGTCGGGACAGGAAATCGAGATGATGGCCGAGTTCAAGGAACCTGACCGCAAGTTTGTTCTCTACAAGGACGGCAAGCTGCAGGTGTACCAGCCAAAGATTGAGCAGGTGATGGAGTATTCGGCGGGCGCAAACCGTGAACAGCTCGAAAGCTTTCTGGTTCTGGGATTCGGAGGCAGCGGGCAGGATTTAAACAAAAGGTTCGACGTGAGCTATCAGGGTGAAGAAAAGATCGACAACGTTCCGACGGCTGTGCTCCAATTGATTCCCAAAGACGCGAAAACGCTCAGCAACTTTCCGCAGATCATTTTGTGGATCGGCTTGGACAACGGTATCTCCGTGCAACAGAAGCTAATACAAACCCAAGGGGACTACCGTCTGGCCAAGTACTCCGCTATCAATTTAAAGACAAAAATCGGCAGCGACGTGTTTCGTTTGAAGACGACAGGCAAGACGAAGTTTGTCTCTCCTCGCGGGTAACTGATTGAAACTAAAGCACAAGAATCTGTGCTAAAAAACTACGGCGGGCGCTATACTGCCCTAGGATTATTCGAGCTTATACATGGCAAAAGTTTTCACCATTCCCGTCCCGCCCAGACTAGGTCGTCCGGGAAAAAGGCAGCGAACCTCCGATCCTCGCTACGTTGACGGCCAGCGCCTGCTGGTGGAAGCCATGAAGTATCTGGCACAGACCGATCCAGTGGCCAACCGTCCCGCCATTGAACTGATCTCCGAGCACGTCCGCACACGCTTTCGCATGAGCGATTCACCGCTGGCGTAAGCAATCTAGTTCGGAAGAAGGACTTCATGACTATAGGACGGCGGAGGCCCGTCCTATGGTCGTTCCTAGAGCCTAGAACGAGAACCGCAAAGAGTACTGCATCACTCGTGGGGTGGTGAGCTCCGTGTTGAAAATGCCGAAGCTGCTGAGGCCCGATAGCGACTGGCCAATCAGAGAGCCTGCGGCATCGAAGCGCACGGAGTTGGTAACGTTGAATGCTTCCCACGCGAACCTGATGGTCTTTTGTTCGCCCACGTTCCAAATTTTGGAAAGGCCGGCATCGACACCGAAGTAGCCCGGGCCCCGAAAGGCATTGCGCTGCCCGGCTTCGCCGGGCATGGTCGCGCGGAAAGTGCTGGTCCCGATCGGCGTGCCCGCTGCGCAGGAACAGGTAATGGTCTGCTCAGGATTTTGGAAGACAGTAGGACTGCCGTTGGGCTCGAAAAATACGCCGGTCTTTGGCTTTGGACCTGTCAAGAACGAAGATCCTTGGAGCTCAAAATCGGTCGACCATCCGGAACCGGCTTCGACCGAGAATGGAAATCCGCTCGTCCAGCGGTACAAGCCGTTTAAGCCCCATCCTCCGAAGACTCCGTTGATCCAGCCGTTGACTCCACTGCCCCAATGGCGGCCGCGGCCGTACGGCAGGTCCCAAACCCAATTCGCATTCAACTGATTGGTCGCATCGAAGTCCGAAACCGCGCGCCACAGATTCGGCGAAAACGCATTGATTACCTGGCTGTTGAAGGCCAGCCCACTCGACTCGAATCCGTTCACGCGTTCTGCGTTCGAACCGACATCGATCGATTTCGAATACACATAGTTGAAATCGAACTGCAGGCCGGTCGCCATGGCGTGCCGCAAAGAAATTTGTAGACCGTTGTAGTTGCTGTTGCCCCGGGTTTGCCACCCATAGAGAGAGGAGAACTGGGGCTGATAGTAAAAGAACGGGGTCCCGAGTGGTCCTGTGAAGGGGCTGGGACCGCCGGGGCCGGTGACGGCAAGATTATTTGTACCGGTTCCGGCACATGCCGGGAAACAGAATGCATCCAGATCCTCGATAGCGAGCGTTTCGTTGCCAAGGTTCGAGTAATAGAGACCGTATATGTTCTGCGTGGCAGTCGGATTGGCCGGCACGCCCGGGGCATTAGTGGAAACAACGCCCGCAGTCGCAGCCGCCGCCTGTGGAAACACGTTTTCCCAGTACGGAATCTTTGCGATGGAGCTTTCAGGAGTTCCTGCATACGCTGCCCTCGATAACATCTGTGCCGCAGTGAAGTAATCCATGTGGCTTTTTGGATCGACCAGATCGAGCGGTTGCGACAAATCGATTTCCTGCAGCAGATGGTGCGCAAAGCGGCCGGTATAGGTCGCTTCGAGGACGAAGCTGTGAGGCAGCTCGCGCGTAAGAGAAAAGTCCACGACGTGCGAGTATGGAGTCTTCAGATTGTCGTCAACCCCCCAGCCGATAGCCAGTCCAAAAGTGCTCGGATTTATCGATGGCGTGTAGGGAAATCCGTGTGGACTTGGAACTCCTGGACTCGGAGGAAGATTGGCTGCGCCCAGCAAACCGGTAAAGCGCGGCGTATTATCTACGCCAAGAACGCCGGCCGGATTGCTGATCGTGGTCGTCAATCCCCACGAGCCCTGACGGTCGAAAGTATTTACAACTCCTTCGCCGAAGTGGTCGTAGTAGAGTCCATATCCGGCTCGGATGGAACTCTTCCCCTTGTCGCCCAAAATGCTGTGCCAGAAGCCGCTCGAGGCGTAGGGCGAATAGGCGATGGCGAAACGCGGAGCGATGTTTTTGTAATTCCAAGCCCAGTAGGGTTTCTTGCCGTTTGCCTGCCCGGAAAGATCGAAGCCGAGGAGGGGTTGGTCCACCACGCCTTGATACATGTTGGTGATGCGATTCTCAAACCACTGGTGCATGTTAATGGTGGGCGATACCTGGTTTCCATCAGCCTCGTAGGGCGGCTGCAGAAGCGTATAGCGAGCGCCATAGGTGATGGTGAGGTTTGGCGTCACGTTCCATTTATCCTGCAGATACATCTCGCCTTCAAAATTATGGAAGTGGCGAGGAACAAGAGTGCCGTTGGGAATTAAGTTGGCGTTCTTGTCTTGATTCGTAACGGTGTACACCTGAGCCATAAGGCCTGCCACTTGCTCGGCCGCGTAAGTGTAGGACTGTTGAAAGGAGCTATCGACTGCAGGAAACCCCTTTCCGGGAGGAAGCCCCGGTCCTCCTATCGCAGGATCGAGGCTCACGCCTTCATCTGCGATGAACGAGGGGCTCATCCAAGACGAGTTGGCGTAACCGAAAGAGATGTTCTGCGCATTGGACTGACGGTTGTTATGAATCAGTCGCCAGTTCGTTCCGAACTGAAGGGTGTGCCGGCCTTTGGTCCAAGACACATCGTCAATGAAATTGTGCACCGGAACGTTGGTGAGGATGGTTGGAGTGTCGGTGGCACTTAGGGCTTGGGTGTCGTCAATGGCACGAAGGGTGTTGTAATCCTGGTTGTTGAGCCCGTTCTTTCCCAACCCCTGACGGATGAAAGCATAGCGAAAGTTGTTAATCAGGTTGTTGCGGATGATATAGGTGTAGCCGACAGCAATTCCTTTGCTGTTATTGGTAACAATGTCGTTCGAAGGCAAATTGGGAAACTGCGGAGGCAGGGCTTGATTGTCGTTCTGAAGATTGCCGCGTACGAACAGCGACTGGTTGCCGTCGGCGGTAATTTTGTAGTCAAGTTTTAGGATGTAGGTATCGAATCTGGTCGGGTTATTTCCGGGGAACGTGAAACCTGCGGAGTTCAGCCCGTCTCCGTCGCCGTTAAGGGCGTTGCCGCAAGCCGTGCAGTTGGGCAGGGGATATTTCGTAAACAAAGCATTCGGATTCCCCGTTCCATTAATATTAGCCAATAATCCATTGGGTCCGCCCCCTGTCGGGTTCCCCGGTGTCGGAGGGCAAGTTCCGTTACTTATGCAATTAGTGTCTATTGAGGAAAGCTGCGCCGGCGTGAGAGTCGCGACCAGCAAAGGCGCGAAGGCGGGATCTGCCACAACGCTGACAGTAGGATTTGTGGTGGTGCAATTCGGATCGCTCGTGTTGCACAAATACTTGATAAAGCCTTGCCTTAGGCTCAACGTGGGCACGATCTTTGTGGTTTGCTGCTGTTCGGCAGTGCGCTGGCCTTCAAAAGCAGCAAAGAAAAACAAACGGTCCTTCTTGATCGGCCCGCCGATGGTACCGCCAAAGGTATTTCGAAGAATGTGTTGCGGAATGTTGGGATTCCCCTGGTCCAACTCTGACTGTTTGTTGAACCAATCATTAGCTACGTCGAATGTCGGACGGTTGTATTCGTAGACGGAGCCATGGATGGAATTGGTTCCACTCTTAGTAACCAGGTTCACTTGCGCGCCTGAAGAGCGGCCGGACGCGGCGTCGTAGTTGCTGGTGGTCACGCGGAATTCCTGCAATGAATCAAGCGTGGCGCGCATCGCCCCCTGGAAGGCATAGCCTTCCAACTGGTCGTTATCATCTAAGCCGTCAAGTGTAATGTTGCTTTGATCGCTGCGCGCACCATTGACAGCGCCGCCGCGGCTGTCATTGTCTTGCTGAGAGGTCGTGGTGTTGCCGATGAAAACGACGCCCGGCTGCAGACTGAGAATCGCGGCTGGATCTCGGCCCTCCGAGGGCAAATCGATCAGTTGACGGGAGTCGAAGACATTGCCCAACGTTGCATCAGTTGTGTTGACCATGGGCGCTTCGCCAGTAACATCGACCACCACCGACCTTCCCTGCACCTGCAGGGTGAGGTTCAGCGTGGCGGGGCTGCTGACCTGCAGCACCACGTTTTCGCGTTTCATCGTGGCGAAACCTGCGGCCTCGACAGTCAGCACATAGGCAGCGGGGGGAATCTCGAGAAATTGATAAACTCCCTGACCATCGGTTTTCGTGATGCGCGAAAATCCAGTGGCCGCATTGCTTAACGTTACGGTAACTCCAGAGACCATCAGACCTTTGGCGTCAGAGATCTCTCCTCGAATCGACGTGGTGGCAGACTGGGTCACGCCGGCTGGCATCAAGAAGTTCACGCCCAACGAGAGAGAAGTGATGACCAGAAAAACCAACACAGGAACTACACGTGCACCAGAACGCATAGAGCCCCCTTCACGCCAGGCGTAGCTTTTCGAATGCATTTTCCCAGGAAAATAGAAAGACGATCGAGACCCTGGGGACCTGATGGGGCGCTATTGTGCAACTATCAGGCCACAATGTTCAAGCTGAATCTTCAGCAGTTCGGTCGCCGTAAAACGTTTAAATACGGCTTTTCACATATGCCGTTCCGGATTTGGGAGCCTGTTTATGCGGGTTCTCGATCTTTACAATTGGATTCCCCGATATTCGATTTGCCGATGAAGAGCGCTGCGGCTGCGACTATGACCACGGGATAGCATTCCAGCGTGTAACGAGGCTCCGGATTCTCCAGAGTTCCGAGGAAAAGCGAGCGCATGGTGAGAAATAGAACGAATAATCCAACACCGAAGAATGGGGGCGAGCGCAGCAGTCCGGCGGTGGCCGCCCCGACATAGAGCAAGTTCACCATACCGAAGACGATGCTCACTGCAAGCCAAGGACGTTCGTCGTCGAAGTCCCACCAGCGCGGGTCGGAAGGCAACAGTTCGGTGCGCGGACGCAGCCACATGTCTGCGATGCGAAGGGCCGGAAGCCAAACGTAGTAGCGCATGGGCGCGGAGTGAATCCGTGTGGCGGCGAGCGCCGCGAAGCGCGCGTCGAGCTCGGGAGTTATTTCGTGATCCAGGTTGTAGTCGTCGAAGAGTTGCTCCGTTTCCTGGCGCTGATCTTTCGCGTCATGCCCGTTCGAGTCATGTCCGTTCGAGTAATACCCCGGCGAATCATGCGCGGTAGAATCGAAGGCGCGCCGTGGCAAGCGCTTGACATCGATGGCAGTACCCGGCACATTCCAGTAAATTTCCTGGACGGAGGCGGAATCGGCGATCCAGGTTTTGGTCCAACGATTGAATCCCGTCATCACAAATTCATCCGAGTCGTTGGCGTACCGCGGCGCGAGTGGCTGGAAGCGATGAAAGGTATGCAGGTTGCGTAGCGTCCAAGGGATTAAAGTAGCGACGGTTCCGAGCGCCAGAATTATTCCGGATCGGAATATGGAAATCGAGTATGGAGCAGCAGTCGATATTGATTTTCGCTTCGCCTTCCAGCATCGTAGAAAAAGTAGAAATAGATACGCGGCCACTGCGCCGAACAGAATGCCGCCGTCCGGCCGCAACAGGATGCACGCTCCGGCGGAAAGCCCACAGGCGAGCCATGTGCCTGAAGCTTTAATGGGATTAGAACAGTCGACATCACGAAGATCGGCAAGTCCGCAAACTGCAAAATTCAGGGCCAGCGTCGTGAAAAAGATTTCCAGTGTTTCGGTGAGAGCTGCAGCGGCATAGTTGGCGAGAAATGGACACAAGGCGGCGAGCAGGAAGCCCGCTTTCGCGGCTCGTTCGGAGAGCGAGCGGCGCGCAAGATCAACGACCAGAAAACATGTCCCCAGATCGAACAGGACCTGAATGAGCAACACCGCGCGGAAATTGTTCAAGCCGAAGATGGCGAAAATCGCCGCCAGAAACGCCGGGTATCCCGGCAGGCGCGATAGAGTGGGCGCGATCTGGCTGGAATCGGTAATACCATAAACACCATGCCGCAACCAATTCGTAGCGATATCGGCGTAAAGGCGCGAATCATCGACGATGGCAGGAAAGCGAAACACAAAGAGCAGCCGCAGCGCCAGCGCCGCCAGGCTTGCCCCAAAAAAGAAGCGAGCATTCTTCCGCACCAGTTCCAGCACGCTGAGAATATACGCGTTTGCGGTCATCCCGGAGCCGGGAAAATGCATCCTAATAGCCACGGATGTTACCTCTACCCTGTTTCTTATCTCGTGCATTGCACAGTGGACCCTACAGGCTTCATGAGGATGCAAGTGAGACGCGCGATTATTGCGTCGCGAGAAACCCTTCGGTCGCTTGCGCTCTCTCAGGGCAGGCTGCGACCCTTCGTGCGGCTAGCCCCGATCCCGTGTGGCGCAAAGAACGCTTGCTCGGGATGGCAATCGGAGCATAGTGCGCCCGAGAATTGACCGTCTGCTGCGCGCGGCATACGATAAGCGATTAGCCCTGCATGCCTGAGCCCATCTTTTATGATCCGCGTCGCGCTCGCTGGAAGCGCTTGAGACGCCTCGTTGATACTGCGGTTGCGGCGTTATCCGCGCTGATTATTTTCTTCGTTTACACCACCTTGCGGGACGAGCGTCTGCCCGAGTTGCTATTTTCGCCGCAGAAGCGCGCCTTCAGGGCGTTGAAGGAAAATGAGAAGGAAAAAGCCCGCGAGCGCCAGAAGAAGTTGGCGAGCCGGTCTCATCGCAAGTCGAAGCTGGCCCCGTCGGAAGTTAAATTAAACCAGGACGAAGGTATCCGCGCGGCGTTCTATGTTCCCTGGGACGCCGCTAGTTTTTCTTCGCTCCGCGACTATTCCCGGCAAATCGACCTGCTGTATCCGGACTGGCTCCACGTACTGACTCCCGACGGCCGACTACAGGGCGTGGACGACCAAACGAACAAGTTCTTCGATGTGGTGCAAAACAATCACGTCCGTCCGGTGGATGACCGGGTAATGCCTTTTCTCAAAGACGAAAACCCAGCCATGGAAGTTTTCCCCATGGTGAACAACTTCGACGGCACCGAGTGGGCGCAAGGAATCACAGACTTTTTGAATAATCCAAGCGCCCGCGCTCTCTTCCGCCAGCAGGTCGCGCTGTTTCTTTCATCAGACCGCTTTGGCGGGCTGATGGTGGATTTTGAAGCCTTCCCCAAAGTGGGTCAGCCCGGCTACGTTGCGCTGCTGAACGAACTTTCGGAAGACCTGCATGCTCGCGGGATGAAACTTTATGTCAGCGCGCCCGCGCACAATGAAGAATTCGATTACCCCGCCATCGCGATGGCGGCGGATGGCGTGGTTGTGATGAACTACGACGAACATTATCCCGGCGCGGCGTCGGGGCCGGTCGCGTCGCAGGATTGGTTCGTGGACAACCTCAACTTCGCGGTGAAAGTTATTCCGCGAGAGAAAATCATCTGCGCGATCGCCAACTACGGCTATGACTGGGTGCTCAAGCCGAAGAATAGGAAGTTACCGCCCGATGCCAAAGATCACAGCGTTTCGGTGCAGGAAGCCTGGCTCGCAGCGCGCGATTCCGACGAAGATGTCACTTTCGACGATGACGCGCTGAATCCTCATTTCAGTTATCTGGATGAGAGCAGCCTGCGCCACGACGTTTGGTTTCTGGATGGTGTTACCGCATTAAACCACATGCGAGCCGCGCAGACATTGGGCATTCGGACTTTTGCTTTGTGGCGGCTGGGGGGTGAGGATCGTTCGTTGTGGCGCGTGTGGGACATGCCCGGCGATGTTGGCGCTGCCGAAAAACTGCGCGATGTTCCTCCGGGTCAGGATGTGGACATGGAGGGTCAGGGCGAAATCCTGCGCATCGAAGACCGGCCCACGCACGGAACGCGCGATCTCACAATCGACGCCAGTACGAAGCTGATCACGGACGAAAACTTTCAAACCTTACCAGAGCCTTTTCGGGTCGCCCGTTACGGCTACAGTCAGAACAAAGTTGCGCTGACCTTCGATGATGGCCCTGACCCCGAGTGGACGCCCAAGATTCTCGACGTGCTCAAGCAGGAGCACGCCCCGGCCACTTTTTTTCTGATTGGAATTCAGACCGACAAGTTTTCCAGCCTGGCGAAACGGATCTACAACGAAGGCCACACGATTGGGAACCACACCTTCACCCATCCCGACGTAAGCAACATCACGGATACGCAAATGAGGGTGGAGTTGAATCTCACGGAGCGGCTGTTTGCCAGTCTTGTGGGAGTTCAAGCCAGGCTGATGCGTCCGCCGTACGCCATTGATGAAGAACCAGACACGGCCGACCAGGTGAAGCCGCTCGAATTCGCACAAGATATGGGCTACATCACCGTGGGCAACCGGATTGACCCCAACGATTGGAGCGATAAGCCGCGGCACACCGCCGAGGAACTTTCTGCATACGTGCTGGCGCATCTGCCGCCCTGCGGTCCGAACGACTTACGCTGCGGCAACATTATTATTCTGCACGACGGGGGCGGGAATCGCGCGGAAACGGTTCGTGCGCTGCCGATGATTATTGACGGCATCCGAGCCCGCGGCCTTGAAATCGCGCCCGTCTATGACCTGCTCGGCAAAACTCGCGCCGACGTAATGGCTCCCCTGCCTACCGGTCAGCGCTGGGCTGCCCGCCTGGACCGGCTTGGCTTCTGGCTCTTTGACGCGGCGGTGGTGGGAATCGCATGGATCTTTTTCATCGGCGATATCCTCATGACAGGGCGCTTACTGTTCATCGGTGCGGCCGCTGTGTACGACCGCCTGCAAGAGAAGATTTTCGGCAAGCCGGCCGAGGTCGCTTCGTACAGGCCCAAGGTTGCTGTTCTGATTCCAGCTTACAACGAAGAGAAGGTGATCGAGCGTACGGTGCGCGCCGCGCTTAATTCCGACTACTCCAATTTGCGCGTAATCGTCATCGACGATGGGTCGCGCGACCGTACGCTGGAAGTGGCGCGCAGCGCCTTTGCCAAGGAGGAAGCTCAGGGGAAAGTACTAATACTCTCGAAGGCTAATGGCGGCAAGGCTGCCGCTCTTAACTACGGCATTGAACATATTCAGGATGCGGAACTCTTCGTTGGTATCGACGCCGACACGATCATCGCCGGGGATGCCATTTCGCGCCTGGTACCGCATTTCATCAATCCGAAGGTCGGTGCCATTGCGGGCAATGCCAAGGTAGGGAACCGCGTAAATCTGTGGACGCGCTGGCAGGCACTCGAATACATCACCAGCCAGAACTTTGAGCGCCGTGCTCTGGACGTTCTTGGCGCGGTGAGCGTGGTACCCGGAGCGATCGGGGCGTGGCGCGTCTCCGCTGTGCGCGAAGCGGGCGGCTACCAGCTTGACACCGTTGCGGAAGATGCCGACCTCACTATGGCTCTGTTACGCCGCGGCTACCGCGTGGAGTACGAAGATATGGCTTTGGCTTACACGGAAGCACCAACGAATGCAAATGGCCTGATGCGCCAGCGTTTTCGCTGGTCTTTCGGCATTCTGCAGGCGGTTTATAAACACAGCGGCGTGTTTGCGCGTAAAGGAGCCCTGGGTTTTGTGGCGCTGCCAAACATTATGATCTTCCAGATTCTGCTGCCGCTTGTGTCGCCGCTCATCGATATCATGTTCGCTGTTGGCGCTGTCTGGTATTTCATCCAGAAACATTTTCATCCCGATTCCACGGACCCCGCGAGCTTTCATAAACTGCTTGCATTCTTCTTCGTATTTCTCGTGGTTGACTTTCTGGCTTCAGCGCTGGCATTCGCGCTGGAGCGGCGTCGTCCCGATGACAAGGAAGATGTCTGGCTGTTGAGCCAGGTCTGGCTGCAACGCTTCGCCTACCGGCAGTTATTCTCGGTGGTGCTGTTTAAGACGCTGAAACGCGCGCTCGAAGGGCGAAGGTTCGCGTGGGATAAGTTGGAGCGGACCGCCGCTGTGAGGTATGTGGCGTCGGAGAATCGGGATTCGGTGAGGGTGCCGTAGGCGGCCTGCCGTCATTGTTTTATTCGGACTACATTATCGAAACAGCAGCCCGGCGAATTCTGCCAGATTCCGCCGCCACACCATCCAAGTGTGCATGCCCGGCGTCTCGATCTCAGTCGCCTTCACTCCCTTGGTTTTGAACCACGCTCGGAGATTGCGATTGATCGTGATCAGATGATCCTCAGTACCACACGCGATCCATAGAAGATGTGGTTGCTGATTCGCTTTGGCATCGAGAGACGGGAAGTCTTTCTGAAAGTCATCGGGAATACCACCGGAACTGAAAGCGCCGATCCAGGAAAACTTGTCGAGGTTGTTCAGCCCGGTGAGCAGCGATTCCGAGCCACCCATCGACAATCCGGCAATCGCCCGCGCATTGCGATCTTTCGTGATCCGGTATTCGTTTTCCACCCGTGGCATCACCTCGGTGAGCAGCGCGGCACTAAACTTGTTGAAGTTGCGATCGCGTACCTCTGCATGACTCCACGCGTTCCAGCCTAAGCGAATCATTTCCATGGTCCCGTAACCCAGAGGCATCACTACGATCATGGGCTTGGCTTTACCCTGAGCGATGAGATTGTCGAGGATCACGTTGGCGTGTCCAACCGCCGTCCATCCGCTGGCGTCGTCACTGAATCCGTGCAGAAGATAAAGCACCGGATAAGTCTTCCTCGCGGCCGGATCGAAGCCCGGCGGAGTGTACACGTAGTAATCGCGATCATCGCCCGCAACCGTGGACTTATAGAAGTGATGATGAATCACTCCGTGGGGCACATCGTTCTGTTCCCAAGGCAGCGATGGCGGGCCGGGAACATGAACGAAGTTCCCCGGAGAAATTAGATTCGGCACAAGGGAAGGATTCGATGCGTCCAGGGAGCGCACACCATCGGCCATGAAGGAGTATCCGTAGTAATCCGGCGCCAGCGGTAGGGTGGTGATGGTCCAAACGCCTTGATCGTCTTTCTGCATTTCGACAGCCTCGGCGCCTTCGCGATCAAGTTTGACATCTCTCGCGTTGGGCGCACGAAAGCGGAAAGTTACGCTGCCGTCGGGATGGATATCGGGAGAAACTAGCGGCGTGGTCGGGGGCAGCTCAGATTTTTTCTCCTGAGCTACAACGCAGGCCGCGATTACTAAAAGGACTGAAAACAGACGGAGCGGAGCCAAGAGACGACGCATGTATCCTCCGCAAGAAGTTGAGGTAGCTGAAATCGGTGGCGGCTACAGCTTCTTTTCCGCGACGTCCAGCCGATTCTCCGCTTTGTGAAGCGCATCCAAGGAGCGCTCGACGTCCACATTAATGTCGCCGCTGGTGAGCCGCTGCTCGGCCCGGTCTTTGGCTTTGCGCGCGCGCTCGATGTCGATCTCGGATGGGCGCTCCGCAGTTTCGGCGAGGATTGTTACTTTATCGGGCAGCACTTCGGCAAATCCCCAAGCCACGGCCAGCCGCTGCTCTTCAGCACCGGCCCGGTAGGTAATTTCGCCCACAGCGAGTTCGGTGATGAGCGGAGCGTGACCGGGCAGAATGCCGAGATAGCCATTCTTGCCTGGAATCTGCACTTCTTCCGCCGCCGTGGCTACCACTTTTTTCTCCGGCGTGACAATCTCGAGTTGGAAAGTATCTGCCATGCAAAACTCGGCGCTCGACCTCGGCCCGCAGACTTCCGCAAACCCTTCGATGTCCGAGGTTTGAGGTCCGGCGTCTGTTCTTAAGCCGCTGTCTTCATCTTTTCTGCCGCTTCCAGCACCTCTTCGATCGGGCCCTTCATGTAAAACGCTTGCTCGGGGATGTCGTCGTACTTGCCGTCGACAATCGCTTTGAAGCCCTTCACCGTATCGGCAATCTTCACGTAACGTCCGGCTGCGCCGGTGAATTGTTCTGCAACGTGGAACGGCTGCGAGAGAAAGCGCTGAATCTTTCGCGCGCGCGCCACGGTTAGTTTTTGATCTTCGCTGAGTTCGTCGATACCGAGAATCGCGATGATGTCCTGCAGGTCTTTGTAAGTCTGCAGGGTCTTCTTCACCGACTGCGCAACGTCATAGTGCTCTTGTCCGACGATGCGCGCATCCAGAATGCGCGAGGTGGAGGCCAGCGGATCGACTGCGGGATAAATTCCGATCTCGGTCAGTGCGCGCGAAAGCACAGTGGTCGCGTCGAGGTGAGCAAAGGTAGTCGCCGGAGCGGGATCGGTTAAGTCATCGGCGGGAACGTAAATCGCCTGGACCGAAGTGACCGAGCCTTTCTTCGTGGACGTGATACGCTCCTGCAGTTCACCCATTTCCGTCGCCAGATTTGGCTGATAGCCCACGGCGCTGGGCATGCGGCCGAGCAGCGCAGACACTTCGGAACCCGCCTGCGTGAAACGGAAAATGTTGTCGATGAAGAGAAGCGTGTCTGCGCCTTCTGCATCGCGGAAGTATTCCGCGACCGTAAGTCCCGTGAGCGCTACTCGCAAGCGGGCACCCGGCGGTTCCGTCATCTGACCGTAAATCAGCGCCGCCTTCGAGTGCGCGGGATCGCCAGGCTTAATCACGCCGGACTCCGTCATCTCCAGCCAAAGGTCGTTGCCCTCGCGAGTGCGCTCACCGACGCCGGCGAACACGGAGAATCCGCCGTGGTTCTTGGCGACGTTATTGATCAGCTCCATGATGACGACGGTCTTACCCACGCCCGCGCCGCCGAACAGTCCGATCTTGCCACCCTTCAAGAACGGTTGAATAAGATCGACGACTTTCACGCCGGTCTCGAACATCTCCGCAGTCGTTGCCTGTTCGTCGAACGCCGGCGCCAGGCGGTGAATCGGCATTCTTTCTTTGTATTCGATCGGCCCCAATTGATCGACAGGCTCGCCGATCACATTCATCACGCGTCCGAGCGTGCCACGACCTACCGGGACCGAGATCGGGCCGCCCTGATCGATGGCTTTCATGCCGCGCACCATACCCTCGGTCGCTTCCATGGCGATACAGCGCACGCGTCCTTCGCCCAGATGCTGCTGGACCTCAAGAATTACGTTCACGGGGCTGGGGACGGTGAAGCCGTCGCTCACTACTCTCACAGCTTCATAGATAGGCGGCAGGTGGCCTTCGGAAAATTGCACGTCCACTGCCGGCCCTGCGATTTGAACTACGTGTCCGATATTTTCTGGCATAAAGTCAGCTTCTCGGTGCTAGCTCCTGGCTTGACAAGCAGTCGGCAATCAGCAATCAGCATTCAGCCCTTGAACCTTATCCCGGCGTCCGGTAACAGGCCTTACTGGCTGAATGCTGAGTGCTGATTGCTCCCTACATTGCCGCCGCTCCGCTCACGATTTCGATAATCTCCTTCGTGATCTTGGCCTGCCGGGCACGGTTCATGGCCAGGGTCAGGGAGTCGATCATATCTGTGGCGTTGCTGGTGGCCGACTCCATGGCGGTCATGCGTGCAGCATGTTCGGCGGCGACTGATTCCAGCAAAGCGCGGAAAATCTGGATGCCGACATATTTTGGCAGCAGGTCGCGGAACAATTCCTCCGGCGGCTGTTCGTAGATGTAATCCACTTGCGCCGTGCCAAATTGCGCCGCGGCGGCCTCGTCGGCCGGGGATTCGGAGCGCCGCAAGCCCACCCCTGCGCTCACTGCCGCCTCTTTCGCTCTTTTCTTTTCTTCTTCGGTCATCTCTTCGGCGAAGCGCACTGCCGGCTCGCCAACCTGCTCGATGGGAAGAATCTGTTCGACAACCAGGCGCTGCGCAATCACGGATTTGAATTCGTTGAAAACTATATAGACCGAGTCAATCTCTTCGCGCTCGTAGCGGTCAATTACGCTTTCCGCCAAGGCGCGGGCTTGCGAAAATTCCAGCTTGCCGAGAATACCGACATGCTCACCCGTAATTTGTATCGGTCCGGCGCGCCCGGCAGACTTCGCTTCAGGCTGTTTCTCCAGCGATTCCTCGGACTCGGCCAGGCTGCGCGCCGGCACTGCAGCGGAGGGATAGCGCCGGCGCAGAAAATCGCGCCCTTTGCGGCCAATCGCCTCGATATCGACATTCTTATTCGCCTTCAATTCGAGAAAACGCGTGGCTGCTTTGGTGATGTTCGCGCTGAAAGCCCCCGCCAGGCCTTTGTCGCCGGTAACAACGATCAGAAGAATATTGTTCTCCGTCCGCTGCGCCAGCAAGGGATGTTTTACCTCGCCTGTTTCCGGATCATAGATCTCAGCGCGCGTCACCAGCGACTTCAGGATATTCGTCAACATCTGCGCGTAAGGACGCGCCGCCAGAGTACGCTCCTGCGCCCGGCGCAGCTTTGCCGCCGAGACCACTTTCATGGCCTTGGTGATCTGCCGCGTGTTCACCACGCTGCGGATACGGCGCCGAATGTCGAGAATGTTGGCCATAGAAGATCAGCTGTTAGCCATTAGCTCTTGGCCTTTAGCTTTCAAAACCTATTTCGATGAGCCAGACAGCACTTGCTCCAGGCTAAGAGCTAAGGGCTAACAGCCAAAGGCTCATTTCGCTACTGCTTCTCTTGACGACACGAACTGCTGCTTCGCCTGCTTCACTAAATCCGTCAACTGCGCTTTCAGACCGTCATCGAGAATTTTCTTTTCCATGATTGTGCGCAGGAGGCCGCCGGCGGTTGCGTCGACATACTCGTACAGCTCTTTTTCGAAGTCGCGGACTTGATTGACGGGAAGATCGTCCAGGAATCCTCCGGTGCCAGCGAAGATGATCAGAATCTGCTTGGAGAACGGCAGGGGCGAAAATTGGTTCTGCTTCAGCAGTTCGACCAGCCGTTGTCCGCGGTTGAGTTGCGCTTGCGTCGCTTTGTCGAGGTCGCTGCCGAACTGCGCGAATGCTGCCAATTCCCGGTACTGCGCGAGTTCCAGTTTCAACGTGCCAGCAACCTGGCGCATGGCTTTAATCTGTGCGCTGCCGCCGACGCGACTCACCGAAAGACCTACGTTCACGGCGGGACGAACGCCCTGGTTGAACAAATCGGTTTCCAGATAAATCTGCCCGTCGGTGATTGATATCACATTGGTCGGAATGTAAGCGGAAACGTCGCCCGCTTGCGTCTCAATTATGGGCAGCGCGGTCAGCGATCCGCCTCCATTCTTGTCGCTCAATTTCGCCGAGCGCTCCAGCAACCGCGAGTGAAGATAGAACACGTCTCCCGGATACGCTTCGCGTCCCGGCGGACGCCGCAGCAGCAGCGAGATTTCGCGATACGACGCCGCATGCTTCGAAAGATCGTCATAGATAACCAGCGCATGCCGCTTGCTATCGCGAAAATATTCGCCGATGGCAGTTGCCGCGTAAGGAGAAATGTATTGCATGGGCGCGGGTTCCGAGGCCGATGCCGCGACCACGATGGTATATTCCATCGCGCCGTAATCTTCCAGAATCTTCACCACCTGAGCAATCGACGATCGCTTCTGTCCGATCGCGTTATAGATGCAGATCAGGTCGTTTCCCTTGCTGTTGATGATGGTGTCGAGGGCAACCGCGGTTTTTCCCGTCTGACGGTCGCCAATGATCAGTTCGCGCTGGCCGCGGCCGATCGGGATCATGCTGTCGATGGCCTTCAATCCGGTTGCCATGGGCTCGCGCACGGGCTGGCGGTCAATGACGCCCGGTGCCAGTCGCTCGAGGGCGATAAACTTGTCAGTGGCGATGGGTCCTTTGTCGTCGATGGGGCGGCCGAGCGAGTCGACTACGCGGCCAATCATGGCGTCGCCGACGGGCACACTCATGATGCGCCCGGTGCGCTTCACTTCATCGCCTTCTTTGATCTCGGTATATTCGCCGAGCAGCACCACGCCCACCTGATCTTCTTCCAGGTTCATGGCTATGCCCGCAACGTCGTGAGGGAAGGAAAGAAGTTCGCCGGCCATTACTTTGTCGAGTCCATAGACGCGGGCAATGCCGTCGCCCAGCGTAATAACCGTGCCGGTCTCGTCCACGGAGATCTTCGATTCATAGTTCTCGATCTGCTCGCGGATCAGTTTTGTAATTTCGTCTGCCTTGATCTGTGCCATAGAATCAGCTCTTAGCCATTGGCTGTTAGCTTTTAGCTCAAAACCTAACCCGCATAGGGTCAGGCTAAGAGCCAAAGGCTAAGAGCTAATAGCTTCCTTCAATCTCTCCAACTGGCCCTTCACCGAACCGTCGTAAATTGTGCTGCCCAGGTGGAGGACTGCGCCCCCGAGAAGCGACACATCTTGTTCGTATTGAGCGCGCACTTTCTTTCCTGTCAGCTTTGCGACCTGCGCCTCGAACTCTCGCTTTTCTACGTCATTTAATTGGCGAGCGCTGACGATCTGCGCCTCGGCGAATCCCAGCCGCGCGTCGAGTTCTTTCTCCAGTAGCCGGATAATGGGCTCTAGAAAATGCACGCGCCGGTGATCGATCAGGATTGCGACAAGATTCCTCACTTCCTTCGAAATCCCATCGCGCTCGGCAATTACGTCAAGCACGCGGCGTTTCTGATCGGCGGGGATCGCGGGATTTTCCCACACGCGGCGCAAGTCCGAACTTTCGTCCAGCAAGGTCGCGATCATGCGCAACTGCGCAACCGAACGATCCGGATCAAGGTGCCCGTCTAGAACCACATCCGCAAAGGCGCGAGCGTAGGTGTTGGCGACCGAAGCCATACGCTAGTGGCCTCCCTTTCCAGATATGTCAGATCTTCTGCCAGACAAATCGGAAGCAGGTGAATCTGAATACGCGCCCAGTTCCCCTGCGAAATTCCTTACCAACGCTTGATCGGTTCCGGCATCGACATGAATTTGCTTCCTTGCAAGACCGATCGCCAAATCAGCCGCGTAGGCAGTCAATTGGCGCCGCGCCGCCTTGGCGGCGGCGGCGATCTCCTGCTGCGCCGATTCCACGATTTTTCGCGTATCTTCCCGAACTGCCGCCTCGATTCGTGCTTCTTCGGCTGCCGCGTCTTTCTCTGCGGCGTTGCGCATCATGCCTATTTCGCCGTCCAGTTTCATCAGGCGCGATTCGATCTCTGACAATCTGCGGCGCGCTTCTTCGCTGGCCTTCTGCGCCTCCTGCATTGCCTTCTGAATCGCCGCCGTGCGCGCGCTGAATGCGGCCGGCAGGTACTTGCGAGCAACCCAGAAGATCAGTCCGGCAATCACGGCAAAATTCAGCAGAATGCTTAATAGGTAAGCATTTCCGTTGCTCAGGCCCGTGTGCTTTGCAATGAACTGCACTGATGGCGACTCTTTGAACTCGGCCTTGTCATCTTCTTCTCCGGCGGCTTCACGGGTTTTGTGCGTCAGTTGACGTCCGAAACTGAGCTGCTTTGACGATTTATGGGACTGTTGATTTTGCGCCGGCGGTGCCGACTGTGGCGGCGGTTCCTGCGCGGAGAGCGAAACAGGCGCTCCTGCCAGACTCAAGGCCACCAGCATCAGCAGACACGGGCTTGTGATTTTTTTCAAGAAAACCATTTGGTTCGCTTGCGCAATCGGTTCGCGCGATTTCCAGGACTGAAGATTTAAGCCACGAGACTTTAACCTGCGAGACAGTGAGCGATGAGGCATCAACGTCCTGCTCCGGCCGGCTCTAACACGCGGCGCATAATCTCCGTTGCCAGCGTCTGCGCTTCGCCCTGCAAACCCTCCTGCGCGGCCTCGCGATCTTTCTCGATGTCAGCCCTCGCCGCCTCCACCTGCGCGTGAGTCTTGTTGCGAGCTTCGTTCAAAGCTGCGGTGCGCGCATCGAGCGCCGCTTTGCGCCGCGCTTCCTGCGCGCGGAATAGAGTTGCTCGCGCCTCGCGCAAACGCTGCTCGTATTCGGATGTGCGTGCCTCAGCCGCGGCAATGTCCGCCCGCGACTTCTCGACCGCTCCCTCCGTCTTGGCGCGCCGCTCGGCAAGCACCCGCTGCAGAGGCTTGTGCACGATGGTCGCGTAGAGCGGGTACAGGAGTGCCAGCAGAATTACTGTGGGCACCGCTCCGAGCAGTAATTCCCCTAGTTGTCGCAGCGTTTGATCCATTAATTGCAGCTATACAGGAAAATGAGGGCTTTGAAAACTGTTAAGTCTAACGTCCGAGGGAGTTTATGTCAACGCAAAGGCTGATTTTTTGGGGGAGTATCCGGGGCTGCGAAGGTGTCGAAATGGCGCGAAATCTGAGGGTTGTCCCTTGGGGATGCAGAAAGCTGCAACTAAATCCTTGACTTCCCGGTACAGAGGACTAGCATGTATGTATCACCTCCGATCCAATTCAGGATCGAATGGGCCGATAGCCAAGGACTGTCACCGCTTCTTGGTTGCCGGCCCATTTAAATTACGGATCGTTGGCTGCTAGCCGATGTGCTTTGGGACCACCACCCAATGTTTCATCTTCCGCACCACTGACTCCGGCGCCTCCACCTCTAACTCGACCGCTCCGTCCTTGTAAGTCCGCGAATAAATCCGGGCCTTGGCTTCCAGAAGTGCCAGCATCTTTCCTTCTTTCTGCGGGACGCGCAGATGCACGCGGCTAACCGGATCTTCTTCGATCATGGCATCGATGCGCGCCAGCAGTTTGTCAAGGCCTGTGCCCTCTGCCGCGGATACGTAGACCGTGTTGTCGCCGTTGTGCGAAGAATCGTGCAACAGACTCTCGACCACTTCCTCATCGAGCAGATCAACTTTATTCATTACCCGCAAGCGCGGCTTCTTTTCCGCCTCGAGTTCCTTCAGGACAATCTCCACTTGCGCATCCTGTTCCGCGGAGAGGCGGCTGCTGGCGTCGGAAACATGCACGATCAGCGATGTGCGCTGCACTTCTTCCAGCGTGGCGCGAAAGGCCGAGACCAGCGTGTGCGGCAGGCTGCGAATGAATCCCACCGTATCGGAAAGCAGCACCTTGCGCTTCGAGGGCAGTGTCACGGCCCGGATTGTGGGATCGAGCGTTGCGAACATGCGCGGCGAGGCCAGCACCGCCGCCCGGGTAAGTGCGTTGAACAGAGTGGACTTGCCCGCGTTCGTATAGCCAACCAGGGCGACGGTCGCCACCGGAGCCGACTCACGCCGTTGCCGCTGCTGGGCACGGATGCGCTTGACGTTCTCCAGTTGCTGCTCGACGTGCCGGATGCGGCGGTAAATTTTCCGCCGGTCAGTTTCAAGCTGAGTTTCACCGGGTCCGCGCGTGCCGATGCCACCGCCGAGTTGCGACATGTCCACGCCGCGGCCTGCAAGGCGCGGGAGCATATATTGCAGTTGCGCCAACTCCACCTGTAACTGGCCCTCCCGGGTGCGCGCATGGCGAGCAAAAATGTCGAGGATGAGTTGAGTGCGGTCGATTACACGCCGCTTCACTATTTTTTCGATGTTACGCTGCTGCGAAGCGCTGAGATCGTGATCGAAGAGAAGAAGGTCAGCATTCAGGGACGCGGCCGCGCCGGCGATTTCCTCGAGCTTACCGGCCCCAATCAAAGTGGCAGGATCGAACCGGTCGCGGCGCTGCAGAATTTCGCCAACGACCTTTGCGCCCGCGCTACCCGCCAGTGTGCGCAGTTCGGCCAGGGACTCATCCGCATCAAACTCCGGAACGCTGGGCTTGTTGCTGGCCGACCGGGCAGATGGACTGGACTTTACCGCGGGAATATCCGCAGCCGCCGCCGCATCGCGCGCCGCCTGTGCTTGTGCAGTAACCTGGTTCTTACCTGATCGTCCGCGCGTGCGGACGTCGATGCCGACGAGAAAGGCGCGCTCCTGATCGTCTTCCGGGCGCACATTCTCCGGGCTTGGATCTGCCCCCAGAGGCACACGTCCACCTTCGAACGTGCGGACGCGCGTCTTCTTGGGATGAGAACTGCGCAAACCGGAAACGCCTTATCCTTCGGAGCCCGAGGCGCTCGCCGCTGAAGCCGCTACCGGCGAGGTAGCCCCGGCCGCAGCCGCCACCTTGGCCTCCGGGTGCGCCAAGTGTGCGCTATGCGGCCCCGTGCGGCCAATCACAATGGTGGAAATGGCGTGTTTGAAGATCAGTTGCTCTTGTCCATTGGCCTCGAGCACGACGGAATATTTGTCGAAGGAGCGAATGCGGCCTGTCAGCTTAACGCCGCTCAGCAGATAAATCGTGACGCTCAACCGCTCCTTGCGTGCTGTGTTCAGGAAGGAGTCCTGGATGTTCTGCGCCGGCTTGCTGCTATCCATAGCCGATCTCCTTATATTGTGACTTCCGTTCAACAACTCGCTCCTTTGGCCTGCGAGCCAGGGCGAGTTCAAAACAACAGCGTTTCCTCGCGGGATGTTTTTCTGTTCTGTACGACCCGCTCAAGGAAGACGGGGGGACAACCTGCCTTGTCGCAACGCCGATTTTCCGACGATGCGGCCCCTGGCAGGTAGCTGCGAGTACGATACGTCCTAAGCCCGCGCTTTTCAACCGCGAACTTGCAGAAATCCGCTTTCTTCCCAGTATTTCCCGAGGTGCGCTTTCTGATCTGGCTACCGCTGTTGTGTACAATCCCCGCGTGGACAATTCTTTATGTTTCGTGGAGGCATCATGGCAAGCGCCGCAGCGTTGTTTGCACCTCAAATCAACTTTCCCCAGGACTTCAACACAAACTTCCTCATGCTGGTTCGCTGGATTCATTTTCTCGCCGGGATTACCTGGATCGGCCTGCTCTATTTCTTCAACCTGGTGAATGTGCCGCTGATGAAAGAGCTGGACTCAGCTACGAAGGGCAAAGTCATGCCTGCGCTGATGACGCGTGCACTGTGGTGGTTCCGCCACTCCGCGGTGGCAACCGTGCTCGCAGGAATCGTCTACTGGGAGGTGATTGTCACGTCTGACGTTCACAACGGCCAAATGCTGGGATTGAACCCTTCCCATGGAGCAGTGGTGGGCAGCTTCTTCTTGATCTGGACTATCGTCTGGGGAGTGCTTTACGCCTGCCTCATCCCGGGAAAGGGGATCTTTGACAATGGCGCATTCGTCGGCATAGTTTATGCGGTCGTCGTTGCAGTCGCCGCTTGGCTCTTCCTGAGCCTTAATAGCCACGGCTGGGAGAGCAATCGCCTCCTCTCCATTGGGATCGGCGGCGGCATCGGATGGGTGATGCTGCTGAACGTCTGGGGAGTGATCTGGCGCATCCAGAAGCGCCTGATTCAGTGGACGCGCGACAATGCCACCAACGGCACTCCCATGCCCGACAAAGCCAAAGCCATGGCCCGGCAGGCCTTTCTGGCGAGCCGAGCCAATGCCTTCCTGTCAGTGGTGATGTTGTTCTTCATGGGAGCGGCGAGTCACTACCCGATTTTCGGGAAGTAAACAGTTTCTCCCTTGAAGTTGGCCTTCGGCGAATTGTGCAAGGGCCAGGAACTAGAAACAAGCGACCAAGAAAATGAGGAGCGTCTTCCGACGCTCCTCACTGCGTTTTGTGCTTAGGATCGTTGCAGCTAGAAGTAGATTTTGCCGGCCAGCTGCACCACACGGCCATCGCCGTTTGTAGTAATGGGCTGCACACTGTTGGTCTGCCCGAAGACCGAGGTGCCAACGACGCTAGTGCCAGTCGCGCTGTTCAGCGGCCCAAAGTTAGCGTGATTGAATGTGTTGAAGGTCTCAAGCCGCAACTGCACAAACTTCGTCTCGGTAAAGTGAATGTCCTTCTCTATGGCCATATCCCAGAAGTTCAAGCCTGGGCCATAAAACGGGTTGCGATTGGCATTTCCGAGCGTGCCAAGAGCAGGTGCGGTGAAGGCCGCCGGGTTGACCCAATCGCCCGCCCCCCCACTTTTCAGGCTGGCCCGGGGGTTGTGGTTGATCTGCAACGGTGCTCCAGTCGCCTGCGCGTGGCCCGGGTTCTCGTAAAATGCGTCCGGGAACGAATATTGCAGATCGTTGAACGCATTCGTGAAAACTGCTATAGGGAACCCGCTCTGGAACGTGGCAATACCCGTGATCGTCCAGCCATCGGTCAACCTCTTAAAGTGGTGCCCGTATTTGTAGATGGGCAAAACATAGTTAAAGTTCGCCACCAGACGCTGCGGGGCATCGGTAGCTGCTGGCCCGTAATTATTGGCGGAAGTAAACGCGTTTATGCCGGGTCCGGAGAAAAGCTCTCCACCATTTTCAAAGTTGGAGATGTAGTCGAACGCGCGCGAATATGTGTAGGAAACCTGGAATTGCAAGCCATCGGTGAAGCGCCGGTTGATCGACGCTTGCAGGGAGTTATAGTTGGAACTCCAGTCGGTTGCGAACACACCCGGTTGTCCCAAGACATTGGTAGCGGCTCCATATTGAAAGCTTGCACCGCCGGTGCATGACGCTAAAAAGAAATCGGTTCCGCACTTTAGTGCAACTGGGTTATTGTTCACGCCCGGGAAGACTCCCGCTGGATTGGCGTTAAAGTTGCCCTCCTCATGTCGGCCAATTGCACCCACGTAACCTATAGTAACGATCGTCGACTTTGAAACTTGATACTCGACATTCAGATTGAAATTGGTCGCCCGGGGAGATGTCATTCTCGGATCCGACTCGCTTATGTTGAATCCAAATGGTTCGAACTGAGCCCACGTGCTTGCGGCAACGGGTGCCCCAGCTACCGGTGGAGTGAAAGGAAACAGCTGCGGCGTGCTGCCGGTGGGAGTTTTACCTATCGCGACGGTGTTCTGCGTTTGGAACGGGCTGCCGAAGTTTGGCGGGGCGCCGATTGCGCCTGCGCCCGACGTCGCTAGAGAGAAGGGGGGAGTAAACAGCGTCTGCAGCGCCGCTTCCCCTTCCGTGCGGTTGTAATAAAGGCCAATACCCCCGCGAACGCTCAGACTGTGATTGTTCCAAGGGCTCCAGGCAAAACCAAGGCGGGGAGCAAAATCGCTATAGTGAACGCTGGGGCCACCATAGCTGCTGATTCCCTTATCTCCCGGGAAAACGAGGCCAACCGGCGCAGTGGGGAAAATAGTGGATTGCTGCCCCGGACGGATCGTCGCCATGGTCTCGCCATTGGCAAAGATGTTCTTCTGCGGGGTCTCAATATCCCAACCTGTGCCCAGAGTCAATGTCAGGTTTGGTCTGATCTGCCACTGGTCCTGAACGTAGGAATAGTATTCCTGGGCCCGGTCTCGGAGGATAGCGCCGCTGCCCTGGTTATAGCTATCCGGAGTTCCCAGCAGGAAATCGGCTCCGGCATTTCCGGTCGAGAAGGTCCCGGATCCGTTATACGCATAATTCCCGCTCAGATTGGAAAAGAACGGGTTGTTGATGGACAGCCGATCCATGTTGAAGCCAGCCTTGAGCGTATGGTGGCCCCAGACCTTACTGAAGTTGTCCGTGAATTGATAGGTGTTCTGAACCCGTGGTTGCGGGCCGTTGCTGCTGAACCCAAGCGTGAAAAACCCGCTTAAGGCCACAATCGGTAGCGATTCCAGCGACCTGACTTGCGGAACGATGCCAGAGAACCCGTATGCCGTGGGATCTATCGTGGATACCGGCTCATTTGCAGTGAAATTGAAGCGCAGGTAGGCCACTCGTGCTTCGTTCAAAGCGGTAGGAGAAAGGGTGTGGTTCCAGGCCCCAGTGAACTCGTAATACTTCGCCGGGCTGCTGCTGGCAAAACCGGGAAGATCCGATCCACTAAAAGGCACTGCATCGCTAGCGGGAAAATTCTCATAAAATCCATAGAACCAGACCGCGTCTTTGTTCGTCACCTTTTCATCGAGCCGGCCCAGGTACTGGTCTTGCTTCAGGGACTCGGACGGGTTGAAGACGAAGTTATTACCCGAATTGGGCAGCGGGACGAATTGGTTCATCAGCTTAAGCGCCAAGGGGTTAAGATCCTGGGTGGGGATAACACCCGTGCTAAAGAGATTTGCATAGGTAAGCGGAGTCGCGCCTCCTGGTTGGCACTTAACGCCCCCAGTCACGGGACAGGTGGATTTGCTGTCTCCGAACATTGCAAATGGAATAGGATTCGCTTTGAAGGCTGTACCCGCGGAGAAATCGCCGGCTCGCTGTGCGGCACTGAACACCGGCACGGAGGAAGAGGCGTTTGGTTCAGGCCGAGTTGCACGTTCTCCCTGGTACGAAAAGAAGAAGAACGCATGATCCTTGTAGATCGGTCCTCCCACGGTGCCGCCGAACAAGTTCTGGTGGAAGGGAGACGCCGCCGGTTTTCCCGCTGCGTTGGCTTGAAACCACGCTGGGGCATCCAGGAAGGTATCGCGATAGAACTCAAAAACATCGCCGTGAAACTGATTGGTGCCGCTCTTGATGACAGCGTTCACGGTGGCGCCGGAATTGCGCCCGTACTCGGGATTGAGCGTGCTGCTCACCAGGTTAAACTCGCCAATGGCATCCGGGCTGGGAACCACAAGCGGAACGTTCAGTGCGGCGTCGTTGGTGTCGGTTCCGTTTATCAGGAACGCGTTCTGCTGTGTCTCCGACCCGTTCGTGGAGTACGCTCCCGCACCGAAGCGATCGTTGGAAGCCTCAATCCCGGGTTGAAGCTGCATCAACTGGGTCCAGTTGCGCCCGTTCAACGGCAGATCAACAATCTGGCTCCCCGTAATGGTGGTGCCGAGCTGCATGCTGGTGGTCTCTACCTGGGCGGGATTGGCTTCGACCGTGATCGTTTCACTTGTCACGCCTACTTCCATGGCGACTCTCAGGTTGAATACCTGGTCCAGATCCAGGTGAATGTGACCCTCCGAGAACGCCTTGAAGCCGGATTTCTCGCCTCTCACCGAATAATCGCCGATCGGCAATTGCAAGAAAGCAAACAAACCATCTTTATCTGAGGTGGCATTGTAGGAGAGGCCGGTGGCGATGTTCGTGGCGGTCATCTTCGCGTCAGGCACAACAGCGCCGGAAGGATCTGTAACCGTACCGCGAATACTGGCATACAGGTTGTCGGCCTGCGCGGGGGGCGTCGCAACGAATGCGCACAGTAGACCCAGCGCTACGAGAAGCACTACAAAGCCAAACGAGTGGTGTTTCATGAAAAGCCTCCGTATCAGACACGTTCGAACCAAGTGGCCCAGCTTTGAAATTACGGAGAGACCCACTTGCAACGACCGGAACTACTCAATGGCCACTTATGCAGTTGGCGTTCCAAAGACAAGACGGACATAACACACTGATAACAAACATGATATGGTTTATACATTTGTTATTTGTAAAGGTTTGTCTCCATAGATTTGTGGAGGTAAACTACAGAAAACGGTACGTTTCCCGTTTTTGAGTGAGGCCATCCCAGGCTTGAGTGTTTCTATCCCGTACCGGAAATCTATTTTCGCCTCCACACGTCGCCGAGTCTGAAGCGAATTGAAAGGCACTTCACCCCGGCCTACTTGAAGGTTTCCTGCTACAATCGGCTCTTCCGTGACCACATCTTCTACGGGGTCCAAACCTTTCAAGCCGGATTCGGCGAAGGGCTATTCGTCCGCTGGAAAGGCTCTGCCGTCTGTCCCCCTACTTGACCTGAAGCGGCAATATGACCGAATCGGGGCCGAGGTGCTGGCCGCGGTGGAACGCGTGTGCGCTTCGCAACATTACATTCTTGGGGCTGAGGTGGAGGAGTTCGAGCACGAACTTGCGGAGTTCTGCGGTGCGTGCGACGCAGTAGGTTGCGCCTCAGGCACGGATGCGTTGTGGCTGGCACTTGCCTCGGCCGGAGTGCAGCCGGGAGACCAGGTTCTTACTACGCCTTTCAGCTTTTTTGCTTCATCCAGCGCCATCGTCCGTGCGGGCGCGCGTCCCGTGTTCGCTGATATCGATCCGCAGACTTTTAATCTCGATCCCGCGCAGGTCGAATCTTTTTTGCGTGAAGGCAAACGCGATAAGCTCCGCGCACTGTTGCCGGTTCATCTTTATGGTCAATGCGCGGAGATGGACGCCTTGCAGAGACTGGCTGACGAATTCCATTTGCACTTGATTGAGGATGCCGCACAGGCGATCGGAGGGAGTTGGAGGAATAACGCGGGCAAAGTCCGGCGTGCGGGATCGATGGGGAACGCAGCAGCGTTCAGCTTCTATCCCACAAAGAATCTCAGCGCCTACGGCGACGCTGGTCTGGTTACCACGAACAATTCAGAGATGGCAGCCCACATGCGGCGCCTGCGCAGTCACGGTAGTCCCGAGCGCTACGTTCACGAGGAGTTTGGATGGAATTGCCGTCTCGACGCCCTCCAGGCCGCCGTCTTAAGAGTGAAGTTGAAATATGTGGAGGGATGGAACGAAGCCCGCCGCCAGCGCGCCACGCGATACAACGAACTGTTCGCGGCTGCGGGTTTGACGGCCGCTGGGGTGCAACCCGAGGATTCCGCACCGATTCAACTGCCACAGACTTCGGCGAACGCTCACCATGTCTTCCATCAATATGTTATTCGCGCCTACCGCCGCGAGGAATTGCGCGAGTTTCTCGCCGCGCGCAAAATTGGGACCGAGATTTACTACCCCGTCCCATTGCACTTGCAACCTTGTTTTGTCTATCTTGGACACCGCGAAGGCGATTTCCCTGAAGCCGAGCGGGCTGCCAAAGAAGTGCTCGCCCTGCCAATGTTCCCGGAACTTACCGAGGAAGAGCAGCGCTGGGTCGTCGCCAGCATCGCGGACTTTTATTGCTAGCCGGATTTCTGCAGCTGCATTCTGATATATAAGACCGTAACTTTCAGCCACGACAATCATCAAACTCAGCGGAGTTGGAATGATGAGAAGCTTTCCGGTCGCAGCGTTGAGGTTATCTCTTGTGGTTGCTGTCTGCTCGGCGTTCCTTTTACGCGCGAAGGCGCAAACGTCTGCCCCGAACGCCGGTCGCACGCCCGTAGTCGTCGAGTTGTTCACGTCTGAGGGTTGTTCGTCTTGTCCTCCGGCTGACTTGCTGTTGCAAAAGCTGGAAGCAGAGCAACCTGCAGCTGGTGCGGAGATTATCGCTTTAGAAGAGCACGTGGACTATTGGAATCACGATGGGTGGGTCGATCCCTATTCGTCACCGGAATGGACGCAGCGGCAGCAAACATACGTCAATCTGATCAAAAACGATGCGTATACGCCCGAACTCGTTGTCGACGGGCAGAGCCAGTTTGTCGGCAACAATCCGAAGCAGGCGAAGTTGGAAATCGAAAAGGCGGCTCACGCCGCGAAGACGCAGGTTGCGATCACTGTGGCGCAATCGGATTCAAAGGGCTCGCTCTTCCATGTATCGGCAGGAAAACTTGTGGGGGGGACGTCTGGAGACGTTGCCGAAATATGGCTTGCGGTGACCGAGGATGGCCTGCATTCGTCGGTGAGTCGAGGGGAGAATGCCGGGCATGTCCTGCAGCATGTCGCCACCTTGCGTTCCTTGCAGAAGATCGGGGTCGCGGATGCGAATGCTGCACCTGTCTCTTTCTCCGGGGATCCGGTTGTGAAGTTTAACTCCCATTGGAATATTGGGAAACTTCACGTAACTGTTTTCGTGCAGAAGAAAAAGAGCCGGGAGATTCTCGGCGCAGCTTCGACAGCAATTCAACAGACAACTGTGGACTCTAAGCAGGCGGGCTAACACTAGCGCCGCCGGCGTTTTGTGGCCGTTTTCGGAAGTTCTTTTTGCTCGCCCGGAGCAAGCACCCGGCGCACGATTGGCGTATTCAGCTTGTACTTACGCTGGCTGACATTGCCGCTCTCGTCTTTCACTCGCAGGATGAAGACCGGCAACGTGCCTTCCTTATCGAAATTTTCGTTGGTCACCGTGATCGGCAGCACGCCGTTCAGTCCATGCTCGCGATACGCGGTTTCGTAGCGGTGCCTTTTGACGTTCCAGGTGAACACGCGGATTTGATCGTAGTCGTAAGGTGAACCGTCGTGCGGTTCAGTGACGGCACACAGATACTGCGGAACGTTTTTGTCGGTGCCCTCTTTGCCCGTGTCTTTCACCTGATCGAGTACGAAGAACGCGACAATGCGCTGACCCTCGGCATATTGCGCGATGTCGAGCGGGACGTCGATGTCGACCATACGCCCCAGCACCCAGCCCACTCGGTTCTGCGCATCACGCACCAGCCACCAGTCTTCCAGCACGGGACCGGAAGCTTTGCCACCAGCTCTCGTCGCCGTGGGAGCCGCTCCCGGCTGCTTCTCAGCGGTGGAGCGTTTCAGAGCGGACACCTTCGCTCCCGCCGTAAGCTGGTACAGGTGCTCAGTTTCACGGCCGGGCGTGAGATGCAAGTTGGTATCGCTGCGCAACACACCAGGCGATTGCACGGGATCATTCAGGTTCTCGTGCGTGAGCTTCTGCAGGCTGTCGTAGGTGCGCTGATCGACGAGGTAGCGTTGTTCGATCCAGCCCTCGAGGCCGCTGGTGGTGCGCACGCGGGCAAAACGCTTTTCGCGCTCCAGTACATCCACGCGCTCGCCGTTCTTCACCGTGCCGACCCGGTTGTAGATTGTGGCCACCTGATCGCGCAGTGTGGCCTGCACCGCCGAGACATAGTTCACTTCGAGTACACGGTAGCCTCTGCGATTGCAGGCGGAAAATCCCAGCAATAAAGCTGCAGGCAAAGCACACGCCAGAACGAATCGACAATGCCATGGATTAAACGGTTTCACAATGCTTGCGAGGTTCACATCAAACGCAGTTCGCTTTCCACTATAGCGCTTTACTAATACGATTTCCCGGCACGAAGGTGACGCCGGATACACCTCTGACATGATCGTCCAACAACTACAGCGGCGGCGTAGGCGTTGCGATTGCAGGGGTGTTATTGCTTTATCTTTGGCGGCCGCACATTCGACCCCGCTTCCAGAAGATCCCGAGCACGGAATCCTGACATGATAACCCTGATTCGGTTAACATAATTGGGCCAGCTCCAACTGAGCCAACGATAACAATAACAATAACGATGAAGATGAATAAGATATTCAAGACTCATCTCGCTCTTCTATCACTACCGGTATGTCTTCTGACGTTGCTGTTAGGCGCCAATGTGTGGGCTGCGGTGATTGACGCCGTGAACCCGGCGCTGCGTCCGCCGAAAGGGGCGCAGGTAGCTATCGTGGTCTTCGAGGATCTTCAGTGCCCCCAGTGCCGCCGCGTCGCGCCCATCCTCGAGCAGGCTTCGAAGACCTATAAGATTCCACTGGTGCGGCACGATTTCCCCCTGCCCATGCACAACTGGTCTTATGAGGCGGCTGTGATGGCGCGCTATTTCGACTCGACTTCAAAGGAGCTGGGCAACGAGTTCCGCGACTACATTTTCGCCAACCAGCTTGAGATTAATCCGCAGAACCTGCGCGGCTACGCTGAAAGGTTTGCCAGTGCGCACAAAGTGGACTTCCCCTTCGTGGTCGATCCGCAAGGGAAGTTCGCCGCCGAGGTGAACACCGACCGCGACGTGGGCAGGGCAATCAAACTCGAACACACCCCGACGGTGTACGTCGTCAGCAGCCGACATCCGGACAAGCCATACGTGGAGATGAAAGACGCCAGCCAACTGTATGCCCTGATTGACGCGATGATGAAGGATTAGTGAGGATGGGGCGCAAAGGCGTGAAGCTAGGCGGGAAGGTTCGCGATGCTCACCCTAGCCCAGAGGAGCCCCTCGACGCCGCACGGAGGGCCGTTCAACCGCGATCCAGCTCCTAGAAGGTGAGGCGGGATCGGGTGCCGCGATTTGCGGACGGTAAACCGGTGTTGTACAACGCATGGAACAACGCATCCAGCGTTGCGATGATAGCTTCTATTGCGCGTTGTACGTCCGTTTCGCTAATCGCGGGAACCTCTCTCCTTGCGTGAGTAAGCTTGTTGCGGAAGTTTATCGCTGAACTAAGTTGGCCCCTCCAGTTCGCTGAAGATCGGTCAATTTCTTTAGCAGCGACACCCATATGCAAAAACTCGATTCGGTCCTCCAGTTTTGACATCCGCAAAGCCTGTGTCATCTTGAACTCACCGTTTTCTAGCTTCACGTCTTTCTCAAGCAGCACACCCTTGCCATGTACCGAAACATTGAAACTGGATGCGAACTCCTCTCCCATTGCGTTGATGTGGGCCTCCAGAGAACAAAATGACAGCATCAGCGCGGCATGTAGATTCGCGTCTTTGGTAGGCGTATCCGTGGCTTCTCTTGCTTTCTCAAAAAACCTCCTAGCTTCTTCGAGAAGCTGGTTGGCGAAGAGATCAATTTCTTGCATCATTGCTTTTTCTTGGCCTGAGCTTTCTCTCTTGTCTTTTCGGCTTCTACCCTAAGCAGTTTGATGTGGTATTCTTGGATGGCAAGGTCAATCGCAGAAGGTGTAATACCTTCGCCATTGTCAGCTTGCAGGTAAAACAATTCAACCAGCCTGCCCCGTTCCTTGGCGTCAGTTCGATAACCTAAACCGCGATAGTTATCGGGATCGCTTTTGTGCTGCCCTTTTGCTAAAGCTCCCGCGTTCAGGGGGTCTTTGCCTCTTGCTAGACGGAGATCAAAATGGTGCTTTAACTTGGGAGCGTTATTCCGAAGCATTCCCGCAACGAAGGCCCATGCCGCCATTACTGCTATATTCATAGCCTTATCGGGGAAGTCAGATTTAACTCCCCTCTTGCCACTAAATGCCTCTCTCTGGGCACGCCCGAGGGCTACAAATTCTCGCGCTGCCGTCACGAGTGACGCATCAGTCCAAATGTCGTGCCTTTCGGCCTTTAACTCATCCCATCGTTTATCTCGTCCGCCACTGGGAGATAGGGAAGGCGTCGTCTCCGTTAAGGCAAACTTGTCAAACTTAACGGCCGTCCCGTCGAAATAATTGATTATGAAAGTTCTTGCGAACCTAACCGATATGCGACCGCCGCGTTGAAAGCTAGATGTAAAGTCAACGCCAGCGGGAAGTAGACCCACAGACTGACACCACTCCCTGAGTTCAGGGCCCTTGTAACTTTCTTGTACGCGGTCAATCCAGTCGCCGGAAATGTCGATATTCGTGTTAGAAATTAGCTGCACGTCATACCTCTGCTGCATGTCCAACGCAAAATAAACTTTAATGCCATGTAAAACATCTACCCCTTGTTCCAACGCCTCTTTAATTGCCCCAAATCGGTGTTGCCCTCCTATGATTTTTAAAGGATGATCCGCATCCTGCTCCTTAGTCCATTCAGCGACAATATTGCTGAATGACCTCTTTTGCCGTGCATCGTCCTTCATCTCCTGAAAGGCAACGTCGTCCTCCTCTATCTCACGGTTAGCCCTGTATTCAGGTTCCTCCGGGTCGAGAGGAACATCGGTCGTTCCGTGCCGAATGAGCTTGCTTCCCTTGATGTGGCATTCACAGTAGTGCGCTCCTGTTCTTTCGTCGACCAGCCTTCGCAGGCTTTCGCCAGATTCAATCGGTTCGCACTCGGCCGCGAATTCATTAAGTAGGGCACTTGTACTTCCATTTTTCACGGGCCTAATCCTCCCTTTATCGGTAGGAGGATTAGACTGCAAACGCCATGCCCCGTTCAAGTTCCCCCTGCTATTTGCTCGGCGACAAACTTATGGAGATAATGCGGCTTGCCTGAGAGGAAGTTATAAGTTAGAGTATCGCAGATATTCTTGGGCCCCTAAGCGGAGGAGCTGTTATGGGCGCCGACGATCCTGCAAACCAAGGAGGCGACAATTCTGCCTCAAACAAACCTGATAGCTCAGTGCTTTTGTGGCTAGCGAAGGATGGTCCTCCGTGGGCTCGTATTCCAGCGGTATGTATTGGTCTGCTGGCCGCGTTGATCCCAAGCTTCCTTCTCCTCGCCAACTGGGCGACGACGTATAGGAAGGGGATTGCCGACAGTGCCACTGCGGCACAACTCGCGATGGGCGTTTCCGCCCAGCTGGACGCTGGGCAGGCCCAGCTAGATAGAAGCTTGAAGGAGGCTCCCACCGAAGCCGACAGGGAGAGAATAGTCTCAACCTTCGGCCAGGAACTCAAGCATCAGATAGCCCATCTAAGCAATCCCGCTGACGCGGCCGTCAAATGGACTATCTTTGAGAAGAAGGCGGCCAAGGACTACTGGGCATACAGGGTGCTTCCTAGCGACGGCTGTGTTCTCGTCGCTAGAGTTAGGCTCGGCGTAGCGAGCGAGCCGGGCCGACTTCGAGACTTTTATGGCTCCCAGTGGCTGAAAGACCCCTCCAAGTTCAGCCCGCTCCAACCGGGCACCCAAGTCGCAACCAGTGCCGGCGCTGCGCTGTCACTTCCAAATAATCCGATGCCAAGCCTGCTTCCAGCTGTTTACCGTTTGGCGGCGCAAAACGAGCCGGAGATGCCGAAGCAACTTGCCCCCCTTGACCTGCGAGATGTGCAGGTTGGATGTCTAAATCCACATCCGTGGCCCTATCAGGAGACTTGGGGCCCCTACATTAATCAGTGCCAGCAGCCAATCTATCGGCGCTGGAACGACGGCTGCACGCACGTGCAACTTTTTGATCACTGTGCCAATATTTGGGGTCCAGTGGTTTGGCAGTTTTGCTCCCCAAATCACCATCCATGAAATGATACGAAATGTGCAGAAAAAAGGCGCCGGAGTTTTTCCGGCGCCGATGAGAGAAAAATGCAGCTCGCGAGATGCGGTCTAGCGAGTCTGTTCCCTACGCAAGACTTATTTGCTCTCCGCGATGGGGCTGGCCCCGAAATCGCGGCGATTGTTGACGGCGGTGCGAGCCGCGCGGGCAGCGGGCATATTTGCGGCCGCAGCGCCGTAGCGCTCCAGCAAAACCGGCGCCATCGTGTTTTCGGCTTCCTTGACGAAGATCATCTGATTCTCGGATGCCATATCCACGCGAACAAAGTCACCTAGCTTAACCTGCGCAGTCGCGACCAGATTCGCCAGCGGAAACACCAGATGCCGCTCGATCGCGCGCTTTAGATGGCGCGCGCCGTACCGCGGATCGGTACCTTCCTTCAGCAAAAATTGTTTCACTCCGTTCGTGCAGTTGAAGACAAATTGATTGGTCCCGGAGGCCGCCAGCACGCGCTGCTGCACCATTCCGAGTTCGATCTCGAGGATCTGCGCTAGATGCTCGTCGCGCAGGGTCTTGAATACCACAGTCTTGTCGATGCGGTTCATGAACTCCGGCGTGAACTTGCGCCGTGCTGCTTCGACGGCGGTGCGCTGAATTTTGTCGTCAAAGTTGTTGTCGACTTCCACCGCCTTCGGCGCGAAACCGAAACCACCATCGACCAGGTTCGTCATCTCGCTGGCCCCCAGGTTCGAGGTCAGGATAATGATGCATTGCGAAAGATCGACCCGGCGATTGTCACCCAGTGTGAGCGTAGCCTTATCCAGAATTCCAAGCAGCAACTGCCACAACGAGTCGCTGGCCTTCTCGATCTCGTCAAAGAGCAGGATCGACAGCTTCAGCTTCTCGGTGAACCACTGATTTAGCGCTTCCTGCGTCAGCAGAGGGTGCGTCTCACGATGCCCCAGATATCCGGGAGGCGAGCCGATCAACTTTGCAATCTCGTGCGAGTGCTGGAACTCGGCACAATCAATCTTGATGCAGGCATGCGCGTCGCCGAATAGCGCCTCAGCCATGGCTTCGACTACGCGCGTCTTACCCGACCCGGTCGGGCCGAGAAAGAGCAGGTTGCCTACCGGACGTCCGGGCGCATTCAACCCTGCCAGAAACATCTGATAAATCTCGGCGACCTTTTCGATGGCCTGGTCCTGACCCACGATACGGCGGCGCAGCGCCGCTTCAAACTCTCCGGCATCGTTGCTGCGGCGGTTCGGATCGAGCACGGTTGCGAGATTTGTTCTCATAGAGTATTTTTCTTTCCTGTCCCAATCCCTAACGACCTATTCCCCTGCTTCTCTACCGACCTTTGAAGCTCCCGACAATTCCAGAAGTGACAAAATCTGTCAACCTCGAACCAACCGCTCGCCGCTCCGATACAGCGACTCACGCGACCCATTGGAATAAGCAAGCGTCTGGCCACGCGCCGCGCGGCCGTCCCGAATGAAAACCCCCTGCATATGCTGGATTTAGCTAACCGCGGACGATATTAGAACAAGATGCGGTGGAAATTTAAGACTGACGAAGAGAAATACTTTGCGCAAGGTGGAAACCCCACGCCTGAGGGAGATATTGCCGCAGCCTGGTCTCCGAGAGCCCTTCCCTGTGCTCCCGTCTGTCCTCTGGGGTTAAGCTCTCAGAAACCCCCTCCAACACCGGCCGAACAACGGGGGGATGACCGTGCGTAACTAGCAACGCCAATTCTTGCAAGCTAGCATCGCGGTAAGCCGTTCTCGGAGGACTTCTTGCGCCGCTCGTCAGTTATAACCATTGCCGCATTCTCATGTTTTCTGTGTGCCGCAGCCGCGATTCGTATCATCCCGCAACTTTCTTCAGCTCAGGCCGCGCAGCCACAGAATGCGCACCCGTCGCCGGCAGCGACAGCTTCCCAAGGGCCGCAATTAAAGCCCGCCAGCGCGACCGTGCCGGCTTCACTTAAACCGGCGGATATCTCCTCCTCTTCGCCTAGGTTGCAGCTTCCAGGAGCGACGACGGAAATCTACACTGCGAAGCGCGGAGAAAGCATCCCTGCCGTCGCCCACCAATACTTGCATCGCACCGCTTATCTCACGTCGTCAGAGCTTTCCGAAGCCATCCGCGCAGCGAGTGGAAAACCTAACAGCACTAACATCCTGAAAGCCGGCGAGCAAATCACCATCCCAGGAATTCTCCCCGCCCCGATCGCCGAACACACCGTCCCGGTGGCCAGGGATTTTGAAGTACGCGCCATTTATCTCACCGGAATCATGGCCGCCAGCGATCATGGACTTCGTATTATCCGCCACTGGCGTGAAGTCGGCGGCAACGCGGTCGTCTTCGATATCAAAGATTCCGATGGCAGCGTCACCATTCCCTTCGAGCACCCGCTGCTCGGCAAGCACCAGGTTTACATTCACGACCTGCCGAAGTTCGTTCACTTCGTGCACTCGCAAAACATGCACGCCATTGCCCGCATCGCGATCTTCCGCGACGAGCGCATGGTGGTCGAGCATCCCGAACTCGCCGTCCAATCAAAGAAAAATCATCAGCCCTGGCGCGAGAACGGCAAGCTGGTCTGGACCGATCCTTCCCAACCCAAAGTTCAGGATTACGACATCGCCCTCGCCAAGTTCGTAGCCCAATCCGGCGCCGATGAAATTCAATTCGACTACGTTCGCTTCCCCGCCGAAGGCGACCAGAAAGACGCGGCTTTCGTCTACCAAACCGAGCATCCGGAGACCGTTCAAGCGGAGAATCAGGCGTGCAAAGTCGAACGGCCTGAACCGCCAGATTCAAGTGCCGCACCAGGGACACCAGGGACGTCAGACAATACCCCGGGACATAAGTCCCGGGTTGCTGATAAAAAAGGAAACAAGTCTCACAGGGACGACACGAAAACCGCCTGCGGCGCCTCTCCCGGCATGCAGCGTTCCGACGTAATCACCGCGTTCCTGAAAAAAGCTTATGCCGAGTTGCACTCCACCGGCGTCCTGTTGTCACTTGATGTCTTCGGTGTGATGGCCTGGCAGCGCCCCGTCGACCTCTCACACACCGGGCAGGACATCGTCGGCATGGCGAAATATTGCGACGTGCTTTCGCCTATGATCTATCCCTCGCACTTCTTCGGCATGGATAACATCGCTCACCCCGGCGATGCTCCCGAGCACTTCATCGGCGAGTCCATGCAGCGCTTCGAGCTGATCACCCATCCTGACGGGAATAAGACCAGCGGAGTAGTCATCCGCCCCTGGCTGCAAGCCTTCCGCTGGCGCACCAAAACCTATTCGCCGGAGTACATAAAGGTGCAAGTAGCAACGGCCAAAGAAAAAGGCGGCATCGGATTCTTGTTCTGGAACGCCGCCAACGACTATAGCAAGCCCTACGCCGCCATGCCGGAGATGCGCGCCGCCGATTTGAAAGAGGGATCAAAAGATAAAGCCAAATTCTTCCGCGGCGACGAACTGCCAGGAGTGACAGTGAAGGCAAGCCTGACGCCAGCAGCCACCCCGACACCGGTGGAAGGCGCACTAACAGAAAAAATCAAGCAAGATTCTGATCGATCTTGGGGAGGACCGCATCCATCCGGCGACCCAAGAATTACGGCGCTGCGGCGAGAGCGCGCTTCCCAGTGATGGCGTCATAAAGGCTCTGCTCCACGGTAGCCAGATCCGGCCTGCTATCCACGACGAGATCGGCGTAGCGCTTGCTCGGTAGCAAGTACCGCCGTGCCGCAGGCAACACGTTGTTCTGGTATTGCCATTGGATCAACTCCTGCGCGCGCTGACGCTCGGTAATATCCCTCACCTTGCGGCGATGGAAGCAAATCTCGTCAGGAGCGTCCAGGTAAATGGATAGATCGAAGTGCGGCCGCAGTTCCGCAAAATGCAACGCCAGAATGCCTTCCACGATCAGCAGCGGTTTGGGGGGAACATGCTCCCGCCGGTCGCGCACCCGCAGGTGCTCCGCAAAGTCGTAGATAGGAGCCTCCAAGGCATGACCTGCGGCGTATCTGCGGATATGGCTCTCCAACAGGTGCACGTCGGTTGCTTCCGGCGCATCGTAGTTCTGCTTCGCTCGTTCCTCGAACGGGAGATGGTTCACCTCTACCGAGTAGATTTCCATCGAGATGACGTGCCCGTTAAGACGAGCAGCCACCCGCTTCGCCACCGTCGACTTACCGCTGCCGGACGGCCCCGCCAGCCCAACGATGAAGACCTTTTCCGGCATAAGAATACTTATTAGTGATATCGGACATTTCGCCGAATTCCTTGATCTCTCCCTGCGCGCCAATCAACCTTTGGTCATATGGGAGGCGTTGCGGGGCCAGCCGCTCTCGGCCGTCCATTCGAGCGAAGCTCGAAACCTCGGAACGGGCGCGCCTTCAGCCGTGTCATTGAGCGGGTTTTGAAAGGGCACGACTTCAGTCGTGCCGTTAAGGCTCTAAAGAAGATTCGGGCTTTAGGCCTATAGGGTTGGCGCTGTCATCCTGCGCTGTCCCTACGTCACGTGAATATCCAGCAGCGCTACCCAGTACTGAAACGACTGAAGAGCAAAACCACAAAAGATGAGCACGATGCCAAGCGCTCCCAGCCGGCGCTCAGGCAAGTTGTCAGCGTAGTACTCGATCATCGGACCAAATGCGCCGCCGAATCCGGTCACAATGCCAATCACCAACCCAACCCGAATTGCAAACCACCAAACGTGGTTAACGTGCTCCACGAGTACGCTGCAGAGAAGTGCGGTCACCGCGTAGCCCACCGTTCGCACGAGGATTCCCCAAGCGTGGCGTCGAGTGATGCGCGGTCTGCCGGTCGCAGCGTAGTCAAGCGCCGGACGCATGCCCCGAGAATACGCAAGAATTTGTCCTATCGTTACCACCAGAGCGAAGGCACCGACAAATTCCCAGCCCAGGCTCGGGTAGAGGCACGCACCGAAAGCGAACGCTCGTATTGCACTGAATAATCCTTCCCACCCCAACGAATAATGGTCCAGCCCCCGAGCCGCCCGATTGAGTTCAATCGCGATCGTAACGCCGGTTGCCAGGCCCCAAGCCAGACCAAATAGAAGGCCCAGGCCGAGGCCGTAACCAACCCCAAACACAATGGAGTACGTCACCATCCGGGTAAGCAACCGCAAGGGCCCGTGCTGTCCGCCCAACAAATCGTAAGCCAGATAGAGACTCCCAATCACATCCAGGAAAGTCCCCGCAATGCTGACCGCGGCCACCGTGTGATGATCCATGCCAAAAGATTCTAAGGCAGTGCCACAACTCATGTAGGTTCGGCCGCCCTCGGCTGTCCGGCGGCCCAGGTGTATCGGGCCGCTGCCTTCCGGAACGCCGCCCTCGACACGGGATCGACCCATCCCGCTCCGCGCCACCCCGCCACCACGAAGGTAGTTGGCTCGAAGGACCGCTACCCGCGAGCCTGCCTTGCATTCTTTCCATAGTCATAATATTATGACCATATTGGGGAAACCATGAAACAGATGCCGGCCGGCCAATTCAAGGCGAAGTGCCTGGCCATCATGGACCAGGTGTCTCTGAGCGGTGAACCACTCGTGATCACCAAGCACGGCAAGCCCGTGGTGAAGCTAGTCCCCGTCAAAAAAGACGCCGACGATATCTTCGACTATATGGCCGGAAGAGCGAAGGTGGTTGGCGACATCGTCGGCCCCGTCACTCCGCCCGAAGACTGGGAGAACAGTTGATTCTGCTCGACACTCACGTACTTTACTGGATGGCGAACGATTCCAAGCGTCTCTCAAGGCGGGCGTTTGCCGCGATCCGAAGGGCCCGGCAAAATACCGGCATTGCCGTCGCCACGATCACGATGTGGGAATTGGCTTGGCTCGCGCAGAACGGTCGAATTGTGGTCACGGGCAGCGTGGAGACGTTTATTCGCGAGACCGTGGCGCGCGTCATTCTGAGAGCGGTAACTCCTGAGATTGCGGCGTTGGCTGCCAGCTTTCCCCAGGATTTTCCCAGGGATGCGGCAGATCGCTTGATCGCAGCAACGGCAATGGTGGAGGGCTGCCGTCTGGTCACAGCCGATGAGCGAATTCAGCGGTCTAAGGTGGTGGAGACGGTGTGGTGAGGTGTGGCGACCATGCGCAAGATTGTGTCACTCGCCGTAAAAGTGCGTCAGCTATAATGTTTTGAAACGGCTGGCTGGATTTTCGCGTCTTAGTAGCAGCAGAGAAGCGATCCGCCCGGTTGGGATCGAAGTCTGAAGGTGCCGAAGGAGTTCGCATGGCGATCCAGAAGTCGGAAAATATATGGCACAACGGCAAGCTAATTCCGTGGGATGAAGCGACGATTCACGTTATGTCGCACGTGATTCACTACGGCTCCTCGGTCTTTGAAGGGATCCGTTGCTACGCGCCGCCTTCAGGCCCCGCGATCTTTCGCGCCAATGAGCACATTGAGCGCCTGCTGAATTCCGCCAAGGTTTATCGCATCGACGTCGATTACACTCGCGACGAACTGGTAAAAGCCATGTGCGAAACCGTTGGCAGCAACGGCGCCTGGCCCTGCTACATTCGCCCTGTGATTCTCCGCGGCTACGGCGAGGCGGGAGTTAACCCGTTCAACTCGCCCACCGAGGTTTACATCATCAATTATCCGTGGGGAAAATATCTGGGCGGCGAGAGCGAAGGTTGCGATGTCTGCGTTTCGTCGTGGACGCGCATTGCTCCGAACACGCTGCCGGCCATGGCCAAGTCGGGCGCGAATTACATGAACTCGCAGCTCATCAAGATGGAAGCCATCGTCAACGGATTTGCGGAAGGCATCGCGCTGGACGTTAACGGATTCGTGAGCGAAGGCTCGGGCGAGAATGTTTTCATCGTACATCGCGACAAGCTGAGCACGGCGCCGCTGGGCAACTCAGTTCTTCCGGGTATAACCCGCGATTCAGTCGTGCAGATCGCGCACGATCTGGGCATTCCTCTGGTCGAGCAGATGATCCCGCGCGAGATGCTCTACATCGCCGACGAAGCCTTCTTCACCGGCACTGCGGCGGAGATTACTCCGATTCGCACCGTCGACAAAATCAAAGTCGGCAAGGGCACTATCGGTCCCATTACCAAGGCGGTCCAGAAAGAGTTCTACGCCATCGTGCGCGGCGAGAAGAGCGACCGCCACGGCTGGCTCACGCCAGTCCCAGTACAGAGCAAGCAGCCAGTGGGCGTATAATCCGTTTGCCATTACTTCGGGGAGGGGCGCACTTCGCGCCCCTTTCGGTTTCTTAGACCCAGGAATACATAACACCACAAGGAGGTAGTATGTCTGCCGAAAAAGGTTTCACTCCTGAATTTGCCCAGGGCTATTGCGCCATGATGCTTGACGGCATCACGCGTGAGGCGGAAATCACCAAGAAAGTAATTGCGGCCGTGCCCGATGCGAAATCGGACTACCGGCCCGATCCGTGCGCACGCACCGCGAAAGAACTGGCGTGGCATCTCGCGAACACTGATGTTCAGTTCCTGAACGGAATTGCCGACTTGAATTTCGAGATGGCAAATCCGGAACGCAAACCCACGACCTCGGCCGAAGTGGTCGCATGGTATGACGAAAACCTGAAGCGTGGAGCGGAGCGTGTGGCTGCGATGACAGCAGAGCAGTTGCTCACTCCCATTAACTTCTACAACGTGTTCAACCTGCCGGCAGTGTTGTATCTGGGCTTCCTCAACAACCACAGCATCCATCATCGTGGCGAACTGGCGACGTATCTGCGTCCCATGGGATCGAAAGTGCCCTCAATCTACGGCGGCAGCTACGACGAGCCGTTCCAACCACCCGCGGAAGTGGAAAAAGCGGCGTAGGATTTAGTCGTGTACGTAGGAAAGCCGCCCGCCAGGGCGGCTTTTCGTTGGATTCCTGATGGTGCAGTGGGACTCGGCTCGCCCGGATGGCGTTTATCCCAGGGTGTTCCTGATTCAGTGTGCAGCTTGCGACGCCTGGGCAAGGAAATCTGTCTGGCATTGTTTGGCGGCGGAGAGTAGCTGAGTGAACTCGGGCGTGCCGCGCAACGGTGCCCACAAGGAGTCATTTCGTAATCCATCGTAGGCGCAATAATGTCCCTGGACGATGGCGCTTTTCAGCAAGTTTAGAGCAAGTTCCCGCTGGCCGCAGAAAAGAACGTCGTTCGAGAGCCAGTACCGGACTTCGGGGTCTGGAACGGCGGATATCCAGGCCGCAAATTCTCGAGCGAGCGCGGCAGTATTAGGGGATGAGGGCGCATCAATGCACGCCGTCATGGTCCGGCCAGTTTGGTCATCGCCTCGTTTGCGGATTGCGTCCCGGGCTTGCGCTAATTTTCTTTCCCGAAGGTACTGCCGCATCAGATTGGCCGACACCCATACCGATCCGGCATCGAGTTGCAGAAAATCCATGGCCCGCGAGTAATTTCCCAGTTCTTCGAAAGTAAGACTACAGGAGCGAAATCCGGCGTTGCCCGGATCGAGCGACAGGGCGGTGTCGCACTCGTGGGCAGATTCCTCGGTTGCTCCGCCATAACGCGAAACATAAGCGAGAGTGAAGTGAGCCTCGGCGTTCTCCGGATGCCGTGCTACCAGGGCCTTCGCGTCAGCATACGCCTTTGCCGCTTCTCCTCTTTCGACTCTGTTGATGATCAACTGACTGGCGGCAACGCTAAAATTCGGATCGAGAGAGAGGGCTCGTTCAAGGGCGGCATTGGAGCGCTGATACATGGCTTCGCCGCCATTCGAGTACGCCGAATCGAAATAGTAGCGGACCCCCAGCCCTGTCCAGGCTGGAGCGTAGCTGGGGTCCAACCCCACAGCGCGCTCTAACATGGCAATGGCATCCTTGTTAGGCAAAGGATCACGCGGCACCGAGATACTTCGCAGATAAAGATCGTAGGCCTCTTCATTCTTGGGATGAGTGGCAGCCTCGCTTGAATCCGCACCGGCGCCGAGAGCCGGAACAAGACCTTGGCGGACCTTCGCTGCGATCTGGGCGCGCATGGCAATCATGTCGGGAGCGGCAACGGTCATGGTGTCTCGCCACAAAGTGCGGTTGTCGCCGATGTCTATGGCTTCCAGCGTAATTTGAAGCTGGTCGCCCTGCTTCATGTAGTGTCCGGTGACAACATCGGTGACGTGCATGGCTTTGCCCGCTTCCTGCAGGTCCTGTGTGGGCGAATCGTATTTACTGGTAGTAGCGAACGGACGAATCGTCAGGGATCGAACGTAGCTAAGCGCGGTGGCAATTTCGTCGGCGAGTGCGAGGCGCAGGAAATCTACATCCTTGTCGGAGCCAACATTCTGAAGTGGAAGAACGGCCACGGTTCTCTGGCTGACTGTAACCACTGGTGGGGCCGAGCGCTGCTTTATGAGCCAATAAACTGCGACCAGCACAATCACCAAGGCGGTAAGTGCTGCGACGATCTTTCCGAGAGGGAATCTCTGCATCGAGCCCGCAGAAAACCTGTCTCCCGAAATAGCGCCCGATGAACCTGACGACGATCCTGACGAAGCAATCGCAGGAGAAGAACCTGAGGAGGGCGGTTGCGCTCCAACCTGTGCGCCGCTTTCTTGTGCGGTCGCCACTTCTGCGGAACCCGCGGAGGCACCGGGTCGCGATTCCGTTTCGCGCTTCAGCCGCTTCAAGTCTGCCCGCATGTCCGCAGCATGCTGGTAGCGCAGTTCGAGATCTTTCTCGAGGGCTTTATTCAGGATGTCTTCCAGCTTGGGCGGCAGGTCAGGGTTCAGTCGTATTGCCGGAACCGGATTACTCGCGAGAATTTCGTGAGAGATCACACCGGAGCTTTCGCCGCGAAAGGGCAAGGTGCCAGTAGCCATTTCGTAGAGCACCGCTCCGAAGGAGAACAGATCGCTGCGCGGGTCAAGTTCTTTGGCGCGTACCTGTTCGGGCGACATGTAAGCGACGGTGCCGACGGTGGAACCAGGACTGGTCAGGTGCTGATCGTCGATGGAAAAGGTTTGGGTGTTGGCGGAGGCGATCCGGCTGGAAGAAGTGGCAGCAGCGACCTTTGCCAATCCGAAATCAAGAATTTTGGCGTGTCCCCGCTTAGTGACGAAGATGTTTGCCGGCTTGATGTCGCGGTGAACAATGCCCTCGCTGTGAGCTGCGTCCAGCGCATCGGCAATCTCGATGGCGAGACCGATCAGCATATCGGTCTCTATCGGCGCCCCGGCGATGCGATGTTTCAGGGTCAAGCCGTCGAGAAACTCCATGGCGATGAATGCCTTGCCGTCCTGCTCGCCGATGTCATAAAGGGTGCAGATGTTGGGATGATTCAGCGCGGAGGCGGCCTGGGCCTCGCGCTGAAAGCGAGCGAGAGCTTGCGGGTCGCGCGCCAGGTCTTCGGGAAGGAACTTGAGCGCGACGAAACGATGTAGCCGCGTGTCCTCCGCCTTATAGACGACGCCCATGCCGCCGCCACCGAGCTTTTCGACAATACGGTAGTGCGAAGTGGTCTGGCCGATCACTGACAGCACCTGGCTTTTGGTCGCTTTATCTTACGAACGTGGAGGTGACTCGTCAACGAACAGGGCTGAAAGGTAGCCCTAATCTGGCCGGTCCTTGGTGAGTGTAAACGCCTGTTTTCAACCGTTGCGATTTCCTTTTCTGATGTTTTGGAACATAATCTTCCCGGTGACGCTTAATGCATCCTCACATCAGCTTCAAAGGCACGCTGCTGATCTCCGGTCTTTTTGGCGTAATCGATTTCGTATGGAGATGCGTCCACCAACGATCCATTCTTGCGAGCGTCGTTTGGGTGATACTCGGTCCCGCAGTACTGCTGACGATGCTCTCCACATCCGTGTCGTATGCGCAGGTGCCCCGCGCACTGGTTTACATCCAGTCGCCTCGAGGTCTTGAAGGCGCTCTTGCGGCATCAATCGCAAAAAAGAATCCTCATATTCAAGTGGTTACTGATCGCGCCGAGGCTACTTACGTTCTAAGCGTCTCCCCCCTTGAGCTCACGACGTCGATGACATTTGTGTCCAAACATGTACGTGCCTCGGTTATGTTGATTGAGAGAGTATCCAAGCAGGCCGTCTGGGTTTACGACGTGTGGGTGGAGACTGAGGGACGCAGAAATGAGCAGGCAGTCGCAGACAAAATTGCCAGGCGTCTCAACATGTTTATTCAAAAAAATGGCGGACTGCTGGTTGGAGATGGGAGATTACCGCAGCCCCATGGACTCAGGACTATGTTCTCCGCGAACACCGAGGAGGTGTTCCTCATTCCAAACCACTATAAAGGTCATGCGTATGTCGTATACGGGGCCGCGGGCGGTAGACCACTAATCGAGAACCGAGAACAGGTCATCTACCGTATTCCGCAAGATGGGGTTTTGCGAATCAGAGATTCCACCCTCCCCACAACCCAATGGACCGTATACTACTACGAGCGAGAGGATGGTTCTCTACGTCGTATCCCTGTACTTTCCCGCACTGCCACTCGCTCGCCCGACGACATAGACGGGGATATTGAGGCGTCCACCGCGCGCGACGGAATGTCTAAAGGCCCAGCAGGTTGCGTGGTCCAATTCAAGAAGCTCTACATAGATACAGACGCTCAACTGTTATCGGAATACCAACAGGAAGACCTGGGTCACTTCGCCCCCGACTTGACGCTCCTCTGCTCGAAATAGGATCGTTGGCGATAAATCGCGATCTCTAACAATGTCGGCGGTGTCAAGCAAGTTTTGGAGCACACTTCTGTATGCACTCTGAGAAGAGCGCCATTTCGCTCTCGTAGTGGGTTTGCGCGTTTCCAACCTGGGCTCGCTTTGAATCG